>BNJS01003565.1_pt1 | contig 424299 bp, 425 predicted proteins | sample 8540461 | NCBI WGS metagenome assembly BNJS01 (sample SAMD00202454, study PRJDB9452) | human saliva metagenome | isolation source: human saliva | place: Japan | reverse complement strand
TGGCCTGTTTGAACAGTAAATCCATATACTCTGGGTCTTCTTGGGCAATGGTAACCTGCTCTTGAATCATTTCCAAGTCATCTGTTATCATGCCATCAGCTCCCAAATGAACAGATTTATCAAAGGACTCTGAACTATTGATAGTCCACACGTACAATTTCTGATCGGTATTCCAAAGCTTGTTGACAAAATTTTCATCCAAGGTAGAATACTCCATGGTGTAACCTGTAGCTTTCGTTCTTGGAAAAATACTATTGTAAGGTAGGATGAAATAAACTGGAATTTGTGAGTCATAGGCTAACACCTGGTCAATAACATGGTAGTCTAAGGACTGCATTTGGTGATTATTCCGTTTAATAACATCTCCATATTTGTCCATAAAATGTTTCATCATATCTGGACTATCTTTTCGACTGGTTTTAATTTCAATGAGGAGTTTTTGATGCAATTCATTGGCTTTATTGAGATAGTCATCAAAACTGGACACCTTGCTATGATAACCATTTTCTGAAATATCAAGTTTAGTTAATTCTTTCAAAGTGAGATCCTGAGGATTGGCATTAACTCCTGTCAAATTTTTGATATTGGCATCATGCATCATGACAAACTGGCCATCTTTTGTTTCCTGAACATCTGTCTCAACGAAATCTGGAGATAACTGAGCGGTTTTTTCTAGTGATTGGACGGTATTTTGCACACCATTCTTATTAGATACTCCCCTGTGAGAAATGATTAAAGGTTTATTGGCGACTGGAGCTTCTAAATAAACATAACCCTCAAGAGCGAAAAAGATACAAGCACAGCCCATCACTCCCCATCTCATCCAGTGGTCTTTCTTTCTCCTTGGTGTAATTTCTAGTTCTTCTCCCGTTAAGAAGGAAACAAACTTAATGAGAAAGTAAGTCAAGGCTATATAGTGGAAATTCTTAATCAAGACAAAGTTGATAATTCCCAGAACAAGAGATTCCTTATGGGTCAGACCATCCATCAGTGCCTGACTTGCTAGTATCGGAATCAATAAAAGAATGAAAAATAGGTAGGTTTTGACGACAATCCAAAGCAAGTTCCAAGTATAAAACCAGGAGTGCTTTCTTGTCTTCTCTAGACTGTATCTGACAGCTTCTTTGACTGTTTTCTTTTCAAATAAAAGCGGAGATAGGGCAAACATGAAACGCACTGAAATGTAAAATAGAAGTAAAGCCAGAATAGTAACCACTATACCTACTAGCCAATACTTGTCTTCCACATAATCAACGATAAAGTCCGGAATGACAATTTTATTTAAGTAGTAAATCTTTAAAATCTTTCGAATCACTGGAAATAGCATCATGACATAAAAGAAGATAAAGGTTATCTTGGCAAGCGTAACTTGCTTCATAAACAAGAAACTTTGTCGAAAGACCTTGCGACTATACTCCAGCAAGGTCCTCTTTTCATGACATAATAAATGCCGAGCACCAATAAAGAGGAGCCCTATTTGAAAATAGGCGACCAATAAATTAACAATTACCAGAACAAGTAAAGTAAGACTAACAAAGGGAGAACCTGTTATAATGGCAAAAATATTATTGTAGGAAAGAAAGAGATAACCTGTCTGTCGGAGCAAAAGTCCAGCAATCCAAGAATTAAGAGGTAACCAGACAAACTCAATCATCATGAAAGCCAAGAAAAATAGAAAAAGTATTTTATCTAGATTAAAGTATATCTGCTTAAAACCTAGATTTTTAGGTTTTTCAGGTTTCATAGGCACTCCTAATCAAATAATTGAGATAAGTCCAAGCCCCCAAAAGGATTGTTGGATAGACTACTTTCTGTTCCTAACAATTTTCTAGCTTGATCCGAATCTAGAAAGGACTCGTAAACACGCGCTGTCATACGAGCATCCTCCAAGCTATTATGAGATTGACCTTGAAATCCAAGAAACGAGGCAACGGTTTGCAATTTGAGATTGGCAATACCATGTAAATCCGAACTCCGACGTTCAAAAGCTTCATCATACAAATCCACCTTATACTGCTGGCTATAATCTAAACCATGATCTGCTAGAATAGGCAAATCACTTTTAGCAGCATTGTAACCTACCATCGGTAAAGAACCCACAAACTCTTGGAAATCTTTTATAACTTTCTCCACTGGTGGAGCATCTTTTAAGGTCTTAGCTGTAATTCCAGTCAAACCATTGATAAAACTTTTTAAGGGAACACTGGTATGAACATAGGAATCATAGGCATCGATTTCCTGTCCATCTCTAAAATGCACTGCCGATACTTGAATCAAGTGTGTTTGTCCTTCGTGCTGATTAAATTCTAAGTCAAAAGCAATGTACTCTTCTAATCGTTCCATTCTATACCTCTCTTCTACTATCTCTCTTCTTATTCTATTTGAGCAACTATACTATTTAGAAACAAAAGAAGCCATCAGGTTAGCATTTAACCTAAACAGCTCCTTGATTATCCTCCAAATAAACGAGCAAAAAAGCCTTTCTTAGTGGATTGGACTTCTTCTTTTGCTTGGTCCAGCTCTAGCTTAAGATTTTCTTGATCCTTCATGGCTTGAAGGGTCAATTGTTGCTGCTGATCAAGTTGTTTGTCTTTCTCAGCAATCTGACGGTCTTTGATACGCATCTGCTCGTCTTTTTCTGATAACTGACGATCCTTGGCTTTTAATTGTTCATAAAGACGAAGAATTTCTGCATTCTTCTCATCAACCAGAATCTCCATCAGTTCACGTTGCTTGACATCTTCACTGACAGGCTCATCTTCAAAAATCGTTTTTTTATAGATTTCTTCTAGCTTAATCAAGCCACTTCTGGTAACGACTGTTACCCCTTTGTCATTTTTATCTGTGTCTTCTTCTGGTAATTCTTTGACACGGTTATTGATTGCTTGGCGAGATAATCCTAAGACCTCTGCAATCTCACTGACGGTCATTTCAATACTCATAATATCCTCTGAAACGTTTTCTAGCTTTTCTTTACTTAAATCTTATCATAAGCTAGAAACTGTCAAATTTTCGCTTAATTTAAGGCCTTCAAAAAGGCTAATAAGACTTGAGCAGAGCGACGTCCAGCTTCGATAATAAACTCATCAAAAGAGATGTTTGCTTCATGGTTGGCATTGTCACTCATAGCTCGAATGACTAAAACTGGAAGATTAAGGGCATGCGCTGCCTGAGCAATCGCTGCCCCCTCCATCTCAACTGCTAAAACTTCTGGAAAATGGGACTTAATCGCTTCTATCTTGTCATTCCCTGCAACAAAACTATCTCCTGTAGCAATCAAACCAAGATGCCAGTTCTGGTCCAATTGAGATAGACTCTCTTGGATTTTGGCAACAAAAGTTTTATCTGATTCGAAATAAAGTGGTTGTTGCGCCATTTGTCCATAAGCATAGCCAAAAGCTGTAACATCCACATCATGATAGGCTAATTTGTCAGCAATCACAACATCCCCAACAGCAATCCCCTCTGCTACTGCCCCAGCTGATCCCGTATTAATAAGAGCATCCACTTGGAAATGATCAGCTAAAATCGCCACACTCATAGCAGACATGACCTTACCAATTCCACTTTCTACAAGAACGACTTCATGCGAAGCAATGGTTCCTGTATGATAGATATTCCCCAAAACAACTTGCTCTTGAGCATTGTCTAAATGCTGGACCAGATACGCCAGTTCTTCTGGCATAGCAGCAATAATTCCTATTTTCATTTCAATTCCTTTTCTATTACAACAGTTTCATTGCTAAGACAAGCAAAATCAAGAGAAAAATGACTGCAAATAATATTTTATTTAACTTAGAATTGAAGACATTTCTCTTGGTATTCTCAATGCGACGGCTTTTATGAATAGACGGTTCGACCTGAATCTTCAAGGTTTCCTGACTAAAGCCATGCCCCTTAGAATTGGCATAACCAAAACGGGAAGAAGAGGTTGGTAAAATCTTAGTCTCCTCATCATCAAGTAAAGGAGGACCTGAAATTTTTTCGCCTCTATTAGCTCTTTCAATCATTTCATCCGTTAATAAAGGTTTACCCATACTGACCTCCTCTATTTTTTATGCAATTCCCAATACTGAACAGCCATAATTGTCTTGGCATCACAGATATGACCTAGTTGGATCAATTCCTTGGCTTCTTCTAGACTCACTTCAAGAACTTCCAAGGTTTCATCCTCATCCTGCGGACGCGGATTTTCCACCTTTTTCAAATCGCTTGCTAGGTATAGTTTTAACTTTTCATTACAAAAGCCAATGGCTGAATAAAAATCGTACAAGAGTTCTAATTTCCCTGTATAGGCTGTTTCTTCTTCTAATTCACGCAGGGCTGCTGCGACAGGGTCTGTGTTTTCTCCTACTTCCAGTTTTCCAGCTGGAATTTCGTAAGAGACTGTCTCAATGGCCTTGCGGTACTGCTTCACCAAGATGAGTTTTTGCTCATCCGTTACTGCTAAAACACAGACAGCTCCATTGTGGAAAATTAAATCTCGTTGGGCAGTTCCTTTACCTTCTGGTAATTCAACCTGATCTTGTACCAGTTTAAATATTGGTCCTTGATAGATTTCTTTACGGCTTAGTGTTTTTTCTTCAAATTCCATGATAGGCTCCTACTGATTCTTAGGATGATGAGGAAGATGTGTTGCATATTCGTCTTTATTAACCTGACGACCGCGACCAATAGCAATGGCATCCGCTGGAACATCTTTAGTAATAGTTGAACCAGCTCCAACGAGGGAATTGTCACCTAACTCAACTGGCGCAATAATGGTTGAATTTGAACCAACAAAAACATTGTTGCCAATAACTGTCTTGTATTTGTTTTTGCCGTCATAGTTGACTGTAATGGTTCCTGCACCAAAATTAACCTTGCTACCCACTTCACAGTTTCCGATATACGTCAAATGACCAGCCTTGGTATTCTCACCGATTGAAGAGCCTTTAACCTCAACAAAGTTTCCAATATGAACTTGGGCAGCTAGGCTTGAACCTGGACGAATGTGGGCATAAGGACCGACTGACACACCGTCTGCAACACTGCTTTCCTCAATCATAGAGTTTGTAATGACAGCTCCTGCTCCGATAGTGCTATCCACTACATACGTTCCATTTGTCAAAACAGTCTCAGCACCAATTTTCGTTTGCCCCTTCAAGATAACATTGGCTTCAATTTGAACTTCAGGAGCGATCTCGACATCAATATCAATATAAGTTGCTTCTGGATTGACAAAGCTAACACCATTGACCATGTGCTGATGATTGATGCGACAACGCATAACCGACTCAGCAGTCGCAAGAGCTACACGGTCATTTACACCAAGACTCTCATCAAAATCTTTCAAAGTATAAGCACCAACTTTTTCACCAGCTTCACGGAAAATTCCAATAACATCTGTAATATAGTATTCTCCTTGAGCATTGTTGGTATTGATATTTTTCAAAGCCTCAAACAGACGCTCGTTATCAAAGACATAAGTTCCAGTGTTGATTTCCTTGATTTGTTTTTCAAAATCTGTAGCGTCCTTCTGTTCAACAATGCGAAGAACCTCTGCATTATCATTACGAACAATTCGTCCATAGCCAAAAGGATTATCCGTTTCAGCAGTCAAGATAGTGGCCACATTTTTATGATTGATGTGGAAATCAATCAAGTTTTTTAAGCTTTCACCTGTAATTAAAGGAGTATCTCCTGCAATGACCAAGGTGTGACCTGATAAACCTTCTAAAATAGGCTCTGTCATCATAACTGCATGACCCGTTCCTAACTGTTCAGATTGAGTCACAAATTCTGTCTGTCCAGCCAAGACCTCCTCAACCAATTCTGCCTTGTGTCCGACAACTGTTACTGTCTTTTCTGGCTGGATAGCTCCCACACTACGGAAAACATGTTCCAGCATAGAAATACCCGCAACCTTGTGCAAAACTTTTGGCAAATCAGATTTCATGCGAGTCCCTTTACCCGCTGCTAAAATAATGGCATAATTTGACATAATCTTCTCTTTTCTCTAGAAATTCCCTTTTATTATACCATATTTCAAATCATTCCGCGCCCTTGAATGAAAAAATGCTCTAAAGTCCTTTCTTAACCCATTTTTTGAGTATTATTTTTGATTTTTTTTCATTTTTAAGGTAAAATGATGAAATATGAGAAAGAAATTTAATCCGCTTATTTTATTTGGTTTTTTTGGGATTATGATTTTCATTTTAATCCTGAATCGCCCTCGTTTTGAGGACCATCCTGTAAAAACAAAGTCAAATATTGCGCAAGTAGAGACACAAGCGCTACATAATATAGATAAACCAATAATTGATGTTTCTGGTTGGCAACGCCCTGAAGAAATTAATTACGATACTCTTTCCCAAAACATATCTGGAGCTATCGTTCGCGTCCATAGTGGTGCTCAAACGTCCAAAGAAAACGATGCTGCCTTTGTTAATGGGGTAGATAAGGCCTTTAAAACTCATATTACTGAGTTTCAAAAACGAAATGTCCCAATTGGTGTCTATGCTTATTTAGCTGGAAAAAATGTCCAAGAAATGGAAAAAGCCGCTGAAGTATTCTATAACGCCTCTTCACCATACAGCCCTAGTTACTATTGGCTAGATGTGGAAGAAAAAACCATGTCTAATATGAACGAAGGTGTTGAAGCCTTTCGAGCAAAGCTAGAATCACTTGGTGCTAAAAATATCGGAATCTACATTGGTGTCTATTTCATGAAAGAACACAGTATTGATACAGGCAAGTTTACGTCTGTTTGGATTCCCTCCTATGGATCAAATACTGGATTTTTCGAAACCAAACCTAATACGGACTTAGATTACGATATCCACCAGTACACTTCTAAAGGAAAAATTGCCGGCTTTGACAACGATTTGGATATCAACGTCATCTCTTCCTTAAAAAACAAAGAAGAAACCTTTAGAAAACTCTTTTTAAAACCTTAAAAGCATTTGTGTAGCATTTGCTTTTTCTTTTTGTGTTTGATTGTGATACAATATAGTAAGGATTTTTTGAAATAGAAATAGTTGGAGGAAGTATATGTTCTCATGGTTAGCACGTGTTATTAAAGGAATTGTGATTGCTCTTGGATTTATCTTACCGGGAATTTCGGGAGGGGTTCTAGCAGCAATCTTAGGAATTTATGAACGGATGATTGGCTTTCTGGCCCATCCCTTTAAAGACTTTAAAGAAAATGTTTTGTACTTTATTCCAGTTGCTATCGGTATGCTTCTGGGAATCGGCTTATTTTCCTACCCGATTGAATACCTGCTTGAAAATTATCAGGTCTTTGTCTTATGGAGCTTTGCGGGTGCCATCATTGGTACTGTTCCTAGTCTCCTCAAGGAATCAACTCGAGAATCAGACAGAGACAAGATTGATTTAGCTTGGTTCTGGGCAACCTTTATCATTTCCGGATTAGGACTCTATGCCTTAAATTTTGTCGTTGGAACTTTGAGCGCCAGCTTTCTTAATTTGGTCCTAGCAGGTGCACTGCTGGCTCTTGGCGTATTGGTTCCGGGCCTCAGTCCATCAAATCTACTTTTGATTTTGGGACTCTATGCTCCTATGTTGACTGGTTTTAAAACCTTTGACCTCTTGGGAACTTTCTTCCCGATTGGAATCGGTGCAGGTGCAACTCTCATCGTTTTTTCAAAATTGATGGATTATGCCTTAAACAACTACCACTCACGTGTCTATCATTTCATCATCGGTATCATCCTATCAAGTACCCTTTTGATCTTGATTCCAAATGCAGGAAACGCAGAAAGTATCCAGTACACAGGTCTTTCACTTGTCGGTTATGTCATCATCGCCTTCTTCTTTGCACTGGGAATCTGGCTTGGTATTTGGATGAGCCAATTGGAGGATAAGTATAAATAATGGCAAAAAAAGTTAAAATCAAAAAAACATTGGTTGAACAAATCCTGTCTAAAGCAGGTATCCCACATCAGGGGATTCAAATCAATGCCCTGGAAGGAGAGCTTCCTCAAGATTATGAACGAGATCAGATTTTCAAAACCTTGGCTCTTTTGGGAGATAAAACAGGACCAGTTATCGGAATTGTCCCTATCACTCAACACTTGTCTGAAAAGAAATTAGCCAAAATTTCTGGCAATAAAAAAGTGAGCATGATTCCCCAAAAGGACTTGGAAAAAACAACAGGTTATATTCATGGAGCTAATAATCCTGTTGGCATTCGTCAAAAACATAATTACCCCATTTTTATCGATAAGATTGCTCTAGACTTGGATCAAATGATTGTCTCTGCAGGCGAAGTTGGTCACAGCATTATCGTCGCGCCACAAGACCTGGCTAGCTTTGTAAAGGCTGACTTTGCAGATATCTTGGAGGACAGTAAGTAATGAAACTCTACTTTGTCCGCCACGGTCGTACCCTCTGGAACCAAGAAGGACGCTTTCAAGGTGCTAGTGGAGACTCTCCCCTTCTTCCTGAATCCATTGACACCCTAAAACAACTTGGCCAGTATCTCAAGGAGATTCCTTTTGATCAGGTTTATTCAAGTGATTTACCTCGAGCGGTCAAATCTGCTGAGATTATCCAAAGTCAACTCCAGAGCCCCTGTCCTTTAGAAAGTGTTTCTAATCTTCGTGAATGGCAGCTGGGGAAGTTGGAAGGTTTGAAAATTGCAACCTTGGAAGCTATTTACCCGCAACAAATCAGAGCTTTCCGTTCTAATCTTGCTAAATTTGACACTCAAATGTTCGGAGCTGAATCCCTTTATAGCACCACGCAACGAACCATCCAATTTATCAAATCACTCAAAGATAGTCCAGCTGAGCGTATTCTAATTGTCGGTCACGGCGCCAATCTTAATGCCAGTCTTCGTACTCTTCTAGGTTATAAAGAGCCACTTCTTCGTAAAGATGGCGGTCTAGCAAATGCCAGCCTAACAATTTTAGAAACCCATGATTTTGAAAAATTCACTCTTGATACGTGGAATGATACCTCTTATCAATAAAGAACTTGATTTTAGTGTCAAGTTCTTTTTAGTTTTTAAAGATTATCCGTGAATTTCTTGGATATTTATGATAAAATGGGAGTATCGCAAAAAATGACTCATCGTATTCAATTTTGAGTAAAACTAGGAGGATCCCATGTCAACAGAACATATGGAAGAACTAAATGACCAGCAGATCGTTCGCCGTGAAAAAATGGCTGCGCTCCGTGAACAAGGAATCGATCCTTTCGGAAAACGCTTTGAACGCACTGCAAATTCACAAGAATTAAAAGATAAATATGCTGATCTCGATAAAGAACAATTACATGATAAAAACGAAACAGCTACTATCGCAGGACGCTTGGTAACCAAACGTGGTAAAGGTAAAGTAGGTTTTGCCCACCTTCAAGACCGCGAAGGCCAGATTCAAATCTACGTTCGTAAAGATGCTGTCGGTGAAGAAAACTACGAAATCTTTAAAAAGGCTGACTTAGGAGACTTCCTTGGTGTCGAAGGCGAAGTGATGCGTACAGATATGGGAGAACTCTCTATCAAGGCTACACATATCACTCACTTGTCCAAAGCCCTTCGTCCGCTTCCAGAGAAATTCCACGGTTTAACAGACGTTGAAACTATTTACCGTAAACGTTACCTTGATTTGATTTCAAACCGTGAAAGCTTTGAACGCTTTGTTACTCGTTCAAAAATCATCTCTGAAATCCGTCGTTACCTTGATCAAAAAGGATTCCTTGAAGTGGAAACACCTGTTCTTCATAACGAAGCTGGTGGTGCTGCTGCTCGTCCGTTTATCACTCACCACAACGCTCAAAACATTGACATGGTGCTTCGTATCGCGACTGAGCTTCACTTAAAACGCCTTATCGTTGGTGGTATGGAGCGTGTCTATGAAATCGGCCGTATCTTCCGTAACGAAGGAATGGATGCTACTCATAACCCTGAGTTTACTTCTATCGAAGTTTACCAAGCTTATGCAGACTTCCAAGATATCATGGACTTGACTGAAGGTATTATCCAACACGCTGCTAAATCAGTTAAAGGCGATGGTCCAGTTAACTATCAAGGTACTGAAATCAAAATCAATGAACCATTTAAACGTGTTCATATGGTGGATGCTATCAAGGAAATTACAGGTGTCGATTTCTGGAAAGACATGACTTTTGAAGAAGCCAAAGCTATCGCTGCTGAGAAGAAAGTCCCTGTTGAAAAACACTACACTGAAGTTGGCCACATTATCAACGCCTTCTTTGAAGAGTTTGTTGAAGAAACTTTAATCCAACCAACCTTTGTCTATGGACATCCAGTAGCTGTATCTCCACTTGCTAAGAAAAATCCTGAAGATGAGCGCTTTACTGACCGTTTCGAACTCTTCATCATGACTAAGGAGTACGGTAATGCCTTTACTGAGCTCAACGACCCAATCGATCAACTTAGCCGTTTTGAAGCCCAAGCTAAGCCAAAGAGCTTGGTGACGATGAAGCGACAGGTATCGACTACGACTATATCGAAGCCCTTGAATATGGTATGCCACCAACAGGTGGTTTGGGAATCGGTATCGACCGTCTCTGCATGCTCCTCACTGATACAACTACTATCCGTGACGTATTACTCTTCCCAACAATGAAATAATCTCTTATCCTCTGGTACTTGCCAGAGGTTTTTTGATGTCAAAAGAGACTGAGTAAAAACGGCTCTTTGTCAACTGTAGTGGGTTGAAGAAAAGCTAAGCTCGAGAAAGGACAAATTTCGTCCTTTCTTTTTTGATATTCAGAGCGATAAAAATCCGTTTTTTGAAGTTTTCAAAGTTCCGAAAACCAAAGGCATTGCGTTTGATAAGTTTGATGAGATTATTGGTTGCTTCTAATTTGGCATTAGACTAGGGTAACTGAAGGGCATTGACGATTTTCTCTTTGTCCTTTAGAAAGGTTTTAAAGACAGTCTTAAAAAGAGGATGAACTTTCTTTAGATTTTCCTCAATGAGTCCGAAAAATTTCTCCGGTTCCTTATTCTGAAAGTGAAAAAGCAAGAGTTGATAGAGATGATAGTGGTGTTTCAAGTCTTCTGAATAGCTCAAAAGCTTGTCAATAATCTCTTTATTGGTTAAGTGCATGCGAAAAGTAGGGCGATAAAATCGCTTATCACTCAGTTTACGGCTATCCTGTTGAATGAGTTTCCAGTAGCGCTTGATAGCCTTATATTCATGAGATTTTCGCTCAAATTGCTTCATGATTTGGACACGAACACGACTCATAGCACGGCTAAGATGTTGTACAATGTGGAAGCGATCTAGAACGATTTTGGCATACGGAAAAAGATGTTTAGCCAAGTCATAGTAAGGACTAAACATATCCATAGTAATGATTTTCACCTGACAACGAACAGAGCGATTGTAGCGCAGAAAATGATTTCTTATGATAGTTTGTGTTCTACCCTCAAGAACAGTGATAATATTGAGCTTATCAAAATCTTGAGCAATGAAACTCATCTTTCCCTTAGTGAAGGCATATTCGTCCCAGGACATAATCTCAGGGAGGTAAGAAAAATCAGACTTAAAACAGAAGTCATTGAGCTTGCGAATAACAGTTGAAGTTGAAATAGACAGCTGACGGGCAATATCGGTCATAGAAGTCTTCTCAATTAGCTTCTGGGCAATCTTTTGGTTGATGATACGAGGGATTTGGTGATTCTTCTTGACGAGAGAAGTCTCAGCTACCATCATTTTCGAGCAATGATAGCACTTGAATCGACGTTTTCTAAGGAGAATTCTAGTAGGCATACCAGTCGTTTCAAGGTAAGGAACCTTAGACGGTTTGGAAGTCATATTTCTTCATTTGACTTCCACACTCAGGACAAGATGGAGCGTCGTAGTCCAGTTTAGCGATGATTTCCTTGTGGGTATTCCTATTAATGACATCCATAATTTGGATATTTGGGTCTTTAATGTCTAGTAATTTTGTGATAAAATGTAATTGTTCCATAGGATTCTTTCTAATGATGGTTTGGTTGCTTTTCATTATAGATCTTATGGGACTTTTTTTCTACAACAAAATAGGCTCCATAATATCCATAGGGGATTTACCCACTACAAATATTATAGAGCCGTAAAAACTCAATCTCTACTTTTCACTTCTTTGGTTGCTACATCTTCTCCAAACCATTTCTGACTGATTTCTTGGAACTTTCCTTCTTGGTATAGTGCGATAAAGGCTTGGTTTAAATCTTGGAGTAATCTTTTGTCAGCAGGCCTGACTCCGACTGCAAAAGATTCACTTTCAAATCCTGCTGAAAAGACATTATAGTCATTTAATATCCCTTCAGACTGGAGGTAATAATTAGCATACACTCGGTCAATCAACAAAGCATCAATCCGGTCATTTTTCAAATCAATCAAGGCCTCATTAAAACTCTGGTACTGATTAGCCTTCTGGTCTTTGACACGATTTTTCAGTAAATCTGGCTGGGCCTCAAAGTCAAGATAACCAGATGAACCGGCTTGCGCTCCCAAGGTCTTATCCTTCATATCCTCTACCGAATGAATCTGCTGGCTTTTCTTAGCAACCAAAACCTGCTGATTTTCCATATAAGGAATGCTAAAGACAACTTTCTCTCGGCGTTCATCAGTCGCAGAATAACCATTCCAGATGGCGTCTATGGTTCCATTTTGCAGTTCCGTCTCCTTCATATTCCAGTCAATTGGCTGAAATTGCACCTTAAAACCCAATTTTTCAGAGACAGCTTGTGCTAAGTCAATATCAAAGCCTGTATACTGTCCATTCTTTTCTTCAAATCCCATAGGTACGAAGGTATTATCAAAACCAATAGTAATAGTCCCCTGCTCTTGATATTTATCCCAGTTATCCTGCTTTGGATCACTAGCCTTCTGAGTACAAGCTGTTAAAAAGAGTGTCAGGAGAGAAACCAATACTAAAGCAATTTTCTTATTAGTCATTGGCACCTCCTACTTGGGCTCAACCTTGAAAATCTGATCTGCGATATTTTCAGCGAACTGTAAATCGTGGGTAACGACAATCTGGGTCATGCCAAGTTCCCTATTTTGCAAGATCAGTTTTTCCACTTCCAAGCGCAATTCTGGATCCAGAGCAGAAGTTGGTTCATCGTAGCCAATGATTTCTGGGTCAATCATCATAGCACGCGCCAAGGCCACCCGTTGCTTTTGCCCACCAGATAGTGAGAAGGGATAGGCGTCTGCATGACCAGCCAGTCCTAACTGTTCCAAAAGCCCTCGCGCCTTCTTCTCAGCCTCTTCCTGCTTCATCCCCATAGTCTTCACAGGTGATAAGGTCAAATTATCTAAAACTGATAAATGAGGGAACAGTTGAAAATCTTGGAATACAAATCCCAGTAAATTCCGCTTCTCCAATTCATCCAGTTCTAAAGGTTCTCCATTATAAAAGATTTGCCCTGAATCAATGGTTTCAAGACCCGCAAGCATACGTAAGAGAGTTGTCTTACCTCCACCAGAAGGCCCAACGATAGCCAGGATTTGCTTTTCAGGAATTCTTAAACTAAAATTGGACAAAATTTGCTTTTCACCAAATCCCTTATTGATATTTCGTAATTCTAACATGGTTGCCTCCTATCTATAGTAACTATACTTCTTCTCAACTTTTTTGGCAAGAATGGTCACAATACCAATCAAAATCAAGTAAATGGCTCCTGCCAAGAACATAGGAACCAGGCTAGCATCACGGTTGGCAGCTGTTCGACTAGCCAAGATAAGGTCAGAAATACCTAGAGCATAGACCAGAGAGGTATCCTTGACCAAACTCATAACTTCATTAAACACGCTAGGAAGAACAATCTTGGTTACCTGAGGTAATATAATATAGCGAACTGTGTCAAAGGGACTAAACTTCAAAACCTTAGCAGCTTCATATTGACCTTTAGGAATGGTATCAATTCCCCCACGGAAGATTTCAGCAAAGTAAGCCGCATAATTTAGAACAAAGGCAATAATGGCCGCAGGAAGGCGATCCAAACGAATCCCAATACTCGGGAGCACATAATAGATAAAGATCAATTGTAAGAGCAAGGGTGTGCCCCGCATAATCCAGATATAAATGTTAATCAGATGATGGAGGAGCTTCCAATGGACTTGCAAGGCAAAGGCAATCAAAACGCCCAAAGGAATAGAAAAAATCAAGACCAGTGCAAACACCTGTAAAGTCATGCTTGCACCGCTCAATAAACTCGGTAATATCTCAAACAAATAAGACATACTAGCACCTCCTAAAAATAATTGTTCCTATTATAGCATAAATAAACTAAATAACCAATCATTTTTGTAAAAAAATTCTTTTTTTAACAGAAAAAGTGTAGTTTTTTGAATCTAGAATAGAATAACATAACTTCTAGAGCCTTGTTAGACATTTGATTTGAATTCCCTAATCTATTTGTCCATATTCTATTCCACTCTACTATAACTGATACTCAATTAAAATCAAAAAGCAAACTAGGAAGCTAGCCGCAAGCTGTACTTGAGTACGGTAAGGCGACGCTGACATCGTTTGAAGAAATTTTCGAAGAGTATAAGCATACAAAAAGAAAGGACAAATTTTGCCCTTTCTTGATCTTATCTTCTATTTGTTACAGTTAACTTGACTGATAATTGGAGTTTTATCTTACGTATTTAAGATGGATTGTCTTTTTAGTTCGTGCCAATCTCAGGGCACGATTTGGATTGAGACGATTAAATAGTTCTTCCAATTTCTTTTCATTCCAAACATCTGCGGCGGAAACAAAATTACCATCCGCATCTCGGAAAGATATCGGTTTATCTCCCATGCCAGTCTCCTAGTCTACAAATTCAAACTCAAATTTACCAATGCGGACCAAGTCCCCATCCTTAGCACCACGCGCACGAAGGGCTTCATCAACCCCCATACCACGAAGCTGACGAGCAAATTTCATGACAGATTCATCACGATCAAAGTTAGTCATATTAAAGAGTTTCATGAGTTTTTCACCAGACAGTACCCATGTCGCATCGTCATCACGGCTAATTTCAAAGGCTTTTTCTTCCTCGTCAAAGCCGTAGTAAGCTTCTTCCTCCATATCTGACTCGTCGTAGAGCAAGAATTCTGGTGTCTTATCTAACAATTCAGCTGTCGCATCCAAAAGCGTTGCCAGCCCTTGCTTGGTTAAACCAGATATTGGGAAAATGGCTGGCAACTCTTCAAATTCATCGTAGTTTTCAGCTAATTTTTTCTTAAATTCTGCAAGATTTTCCTGACTCTCAGGCATATCCATCTTATTGGCTACGATAATCTGTGGACGCTCCATGAGACGAAGATTGTATGACTCCAACTCCTTGTTAATAGCAAGATAATCCTCATAAGGATCACGTCCTTCGCTAGCTGACATATCAATGATGTGAAGTATGACACGTGTACGCTCGATGTGACGGAGGAACTGGGTTCCCAAACCAACACCTTGACTAGCACCTTCAATCAAACCTGGTAAATCAGCTACTGCAAAGGATTCACCTGATTGGGTACGAACCATACCTAAATTTGGCACAATAGTGGTAAAGTGGTAGGCACCAATTTTAGGTTTAGCTGAGGTAATAACACTTAAAAGTGTTGATTTCCCAACAGATGGGAAACCTACCAAACCAACATCTGCCAAGATTTTTAGTTCCAATTGTAACTCACGTTCCTGACCTGGTTCCCCATTTTCAGAGATTTCAGGTGCAGGATTTTTTGGTGTCGCAAAGCGAATATTTCCACGACCACCGCGACCACCGTGGGCTACAATAAATTCTTGACCGTGTTCAATCAAATCTGTCAAGATCTTGCCAGTCTCTGCATCACGAACAGTTGTACCTTGTGGTACTCGAACTCTAAGATCCTCTGCACCACGACCATGCATCCCTTTGGTCATTCCTTTTTCACCAGAATCAGCCTTGAAATGACGATTGTAGCGGAAATCCATCAAGGTACGCAAACCTTCGTCTACAACGAAGACCACATTTCCTCCACGACCACCATCACCACCCCAAGGACCGCCATTAGGGACATATTTCACGGCGAAAGGCAACCATGCCATCACCACCATTACCAGCCTTGACCTTGATCTTGGCTGTATCTAAAAACATACTCATTTTTTCTTCTCACTTTAAAAAAGGGCTGGGAAATCCCAGTCACAAAATTTTCTTGAATCTATTTTATAGATTACTGAGGGCACCAATTGCAGTTGCAAAAATTCCCAAAATACTTGCTACTAACATGATAAGCACGATAAGCAAGGTTAATTTCTCAAACATAGTTTTTTTACGTTTTCCATTATCTCCAAATGCCATTTTTATCTCCTTCGTTACATTCTATTTTCTATTATCTTAGCATGAATTGAGCTAGTTTTCAATAGTCACTTGCTACTGGTGCAATAATCCATAAAATGATATAAGCTACAATTCCAGCTCCGTAACAGCAAGCAAGGACACCCCAAATAACTCGAACAATAGTCGGATCCATATCTAGATAATAGGCCACCCCGGCACAAACACCAGCAATCTTTTTATCACGACCACTTCTCATTAATTGTTTTTTCATAGCTTTTCCTCTTTCTATTCTTCACGGTCTTTCCAATAATCTCTCATGCTAATCAGCTGTGTTTTTGATGCCTTTAGCATCCGTCTAGAGCCTTTTACGGGTACAGCAACCACCTGTTGCGGTAGATACAAAACTGTTTTAAAAATACGCTGACTGACCGTGTCATCTTTGGCTAAATCTTTCTCGAAATTATTTGAAATAATGGCATCCAGATAAAATTCATGCACCCGTTTTCCAAAGTTCTCAGCAGAAATCTCGTATAGTTTTTCTGATAAGGTATGCTCATTCATATCTGGCGTTGCAATTAGAGCCTCTAAAATAGCTCCAGCCAAATCATGTTCACCGTAATACAAGGTTCCAAACATTTTATCACTGATAAGATTGTCCAGATAAGGATTTCCGTGAGCAATGACAGGCGTTCCACTAGCTAAGCTTTCCAAGTATGTCAAACCCTGCGTTTCACTTGTCGATGCCGAGATGAAGAAATCTGCCGCCTTATAGTAAAGAGCCGTCTCACTAGGAGCAATCATCCCTGTAAAGATAACGGAGTCTTGAATCTCTAGTTTCTGGGCTTGCTCTTTGAGGTCATCCAGATAAGGACCATCACCCGCTACCACCAATTTGACCTTGTCTTCTTCTTTCAGAACTTCTGCAAAGGCTGCCAATACTGCTTGAATATTTTTTTCATAGGAAATTCTAGAAAGACTCAGCAACATCTGTTCGTCATCTTGAATCCCTAGTTTACTACGCAGTTCTTTCAAATTTTCCTGCTTAATTTCTGGACGCTCAAACTTGGCTAATTCAATCCCAGTCGGAATGACGCGTTTTTCAATCTTGACCTTATAGTCAGCTAGCAAGTCACGAACAATCTCACTAGGGCAAACAACCCCATCCACATCGTGCAGGAAACCTCTGACCAGATACTTGACCATACTCGGACGAATCAGAAAACCCTTGGCAATATAATGGACATAGTCTTCATACTGGGTGTGATAGGTATGAATGACGGGAATTTCCAATTCACGCGCAATCCAAATCCCCAACAAGCCAAGAGAAAATTCTGTCTGAGTATGGATAACATCCAGTTGATACTGTTTAGCAATTTCAAGCGCCTTGCTGAAACCTCGATAGGCAAAACGACGGTCTTTAAAAGCAAAAAAAGGAACACTTGGAATGCGGATAATTTGCCAATCTTCATAGCGATTGACATCCTTATCCGTCGTCGTAAAGATAAAAACAACATGCCCCTGCTTTTCAAGTTCTGTTTTCAGAGTTCGAATACTGGTCGCAACACCAGAAACCTGAGGAAAATAGGTATCTGTAAATAAACCAATTCGCATAGATTACCTCACTTTTTACTTTCTCCCTAAAGCGGCTTGTTTCTCATAAAAGTCCAACCAGATTTGCAACAGATGCTCTTCAGAATACTCTCTAGAAATATTCTTAGCTTTTTCTTTCAAATCTTTTAAGGCAGCAGGATTCGCTTGATATTCCAGAATAGCTTCTTTCATCTCTTCTCTATCTGCTGTCGCCCGATAATTTCCCTCCAAAATCACCTTATAGAGATCCAAATCACGCAACATAATAGGAGCTTCACAACTGGCAGCTTCTAGGATAGTCATAGGAAAGAGCTCATTGTAACTAGGTAACAAGAAAAGATCCGCTAGGGCATACAATTCGCGCATACGCTCTGGCGATACAATACCTGGAAACATTAAATTTTTAGGGGGATTGTCCATAATTTTCTTATAGCGTTCATAACCATCTGTCATACCACCAAAAGAGAAACCACCAGCCCAGATAAAGGTAATCTGAGGCAATTCCTCAGCCAGACGGATAAAGTCATCAATCCCTTTACGTTTCTGAACTTGACCAGCACCTACTACGATAAACTGATTATCACTAATACCTAGCTCTGTTCGCAGTCTGACTATCTCTTCTTGTGGTAGAGGATGCCATTTTTCCTTGTTGACAAAATTAGGAATATAGGTCACTTTTTCACGTGGAATACCAGCTGCCACCAAATCCTCAATAAACATAGGATTGACCACAACCAAGTGCTCCATCCGGTTGTAAAAAGAAAATACATAACGTTTGACAATTCCCTTTAAGAAAAATGGAATTTTCAAACTCCCCTCAAGTGTATCAGGCAAGAAATGTACATAGCCAATTTTCCTCCCTGAGCGCTTCTTTTGGAAGGTTGATAAATAATAGGGGAAATCAATTGTATGAAAGTGAGTCACATCTGCCTCGATTGGAAGATTTTCTGTAACAATCAATTGGTCCTTGGCATCACGGTGAAGAAGACGAACTAATTCACGGTAGGCACCTGAAACTCCTTGTCCTGCTACTTTCTCACTTGAACTCAACATATTGATTCGTAATTTCTTTTTTTTCATAACTACTATTATATCATTTTCTTTGAATAAAATCAGCAAAAGAAAGGAGAGACTAGAGGAAAACAAGGGTAAATTTCCTTGCTTTTCCAACGGTCTCTCACATACTTTTATATGTTTACTTAATGCCTAGGGCAATGCGTGCATAGCGACTCATTTTTTCAACGGTCCAGGCTGGATACCATACTAATTTGACCTCAGTATCCGTTACTTCTGGCACCTCTGTCATGGCATCATAAATCTGGTCTGTCAAAAGGTCAGCTAGGGGACAACCCATAGTTGTCAAAGTCATATCAATCTCTGTTTGCCCTGTGTCACCGTCAAAACGAATCTCATAAATTAAACCAAGATTTACAATATCGATTCCCAACTCAGGGTCGATGACTTCTTCCAAGGCTGATAAAATTCGTGTTTTGATGTTTTCAATTTGCTCTTCTGTATAAGCCATATTTATCCTCACTCTTAGTCTTCAATAAAATCACGAAGCGGTTTGCTGCGACTTGGTTGACGTAGTTTTCTCAAAGCCTTAGCTTCAATCTGACGGATACGCTCGCGAGTCACGTTAAAGACTTTACCCACATCTTCAAGGGTACGCATTTTACCATCATCTAGTCCAAAACGTAGACGTAGGACATTTTCTTCACGATCTGTAAGAGTATCCAAGACCTCATCCAACTGCTCACGTAAGACGATACGAGTCGTATAGTCCACTGGATTTTCAATCACTTCATCTTCAATAAAGTCTCCAAGATGGCTATCATCTTCTTCACCGATTGGTGTTTCAAGAGATACTGGTTCTTGGGCAATCTTCAAGATTTCACGCACTTTGTCAGGAGTCATATCCATACGTTCAGCGATTTGCTCTGGTGTTGGGTCTTGACCCAATTCTTGAAGGAGGTTACGCTGTTCACGAACCAATTTATTGATGGTTTCAACCATGTGGACTGGGATACGGATGGTACGAGCTTGATCCGCAATAGCACGAGTGATGGCCTGACGAATCCACCAAGTTGCATAAGTTGAAAACTTGAACCCTTTAGAATAGTCAAACTTGTCAACCGCCTTCATCAAGCCCATGTTCCCTTCTTGAATCAAGTCAAGAAACTGCATACCACGACCAACATAGCGTTTGGCAATAGAAACCACCAAACGAAGGTTGGCTTCCGCAAGACGTTGTTTGGCTTCGATATCGCCAGCTTCAACAGCCAGTGCCAATTCTTTTTCCTCTTCATTGGTCAAGAGAGGAACGACACCAATCTCTTTCAAGTACATACGGACAGGGTCATTGACCTTAGCCGAAGTTGAACCAATCAAGTCCTCATCGCTGAGTTCTGGTTCTTCTTCATTGCTAAGAACACGCGCACTTGGATTTCCTTCGTTATCTGTGATAGAAATCCCTGCATCCTGAATCCGTTGCAAGAGATCCTCAATCCCATCAGCGTCCAAGGTAAAAGGAATCACCAGACTAGCATTGATTTCATCATCTGTTGCTGTCCCTTTTTGCTTATGATTACGAATAAATTCTGCTACTTGTACGTCAAATGTTGTTACTTCTTTTTGTTTTGTTGCCATTATTACTCCATTCTTCTCTTTTGGGAAATTAAACGTTCCAATTCTTCTAGGGCTGTGTCGGTATCTCCTACATGGCTAGCTTCCTGCACCTTCTTTTTGATTCTCATATTGTCCTGATTCAAGAGAGCCTTATTTCGAGTCATTTCTACTTCACTTAGTTCCTGCGGAGACATCTCAGCAGGTAAATCCTGAGCTAAAACTTGATACCAAGCTCTTTCAACTTCCTCTGTCTGTTCTGCTAAAACTTCTGGAGGAAGATTGCCATACTGACCAAGCAAGTCATATAAGACCTGAAATTCAGGTGTGTCAAATGCAAAATCTTCTCGCAAACTATAATCGTTCAAAACAAGAGGAGATTCCATCATTCGATAAAGTAGATGGGCTTCTGCTCTCATAATAGCCGATAACTGCTTGGTGACAGGCATGGTGATTGGCGTCGGCCTGGAAATCCCTTCCATGCGATTCTGCCTTTGCGCCTGTCGACTCTCATTAACAATCTGCTCAATCTGGGTATAATCAAAAGATGCCAGACTGTCAGCTAAAATATGAATATAGCTATTTTGAGCAGTGATAGACTTTTCTTGAACAATCAAGGGAGCTATTTTTTCAATAAACTCAATCTGAGCCTGCAGATTTTCACTATTTTCAGGCTTATACTGGTGAATATAGAACTCAATCGGACTAATACGAGTTTTTGTTAATAGATAGGCCAAGTCTTCTGGTCCATTTTTTTGTAGATACTCATCTGGGTCCAAGTTATCAGGCATGCTGACGATCTGCACAGGCATATCGCCAATTTCATCCAGTGCTTTCAATGTCGCAGCTTGCCCAGCCTTATCGCCATCGTAAACAAGAACCAACTTCTTGGTTAACCTTTTCAGATGCTCAACATGCTCACGACTCAAGGCCGTTCCCATAGATGCGACAGCGTTTTCGATTCCAGCCCGATAGGCTGCAATGACATCCATGAATCCTTCCATCAGGTAAATCTCACTGGCTTTTCCAGAAGATTTTTTTGCCCTATCCATATGATATAATTCGTAACTTTTGTTAAAAATTGCAGTTGATCGGCTATTTTTATACTTAGAAGTTTGTGAATCCGTTTTCTGCCAGATACGACCTGAGAAGGCAATAACCTTTCCCTTGGTCATTTTGTCAGAAACATAATGCGATTGTGAAAGGTGTCTACAAATTGATTGGCATCTGATAGGTAAAATAGCCCTGAATCTAGAAAATCCTCATCACGATACTGACCAGACAAACGTTGATAGAGATAGTTTCGTTCTGGAGGTGCTAAACCAATCCGAAAATGCTTGAGCACTTCATCTGTCAAACCACGCTGATAAAGGTAGTTTCTGGCCTCCTCCCCCATGGTTGTTGTCATGAGAATAGCATGATAAAATTTGGCAGCATCTTCGTGCATATCATAAAGAGCTTGGTGAGGCGAGGCTGGCCTCTGCTCACTATAAAGCGGTTTTTCCACCTCTATCCCAACACGCTGACCTAAAATTTGGACAGCCTCCATAAAGGGAACCCCTTGGTACTCCTCGATGAACTTAAAGACATCACCCGAGCGACCACAACCAAAACAGTGGTAAAACTGCTTGTCCTCTACAACGTTAAAAGAAGGTGTTTTTTCACCATGAAAAGGACAGAGCCCTAGATAGTTCCGTCCTGCCTTTTGTAAAGAAATCACATCTCCTATGACTTCCACAATGTTGGCATTGTTTTTGATTTCTTCAATGACTTGTTTGTCAACCATACACAATACCTCCATGTTATCATAGTTTACTTTATATAGTATACTTTATTTCAGAAAAAAAGTAAACCATTTCACTCATTTTCCCTACTTTATTCAAAGAGTTGATAATAATCAGAGATTTTCATTTTTGCTTTTTCTTCTTGTTTCAAATCTTGGATAACCCGTCCTTCTTTCATGACAATCAAGCGATTGCCATACTTAAGAGCATCTTCCATATGGTGGGTAATCATAAGAGCTGTCAACTGATCTTTCTTGACAAATTCATCTGTCAATTCCATGAGGGCCACACTTGTCTTTGGATCAAGGGCTGCAGTATGCTCGTCTAACAAGAGTAATTCAGGACGCTTCAAGGTTGCCATCAAGAGACTCAAAGCCTGTCTTTGCCCACCAGATAAGAACTCAATCGGTGTATTCAAATGTTTCTCAAGACCATTCCCTACTTTTTCAATGGTTGCCTGAAACTCATCCTTATAACTAGTCAAGCGTCGTGGTAACAATCCACGCTTTTCACCACGAAACTTGGCAATTAAAAGATTTTCAGCAACCGTCATACGAGGAGCTGTCCCCATCTTGGGATCTTGGAAGACACGAGACAGATACTTAGCACGCTTCTCTGGTGAAAACTTGGTAACATCTTCACCCAAAATACGGATAGTTCCACTGGTTAATGACAAGGTTCCTGCAATAGTGTTAAAGAGAGTTGATTTCCCAGCACCATTTCCACCTAAAATCGTGATAAAGTCCTGTTCAAAAATTTCTAAGGAAACATCATTTAAAATAATCTTTTCTTCATCAAAGCCATTTTTAACGACTTTTGGTTGCATTTTTTAATTCTACAATTGCTGTCATTTGCTTAATTTGGCTCCTTTCAAGATTGTTTGCTTAAATGTTGGAATCATGAGACAGACTGCTAAAATCACGGCGCTGTACAAACGAAGGTAACTTGTATTAAAGCCAAGAGCGATAACTGCCCACACTAAGAATTGATAGGCGATAGAACCTACAACGATGGTAACCAGACGTTCTGCCAAGCTCAAACTCTTGAAGATAACTTCTCCAATAATCAAACTTGCAAGACCTACAACGATAACCCCGATTCCTCGAGATACATCAGCATACCCTTCTTGCTGGGCAATGAGAGCTCCTGCAAGAGCAATCACACCATTTGATAAGACCAAGCCCATGAGCTCCATGCGTCCAGTATGAATCCCGAAACTTCTAGCCATATCAGGATTGTCACCTGTAGCAATATAGGCTTGTCCGAGTTTAGTATCCAAGAAAAAGAGCATGAGAGCAATAACAAGACTCACAAAGATAAGACCTGTCAAAAGTTGGTTCAAATCTGAATCAAAAGGTAAGACATCCTGGATTTGCTTGGTTCCAAAGCAAGCCTAAATTTAGCACGTCCCATAATCAAGAGCATGATAGAGTGACAGGAAGTCATCACCAAAATCCCTGAGAGCAAGGTTGGGATCTTCCCTTTTGTATAAAGAAGTCCAGCTGCCATTCCAGCCAAACAACCGGCTCCAACAGCAACAAGTGTCGCTAAAAAGGGGTTTACGCCTTTGGTTATCAAAGTGACAGCAACAGCTCCCCCAAGAGGAAAGGAACCTTCTGTCGTCATATCTGGAAAGTTCAAAATCCTAAATGTCATAAAGATTCCCAGACCTAAAATAGCCCAGACAAATCCTTGAGAAATAATAGATAATATCATCTGTTTCTTAACCTTTTCTATATGATTTTTATTGTAAAAAATTGGAGGAGATGTCCCCAACTCCTCCATTGTAGATTATTCAATCACTTGTCCTGCTTCTTTTAGAACAGATTCAGGAATCGTAATACCTAGCTCTTGTGCCAATTTTTTGTTGATCACTGACTTACCAGTTGAAAAGACATTGACTGGGGTATCGGCTGGTTTTGCACCTTTCAAAGACTTGCGCAATCATTTTACCTGTTGCCACACCGAGGTCATGTTGGTCAACTACAACTGATGCCAAACCACCTACTTTCTACCATTGCAGTAGCACTTGGGATAGATTGGCTTTTTAGACTGATTGGTTACTAGAGACAACTGTTGAAAAATGCTGATGCAATGGTGTTATCAATTGGAACCCAGATAGCATCGACCTTGCTAGTCATAACGTTAACTGTTGAAGCAATTTCATTTGTTGAAGGAACTGCGAATGTTTCCACTGTCAAACCTGCTTTTTCAGCATAAGCCTTAAATTCTTCGACTTGAGTTTTGGAATTATCTTCGCTGCTTGAGTAAAGAGCTCCCGATTGTTTTTCACATTTGGTGTAAGAGCCTTGATGAGTTCAACTTGTTGTTGAGCTGGATTGTGGTCAGATACACCTGTTATGTTGCCACCTGGTTTTTTCAAATCTTTGACCAAGTTAGCACCGATTGGGTCTGTAATCGCGGCCATGATAACTGGTAGATCTTTTGTGGCACTAGCCAAACCTTGAGCAGCTGGTGTTGCAATACCAACCACAAGGTCATTGCCATTTGCAACCAATTGTTTACTCATTGTCGCAACCTTACTTTGGTCACCTTCTGAGTTCATAAAATCGATTTTAACTTGGTCATCTTTATAACCTTCTTCCGCAAGTCCGTCTTGGATTCCTTTATAAATCAAATCAAGAGATGGATGGCTCACAAATTGAAGGACACCAACTTTGGCAACTTTCTTTTCATTCTTAGCTTCTGGCTTATTCATTGAAGAGTAAATCAAGCTTCCTGCTACTAAAACTGCTAATGCAGCGATAATTCCAATTAAACGTTTATTTTTCATTCTATTTCTCCTTTTTATTCCTTTAAAATACTTCACTTATCTAATACTCTTCGAAAATCTCTTCAAACCACGTCAGCGTCGCCTTACCGTACTCAAGTACAGCTTGCGGCTAGCTTCCTAGTTTGCTTTTTGATTTTCATTGAGTATAAACAAGCGACGCCATCGTTTTCTTTCCATACTAACCTCCATCAAAAAGTCCTCACACAAAAAACTTGTGTGAGGACGTCGATGCGCGGTACCACCTCAATTATAGGGAATTTCCCTATCGCTCTGTCTCGCAATCACGAGATGCACTGTAAGGTGTGCTCACCGAATTTTTATGATTTCAAATTCTAAATAACATCCAGCCCAATTTTCATCATCACCACTTATCTGTTTTCAGCTACCACAGACTCTCTAAAAAGTTTATATGATTACTTTTCTGAATGGTTAAATTATATCATTTTTCAACTACTTGTCAAGACTCTTTTAGCATTTTTTTGAAATATTCAAAAACTTCCCCTATAGAAAAGAGGAAGCTTGATAGGTATCAGCCTGAATTACGCAATCCTGTCGCAATTCCGTTGATGGTTGTATGGATTAATTTTTCTTGATCGCTTGATAATTCTCCTCGACGTTGACGTTTAATCAACTCCAACTGGATATAGTTAAGGATATTAAAGTAAGGCATACGGTAATCCAAACTTGCTTTTAGATATGGATTTTCAGCCAAGAGTTCATCGTAACCTTCGATAGCCAAGATAACTTCCTTGGTGACTTGCCATTCATTTAGAATAGTCTCATAGATTGCTTTTACTTCTTCATCCTCACAAAGTTTAGCATATTCAAAAGCAATGTTCATATTTGATTTTGACAAGACCATATCGACATTTGAAAGAAGCGATTGGAAGAAAGGCCAATTTTGGTACATATCTCGTAGGATAGCGATATTTTCTGGATTCTTATCGATAAATTCTTTGAAACTTGAACCGACACCATACCAGCCAGGGAACATGACGCGGCTTTGTGACCATGAGAATACCCAAGGGATAGCTCGCAAACCACCGATTTCAGTAATCGTCTTACGAGCGGCTGGGCGAGAACCAATGTTAAAGCTTGAAATAGCCTTGATTGGACTTGACTCGAAGAAATAATCATAGAAATGGTCATTACCAAAGACTAAATCACGGTAGATATCATAACTACGGTCCACTACTTGGTCCATAATGGCTTCATAGCGATTTGATGTATTGGTATCGCTCTTCTTCTGCGTAATCATACGGTTAATGGCTGCAGATACTAGCATTTCAAGGTTATAGTAAGCTGCGTCTTTGTTACCGTATTTATTCCCAATTACTTCCCCCTGCTCCGTCAAGCGGATACGATCCTTAATGGATTTGAGCGGTTGAGATGTGATGGCTTCATAGGTTGGTCCACCACCACGACCGACAGTCCCACCACGGCCATGGAAGAAGGTAACCTTAACACCAAATTCATCTCCGATAGCAGTCAATTGTTGTTGAGCCTTGTAGAGGGTCCAACATGATGATAGGTAGCCACCATCTTTATTACTATCAGAGTAACCAAGCATGATTTCTTGGTAGTTATTACGTGAAGCAATCCATTTCTTAGCAAGAGGAAGAGAAAGGTATTCTCTCATAGTTTCTTCTGAGTGGTCCAAGTCCTCAATTGTTTCAAAGAGAGGAACGATTTGGACACGGGCTCTTTCTTTATCAACTAACCCTACTTCTTTTAGCAAGATAGCCAATTCCAGCATGTCTGATACGCTGGTTGCATGTGAAATGATAGTCTGACGAATAACATCATCTCCCAACTTATCTTTCAACTTACGAGCAGCCTTAAAGATTGCTAATTCTTTTTCAAGTAACTCTGATTTTTCAACATGAGTGGCAGAAAGAATACGTGGATCTTCTTCTAATTCTTTCAAAAGAAGTTGGCATTTTTCTTCTTCACTTAGTTCGCTATAACGCGAATGAATTCCTGCTGATTTCAAGAGTTCAGCTACACAGGCCTCATGAACACTAGAATCTTGACGCATATCAATAGATGCCAAATAGAAACCAAAAATTTCAACTGCTTGAATCAGCTCAACAAAATCACCAGAAATCAGTGCTTCACCCTTGTTTTCCAAGAGGGAATCACGTATGGTAATTAAATCCTTATAAAAATCATTGGCTGTTTCATAGCGAGCCCCAACTTCCTTATCTTCAATCAGATAAGCTTTTGTTGCTTGGATTTTTGATTGAATATCAAACAAGGCACGACGATACAGCTCTTTTTCACGATAAATCGAGTTATCCTTGGATTGACGAGCCATTTCTCTGACTTGCTTGCTTACATTGACGATACTAGTTGAGAGAGAGAATTCACGATAAAGTTGGTAAATCTTTTCATCATAGTAATTCATGATGACTTCACACTGGGTCATAGCAGATTGTTTCAAGGTATCTGCTGTAACAAAAGGATTCCCATCACGGTCTCCACCAATCCACATTCCCATGGTAATTGGTTTAGGATGTTTCAACTCCAAGCCGTGTTTTTTAGCCAGACGCTTGTACTCAGCAGTCAAATGAGGAACTGCCTTCAGGAATGAACTATTGTAGTATTCCATAACATTCGTGATTTCATTGGTTACTTTCAATTTCTTTCACGAATCATATCTGTCTGCATGATAATCTCAATGTAACGACGGAGATCATTATGCCATTTTTCCTTATTAATCAAGCCTAATTTCACATCACGGTACTTACGCAAGAGGGTATGGATATGGTTAGTCAAATCCAACATACTCTTACGTTGCACTTGTGTTGGATGGGCTGTCAAAACAGGAACAACATTCAAGTGTTCTAGAATTTCAACCGCATTTTCTTTTTCTGCAACCATTTTAATCGTTGCTGACAATTTCCCAAGATAATCTTGATCGATATTATTTTGGTGGTTGATTTCATAAGCCAAATCCACGTCTTCTGAAATATTAATCAAGAGGGGCAAGATAGAGAAATAGCGTGAAATATAAGCCATTTCATCATTTGACAGACTAGTAACCAATTGGTTCAAGCCTTGATAATCTTCTTGAGTTGACAATTCTTTCAACTGCATGATTTTTTCAAAAGTCTCTGGAGCAAGCATGTTTTTAGTGATATCTTCTAACAATTCTGTTAAAATCAATACTTCTTCTTGCACGACAGCTTTATTACTATAGTTTTCTAATTTTTGAAGAGACATAGGTAATCCTTTCCACTCTCAGCTCTACATATAGTTTGATGAGTAAGCTTCTAACTCCTCATATAATTGGGCACGTTTTTCACTTGCATCAATATTTAAGACAAAGGCGATAGCTACAGACAAGACTAGGAGACTGTTTCCTCCTTGCGATAAGAAAGGGAAAGTTACTCCTGTCGAAGGAATAATACCAGAAATTCCACCGATATTGACAAAGACCTGTACCAACATCATCCCCCCAACCCCAATCGCCATCATGGAATTAAAGGGATTCTTAGCTCGAATTCCTACTAGAATAATTCTCAAAATAAGGAAAAAGACAAGTGCTAAAATCAAGCCGGCTCCCACAAATCCAAACTCTTCAATGACAATTGAAAATACAAAATCTGTATGGGCCTCTGGTAAATAACCTCGTTTTTCGATTGAATTTCCTAAGCCTAGACCAAACCACCCACCATTCACCATGGCAAAGTAGGAATTGGCGAGTTGGTGACCTGCTCCTGCCAAATCAGCAAAGGGGTTAAAATAAGCACTGAAACGCTTGGCCACATATCCAAATACTGGAACTTTTGAAAATTTATCAACCCCTATAAAAGAAATAAGTGATAAGGATAGGGCAGAAATACCAACCAAAATTCCCAAAAATGCAATAAACCATCTATAAGCGATACCACTAATCGTATACATAATCAAGGCAACCAAAGCTAAGATAGAAGCATTCCCCAAATCTGGGAAAATAGCAAGGCTCCCAATCAGTACAAAGAGGACAAAGCGCCAGTCATTAAAAGCACGAGGAAGCCACTGATTTTGTGTCAAAACTTGAAAATCATAAATAGCTATATCCTCTTGTTGTTTGGAAAATCTATTTGCTAAATACCAAATAATAATAATTTTCAAATATTCGGCTGGCTGAATGGTCAAAGGTCCTACAGAAATCCAGCCGTAGGCTCCATTGACAGGAATACCAATCAAACGAGCCAAAACTAAAAGAATCAGCTCAACGAACATAACGATAAATAAAAGACGTTCATTTCTTAAAAAATTCAGTTTCAACTTATATATCAAGGCAATCAGTATCAAACTAAATATCCAAAATAGTCCCTGACTTCGGACCAATTGCAGTGCACTTTGGCCTTCTTGAATTAAAATAGCACTGGTTGTCGAATAAACCACAATCAAGCCCAAAATAGATAAAAGTAAGTAAGGAACTAGAATAGAATAATTTAACAGGTGCCTTTTACTAATCTTCATAGTATCACCAATCTAATGAGAACAACACAATTGCTTCCCAAATTCCGTTTGTTTTCTAGTTTTGATTGCTATTATACCATTTTTTCCGAAAGAAAAAAACTCTTATCCATCAGATAGACCATTTTTGTCATAAGAAAAAGAGCACTTGGCTCTTTTCTGTTTTATTCTTTTGATGAACTGCTTGAGCTTGAATCTCCGCCACCGATATATTGGGTAAAGATATTTTGGAAGGCTTGGTCTTTAACCTTGATATTGGCTGCTTGCAATTCTTTTCCGATAATGCTTTGAACAAATGTTGAATCATTTTGTTTTTGAGTCAAGATAACAGTTTTCAATTTTTCTTTGTAGTCATCGATATTAGATGATTTTTCTGTTTTCTTAGTGAGTTTTACAATGTAATATTGGCTACTGTAGGCTTGTGTACCAGCAGCTGTGATCACATCAGAAACACCATTTACATCTAAAGCAAAAGCCGCTTTCTTAACCTGTTCTGGTACTTCTGTCGAAGCAGAATCAAAGGTGATTTCTCCACCATTCGCTTTAGTTTTCTCATCTGTTGAATTATCTTTAGCCAATTGAGCAAAGTCCGCATCACTTGCTTTGGCTTTTTCAAGAATTTCTTTGGCCTTGTCTTCATTATCCAAACGGATAATTTGAGCCGTTACATCTGGAGTGTACTCGTCAAATGCTTTCTTATAGGCATCATCTGTCAGTTCAGCTTCTGCTGCCTTCTTAACTGCCAACTCAACTAATTTACTTGTACGAATTTGAGCTTTACGTGTTTCAATCGTCATTCCTGCTTGTGACAAGACACGTTGGTAGTTTTCGCCATATTGTTTTTCTTCTTCGGCAATAGTATCGTTGACTTCTTTGTCATCTACTTCTGAACCGTATTGTTTCTCAAATACTTTTTGGATGGTCAAGTTCAACAACACTTGTTGGGCTGAAGGGTTGCTTTTCACTTGCTCATAAAATTGATGTTCTGTGATGACATCCCCTTTCATGCTGATAAGGTCTGCCCCTTCTGAACCTTTCGAACAAGCTGCTAAAGTTGCTACTGATAATAGTGTAATGGCACCTGCCAATAGTTTTTTCTTCATGTCTACTCCTTTGAGATAAGTGTTACCCTATCTATTTTACTATATTTTCTTAAATTTATTCTGAAAATCATTCGCTAGTCAGGCAATTGAACATCTGCTACATTTTTACGAAGCATGAGAATGCCGTCTCCCAAAGGTACTAATGTTGCAGTGAGTCCTGGATTGTCTAAAGGTTGCATCAAATAGTCTTTGAAGGCCTCTGTAAATGGTTCGCTGGCCACGACGGACTTCCATAATGTCCTTGGCAACATCACCACCTTGGAAAATATCATCCAAGACAACCACACCACCAACGTCCAAATGTTTGAGGATTTCTGGCAAAAAGACGATGTATTTAGACTTGGCAGAATCCATAAAGACAAAATCATAGGACTCTGTCAAGGTAGATAAGACATCTACCGCATCTCCTTCTAAAAGCGTGATTTGCTTGCGACTGTCAAACTGGGCAAAATTTTCCTTGGCAAAACCAATCATTTCTGGATTGCGGTCAATGGTTGTAATCTTGGCATTTGGCGCATGTTCTGCCATCAAGAGAGCTGAAAAACCGATAGCCGTCCCAATTTCCAGAATATTTTTAGGTTGCATGGTTTCCATGAGAAAACGGAAATAAGCTACCGTTTCATGGGGGATGATGGGAATATTTTCCTTACGAGCAAAGTCTTCCAATTCTTTCAGGGATCCTGTGATTTGCTTTTGACGCTGGCGCATCAAGTCAACAATTTCTTCTTTGACAACAGGACGACGCATGTTATGGTTAGCATTTTTACTATACGATTCAACCATCTTATGCCAATCCCAATTTTTCAACAAGGGCTTCAAACTCATTCAAACGACGTTCAAAGACTGCAAAGGCATCGTTGAGATAGTCTTCCTTCTCCATATCAACACCAGCTTTTCTCATGACATTAAGTGGATAGTCAGATTTACCTGCCTTGAGGTAGTCGATATAGCGCTCACGGTCTTCTTGACTACCATGGACAATTTTTTCAGCCAGGGCTGAGGCGGCCGCAAAGCCTGTTGAATATTGATATACATAATAGTTATAGTAGAAGTGTGGGATGCGGGCCCACTCGTATTGGATTTCAGGATTGTCTTCCTTACTCAAACCATAATACTCTTGGTTCAAGTTTGCGTAGAGTTTATTTAGGAAATCGCTTGTCAAGACTTCCCCATTTTGATCCGCTTGGTGAATAGCGTGTTCAAACTCGGCAAATTGAGTTTGGCGGAAAACTGTTCCACGGAAACCATCTAGGAAGTTATTGAGAATAGCAAAGCGCGTTGCGTCGTCTTCCACTTCTTCCAATAATTTCTCCGTCAAGATATTTTCATTGGTAGTTGAGGCAATTTCAGCCAAGAAGATAGAATAATCTCCGTAAACATAAGGCTGCGTTTCACGAGTATAGCTTGAATGCATACTGTGACCTGTTTCATGAACAAGGGTGAAGAGATTGTCTAGATTGTCCTGCCAGTTAAGAAGCATGAAGGCATTTGTATCGTAAGAACCACCAGAGTAGGCCCCTGAACGCTTGCCTTGGTTTTCGTAAACATCAATCCAACGCTCGCTGAAGGCACGTTTAACACGGCTCAAATAATCCTCACCCAAGACTGCCAAGGCTTCTTCTGCTTTTTTTCAAGGCTTCTTGGTAGGTAAAACTATATTCAACAGATGAAAGCGGTGTGTAGACATCGTACATCTTGAGGTCTGAAATCCCCAAAATCTTTGAACGAAGCTCAAGGTAACGATGCAAGAGGGGTAAATGCTTGCGAACTGCTGCTACCAAATTGTCATAAACACTTTCTGGAACAAAATTGGCTGCTAGGGCTGCATGACGAGCACTCTTATAGTTGCGAACTTTTGCTCGGTAGTTTTGCACCTTAACATTGGTTTGCAAGGTTTTGGCATAAGTATGTTGGAATTGTTCGTAAGTCGCATAAAGGGCTTGATAGGCCCCACGGCGAACCTCACGATTTTTAGACTCCATCAAACGTGTGTAAGTCCCGTGAGATAGCTGAACTTCCTTACCATCATCGTCGAGGACATAAGGGAACACAATATCCGCATTGTCCAAGATAGCGAAGGTTTCACTTGCCGAACCAAAGATTTCTCCAGCTCCAGCCAATAATTCTTCTTCACGTTGTGAAAGAACGTGATCCTTGCCTTGCAAAAGTTTGTCAAAATAGTGTTGATAAACCTGCAATTTTGGTTGAGCTTCTAAAAAGTCAGCATACTGCTCTTCACTGATTTCCATAAATTCAGGTTCATAGAATGAAAAGGCTTGGTCTAGCTGGCTATAGAGAGTCATGGCCTTAGCATAGTACTCTTGGTACTTGGCTTCACGTGTGTCCTGGTCATTTTTCATATGAGCATAAACGTAAAGCTTCTCCATCTGGCGTTCCATTTCAAGAGAAATTTCAGTAATTTCGAGTAGGCTATCCGCACTATCCAAGAGATGACCTTCATACTGAGCTACTGTTTCCAGTTGTTCTGTTAAATCTTTTAAGGCTTCTTCCCAAGCCTGATCAGTTGGGTAGATCGTTGATAGATCCCATGTATCTTTTTCATTTATTTCATTTCTTTGTAATACCATTAGATTCCTCCATCCTTTCTATTTTACCATATTTTTCAAGAAATATTGCTGATAAAAGGCTGGTGGATAAAGCTTTTGCCAATCATTTTGAGGATTTCTTGGTAATAGGTTTGAAAATACTGATAATAGCTGGTTAAGTCCTTCTCAATTTGGCAAAACTCACCTACTAGTGGTCGAATTTGTGGATACCATTCTTTTAGCCCATAAGTCAGGAGATTTTCCCCCTTTTGATAGGCTTCTGCTTGTTCTTTCATCCAAAAGGGATTTTGATAATAAAGCTGTTGCCGAATATAGCGACAGATATCCTTATCTTGAGAAACTGTAAAATGCGATATTTTTTGTTTCTTATAGGGAAGACGCAATATCTCCAGTAAACTAGCTTGGCCATAGGGAAATTCCTTGATTTGATAATGGAGTTTACCTCGAAGATCTTGATAAATCAGGTATTTGAGTCTTAAAACTTGTTTTTTCTTGTCTACTTCCCAAACATAAAAGCCCATATTTTGACTGAAATATAGAAAACCTTCTTGCAGACGAGTCAATCGCTCCTTGAGCCAAAGTTTTTCTCCCAGCAACCACAGTACTTGATAACCATGACTACGATAGCCCTCACTACGCTCTTTAAGAAGTTTTTGAGGCAAGGGACTACACTGAACTTCTAAAACCAGATTGCCATTTACAAACACATCCGCAATCTGTTTAAGTTCTGGAAACGGGTATTCTAATTGTACCTCTGCCTCTTTTTTCAACCAGTGATAGAGGGATTCCTTATTGGACAGGTGTTCTAGACTTTCATTTTCAGAGGAATAATCACAGTCTTTTAAGGATTTATGTGCAAAATGGGTTCGGACACTTGGTCCTTGCCGCAAACAGAGCTGACCTCCACAAGCTGGGCAGGTGTATGCTTGCTTCTCAAGTTTATCCTCTAACACATTTACCAATTCTCCCCTAGCATCTCTCGCAACAAACATGATTTCCCTCCTTTTCTATATTATTCGTAAAAATTAATAATTGTATTTTTAATTATAGAAAAAAAGTGTAGTAAATCGAAATAAAATATAAGCAAATTGATTGGGGAATTATAGTGAGTTGAAATAAGATATGAACAAATTAATTAGGGAAATCAAATTAATTTCTATCAATGATTAAGAATTTATTGTACTATAATTGACAAATAACCAAAATCTCCTAGCAATCAATGGACTACTAGGAGAGTTTTTTTAAGGAATTCTATATAAGCTATAAAATCAAATACTGATTTTACTAAAAGATTAGATTAACTTATATATAAATTATGCTTCCTCATCTTCTTTACGACGACGGCCTGCAAGACCAAGTCCAAGTACTGCACTTGCTGCAGCTGCTACCATAGCTACTGTAGAGTCTGCTGTACCAGTATTTGGAAGTTGTCGATCTTTATTTATTGTAGTTTCAGATACTGGAGTTCCATCTGACATTTCATTAGCACTGCCGTCCTTATGTGGCTGAGCTGGCATTTCTTCTGAAATACCATTCACACTACCTGTATAGGCTGGGACTTCTGCTGTTGGTGGCGTAACTACGTTGCCGTCACCAGCTGTACTGCTAGTGCCTACTGGATCTGTATACGCTGGAACTTCTGCTGTTGGTGGAATAATAACATTACCTTCACCATCTGTACTACTTGTGCCTACTGGTTCTGTGTAGGCTGGAATCTCTGCTGTTGGTGGCGTAATGACATTACCTTCTCCATCTGTACTGCTGGTACCTACTGGATCTGTGTAGGCTGGCACTTCTAATGTTGGTGGTGTAATCAAGTTGCCTGAGCCATCCGTGCTACTTGTGCCTACTGGATCTGTATAGGCTGGAATCTCTACAGTTGGTGGAGTAATGACATTGCCTTCGCCATCCGTACTACTTGTGCCTACTGGATCTGTGTAGGCTGGAATCTCTGCTGTTGGTGGCGTAATTAGGTTACCTTCTCCATCTGTACTGCTGGTACCTACTGGATCTGTGTAGGCTGGCACTTCTAATGTTGGTGGCGTAATGACATTACCTTCGCCATCTGTACTGCTAGTGCCTACTGGATCTGTATACGCTGGAACTTCTGCTGTTGGTGGAATAATAACATTACCTTCACCATCTGTACTACTTGTGCCTACTGGTTCTGTATAAGCTGGGACTTCTACAGTTGGTGGTGTAATACCGTTTCCTGCGCTATTTGTACTGCTTGTACCTACTGGATTTACTGCTTCAATTGCTTTAACTCCTGTAGTTTGAGCGGCATCTACACCATCTTGATCTTTCGCTTCATTGATAGCATTTACGGCTGCGATAGCGGCTTTCGCTACTTCGGCTTTCGCTGCTGCTTTTTCATCGTCTGACAATTTAGCGTTCTTATCAATTGACGCAATCTTAGTTTCTGACGCTGTTTGGATGGCTTCTAGTGCTTTCTCTTTACCTACTGGAGTTACTGCTTCAATTGCTTTAACCCCTGTAGTTTGAGCGCCATCTACGCCTTCTTGATTTTTCGCTTCATTGATAGCGTTAACGGCTGCGACAGCGGCTTTCGCTACTTCGGCTTTCGCTGCTGCTTTTTCATCGTCTGACAATTTAGAATTCTTATCAATTGACGCAATCTTAGTTTCTGACGCTGTTTGGATGGCTTCTAGGGCTTTCTCTTTGCCTACTGGAGTTACTGCTTCAATGGCTTTAACTCCTGTAGTTTGAGCACCGTCTACACCATCTTGATCTTTCGCTTCATTGATAGCATTTACGGCTGCGAGGGCGGCTTTCGCTACTTCGGCTTTCGCTGCTGCTTTCTCATCGTCTGACAATTTAGCATTCTTATCAATTGACGCAACCTTAGCTTCTGACGCTGTTTGGATTGCTTCTAGGGCTTTCTCTTTACCTACTGGAGTTACTGCGTTAATTGCTTTAACTCCTGTAGTTTGAGCACTGTCTACTCCTGCTTGATCTTTCGCTTCATTGATAGCATTTACGGCTGCGATAGCGGCTTTCGCTACTTCGGCTTTAGCTGCTGCTTTTTCATCGTCTGACAATTCCATTCTCATCAATTGACGCACTAGCTTCCTGACGCTGTTTGATTTCGTTTAGGGTTTCTTCTACCTATTGGAGTTACTGCGTTAATTGCTTTAACTCCTGTAGTTTGAGCACTGGGTTCATCTTGCTTGATCTTTTCGCTTCCATTGATAGCATTTACGAGTTGCGATGGCAGCTTTCGCTACTTCCGGCTTTAGCTGCTGCTTTTCATCGTCTGACAATTTAGCATTCCTGACGAATTCACGCACCCAGCTTGACGCTGTTTCTGATTATTGTTTTGAAGTTTCTTTACCTATTGGAGTTACTGCTGCGTTAATTGTTTAACTCCTGTAGTCGAGCACCGTCACCTTTGCTTGATCTTTTCGCCTACGATAGCACGATGGCTGCGATAGCGGCTTTCGCTACTTCCGGCTTTAGCTGCTGCTTTTCATCGTCTGACAATTTAGTACTCTTATCAATTGACGCAATTTTAGCTTCTGACGCTGTTTGATTGTTTAGGGCTTTTCACTTATTGGAGTTACTGCGTTAATTGCTTTAACCCCGTAGTTTGAGCACCGCTCCATCTTGCTTGATCTTTTCGCTCATTGATAGCATTTACGGCTGCGATAGCGGGCTTTCGCTACTTCGGCTTTTAGCTGCTGCTTTTTCATCGTCTGACAATTTAGCATTCTTATCACCTCGACGCAATCTTAGCTTCTGACGCTGCTTGATGGCTTCTAGGGCTTTCTTTACCTATTGGAGTTACTGCGTTAATTGCTTTAACTCCTGTAGTTTGAGCACTGTCTACTCCTGCTTGATCTTTCGCTTCATTGATAGCATTTACGGCTGCGATAGCGGCTTTCGCTACTTCGGCTTTAGCTGCTGCTTTTTCATCGTCTGACAATTTAGCATTCTTATCAATTGACGCAATTTTAGCTTCTGACGCTGTTTGGATTGCTTCTAGGGCTTTCTCTTTACCTACTGGAGTTACTGCGTTAATTGCTTTAACTCCCGTAGTTTGAGCACCGTTCACCCTGCTGATCTTTCTTCGCTCATTGATAGCATTTTACGGTGCCGCGATGCACAGCTTTCGCTACTTCGGCTTTAGCTGCTGCTTTCTTCATCGTCTGACAATTTAGCATTCTTATCAATTGACGCAATCTTACTTCTGACGCTGTTTGATTGCTTCTAGGGCTTTCTCTTTACCTACTGGAGTTACTGCGTTAATTGCTTTAACTCCTGTAGTTTGAGCACTGTTCATCTTTTGTTTGATCTTTTCGCTTCATTGATAGCATTTACGGCTGCGATAGCGGCTTTCGCTACTTCTCGGCTTTAGCTGCTGCTGCTTTTTCATCGTCTGACAATTTAGGCATTCTTATCAATTGACGCAATTTTGCTTCCACGCCGTTTGCTCGTTTTGTGCTTTACCATTGGAGTTACTGCGCGACCGTTTAACTCCTGTAGTTTGAGCAATTGTCTACCCTTTGCTTGATCTTTCGCTTCATTGATAGCATTTACGGCTGCGATGGCAGCTTTCAATACTTCCGGCTTTAGCCGCTTTTTCATCGTCTGACAATTTAGCATTCTATCAAACCGACGCAATCTTCAGCTCTGACGCTGCCTGGATTGCTTCAGGGCTTTCTCTTTACCTACTGGAGTTACTGCGTTAATTGCTTTAACTCCTGTAGTTTGAGCACTGTCTACTCCTGCTTGATCTTTCGCTTCATTGATAGCATTTACGGCTGCGATAGCGGCTTTCGCTACTTCGGCTTTAGCTGCTGCTTTTTCATCGTCTGACAATTTAGAATTCTTATCAATTGACGCAATCTTAGTTTCTGACGCTGTTTGGATGGCTTATAGGGCTTTCTCTTTATTTGCTTCTAAGTCACCATTGTCATGTACTCCTTTAATGGCTGTTTCACCTGCTGTTTTAGCTTCGGCTACTTTATCAGCGTTTTCTGCTGCTGTAATCTTAGCTTCTTCTTCTGCTTTCTTAGTATCTACTGCTGTTTCTTTTTCTTTACGCTCAGCTTCTGTTAAGCTCTTATCTGCTGCGATTTCTGCTTTTTCGGCTTGCGCTGCTTTTTCTAAGTCCGCTTTCGCTGCTTCTTTTACAGTGTCTAAGTTTCCTGGTGTGTGCACTCCTTTAATGGCTGTTTCACCTGCTGTTTTAGCTTCGGCTACTTTATCAGCGTTTTCGGCTGCTGTAATCTTAGCTTCTTCTTCTGCTTTCTTAGTATCTACTGCTGTTTCTTTTTCTTTACGCTCAGCTTCTGTTAAGCTCTTATCTGCTGCGATTTCTGCTTTTTCGGCTTGCGCTGCTTTTTCTAAGTCCGCTTTCGCTGCTTCTTTTACAGTGTCTAAGTTTCCTGGTGTGTGCACTCCTTTAATGGCTGTTTCACCTGCTGTTTTTAGCTTCGGCTACTTTATCAGCGTTTTCGGCTGCTGTAATCTTAGCTTCTTCTTCTGCTTTCTTAGTATCTACTGCTGTTTCTTTTTCTTTACGCTCAGCTTCTGTTAAGCTCTTATCTGCTGCGATTTCTGCTTTTTCGGCTTTGCGCTGCTTTTTCTAAGTCCGCTTTCGCTGCTTCTTTTACAGTGTCTAAGTTTCCTGGTGTGTGCACTCCTTTAATGGCTGTTACACCTGCTGTTTTTGCTTCGGCTACTTTATCAGCGTTTTCGGCTGCTGTAATCTTAGCTTCTTCTTCGGCTTTCTTAGTATCTACTGCTGTTTCTTTTTCTTTACGCTCAGCTTCTGTTAAGCTCTTATCTGCTGCGATTTCTGCTTTTTTTCGGCTTTGCGCTGCTTTCTTTTCTAAGTCCGCTTTCGCTGCTTCTTTTACAGTATCTAAGTTTCCTGGTGTGTGCACTCCTTTAATGGCTGTTACACCTGCTGTTTTTAGCTTCGGCTACTTTATCAGCGTTTTCGGCTGCTGTAATCTTAGCTTCTTCTTCGGCTTTCTTAGTATCTACTGCTGTTTCTTTTTCTTTACGCTCAGCTTCTGTTAAGCTCTTATCTGCTGCGATTTCTGCTTTTTCGGCTTTCGCTGCTTCGGCTAAGTCCGCTTTCGCTGCTTCTTTTACAGTATCTAAGTTTCCTGGTGTGTGCACTCCTTTAATGGCTGTTACACCTGCTGTTTTTAGCTTCGGCTACTTTATCAGCGTTTTCGGCTGCTGTAATCTTAGCTTCTTCTTCGGCTTTCTTAGTATCTACTGCTGTTTCTTTTTCTTTACGCTCAGCTTCTGTTAAGCTCTTATCTGCTGCGATTTCTGCTTTTTCAGCTTTCGCTGCTTCGGCTAAGTCCGCTTTCGCTGCTTCTTTTACAGTATCTAAGTTTCCTGGTGTGTGCACTCCTTTAATGGCTGTTACACCTGCTGTTTTTGCTTCGGCTACTTTATCAGCGTTTTCGGCTGCTGTAATCTTAGCTTCTTCTTCGGCTTTCTTAGTATCTACTGCTGTTTCTTTTTCTTTACGCTCAGCTTCTGTTAAGCTCTTATCTGCTGCGATTTCTGCTTTTTCGGCTTTCGCTGCTTCGGCTAAGTCCGCTTTCGCTGCTTCTTTTACAGTGTCTAAGTTTCCTGGTGTGTGCACTCCTTTAATGGCTGTGACACCTGCTGTTTTTGCTTCGGCTACTTTATCAGCGTTTTCGGCTGCTGTAATCTTAGCTTCTTCTTCGGCTTTCTTAGTATCTACTGCTGTTTCTTTTTCTTTACGCTCAGCTTCTGTTAAGCTCTTATCTGCTGCGATTTCTGCTTTTTCGGCTTTCGCTGCTTCGACTAAGTCCGCTTTCGCTGCTGCAACAATTTCATTTCTATTGTTCAGAGACTTATACTTTTCAATCAGTAACTTAGCAGATTCTTTATATTTACTTGTAGTATTTATTTCTGAATTAAGTAAATCATTAATCTCAGTCAATTTTGTGTCATAAGCACCCTTAGTTTCAAGAGTAGACCACTTAGTATCTTCTGATTTTTGTTCTATTAATTTATTATATATTCTCTGTAGTAAATCCTTCGCAACATTCTTTGTATCTTGTTCAATTGAAAAGTCTCTTCCTGCTATAGGTAATGCATATTGAGACCATGTAGTTTGATATCCCATTCCTAATCTAGAATTATCAGAAGCGCTAATTCGAACTGTATACTCTATAGCTCCTTTAGGTAAATCAATATTTTTACTAGTAAAACTACCTGTTTTATTCACTTGACTATTTTTGTATGTCGCTAACTGTTGGTTAAGAGTATCAACTGTCGGTTTTGGGGATCTTTTAACTTCAAATTTAACTTTGTCATTTGCATCAACTGGTACTACATTCTTTGTTCTATCATTTTTAGAATCAGTTGGAAGGAAACTATCATTATAGATAGATTTCTGTACGCCCATCTTTAAATTTTTGCAATTACCTCAACTTTATATCCAGCTTTGACACCGTCAATATCTCCTGTAAATCCTGTTTTAAATGAAATATTTATCCCTGTTCCTGTTGATGGAGAATAGGCTTTATAAGTTTTTTCTATTCCATTGAATCCTTTTAGCCCTCTAGATATTGTAAGAGCTTCTCCTACACCACCATCTGTATCTACATCTTTAAATGGCTGTCCATCAATTGTTTCTTCATCTTTAGTTGCATACGTTCTAACTTTAGAAAGAAATAGAGCATATTCATTTGAACGATCAAATGCATTTTCTTCAACGTGTATTACATATTTTCCATTCTCACCTGCTCCTTTTCTGGTAACGTTCACTGTCTCAATAGGATATACTCCCGCATCAGTTTTTCGTGCAATAGCAAATTTCCCTTTTTTTCCATCTGCTGTTATTGCTGACCAACCACCAAATTCATCGATTTCTTGTATTTTTCCAGGCTGTACATTCTTAAGACGTCCTACTTCGTCAATAGAAGCTAATTTAGTTTCATTTCTTATAGAAGAGTCCAATCCCTTTAATTTATTATCTAATTCATCAACACTCGCACTATCTTCTGGTAATGTATACGTTTGATTTGCTGATGTATCATCTGTCGTGCTAGGAGTTGTATCTGTACGGAATGGATTATTTGTATCTAATACTTTTCCATTACGTTCATCTTTAGAACCTGAGTTTGCAATCGAATTAGATTCTGAAGATTTCTCAGTATTTGTTGCTTTTTTACCTACAGTAGCTTTTCCATTTGTAGTGTCTACCGCTGGTGCTTCTTTTTTCTCTTCTGGTTTTGTTTGTAATTTTGTTGTGGCTGTAACTAATTTAGCTTGTGCTTGTGATAATTCAGCTTGTGTTTTTGCTTTATTTAATACAGATTTTGCTTCATCTAAAGCTGTTTTTAATTGATTTACACTATTATCTGTTTTACTAGCGTATGTGCCTTGAGAAAGCTTACCATCAATTTCTTTGATTAAATCTGTCAATTCTTTCTTGTCTAGAGTCTCCACCTTCTGAGGTGCTGATTCTGGTGAAGAACTATTTTCAACTGTTGAAGGTTGAGTATTTGTCTCTACTGTTGCAGCAGGACTATTAGCTACTGTGTTCCCTTCGTAGGTCCCATTCTGGACATTCTGATCTTTAGGTTGCGGTGCTTGAGTCTCCCCATTAGTTGAAGACACTCCTTGCTCTGCAGCAGATACTGCTCCATTTCCTAAAAACATGAACAAGGCAGCTACTGCGACACTAGCTGCACCAAAGCTGACCTTACGAATAGAAAAACGTAATTGCTTTTCACGATTGTGTTTACCTTTATGAAACATTTAATTTCCTCCAAAAAAATATTTTATCATATTATATGATACTCTTTTACTATAAAAATTCAATAGAACATTTTCCATATTTTTTAATCTATTATAATTTTATTCGTATATATATATATATATATAAAAGTAGCTTTTTTTAATATAATTATATATTTTTTTGAAATAAAAATCATATAGTCAGAAATATTACATTTTTATAACATTTGGCATTTTTAAAAAGGTTAGGGAATTCCCCAACCTTCATACATGTTTATTTGATTTTCTGAGCTAACATGGTCGCAAAGCGTAGTTGAATACGATTTCCATTCTCATCGCGACGGTGCAAATGGCCTGGATTTTCATTGTACTTGACCAATTCCCAGTCCTTGTAATAGTCTGCCAATTCCCCTTCTTTAAATGTGAATGGGAAGTTCACTGAGCAAGGATAATCCTCCGTGTCCATGGCACAAACGATAAGATTGTAGCCACCAACAGTGGTTTTCTCCTGCATATTTTTGATAATTGCAGGAATGCGGTCTGCTTGCAGAAACATCAAAACAACTGTCGAGACGATGAAATCATACTCTTGCCCAATGCTGGCTGAATTGATATCGTAAAGACCAACAGGCATGTCCAGATCTTCCTGCTCCACAATGCTTTGCAAGATTTCAAGAGCCAGTTCATTTTGATCCACAGCTGTCACATCAAAACCTTGCTGGGCTAGAAAGAGTGCATTACGGCCTTGACCACAGCCCAAATCCAAGGCTTTCCCTGGTTTTTACTGTCTGCATTGCCTCTAGGACCTCTGAATGAACAGGATTGGTATTGTATTTCTTAGGGAAATAATCCTCAGGTTTACAATAAAATTCCAAATACCATTCTACATCGTCTGTTACAGCCTCCACTCGGTGCCAAGCTTGTGGTTGTGCCATGGGATTGTCAGCTCCTGCTTCAAAGAGGTGCTCAGCTAGAAACCTCACCATCCTCTGTCAATTCAATAAACTTGAGAGTTCCTTTTAAAACAGTAATCTTGCCCCAAGTCCCAACCTTGGTATTGTGTTTCTGCTGAACAGCCTCTGGCATGGTTTCTTTAGTCCACAAAGGCATACGTTTATAGGCAACTAATTTTTCCATTTTCATTTCCTCTTTTTATCGCTGATTAACAGCTTTCATCACGCGCGCAATGTCGCGATTTTGCTCACGTCGTTTGATAGACTCCCGTTTATCATAGTCATGCTTCCCTTTAGCTAGACCTAAAAGGAGCTTTAGCATAGCCATCTTTGATATAGACTTTTAAGGGGAACCAGGGTCATTCCTGTCCCTTTAGTCTCTTGTTCCAACTTTTCTGGATTTGCTTTTTATGGAGCAGGAGTTTACGACGACGTTCTGGTTCTTGGTTCCAGATATTGCCCTCTTCGTAAGGAGCGATATGAACATTGCTCAACCAAACTTCTCCATTTTTTACTTGGGCAAAGCCATCCTTGAGATTGATTCGAGCTGCTCGCACACTCTTGATTTCAGTTCCAGTCAGGACCATCCCTGCCTCTAGCGTATCTACGATTGTATAGTCGTGACGCGCCTTTTTATTTTGTGCGACGACCTTTCCCTCGCCCTTTGCCATGTTTGGCTCCTTTCTTAGCTACTTCCTTATAAAAAGGTTTCTTCCCTTTTTTCTTCTTGTCTTTTTGTGAATGCTTGCGCTTATCATTTGAGCGTCCTGATTTTCTCTTGTCTTCCTTCTTATCTGAACGACGACTTGAACCACGTCCCCTGTCACTGCGATTAGACTGTTTCAAGCCTTTTTCAATCACATCAAACTCACTTGGGATATAAGAGAAGTCAATTTCCCCCGTCATCTTGTCGGCTCTATCAACCCGAATACGAATTTGCTGACCTACACGGAAGGTTGTTCCTGATTTCTCCCCACGAAGGGTCAAATCACGTTCGTTGAAATGGTAGAACTCAGGCAAATTGGTGATGTGAATCAAGCCTTCAACCGTATTTGGCAATTCGACAAAGAGACCAAATTTGACAATGCTGGACACAACCGCATCGTACTCTTCGCCCACGTATTCTTCCATATACTCAGCCTTTTTCATGGCTTCGACTTCACGCTCAGCCTCAATGGCACGACGTTCACGGTTGGAAGACTGGGTCGCAATCTCTGGAATCACTTGTTCAAAATGCTCTGCCATTTCCTTAGAAGAGCCGTAATCACGAATCATACGGTGAACAAGAAGGTCTGGATAGCGACGAATGGGACTGGTAAAGTGAGTGTAATAGTCAGCAGCTAGTCCATAGTGGCCGTGATTGTGCTCCGAATAACGAGCCTGCTGCATAGAGCGAAGAAGCATCATGGACAATACATCTGCATAAGGTTCTCCCTCAACAGTACGCATGATGTCTTGAAGTGCCTCTTGGCTAATCTCACTGGCAGTCCCATAAATGCGCAAGCCAAAACTCGAAGCATAATCAATAAACTTCTGAACTTTTTCAGCCTTAGGCTCCTCGTGAATTCGATAGATAAAAGGCAAATCCAGCTTGCTAAAATGCTCGGCAACTGTTTCATTGGCCATCAACATGAAGGACTCAATCATGCGCTCGGCAACACCACGCTGACGAAGAACGATATCAACAGGCTTACCTTGTTTATCCACTAAAATCTTAGCTTCATTGGTATCAAAATTGAGGGCTCCACGTTTCACACGCATGTTTTCTAAAAGTTTCATGGAGCTTGGCCATAAGTTCGATACTTGGAACAATTTTCTGATATTCTTGTCTCTTTTCCTCGTCACCAGCTAGGATATCATTGACATCACTATAGGTCATCCTGAAGCTTGTCTTGATAACCGTTTGTGTGATGGTGTAATTGACTACACGACCATGTTTATCAATCTCCATAATGGCAGACTGGGTCAGACGGTCAACTTGAGGATTGAGAGAGCAGATGCCATTTGACAGACGTTCTGGAAGCATTGGCACCACGCGGTCTGTCACATAGACTGAAGTCGCACGGTTAAGGGCTTCCTTGTCAAGGGCAGAACCCTCAGTCACATAATAGGAAACATCTGCGATGTGAACTCCCAAGCTCCAGATTGCCATTTTTCAGAGCCTTGATATGCACCGCATCGTCCAAGTCCTTGGCATCAGCACCGTCAATGGTAAAGGTAATCTCATCTCTTAGATCCAGACGACCTTCCATATCCTTTTGAGACGGAGCATCAGGCACACTTTCTGCTTCCTTAACAACAGCCTCTGGAAATTCTGAGACAATATCCATAGATTCCAAAACCTCAAGAACATCAATTCCGACATCCGTTGAGTGTCCCACCACATCGAGAACACTCGCAACAAAGAAATCATGTTTCTTACTTGGGTATTTATCGATAAAGACCTTGAGAACTTCGGTTCCCTCGAGTTTAAGGGCTGGTTTCTTAACATAGATGGGTTGGCTGATTTTCTGGTTTTTCGAACGGATGTAGCCTGCATACTTGGGTTTTTCCTGATCTAGAACGATTTGGCCAACAACTGTTGTCAGGCTGTGTTCTAAGATATCAATAATTTTGGCTTCTGCTGCTGTTCCCTTATTGCGGTCAGCGACTTTTTTGATGACGACCTCAACGGTATCGCCATCAATAGCGTAGTTAACATCGTTTTTTCCTACAAAAAGATCGTCCTCCTCGCCTTCTAGACTGACAAAGCCAAAGCCATTTTTATGGGCATGAAAAATCCCCTTGAGAGTAATCTCATGTTTTTTCTTGACTTCCAAGGTCAGACTTCCATCTTCTTCAAAGCGAATCTGGTGTTTTCTTTCCATTAGGGACAAGGTTTTTATCAGCTCACGAAAATCCTTGGAACCGTCTTTTCCCAAATCCTGAGCCAAGTCATTGACAGTCACCTTTCCCTTATCTTGCAAATATTCTTTTATTCTATCTTTCATAATTTCTTTCTAGATTTTTTATTTTCTTTTACTGTAAAACCTTCTCAAACGTCCTTTAAAAATAAAAGAGGCAAAGACCTAGTCCTGCCCATTATTTTCTTATCTACTTGATAATACCGTCAATGCTAAGGCAATGGCTAGCCAGAAAAAGACTAAAATCCCTGTCAAACGCTGCATTACAGCTTCAAAACCGCGTGCTTTACTGCGTTCAAACAAATCACCTGAGCTGGCATCAAATACATTGCTGGATTGGTTTTTGGTTGGTTGCATGAAAATCGCAATCACAATCACAACAGATAATACTAATAAAATGGTTAATAATAGGTTATACATATCAAACTCCTTAAAATCCCTATTATTTTACCATAAAATCTACTTAGATTCAAGATGTAGGGTTACTTTTCTTTCCTTGGGACAATACTTTAAAACCTCAATCTTGTCTGGATGGGTTTTTGAATTTTTACTGGTTAGGTAATTGATACTGCCACAAGAGGAGCATTTGAGATTAATTTTTACTCGCACTAGATTTCCTTTACTTTTAATAATGTTCGAAATTGAAGCAGGTTAAAGAGACAACTAAAGGCAACACAAAGGCTTGTCGCATAAAATACTGCATGGTAACCAAATTGACCTGCTACTGCAGAACCTGCCATGGGACCAACGACACCTCCCAGATAAAAGAATACCTGATTGAAGGCAAAGACCCTCGAAATGCCGACTTTGGGCGTCATCTTGCTGAGAAGGGCATTAACTCCAGGAATCAAGGCACCTGTCCCCAAACCAAAGAGGAAACGATAGAGTCCTAGTTGAAGGGGGCTAGAGGCATTGGCACAGAGGAGATAGATGACAACTGAATAAAACTGGGCTGCAACCAAGAGACGATGATTGCCCACCTTGTCACCTAGCTTGCCCATAACTCCTGCACTCATCATGCTAGAAAAGCCCATACTGGATACAATCAAACCAGAGACAAAAAGAAGATTCTCTGTCTGCCCTAAGTCGCGCACATAAAGAGCCAAAATAGGACCAATCGATTGGGCTGAAAATTGGATGACAAAACTGGTCAGAAAGAGGTTGACCAAAAGATAGGGATATTTAACTGATGTAAATAATTCCTTTGTTGGGATGGCCTTTTCCTTGGCCACTGGTTGAAAATCTTCCTTGATAAAGCAAATAGTTAAAATAGCAGCTAAAAATAGAAAACAACCAACCAGTAAAAAGACAGTACGAATGCCGAATAATTCTGCGATAAAGCCACCAATAAAGGGACCCGTTAGAGTACCTGCAACTACGCCTGTAGACAAAGTTCCGAGAGCAGAGCCTGATTTCTCCTTGGGAACCTGACTGGCTATCAGGGCTGTTGCATTGGGAACAAAACCCGCAAATACACCATTCAGTAAACGAAGAAAGATTAACCAATAAATATTTGGGACAAAGGCCAAGCCTCCCATAGTAATAGTCATGGCCATACCAGCACGAATCATCATGGGTTTTCGGCCGTATTTATCAGCAAGAATGCCCCAGATAGGAGAGAAAAGTGCTGCAGAAATGGCAGAGACAGAAATAGCTAAACCTGCATAAAAAGCGACTTGCTCACTCCCTACACCTAGATTTTCCACAAAGATGGGCATAAAAGGCACAACCAAAGAAATACTGGCTCCTGTCAGAAAATTACCAAACCAGGCAATGCGCAGATTATCCTTCCAGTTAATCTCTGTCATCTTGCTTACCTCCCTCAAGCAGGGAGAACACCTGAGTAAGAAGCTGGTCCTGATTTCCATTGTTGTTTAAAACATGGCTGGCCAAATCTTTCTTTTTCTCTAAAGGCCACTGGGCTGCCAGACGAGACTCAGCTTCATCTTTGGACAAGTGGTCCCTTTTCATTAGACGTTCTACTTGGACATCTCTATCCACATAGACCAACCAAGTCTCATCAAACCAAGCGCTGTAGTCCTGCTCAAAAAGTAGGGGAATATCCATGAAGAAAATCTCTTCTGTCTGAGGCAATGGTCTTCTCAACATGGCTTCTCTCACGACCATCTCCCTTGGGATGATCCTAGACCATTCCACGTTCTTCAAGCTTCGAAAAGATACGAGCTAGCTAGGACAAGGCCAGTTAGTTCTCCGTTTTCAAGGATGATTTCTTGCCCAAGTGCCCATCAGAGCCTCAAACAGACGACCACCGATTTCTGTGGTTGATCGTTCATCAGAGCAGACCAGGTCCCGTGCTACAAAACATGCATGTTTGCGTCACCAACCTGCGATGGTAAAATCGCGCCTCCCTAGCGCAAACTGAAATCAAGAACCTTGTCTGTCAGATAGCAGACCTGGACGTCACTGACTCAACAATCGACGAAACTGCTTCCTTTGACTCGTCCAAATCTGTCTTAATCATCTCGATGGCGATTTCCTCGAAATCTTCGTTTCAAAATCAATTTTCTAAGCCGACGAACGGTATCAACCTCTCAGGTGATTCAGGCATAAATCCTCCTTCTGTACACGAGGCATGAAGACCCTCTGCTGTGTCTTTTCATTATAATACGCGCCAAATCTAGCTTTTTATCGCGCCAGTTTTTCTTGACCTTGACCCATGTTTCTAGGAAGACCTTGTCTCCTAGCATGAGTTCGATATCACGACGGGCCATGCTACCGATTTTCTTAAGCATAGCACCACCTTTACCGATGATAATCCCTTTCTGACTATCGCGCTCGACCATGATGGTTGCACGGATGTGAACCTTATCCGTCTCTTCATCTCGCTTCATAGAATCAACCACTACTGCGACAGAATGCGGAATCTCTTCACGAGTTAGGTGCAAGACTTTCTCGCGAACCATCTCTGAAACCAAGAAACGTTCTGGATGGTCTGTGATTTGATCAGACGGGAAATATTGGAAACCTTCGTCCAAATTTTCACTCAAAATATCCACTAGACGAGAGACGTTATTCCCTTGAAGAGCTGAGATGGGTACAATCTCCTTAAAGTCCATTTGATTACGAAAATCATCAATCTGAGACAAAAGCTGGTCTGGGTGAACCTTATCAATCTTGTTCACCACCAGAATCACTGGAACCTTGGCAGTCTTGAGACGCTCGATAATCATGTCATCTCCCTTACCACGCGCTTCATCTGCAGGTACCATGAAAAGAACGGTATCCACTTCGCGAAGGGTACTGTAGGCAGACTCAACCATGAAATCTCCAAGGGCCGTTTTAGGCTTATGAATCCCTGGTGTGTCGATAAAGACAATTTGCTCCTTATCAGTCGTGTAAATTCCCATGATTTTGTTGCGCGTTGTCTGCGCCTTGTCACTCATGATGGCAATCTTTTGCCCCATAACGTGATTTAAAAAAGTTGACTTCCCAACATTGGGACGTCCTAAAATGGCTACAAAGCCTGATTTAAAAGTCATAATTTCCTCTTAATGTTTAAAATAATAAATCCCAGATTCGTGGGAGAAAAATCAATGCACCTGTTAAGGCTGCAAAAAGAGAGACCACCAATACCGCGCCAGCCGCCATATCCTTGGCATTTTTAGCCAGCATGGAAAAGTGATAGTGACTGGCCAAATCCACCACATTTTCAATAGCAGAGTTGATAATCTCAAACGCTACTACCAAGAAAATGCTCAATAGGAGAAAGAGCCATTCGATTCGTGACACCTGAAAAACAAAACCTGCAAAAATGACCACAAGAGCCGTCACTGCATGTTTTCGCATATTGCGTTCTTCCTTGATGGCAGTAAAAATTCCTGTGAGAGCAAATTCTAAACTGGATATCAGGTCACGATTTTTCCATTTTCGTTTATTGTCTTGTGAGTCCATAGGCTGTCAAAATTTCTTCTTGTAAACCGAACATCTCCGCTTCTTCTTCCGGAGTGTAGTGATCATAGCCGTTGATATGTAAAAAGCCGTGTACTGCCAAGAAGCCCATCTCACGCTCAAAGCTGTGGCCATATTCCTCGGCCTGCTCATGTGCCTTATCGATAGAGATGAACAGTTCCCCAATATAGGCATCAAACTCAGACATCATCTCTGCCAATTCTGGATTTTCCAGTAAATCCTCTTCATCAAAGGCAATTTCCAACTCTGGCTTATACTCAAGGCTAATGACATCTGTCGGACGGTCTGTGTCACGGTACTCCAGATTCAGTTCATGACTACGCTCATTGGTCACAAAAGTGACTGCCATCTCCTTGTCTTCTTTTCCTAATTTTTGGGCTGCAAATTCCAAAATTTCTTGGGTTTGTTGCAACATTTCTTTTGAAACTTGACCAGTTTCATCTACCATTTCAATATACATGTGCTTCTCGTTTCTCTTTACTTGGCTTTATTATACCACATTTCCATGATTTTATTCTACCTTTTTGATATAATACTATGGAATACAATCACAAGGAGAGAACGATGTCATTTGACGGATTTTTTTTACACCACATGGTTGAGGAATTGCGAAGAGAGTTAGTGAACGGTCGCATCCAGAAAATCAATCAACCTTTTGAACAAGAGTTGATCTTGCAAATCCGCAGCAATCGCCAAAGTCATCGCCTGCTCCTCTCTGCCCATCCAGTTTTTGGACGCATCCAGCTGACCCAAACAACTTTTGAAAATCCAGCCCAGCCTTCTACCTTTATCATGGTTTTGAGAAAGTATTTGCAGGGCGCCCTGATTGAGTCAATTGAGCAAGTGGAAAATGACCGTATTGTGGAAATTACAGTTTCCAATAAAAACGAAATTGGAGACCATATTCAGGCTACCTTGATTATCGAAATCATGGGGAAACATAGTAATATTCTACTAGTTGATAAGAGCAGTCATAAAATCCTCGAAGTTATCAAACACGTCGGCTTTTCACAAAATAGCTACCGTACCTTGCTTCCTGGGTCAACCTATATCGCTCCGCCAAGTACGGAATCTCTCAATCCTTTCACCATCAAGGATGAAAAGCTCTTTGAAATCCTACAAACACAGGAAACGACAGCTAAAAATCTTCAAAGCCTCTTTCAAGGTCTGGGACGCGATACGGCAAATGAATTGGAAAACATTCTGGTTAATGAAAAACTTTCCACTTTCCGTAATTTTTTCAGTCAAGAAACCAAGCCCTGCTTGACAGAGACTTCCTTCAGTCCAGTTCCGTTTTCAAATCAGGCGGGAGAGCCTTTTGCCAGTCTTTCTAATTTGTTGGACACCTACTATAAGGATAAGGCTGAACGCGACCGTGTCAAACAGCAAGCCAGTGAACTGATTCGCCGTGTTGAAAATGAACTTCAAAAAAATCGCCATAAGCTGAAAAAACAAGAAAAAGAGTTACTGGCGACAGACAATGCCGAAGAATTTCGCCAAAAAGGAGAATTGCTGACAACCTTCCTCCATCAAGTTCCCAATGACCAAGACCAGGTTATCCTAGACAACTACTATACCAACCAACCTATCACGATTGCGCTTGATAAGGCCTTGACTCCCAACCAGAATGCCCAACGCTATTTTAAACGGTATCAGAAACTCAAAGAAGCTGTCAAATACTTGACTGATCTGATTGAAGAAACCAAGGTAACCATTCTCTATCTGGAAAGTGTAGAAACCGTCCTCAATCAAGCTGGGCTAGAAGAAATCGCTGAAATCCGTGAGGAATTAATCCAAACAGGCTTCATCCGTAGAAAACAGCGAGAGAAAATCCAGAAACGTAAAAAACCAGAACAGTATCTGGCTAGCGATGGCAAAACCATCATCTATGTCGGACGAAACAATCTTCAAAATGAGGAACTAACCTTTAAAATGGCCCGCAAGGAGGAACTTTGGTTCCATGCCAAGGACATTCCTGGAAGCCATGTTGTCATCTCAGGCAATCTAGACCCATCTGATGAAGTCAAGACAGACGCAGCAGAGCTGGCCGCCTACTTCTCTCAAGGTCGCCTGTCAAATCTGGTTCAGGTAGATATGATTGAAGTCAAGAAACTCAACAAACCAACTGGTGGAAAACCAGGCTTTGTCACTTACACAGGACAAAAGACCCTCCGTGTCACACCAGACCCAGAAAAAATCGCATCCATGAAAAAATCCTGATTTTACTTGAAATCAGGATTTTTAGCGGTACTCAAATCATGTCCAATTATAGGACTAATCTTTTCCACCAAGTCGACTATTGATATTCATCATGATACTAGCTATTTTTTCACCCCAGTACGGATCTGATGCATAGCGTACATTCATTCCTGTCGCTTTATTTCCAAGGTGATCTCTTCCACGGTCAATATAGTTCTCACGAATCCACTTGGCCGCACCAAGAATTCCTTTATCTACATCATCAAATTTCTTAGCTGAATCATAGGGACTGGTATCGTAAGCAGCTATTCCGAAGAAGTTATTTTTATCATTAGCAATTTGGCTACGTCCCCAAGCACTTTCTAGCGCACTGTGAGCCATTAAATAAAGAGCATTGACACCGTAACGTTTTTCAGCTTCTTTAAAAATTGCTCCTTTACCAGCAAGACGGCTGTTTCGGATATTCATCATCGAATAAACTCTATTTAATTCATCCGCACTATAGTTGGTTGGTTCAGTCAAATTCTTAAAAAGGAAACGATTCTTGATAGTAAACCCATCAAAATGTTCTCCATCATTTGAATAATACTTCTTGCCAATTTTCATGGCTGAAGTATGTGGAGCTACCCGAATACTAGTGTATGGAGAAAGTTCATGATATAAGAATCTTCCGTCAGTAGTATAGTGAGGAATAAACTCACTTTCTTCATCAACTAAAGTCAAATCATTTTGATTCATATAACCAGACAAGCCTGATATTGAAACAGCAAGGCGACTGTCCTTACTTTTAGAGCTATCATAGGTCACAATACTTCCCTGATTGACATAACTCAAAATATCTCCTGATTCGCTATAAATATAGGCTGTGATTGGTTTAACCTTAAAATATTTGGGGCTTTGAATCCACTTTCCATCACCCTGGAAGAAGTAGGATTTATTTTCGATGTTAAAAGCACCAGTAACATAACTTCCATCTTCTTTTAGGTAGTACCATGCATTGTAGTTAGGGTCAAAAATCCATTCATTCTTGGCCATATAACCACCAGATTTGAGGTAATAAGCATCAATCCATTCACGTGAAGCATAAGCACCACCTGATTTTAGGTAAAACCAGCTATTATAAGATTTATCAAAAATCCATTCTTTTTCAGCCATCGCTCCACTATTTTTTAGATAGTAAGCATCTTTCCACTGATTACTAGCCATCACACCGTCACTGTTAAAATAGTACCATATTCCCTTAATTTTTTCCCATTTATTACGGACAATCTTTCCTGAATCTGTAGCATAATACCATTTATCAGCAATTTTTTCCCAATCATTTTGAGCCATTGCCCCACTGCTATTAAGAAGATAATCGTTAACTAGAATATTGCTAGCCATAACTCCATCTTGGTTGAAGTAATACCAAACATTGCCAACTCTTTCCCATCTATTCCGAACAATCTTTCCTGAATCTGTAGCATAATACCACTTATCAGCAATTTTTACCCAGGAATTTTCTACCATTGCTCCACTAGTATGAAAAGCATAGTCATTAACAATCCTATTGCTAGCCATGATTCCATTTTGATCAAAGAAATACCAGACACCCGCAATTTTTTTCCAGTTTTTGATTGGTTGATTATTCTCATAAAAAAGCCATTCCCCGTTCTCTTTCTGCCAACCATTCTTAGGAACTTCTTCAACTTTTTCTTTGTTTGAAATAGCCTCTTTTTTAGAATTATCTTCTTCTACAACAACTAGTTCTTTCTTTTTTTCCGTCTTTGCAGTCTCATTCTTTGTATATTCAACAACTTTTTTCTCTTCTGATGTTGGAGTCTGATTTTTATCCACAGATTGACTCTTATTTGTCGTTTGACTTTGGTCTGTTGTTTTACTATCTTCAGCAAATACTGATGTTGTTGGCACAATTGCCAATGCAAGCACTGCTGTGCTTACAAGTAGTGTTCTCTTCATTTTACTCCCCTAAGTAGAAATTCATCTACATCATTCATGATTAATTTTATTCTAACATAGTTATAAAGATGAAAATATTACAAAATGATGAAAATTCTGTGTCTTATTGACGATAAAGATGTTCTAGCTTATCTAAAGCTAGCTTTTACTTCCTGACGGAGATTTTCTAGACTGCTAATGCCGTATTTATCCATGACTTTTGGTAAATTTTCGATGATATCAGGACAGGCATATGGATTGGTAAAGTTGGCTGTTCCAACTCCGATAGCAGAGGCACCAGCCAGATACATTTCTAGGGCAGCTTCTGCCGAATCCACTCCCCCCATTCCAATGATAGGCAGGTCTGTTGTTTGGGCTACCTGACGGATGAGTTTGAGGGCTACTGGAAAGACTGCTGGACCAGACATCCCACCTGTTCCATTGGCCAAGATTGGTTTTCTAGTTTTGAGGTCAAAGCGCATACCAACTAGAGTATTGATCATGGTCAAGCCACTTGCTCCTGCATCCTCTGCTGCTTTTGCAACGGTGACAATATCTGTCACACTAGGGGTTAATTTGACATAAACTGGCACATCAGAGGCTTCCACAGCTGCTTTCACCACATCATAAGCTAAATCTGGATCTTGACCAATCAAAAGTCCGTGATTACAGTGGTCAACATTGGGGCAAGAAATATTGAGCTCGATGGCCTTTACATTGCCTGCCTTGGAAATACCATGAGAAACAGCTGCATATTCTTGTTTTGAAAAACCAGCTACATTAGCGATAATAGGAAGATTTGGATATTCTCTTTCCAGCCAAGGCAATTTTTCAGCCAAAACAACTTTCAAACCAGGATTTTGCAAGCCAATTGCATTGAGCATCCCTGCAGGCGTCTCTGCCACCCTTGGAGTTGGATTGCCAAAGCGGGGTTCAAGGGTTGTCGCCTTGATCATAATAGAACCTAAAAGGTCTAAATCATAGTACTTGGCATACTCTTGACCAAAACCAAAACAGCCTGATGCTGGAATAATCGGATTTTTCAAATCCAAGCCTGGTAGAGAAACTTGTAAACGATTTGTAGTCATGATTTTCTCCTTATAATACAACTGTTCCTGTGCGGAAAACAGGGCCATCTTCACAGACGCGTTGGCTGACCGTCTCGCTTTCTGGCACTTTTAGGACACAGGCATAGCAAGCCCCCATCCCACAAGCCATACGAGATTCCAAAGATAGATAGGCTCTTGGATGGTTATAGAAGGTTTGATTGATATACTTCATCATTCCAGGCGCCCCACATGAGTAAACAGCATCAAATTGATTGTCTAAATCATTGATGATAACAGACACATTTCCTTTAATGCCATAAGAACCATCATCTGTCGTTACAAAGACCTGACCATATTGGATCAATTCCTTTTCAAGGATAACAGCATCCTTATTAGCAAAACCAAGGACTGTCACTACTTTCACACCACGCGCATGCAATTCCTTGGCCACCTCAAGCAAGGGCGGAACACCAATTCCACCTCCAACTAAGAGAACCTGGCTCTGCTCATCTAGGTCAGACAAGTCAAAACCATTCCCCTGAGGACCCATCACATCCAGAGTATCTCCCTGACTTAAGGTTGAAAAAATAGCTGTCCCAGTTCCCTCAATTCGATAAATAAGATGACACTGCTTATTTGCCTTATCGATAGACGAAATTGAAATAGGGCGACGCAAAAGATGGGCATCATCAGGCACACGCAGATGAAGAAATTGGCCTGCTCGCATAGCTTCAACCATTTCTCCTTCTAGGACTAATTCAAAGATTGCTGGTGCAATTTCCTCCTGTGCAACCACCTTCATGGTTTCCAAACGAATTGCACCCAAACGTTTCTTACATGTGGGATTCATGACTTTTCCTCCTTAAATTTTAAGGGGACCAGATAAAGAAAAGACCTTGCTAGTGCAAGGCCTCAGTTAAAATCATACAACAGAAGAGAGCACACTCAAAAAGTCTCCTCTAGAAATTTGTACTATTCTTTTATCTGACACCTTGTGAGTCTCTCTGGACTCCCCTTAAAGGTTAAATTTTTATTAGTATACTCTTTCAGCTAAAAAAAGTCAAGTAGAAAACGAACATTCTACTTGACCTCACGAGATTATTTTTCACGAATGACTTCAACCTTGTAGCCATCAGGGTCTTTGACAAAATAATAGTTAGGTGCAGTTCCTGGCAGACCATTTGGCTCAGTCACTTCATAGCCTTTGGCACTGTGCTCTTGATGAAGTGCCTCAAGATCAGGTGTACTGAGGGCGATATGGGCAAAGCCATCTCCAACCACATAAGGACCGTGATCATAGTTATAAGTCAACTCCAACTCATAGTCGTCGCCCTCAAGACCCAGATAGACAATCGTGAAAGCTTGGTCTGGAAAATCTCTGCGACGCAATTCTTGAAAACCAAAAGCATCTTGATAGAATGCAATTGATTTTTCAAGATTTTCTACTCGCAAGCAAGTGTGTAGCATTTTTGAAGCCATATTTTTCTCCTTTATTTTTAAAAAGACTGGGACAATCCTGTTCCAGTCTTATCTGTTATTATTTACCAAATTTTGCTTTCGCTGCATCTGCAAGAGCTGTGAAAGCTGCTGCATCGTTAACAGCCAAGTCAGCAAGCATTTTACGGTTAACTTCGATCTCAGCCAATTTCAAACCATGCATCAATTGTGAGTATGAAAGTCCGTTCATACGAGCTGCCGCGTTGATACGAGTGATCCACAATTTGCGGAAGTCACGTTTTTTCTGACGACGGTCACGGTATGCATAGTAGTAAGAGTTCATTACTTGTTCTTTTGCAGTACGGAACAAGATGTGTTTAGCTCCATAGTAACCTTTTGCTAATTTAAGAATACGTTTACGACGTTTGCGTGATACAACGCCACCTTTAACACGTGCCATGTTTATTTCCTCCAAATATTTCCTAGAATTCTTTACTTACAGTAAAGCTATTATTTCAAGCGAGTAAGCATTGCTTTGATACGTTTGTAATCTCCTGAATGCACCATAGATGCTTTACGAAGATGACGACGTTGTTTCTTAGTTTTTCCGTGGAAACGGTGAGAAGTGTAAGCACGGAAACGTTTAAGTCCACCAGAACCTGTACGTTTGAAACGTTTAGCTGATGCGCGGTGTGTTTTTTGTTTTGGCATGATTTTTTCTCCTTTATTTAACTTTCTGACAATTATTTTTTGTCAGTCGCTGGCGCCAATTGCATGAACATTTGACGTCCATCCATTTTAGCACGTTGTTCGATGATGGCAATATCTTGAGTTGCTTCAGCAAACTCGGCTAAAACTTTTGCACCAATCTCTTTATGGGTAATCATACGACCCTTAAAGCGAATAGATACCTTAACTTTATTTCCTTTTTCAAGGAATTTGCGTGCATTGCGAAGTTTTGTATCAAAGTCACCCTTATCAATAGTTGGACTTAGACGAACTTCTTTCACAGTAACAACACTTTGTTTTTTACGTTGTTCTTTTTGCTTCTTCTGGTACTCAAATTTGAACTTACCGTAGTCCATAATTTTTGCAACAGGCGGTTTGGCTTGGGGTTGAATCAATACTAGGTCAACATTAGCGTTATCAGCCAAAGCTTGCGCTTCACTGAGTGGCTTGATACCTAACTGTTCTCCCTCAAGACCGATTAAGCGAACTTCACGTACACGAATCTCATCATTGATGAATAAGTCTTGCTTTGCTATGGTTTTCACCTCTTTTGTTTTATTAGAGAAAAACAATAGCGGACTCGTAAATATACAAGCCCGCACGTTATGATAGCGTTTCTTAGAAACTTTTCATCCGTAGGGCCAGGCAACTTAATGTCACAAGGCGAGAAGCTCTCACTTCTGCTTTTCTCAACTTTTATATGATACCAAGTTTTCTAGCCCTTGTCAAGATAAAAAGTTATTTTTTTGAAAATTCCCTTTTTCTTCCCTACAGTTGAAAAACTACCTCAAAAAACAGTTAGCTACCATTCAATCGAATCGCAAATATCCAAGAAAGCTAAAAATTCAATCGGTAGTTGATTTGATCTATAGAGTAATATAAATCTCAAAAAACAAGGTAAAGAACCTTTATTTTTTATGCAAAAAAATAGAAGATGGGATAGATAATCTTAAACACATCTTCTATTCAAATAGTTAGTCCACTGACTTACTGACATTGGGAAACTTCCCAAATTTTTACAATTATTAAACTTTTACACTTAGTCTTCTTTACGGCGACGCCCTGTAAGGCCAATTCCAAGCAAAGCACTTGCTGTTCCTACAATCATCATTGCAGTTGTATCTGTAGAACCTGTATTTGGTAATTTATTTCTATCAACCTGAGTCGTAAATGATTGATTCTTTGAACCTCCTTCTTGTGCCTGATCTGAATCAACTGCTACAGTTGGGGCATCTGGCGTTACTTCCTTAGCTGGAAGGTTACCCTTAGCTGGACTACTTAGATCACTATTACCATGTTTCGCTGTGGCACTAATCACTGTGTTGGCATCTGCAGCGTTATGAGCGACTGTCACGACACCTGTGTTGGCATCAATGCTTACGCCGTCCTTAGGAGTTGCTAGACTCCATGTTGAGCCAGTTTTCGTTGCGACCACTGTTGAGTTTCCTACTGTAACTTCTACTCGGTCTGCATCTGCACTTGGCGTTACGGTTACTCGTGCGTTTGCTGTATCGCTTACTACTGTTGGTGCATTTGGTGTTGTTTCTTTGGCTGGTAAGTTTGCTGTTGAGGCTGTACTTGCATCACTGTTTCCGTGTTTTGCAGTTGCGCTGACTTGTGTTCCTGCACTTGCTGCATTGTGTGCTACAGTGATTACTCCGCTTGTTGGATCTACACTTACACCGTCTTTAGATGGTGTTAGACTCCATGTTGAGCCAGTTTTCGTTGCGACCACTGTTGAGTTTCCTACTGTAACTTCTACTCGGTCTGCATCTGCACTTGGCGTTACGGTTACTCGTGCGTTTGCTGTATCGCTTACTACCGTTGGTGCTGCTGGTGTTGCTGCTTTACCTGGTAGGGCAACACTTGCTGCTGTACTTGCATCACTGTTTCCGTGTTTTGCAGTTGCGCTGACTTGTGTTCCTGCACTTGCTGCATTGTGTGCTACAGTGATTACTCCGCTTGTTGGATCTACACTTACACCGTCTTTAGCTGGTGATAGACTCCATGTTGAGCCAGTTTTCGTTGCGACCACTGTTGAGTTTCCTACTGTAACTTCTACTCGGTCTGCATCTGCACTTGGCGTTACGGTTACTCGTGCGTTTGCTTCGTCACTTGCTACTGTTGGTGCATTTGGTGTTGTTTCTTTGGCTGGTAAGTTTGCTGTTGAGGCTGTACTTGCATCACTGTTTCCGTGTTTTGCAGTTGCGCTGACTTGTGTTCCTGCACTTGCTGCATTATGCGCTACAGTGATTACTCCGCTTGTTGGATCTACACTTACACCGTCTTTAGCTGGTGTTAGACTCCATGTTGAGCCAGTTTTCGTTGCGACTACTGTTGCATCTCCTACTGTAACTTCTACTCGGTCTGCATCTGCACTTGGCGTTACGGTTACTCGTGCGTTTGCTTCGTCACTTGCTACTGATGGTGCTGCTGGTGTTGCTGCTTTACCTGGTAGGGCAACACTTGCTGCTGTACTTGCGTCACTGTTTCCGTGTTTAGCAGTTGCGCTGACTTGTGTTCCTGCACTTGCTGCATTATGCGCTACAGTGATTACTCCGCTTGTTGGATCTACACTTACACCGTCTTTAGCTGGTGTTAGACTCCATGTTGAGCCAGTTTTCGTTGCGACTACTGTTGCATCTCCTACTGTAACTTCTACTCGGTCTGCATCTGCACTTGGCGTTACGGTTACTCGTGCGTTTGCTTCGTCACTTGCTACTGATGGTGCTGCTGGTGTTGCTGCTTTACCTGGTAGGGCAACACTTGCTGCTGTACTTGCGTCACTGTTTCCGTGTTTAGCAGTTGCGCTGACTTGTGTTCCTGCACTTGCTGCATTGTGTGCTACAGTGATTACTCCGCTTGTTGGATCTACACTTACACCGTCTTTAGCTGGTGATAGACTCCATGTTGAGCCAGTTTTCGTTGCGACTACTGCTGCATCTCCTACTGTAACTTCTACTCGGTCTGCATCTGCACTTGGCGTTACGGTTACTCGTGCGTTTGCTTCGTCACTTGCTACTGATGGTGCTGCTGGTGTTGCTGCTTTACCTGGTAGGGCAACACTTGCTGCTGTACTTGCGTCACTGTTTCCGTGTTTAGCAGTTGCGCTGACTTGTGTTCCTGCACTTGCTGCATTGTGTGCTACAGTGATTACTCCGCTTGTTGGATCTACACTTACACCGTCTTTAGCTGGTGATAGACTCCATGTTGAGCCAGTTTTCGTTGCGACTACTGTTGCATCTCCTACTGTAACTTCTACTCGGTCTGCATCTGCACTTGGCGTTACGGTTACTCGTGCGTTTGCTTCGTCACTTGCTACTGATGGTGCTGCTGGTGTTGCTGCTTTACCTGGTAGGGCAACACTTGCTGCTGTACTTGCGTCACTGTTTCCGTGTTTAGCAGTTGCGCTGACTTGTGTTCCTGCACTTGCTGCATTATGCGCTACAGTGATTACTCCGCTTGTTGGATCTACACTTACACCGTCTTTAGCTGGTGTTAGACTCCATGTTGAGCCAGTTTTCGTTGCGACTACTGTTGCATCTCCTACTGTAACTTCTACTCGGTCTGCATCTGCACTTGGCGTTACGGTTACTCGTGCGTTTGCTTCGTCACTTGCTACTGATGGTGCTGCTGGTGTTGCTGCTTTACCTGGTAGGGCAACACTTGCTGCTGTACTTGCGTCACTGTTTCCGTGTTTAGCAGTTGCGCTGACTTGTGTTCCTGCACTTGCTGCATTGTGTGCTACAGTGATTACTCCGCTTGTTGGATCTACACTTACACCGTCTTTAGCTGGTGATAGACTCCATGTTGAGCCAGTTTTCGTTGCGACCACTGTTGAGTTTCCTACTGTAACTTCTACTCGGTCTGCGCCTGTGCTTGGCGTTACGGTTACTCGTGCATTTGCTGTATCACTTACTACTGTTGGCGCATTTGGTGTTGTTTCTTTTGCTGGTAAGTTTGCTCTTGACGCTGTACTTACGTCACTGTTTCCATGTTTAGCAGTTGCGCTGACTTGTGTTCCTGCATTTGCTGCATTGTGTGCTACAGTGATTACTCCGCTTGTTGGATTTACACTTACTCCTGTTTTCGTTGGCGATAAAGTCCATGTTGAGCCAGTTTTCGTTGCGACCACTGTTGAGTTTCCTACTGTAACTTCTACTCGGTCTGCGCCTGTGCTTGGCGTTACTGTTACTCGTGCATTTGCTGTATCACTTACTACTGTTGGCGCATTTGGTGTTGTTTCTTTTGCTGGTAAGTTTGCTCTTGACGCTGTACTTACGTCACTGTTTCCATGTTTAGCAGTTGCGCTGACTTGTGTTCCTGCATTTGCTGCATTGTGTGCTACAGTGATTACTCCGCTTGTTGGATCTACACTTACTCCTGTTTTCGTTGGCGATAAAGTCCATGTTGAGCCAGTTTTCGTTGCGACCACTGTTGAGTTTCCTACTGTAACTTCTACTCGGTCTGCGCCTGTACTTGGCGTTACTGTTACTCGTGCATTTGCTGTATCACTTACTACTGTTGGCGCATTTGGTGTTGTTTCTTTTGCTGGTAAGTTTGCTCTTGATGCTGTACTTACGTCACTGTTTCCATGTTTAGCAGTTGCGCTGACTTGTGTTCCTGCACTAGCTGCATTGTGCGCTACAGTGACTACTCCGCTTGTTGGATCTACACTTACTCCTGTTTTCGTTGGCGATAAAGTCCATGTTGAGCCAGTTTTCGTTGCGACTACTGTTGAGTTTCCTACTGTAACTTCTACTCGGTCTGCGCCTGTGCTTGGCGTTACGGTTACTCGTGCATTTGCTGTATCACTTACTACTGTTGGCGCATTTGGTGTTGTTTCTTTTGCTGGTAAGTTTGCTCTTGATGCTGTACTTACGTCACTGTTTCCATGTTTAGCAGTTGCGCTGACTTGTGTTCCTGCACTAGCTGCATTGTGCGCTACAGTGACTACTCCGCTTGTTGGATCTACACTTACTCCTGTTTTCGTTGGCGATAAAGTCCATGTTGAGCCAGTTTTCGTTGCGACTACTGTTGAGTTTCCTACTGTAACTTCTACTCGGTCTGCGCCTGTGCTTGGCGTTACTGTTACTCGTGCATTTGCTGTATCACTTACTACTGTTGGCGCATTTGGTGTTGTTTCTTTTGCTGGTAAGTTTGCTCTTGACGCTGTACTTACGTCACTGTTTCCATGTTTAGCAGTTGCGCTGACTTGTGTTCCTGCATTTGCTGCATTGTGTGCTACAGTGATTACTCCGCTTGTTGGATTTACACTTACTCCTGTTTTCGTTGGCGATAAAGTCCATGTTGAGCCAGTTTTCGTTGCGACCACTGTTGAGTTTCCTACTGTAACTTCTACTCGGTCTGCGCCTGTGCTTGGCGTTACTGTTACTCGTGCATTTGCTGTATCACTTACTACTGTTGGCGCATTTGGTGTTGTTTCTTTTGCTGGTAAGTTTGCTCTTGACGCTGTACTTACGTCACTGTTTCCATGTTTAGCAGTTGCGCTGACTTGTGTTCCTGCATTTGCTGCATTGTGTGCTACAGTGATTACTCCGCTTGTTGGATTTACACTTACTCCTGTTTTCGTTGGCGATAAAGTCCATGTTGAGCCAGTTTTCGTTGCGACCACTGTTGAGTTTCCTACTGTAACTTCTACTCGGTCTGCGCCTGTGCTTGGCGTTACTGTTACTCGTGCATTTGCTGTATCACTTACTACTGTTGGCGCATTTGGTGTTGTTTCTTTTGCTGGTAAGTTTGCTCTTGACGCTGTACTTACGTCACTGTTTCCATGTTTAGCAGTTGCGCTGACTTGTGTTCCTGCACTTGCTGCATTGTGTGCTACAGTGATTACTCCGCTTGTTGGATCTACACTTACTCCTGTTTTCGTTGGCGATAAAGTCCATGTTGAGCCAGTTTTCGTTGCGACCACTGTTGAGTTTCCTACTGTAACTTCTACTCGGTCTGCGCCTGTGCTTGGCGTTACGGTTACTCGTGCATTTGCTGTATCACTTACTACTGTTGGTGCTCCTGGTGTTGCTGGTTTAGGTGCTTTTGGAATTACCACAGGATCACTCATATCAGATGTAGTTTCTCTAGTTGTAAAAGTATTGCCATATGCATCTCTAGGAGGTATTCCACCCTGTGCAATATTTTTAACGGTAATTCGATCATTTTCTCTCAGTGGATTAGTTGGTGTCCATGTCGCCTGTCCATTTGTTGCATTTACTACAGTTTGCTTTTGCCCATTAAGATAAAATTCTACTTTACTTATAGATGTATTCGCAACTCTTGCTGTAACAACCGGCTTTTTCCCTTCTGCATTTACTAAATCAGCAACACTTACAGTAGGTTTATTAGGTTTTACGGTTATTGGAATTTTTAAAGTTGTAATATGTGAATTACTATTTTTTTTATTAAGTATGTGAACATGCAAGTCGTAAGTTCCGATCATATCATTCGGAATTCTACCAACTAGTTTTACATTGGTTCCGCCATCATAAGGTCCAATGCCATCCCTAGATCTGTTAGTATACTCAATCCATGGTCCAGTATTAGGGGTTGTAGTAATACTTATATCTTTACTAGAAATGACAGTATTATCATATCTAACTTTAATAATAACCTTCTTACCATATCCTAATTCTTCACCAGCTACTAAATTAGACAACTCTGCGCCGCTTGTTTCATATCTGAAATTTGCATTGTTTGGAGCTGCTCGTAGTCCACTACCTTCAGGTAAAGTAATCCCATTCAGGATATGATTACGCCCTGCGATATTCCTACCATTTGGCTCAGTATTTTGGGCTTTCTTCCCTACTGTTTCTTTACCATTTGTTGTATCTAGTTTAGGAATGTTTTCCTCTAGCGGTTTATGATTCGTTTTCACACGTCTTAAACTACTGTTTTTGTAATTAACTAACTCTTTATAAACCGAATTAACTTCCTCTTGATTTTTAGCAGTTGTTAATACTTCTTTAGCTTTTGCAACTTTTTCTTTTAATCCCTTTACTGAATCCTCAGTGTATTTTTCTGGATCTAATTTGTCAATTTCTTTTAAAAGCGTTTCCAATTTGGTTTTATTATTGAACACTTCCTCGACTTTGTCATCTTTTACAGATTTTTTGATTTCTGCAGTCTGATTAACAAGTGTCACAGCATTCTCTGATACTTCAAACTCTTTTTTATCTTGAACTTTAGAACCAGATCCATCTTCCTTGTTAGAAGCTTTATCTTCAGTCTTAGACTTAAGTAGACGCACTTGCTCTGTAAGAAATTGAACTCGACTTACTTGACTTGCAATCGCTTCCTCAGAAATATTTTCTCCATTAAGTAAACGGTTATTTTCATCGGTTAATTTAGTAAGTTGATTAGATAAACTTACTAAACTTTCCTCGTCTACTTTTGCAATCGCAGCTTGAAGTTCACTAATAGCCTGAACGAGAGGAGACTTATCCACTAGCTTCTGAGCAACTGGTGTTTTATCACCCACTACTTCCTCTTTTGATTTCTCTATAGGATTCTCTTTAGGTGGAACTCCTTCTGTCAGTTCCGTAACACCAGCATTTACCTTTTCAGTATTAGCCGTAACAGGTGATACAGGTAAAGTGTCTGCCTTAACCGCACCATTTGCAAAAAACATTAATGCCGCAACTGCAACACTTGCAGCACCAAAATGGTACTTACGAATAGAATAACGGAATACCTTTTCTCCGTTCACTTCACGATATGATTTTCTCATCTAATCGCCTCTCTCTTATTTTTATTTTTGAGGTACTAAAAAATACCCCCCCTTAAATATTTTAGGAATTTAAGGAAAGGATATGCTTTTTTAATTTTGGGTACCACACTTGTTTTAAAAACATAGTACACTTTCTATTTTACATCTTTCTTAGAAAAATTAACAGTATAACCCATATATTTTTTCTAATTTAGCATTTAATTTTAGCAAGTATATATACTTTTTTTCCTAATCTTCTATTACTATTAGACAGGAAACACAACAAGACCTCCACTATATCGAGGAGGCCTTGGATAAACTTGGTTATTTAGCAAAAGACTAGAAGATTTTCTTTTCCCAATCGTCTTCTGTACGGCGAGGGTAGAAAAATTCAGACTTGTCAGGAGCTTCCATCATCTCCATCAAGGGTAACATATCATAGGCCAGATCCAAGTTTGGAATCTGGTCTTTTTGCACCCAAGAAACTTCTCCTTCTTCTGAAGAGCGAAGGGTACCAGAGAACTCAGTTGCCTTATAACAAACGACAATATAGCGCCCACCTGTATCTAGTGGCCAATTTTTAATGCCGACAAGTTGAGGATTTTGGATAGTCAACCCTGTTTCTTCATAGATTTCACGAATGACAGACTCTGCGAAAGACTCGCCATTTTCTACATGGCCTCCTGGAAAGGCATAACCAGACCAGCGATTGTTTTCAGGGGCGCGATACTGCATCACCACGCGCTGGGTTTCTAGGTCTTCAATCAGACAAATGTTTGTTAAAATTGTTAATTGTGCTCGAGACATACATAGACTCACTTTCTAATTTATTACATTTTCAGAATTGGTACCAGTACCATTAGCTTCTACTTTTTAAAATTATTTAGAATAAAATACCATCCGTTTTTCCTTTATAGGCTTTCCAAGTTCAAGCATCTTTTCTTGTCCATCAAAAGTAAAACCCATTTTTTGATAGAAAGCAATGGCGCGCTTATTATCTTTCAGTACCCATAAGAAAATTTCAGAAAAATGATCAAGAGCAATCAAAGCTACTTTCATTAATTTTTGTGCGATACCTTTTCCATAATAATCTTTTAAAACATATAAAGCAATAATTTCACCAGCTTGAATAATCTCATCACGAAAGCTGCCATAACTGATGAAACCAACTACCTTCATACCATCCATCGCAATCAATGTATTTTCTGGATACTTTTGACTAAAGAGTCGACATCTCTCTAATGTCATTGTCTCCTGAAATTCTGCAGGCAAAAGGTCGTCATAAGCCTCTCTCCACGTTTGCCAGTGAGCAAGGGATTTGCCTTCTATCTCTTCAGGAGTTTCCATTGATTTGATAATAACCGTCATTTATTTTTTTCTCCTTAATCCAACGCCTTGACTTCCTTTGCTACTTTGTGTAGAAATTTTTGTCTTGTTGAACTTGTATTTACTTCACGGCCTAACTCTCCCAAGATTGAAACCCTCTTTGTTTTTATGCCACAGTGATTCAATACAGCATTCTTTAATACTGATATTCCATAACTGTCTGGAATGTTAATCGGACCTGAAAATACTTTGTACCACCAAGTTGGTGCCATAGAAGTTGCATAGATACTAGCTGTTTTTCCTTTTAGTAACTTTTTGAACTGTTTACCTCTCAAGTAGTTTAAAATAAAGCTTCCTCGATTATTTGCAGAGTATGCAATGCCTAGCGTAAACACACGATCAATCCACCCCTTCAATAGACTAGGCATACTACTCCACCAAATAGGATAAACAAAAATGAAATGATCTGCCCACTGAATTAATTCTTGAGAGCGTAGAATAAACGGATCGTCCTCCATCCTTTGTCGATAACCATAACGTAAAACAGGATCAAACTCTTCCTCATTAAGATTAATCACTTCAAGTTCATGTCTCTTTGAGTCTATACTTTCTACAATCGTTTGAAAAATTGCTTGACAGTAGCTTTCTTTATCAGGATGTCCATTGATAACTAAATATTCATAAAATTTCCCTAATCCAACGCCTTGACTTCCAACATCATATCCCGAATCTGAGCTGCTAGTTCAAAGTCAAGCACTTCGACTGCTTCTTGCATTTGTTAAAAATCAATATACTATTTCACAATCAATTAATTTTCGTCAGCCAGAAATATTTTGAGTAAAAACTCTCTTAATTTGTCATCTTCAACGTAAACCATTTGACCGTAAACAGCCCTCGTCAATAAGATATAATATGCATTTTTTACAAACTCATCAATATTTTCCACCCCTTTTTTAGCAGCAGTATCGAAAGAATTATCTTTATTTACTTTTATACGTTTTTCTGTCTCATCTAGATAGATATCTTTGCCAATATAAATAGATGCGAAATATATATCAAATCCATGAATATCATAAACATTTCCAACTTCTATTGATTTATTTTGCATAATTTCTAAAATTTTCTCCATCCATACTCCATTTCAATGAATCTCCTATGGAATTAATTTTTTTATGAATTCATAATCAGTTGCTTTTTTTTACTGGTTTGCAGTACCCAGCCAAACGAAGTGATTTCTTTTCAGGAAATCTAAACTGCTTATCTGGAACATATTTCACCCATTCTTCTATATTTCTTGCAATTTTTAAAAATAAGCTATTTTTTTCCTAATTTTTTTTTATAATCATTTATAAATTCATCATTCAAAAGTCACATTAGATTCTATACCTAATAATTGTTTAATAAAAGTTACAAAAATTACTTGAATAATCTTTTAGATTTACCGTTTAAAAATGCGAAGTTGTGCTTTCAATGTATATTCACAAATATTATATTTATCTTTTTTTCATTATCATTATCATTATCATTATCACTATTATTAAATATTTCTTTAATATCAATACCATCAACTTTTCTTAAGCGTTGAGAATCATCATAAGAAATTATTAGATGTGATTTAGTAAATTTCTTTTTGATATAATGTAAAAACGGAAGGGAAGTCTAATTTCTTAATTTCATCTTCAGTGTACTCTTTTTCATTTCCAGTAATGTTATTTAATTTTTTTAGAATATCCGTATCATTTTTTGCCCCTGTAGGATAAACTAACCCTTCAATTAATCTGGTTGTTCGTTGGGCCTCATCAATAATAATATAATTGTACTCAGTATTAGTTTCTGATAATTGATTAAAAAGTTATAATGTCAATATTATTATCGTCTGGTTTCAATCCGTAACTTGTTAAAAATCTTTTTTTAAAATCGTATTCTATGTGTATTTTTTTTACAAAAACTGCAATTTTGCTTTCTTTATTTTCTAATTTTAAACGAGCTATAATATGTAATAATAGAACTGTTTTCCCTGTCCCAGCCCCACCTTTAATAAGATGAATGTTTCTTTTCTTGTTCTTTAAAAAAATTTTTTTAAAAACGATCTCCATGTGTATTTTTTTATAAGAACTGCACTTTTGTTTTCTAATTTTAAACGAGTAATAAGATGTAATACTAGTACAGTTTTTTTCCTATTTTTAGCTCCACTTTTTAATAAGATGAATGTGCTTTTTTTCTGATTCTTTAAAAATTTTTTTCTAATATATCTTTTTGATTATCAGTAAGTTCAAAAGAATGGACTCTCTGCAAATAGACTTGAAGTAACCCTCTTTAAATTAAGTTTATCATCAATAAATTTATTCTTCTTTAAAAAAATTAAGAATGTTGTTGATTATATTTTTTTCAACTTCTTCTCTTGAAGATTGATTTTTTTCCTGACTCATTACCTCTATCTTTGTTTGCAAGTACTTTACCAACATAATCACCGTCTTTATTCATGTTTACAAAATTTAAAAAAATTAAATTCTTCAATAAAAGTTAGAATTAAAACTTTTTTTCAATATAGTTTAAGTTTTGAGATATATTCTCCCCATAAAAAAAGCTATATAGTCCCCACCTTTTAAAAAGATTCAAATCGTTTATCATACTTTTTTTATTTAATTCTTCTTTATCTTCTTTTTATTACATATCTCTATTTTTCTTACTATGCTCTTCAGTCCTTCTACTCACATTAATAGTCTGACCTATATAATAATACCTTCTTCCATCACTTTGAATAGGGGATATATAAATATAAATCAAAGGAAAGTCAGATAGTGCTCTAAAATCTTCATCAGAAATATCAGGAATTATTTTATCATCGAGTTTGGCCCTAACATAATTAAATTTGGGATTATTTTTTGGATATTTACCCCAGCATGGAAATTTATTATTTTCTATATTTGTCATTCGTTCTCTCCTATCTAATCCAACGCCTTGACTTCCAGCATCATATCACGGATCTGAGCTGCTAGTTCAAAGTCAAGCACTTCGACGGCTTCTTGCATTTGTTTTTCTAGTTTCTTGACAAGTTCTCTGCGTTCTTGTTTGTTGAGGCTATTGATGTCGACTTCCTTGTCCTCTTCTTTAGTAACTGCCTTGGTCACAGCAATCAGATCACGGATTTCCTTCTTAATAGTTTGTGGAACGATACCATGTTCTTCATTATAAGACATCTGGATTTTCCGACGGCGGGCAGTTTCATCGATAGCACGTTGCATAGACTGGGTAACCGTGTCCGCATACATGATGACATGGCCTTCGCTGTTACGGGCAGCACGTCCAATAGTCTGGATAAGACCCCGTTCGTTACGAAGGAAACCTTCTTTGTCAGCATCGAGAATAGCTACGAGGCTCACTTCAGGAACGTCAATTCCTTCACGAAGGAGGTTGATTCCGACCAAGACATCAAAGACACCCAAGCGCAGGTCACGGATAATCTCCGTCCGCTCCAAGGTCTTAATATCCGAGTGCATGTACTTGACCTTGATGCCCATTTCCTTAAAGTAGTCAGTTAAGTCTTCAGCCATCTTCTTGGTCAAGGTTGTGATAAAAGTACGCTCATTCTTCTCAACACGGGTATTGATTTCACCTAAGAGGTCATCAATCTGTCCCATTGTCGGACGGACTTCCACTTCAGGATCCAAGAGTCCCGTTGGTCGAATGATTTGCTCAATCACTGTCTCAGTCTGTTCATTTTCATAGTCGCCTGGTGTCGCTGAAACGTAAACAATCTGATGAACGTGACTCTCAAACTCTTCACGACGGAGAGGACGATTGTCCAAGGCAGACGGCAAACGGAAACCATAATTTACTAGCATTTCTTTACGCGAACGGTCTCCATTGTACATGCCTTTTATTTGTCCCATAGTCATGTGACTCTCGTCAATCATAATCATGAAATCATCTGGGAAGAAGTCGAGAAGCGTATAAGGAGGCTCACCTTCGCTACGTCCATCCATGTGGCGTGAATAATTTTCAACCCCGTTAGTATAGCCCATCTCGCGCAGCATTTCGATATCATATTCTGTCCGCTGTTTCAAACGCTGGGCTTCAAGCAGTTTGCCTTCCTTCTCAAAGACAGCTAGTTGCTCTTCCAACTCGGCCTGAATCTTGGCAATGGCAACTTCCATATGGTCGTCATTGGTCACAAAGTGAGTAGCTGGGAAAATCGCCAAATGATCCACTTCGCCAAGGACCTGACCTGTCAAAGCCTCAACTTCACGGATACGGTCAATCTCGTCTCCAAAAAATTCTACTCGAAAGGCGTGTTCATCACGGGAGGCTGGGAAATCTCCACCACATCCCCACGTACACGAAATCTTCCCCGTTGGAAATCAATATCATTGCGCTCAAACTGGATATCCACCAATTCATTCAAGAGTTTATCACGAGAAATTTCAAGACCTGGACGGAGACTAACGACACTATCAGCGTATTCCTTGGGCGAACCCAGACCATAGATACAAGAAACGGAAGCTACGACGATAACATCATTACGCTCCAAAAGGGCCGAAGTCGCTGAGTGGCGGAGTTTGTCAATCTCGTCATTGACAGAACTATCCTTCTCAATGTAGGTATCACTAGAAGGGACATAAGCTTCTGGCTGGTAATAGTCATAGTAGGATACGAAGTACTCAACTGCATTTTCAGGGAAAAATTCCTTAAACTCCCCATAGAGCTGTCCTGCCAGAGTCTTATTGTGGGCGATAACCAGAGTAGGTTTATTGACTTTGGAAATGACTTGACTCATGGTATAGGTCTTCCCTGTACCAGTCGCCCCCATCAGAATCTGAGCTTTTTCTCCACCCTCGATATTATCAACCAACTGCTCGATAGCTTGGGGTTGATCTCCTGATGGTTGATATTTTGATACTAGTTTAAATTGATTATCTGTAATGCGATTGATCATAAGAATCCTCTTTCCATGTGCTATTCTTATTTTAGCATACTTATAGCATTTTCACGAAGAAAAGGACAGACCTAAGTCACATCCTTTCATTTTCTTTCTTTAATTGATGGGCGAGATAGACAATCAGGAGTAACAAAACCAGACTTGTCATGATAGAACCTTCTATACCAAAAGAACCACCTGATAGCCAGCCTTGATTGCCTTGTGGTAAAAAGGTCATCAGAGACGTTCCTGACGGTTGACCACTAACTAAAATCCCAAAGAGATTACCCTGAGCAAAATTCCAGGCTCCATGAATACCTGCAACACCCCAAACTGTATCAGTTTTGAGAAGGTAAAGAGACATGGCAACTCCGAATAGGAAGAGATTCACTAGAGATAAAGGTGTAAGACCCGAATTACCCATATGAAGCAGGGTAAAGAACAGGCTAGATATAAGAACAGCAAGTTTTAGATTGGTTCTTGAGGCCAATTGAGGAAGGAGCCAAGCACGGGCTACCACTTCTTCTGTTGTCCCCTGTAAAATCCAAAAAGGGATAGTAAAGACAACAAAGACAAGCGAATAAGGATTCAAGTGAATGGATTCCAAACGATATTGCCCCAAGGCCACTAAACCTAACAAAGTAAGAAGAAAAAGTGCCAGACCTAGCCCAAATCCTTTAACAAGATTTCTGAGGAAATTTTCTCTATAAAATCCTAAAGTTCGAATAGGTCTTTTCTCAACTTTTTTAGTCCATCTGAACACAGTGTTGAGTATAAAACCAAAGGCCAGTAAATCTAAAATTAAATGAAAGTCACTTGTTTTATCCATCAAGCTCTGCTGCAAAGTCTGCAAGTATGTAGCAAAAGCTTGACCAGCCTCTCCAAAATTTCTAGCAAGTCCGATAAGAGCTAACAAACTAATACCATACAGAGTATAAGCCACAAACTCTCCTATGAAGACAAAAGCAAAGGCTAACAAGGGGCTTGTGTAAATATTTAAACTCATTTTTGAAGCTTGGAAGTCTTCAAATATTCTTTTGTTCTTCATATCCCTGTCCTCTTTCCTTCTATTATATACTATTATTATAGCACTTTTTAATAGCAATTCAAGAAAGAAAAAGAAAAAAACTGATGTTATATTTTCTGACACAAAAAAATCATAAAGATTTGCATTTTTTTAGTTTTTTCTGATATAATGGGTAAAAATATTCGGAAAAAGGAGACTAAAAATGAAGAAAAAAATTTCTAGCATTTTTTTGCTAATTTTATTCCCAATTTTCTCATTAGGTATCGCCAAAGCAGAGACGATTAAGATTGTGTCTGATACCGCCTATGCACCTTTTGAGTTTAAAGATTCAGATCAAACTTATAAAGGAATTGATGTTGACATTATTAACAAAGTCGCTGAGATTAAAGGATGGAACATTCAGATGTCTTATCCCGGATTTGACGCAGCGGTAAATGCGGTTCAAGCTGGTCAAGCTGACGCTATCATGGCAGGGATGACAAAGACGAAAGAACGTGAAAAAGTTTTCACCATGTCTGATACTTACTATGATACAAAAGTTGTCATTGCTACTACAAAGGCACACAAGATTAGCAAGTACGACCAATTGTCTGGCAAAACCGTTGGTGTTAAAAACGGAACAGCCGCTCAACGTTTCCTTGAAAGTATTAAGGACAAATACGGCTTTACCATTAAAACATTTGACACTGGTGATTTGATGAACAACAGCTTGACTGCTGGTGCTATCGATGCTATGATGGATGATAAACCTGTTATCGAATATGCCATCAACCAAGGTCAAGACCTCCATATTGAAATGGATGGGGAAGCTGTAGGTAGTTTTGCTTTCGGTGTTAAAAAAGGAAGCAAATACGAGCACCTAGTCACTGAATTTAACCAAGCCTTGGCTGAAATGAAAAAAGATGGTAGTCTTGATAAAATCATCAAGAAATGGACTGCGTCATCATCTTCAGCAGTGCCAACTACAACTACTCTTGCAGGCTTAAAAGCCATTCCTGTTAAAGCTAAATACATCATTGCCAGCGATTCTTCTTTTGCACCTTTTGTTTTCCAAAATTCAAGCAACCAATTTACTGGTATTGATATGGAATTGATTAAGGCAATCGCTAAGGACCAAGGTTTTGAAATTGAAATTACCAACCCTGGTTTTGATGCAGCTATCAGCGCTGTCCAAGCTGGTCAAGCTGATGGTATCATTGCTGGTATGTCTGTCACAGATGCTCGTAAGGCGACTTTTGATTTCTCAGATTCATACTACACTGCTAATACTATCCTCGTCGTCAAAGAATCAAGTACCATTGCTTCTTATGAAGATTTGAAAGGGAAGACGGTCGGTGTTAAAAATGGAACTGCTTCTCAAACCTTCCTAACAGAAAATCAAAGTAAATACGGTTACAAAATCAAAACCTTCGCTGATGGTTCATCCATGTATGACAGTTTAAACACTGGGGCAATCGATGCCGTTATGGATGATGAGCCTGTTCTCAAATATTCTATCAGTCAAGGACAAAAATTGAAAACACCTATCGCTGGAACTCCAATCGGTGAAACAGCCTTTGCCGTTAAAAAAGGAGCAAATCCAGAATTAATTGAAATGTTCAATAACGGACTTGCAAACCTTAAAGCAAACGGAGAATTCCAAAAGATTCTTGACAAATACCTAGCTAGCGAATCTTCATCTACTTCAACAAGCACGGTTGATGAAACAACTATCTGGGGCTTGCTTCAAAACAACTACAAACAACTCCTTAGCGGGCTTGGTATCACTCTTGCTCTAGCTCTTATCTCATTTGCTATTGCCATTGTTATCGGGATTATCTTTGGTATGTTTAGTGTCAGCCCCTACAAATCTCTTCGTGTAATCTCTGAGATTTTCGTTGACGTTATCCGTGGTATTCCATTGATGATTCTTGCAGCCTTTATCTTCTGGGGGATTCCAAACTTCATCGAGTCTATCACAGGCCAACAAAGCCCAATTAACGACTTTGTAGCTGGTACTATCGCCCTCTCACTCAATGCAGCCGCTTATATCGCTGAAATCGTTCGTGGTGGTATTCAGGCCGTTCCAGTTGGCCAAATGGAAGCCAGCCGAAGCTTGGGTATCTCTTATGGAAAAACCATGCGTAAGATTATCTTGCCACAAGCAACTAAATTGATGTTGCCAAACTTTGTTAACCAATTCGTTATCGCTCTTAAAGATACAACTATTGTATCTGCTATCGGTTTGGTTGAACTCTTCCAAACTGGTAAGATTATCATCGCCCGTAACTACCAAAGTTTCAAGATGTATGCAATCCTTGCTATCTTCTATCTTGTAATTATCACACTTTTGACTAGACTAGCGAAACGCTTAGAAAAGAGGATTCGTTAATGGCAAAATTAAAAATTGATGTAAATGATTTACATAAGCAATATGGAAAAAATAAGGTCCTAAAAGGAATTACGACTAAGTTCTATGAAGGAGATGTTGTTTGTATCATCGGTCCTTCAGGTTCTGGTAAGTCGACCTTCCTCCGTAGCCTCAATCTTCTAGAAGAAGTTACGAGCGGTCACATCACTGTGAACGGCTATGACTTAACTGAAAAAACAACCAACGTTGACCACGTCCGTGAAAATATCGGAATGGTGTTCCAACACTTCAACCTCTTCCCACACATGTCTGTATTGGACAACATTACCTTTGCTCCTATTGAGCACAAATTGATGACTAAGGAAGAAGCTGAGAAATTGGGAATGGAGTTGCTTGACAAGGTTGGGCTAGCAGATAAAGCTAATGCTAACCCAGATAGCCTATCAGGTGGTCAAAAACAACGTGTGGCTATCGCTCGTGGACTAGCAATGAATCCAGACATCATGCTCTTTGATGAACCAACTTCTGCCCTTGACCCTGAGATGGTTGGAGACGTACTAAACGTTATGAAAGAATTGGCTGAGCAAGGCATGACCATGATTATCGTAACCCATGAGATGGGATTTGCTCGTCAGGTTGCCAACCGCGTTATCTTTACTGCGGATGGTGAATTCCTTGAAGACGGAACACCTGATCAAATCTTTGATAACCCACAGCACCCACGTCTGAAAGAGTTCTTGGACAAGGTCTTAAACGTCTAAAGTCAAACTGTAAGGATTTCCTTGCAGTTTTTTTCTATCTCGTATTGGATTTTTTGATTTTTCGGAAAATTATGTTAGAATTAAGTTTATGAAATGAGGTTTCCTCATACCTAGCAAGACTAGGAATAAAAATAGAAATTAGGTAGCTAGATGTCATCTAAGGTTATTGTTACAATTTTTGGTGCGAGTGGAGACCTGGCTAAACGCAAGCTCTACCCTTCCCTTTTTAGACTTTATAAATCCGGCAATCTTTCCAAGCACTTTGCAGTTATTGGAACTGCCCGTCGTCCTTGGAGCAAGGAATATTTTGAATCTGTTGTTGTCGAATCTATCCTTGATTTGGCAGATAGTACCGAACAGGCTCAAGAGTTCGCTAGCCACTTCTACTATCAAAGTCATGATGTCAATGATACAGAACACTACATTTCTTTGCGTCAATTGCAGGCTGAACTAAATGACAAGTACCAAGCTGAACACAACAAGCTCTTCTTCTTGTCTATGGCACCTCAGTTCTTTGGAACTATCGCAAAACACCTCAAGTCTGAAAACATTGTTGATGGTAAAGGTTTTGAGCGTTTAATCGTTGAAAAACCATTTGGTACAGATTACGCAAGCGCAAGCAAGTTGAATGACGAGCTCCTAGCAACATTTGACGAAGAACAAATTTTCCGTATTGACCATTATCTTGGTAAGGAAATGATCCAAAGTATCTTTGCAGTTCGCTTTGCAAACCTGATTTTTGAAAATGTTTGGAACAAGGACTTTATCGATAATGTTCAAATTACTTTTGCAGAGCGCTTGGGTGTAGAAGAACGTGGTGGCTACTATGACCAATCTGGTGCCCTCCGTGACATGGTACAAAACCATACTTTGCAACTTCTTTCTCTGCTTGCCATGGATAAGCCAGCAAGCTTCACAAAAGACGAGATTCGTGCCGAAAAGATTAAGGTCTTTAAAAACCTCTATCATCCAACGGATGAAGAGCTTAAAGAACACTTTATCCGTGGTCAATACCGTTCAGGTAAGATTGATGGCATGAAATACATCTCTTATCGTAGCGAGCCAAATGTGAATCCAGAATCTACAACTGAAACCTTTGCATCTGGTGCCTTCTTTGTAGACAGTGAGCGCTTCCGTGGTGTTCCTTTCTTCTTCCGTACTGGTAAACGTCTGACTGAAAAAGGAACTCATGTCAACATCGTCTTTAAACAAATGGATTCTATCTTTGGAGAACCACTTGCTCCAACATTTTGACCATCTATATCCAACCAACAGAAGGCTTCTCTCTTAGCCTAAATGGGAAAGCAAGTAGGAGAAGAATTCAACTTAGCTCCTAACTCACTTGATTATCGCACAGATGCGACCGCAACTGGTGCTTCTCCAGAACCATACGAGAAATTGATTTATGATGTCCTAAACAATAACTCAACTAACTTTAGCCACTGGGATGAAGTTGGTGCATCATGGAAATTGATTGACCGTATCGAAGAGCTCTGGGACTGAAAATGGTGCCCCACTTCATGACTATAAAGCTGGAAGCATGGGACCTCAAGCCAGCTTTGACTTACTTGAAAAATTCGATGCCAAATGGACTTGGCAACCAGATATCGCCTATCGTCAAGATGGTCGTTTAGAATAAAAAAATTTCCTGCAAGTTTGTAGCTTGCAGGATTTTTGACTTCTGATTAGATTAAGCCTTCCAAGAGACCCTTCATAAAGTTTTCTGAGTTAAACTCTCCAATATCATCGATTTTTTCACCAAAACCAATCAATTTTACAGGAATATTGAGTTCTTCACGGATGGCTAGAAACAACACCACCTCGAGCAGTTCCATCAATCTTAGTCAAGACAATTCCTGTCAAAGGGGTAATTTTTGAAAATTCTTTGGCCTGTACCAGGGCATTTTGACCCTGTTGATGCATCAAGAGCCAAGAAAGTTTCATGTGGCGCTTCTGGCACAACACGTTTGATGATACGACCAATCTTTTCCAACTCAGCCATGAGGTTGTCCTTGTTTTGCAGACGACCAGCGGTATCAATCATGAGAATATCGATACTTTCAGCCACGGCACGTTCCATGCCATCAAAGACCACACTGGCTGGGTCAGCTTTTTCAGGTCCAGTCACAACTGGAACGTCCACACGACGACCCCATTCAGCTAGCTGGGCTACTGCTCCTGCACGGAAGGTATCTGCCGCAACCAACATGACCTTCTTACCTGCTTGTTTGTAGCGGTGAGCTAGTTTCCCGATAGAAGTTGTTTTCCCAACACCATTCACACCAACAAAGAGCATGACTGTCAATCCATCTTTGGAAAGTGGATACTTTCATCGTAGTTACCATCCTTTCTCATAAAGCTCAACCAATTTCTCAATGATGACACGGCGAAGTGCATCTGGTTTCTTGGCGTTTTCAAGCTTGGCTTCGTAGCGTAACTCCTCTGTTAAGTTAGAAGCGACTTGGACACCAACGTCACTCATGATCAGTAGTTCTTCCAATTCCTCGAAGAATTCTTCATCGACAGAGCGGAAAGTTGGCAAAGAAGGCATTTCAAGCGAGCACCGAAGCCTGAACGAGTTTTCTTGAGACTACGGTCATATTTTTCCTGAACAGTTTCTTCTGCTTGAGGCCTTTCTGGTTCAAGCACTTCAATGCTATTTTCTTCTTCATCTTCTATGAGCTCAGGTTTCTCCTCCTCTGGGACTTCTTCTGAGTTTGGCAATTCTTCGACTTCTTCTGATGAAACCTCTACAGCTGGCTCTGAATCCAGACTTTCTTCAACTGTCTTTTGATTTTCCTCTTCTTGGAGCAGATCTTCTTCAGAACTTTCAACTTCTGCTACTTCTTGAGAAACTTCCTCAGCTTCTGTATCTTCAGACAAATCAAGATTTTCCAGAGCTTCTTTTACAACTTCTTCGATTTTAGGTTCTTCTTTTTTTCCGAATAGACGATCAAATAATCCCATATCTTAGTTCTCCTTTAGCACATATTCTTCGATAGCCCAGGCGACAGCCTCTTCATCATTGGTCATTGGAGTTACCACATTTGCGACTGCCTTGACTTCAGGAACAGCATTTTGCATGGCAACACCGAGCCCTGCCCATTCAATCATAGAAAGGTCATTGGCCTCGTCACCACATGCCATAACTTGGCTTTGGTCGATTCCAAGATGGCTGATTAGTTTTGCCAAACCTGTTGCTTTATGAACATTCTTTGGTGACCACTCTAGCAACATTTCACGTGATTTAAAGATTTCATATTGGTCAAACAATTCTGGAGAAATCTTCTGAATAGCTGCATCCAAGGGTTCTTGAGCAAAGGCAGTCACGCACTTATTGTAGGTCATCTGACTAGACAAGTCTTCAAAGTTCACTGGAACAAAAGTCAATGCTGGATTGAATTTGGCATAAAGACTTTCTTGGTCCGATTGGATTTGATAAACAGTTCCTTCTGAGATGGCATCAAGAGGCAGTGATAATTTCTCTGTTTCTTCATACAAGCGTGCCACATCATCATATGAAAAGACTGTTTTATCAAGGATTTCACCTGTATTTTTCTGAACTAAACCTCCATTAAAGGTAATCGTATACTCATCTTCATGGCCGTCAGTCCCTAGCTCATGGAGAAAGTAATCCATAGCTTTTAAAGGGCGACCAGTTGTCAATACGACCTTGATACCACGATCACGCGCAGCTTTCAAGGTTGCCTTGGTGCGATCCGTCAGCCTTTTATCAGTAGTCAGCAAGGTCCCATCCAAGTCCAATGCAATCAATTTTATATCTGCCATTATAAACCCTCCATATAAGCTATAACCGACTGGTCCTTATGGTGACCAATCACTGTCTCTGCTAATTCTAAAATTTCAGGTCGTGCATTTTCAGGAGCTACAGGATGTCCCACAACCTGCATCATATGCAAGTCATTTAGATTGTCTCCAAAAGCCATAACCTGATTCATTGTGATGCCAAGTTTTTTAGCCAATTCAACAATGGCCACTCCCTTATCGACATAGTCCAGAACAATATCAATGGATTCAAAGCCAGTTGTCATGGCCTTAACCCCAGGGACATTATCGTTTACCCAAGCTTCCCCAGCTTCTAGCGTTTCTTCTGTGAAGTTGGTTGTAAATTTGAAAATGTCATCTGTGATAGCTTCCAGACTCGCTACTTTTTGGATATTTTCATTATAGTGCTGGCTCACTTTCAAATAGGTCTCATCAACCGTATCTAGAACATAAGCTCCCTTTTTTCCCGTCAAGAGCAGTTTATTGATATCTACATAAGGTGAAGTTTTCAGCCTTTCAAAAGTTGATAGATAAAACTCACGAGACATAGTCGCTTCATACAAGTCCTGACCTTGATATTCTACCAAACTGCCATTTTCCGCGATGAAAATAATGTCATCACGAACATCAGCAAATAATTTTTCTAGAGACAGAAATCCGCGCCCCGAAGCTACCGCAAAGTAAATCCCTTTTTCCTTGTAGGAAACCAAGAGATACTTGAGGCGGTCCATATCAAAGCGTCCATTCCCATCTAGGAAGGTTCCGTCCATATCCGTTGCTACTAGTTTAATCATAAAATCTTTCTTACTCCGATTAGTAAATCTACCTCCTATTATACCATAGATAAGTAGAAAAAGGACTAGTCTATCAGCTTTGCTTCTCTTTTATCCTTCTCTACTAGCTAGTGCTGTTTCTATCTTTTAAAAAACTCATAAAATTAAAATCGTGCAACTTTTTTCAGATACTTTTAAAAGATTGATTTCCCTATATTTTTCCTTTATACTGGATAAAAAGGAGAATAGTATGTCAGAAACAAATCACGAAATCGATTCAAATTTTGCAGGTCGTTTAAATATCCTACGTGCGGGTGTTCTTGGTGCCAATGATGGAATTATTTCCATTGCTGGTGTGGTTATTGGGGTTGCCAGTGCTACGATCAATATCTGGATTATCTTTTTATCAGGATTTGCAGCTATCTTAGCTGGTGCCTTTTCAATGGCTGGTGGAGAATATGTATCCGTTTCAACTCAAAAAGATACTGAGGAAGCGGCCGTTGCGCGTGAGCAGCTCTTGCTAGACCAAGATATGGAACTAGCCAAAAAGTCCCTCTATGCTGCCTATATCCAAAATGGAGAATGTGAAACCTCTGCCCAACTCTTGACTAACAAGGCCTTTCTAAAAAATCCACTCAAGGCTTTGGTAGAGGAAAAATATGGGATAGAGTATGAAGAGTTTACCAATCCTTGGCACGCTGCTATCTCTAGCTTTATTTCTTTTTTCCTTGGTAGCTTACCACCCATGCTTTCAATTACCATTTTCCCAAGTGAATACCGCATCCCTGCTACTGTCCTTATCGTCGGTGTGGCCCTTCTTCTCACTGGTTACACTAGTGCCAAACTTGGAAAAGCCCCAACCAAAACAGCTATGATTCGGAACCTTGCTATTGGTCTCTTAACTATGGGAGTTACCTTTCTGCTAGGACAACTTTTCAGCATTTAATACTCTTCGAAAATCTCTTCAAACCACGTCAGCTTCGCCTTGCCGTATATATGGTTACTGACTTCGTCAGTTCTATCTGCAACCTCAAAGCAGTACTTTGAGCAACCTGCGGCTAGCTTCCTAGTTTGCTTTTTGATTTTCATTGAGTATAAAATACAAGAAATACCTCGATTTTCAAGTCGAGGTATCTTTTTTTTACATTTGGACAATCTTGCGATAACTTCTTGAAGTAATCATGAAAATCAGCACATAGGCGATGAGGAAGATAGCGCAGATAGACAAGGTCACAATCAACATCATAGTTGTATCCAGTACACCAATCACTTTTAGAATCAGACTAAGCATATGGTAGGCAAAGGCGAGATGTATGAAGGCAAAGAGCAAAGGAAGGAAGAAAACAGTTAAAACTTGTTTGTTAATGGTTTGCTTGATTTGCTTTTGATCTAAACCGACTTTCTGCAAGATAATAAAGCGCTCACGGTCTTCATAGCCTTCAGAAATTTGTTTGTAGTAGATGACCAGAACGGTTCCGACCATAAAGATAATGGATAGGAAAATACCGATAAAGAAGACACCACCAAAGAGAGCACTCATCTGAGAACTAGCATCTGCTAGATTGCTACCATAAACATAGCTACCTTCCGTGTTTAATTGTGCATTAAATTGATCGAGGTATTTATCATACTCGTCAGCGACCTTGAGTTGTTCTTCTTCGCTGGCATTTACATTCATACCACCGTACAGCTGATTATAGATAGCCGAATCTGGGAATTGATCCAAAAAGGCTTGTAAATCAGGTACAACAAGGTAATTGTAATCAGCAGTCAAAATATTAAACTGATTTGGGACATGGTTGACAATAAAATCTTTATTAAATTCTTCTTTTACAGAAAATTGATGATCATTCAGAGTTAGAGTTTTCTGTTCTTTAACTCCCTCATTCTTTGCAAAGAGTCCGACCTCATTTCCTGATAGAGACAGTTTTTGACCAGTCATATTTTCATAATCTTTTTGGTCAAATACCATGAAAACTGTTGTGGGTTGGACACGATTTTGTCCTTTTTCAAAAAGTGTTAACTTAGTTCCTTCTTGGTTTGCAACACCAAAGTAAGTATAACGAATCACTTCTTTCTCTTTAATCTTATAACCTTTGTCACTTGCAAACTGGCTCAAGAGTTTGTCTAAATCTTCTTTTTCAACATTTTGCCCTGAAACCCCAAAATCATGAGGATTTAGAACTTTTTTAAAGCTTTCTGAGGCATTGAAAATACTAGTCGCTGCTGACATGGTTACTAAAACCATTGTTGACAAAATAGCGATAGTTGCCAGCCCAACCGCATTTTTCTTCATACGAAAAATCAAGTTAGACACTGAGATAAGGTTATTTGGTTGGTAATAATATTTCTTGTTTTTCTTCAAGATTTGTAGGAAGACTGTAATCCCTGCATTAAACAAGAGATAGGTACCAATTATAACCAGCAAAACAGCTAGGAAGAAGGTTGTTAAGGCTGTAAGAGGATCTTTTACCGTAAGGGCAAGATAGTAGCCAATCCCTAAACTAATGGAACCAAGAATCGTTTGGAGAGGAAGGAAGCGACCTTTTTTCTCACCGCTAGCTTTCTCACGTGAGAGCTGGAGGGCATTCATACGGGCGATTCGAAGGGCATTCAGGAACATGAGGCCTAGGAAAATCAAACCGAAGACAACAAGTACTGTAATGACAACTTTCATCTGGAAGGTAGCGACCAGTTCCACCTTCAATTTCATCAGTTTGAGCAAGAAAGCGAAAATTAACTTATCAAACAAGGCTCCAATACCGATACCCGCTCCAACAGTTAGAATTCCAAATAACACTAACTCCTTAAAGGTCATACTGATCAGATGACGTTTCTCCAAACCCAGCATGCCATAAATCCCCAGTTCTTTGGAACGGTTCTTCATGACAAAACTATTGGCATAAAGGACGATAATGGCTGACGCAAGTGTGACGACAAACATACCAAATCCTAGAGTAGCTTGAATGGTTGATCCTCCACGGATTTCCGAAATCTTGGGATTGAAGGTTAGAGAGTAAAAGAGATAGGTGACGGTGACTGCCAAGAGAACAGCCAGCGCAAAAGGATAGTAGAGTTTGCGGTTTTTAATCAAGTTCGATACCGCTAACTTATTGGTTAATCGAAACATACTAATTCACCTCGCTTGCCATGACAGTCAAGGTATCAGAAATTTCTTGGAACATCTGACGCTCTGTCTTCTCTCCGCGGTAGATTTGATTGTAAAGAATGCCGTCTTTGATAAAGAGTACACGTTTAGCTCTGCTGGCTGCTGCTGTTGAGTGGGTTACCATAAGAATGGTTTGGCCGCGCTCATTGATTTCATCAAAGACATCAAGTAAGGCTGCAGAGGACTTGGAATCAAGGGCTCCTGTTGGCTCATCCGCAAGCAGAATTTCAGGTTCTGTGATGATGGCGCGGGCTACTGCTACACGCTGTTTCTGCCCACCTGAAATCTCGTAAGGGTACTTCTCTTGCAATTGGTTGATGCCTAGATTCTCAGCTGTCACCACCAATTTCTTCATCATCTCTGTAATAGGTCTTCTTGACAAGACAAGTGGAAGCAGGATATTGTCCTTAACAGACAGAGTATCTAGCAAGTTAAAGTCTTGGAAGACAAATCCCAGCTTTTCACGACGGAAGCTAGAAGCCTGTGAATTTTTAATGGTTGCGGTGTCTGTTCCATTCAAGTAAACCTGACCACGTGTTGGTTTGTCCAGCATAGCTAGGATATTGAGAAGAGTTGATTTACCAGAACCAGACTCACCCATGATGGCAACGTAGTCACCCTTTTCTACGGTAAAGTGAATATCCTTGAGGGCTTCTACTTGGTTGCCCTGAAAACGAGTTTTATAAATTTTTTGAACGTGTTTTACATCTAAAAGTGTCATGAGAATCTCCTTTCTTAATATCCCATCAAATGAAATGTTGCTTGCATCATAGCGCATCCCAGCTGAACGCGCTCGATATCTTTGTGGCTTGGTTTTCTTGTTTTCTTATGTAAGATTTGTTTCATGATGTTACTCCTTTGTTCTTTATGAGTCTAGTTTACATCAAAAAAAGACTGCTTGCCATAACCTAACCTTACAAAAGAGACTTTAATCTTACATTTTTGTAAGATTGGGGGAAATGTAGATATTTTATTAAAAAAATATTTTACCATAAAAAAAGAAAGTAGAAGAAAAACCCTTGCAGATACAAGGGTTCAAAAATTTTAAAATAGATTAGTCGAATTCATAGACTAACAGTAAAATAACTGTTTCTACCTCACCAAAACCAGCCTTCATTATCGTCAATGGCTTGGGCTTCTTTGCGTTTGCGTGGGCCTGTTCCGTACATTTCTGCTTCGATTTCTTCCTTGGTTGGCATGACAGAAGCTAAGATGATATAGATAATCACGCCAAGTCCAAAGTTTGCGACTGTAAAAATAGCAAATAGAAAACGAACAAGGGTAACATCAAAGTTCCACTTGTCTGACAGACCTGCCAGAACTCCTGAAATCATACGATTTCGTCTCATTTTATAAAATTTACTGTTCATGATATTTCCTCTTTCTGCTAGGTTAGACATAGTATATCACGGGTAGGCTCGGCTTTCATCAGTCCTCAGGCTGATTTACTAGTAGCAATTTACCTCGACAAAGTCCACAGCGATAGCGTTTAGTATCAATCCTTCGTTTGCGCTGATAAGTTTGCTGGCAGGATTGACAACGATAAAGTTTGAGTGGTTTAGAGTGGCTATTTGTCAAGGAGGGCACAAAGCGTAATCCATCCACTGCTTTCAACAATTCCTTAAAATCCCGATCCTTGTGTTGATAGCCCTTCCCTTGAAAATATAGGTGATAATGACAGAGTTCATGTCGGACAATTTTCCTAAAAACATCCAGACCCAGTTCCTGATAAACCTTGGGATTAAAATCCAAATGCCCATCTTTGGGGAAAAATCGCCCACCTGTCGAACGTAGACGAGAATTCCACTGAGCTTGATGGATAAAAGGTCTGCCGAAGTCTTTTAGTGAAACCTGCTTAACGTAATCAGTCAGTTTCATTTGGAGCGAGGAGCGACAGATTGACTTTTTCACGTTCAGTATCAATTTTCTTGACCCAAACGGTCACCAAATCACCAACGGACACCACTTGGCTTGGGTGTTTGATAAATTTGCGACTCATATGAGAAATATGGATCAAGCCATCCTCATGAATTCCGATATCAACGAAGGCACCGAAGTCAACGACATTACGCACCACACCCTCTAGCTTCTGACCAACCACTAAATCCTTGATATCTAGGACATCTTGGCGAAGCACAGGTGCGTCAAAGGAGTCACGGAAATCTCGACCTGGTTTGAGAAGATCTGCAATGATATCTTTGAGAGTTTCTGGACCAAGGTCTAGCTCTTGCGCCATTTCCTTGACTGAAAGGGACTTGAGTTTACTTTGGGCTTCTTCATTCAAGTCTGTAATGTCCAAACGTTTGAAGAGTTCCTTAACGGCAGTGTAATTTTCTGGGTGAACTCCTGTATTATCAAGGATATTGCTACTTTCAGGGATACGAAGGAACCCAGCTGCCTGTTCAAAAGCCTTGGCACCCAGACGAGGAACCTTCTTAATTTGAGCTCGTGAAGTGATTTTTCCTTCTTCTTCACGGTATTTGACGATATTTTCAGAGATGGTTTTATTGAGTCCAGCGACATGGAAAAGAAGAGCTGGGCTAGCTGTATTGACATTGACACCGACTTGGTTAACCACGGTATCCACGACAAAGTCCAGACTCTCAGATAGTTTCTTCTGACTGACATCGTGTTGGTATTGACCGACACCAATTGACTTAGGATCGATTTTGACCAATTCCGCAAGAGGATCTTGCAAACGACGGGCGATAGAAATAGCAGAGCGTTTTTCAACGGTCAAGTCTGGAAACTCCTGACGAGCAAGTTCGCTGGCAGAATAGACAGAAGCACCACTTTCATTGACGATAACATAGCTGACTTCTGGAAAATCCTTAAGGACTTCTGCCACAAAGGCTTCACTTTCACGACTGGCAGTTCCATTTCCGATGGCAATGATCTCTACACCGTATTGACCAATCAAATCTACCAAATCTTTCTTGGCTTCTTCGATTTGACGAGCTGATGCTGGTTTAACAGGATAAATAACCTGAGTCGTCAGCATTTTTCCTGTTGCATCCACGACAGCTAGCTTGGCACCTGTACGAAAGGCTGGGTCAAATCCAAGAACCACGCGCCCTTTCAGCGGAGCAACCAAGAGGAGATTACGTAGGTTGTCCGAAAAGAGTTGGATAGCTCCTTCTTCTGCTTTTTCAGTCAATTCTGTCCGAATACGGCGCTCGATAGCAGGCAAGACTTTTTCTTAACAGATTGCTGAACCACTTCATCAATATAGGCATTCTTCACCTTGAAACGAGCTGCAAAGAAAGCTAGAATGCGGTCCGTAGCGTGTTCAAAACCGACCTTCAAGACACCTAGCTTCTCCCCACGATTGAGCGCCAAGGTACGATAGCCCTGCATATTGCCAACGGTCTCTGAAAAATCATAATAAATCTGAAAAATCTGTTTTTCATCAAGACTTTCATCCTTGACTTGAGAAGTGAGTTTAGAGTGTCTCAGCACTTCCTGATAAGTCATAGCACGTAAATTTACGTCTTCCGATAAGGCTTCGACCAAGATATCAACTGCACCAGACAAGGCTTCTTTACCTGTCGCAAATCCTTCACAGACAAACTTTTCAGCCTCTTTTTCTAAATCCGCTACATTCTGCAAAATCAAGCGAGCAAGTGGGAAGAGTCCGGCTTCACGGGCAATGGTTGCCTTGGTCCGACGCTTTTCCTTGTATGGAAGATAGAGTTCTTCTACATCTGCTAGTTTTTCGGCAGCTAAGATAGCTTCTTCCAACTCCTTGGTCAGCTTGCCTTGCTCTTGAATCTTAGCTAAAACAGCTTCCTTACGGTCGTTGAGATTTGTCAGACTTTTATCCAAGTCAATAATGGCCTTAATCGCCACCTCATCCAGACTACCAGTCATATCCTTGCGATAACGCGCTATGAAGGGAATTGTCGCCCCTTCAGCTGTCAAACTTAGAACGGTATTGATTTGCTTTAACGTCACTCCCAAATCCTGAGAGATTTTTTCATATTTTTTATCCATGAATCTATTATACCATAAGCTAATATTATTCAAATTATCTCCTACAATATTTAACAACAAGATGTGGGGAATAGATTTATATTCTATAGCGCAATAACTTGTACTTAGAGAGCATTACTTCCTTTTTTTAACCAAGCCATGACATCAAAATTATTTAATGGATCAGACATAATAGCTAGTTCTGGGACCCGTATAGTTGAGAAGGTTGCAATTTAATTCTAATAGTTTACAAAAGGATCAGTGATTAATTGCACTGTTTTTATTTTTTACAAAACGCTTTATAAAGCTATTTGTTGAAGTTAACGAATCAATTTTCAGTTCAAATAAAAAACCGTAAGTCTGAGCCTGCGGTGAGTGTAATCTATTTTGAAATTTTAAATAAAAAAAGGAGCATTTAAGCCCCTCCTTTGAAATAACGGACACTTGGCTGGTCGGTGTACCCAGCATCTCAGATACCTTTTTCAAGGTGCGACAGGAACCTTTCTGCCCTCAAATGTCTTTCGTTAGTGTTATTCTAGCACTATCTACTTTTTTTGTCAAGCTTTATCAATCTACCAGACTTAATACGACTTTGTAACTTGAAATCTTGTAAGCGATACATGGTCGGAACATAAAAGAAATCTCCACTTTTATGTAACTTGATGGCAACAAGAACATTATCATCAAATCTTTTAACATATTCAAAACTAGCATCTTTCTCTCGTGGATTGACCCCAACGAAATCTGGATTACTTAGTATAAGTTCCAGATCTTCGATATGATGAATCACATCATTATGATGCCGTTTCAACATATGACTTCTTAAACCTTCTTTGTTAACTTTGATATCACTAGCTTCAAGAACAATATTAAAAATTTCTTTTACTTCGTCAGTCACCTGACCGATTTTTTCATGCCCCATCATTTCCTTCGTTATTCCTCAATTATTATATCACAATCATAGTGTATATTAGGATATATCACGCTCTATTATTCCTTAGATACTCAATTTTAACTTTTCCCTTTTCCTCAAAATAATAGTATAATGGAGGTAGAATTTAGAATCGAGGTACACCCATGGCTGTAAAATTTACAAAACGAGACGACTTGGACAAGATGTTTGAAGAGTTTGCTAAACTCCCTGATTTGAAACAAGTCACTTTCCCTGATGACAAAGAGAAAAAAGCCAAAGCAGAAAAGAAAAACTAGATGACTGCTTTTCAACAACTCCCATCCAGTGTACTTCAGACTGGGGCTATTTTTCTCTCTATTATCATTGAAGCCCTCCCTTTCGTGCTGATAGGAAGTATTGTTTCAGGTCTGATTGAGGTCTATATCACACCTGACAAGGTTTATCATTTTCTCCCTCGAAATCGTTGGGGGAGAATCTTTTTTGGAACTTTTATCGGGATACTTTTTCCCTCTTGTGAATGTGGAATCGTCCCCATTATCAATCGTTTTCTGGAAAAAAAGGTTCCCAGTTACACGGCTGTTCCCTTTCTTGTGACAGCACCTGTCATCAATCCCATTGTTCTCTTTGCAACCTATTCTGCCTTTGGCAACTCCTTCCATATCGCCCTGTTACGAGCTCTGGGTTCCATTCTTGTAGCTGTGATACTTGGGATTTTTCTAGGATTTTTCTGGCAAGAACCGATTCAAAAAGAAAATCGTATGGCCTGTCATGAGCATGATTTTTCTTACTTGAGTCCTGCAAAGAAAGTTTTTCAAGTCTTTGTGCAAGCTATTGATGAGTTTTTTGATACGGGGCGTTATTTGGTATTTGGCTGTCTCTTTGCTTCTGTGATACAAGTTTACGTTCCGACACGGATTCTGACCTCTATTAGTGCAACCCCTCTTTTTGCCATCCTGCTCTTGATGCTTTTGGCCTTTCTTCTCTCTCTCTGTAGTGAGGCTGATGCCTTTATCGGTGCTTCTCTTCTCTCAAGTTTCGGTTTGGCACCAGTTCTGGCCTTTCTCGTGATTGGTCCAATGCTGGATATCAAAAATATTCTCATGATGAAAAATTACTTGAAAGCACGATTTATCAGTCACTTTATTACAATTGTGACTCTTGTCGTCTTAGTGTATTCTCTCTTGATTGGAGTCATCCTATGATTCGATTTTTAGTTTTAGCTGGCTATTTTGAATTGACCATTTATCTCCATCTGTCTGGCAAGTTAAACCAGTACATCAATATGCACTATTCCTATCTGGCCTATATTTCCATGGTGCTTTCCTTTATCTTGGCAGTCATTCAATTGTATATCTGGATGAAGCAAGTCAAAACCCACAGTCATCTGAACAGCCGATTCGCGAAGGTGATGAGTATTGCTCTTCTGGCTATTCCTATTGTCGTCGGTTTAACTTTCCCAACTGTTAGTTTGGATTCTCAGACCGTTTCTGCTAAAGGCTATCATTTTCCGCTATCAGAAGGAACGGATCAAGCTATTCAGACCAGTGAAGGGACGACAAGCCAATATTTGAAACCAGATACCAGTTCTTATTTTTCAAAATCAGCCTATGAAAAGGAAATGAGAACGGCGGCGGATAAATACTTGTCCCAAGATAGTATTCAGATCACCAACGAAAACTATATGGAAGTCATGGAAGCTATCTACGACTATCCAGATGAATTCGAGGGCAAGACAGTCCAGTTCACAGGCTTTGTCTATAACGACCCCAGTCATGCCAATAGTCAATTTCTGTTCCGCTTCGGCATTATTCACTGTATCGCGGATTCAGGTGTCTATGGATTGCTGACAAAAGGAAATACCCGTCAGTATGAAAATAACACCTGGATTACAGCCAAAGGAAAACTAGTCAATCACTACCATAAAGAACTCAAACAAAACCTGCCAACCTTGGAAATCGACAGCTTTACCAAAGTCGATAAACCAGAAAATCCCTATGTTTATCGCGTGTTTTAAAAAAGTAGCCTTGAAAGGGCTACTTTTTCTATTTAGAAATAAAAATCTAAAGTATGGATAATTTTATATAAAACTCCGATTTCCTACTCTCCATCCTTCCAATTCCGAGCAATTTCTTCATCTTTCTGGAGTTGGTCTACCAGTTCATCAACTGAGTCAAATTTGACCATTTCACGGACACGGTCCAGCCAGTAGACAATGACTGTTTCACCGTAAATGTCATCTGAAAAATCAAAAATATTGACTTCAAAACGTGGCTCTTCTCCATCGAAAGTAACATTTTTCCCGACACTCGCCATTCCACGATATCTTTTACGCTGCACTTCGACATCGACCACATAGACTCCATCTGCTGGCATATAGGTTCGATCTCTTAAAACTAAGTTTGCTGTTGGGTAACCGATAGTCCGTCCTCGAGCATTCCCATGAACAACCATTCCACGTGATGGTAGAGGAGTGCCAAGTAAATGACCAGCTTCCCTGACATCTCCATCAAGAATAGCTTGACGAATACGAGTAGAACTGATTTTCCCCTTTTCATCCTCAACAGGAGGAACAATGATGATTTCCCCATCAAAATAGTCCTTCAAGTCATCAGCAGTTTTCTTATCAGAACCAAACGTGTAATCAAATCCCGCTACAATAATCGCTGGTTTTAATGCCCTAACATAGGTATCAAAGAACTCTTGACCCGTTAAACTAGCAAATTTACTACTAAAGTCAAGTAAGAAAAGAGCCTCTACTCCATGCCATTTCATCTTATGTTCTCGTTCTTCATGGCTGACAATATGAAGCATTAATTCTGGCTTGTAAGGTTGCAAAGCAAGCTTAGGGGACTCTGTAAAGGTCATCACGACAACTGGTAGATAATCTTTCATAGAAGCCTTGCTAGCTACTTCAAAAAAAGCTTCTGATGTCCCTTATGAATACCGTCAAAAATAGCCTAAAACAAGAACTGTTTTATCCGGTACTGCGATGTCTTTTTCATTTTTTATAGGTACTGTTGTAATCATGAAACTATTATATCATAGAGAAAGCCTTTTCGCTAAAAGGAAATCCCAAATGTCTTTTTTTGCCCCTGAACTGACCTTAAAAAATCATTCAAGATGTTAGTTTTAAAAAATAGCACCTCCTAAGAGATGCTATCGTTTGGTAACTAGTCTACTATTTCTTCCAAATCTTTTAACTTCACCGAAACAATTTTTGAGACACCTGATTCTTGCATAGTCACGCCATAGATAGAATCAGCCGCTGCCATAGTTCCCTTACGGTGGGTCACAACGATAAACTGGCTGTCCTTATCAAATCGATTGAGGTAATCCCCAAAACGTTTAACATTGGCTTCATCCAGCGCAGCTTCTACCTCATCCAAAATCACAAATGGAATTGTCTTGACACGAATAATGGAGAAAAGCAAAGCAAGAGCTGATAAAGCTTTTTCACCACCACTCATGAGGTTAAGCGACTGGATTTTCTTACCTGGTGGTTGAACAGAAATCTCAACCCCAGCTGTCAACAAGTCTCCCTCAGTCAAGATTAAGTCTGCCTGACCACCACCAAACATCTGCTTGAAGGTCACTTTAAAGGACTCACGAATGGCTTCAAAGGTTGATTTAAAGCGTTCCTTTACCTCATCATTCATCTCTGTGATAGTCTCAAGGAGCAGATTTTTCGCTGACAAAATATCATCTCGCTGACTATTTAGGAAATCCAGACGATTGTGAACTTCTTCATACTGGTCAATAGCTTCTATATTGACAGGCCCCAGTGAGCGAATATACTTCTCTAAATCCTTAACCTCTTGCTCAGCCAGATTGAGATTGTCCAACTCATGCGCCTTTTCTAAAGCTTCAGTATAGCTAATCTGATATTGGTCTGTTAATTGACTTTGTAGATGGCGCAAGCGCTCGCTGACCTTTTCTTTCTTAGCTTCAGCTCGTGTTTGCTTGCGAATCCACTCCTCGTTCTGCTGGCGAGCCTGGTCCAAATGACTAGCAATATCATCCAGCTTACCTTCAATATCATCCAACTCAAACTGCTTGCGAATCAAACCTTGTTGTAGGTTTGTTTTCTGAGTTTTGGCTTCTTCTGCCTGTTGACTGAGCAATTCTATATCAACTTTCTCTAGATTATCAACCTTTTTTTGGAGAAGACGCTGGATTTCTTCTTGTTCAATATCTAGATTATCCAATTCCTTGCCTAGACGATCAATGTCAGCCACTTCATAACGTTTTTGTCCTTGCAGTTCTGTCTTAAGCAGACGAGCTTGCGCTACCTCTTCCTGCAAGTTTTGATAGCGTTCTTGGATGGCGTTTTTGTTAGACTTAATCTCTTCAATCTCAGCTTCCAGATTTTGCTTATCACTGGCGATAGTAGCAAGGCACTCTTGGCATTTTTCCTTATCTGCTTGCCAATCTCCATCAGAAAGACGATTTAATTCCTCTTCTTGAAGTTTCCAAAGAGTTTCTAGCTCTTCAACTTGCTGACTAGTCTGCTGATAAGCGAGGGACAAAGCTTGCTCCTGAATACGCGCCTGCTCCCCCTGAGATTTGATGGCTTCTAATCTTTCTGTCAATCTAGCCATCTCATCTTGCAAGGACTTTAGACTCGCCTCTTCTGAACGCAAGCTTGCTTCTTCTTCAGCAATTTCTTTTTGCAATTGTTCCAGTTCTGGCTTGATGAAAATGCTGTTATTCTGGCGATTGGCACCACCTGCATAAGAACCACCTGTGCGCAACTCTGTCCCATCCAGTGTCACCATACGAACCTGATAACGAACTTGACGAGCTGCTGCACGCGCATGTTCTACGGTATCAAAGATAGCCGTCGTAGCTAGTAAATTTTTGAAAATGGATTCCAGTCTAGTATCGAATGTCACCAACTCATCTGCCATGCCCAGAAATCCCGGACTTGCAGCGATAGCATCTTGATTCTGGCTAGAAATCGTACGCGCCTTGATCGTTGTCAAAGGAAGGAAGGTTGCACGACCTGCTCTGTTTCGTTTGAGGAAATCAATCGCCTTGGTTGCTGCCTCTTCATCTTCTACGATGATATGCTGACTGCTTGCCCCTAAGGCAATCTCTAGAGCAGTTTGATAATCAACATCAAAGGTCAGATGCTCACTGACTGCACCAATAATCCCACCAAGGCGGTCTTTTTCTTGGAGAACACTCTTAACACCTACATAAAAGTTACTATGATTTCTCAGGATATTTTCCAAACTCTGAGCTCTCGCCTGCTTGTTTTTGAGATTATCCAGACGATCAAAGAGTTGACTTTGTTGAGTTTGATAGGAAGCTTTCTGTTCCTCTTGTTCCTTGGTACTAGCTTGGTAATCCGCCAATAATTTCTGAACTTGCTCCTTGGCAGTTTCAAGCTCCGCCTTTTGCTGACTAGCCTTCTCTTTAGCTATAGCCAGTTGTTCTTTGAGTTTTTGTAGCTGATTTGCTTGTTTTTGAGAAAGCTGACGACTATTTCCAACTCATTCTCGATGCGGGTCAGCTGGTTTGAGACATCTGCTTCTTCTTGTAAAAGAGCCACAAAACGTTCACGCAAGAGCTCAATCATCTGATCAGGATCATCTGAAAAGGCCAGCAATTCAGCCTCTAAACGATTGAGTTTTTGATTATTTTGAATTAGATTTTCCTCTAGGAGAGCTAAAGAGCTTTCCTTGTCAGATTTTTCATTTCTGAGTGAGTTTCTCTTATCCTCCAAAGCAGCCAAACGAGCTTGTGCTTCCTGCTGATTCAGGGCTACTTGCTCAGATTCTAATTTCGATAGGGCTAATTTTCTCTCTAAATCACTAATCAGACTGGTCAAATCCATCAAACTGACTTGGTCTTTGGCCATTTCAGCCTGTAAATCTTGGCGTTGCTTCTTGAGATTCTGATTTTCTTCTTCTAATTTTCTCACGCTTTTGATAATAACTAGTCAAGAGTTCCTGAACCTGTGCCAACTCTTCTTCTGTCGATTCTAGTTCAGCCTTATTTTCCTTGATTTGGGCAACCAGTACATCCAAGTAAATAGCTTTGCGTTGACCTTCCAAGTCTAGAAACTTACGAGCATTTTCAGCTTGCTTCTCAAGAGGCTTGATTTGATTATCCAACTCGTAGATAATGTCCTCTAAGCGGTCTAGATTATCCTGAGTTTGTTGCAATTTGCTCTCTGTCTCTTTTCTACGAGTCTTGTATTTCAAAACTCCTGCAGCTTCTTCGAAAATGGCACGGCGTTCTTCAGGCTTAGAATTAAAAATCTCCTCAACCTTCCCTTGGGAAATGATGGAGAAGGAATCTCGTCCCAAACCTGTATCCAAGAAAAGGTCATGAATATCACGTAGACGGACTTTCTTACCGTCAATCTTGTATTCGCTATCTCCACTACGATAGATATGACGTTCCACCCTGATCTCTTGACCAGCGTCCTTGATAAATCCGTCATGATTATCCAGAGTCACAACTACAGAAGCGTAATTGAGCGGTTTACGACTTTCGGTCCCGGCAAAGATGACATCTGGCATCTTGCCACCACGGAGACTCTTAACACTTGACTCCCCCAAGGCCCAACGCAAACTTTCTGTAATATTCGACTTTCCAGATCCATTTGGTCCAACGACTGCCGTCACACCTTGGTCAAAGACGACATTAGTCTTATCAGCAAAAGACTTGAATCCCTGAATTTCGATTTCCTTTAAATACATGAATCCAGCCCTTTCTCAACGGCATTTTTAGCAGCTTCCTGCTCTGCCAGCTTCTTAGAACGTCCTTGACCTTGACCAATGCTCTTACCTTCGACAAGAACTTCTACATCAAAGACCTTATCGTGGGCAGGACCCGTTTCAGAAATCACCTGATAACGAATAGCCACATCGCCATTGACCTGAAGTAACTCTTGGAGATGGGTCTTATAGTCTGTAATCATCTCAAACTCGCCTGCTTCAACCTTAGGAATCATGACTTGATAGATAAATTCCTTAACCTTGGCCACATCCTTGTCCAAAAGGAGGGCACCAAGAAAGGCTTCAAAGGCATCACCAAGAATGGTATCACGATTACGTCCCCCAGATTTTTCTTCCCCCTTACCCAGCTTGATAAACTGATCAAACTGGCAATCACGCGCAAAACCAGCCAAACTTTCCTCGCGGACAATCATGGCACGGAGTTTAGACAAGTCACCCTCAGGTTTTTTAGGATATTTTTTATACAGATATTCTGAAATCAATAACTGTAGAACAGCGTCTCCTAAAAATTCCAAGCGTTCATTGTGTGAAATTTTTAAGAGGCGGTGCTCATTGGCATAACTCGTATGAGTAAAGGCAGTTTCCAGTAAATTTTTGTCTGCAAATTCGATTGCAAAATGGTTCTTTAGTACAGTTTGTAATTCTTTCATACCAACCTCTTTCTAACTGATAACAGTCCTTTTTTTATTATATCAAAAAAAGCCCCTGAGTCACTTTTAAAACGGGACTGGAGGAGATTTGGGCATTCTATAAAATATGATTTTCAGTTTTATACTCAATGAAAAATCAAAAGAGCAAACTAGGAAGCTAGACGCAGGCTGTACTTGAGTACGGTAAGGCGACGCTGACGTGGTTTGAATTGATTTTCGAAAGAGTATTAGGGAGCAAATTTGAGGCAGGATAAATAAAAAAAGCCCTATTAAAGACTTTTTAGGATATTTACATCCACCCTGAGGGAATCGAACCCCCATCTCAAGAACCGGAATCTTACGTGATATCCATTACACTAAGGGTGGAAACTTGTTTTATTATAACAGAAATTTGCTCTAATAACAAGTTTTTTTCTAGTCGAGATAGCCCGTCTTAGTGGGAAGCATCCCCATTCCAGATAGAGTTTTTCACGATAACATAATCAACGTGTTTAAGGTCAGCAACCTGACGTCCACCTGCATAAGAAATAGCACTTTGAAGGTCTTGTTCCATCTCAGTTAAAGTGTCTTGCAAATGACCTTTGGCAGGAAGCAAGATACGTTTGCCTTCCACATTTTTGTAAGCACCTTTTTGATATTGTGAAGCTGAACCATAGTACTCTTTGAACTGTTCACCATCGACTTCAATCGTTTTCCCTGGACTTTCGATGTGTCCTGCAAAGAGGGAACCAATCATGACCATGCTAGCACCGAAGCGGATAGACTTGGCAATATCACCGTGAGTACGAATTCCACCATCAGCGATAATCGGTTTACGTGCAGCCTTGGCACACCAACGTAGAGCAGCCAACTGCCAACCACCTGTACCAAAACCAGTCTTAACCTTGGTAATACAAACCTTACCAGGACCAATTCCGACCTTAGTAGCATCCGCACCAGCATTTTCCAATTCACGCACAGCTTCTGGTGTTCCCACATTTCCAGCAATAACAAAGGTATCTGGCAATTCTTTTTTGATGTGTTGAATCATAGAAATCACGCTATCCGCATGACCGTGGGCAATGTCAATCGTGATGTACTCAGGAGCATCAGCCTTGAGCTGACTAACAAACTCATATTCATAGTTCTTAACACCGACAGAAATAGAAGCAATAAGCCCTTGCTCATGCATACGCTTAATAAAAGGAATACGTCCTGCCTCATCAAAACGGTGCATAATGTAGAAGTAACCACCTTTAGCCAATTGCTCTGCTACATTTTCATCCAAAATCGTCTGCATATTAGCTGGCACAACAGGTAGTTTAAAGGTGTAATTTCCTAGAGTGACACTTGTATCCGCTTCTGCACGGCTTTTAATGACACATTTATTTGGAATCAACTGGATATCTTCGTAATCAAAAATTGGAAATTCATTTAACATATCGATGTCTCATTTCTTTTGTAATGACCTACCTATGCTCTCGCATCACTACGCCTTTTCCGACGTTTCCTTAATTCATTATAAACTAAAGTACAGTTTTTTTGTCAAATTATTTTTATAAATCGAAATATAATGTTCGGATTTTATTGTATAAATAACAAAATAAAGTTCTTAAAGAATCGTTAGGACTCTTTGAATAAAATCTAAAAGCAGATTCAAGATTTTTTTCAAACCTTCTTTAAAAACAATGCTCAAGAATAAAGAAAAAAATCTTTTAACGGTCTTCATTTAGCGTAGTCTAATACAAATTAAAAAAATGTAACAATATCATTAAGTATCTCAAAAGCTTTAAATTTGGTTTGAAAAACTTTGATAACTATGAGAAAAGTATTTTCAATGCTCTCAACACAAAAAAGAAAGGACTAAATTTGGTCCTTTCTAGATGTTAGTTTTTCTTCAATCCACTGTAATCGACAAATAGACTGGTTATCTTCAGTCTGAAGAAAACAACTATTCTATCCCTTTTACTTGCGTTTCTTCTTCGCTTTCTTCATTTTGTTAGCCATGCGTTTCATGGACTGTTTCATGGCAAATTCACCGATTTTACCCTTGAGTCCGCCACCAAACATCTGGCTCATATCTGGCATTCCTGCTCCTCCGAGAGCTGACAAGTCAGGCATACCACCTTGTCCCATCATTCCTTCAAGGGCAGACATATCCATTCCTCCCATATTTGGCATATTTTTAGGAAGGTTGTTTGGATTGATTCCCATTTGCTTCATCATTTTGTTCATATCTCCAGACATGACACCTTGCATGAGCTGTTTAGCCTGGTTAAAGTCCTTGATGAATTTATTAACTTCAACAAAGGTATTTCCAGAACCAGCAGCGATACGACGGCGACGGCTTGGATTTAGCAAATCTGGGTTTTCACGTTCTTCAGGTGTCATGGAAGACACAATGGCACGTTTGCGAGCAATCTGGCGTTCATCCACCTTCATGTTTTGAAGTGCTGGGTTGTTGGCCATACCTGGAATCATCTTGAGCAAGTCTTCCATAGGCCCCATGTTTTGTACCTGATCCAACTGATCAATGAAATCATTGAAATCAAAGGTGTTTTCGCGCATCTTCTCCGCCATTTCAAGGGCTTTTTGCTCATCGTATTCTTGAGAAGCTTTCTCAATCAAAGTGAGCATATCCCCCATGCCAAGGATACGGCTAGACATGCGGTCTGGGTGGAAGGTTTCAATGTCCGTAATCTTTTCACCTGTACCAGTGAACTTGATTGGTTTCCAGTAATGTGTCGAACAGATAGGGCAGCACCACCACGAGTATCGCCATCAATCTTAGTAAGGATAACCCCAGTCACTTCCAACTGAGCATTAAACTCACGCGCAACATTGGCCGCTTCTTGACCAATCATGGCATCAACGACGAGCAGAATTTCATTTGGTTGGGCCAATGCTTTCACGTCACGAAGCTCGTTCATAAGGAGCTCGTCAATCTGCAAACGACCTGCCGTATCAATCAAGACATAGTCATTATGATTGGCTTGGGCTTGTTCCAAACCTTGACGTACAATCTCAACAGCTGGAACCTCTGTCCCAAGAGCGAAGACAGGAACATCAATCTGTTGTCCCAAGGTCTTAAGCTGATCAATGGCAGCAGGACGGTAAATATCCGCCGCAATCATCAAAGGACGGGCATTTTCTTCCTTCTTGAGTTTGTTGGCCAATTTACCTGCAAAGGTTGTTTTACCAGCTCCCTGCAAACCAACCATCATGATAATCGTCGGAATTTTAGGAGACTTGATAATCTCAGCCGTATCAGAACCTAAAACGGCTGTCAATTCCTCATCAACGATTTTAATAATTTGTTGCGCAGGATTAAGGGTATCAATGACCTCATGCCCGACCGCACGCTCACGAACTTTCTTGATAAAGTCCTTTACAACAGGCAAGGCAACATCGGCCTCAAGCAAGGCCAAGCGAATTTCTTTGGTTGCCTCTTGGACATCAGCTTCAGAGATTTTTCCTTTTTTACGTAGATTTAAAGACGTTCTGCAAACGTTCTGTTAAACTTTCAAATGCCATTTTTCTTCCTCTTATTCTCTATTATCAATGCTTGTTAAAATTTCTATCTGCTCCTGCAGAAAGTTATCCTTGGGATAACGCTCCAAGATCTGGTCAAAAATTTGACTGCGGACAATGTAGTCCGAGTACATGTGCAATTTCATCTCATAATCTTCCAGAATCTTTTCTGTCCGCTTGATATTGTCATAGACAGCCTGACGACTGACACCAAACTCCTCAGCAATTTCAGCAAGGCTGTAATCATCAGCGTAGTAGAGCTCGATATAATTCATTTGCTTATCTGTCAAAAGCGCCGCATAAAATTCAAAGAGCGCATTCATACGATTGGTTTTTTCAATTTCCATAACTTTTATTATACCAAAAAATCTATTATATCGCTATAGCAGAAAGGCTCCTAACACAGTTCGAGTACAAAAAAAGAACCTTGCAAAGCAAGATTCTTTTAGTGTCTGACTTAAATAATTGTTCTTCTGGGAACTAAATCGAATTAAGCTTCGATTTCTGTAACCATACCTGAACCAACAGTACGTCCACCCTCACGGATAGAGAATGTAGTACCTTGTTCTACGGCGATTGGGTGGATCAACTCAACGTCGATTGTCACGTTATCACCAGGCATTACCATTTCAGTACCTGCTGGAAGTTCGATTGAACCTGTAACGTCAGTAGTACGGAAGTAGAATTGTGGACGGTAGTTGTTGAAGAATGGAGTGTGACGTCCACCTTCTTCTTTAGTAAGGATGTAGACTTCACCTTTGAATTTAGTGTGTGGGTTGATTGAACCTGGTTTAGCGATAACTTGTCCACGTTCAATTTCATCACGTTGAACACCACGAAGAAGGACACCTACGTTATCTCCGGCAAGACCTTCGTCAAGTTGTTTACGGAACATTTCAACACCAGTAACAACTGCTTTTTGAGTTTCTTCTTTGATACCAACGATTTCGATTTCGTCGTTGACTTTAACGATACCACGGTCGATACGTCCTGAAGCAACTGTACCACGTCCAGTGATTGAGAATACGTCTTCGACTGGAAGAAGCAATGGTTTGTCAGTGTCACGTTCTGGTTCTGGGATGTACTCATCAACTGTGTTCATCAATTCCATAACGATGTCTTCGTATTTAGTGTCACCTTCAAGGGCTTTAAGAGCTGAACCTTGGATAACTGGAAGATCGTCACCTGGGAAGTCGTATTCTGACAATAGGTCACGGATTTCCATTTCAACCAATTCAAGCAATTCTTCATCGTCAACCAAGTCAACTTTGTTCATGAAGACGATAAGGTGTTTAACACCAACCTGACGTGAAAGAAGGATGTGCTCACGAGTTTGTGGCATTGGTCCGTCAGTTGAAGCTACTACAAGGATAGCTCCGTCCATTTGAGCAGCACCAGTGATCATGTTTAACGTAGTCCGCGTGTCCTGGAGCGTCGATGTGAGCGTAGTGACGTTTTTCAGTTTCGTACTCAACGTGCGCAGTGTTGATTGTGATACCGCGTTCGCGTTCTTCTGGAGCAGCATCGATAGACGCATAGTCTTTAGGTTGGTTAACTGATGAAGGCAAGCGACGTGCCAAAACAGTTGTGATAGCTGCAGTTAGGGTAGTTTTACCGTGGTCAACGTGTCCGATAGTACCAATGTTAACGTGTGGTTTACTACGATCGTATTTTTCTTTTGCCATTTGAGTAAAAGCCTCCAATAAAATATATTTTATAGATAGACAGTAGGCAATACAGTCTAACTTTCCTTACTATTTTATCAAATTTCAGCTAAATTGCAAGTGTTTTACAAAGTTTTTGTGAATTATTCTTAATCTGCTAATCTAAACGACACTTCTACTCCTATCACTTAGCTAAACAAAAAGAAAAATCAGGAATTCCTGACTTTTACTTAGCTAATTCTCTTTCTCGTTCTTTCATTATTTTATGATTTTCATACAAACGTGATAAGAACTTAGAAATTTCTTTTAAGATAGAATAAGTTGGTACAGCGACAATCATACCAATGACACCATATATATTACTTGATAACAAAAGTAATACTAAAATCGTAATTGGATGAACCTTCATTACCCCACCAACGATTCGAGGGTAGAGGATATTTCCATCCACTTGTTGAATGATTAGCATGTAAACAACTGCAACCAGCATTCTATGGGGATCAGTAAAGACATTGGCGATAATTATAGGAATCAAACCAATACTTGGGCCTACATAAGGAATGAGATTGGCTAACCCTGAAAAGATGGCGAAGACCAAAGCGTATTTTAAACCAATCACGCTATATCCGATAAAGGCCAAACAACCAATAATAATCGCATCAATTGCGACTCCACTAATATAGCGAGCAATTGTCGCATTCAAAGTTCTTTAATAGGCCTGCAATATGTAGCTTATCTCTCTTTAAAACAGTACGTTCAAGCATCGGTAAAAATTTGTGACCATCTAACAAAAAATAAACCAAAAACACAGGTGTCATGATAATAATTAAAACAGTACTAAAGAGAGCTGATAGGATACTTCCAACACTATTCGTCACACTATTTAGTATATTTTGTAAAATATCTACATATGAAAGATTTAACTGTTGAATGGTCGCTTGAATATCTAAATTTTGAAAGGCTGGATAAGTAGATAAATCCACAATCAAATCTTGCAAACGACTGTAGATTGTCTGACTTGTTGCTATCAAACTGGTCAACTGATTGACCAAAATCGGTAAGAGATAGACTACCCCAATAACTAGCCCCCAAACCAAGGCACACAAAGTTAGTAGAATACCAATGATACGATTAATTTTGAAATACTTTTGTAAAAAACTAACAAAGGGATTTGTTAAATAATATAAAAAACTACCTAGAAGAAAGGGAATCATTATGGTGTTTGCGACACTTACAAAGGGCGTTATAATCCCACCCATCTGTCTCCATAAATAAAAGATGATGGTTAATAATAAAATCTCACTGGTCCAAAAAAATAATTTATTCTTACGAAACATGGGGTACCTCCATTCATCTATTTTACCACACTTTCAAAAAAGCTTCTTTCTTCTATCATGAAACTGGGAATATTTTTTTCTTTATGATAGAATAAACTTACTATGAAAAAAATAATTTTAACTCTACTAACCTTATCCGTAATTGGATCAGCTTCTACTGTTGCTGCTCAAGATTTTAATATTGCCGCAAAACATGCCATTGCTGTTGAAGCAAATACTGGGAAAAATACTTTATGAAAAAGATGCAACTCAGCCAGTCGAAATCGCTTCAATCACAAAATTAATTACTGTTTATCTTGTCTATGAAGCCTTGGAAAACGGCAGTATTACACTATCAACTCCGGTAGATATTTCTGATTATCCTTACAGATTAACGACAAATTCCGAAGCAAGTAATGTTCCTATGGAAGCTCGTAATTATACCGTCGAACAACTACTTGAAGCAACCCTAGTATCTAGTGCTAACAGTGCAGCTATTGCCCTAGCTGAGAAAATTGCTGGCTCAGAAAAAGATTTCGTCGATATGATGCGGGCAAAACTCCTGGAATGGGGAATTCAGGATGCCACTGTTGTCAATACGACGGGTCTCAACAATGAGACTCTAGATGATAACATTTACCCAGGCTCTAAAAAAGATGAGGAAAATAAGCTCAGTGCTTATGATGTTGCTATCGTTGCTCGCAATCTCATCAAAAAGTACCCACAAGTCTTGGAAATCACCAAAAAACCCTCTTCGACTTTTGCTGGAATGACAATCACTTCGACTAACTACATGTTAGAAGGCATGCCTGCTCATCGCGGTGGTTTTGACGGACTCAAGACAGGAACAACAGACAAAGCCGGTGAATCTTTTGTGGGTACTACTGTCGAAAAAGGGATGAGAGTTATCACAGTTGTTTTAAATGCAGAGCATCAAGACAATAATCCTTACGCTCGTTTTACAGCTACATCTTCACTAATGGATTATATTTCTTCTACATTCACACTTCGCAAAATCGTTCAAAAAGGGGATGCCTACCAAGATAGCAAAGCTCCTGTACAAGATGGAAAAGAAGATGCAGGTCACTGCCGTTTGCCAAAGATGATATCTCTTTTAATTGAACGTGTTGGAAGTCAATCTTCCAATCCTGTTCAATTCACACCTAATTCTAAATCAATCCTTTTTGCCAGAAGCCGGAACGGTAGTTGGACATTTTGACTTATGACAAGGACTGATTGGTCAAAGGTTACATTACCACCAGACGTCGTTTCGAAATAATGGTATCTGAAAAAATAAAGCCTTCTTTTTGAAAGTTTGGTGGAATCAAATTATTAGATTATAAACGATAAAACTGTAATATGATAGAAACTGATCAAAGATAAAAATAAATATGATGTTTAAAGAAAAAGAAAGGAATCTGTGTAATAGAACTCCTTCTTTTTAATCTCAATTATCGACATCAAAATCCCTAAATCTTAGATTAACACTATCTAAAATCATAGAAGTTGATTATAAATATTATTTTAAATCTTGATTCTAGTTCATTTCTTTAAGGCTGCTTCTGCATCTTCCTTCTTATGACACCAAATTGAATCTTCCAATCTTTTCCTTGACTGTCAGTGGGTATTCTGTAGGGATACTTCAGATTGATAAGCTTGGAAGATTTGCTTTGGTATCATAAAGTGCTAGGATATCATATAACCTTGATCTTGGAACATTAGAATTGCTCAACAGTTTTTCATGATTCCAATTTTTAATAACAGTAAGAATTTCAAGTCACGATCTTCTTTTTCAGCTAATTTCATCCAACTCAAACATACTTTTTTTACATGGACCACCATGTTAAAACTAGTAGACTTTTACCCTTAAAATCAGATAACTTAACTTCTTTGCCATCCATTGATTGCAAAGGTGAAATCTGTTATCTTTTCCAACAGCAATTTGTTGTACAGTCGTTTTGTTGCTGTTGTTTGGGGAGATGTTCTGGTTCTTGAGTCTGTTTTAGTCTCTTTCTCACCACAGGCCATCAATACAACTACTGACAAGAGGCTTAAGCCAGCAAACATTACTTTTTTTCATTTGTTCTCCTTTATTCAAAAAAATTCCAGCTAGAACATTTACTTGTCCTAATAGTAACAAAAATTCCCATTAAAAATAATAAAGGAAACCACCAATTTTTCTTTAGTAGCATCATATGACGTTTGATTTTACTAAAAATAAGGCATCACTACACCAGAAGCTAGAGCCAAAACCAAGAAAGGAATAGCCATCCCCATAGTGTAAACAAGAGTATAGATAGCTCCTTGCCAGGCACCATTGCCTCCAGAAGCCGCAAGTGCTAAAACAGAACTTAAAAACTGGACCAATACAAGGCGTCCAACCAAAGCTGAAGGTAATACCAAGTAAAAAAAGCTGACCAATAACGATTAGAATCTGATTTTTTAAAGGTAAAGCTTTTTTGAACCTCTAATTTCTTAAAATGAAAAATTTCCATCTGGTGTAAACCTAAAATGATAATAATCGTCCCCATGGTATAGCGAAACCAATTCGCATAGAGAATATTACCAAGGTAACCAGCACCAAATCCTAAGATAAAGAAAAATGAGAGAGATACCTGCAATAAAAGCAAAGTGTTCGAATCAAACCTGACCAAGCGACTTTTCTTCCAAAAAGAGAAAGCTTTTTGCACTTTCCTGATCATCCAATAAAATTCCAGCATAAACTGGTAACAGAGGAAAAATACAGGGGGAAAAAAAGGACAAGACGCCTGCTAAAAAAACGGAGATTGAAAATAATATCGTTTCCAATAAAGAACCAACTTTCTTAATAATTCATATCCTATTGTACTATAAATGTTAAAATTTGTATCAAGTTTGCTACGGTTAGCTGTATATACTATGATGTTAGAAAAAAGAAAAAGATTGAAGAAAGTTGTCCAAGTCAACTTTTTCTTCAATCTGCTTTTAGTTATTTTAATAAGTCCCTTCTTCACCTTGACTAGTCAAGATAACAGGACCATCTTTAGTAATCACAAATTGGTGTTCATACTGACATGACAATCCACCGTCAATGGTCTTATGCGCCCAGCCAGTTTTCATATCTGTATCAATTTCCCAGTCACCTGTATTGATCATCGGTTCAATAGTCAATACCATTCCTTCACGGAGACGAAGCCCACGACCAGCAATACCATAGTTAGGAACCATTGGTTCTTCATGCATAGTTGGACCAACACCATGACCAACCAAATCACGCACTACACCGTATCCACGACTTTCAGCATATTCTTGAATAGCTGCTCCAATATCACCGATACGATTTCCAACAACAGCTTGCTCAATACCCTTGTACATAGCTTCTTTAGTTACATCCATCAAGTTTTTTTCACTTCTTCGGACGGTGTACCGACAGCATAAGCCCAACATGAGTCTGCAAGACCACCAGAATAGCTCTGAGTGTATTTCTTCATTTGTTCCACATTGTTGAAGTTTAATTTTGAGACATTCAGGTCAGATTTAGCAATTGGACCTCCCAAAACCATATCAACTTTGAGCAAATCACCATCTTTCAAGATATAGTGACGAGGGAAAGCATGAGCTACTTCATCATTAAGAGAGCAACAGGTAGCATAAGGATAGTCCATCATTGCACCGTCAACTCCAATCTGAAGCGGAAGGAAATTTTCTTCCTTACAACGACGGCGAACGTATTCTTCAACTTCCCACATATCTACGCCAGGCTTAATCAAATCACGCAAGCCAATATGGATACTTGCTAAAAAATCACCGGCCTTATCCATAGCTTCGATTTCACGAGCTGATTTTAATGTTATCATTTTTTCTCCTAGTTTCTAATTAATTTTAACGGTTACATTTGCTTTTGAAACAATCTGATGACCATGATAAATATCGTAATCAATAATAGCTGACCGTCTAGTATGGTGGATAATGCGTGCTTGAATGCGCAGTATATCATCTATCTGAACAGCCTGTAAAAAGTAGATTAGCATCTGCTCAATGATGAGATTACGTCCACTATTAACAACTAAATCTTGGGTCATGTGGGTCAGAATTTCTGCCAATACACCATTAGCCAAAACACCATTCTTCTCTAGCATAAAGGGTTCCACTGTAATGACTACTTCATCATGGTGATAAGAAAGTTTTTGACCAATCTGCTCAGAAAAAGTAGGTAGAGCAGAAACTTGGGAACGACTCATCTTCTCCATGACATCTCGTCGTGTCACAACTCCAAGCAATGTTTGATTATTTCGAACAACCGGTACCATTTCAAAGTCTTCTGCAATCATCCGTTGACTCACATTGGCAATATTTGTCGATAATCCAACCAAAAATAGACTACGAGACATGACCTTATCAATTGTCGTACTTGGTGACTTATCACCAGCGTCTCTCATGGTTACAATTCCAACAACAACCTGATGTTGATTAATAACAGGGAAACGACTGCTACGATTCTTACGTACCAAGTCCAAATAATCTTTAACAGTGTCAGTCTCTCTTAGAAATCCATATTCGTGACAAGGGCGATAAAGTTTCTCAACTGTCAAAATATCTGTTTTAATTTGAACATTTGACAAGGCTTTATTGATCATGGTCGCGACGGTGAATGTGTCATGCTTACTTCTCAGAACTGGAATTCCTTTTTGATTGGCCAGTTTAAGCACATCATCATGGACCTGAAATCCACCTGTAACTAGAACTGCATTTTCATTTTCCAAGGCTAACAACTGAATACGGGTTCGATCTCCGACAATCAAGAGTCCCCCATCATGGAGATAAGATAAGATATTTTGCTCAGTCATGGCACCGATTGAAAACTTACTAAATTCTCTCTCTAAACCTTCTTGCCCAGCCAAAACCTCAGAAGAAGTCACTTCTGCAATTTCTGCAAATGTTAATCTTTCGATAGCAACTTTCTGAGATTTAACACGGATAGTACCACTTCTTGGACGAGTCTCTACAATTCCACGATTTTCAGCTTCTTTAATGGCCCGATAAGCCGTTCCATCACTGACTCCTAGATGGTTGGAAATACTTCGAACACTGACTCTTTTACCAACGGGTAATTCTTCCAAATAGCTTAGAATTTCTTGGTGTTTACTCATTAATTTCTCCCTTTACAAAGCGAAACTCAAGATAATCACGCATTTCTTTGTATAGCGATCACTTCCTTTAAACTGACGAATCAATCGAAATCCAGACTTAAGAGCAACCCGTTGGCTAGCTTCATTTTCAAGGTGGGTAATGATGGATAATTGTTTTAAACCAAATTCCCCAAAAGAAAGTTGGCAAAGTTTTTTAACAACTTCTGTCATAAAACCTTTAGACCATGAATCTTTTCTCAAAAAATAACCAAGTTCTGCTTCTTTTTTTATTTCATCTAGCTTTTCAAACTTAATTGAACCAATCATTTTTTCAGTTTTCTTATCACAAATAGCCCATACCCCTAAAGGAGCCTTCATAAAATAATTGGCCAGTGCATATTGACTTTCTTCTGGACTAGCTTGACTTGGAAAAATGAATTGTAAATTTTCTGGATTTGAAGCTATCTCATGGAAGTCCTTACTATCACTAAAAAAGAAAGGACGCAAATACAAGCGATCCGTTTCAAAAAAAGAAAACATTGCTAATTTGGTCCAAATATTCATAAACACCTCTACGGTTTATTCTTCAACAAGTGTAATATCCGCTCCTAGATTACGTAATTTTTCAATAATATCAGAATAACCACGTAAGATGAACTCAATATTTGTAATTTCAGTTTTACCTTCAGCCATCAAACCAGCAATGACAAGTGCGGCCCCAGCTCTAAGGTCAGTAGCTTTTACATTTGCTCCACGTAAACTACGTCCACCAGTATATATGATATGGTCGTTTGTAGTCGTAATATCTGCATCCATCTTTGCTAGTTCAAAAACATGGTTTACTCGTTTTTCATAAATGGTATCAATAATGGTACCACGCCCCTCCGCTGTTAACAAGAGTGGAGTAATTGGTTGTTGCAAGTCAGTAGCAAAACCAGGATAAGGTGCTGTCTTAATATTGATTGCTTTCAAATTAGACTGTTCTTCGACAAAAATACTGTCTTCAGATACAGTCATTCTCACACCCATCTCTTCCAACTTAGCGATGAATCCTTCTAAGTGTTCGTATAATACATTGTTGATACGAATTCCCTTACCGACTGCAGCAGCTAAGGAAATGTATGTTCCCGCTTCAATACGGTCTGGAATCACCTGATGACGAGTTCCATGTAATCTTTCAACACCATCAATAATGATGATATTGGTCCCAGCACCACGGATATGGGCTCCCATATTATTCAAAAGTGTCGCAACGTCAATAATCTCAGGTTCACGGGCTGCATTTTCAATAATCGTACGACCATTTGCTTTAACAGCAGCAATCATCGTATTTATCGTCGCACCCACGCTAACCGTATCCATGTAAATACTTGCTCCATGAAGTCCTGTATCTTTAGCAGATAACTTCATGTTATCTCCCTCAGTAGCTAACAGTGGCACCCATAGCTTCAAAAAGCCTTAAGGTGTAAATCAATAGGGACGAGGGCCCCAAATCACATCCACCAGGTAAGCCAACAGTGGCTTCACCAAAGCGACCTAAAAGACTTCCATAAAAAAATAATAAGATGCACGAAGACTGTTGATTTTGCCATAAGGCATTGGAATATTTTGAACCCCTCTTGGATCAATCTCTAACACATCATCATATCTCTTAACAGTAGCCCCCATTAATTCCATGATTTCGACAAGACTAGCAACATCGGAAATATCTGGCACACAATCCAAAGTTACAACATCATCTGCCAAAATAATAGCTGGAATCAAAGCTACAACACTATTTTTTTGGCACCACTAATGGTAATCTCACCTTGCAGAGGCCAAAGCCACCATTGATAACAATTTTTTTCTCATTTTAAATTTTTTTAATACTCTTTCAAAAATTTCTAAAAAGGTCCTACATTAAAGTATATCATAAATTCACCCTTTTTTTTCCATCATTTTTCAATTATATTAGCAGAATCGTGTTTATTGGTAACTGAGTTTCTTACAAAGTTATGCCCTTTTTTTGCACCCTAATACAAAAAGACCTATCACACAAGCTATAAAAGCTTGATATGATAGAGCTTTTTAATGTTAGATTAACGTACTGTACGGATACGCATTGTGTTTGTACGAACAGCTTCTCCAACTGGTACACCAGCTACGATAACGATATCGTCACCTGATTGTACAAGACCTGCTTCAACTGCTTTACGTTCAGCAATTTCAAACATATCATCAGTTGAAGATGGAGCATCTGTCAACATTGGGATAACACCCCAGTTCAACATCAATCCACGTTCTGTCAATTCGTCGAATGTCAATGCCAAGATATCAGCATTTGGACGGTATTTAGAGATCAAACGTGCAGTGTGTCCAGTCTTAGTAAGTGTTACAACCAATTTAATGTCCATTGAGTTAGTAGCATCTTTAACAGCTGAAGCCATTACCTCTGTCTTAGAGTTACGTTCGAATGAATCTGAGTTCAAACGACCGTATTCGTTAAGAAGAGTTTGAGCGTTCTTGTCAATTGTAGCCATTGTAGTTACTGACTCAAGTGGATATTTACCATTTGCAGACTCACCTGAAAGCATTGTAGCGTCAGTTCCATCGATAACAGCGTTGAAAACGTCTGATACTTCTGAACGAGTTGCACGAGGTTTTTCAGTCATTGTTTCAAGCATGTTTGTTGCAGTGATAACAACTTTACCAGCAGCATTGACTTTCTTGATGATCATTTTTTGGTAAACTGGAACCATTTCGTACGGTACTTCGATACCCATGTCACCACGAGCAATCATGATACCATCAGCAGCTTCGATGATTTCATCCAAGTTGTCGATACCTTGTTGGTTTTCAATTTTAGCAAACAATTGAACGTGTCCGTTTCCAGTCTCTTTACAGATTGCACGAACTTCTTCAACGTCTTTTGCAGTACGTACAAATGAAATCGCAATAAAGTTGATACCTTGTTCAAGACCAAAGCGGATGTCATCATTATCACGTTCAGCAAGAGCTGGGAAAGGAATTTTAGTGTTAGGGATATTAACACCTTTTTGTTTAGCGATTACACCGTCATTTTCAACTTCAACTTCAAATTCACGAGTCGCATCATCTTTAGCAACTACACGAAGACCAAGTTTACCATCGTCAATTAATACTTGACGTCCAACTTCAACATCGTCATAGATATCAAGTGAACCAGCGACGTTCAATGCAATTACTTCACGAGTTGATTGAATTCCTTGTTTAGTTGCAACACGAATTTTTTCACCAGTTGTGTAAGAGTATTCTTTTGCATCTCCTTCGAACAATTCTGTACGGATTTCTGGTCCTTTAGTATCAAGAAGGAAACCAACTTTTTTACCTGCAAGTTTTTCAGCAAGTTTAACAGTTGCCATACGGTCACCTTGTTCTTGGTGGTCACCGTGTGAGAAGTTGAAACGGAATGTATTAGCACCAGCTTCAATCAATTTAGCAATGTTTTTAGCTGAAGCTTCAACATCCAGTTTTCCACTCCAGTATCCATCTTCACCATATTTTTTGCCACCACGGATTTCAACCGCAGGACCCAAAGTTGCAACGATTTTTACACGTTTATTCATGATTTTGTGACTCCTTTATATAAATGACCTTTTTGGTCTTATTAACTAATTTTTTAATTATGACAAGTTCTTATTCAAGTTAGATAGCTCAAGGTCTGCTTTATGAGGATTGTTAACCACAATCTTACCATCTGCAGTGAGGCTAAACAATGCTCCCTCTTCTGCTGTACCAAGAATTGGGTTTTCAACCATTTTCTCATTACGGATACCAACCGCAACACCACCGATACCTTCTTTAAGAAGTTTAACAGCATGCGCACCCATACGTGACGCCAATACACGATCACGCGCAGTTGGAGAACCACCACGTTGAATATGTCCAAGTTCTGTTACACGAAGATCACTTGTATCGCCAGCTTCTTTAAGTTTTTGACCAAATTCAGCTGCTGACATCACACCTTCTGCCAAAACGATGATATTGTGTTTTTTACCACACTCATAACCACATTTAATGCTCTCTACGATATCTTCAATCTTGAATCCTTCTTCAGGAATGATGATTTCATCAGCACCTGTTGCAATACCAGCCCAAAGAGCGATATCACCAGCGTTACGTCCCATAACTTCGATAACAAAAGTACGACGGTGACTTGATGATGTATCACGAATCTTATCGATAGCATCCATAGCAGTTGTAACCGCTGTGTCAAAACCGATTGTGAAGTCAGTACCAACGATATCGTTATCGATTGTACCTGGAAGACCGATAGCTGGGAAGCCATGTTCAGTCAAACGCATAGCACCGTGGTAAGATCCGTCACCACCGATAACAACTACACCTTCAATCCCGTGTTTTTTTCAATTGCTCAATTCCTTTAAGTTGCCCTTCAAGTTGAGCGAACTCTGGGTAACGAGCAGAGTGAAGGAAAGTACCACCACGAGAAATGATGTCTCCTACTGAAGCAGCATCTAGGGGATGAATTTCACCAGCAACCATTCCAGCATATCCATCATAGATACCAAAAACTTCCATTCCTTCTGAAATTGCTTGACGAACAACTGCGCGGATGGCAGCGTTCATACCAGGGGCGTCTCCACCACTAGTCAAAACAGCAATACGTTTCATTTAGTTTATGCTCCTTTTTCTTTTAACATTCCTACTGATTATATCACATTTAAATGGAAAATTCTTCTATTTTCCGTAATTTTAGTGATAAATCGTTTTCATAGCAATTTTATCCAATTTCGCTTCTAATTCATTGGATTTAGTCACAAAATATTGGGAAGAAACAATTGTTTTCTGTTCCTCTTCATACCTGATGATGACTGGGATTGAGCCTTTATACTGGTCTAGGATATTTGAAATTTCTTTATCATATTCATGATTTTTAACCTGAATCCAGAATCGTTCAGCCACTGCTTCTTTCAAATCTTGTGCAATCATTTGCAGACGGTCATCTCTTGATTGAATCTTACCGTTGATGTAGTAGAATTTTCCTTCAGATAGGAGAGAGACAAATTTTCGATACTGGTCTGAAAATACTGTAACATCCATTCGAGACTTACTGTCGTGAACCTGTAGAAAGGCCATATTTTCGCCTTTTTTAGTTCGAATAACTTTTATTTTTTGCACTTCAACTAGAAGAGTTGCATTTGCTCCCTCAATAAGATTAGCAATTGGGGTTGTCGGATATAGAGCTTGTTTAGCGAGAGTTTGTAGAGGATGTGCACTGATACCCTACCCCAATCAGTTCTTGTTCCTTGTTAAAACTTCTCTGCCTCTGTTAAATCATCAGCCTCAGTCCAACTATAATTTGTATCTGCAAAGAGCCCACCCAACTCCTCAACGAAAACAAATAAGTTAGGTAGATTCACTAAAATCTTCTGACGATTTTTTTGTCAAATTCATCAAAGAGCCCCAATTCAACTAAAAGGCGTCAAAAGTGAAAGTTTCTTGTAATTCTTAGGAAGACGCGTGACGAAATCTTCAATACTTGAGAAAGGACGGTTTTCAATAATCCAATAAGAAAAATCTCTTGGCATCCCCTTAATCGCTTTCAAACCTAGGTAAATTTTCTTTTGAACAATCTTATCATGATAGGGAATACTATTAATCGCCAAAGGTGCCACTTCAAATCCCATCTGCAATGCATCTACAATATAATCATTACTTGAATAATTCAACATGACTTGAAAGAAAATAGCAGGATAGTGCGTCTTGAAATAAGCAAGTTGGAATGCCAGTGCTGAGTAAGCATAGGCGTGGGATCTATTAAATCCATAACCTGCAAACTTTTCCATCACTGTAAAAACTTGGTTAGCTTTCTCTTTTGAATGACCGAGTTTAACTGCACCAGTGATAAAATCTTCCTTCATCAAATGCATCTCTTTAGCATTTTTCTTACCCATGGCACGTCTGAGAATGTCGGCTTTACCAAGACTGAATCCTCCAAAGCGCTGAGCTACCTGCATAACTTGCTCTTGATAGAGCATGATACCGTAAGTTGATGACAGGATGTCCTCCAAGGAAGGATCTAGCACCGTCACTTTTTCTTTGCCATTCTTGCGAGCCACAAAATTATCGATATAATCACTAGCACCTGGTCTGTTAAGGGATGTTGTTGCCACCACTTCTTCAAAGACTTGTGGTTTGACCCGTTTCAAGAGTCGAATGGCTCCAGATTGTTCAAATTGGAAAATCCCTTTCGTATTTCCAGCTGCAAAGAGAGCCAAGGTTTCTTTATCTTCCAGATCAATCTCTTCGATTTTGAGATGAACACCCTCTGACTCCGCAAGTAATTCTTGCATTTTTTGTACGAAAGTCAGGTTACGTAAACCAAGAAAATCCATTTTTAGAAGTCCATTAGCTTCAACACCATGAGCATCATACTGGGTGATGAGCATATCCTCACCATATTTTAGAGGAATATAGTCTGTCAAGTCTTGGTCACTCATAACGACTCCTGCCGCATGAATAGAGGTCTGACGAGGATAACCTTCAATCTTTCGAGCAATATCAAAAGCTTTTTGGTACTCAATCTTACTATTTATGACCTGTCTAAATTGCAAATTCTTTTCATAGGCCGTCGTTAGCGTATCTCGAAAACTGATTTTTTTCGTAATATTTGTTAATTCGTACTCTGGAACACCATAGCGTTTGAAAACATCACGAATTGCCTGTTTTGCTCCAAAGGTCGAATAAGTGACAATCTGCGCCACGTGTTGACTGCCATACCGATCACGAACATAACGAATGAACTCTGGTCTATAAAGGTCTGGAATGTCAATATCAATATCAGGCATGGTATATCGTTCACGATTGAGGAAACGTTCAAAAATCAGATTTTTCTCTACTGGATCAATCCCTGTGATATCAAGTGAGTATGCGACCAAACTACCCACAGCAGAACCGCGTCCCATTCCCATATAGTAGCCTTGGGAACGTCCAAAACGCAATAAATCCCAAACAACTAGGAAATAGTCATCAAAGCCCATATCATGAATCACAGCCAACTCTTCATTTAAACGCTTTTGATAAAGACCTGAGGTTAGCCCCTTGACTATCAGTCCCTGCTCAGCCCTCTCTCTAAGTTCTTCTACTGCAGGCCTTCAGGGTTAAAGCGAGGGAGTTTTAAACTTGGATCAAGTTGGTAGCTAACACTCCCTATCAAACCTTGGAGATTGGCAAGCGCCTGAGGAAAGCGATTTTTAAATATTCCTTCTAATTCTGAGGCTGGTAGAAAGAACCCTGGTTGTAAATGCACATCCACTTCTCTCAGACTGATATTATCTTTGACTGCCGACAAGATTTGCAAAACCTGTATGTCTTCTTTCTCAAAAGAGTTGACCTGATACAGTGGAAGAATAGGTTTGGTAAAGACTTCTTGGTGAGTATCGGGACTAACCCCAATAAAATAATCATGACCTAAATCCAGCTGATCGATTCCATCAAAATAAGAAACAATAACAGCAACATCCTCAAGGTGACTGGTAAAGTCAGACCAATTTTTTCGTCCCGTCATTTTTAAAGTGGATAACTTCATCAACTCTTGGTAACCCTTAGTAGATAGAGCTAGAAAACGAAAAGAGATCTCCTTCTCGTCTATAATCAAGGTCATTTCAAGACCAATTAGAGGTTGGATTCCATATTTTCGAGTCACTTCTAAAAAATGATAGGCTCCATAGAGATTATCCACATCCATAATAGCAAGGTGAGAATAACCATAGTTTTTAGCTATTTGTACATATTTTTCAATCGAAACTACACTTCCCATAAAACTATAAACTGTTTTGGTGTCAAGTTGTGCAATCATGAACTCACCTCTCCTATTTTTGATATATTTCTATTATACCATTTTACACCCCATATTTCTTAATCAGTCCATTAAGTACAAACTGATTATCCTTATCCAATTCTAAACAGTAGTATAAAAACAGATTCTGCAAAAATTAACCTATTTTTTTATATTATTATGTTTTTAAATAAAAAAATTCAAAACATTTTTTTATACCATATAAAGAATAATAAGACAAACATATATATTCTTTTTGTTCTTTTGTAAATCTTTAAACATGACTATATTTTTATATTTTATTTACTGTAAATTATCATAAGTAACAGTAAATCTATACTCTATTTTGAAATTTATTTCATTAGGGTTTTATTTATTCCATTTTTTTCCCAATTTTTTTGATATAATAAATTTAGTGTTTTTTTCAAAGGAGAATACTATGCATTTTTAATCAATTCAGCTATCTAGCATTTTTCTAGTTCGCAATTGTTAAATGAATTGGAAAAAGCTAGGGCTAAATCTAATACCACATCTGCCTTCAAAAAAGCAGTTTGAACACTTCATTCGTTGGAGTTTTTTTACTTACTCCAATACCGACTATGCTCTATCTACAATCTCGATAGATAAGGACACTGACTTTCTGACTTTTTGTCAGTCAGACAGAGAGTTGACTGCAGATATTTTCTATACTGTAGCCTTTCAACTCTTAGGTTTTTCTTACTTGGTTGACTTTGAAGACAGTGATGTTTTTCGTAAAGAGACTGGTTTTTCCCATTGTATATGGTGACTTGATTGAAAATTTCTATCAGTTACTCAATACTCGCACCAAAAAGGGGAACACTCTTATCGACCAACTTGTCAGTGACGGTCTTATTCCTGAGGATAATGACTATCACTACTTTAACGGCAAGAGTTTAGCTACTTTTTCTAGCCATGATGTCATTCGTGAAGTTGTTTACGTTGAGACTCGTGTCGATACTAACCAAAAAGGGCTACCAGACCTAGTCAAGGTCAGCATTATTCGTCCTCGTTATGAAGGGCAAATCCCTGCTATCATGACTGCAAGTCCCTATCATCAGGGAACAAATGATAAGGCTAGTGACAAGGCTCTATACAAGATGGAGGGTGAGCTTGAAGTAAAACCTGCTCACAAGATCGATCTAGAGGAACCTCAACTCAATCTCGTCCAACCTAAAGGTCAAGCTGATCTAGTGTCAGAAGCTGAAGAAAAGCTGACACACATCAACGCTAGCTATACACTCAACGACTACTTCCTTCCACGAGGGTTTGCTAATCTCTATGTCTCAGGTGTTGGTACCAAAGACTCCACTGGTTTCATGACTAATGGGGACTACCAGCAAATCGAAGCCTATAAAAAAATGTCATTGATTGGCTCAATGGTCGTTGCCGAGCCTTCACTGACCACACGCGCCTGCGTCAAGTCAAAGGCTGACTGGTCAAATGGAAAAGTTGCTACAACTGGACTTTCCTATCTAGGTACCATGTCCAATGGTCTGGCGACTACAGGTGTCGATGGTTTAGAGGTTATCATTGCCGAGGCTGGCATTTCTTCATGGTACAACTACTATCGTGAAAACGGTCTTGTAACCAGCCCAGGTGGATATCCAGGGGAGGACTTTGACTCTCTTGCTGAACTAACCTACTCTCGTAATCTCTTGGCTGGCGACTATATTCGTAGTAACGAAGCTCACCAAGCTGATTTAGAAAAAGTAAAAGAGCAACTGGATCGCAAGTCTGGTGACTACAATCAGTTTTGGCATGACCGCAACTATCTTCTCAATGCCCATAAGGTAAAAGCAGAGGTTGTCTTTACTCATGGTTCTCAGGATTGGAATGTCAAACCACTTCATGTTTACCAGATGTTTCATGCTCTTCCTGATTATATTAATAAGCATCTCTTTTTTTCCATAATGGTGCCCATGTTTATATGAACAATTGGCAGTCCATTGACTTTCGTGAATCCATGAATGCCTTATTGACTAAGAAATTATTGGGGCTAGATATAGATTTTCAACTTCCAACCGTTATCTGGCAGGACAATACCGCTCCTCATACTTGGCAGATTCTTTCTGATTTCGGTAATCAAGAAAGCTCAGAAACCTTCGCACTTGGTCAAGAAGAGCAAGTTATTCAAAAACCAGTACTTAGATAAAGATTTTTGATCGTTATGGTAAGACATACCAATCCTTCAATACAGAACTCTATCAAGGGAAAGCCAATCAAATCACCATTGACCTTCCTGTGACCAAAGATCTTCACTTGAACGGTCGAGCTCAGCTCAATCTTCGTATCAAATCCAGCACAAACAAGGGGCTCTTATCTGCCCAATTACTGGAACATGGTCAAAAGAAATACCTACAACCTTATCCAGCTGTTTTAAGTGCTAGAACCATTGACAATGGTCGATACCACATGTTGGAAAATCTATGTGAATTACCATTTAGACCAAATGAACAACGAGTCGTGACAAAAGGCTATCTCAATTTGCAAAATAGAAATGATTTACTGTTAGTAGAGGATATTACTGCAGATGAATGGATGGATATCCAGTTTGAACTACAACCGACTATTTACAAGTTAAAAGAAGGAGACACTCTCCGTTTAGTCCTCTATACTACTGACTTTGAAATCACCATACGTGACAACACCGCTTACCACCTAACTGTTGATCTTGAACAGTCTACTCTTATCCTACCTTGTCAAAAGGTATAATATATCAGACTGTTCAAGATGGAACTATTTCCACTTGAACAGTCTAAGGAAACATAAACTTAGTATCAAATTCACTCTCAAAGAAGGACTTGTGATAAGCCCATAACTGGAGTTTGAACAAAAGATACCGCCCCATAACCAACATGTGTGACCCTCTATCATACACGCTACCACACCACATGTTGGTCAATCTCTGTGAATTGACATTTAGTATAAATTCACAACAAGCCGTGACAAATGCTACCAAAATTGAATGATTCACTGTTAGTAGAGAACAACCATGCTGATGAAGGAATAGACAGCCAATTCATCTGTACCCAACTAGTGACAAGTTAAAAGAAGGAGATTTTCTCCGTATAGTTCTTTATACTACTGACTTTAAAATCATCATACGTGACAATACCGCTTACCACCCGACTGACGATCTCGTTCAGTCCACGCTTTCTGTACCTTGTACAAGGAGTAATATTTTATGAACAAATCCGAACACCGACACCAACTCATACGAGCTCTTGTAACGAAAAACAAGATCCATACTCAAGCTGAGCTACAAGCTCTTCTTGCCGATAATGATATTCAAGTTACACAAGCTACACTTTCGAGAGATATTAAAAGTATGAACCTCTCAAAAGTACGAGAAGAAGACAATTCTTACTACGTGCTCAATACAGGTTCTATCTCAAAATGGGAAAAACGTCTCGAAATTTACATGGAAGATGCTCTTGTCTTGATGCGCCCAGTTCAACATCAAGTCCTACTAAAAACCCTTCCTGGACTTGCTCAATCCTTTGGTTCTATCATTGATGCTTTGAGCTTCCCCGACGCTATCGCTACCCTCTGTGGCGATGATGTATGTCTTGTCATCTGTGAAGATGCAGAAGCTGCTCAAAAATGCTTTGAAGAACTGAAAAAATTCGCTCCACCATTTTTCTTTGAAGAATAAGAAAATTCCGTGTCTCATTTGACACGGAATCTTTTTATCTATTTTACTGAGGTGGATTGTCTTTTTTGGTTCGTGCCAATCTCAGAGCACGATTTGGATTGAGACGATTAAATAGTTCTTCTAATTTCTTTTCATTCCAAACGTCTGCAGCGGAAACAAAGTTGCCATCCGCACCTCGGAAAGATATCGGTTTATCTCCCATATCAGTCTCCTAGTCTACAAATTCAAACTCAAATTTACCAATGCGAACCAAGTCACCATCTTTAGCTCCACTCGCACGAAGGGCTTCATCAACCCCCATACCACGAAGCTGGCGAGCAAATTTCATGACCGATTCGTCACGATCAAAGTTGGTCATATTAAAGAGTTTCATGAGTTTTTCACCAGAAAGTACCCATGTCGCATCGTCATCACGACTAATTTCAAAGGCTTTTTCTTCCTCGTCAAATCCATAATAAGCTTCTTCTTCCATATCTGACTCGTCGTAGAGCAAGAATTCTGGTGTCTTGTCTAACAATTCAGCTGTAGCATCCAAGAGCGTTGCCAGACCTTGCTTGGTCAAACCAGAAATTGGGAAGATAGCTGGTAATTCTTCAAATTCATCATAGTTTTCAGCCAATTTTTTCTTGAATTCTTCAAGATTTTCCTGACTTTCAGGCATATCCATCTTATTGGCTACGATAATCTGTGGACGCTCCATGAGGCGAAGATTGTATGACTCCAGCTCTTTATTGATCGCTAGGTAGTCCTCATATGGATCACGGCCTTCGCTAGCTGACATATCAATGATGTGAAGGATGACACGTGTACGCTCGATATGGCGGAGGAACTGGGTTCCCAAACCAACACCTTGACTAGCACCTTCAATCAAACCTGGTAAATCAGCTACTGCAAATGATTCTCCTGATTGGGTACGAACCATTCCTAGATTTGGCACAATAGTCGTAAAATGGTAGGCACCGATTTTTGGTTTAGCAGATGTAATAACACTTAAAAGTGTTGATTTACCTACAGATGGGAATCCTACTAAACCAACATCCGCAAGGATTTTAAGTTCTAACTGTAATTCACGTTCCTGACCTGGTTCTCCATTTTCAGAGATTTCAGGTGCAGGATTTTTTGGTGTCGCAAAGCGAATATTTCCACGTCCACCGCGACCTCCGTGGGCAACGATAAATTCTTGACCATGTTCAATCAAATCTGTCAAGACCTTGCCAGTCTCCGCATCACGAACTGTCGTACCTTGTGGCACTCGAACTCTGAGATCCTCAGCACCACGTCCATGCATCCCTTTGGTCATTCCTTTTTCACCAGAATCAGCCTTAAAATGGCGATTGTAGCGGAAATCCATCAAAGTACGTAACCCTTCATCTACAACAAAGACTACATTACCTCCACGACCACCATCACCACCCCAAGGACCACCATTAGGGACATATTTTTCACGGCGAAAGGCAACCATACCATCGCCGCCATTACCAGCCTTGACCTTAATCTTGGCTGTATCTAAAAACATACTCATTTTCTCTTCTCACTTTAAAAAAGGGCTGGGAAATACCCCAGTCAATAAATGTGCTACAGTAGAAATTAGATTAAAACTTAAAACCTACTAAAAGCACCAAGCGCTGTGGCAAAAAAATCCCTGCCAAAGTTACAAACAACATTATTAGCACAACAATCAGTGTTAATTTTTTTCAAACATTGTTTTTTTACGTTTTCCATTATCTCCAAATGCCATTATTTTTCTCCTTTTACTTTAAATTTTCTAATATTCTGTTGAAACTGGTGCAATTATCCATAAAATAATATAAGCTACAATTCCTGCCCCATAACAAAATGCAAGAACACCCCATATTACACGAACAATAGTCGGATCAATATCAAAATAATTTGCGACCCCAGCACATACTCCAGCAATTTTTTGATCACTACCACTTCTCATCAATTGTTTTTTCATTTCTTCTTCCTCTTTATCTATTATTTTACTTCATCTTTCCAATAATTTCTTATACTAGACAATTGTTTTTTAGAAGCCTTTAAGATACGTTTAGATTCTTTAACCGGAGTCATAACTACCTGTTGAGGCAAGTAGAGAACCGTTTTTAAAAAACGCTGACCAATTGGCTCGTCGTCAAGTAATTCTTGTTCGAAATTATTTGAAATAATAGCATCCAGATAAAATTCATGAACCCGTTTTCCAAAGTTCTCAGCTGAAATCTCGTATAATTTCGCTGATAAGGTATGCTCATTCATATCTGGCGTTGCAATCAGAGCTTCTAAAATAGCTCCAGCTAAATCATGTTCTCCATAGTACAAGGTTCCAAACATCTTGTCAGTGATCAGATTATCCAGATAAGGATTTCCGTGAGCAATGACAGGTGTTCCACTGGCCAAGCTTTCCAAATATGTCAAACCTTGCGTTTCGCTTGTCGATGCCGAGATGAAGAAATCTGCCGCCTTATAGTAAAGAGCTGTCTCACTGGGAGCAATCATCCCTGTAAAGATAACGGAGTCTTGAATATCTAGTTTTTTAGCTTGCTCTTTGAGGTCATCTAGATAAGGACCATCCCCAGCTACCACCAGTTTAACCTTGTCTTCCTCTTTCAGAACATCAGCAAAGGCTGCTAATACTGCTTGAATATTTTTTTCATAGGAAATTCTGGAAAGACTCAGCAACATCTGTTCATCATCTTGAAACCCTAGTTTACTACGTAGTTCTTTCAGATTTTCTTGCTTGATTTCTGGACGTTCAAACTTAGCTAATTCAATCCCAGTTGGAATGACCCGCTTTTCAACCTTGACTTTATAATCAGATAGCAAATCACGAACAATCTCACTCGGGCAAACAACCCCATCTACATCGTGCAGGAAACCTCTGACCAGATACTTGACCATACTAGGACGAATCAACATCCCCTTGGCAATATAATGCACATAGTCTTCATACTGGGTATGATAAGTATGAATGACTGGAATCTTCAATTCACGCGCAATCCAAATACCCAACAGACCAAGAGAAAATTCTGTCTGAGTATGGATAATATCTAGCTGATACTGCTTAGCAATTTCAAGCGCCTTACTAAAGCCTCGATAGGCAAAGCGGCGATCCTTAAAAGCAAAGAAAGGAACACTTGGAATCCGAATAATTTGCCAATCTTCATAACGATTGACATCCTTATCTGTCGTTGTAAATATGAAAACATCATGTCCTTGCTTTTCAAGTTCTGTTTTCAAGGTTCGAATACTGGTCGCAACACCAGAAACCTGAGGAAAATAGGTATCTGTAAATAAACCAATTCGCATAGATTACCTCACTTTTTATTTTCTCCCTAAAGCGGCTTGTTTCTCATAAAAGTCCAACCAGATTTGTAACAGATGCTCTTCAGAATACTCTCTGGAAATATTCTTAGCTTTTTCTTTGAGGTCTTTTAAGGCAGCAGGATTTGCTTGATATTCTAAAATAGCCTCTTTCATCTCTTCTCTATCTGCTGTCGCCCGGTAATTTCCCTCTAAAATTACCTTATAGAGATCTAAGTCACGTAACATGATAGGAGCTTCACAACTGGCAGCCTCTAAAATCGTCATAGGAAAGAGTTCATTATAACTGGGTAACAAGAAAAGGTCCGCTAGGGCATACAATTCGCGCATTTGCTCTGGGGACACAATACCTGGAAAAATTAAATTTTCAGGTGGATTATCCATAATTTTCTTGTAGCGTTCATAACCATCTGTCATACCACCAAAAGAGAAGCCACCCGCCCAGATAAAGGTAATCTGAGGCAATTCCTCAGCCAGACGGATAAAATCATCAATCCCTTTGCGTTTCTGAACTTGACCAGCACCTACTACGATAAACTGATTGTCACTAAGACCTAGCTCTGTTCGCAGTCTCGCTACCTCTTCTTGTGGAAGTGGATGCCATTTTTCCTTATTGACAAAGTTAGGAATATAGGTCACTTTCACGTGGAATACCAGCTGCCACCAAATCCTCAATAAACATAGGATTAACAACAACCAAGTGCTCCATCCGGTTGTAAAAAGAAAATACATAGCGTTTCACAATTCCCTTTAAGAAAAATGGAATTTTCAAACTCCCCTCAAGTGTATCAGGCAAGAAATGTACATAGCCAATTTTCCTCCCTGAGCGTTTTTTTTGGAAGGTTGATAAATAATAGGGGAAATCAATTGTATGAAAGTGAGTCACATCTGCCTCGATTGGAAGATTTTCTGTAACAATCAATTGATCCTTGGCATCACGGTGAAGAAGACGAACTAATTCACGGTAGGCACCTGAAACTCCTTGTCCTGCTACTTTCTCACTTGAACTCAACATATTGATTCGTAATTTCTTTTTTTCCATAGCTACTATTATATCATTTTCTTGGAATAAAATCAGCAAAAGAAAGGAGAGACTAGAGGAAAAGAGGGGGAAATTTCCTCGCTTTTCCAATGGTCTCTCACATACGTTTATATATTTACTTAATGCCTAGTGCAATGCGTGCATAGCGGCTCATTTTTTCAACTGTCCAGGCTGGATACCAAACCAATTTAACCTCAGTATCAGTCACTTCTGGGACCTCTGTCATGGCATCATAAATCTGATCCGTCAAAAGATCTGCCAGGGGACAACCCATGGTTGTCAAAGTCATATCAATCTCTGTTTGTCCTGTGTCGCCGTCAAAACGAATCTCATAGATTAAACCAAGATTGACAATATCGATTCCCAACTCAGGGTCAATAACTTCTTCCAAGGCTGATAAAATTCGTGTTTTGATATTTTCAATTTGCTCTTCTGTATAAGCCATATTCATCCTCTCTCTTAGTCTTCAATAAAATCACGAAGCGGTTTGCTGCGACTTGGTTGGCGTAGTTTTCTCAAAGCTTTAGCTTCAATCTGACGGATACGCTCGCGAGTCACGTTAAAGACTTTACCCACATCTTCAAGGGTACGCATTTTACCATCATCTAGTCCGAAGCGCAAGCGCAAGACGTTTTCTTCACGGTCTGTAAGAGTATCCAAGACCTCATCCAACTGCTCACGCAAGACGATACGAGTTGTATAGTCCACTGGATTTTCAATCACTTCATCTTCGATAAAGTCCCCAAGATGGCTATCATCCTCTTCACCAATAGGAGTTTCAAGAGATACTGGTTCTTGGGCAATCTTCAAGATTTCACGAACCTTGTCAGGGGTCATATCCATACGTTCAGCAATTTGTTCTGGTGTTGGATCTTGTCCCAATTCTTGAAGGAGATTACGCTGTTCACGAACCAATTTATTGATAGTTTCAACCATGTGAACTGGGATACGGATAGTACGAGCTTGATCCGCAATAGCACGAGTGATAGCCTGACGAATCCACCAAGTTGCGTAAGTTGAGAACTTGAACCCTTTAGAATAATCAAACTTGTCAACCGCCTTCATCAAGCCCATATTTCCTTCTTGAATCAAGTCAAGAAACTGCATACCACGACCAACATAGCGTTTGGCAATAGAAACAACCAAACGAAGATTGGCTTCCGCAAGGCGTTGTTTAGCTTCGATATCGCCAGCTTCAACAGCCAGTGCCAACTCTTTTTCCTCTTCATTAGTCAAGAGAGGTACAACCCCGATTTCTTTCAAGTACATACGGACAGGGTCATTAACCTTAGCCGAAGTTGAACCAATCAAGTCCTCATCACTGAGTTCTGGCTCTTCTTCAGTACTAAGAACACGTGCACTTGGATTTCCTTCGTTATCTGTAATAGAAATCCCCGCATCCTGAATCCGTTGCAAGAGATTTTCAATCCCATCAGCATCTAAGGTAAAAGGAATAACCAGACTAGAATTAATATCATCATCCGTTGCAGTTCCTGTTTTCTTGTGATTACGTATAAAGTCCGCTACTTGTACGTCAAATGTTGTTACTTCTTTTTGTTTTGTTGCCATTATTACTCCATTCTTCTTTTTTGGGATATCAATCGTTGCAATTCTTCTAAGGCTGTGTCTGTATCTCCTACATGGCTAGCTTCCTGCACTTTCTTTTTAATCCTTAAATTGTCCTTAGTGAGGAGGGCACGGTTTCGAGATTCTTCCACTTCCACTAGTTCCTGAGGTAAGATTTCAGATGGTAAATCAAGAGCAAGCACTTGATACCAGGCCGTTTCAACTTCAGGTGACTGATGGGAGAGGTCCTCTGATCCGATTTTTCCCTGCTCACTTAATAATTCGTAAAGAATCTGAAATTCTGGGGTATCAAAGAAAAAATCATCTCGCAAACGATAATCATTCAAAATAACTGGATTCTCAGCCATCCTATAAAGGAGATGAGCTTCTGCTCTCATAACTGCTGTCAGTTGCCGAGTCACAGGTAAACTGATTGCTACTGGTGCAGGACGCTCCTTGACCCTCTCCTGCCTTTGGACAATCCGACTTTCATTTACAATCTGTTCCACCTGCTGATAATCAAAGGAAGGCAGGTTGTCCGCCAGAATGTGGATGTAAGAATTTTGGGCAGTGATAGACTTTTCTTTGGCGATTAAGGGGGCAATCTTTTCAATGAACTCAATTTGCGCCTGCAAGTTATCGCTATTTTCCGGCTTAAGTTGGTAAATATAAAATTCTATGGGACTAATCCGAGTCTTGGTTAAGAGATAAGCCAGATCTTCAGTAGAATTCTTTTGTAAATACTCATCTGGGTCCATGGAATCAGGTACTCGGACAACTTCCACTGAGAAATCTTTTAATTCCTCCAACGCTTTTGCTGTTGCTGCCTGCCCTGCCTTATCACCATCGTAGCTGAGGACAATCTTTTTAGTAAAGTGTTTGAGATGGTCAACATGTTCCTTGCTCAGAGCCGTTCCCATAGAAGCTACAGCATTCTCTATACCAGCACGGTAGGCAGCGATAACATCCATAAAACCTTCCATCAAGTAGAGTTCTGGAATTTTCCCAGTTCCTTTTTTAGCCTTGTCCAAATGATACAATTCATAACTCTTGTTAAAAATTGAAGTTGAGCGACTATTTTTATACTTGGCAGTCTGATTATCTGTTTCTTGCCAGATACGACCTGAAAAGGCAATGACCTGCCCCTTATCATTGGTTAAAGGAAAGATGATACGTCCGAAAAAAGTATCATGAAACTGATTACCGTCCGATAAGTAAAACAAGCCCGAATCCAGTAAATCCTTTTCCTCAAACTTATCAGCCAAACGTTGATAAAGATAGGTTCTCTCTGCTGGAGCCAACCCAATCTGGAAGTGCTTCAGAACTTCGTCTGTCAACCCTCGCTTATATAGATAATCCCTTGCTTCTTCTCCCATCTTGGTCGTCATGAGAATTGCATGGTAAAATCGTGCAGCTTCTTCATGCATATCATATAGAGCCTGATGAGGGGAAACCTGTTGAGGGCGAGACGGGACAGGCATCGTTAATTGAATACCAACACGCTCTCCTAAGAGCTGAACGGCTTCCATGAAGGACACACCTTGGTATTCTTCGATGAACTTAAAGACATCACCTGAGCGACCACAACCAAAACAATGGTAAAACTGCTTGTCCTCTACAACGTTGAAAGAAGGTGTTTTTTCACCATGAAAAGGACAGAGCCCTAGATAGTTCCGTCCTGCCTTTTGTAAAGAAATCACATCTCCTATGACTTCCACAATGTTGGCATTGTTTTTGATTTCTTCAATGACTTGTTTGTCAACCATACACAATACCTCCATCTTATCATAGTTTCACGTAAACTAGTATAGCTTATTTCTGAAAAAAAGTAAACCATTTCATACACTTTCCGTAATTATCTTTGCCTTATTTTTCTAGATAGAAAAAAAAGTTAAAAAACTCAGAAACACTTTAATGCTTCTAAGTTTTTCTTCTCTATTTTTTAATGAAAATAAAGTTTATCTATTCAAATAATTGATAGTAGTCTGAGATTTTCATCTTGGCTTTTTCTTCATTATTAAGATCTTGAATTATACGACCTTCCTTCATTACAATCAGACGATTGCCGTATTTAAGAGCATCTTCCATATGGTGGGTAATCATAAGAGCTGTCAGCTGACCTTTCTTGACAAATTCGTCTGTCAATTCCATCAAGGATACACTGGTCTTTGGATCAAGGGCCGCAGTATGCTCATCTAATAGGAGTAATTCAGGTCGCTTCAAGGTTGCCATCAAGAGACTCAAAGCCTGTCTTTGCCCACCTGATAAGAACTCAATCGGTGTATTCAAGTGTTTCTCAAGACCATTTCCTACTTTCAATGATAGCCTGAAATTCATCCTTGTAGCTAGCCAGTCGTCTCGGAAACAGTCCACGTTTTTCACCACGAAACTTGGCAATTAAAAGATTTTCAGCGACCGTCATACGAGGAGCTGTCCCCATCTTCGGATCTTGGAAGACACGAGACAGATACTTGGCTCTCTTCTCTGGTGAAAACTTAGTAACATCTTCACCCAAAATACGGATGGTCCCACTGGTTAGTGATAAGGTTCCTGCAATAGTGTTAAAGAGGGTTGATTTCCCAGCACCATTTCCACCTAAAATCGTGATAAAGTCCTGTTCAAAAATTTCTAAGGAAACATCATTTAAAATAATCTTTTCTTCATCAAAGCCATTTTTAACGACTTTGGTTGCATTTTTTAATTCTACAATTGCTGTCATTTGCTTAACTTGGCTCCTTTCAAGATTGTTTGCTTAAATGTTGGAATCATGAGGCAGACTGCCAAAATCACGGCACTGTATAAACGAAGGTAACTTGTATTAAAACCAAGAGCGATAACCGCCCACACTAAGAATTGATAGGCGATAGAACCCACAACGATGGCAATCAAACGCTCTGCCAAACTCAAACTCTTGAAAATAACTTCCCCAATAATCAAACTTGCAAGACCTACAACGATAACCCCAATTCCCCGAGATACATCGGCATAACCTTCTTGCTGGGCAATAAGAGCACCTGCAAGGGCAATCACACCATTTGATAAGACCAAGCCCATAAGCTCCATGCGACCAGTATGAATCCCGAAACTTCTAGCCATATCAGGATTGTCACCTGTAGCAATATAGGCTTGTCCGAGTTTAGTGTCCAAGAAAAAGAGCATGAGAACAATAACAAGACTGACAAAGATGAGACCTGTCAAGAGTTGGTTCAAGTCTGAATCAAAAGGTAAAACATCCTGAATTTGCTTGGTTCCAAGCAGTCCTAAATTTGCACGTCCCATAATCAAGAGCATAATAGAGTGACAAGAAGTCATTACCAAAATCCCTGAGAGCAAGGTTGGAATCTTCCCTTTTGTATAAAGAAGGCCCGCTGCCATTCCAGCCAAACAACCAGCTCCAACAGCAACAAGTGTCGCTAAAAAGGGATTCACGCCTTTGGTTATCAGAGTGACAGCAACAGCTCCCCCAAGAGGGAAGGAACCTTCTGTCGTCATATCTGGAAAGTTCAAAATCCTAAATGTCATAAAGATTCCCAGACCTAAAATCGCCCAGACAAATCCTTGAGAAATAATAGATAATATCATCTGTTTCTTAACCTTTTCTATATGATTTTTACTGTAAAAAATTGGAGGAGATGTCCCCAACTCCTCCATTGTAGATTATTCAATCACTTGCCCTGCTTCTTTTAGAACAGATTCAGGAATTGTAATACCTAATTCTTGTGCCAATTTTTTGTTAATCACTGACTTACCAGTTGAAAAGACATTGACTGGAGTTTCAGCTGGTTTTGCACCTTTCAAGACTTGCGCAATCATTTTACCTGTTGCCACACCAAGGTCGTGTTGGTCAACTACAACTGATGCCAAGCCACCTGCTTCTACCATGGCAGTCGCGCTTGGATAAATTGGTTTTTTAGCTGATTGGTTGCTTGATACAACTGTTGAAAAGGCTGATGCAATGGTGTTATCAATTGGAACCCAGATAGCATCGACCTTGCTAGTCATAACGTTAACTGTTGAAGCAATTTCATTTGTTGAAGGAACAGCAAATGTTTCGACTGTCAAACCTGCTTTCTCAGCATAAGCCTTAAATTCTTCTACCTGTGTTTTTGAATTGTCTTCGCTGCTTGAGTAAAGAGCTCCAATTGTTTTCACATTTGGTGTCAAAGCTTTGATGAGTTCAACTTGTTGTTGAGCTGGGTTGTGGTCAGATACCCCTGTAATGTTGCCACCTGGTTTTTTCAAATCTTTGACCAAGTTAGCTCCGATTGGGTCTGTAATAGCGGCCATGATAACCGGTAGGTCTTTTGTTGCACTAGCCAATCCTTGAGCTGCTGGTGTTGCAATACCAACCACAAGGTCATTCCCATTTGCAACCAATTGTTTACTCATTGTCGCAACCTTACTTTGGTCACCTTCTGAGTTCATAAAATCGATTTTAACTTGGTCATCTTTATAACCTTCTTCTGCAAGTCCATCTTGAATTCCTTTATAAATCAAATCAAGAGATGGATGGCTCACAAACTGAAGGACACCAACTTTGGCAACTTTCTTCTCATTCTTAGCTTCTGTTTTATTCATTGAAGAGTAAATCAAGCTTCCTGCTACTAAAACTGCTAATGCAGCGATAATTCCAATTAAACGTTTATTTTTCATTCTATTTCTCCTTTTTATTTCCTTTAAAATGCTTCACTTATCTAAACAAGCGACGCCATCGTTTTCTTTCCATACTAACCTCCATCAAAAAAGTCCTCACACAAAAAACTTGTGTGAGGACGTCGATGCGCGGTACCACCTCAATTATAGGGAATTTCCCTATCGCTCTATCTCGCAATAACGAGATGCACTGTAAGGTGTGCTCACCGAATTTTTATGATTTCAAATTCTAAATAACATCCAGCCCAATTTTCATCATCACCACTTATCTGTTTTCAGCTACCACAGACTCTCTAAAAAGTTTATATGATTACTTTTCTGAATGGTTAAATTATATCATTTTTTTCAACTACTTGTCAAGACTCTTTTTAGCATTTTTTTGAAATATTCAAAAACTTCCCCTATGAAAAAGAGGAAGTTTGATAGGTATCAGCCTGAATTACGCAATCCGGTCGCAATTCCGTTGATGGTTGTATGGATTAATTTTTCTTGATCGCTTGATAATTCTCCGCGGCGTTGACGTTTAATCAACTCCAACTGGATATAGTTGAGGATATTAAAGTAAGGCATACGGTAATCCAAACTCGCTTTTAGATATGGATTTTCAGCCAATAATTCGTCATAGCCTTCAATCTCTAGGATAACATTTTTCGTTAATTGCCATTCGTCTAAAATAGTATCATAAATAGCCTTCACTTGATCATCTTCACATAACTTAGCATATTCAAAAGCAATATTCATGTTGGATTTAGATAAGACCATATCGACATTTGAAAGAAGCGATTGGAAAAATGGCCAATTTTGATACATATCTCGTAAGATAGCGATATTCTCTGGATTTTTATCGATAAACTCCTTGAAGCTTGATCCGACACCATACCAGCCAGGGAACATGACACGACTTTGTGACCATGAGAAGACCCAAGGAATGGCACGCAAACCACCGATTTCAGTAATAGTCTTACGAGCGGCTGGACGAGAACCAATATTAAAGCTGGAAATGGCTTTAATAGGACTTGACTCAAAGAAATAATCATAGAAGTGTTCATTTCCAAAAACTAGGTCTCGGTAAATATCGTAACTACGGTCCACTACTTGGTCCATAATAGCCTCATAGCGATTTGAGGTATTAGTATCACTCTTCCACTGAGTAATCATACGGTTAATGGCTGCTGAAACCAACATTTCAAGGTTATAATAGGCAGCATCTTTGTTACCATATTTATTCCCAATTACTTCACCCTGCTCCGTCAAGCGGATACGATCCTTGATAGACTTGAGCGGTTGAGAGGTAATAGCTTCATAAGTTGGTCCACCACCACGACCGACAGTCCCACCACGGCCGTGGAAGAAGGTAACCTTCACGCCAAATTCATCTCCAATGGCAGTCAGTTGTTGTTGGGCCTTATAGAGAGTCCAGCATGATGATAGGTAGCCACCATCTTTATTACTATCAGAGTAACCAAGCATGATTTCTTGGTAGTTATTACGTGAAGCAATCCATTTCTTGGCAAGGGGAAGAGAAAGGTATTCTCTCATGGTTTCTTCTGAGTGGTCCAAGTCCTCGATTGTTTCAAAGAGAGGTACAATTTGAACACGGGCTCTTTCTTTATCAACTAGCCCTACTTCTTTTAGCAAGATAGCCAATTCCAACATGTCTGATACGCTGGTTGCATGTGAAATGATGGTCTGACGAATAACATCATCTCCCAACTTATCTTTCAACTTACGAGCAGCCTTAAAGATTGCTAATTCTTTTTCAAGTAACTCTGATTTTTCAACGTGAGTGGCAGAAAGAATACGTGGATCTTCTTCTAATTCTTTCAAAAGAAGCTGGCATTTTTCTTCTTCACTGAGTTCACTATAATGAGAATGAATTCCTGCTGATTTCAAGAGTTCGGCCACACAAGCTTCATGAACACTAGAATCTTGACGCATGTCAATAGATGCCAAATAGAAACCAAAAATTTCAACTGCCTGAATCAGCTCAACAAAATCACCAGAAATTAGTGCTTCACCCTTATTTTCCAAGAGGGAATCACGGATGGTAATTAAGTCCTTATAAAAATCATTAGCTGTTTCATAACGAGCTCCAACTTCCTTATCCTCAATCAGATAGGTTTTTGTTGCTTTTATTTTTGATTGAATATCAAACAAGGCACGACGGTAAAGTTCTTTTTCACGATAAATGGAGTTATCCTTAGATTGACGAGCCATTTCTCTGACTTGCTTGCTGACATTGACAATACTGGTTGAGAGGGAGAATTCACGATAAAGTTGGTAAATCTTTTCATCATAGTAATTCATGATGACTTCACACTGGGTCATAGCAGATTGTTTCAAGGTTTCTGCAGTCACAAAGGGATTACCATCACGGTCTCCACCAATCCACATTCCCATGGTAATTGGTTTAGGATGTTTTAACTCCAAGCCATGTTTCTAGCCAAACGCTTGTACTCAGCAGTCAAATGAGGAACTGCCTTCAGGAATGAACTATTGTAGTATTCCATAACATTCGTGATTTCATTGGTCACTTTTAATTTCTTTTCACGAATCATGTCTGTCTGCATGATAATCTCAATATAACGACGGAGATCATTATGCCATTTTTCCTTATTAATCAAGCCTAATTTCACATCACGATACTTACGCAAGAGGGTATGGATATGGTTAGTCAAATCCAGCATGCTCTTACGTTGCACTTGTGTTGGATGGGCTGTCAAAACAGGGACAACATTCAAATGTTCTAAAATTTCAACCGCATTTTCTTTTTCTGCAACCATTTTAATCGTTGCTGATAATTTACCAAGATAATCTTGATCGATATTATTTTGATGGTTGATTTCATAGGCTAAATCCACGTCTTCTGAAATATTAATCAAAAGAGGCAAGATAGAGAAATAGCGTGAAATATAAGCCATTTCATCATTTGTCAGACTAGTAACTAATTGGTTTAAGCCTTGATAATCTTCTTGAGTTGACAATTCCTTCAACTGCATGATTTTATCAAAAGTCTCTGGGGCAAGCATGTTTTTAGTGATATCTTCTAACAATTCTGTTAAAATCAATACTTCTTCTTGCACAACAGCTTTATTACTATAGTTTTCTAATTTTTGAAGAGACATAAACTTTCCTTTCCATACAATCCTTATAATATTTCAGAAGATTGATTTTCATACTCCCTAATAAGTTTAGCACGTTTCTCACTTGCATCAATATTTAATACAAAAGCAATTGCGACAGATAATACCAAGAGGCTATTCCCACCTTGCGATAGAAAAGGGAATGTTACTCCAGTTGAAGGAATAAGACCAGAAATTCCACCGATATTAACAAAGACCTGCACCAAAAGCATGCCTCCTACCCCAATAGCCACCATTGAATTAAATGGATTCTTAGCACGAATCCCCACCAAAATAATTCGCAAAATTAAGAAAAAGAGAAGTGATAAAATCAAACTAGCTCCAACAAATCCAAATTCTTCTATAACAATAGAGAACACAAAATCTGTATGAGCTTCTGGTAGATAACCCCGTTTCTCGATTGAATTTCCTAATCCTAGACCAAACCACCCACCATTTACCATAGCATAGTAGGAATTTGCGAGTTGGTGTCCTGCACCTGCTAGGTCATTAAAAGGATTAAAAAATGCACTAAAACGTTTGGCAACATAACCAAAGACAGGAATACGAGAGAAATTTTCAACCCCAACAAAACGAATTACAGATAGGGATAACATTGAACCACCTGTCAACAGAAGTAGAAAAGTCGTGAACCAGCGATAAGCAATACCACTGAGTGTATACATAATCAAGGCTACCAAAGCAAGGATAGTGGCATTTCCTAAATCTGGGAAAATTCCTAAGCTTCCAATTAATACGATTATAACGAAACGCCAGTCATTAAAAGCCCGAGGAATCCATTGGTTTTGGGTTAAAATCTGAAAATCGTAAATAGCTATTTCTTCTTGTTGTTTGGAAAAACGATGAGACAAATACCAAATAATAATAATTTTTAGATACTCTGCTGGTTGAATTGTTACAGGTCCTACTGAAATCCAACCGTAGGCTCCATTAACCGGAACTCCTATTAAACGTGCCAAAGCTAGTAAAATCATCTCTATGAACATAACAATAATAATCAGTCGTTCATTCCTTAAGAAACCTAGTTTTAACTTATATATTAAGGCAATCAAAATTAAACTAACTATCCAGAAAACACCTTGGTTTCGGACCAATTGAAGAGCACTTTTCCCTTCTTGAATTAGGGTTGCACTCGTCGTCGAATATACTACGATTAGCCCCAATACAGACAAAAGGAGATAAGGTATCAAAATGGAATAGTTTAACAGGTGCCTTTTACTAATTTTCATATCACACCACTCTAATAGGAACAAAGAAATTTGTTCCCAATTCCGTTTTATTTTCTAGTTTTGATTGCTATTATACCACTTTTTCAGAAAGAAAAAAACCCTTACCCTTAAGATATAAGATTTTCTCATAAGAAAAAGAGCGCTTGGCTCTTTTCTGTTTTATTCTTTTGAAGAACTACTTGAGCTTGAATCTCCCCCACCAATGTATTGAGTAAAGATATTTTGGAAAGCTTGATCTTTAACTTTAATATTTGCAGCTTGCAACTCTTTTCCGATAATACTTTGAACAAATGATGAATCATTTTGTTTTTGAGTAAGAATAAGCGTCTTCAATTTTTCTTTATAGTCATCAATATTAGATGACTTTTCTGTTTTCTTAGTGAGTTTTACAATGTAATATTGACTGCTGTATGCCTGAGTACCAGTAGCTGTAATGACATCAGAAATGCCGTTAACATCCAAGGCAAAAGCTGCTTTCTTAACTTGATCTGGTACCTCTGTTGAAGCTGAATCAAAAGTGATTTCACCACCGTTAGCTTTGGTTTTCTCATCAGTTGAGTTATCTTTAGCTAATTGAGCGAAATCTGCGCCACTTGCCTTAGCTTTTTCGAGGACTTCTTTCGCTTTATCCTCATTATCAAGACGAATGATTTGAGCCGTTACATCTGGAGTGTATTCATCAAAGGCCTTCTTATAAGCATCATCTGTCAATTCAGCTTCTGCTGCCTTCTTAACTGCTAATTCAACCAATTTACTAGTACGGATTTGAGCTTTACGTGTCTCAAGTGTCATTCCGGCACGTGAGAGTACATTTTGATAGCTGTCCCCATATTTCTTTTGTTCTTCAGCAATTGCATCTTCTACTTCTTTGTCAGTTACTTCTGACCCATATTGTTTTTCAAAAACATTTTGAATGGTCATGTTAAGCAAAACTTGTTGAGCTGCTTGATTATTCTTTACTTCCTCGAAGAACTGATGTTCAGTGATAACATCTCCTTTCATGCTGATAAGATCTTCTCCTTCTGAACCTTTCGAACAAGCTGCTAAAGTTGCTACTGATAATAGTGTAATGGCACCTGCCAATAGTTTTTTCTTCATGTCTACTCCTTTGAGATAAGTGTTACCCTATCTATTTTACTATATTTTCTTAAATTATTCTGAAAATCATTCGCTAACAGGCAATTGAACGTCTGCTACATTTTTACGAAGCATGAGAATGCCGTCCCCTAAGGTACTAATGTTGCAGTGAGTCCTGGATTGTCTAAGGTTGCATCGAATAATCTTTGAAGACCACGGTAAATGGTTCGCTGGCCACGACGGACTTCCATAATGTCCTTGGCAACATCGCCACCTTGGAAAATATCATCCAAGACAACCACACCTCCAACGTCCAAGTGTTTGAGGATTTCTGGCAGAAAGACGATATATTTAGACTTGGCAGAATCCATAAAGACAAAATCATAGGACTCTGTCAAGATTGATAAGACATCTACCGCATCTCCTTCTAGGAGCGTAATTTGCTTACGACTGTCAAACTGGGCGAAATTTTCCTTGGCAAAACCAATCATTTCTGGATTGCGGTCAATGGTTGTAATCTTTGCATTCGGTGCATGTTCAGCCATCAAGAGAGCTGAAAAACCGATTGCAGTCCCAATTTCCAGAATATTTTTAGGCTGCATGGTTTCCATGAGAAAACGGAAATAAGCAACCGTTTCATGGGGAATAATGGGAATATTTTCCTTACGGGCAAAGTCTTCCAATTCTTTCAAAGAACCTGTAACTTGCTTTTGACGCTGACGCATCAAGTCCACAATTTCTTCCTTGACAACAGGGCGACGCATGTTATGGTTGGCATTTTTACTGTATGATTCAACCATCTTATGCCAATCCCAATTTTTCAACAAGGGCTTCAAACTCATTCAAACGACGTTCAAAGACTGCAAAGGCATCGTTGAGATAGTCTTCCTTCTCCATATCAACACCAGCTTTTCTCATGACATTAAGTGGATAGTCAGACTTACCTGCCTTGAGATAGTCAATATAGCGGTCACGGTCTTCTTGACTACCATGGACAATCTTTTCAGCCAGGGCTGAGGCTGCTGCAAAACCTGTTGAATATTGATATACATAGTAGTTATAGTAGAAGTGTGGAATGCGTGCCCACTCGTATTGGATTTCAGGATTGTCTTCCTTACTCAAACCATAATACTCTTGGTTCAAGTCTGCGTAGAGTTTATTTAAGAAATCGCTTGTCAAGACTTCACCATTTTGATCCGCTTGGTGAATCGCGTGTTCAAACTCAGCAAATTGAGTTTGGCGGAAAACTGTTCCACGGAAACCATCTAGGAAGCTATTGAGAATCGCAAAGCGCGTTGCATCATCTTCCACTTCTTCCAATAATTTCTCCGTCAAGATATTTTCATTGGTAGTTGAAGCAATCTCAGCCAAGAAGATAGAGTAATCCCCGTAAACATAAGGCTGAGTTTCACGAGTATAGCTTGAATGCATACTGTGACCTGTTTCATGAACAAGAGTAAAGAGATTGTCTAGATTGTCCTGCCAGTTAAGGAGCATAAAGGCATTTGTATCGTAAGAACCACCAGAGTAAGCTCCTGAACGCTTGCCTTGATTTTCGTAAACATCAATCCAACGCTCGCTGAAGGCACGTTTAACACGGCTCAAGTAATCTTCACCCAAGACTGCCAAGGCTTCTTCAGCTTTTTCAAGGCTTCTTGGTAGGTAAAACTATATTCAACAGATGAGAGTGGTGTATAGACATCGTACATCTTGAGGTCTGAAATTCCCAAGATTTTTGAACGAAGTTCAAGGTAACGATGCAAGAGTGGCAAATGCTTGCGAACTGCTGCTACCAAATTGTCATAAACACTTTCTGGAACAAAATTTGCTGCGAGAGCTGCATGACGAGCACTCTTGTAGTTGCGAACTTTTGCACGATAGTTTTGAACCTTAACATTTGTTTGCAAGGTTTTGGCATAAGTATGTTGGAATTGCTCATAAGTTGCATAAAGGGCTTGATAGGCACCACGGCGAACCTCACGGTTTTTAGACTCCATCAAGCGCATATAAACGCCATGTGATAATTGTACTTCGTTACCATCTTCATCTTTAACAAATGGAAAGACGATATCTGCATTATCTAAAATAGCAAAGGTTTCACTTGCCGAACCAAAGATTTCTCCAGCTCCAGCCAATAATTCTTCTTCACGTTGTGAAAGAACGTGTTCCTTGCCTTGTAAAAGCTTGTCAAAATAGTGTTGATAAACCTGCAATTTTGGTTGAGCTTCTAAAAAGTCAGCATACTGCTTTTCGCTAATATCCATAAATTCAGGTTCATAGAATGAAAAAGCTTGGTCTAGCTGGCTATAGAGAGTCATTGCCTTAGCATAGTACTCTTGGTACTTGGCTTCACGTGTGTCTTGGTCATTTTTCATATGAGCATAAACGTAAAGCTTCTCCATTTGGCGTTCCATTTCAAGAGAAAATTCAGTGATTTCTAGAAGGCTATCCGCACTATCCAAGAGATGGCCTTCATACTGGGCTACTGTCTCCAATTGTTCTGTTAAATCTTTTAAGGCTTCTTCCCAAGCCTGGTCAGTTGGGTAAATCGTTGATAGATCCCATGTATCTTTTTCATTTATTTCATTTCTTTGTAATACCATTAGATTCCTCCATCCTTTCTATTTTACCATATTTTTCAAGAAATATTGCTGATAAAAGGCTGGTGGATAAAGCTTTTGCCAATCATTTTGAGGATTTTCTTGGTAATAGGTTTGAAAATACTGATAATAGCTGGTTAAGTCCTTCTCAATTTGGCAAAACTCACCTACTAATGGTCGAATTTGTGGATACCATTCTTTTAGCCCATAAGTCAGGAGATTTTCCCCCTTTTGATAGGCTTCTGCTTGCTCTTTCATCCAAATAGGATTTTGATAATAGAGTTGTTGCTGAATATAGCTACAGATATCCTTATCCTCAGAAACTGTAAAATGAGATATTTTTTGTTTCTTATAGGGAAGACGTAATATATCCAGTAGACTACCGTGACCATAGGGAAATTCCTTGATTTGATAATGGAGTTTGCCTCGAAGATCCTGGTGTATGAGATATTTGAGCCTTAAAAGATGTTTTTCCTTGTCTACTTCCCAAACATAAAATCCCATGTTTTGACTGAAATAAAGAAAACCTTCTTGCAGACGGGTCAAACGCTCCTTGAGCCACAGTTTTTCTCCCAGCAACCACAGTACTTGGTAACCCTGACTACGATAACCCTCGCTACGCTCTTTAAGAACTTTTTGAGGTAAGGGACTACACTGAACTTCTAGAGCAAGATGACCATTTACAAATACATCTGCAATCTGTTTAAGCTCTGGAAGAGGGTATTCTAATTGAACCTCTGAATCTTTTTTCAACCAGTGATAGAGGACTTCCTTATTGGCCAGGTGTTCTGGACTTTCATTTTCAGAGGAAAAATCACAGTCTTTTAAGGATTTATGGGCAAAATGGGTTCGGACACTTGATCCTTGACGCAAACGGAGCTGACCTCCACAAGCTGGGCAGGTGTATTCTTCCTTCTCAAGCTTATCCTCTAACACATTTACCAATTCTCCCCTAGTATCTCTCGCAACAAACATGATTCCCTCCTTTTCTATATTATTCGTAAAAATTAATAATCGTATTTTTAATTATAGAAGAAAAGTATAGTAAATCGAAATAAAATATAGGCAAATTGATTGGGGAATTATAGTGAGTTGAAATAAGATATGAACAAATTTATTAGGGAAATCAAATTAATTTCTAGAAATACTTTAGCAGAAGTTATATACTATACTGGTTTCAGTCTACTATAAAATCAAATTTCTAACAATGATTAAGAATTTATGTCGTACTATTCCCGTTTCATTTTACTACACCATAATTAACAAATAATCTCCTAGCAATCAATGGACTACTAGGAGATTTTTTTAAGGAATTCTATATAAGCTATAAAATCAAATACAGATTTTACTAAAAGATTAGATTAACTCATATATAAATTATGCTTCTTCGTCTTCTTTACGACGACGGCCTGCAAGACCAAGACCAAGTACTGCACTTGCTGCAGCTGCTACCATAGCTACTGTAGAGTCTGCTGTACCAGTATTTGGAAGTTGTCGATCTTTATTTATTGTAGTTTCAGATACTGGAGTTCCATCTGACATTTCATTAGCACTGCCGTCCTTATGTGGCTGAGCTGGCATTTCTTCTGAAATACCGTTCACACTTCCTGTATAGGCTGGTACTTCTACAGTTGGTGGAGTTAGCAAGTTACCTTCGCCATCTGTACTGCTTGTACCTACTGCATCTGTGTAAGCTGGCACTTCTACAGTTGGCGTAGTTAGCAAGTTACCTTCGCCATCCGTACTGCTTGAACCTACTGCATCTGTGTAAGCTGGCACTTCTACAGTTGGCGGAGCTAGCAAGTTACCTTCGCCATCCGTACTGCTTGAACCTACTGCATCTGTGTAAGCTGGTACTTCCACAGTCGGTGGAGTTATGACATTGCCTTCGCCATCCGTACCGCTTGTGCCTACTTCATCTGTGTAAGCTGGTACTTCCACAGTCGGTGGAGTTATAACATTGCCTTCGCCATCCGTACCGCTTGTGCCTACTTCATCTGTGTAAGCTGGTACTTCCACAGTCGGTGGAGTTATGACATTGCCTTCGCCATCCGTACTACTTGTGCCTACTGGATCTGTGTAAGCTGGTACTTCCACAGTCGGTGGAGTAATAACGTTGCTTTCTCCATCTGCACTAATTGTACCTACTGGAGTTACTGCTTCAATTGCTTTAAGTCCTTTAGCCTGAGCTCCGTCTACACCTTCTTGATCTTTCGCTTCATTGATAGCATTTACGGCTGCGATGGCTGCTTTCGCTACTTCAGCTTTCGCTGCTGCCTTTTCATCATCTGACAATTTAGCGTTCTTATCAATTGACGCAATCTTAGCTTCTGATGCTGTTTGGATGGCTTCTAGAGCTTTTCTCTTTACCTACTGGAGTTACTGCTTCAATTGCTTTAAGTCCTTTAGCCTGAGCTCCGTCTACACCTTCTTGATCTTTCGCTTCATTGATAGCATTTACGGCTGCGATGGCTGCTTTCGCTACTTCAGCTTTCGCTGCTGCCTTTTTCATCATCTGACAATTTAGCGTTCTTATCAATTGACGCAATCTTAGCTTCTGATGCTGTTTGGATGGCTTCTAGAGCTTTCTCTTTACCTACTGGAGTTACTGCTTCAATTGCTTTAAGTCCTGTAGTCTGAGCTCCGTCTACACCTTCTTGATCTTTCGCTTCATTGATAGCATTTACGGCTGCGATGGCGGCTTTCGCTACTTCAGCTTTCGCTGCTGCTTTTTCATCATCTGACAATTTAGCATTCTTATCAATTGACGCAATCTTAGCTTCTGATGCTGCTTGGATGGCTTCTAGAGCTTTCTCTTTACCTACTGGATTTACTGCTTCAATTGCTTTAAGTCCTTTAGCCTGATCTCCGTCTACACCTTCTTGATCTTTCGCTTCATTGATAGCATTTACGGCTGCGATGGCGGCTTTCGCTACTTCAGCTTTTCGCTGCTGCTTTTTCATCATCTGACAATTTAGCATTCTTATCAATTGACGCAATCTTAGCTTCTGATGCTGCTTGGATGGCTTCTAGGGCTTTCTCTTTACCTACTGGATTTACTGCTTCAATTGCTTTAAGTCCTTTAGCCTGATCTCCGTCTACACCTTCTTGATCTTTCGCTTCATTGATAGCATTTACGGCCGCGATGGCGGCTTTTGCTACTTCAGCTTTCGCTGCTGCTTTTTCATCATCTGACAATTTAGCATTCTTATCAATTGACGCAATCTTAGCTTCTGATGCTGCTTGGATGGCTTCTAGAGCTTTTTCTTTACCTACTGGAGTTACTGCTTCAATTGCTTTAAGTCCTGTAGTTTGAGCGGCATCTACACCATCTTGATCTTTCGCTTCATTGATAGCATTTACGGCCGCGATGGCGGCTTTTGCTACTTCAGCTTTCGCTGCTGCTTTTTCATCATCTGACAATTTAGCATTCTTATCAATTGACGCAATCTTAGCTTCTGATGCTGTTTGGATGGCTTCTAGAGCTTTCTCTTTACCTACTGGAGTTACTGCTTCAATTGCTTTAAGTCCTGTAGTTTGAGCGGCATCTACACCATCTTGATCTTTCGCTTCATTGATAGCATTTACGGCCGCGATGGCGGCTTTCGCTACTTCAGCTTTCGCTGCTGCCTTTTCATCATCTGACAATTTAGCATTCTTATCAATTGACGCAATCTTAGCTTCTGATGCTGCTTGGATGGCTTCTAGAGCTTTTTCTTTACCTACTGGAGTTACTGCTTCAATTGCTTTAAGTCCTGTAGTTTGAGCGGCATCTACACCATCTTGATCTTTCGCTTCATTGATAGCATTTACGGCCGCGATGGCGGCTTTTGCTACTTCAGCTTTCGCTGCTGCTTTTTCATCGTCTGACAATTTAGCGTTCTTATCAACTTCTTGTTCTTTCGCTGCTTTTTCAGCATTAATTGCTGTAATTGCTACTGCTTTTTCGATAGCTAATTTTCCATTGTCCTTTGCAGAATTGACACTCTCTTCTGTTGTTGCATTATCAATTGCAGCTGTTGCGGCTTTTGCTACTTTAGCAACTTTTGCTTTTTCTTCCGCCTTTTGTTCTGGCGTTAATCTTGCACTTGCTTCAATAGCATCCGTCGCTTTTTTAGCGGCATCTGTAATTTCTTTTTTAGCAGTTTCTCTGTCAAGAGCTTTCAATAATTCTGCTGCTTTTGTTAATTCAGCTTTTGCCACATCTACTTTCGTTTGAGCTGCTTGCACTTCTGCTTTAGATGCATTATTCCCTTTTGCTAATACTACTGCAGCTTCTGTTTTGGCTGCTTCTAATTGTGCTTTTATCGCTTCGTATTTTGTATTATAAGCTTCAATACTTTTTGGTGTTTTTCCAGTCGTATCTGCTTTTACTAGCGAATCTGCATCTGTTTTTAATTTTGCTTTTTCTTCTGTAGTTGCGCCTTCAATTAATCCATCTTTAGCTTTTTGTAATGCTGCTTTTTTCGCATTTACCTTTTCAAGAGTTGCTGAAACTTGTTCCGGTGTTGCACTTTCGTCATTAAGTACTTTTAACGCTTCTGTAATTTCAGCTTTTGCAGCTTCTTTTGCTGTATTATAAGCATTTACCGTATCTTCTGTTTTTCCTACTGTTGGATCTTCATTAATCAATGCATCCAACTCAGCTTTTGAATTTGTTAATCCTGTTTTATCAGTTTTCAAACCTGATTGTTTAGCTAACAAATCTTGTAAAGCTTGCTTAAAATTAGCAGTTCTAGCAGCAGGATCTGCTAATAGTGTTCTAACTTTTTCTAATTCTGCTTCATATTCTTGAATTGTTTGAGCAGTTTTACCATTTTTATCTGCTGATTCTGTAGCTTTTAATTTATCATAAATTCTTTGTAAAAGATTTCTTGCTACTTTACTTGTATCTTGCGCAATTGAGAAGTCAGCTCCAGTAACAGGAATAGAATATTTTTCATCCCAAGCTTGATAACTCATACCAGTACGATTTTGATCTGCTAGAGAAATTCTAACCTTATAATGATCTGCACCTTTAGGTAATTCAATAGGCTTACTCGTAAACGTTCCGGCTTTTCCATTTGGTAGATTCTCAGGTTTTGCCATTAATTTTTCAGCTTCTCTTTTACCGATGAATTCTTTACGTGTAGTATGATCAATTCCGCTATCTATAGTAGTTGAATTTGGCGTTTTAGAAATTCTTATTTTTGCTTTATTCGTTCCATCTGTTGCTTTTGTAACAATTTTTTTATCATCATTTGCAGCTACAGAAGGATCAAAAGTTGTCTCATATACTAATGTCTCTTGATTTCCTGTAATACTATAAACTTGAATTTTATAGTTAGCTTTAGAACCTTCACTATCCCCAACATAACCAGGTTTAAACTTAACAATTACATCTGAACCTTCTTTACTCGAATAGGCTGTAAATATTTTTTCAATTCCTTTATATTTAGCAACATTCTTGGTCACTCCACCAGCTGCTCCAGTTGGTTTATATGCACTGCCATCCCAAGCTGCTTCATCTCGATTTGCTCTAGTTATACTCTTTGATAGTAACAAAGTATACTCAGCATCTCTATCAAAGGCTTGTTCTTGCAACCAAACAGTATCATCTAGTGTTGAATTGATTGTTTCAAGAGGATACACACCTTCTTCAGTTCTTCTAGCAATGGCAAACACACCACCATCGATTGCTGTCCAACCACCAAATTCAGTAATTTCTTTTACAGCACCTTTTTCAACTTGTTTACTATCACCTAAGCTATCCATATTTTGAGAAATTTTTGTATTATTTTCAACTGTAGGATCTAATTCCTTTAATTTTTGAACTAAAGTATTTAAATCAGCATCTTCTGCTGGTGCTGTATAGGTCTGATTTGCATCTGGATCCGTATTCGTTGTAGCCGCATCCGTACGGAATGGATTATTGGCATCCAATGCTTTCCCATTACGTTCATCTCTAGAACCTGAGTTTGCAATAGAGTTAGAATCTGAAGCTTTTTCAGTATTCGTTGTTTTTTTACCTACAGTTGGTTGTCCATTTGTGGTATCTACTGCTGGTGCTTCTTTTTTCTCTTCTGGTTTTGTTTTTAGTTGTGTAGTTGCTACAATTAGGTTTGCATGGGCTTGTGATAATTCAGCTTGTGTTTTCGCATTGTTTAATGCTATTCTTGCTTCTTCTAAGACAGTTCTAAGATTGTTAACGCTTTCTTCTGTCTTAGTAGCATATGTTCCTTTAGCAAACTTTCCATCAATTTCTCTGATTAAATCTGTTAATTCTTTCTTATCTAGAGTCCCCACCTTCTGAGGTGCTGATTCTGGAGAAGGACTATTTTCAACTTTTGAAGGTTGAGTATTTGTCTCTACTGTTGCAGCAGGACTAGTGGCTACTGTGTTCCCTTCGTAGGTCCCATTCTGGGCATTCTGATCTTTAGGTTGCTGTGCTTGAGTCTCCCCATTAGTTGAAGGCACCCCTTGCTCTGCAGCAGATACTGCTCCATTTCCTAAAAACATGAACAATGCAGCTACTGCGACACTAGCTGCACCAAAGCTGACCTTACGAATAGAAAAACGTAATTGTTTTTCACGATCGTGTTTACCTTTATGAAACATCTAATTTCCTCCAAAATAAATATTTGTATCACGCTTTATAATACACTTTTATTATAATAATTCAATAGCTGCTATTTCATATTTTTTAATTCATTATAATTTTTATGCATACATATAAACATAAAAGTGGCTTTATTCTATAATTAGAGTAGTTCTTGAAATAAAAATTACATTGTCAGAAATATTAAATTTTCACAACATTTATAAAAAGGTTGGATATTTCCCCAACCTTCATACATATTTACTTGATTTTCTTAGCCAGCATGGTCGCAAAGCGTAGTTGAATACGATTGCCATTTTCGTCACGACGGTGCAAATGGCCTGGATTTTCATTGTACTTAACCAATTCCCAGTCCTTGTAATAGTCTGCCAATTCCCCTTCTTTAAAGGTAAATGGGAAGTTCACAGAGCAAGGGTAATCTTCCGTATCCATGGCACAAACGATAAGATTATAACCACCGACCGTAGTATGTTCCTGCATATTTTTGATAATTGCAGGAATGCAATCTGCTTGCAAAAACATCAAAACAACTGTCGAAACGATGAAATCATAGTCTTGCCCAATACTGGCTGAATTGATATCGTAAAGACCAACTGGCATGTCCAGATCTTCTTGCTCCACAATGCTTTGCAAGATTTCAAGGGACAGTTCATTTTGATCCACAGCTGTCACATCAAAACCTTGCTGGGCTAAAAAGAGAGAATTACGGCCCTGACCACAGCCCAAATCCAAGGCTTTCCCTGGTTTTACTATCTGCATTGCCTCTAGAACCTCTGAATGAACAGGATTGGTATTGTATTTCTTAGGGAAATAATCCTCAGGTTTACAATAAAATTCCAAGTACCACTCTACATCATCTGTGGCAGCCTCCACTCGGTGCCATGCTTGTGGTTGCGCCATGGGGTTGTCGGCCCCTGCTTCAAAGAGGTGCTCAGCTAAAACCTCACCATCCTCTGTCAATTCAATAAACTTGAGAGCTCCCTTCAAGACAGTAATTTTCCCCCAAGTCCCAACCTTGGTGTTGTGTTTCTGCTGAACAGCCTCTGGCATGGTTTCTTTAGTCCACAAAGGCATGCGTTTATAGGCAACTAGTTTTTCCATCTTCATTCCTCTTTTTATCGCTGATTAACAGCTTTCATCACGCGCGCAATATCGCGATTCTGCTCACGACGTTTGATTGACTCCCGTTTATCATAGTCATGCTTCCCTTTAGCTAAACCTAAAAGGAGTTTAGCGTAACCATCTTTGATATAGACTTTAAGGGGAACCAGTGTCATACCTGTTCCTTTAGTCTCTTGTTCCAACTTTTGGATTTGTTTCTTATGGAGCAGAAGTTTACGACGACGTTCTGGTTCTTGGTTCCAGATATTGCCCTCTTCGTAAGGAGCGATATGAACATTACTCAACCAGACCTCCCCATTTTTTACTTGGGCAAAGCCATCCTTGAGATTGATTCGAGCAGCTCGTACACTCTTGATTTCAGTTCCAGTCAGGACCATCCCTGCCTCTAGCGTATCTACGATTGTATAGTCGTAGCGTGCCTTTTTATTTTGTGCGACGACCTTTCCCTCGCCCTTTGCCATGTTTGGCTCCTTTCTTAGCTACTTCCTTGTAAAAAGGTTTCTTGCCCTTTTTCTTCTTGTCTTTTTGTGAATGCTTGCGCTTATCATTTGAGCGTCCTGATTTTCTCTTATCTTCCTTCTTATCTGAACGACGACTTGAACCACGCCCTCTATCATTACGACTAGACTGTTTCAAGCCTTTTTCAATCACATCAAATTCACTTGGAATATAAGAAAAGTCAATTTCGCCCGTCATCTTATCAGCTCTTTCAACCCGAATGCGAATCTGCTGTCCGACACGGAAGGTTGTTCCCGATTTCTCCCCACGAAGAGTCAAATCACGTTCGTTGAAATGGTAAAATTCAGGTAGATTTGTGATGTGAATCAAGCCTTCAACCGTGTTTGGCAATTCAACAAAGAGACCAAACTTGACAATGCTGGACACAACCGCATCGTACTCTTCGCCCACGTATTCTTCCATATACTCAGCCTTTTTCATGGCTTCGACTTCACGCTCAGCCTCAATGGCACGACGCTCACGGTTGGAAGACTGGGTCGCAATCTCTGGGATCACTTGCTCAAAATGCTCGGCTATTTCCTTAGAACGGCCGTAGTCACGAATCATGCGGTGAACAAGAAGGTCTGGATAACGACGAATCGGACTAGTAAAGTGAGTATAATAATCAGCCGCTAGTCCATAGTGACCGTGATTGTGCTCCGAATAGCGAGCCTGTTGCATTGAGCGAAGAAGCATCATAGACAATACATCTGCATAAGGTTCCCCCTCAACAGCACGCATGATGTCTTGAAGCACCTCCTGACTAATCTCACTAGCAGTCCCATAAATGCGCAATCCAAAGCTTGAAGCATAATCAATAAACTTCTGAACTTTTTCAGCCTTAGGCTCCTCGTGAATTCGATAGATGAAAGGTAGCTCCAACTTGCTGAAATGCTCGGCAACTGTTTCGTTGGCCATCAACATAAAGGATTCAATCATGCGCTCGGCAACACCACGCTGACGAAGAACGATATCAACAGGCTTACCTTGTTTGTCCACTAAAATCTTCGCTTCGTTGGTATCGAAATTGAGGGCTCCACGTTTCACACGCATGTTTTCTAGCCTTTCATGGAGCTTGGCCATGAGTTCGATACTTGGAACAATTTTCTGATATTCTTGTCTCTTTTCCTTGTCTCCAGCTAGGATATCATTGACATCACTGTAGGTCATCCTGAAGCTGGTCTTGATAACTGTTTGTGTAATGGTGTAATTGACCACACGACCATGTTTATCAATTTCCATAATGGCAGATTGGGTCAGACGGTCAACTTGAGGATTGAGGGAACAGATGCCATTTGACAGTCGTTCTGGAAGCATTGGAACCACTCGGTCTGTTACATAAACAGAAGTCGCTCGGTTAAGGGCTTCCTTATCAAGGGCCGAACCCTCGGTCACATAGTAGGAAACATCTGCGATGTGAACCCCGAGCTCCAGATTTCCATTTTTCAAGGCCTTGATATGCACCGCATCGTCCAAGTCCTTGGCGTCAGCACCATCAATGGTAAAGATAATCTCATCTCTTAGATCCAGACGACCTTCCATATCCTTTGAGACGGAGCATCAGGGACACTTTCTGCTTCCTTGACAACAGCTTCTGGAAACTCGGATACAATGTCCATTGATTCCAAGACCTCAAGAACATCAATTCCGACATCCGTTGAATGCCCAACCACATCTAGAACACTCGCGACAAAGAAATCATGTTTCTTGCTTGGGTATTTATCTATAAAGACCTTGAGAACTTCGGTTCCCTCGAGTTTAAGAGCTGGTTTCTTCACATAAATCGGTTGGCTGATTTTCTGATTTTTTGAACGGATGTAGCCAGCATACTTAGGCTTTTCCTGATCTAGAATGATTTGACCGACAACTGTTGTTAAGCTGTGTTCTAGAATATCAATAATTTTGGCTTCGGCTGCTGTTCCCTTATTGCGGTCAGCGACTTTTTTGATAACGACCTCAACGGTATCACCATCAATAGCATAGTTGACATCGTTTTTTCCTACAAAAAGGTCGTCCTCCTCGCCTTCTAGACTGACAAAGCCAAAGCCATTTTTATGGGCATGAAAAATCCCCTTGAGGGTAATCTCATGTTTTTTCTTGATTTCTAATGTCAGACTACCATCTTCTTCAAAACGAATCTGGTGCTTTCTTTCCATTAGGGACAAGGTTTTTATCAACTCACGAAAGTCCTTAGACCCATCTTTTCCCAAAGCCTGAGCCAAGTCATTGACAGTCACCTTTCCCTTGTCTTGTAAATATTCTTTTATTCTATCTTTCATATTTTCTTTCTAGATTTTTTAATTTTCTTTTACTGTAAAACCTTCTCAAACATCTTTTAAAAATAAAAAGAGGCAAAGACCTAGTCCTGCCCATTATTTTCTTATCTACTTGATAATACCGTCAATGCTAAGGCAATGGCTAGCCAGAAAAAGACTAAAATCCCTGTCAAACGCTGCATTACAGCTTCAAAACCGCGTGCTTTACTGCGTTCAAACAAATCACCTGAGCTGGCATCAAATACATTGCTGGATTGGTTTTTGGTTGGTTGCATGAAAATCGCAATCACAATCACAACAGATAATACTAATAAAATGGTTAATAATAGGTTATACATATCAAACTCCTTAAAATCCCTATTATTTTACCATAAAATCTACTTAGATTCAAGATGTAGGGTTACTTTTCTTTCCTTGGGACAATACTTTAAAACCTCAATCTTGTCTGGATGAGTTTTTGAATTTTTACTGGTTAGGTAATTGATACTGCCACAAGAGGAGCATTTGAGATTAATTTTTACTCGCACTAGATTTCCTTTACTTTTAATAATGTTCGAAATTGAAGCAGGTTAAAGAGACAACTAAAGGCAACACAAAGGCTTGTCGCATAAAAGACTGCATGGTAGCCAAATTGTCCTGCTACTGCAGAACCTGCCATAGGCCCAACGACACCTCCCAGATAAAAGAATACCTGATTAAAGGCAAAGACTCTCGAAATACCAGCTTTGGGCGTCATCTTGCTGAGAAGGGCATTAACTCCGGGAATCAAGGCACCGGTTCCCAATCCAAAGAGGAATCGATAGAGTCCTAGTTGAAGAGGGCTAGAGGCATTGGCACAGAGAAGATAGATGATAACTGAATAAAACTGGGCGACAACCAAGAGACGATGATTGCCCACCTTGTCACCTAGCTTGCCCATGACTCCTGCACTCATCATACTGGAAAAGCCCATACTGGATACAATCAAACCAGATACAAAAAGAAGATTCTCTGTCTGGCCTAAGTCGCGTACATACAGAGCTAAGATAGGGCCGATTGATTGGGCTGAAAATTGGATGACAAAACTGGTCAGAAAGAGGTTGACCAAAAGATAGGGATATTTAACTGATGTAAATAATTCCTTTGTTGGGATGGCCTTTTCCTTGGCTACTGGTTGAAAATCTTCCTTGATAAAGCAAATAGTCAAAACAGCAGCTAAAAATAGAAAACAACCAACCAGTAAAAAGACAGTACGAATACCAAATAATTCTGCGATAAAGCCACCAATAAAGGGACCAGTTAGAGTGCCTGCAACTACGCCTGTAGACAAAGTACCTAAGGCAGAGCCTGATTTTTCCTTGGGAACCTGACTAGCTATCAAGGCTGTGGCGTTAGGAACAAAACCTGCAAATACACCATTTAGTAAGCGAAGAAAGATTAACCAATAAATATTTGGGACAAAAGCCAAGCCCCCCATAGTAATGGTCATGGCCATCCCAGCCCGAATCATCATGGGTTTTCGACCGTATTTGTCAGCAAGGATGCCCCAGATAGGAGAGAAAAGTGCCGCAGAAATGGCAGAGACAGAAATAGCTAAACCTGCATAAAAAGCAGCTTGATCACTCCCTACACCTAAATTTTCCACAAAGATAGGCATAAAAGGCACAACTAAGGAAATACTGGCTCCTGTCAGAAAATTACCAAACCAGGCAATGCGCAAATTATCCTTCCAGTTAATCTCTGTCATCTTGCTTACCTCCCTCAAGCAGGGAGAATACCTGAGTAAGAAGCTGGTCTTGATTTCCATTGTTGTTTAAAATATGGCTGGCCAAATCTTTCTTTTTCTCTAAAGGCCACTGGGCTGCCAGACGAAACTCAGCTTCATCTTTGGACAACTGGTCCCTTTTCATTAAGCGTTCTACTTGGACATCTCGGTCCACATAGACCAACCAAGTCTCATCAAACCAAGAGACGTAGTCCTGCTCAAAAAGTAAGGGAATATCCATGAAGAAAATCTCTTCTGTCTGAGCCAACTGGTCTCTCAACGTAGCTAGTTCCTCACGGATAATCTCTCCTTGGATTTGCTTAGACCATTCTCGTTCTTCAGGATTTGAAAAGATGAGACTAGCTAGGAGAGGGCGATTGAGTTCTCCATTTTCTAAGATAATTTTTTGACCAAAGTGCTGGACTAGAGCTTCAAACAGACGACCACCAGGTTTCTGTAGTTGGTGGACGACTGCGTCGGCATCCACTACTTGAAAACCTTGCTTTCTTAGAAAATTTGTCACAGTTGACTTACCAGAGGCAATTCCCCCAGTGATTCCAATGATTTTTCCCATCAATTCCTCCTTTGGCACTGAGGACAAAAGTGAGTTCCACGTCCGCCTAGTTGGATTTTTTCAATGATGGTACCACAACGTGAACATTCTTGACCAGCCTTGTCATAAACCTGATGAAAATCCTGCATGGTCCCGTCTTCCCCAAAGGCATTGGTATAGGTCCGAATGGTGGAACCACCTTTTTCAACAGCCTGTCCCAATACAGCAATGGTCTGGTCATGAATGGCAGTCGCTTCTTCTACTGTCAAAGTCTGGGAAGATCTAGCCGGATGAATCTGAGCTCGCCAGAGAACCTCATCCACATAGATATTGCCAAGTCCAGCTACCAAGGTCTGGTCTAGGAGATGGGATTTGATAGGCTTTTTAGACTTAGCTAGGGCAGCTTGAAAGACCTGCACATCAAAGTCTTGTTCGCTTGGTTCAGGACCTAATTTTTTAGAAATAAAGTAGGATTCCAAAAGGTCAGGCGCCAAGAGTTCCATTGTCCCAAACTTGCGTACATCCTCATAAACAAGGGTTCCACCGTCCTCAAACTGGAAGAAAACATGGGCATGTTTGCGTTCAGGAACCTGGTCTGGATAGTAAAAATACTTGCCCTCCATGCGCAAATGAGAAATCAAGACCTTGTCTGTCAGATAAAAAAGCAAATATTTTCCACGGCGTCCCATTGACTCAACAATCTGACCAGGCACTTCCTTTTGAAACTCGTCCAAATCTGTCTTAATCATCTTGGGATAGCGAATTTCTACACTCGAAATCTTCTTTCCCAAAATCAATTTTTCTAAGCCACGACGAACGGTTTCAACCTCAGGTAATTCAGGCATAAATCCTCCTTCTGTAAAAACAAGAAGCAGGCATGAGCCCACCCCTACTTAGTATTCTTTTTCATTATAGCCAAAGTCAGCTAAATCTAGCTTTTTATCGCGCCAGTTTTTCTTGACCTTGACCCAAGTTTCTAGGAAAACCTTGTCCCCTAGCATAAGTTCAATATCACGACGGGCCATACTACCAATTTTCTTAAGCATAGCACCACCCTTACCGATGATAATCCCTTTTTGGCTATCGCGCTCGACCATGATAGTTGCACGAATGTGAACCTTGTCTGTCTCTTCATCTCGTTTCATAGAGTCAACCACTACAGCAACTGAGTGAGGAATCTCTTCACGAGTTAGGTGCAAGACTTTCTCACGAACCATTTCTGAAACCAAGAAACGTTCTGGATGGTCTGTAATTTGATCAGACGGGAAATATTGGAAACCTTCGTCCAGATTTTCACTCAAAATATCCACTAGACGAGAGACGTTATTTCCCTGAAGAGCTGAGATTGGTACAATTTCCTTGAAGTCCATCTGATTACGGAAATCATCAATCTGAGACAAAAGCTGGTCTGGGTGAACCTTATCAATCTTGTTCACCACCAAAATCACAGGAACCTTGGCAGCCTTGAGACGCTCGATAATCATGTCGTCTCCCTTACCACGCGCCTCATCAGCAGGCACCATAAAAAGAACAGTGTCCACTTCACGAAGGGTACTATAGGCAGATTCGACCATAAAATCTCCGAGAGCTGTTTTAGGCTTGTGAATCCCTGGTGTGTCGATAAAGACAATTTGCTCCTTGTCGGTTGTGTAAATTCCCATGATTTTATTGCGCGTTGTCTGCGCCTTGTCACTCATGATGGCAATCTTTTGCCCCATGACGTGGTTTAAAAAGGTTGATTTCCCAACGTTGGGACGTCCTAAAATGGCTACAAAGCCTGATTTAAAAGTCATAATTTCCTCTTACTGTTTAAAATAATAAATCCCAGATTCGTGGGAGAAAAATCAATGCGCCTGTTAAGGCTGCAAAAAGAGAGACCACTAATACCGCTCCTGCCGCCATATCCTTGGCATTTTTAGCCAGCATGGAAAAGTGATAGTGACTGGCCAAATCCACCACATTTTCAATAGCAGAATTGATAATTTCAAAAGCTACTACCAAGAAAATGCTCAATAGGAGAAAGAGCCATTCGATTCGTGACACCTGAAAAATAAAACCTGCAAGAATGACTACAAGAGCCGTCACTGCATGTTTTCGCATATTGCGTTCTTCCTTGATAGCAGTAAAAATTCCTGTGATGGCAAATTCTAAACTGGATATCAGGTCACGATTTTTCCATTTTCGTTTATTGTCTTGTGAGTCCATAGGCTGTCAAAATTTCTTCTTGTAAACCGAACATCTCCGCTTCTTCTTCCGGAGTGTAGTGATCATAGCCGTTGATATGTAAAAAGCCGTGTACTGCCAAGAAGCCCATCTCACGCTCAAAGCTATGGCCATATTCCTCGGTCTGCTCATGTGCCTTATCGATAGAGATGAAAAGTTCCCCAATATAGGCATCAAACTCAGACATCATCTCTGCCAATTCTGGATTTTCAAGTAAATCCTCTTCGTCAAAGGCAATTTCCAACTCTGGTTTATACTCAAGGCTGATGACATCTGTCGGACGGTCTGTGTCACGGTACTCAAGATTGAGTTCATGACTACGTTCATTGGTCACAAAGGTAACTGCCATCTCCTTGTCTTCTTTACCTAATTTTTGGGCTGCAAATTCCAAAATTTCTTGGGTTTGTTGCAACATTTCTTTTGAAACTTGACCAGTTTCATCTACCATTTCAATATACATGTGCTTCTCGTTTCTCTTTACTTGGCTTTATTATACCACATTTCCATGATTTTTATTCTACCTTTTTTTGATATAATACTATGGAATACAATCACAAGGAGAGAACGATGTCATTTGACGGATTTTTTTTACACCACATGGTTGAGGAATTGCGAAGAGAGTTAGTGAACGGTCGCATCCAGAAAATCAATCAACCTTTTGAACAAGAGTTGGTCTTGCAAATCCGCAGCAATCGCCAAAGTCATCGCCTGCTCCTTTCTGCCCATCCAGTTTTTGGACGCATTCAGCTGACCCAAACGACTTTTGAAAATCCAGCCCAACCTTCTACCTTTATCATGGTTTTGAGAAAATATTTGCAGGGTGCCCTGATTGAATCAATTGAGCAAGTGGAAAATGACCGTATTGTGGAAATTACGGTTTCTAATAAAAACGAGATTGGAGACCATATACAGGCTACCTTGATTATCGAAATTATGGGGAAACACAGTAATATTCTACTGGTCGATAAAAGTAGCCACAAAATCCTCGAAGTCATTAAACACGTCGGTTTTTCACAAAATAGCTACCGCACCTTGCTTCCTGGATCGACCTATATCGCTCCGCCAAGTACGGAAGCTCTCAATCCTTTTACAATCAAGGACGAGAAACTCTTTGAAATCCTGCAAACACAGGAAACGACAGCTAAAAATCTTCAAAGCCTCTTTCAAGGTCTGGGACGCGATACGGCAAATGAATTGGAAAGCATACTGGTTAGTGAAAAACTTTCCACTTTCCGAAACTTTTTCAATCAAGAAACCAAGCCATGCTTGACTGAGACTTCCTTCAGTCCAGTTCCTTTTGCAAATCAGGTGGGAGAGCCTTTTACCAGTCTTTCTGATTTGTTGGACACCTACTATAAAGACAAGGCTGAACGCGACCGCGTCAAACAGCAAGCCAGTGAACTCATTCGTCGTGTTGAAAATGAACTTCAGAAAAACCGCCACAAACTCAAAAAACAAGAAAAAGAGTTACTAGCGACAGACAACGCTGAAGAATTTCGCCAAAAAGGGGAATTGCTGACAACCTTCCTCCACCAAGTACCTAACGACCAAGACCAGGTTATCCTAGACAACTACTATACCAACCAACCTATCACGATTGCGCTTGATAAGGCTCTGACTCCCAACCAGAATGCCCAACGCTATTTTAAACGGTATCAGAAACTCAAAGAAGCTGTCAAATACTTGACTGATCTGATTGAGGAAACCAAGGCAACCATTCTCTATCTGGAAAGTGTAGAAACCGTCCTCAACCAAGCTGGGACTGGAAGAAATCGCTGAAATCCGTGAAGAATTGATTCAAACAGGTTTTATCCGCAGAAGACAACGGGAGAAAATACAGAAACGCAAAAAACCAGAACAGTATCTGGCGAGCGATGGCAAAACTATCATCTATGTAGGACGCAATAACCTGCAAAATGAGGAATTGACCTTTAAAATGGCACGCAAGGAAGAACTTTGGTTCCATGCTAAGGATATCCCTGGAAGCCACGTTGTCATCTCAGGAAATCTTGACCCATCTGATGAAGTCAAGACAGACGCAGCAGAACTAGCCGCCTACTTCTCTCAAGGTCGCCTATCAAATCTGGTTCAGGTAGATATGATTGAAGTCAAGAAACTCAACAAACCAACTGGCGGAAAACCAGGCTTTGTCACTTACACAGGACAAAAGACCCTCCGTGTCACACCAGATCCAGAAAAAATAGCATCCATGAAAAAATCCTGATTTTACTTGAAATCAGGATTTTCTTTTACATTTTACTCTGCAATCAAGGTTTCCAAACCAACCTTCATCATATCAGTGAAGGTATTTTGGCGTTCTTCTGCAGTTGTATCTTCATCTGGATTAACCAAACTATCAGAAATAGTCATAATAGCTAGCGCATCAACATGATGTTGGGCTGCCAGATAGTAGAGTGCCGCTGCTTCCATTTCCACAGCCTTGACTCCCCATTTACCAAGCTCGATGTTCTTTTCAAAGTAGTTTGAATAAAAGACATCAGATGATAAACGTTCCCAACGTGGGTTGTCATACCGAGTTCTTTGGCGATATGGTAGGCCTTGTCCAGCAAATCAAAGCTAGCGATTTGTGGGAAATCATACTGTGGCCAGTCATTACGGACAATGTTTGAGTTGGTTGCAGCTGCTTGCGCCAAAACCAATTCACGGACGTGAACATCTTCATTCAAAGAACCCGCAGTTCCCACACGGATCAATTTTTTCACACCGTAGTCAACAATCAACTCACGCGCATAAATCGAAATAGAGGGCATCCCCATCCCAGTTCCCATGACAGATACACAGTGACCCTTGTAAGTACCAGTGTAGCCAAACATGTTACGCACTTCGTTAAAACAAACAGCATCTTCAAGGAAATTCTCCGCAATAAACTTAGCACGAAGAGGATCCCCAGGAAGAAGAATTTTATCAGCAATTTCACCTTGCTGAGCAGCAATATGGATAGACATAGTTAAGATATAAAGGGCGACAGAGAACAAAGTAAAAATAGGAAACTGACGAAGCAGCGCAGATGCTAGACAGTTTATCTTTTTTACACAGTTCTCTGCCCGTATTCAGTTCAGCAAATACGGTTTACCCATCCTTTCTTTTTTTGTTATGAAAAGTTTTCCGATCGTGTTCAAATCAGAACACACGCTCTACCTTTCTATAATTTTTATAAATTTTAGATAGAATCTCGACTTTTGATACTAGGTATAAATTATAAATACTCTTTTTCAAATAGACCTAGAGTCGTTCTTAAAAAGCTAAAGGCAAACTATAAATCGCCTTATTGTATTCCGACACCATCTCATTGTAGTGTAATTTTTGATTTGCAACCAGTACTTCTGATTCTTTTATTTCCGCTATCAAATCCTTGATACTTTGATCAGCAGTAACACTGGTATCTCTTTCAATCTGTTCTAAAATTTTATTCTTCGTATCTTCTACAATAGAAGAGTGTTCATGTCTGGAAGAAGTTCCAGACTCTCCATAAAATTTACGCTTTGACTCCGAATGATTTGCCTCATTTTCATCGTTTGTAGAATTGTTGACAGATCGCTTTTCTTCTAGTAATTCTGAAGTGCTTTTTCGAATGGACATTTTTAATTCATGGTCCACAATCTTATCAGTTAATTCACGAAGCTGGATAATTAATTTTTCAACATACTGTTCTTTAATTTCAATTGCACTATAGGAAGACCGAATATACTCTTTTAAGTTAATAATTTTATGATATTGAAACAGAAAGACTATGATCAGATAACTCAAAACTGCTAAAACAATTGATGCTCCTTGAAATGGCTCGTAATTGGTTTCACTACCAGAATTATTAAAGGCAGCAAAGATAAATAACCAGACCAAGGTTAGGAGAACAATTATCAAAACCCCACGGATAATTCGAAAAAATGGATTATTAAATAAATTTGACATCATACCCTCTTACAATTCAGCAAGAATCGCTTTAAGCAAGCCCTTGAAGTCGCCTTTAACACGTTCAGTCACTTCTACAACTTCTTCGTGGTTGAGTTCTTCTTGGAATCCTGCAGCATGGTTAGTAATACATGAAATTCCTAGAACTTTCAAGCCTGAGTGAGCTGCTACAATAACTTCAGGAACAGTGGACATACCGACTGCATCTGCTCCCAATGTCTTATAGGCACGAATCTCTGCTGGGGTTTCATAAGTCGGACCGGTTACACCGATATAGACACCTTCATCAAGCTTGATACCAAGTTTTTTAGCCACTTCATGGGCAGTTGCACGGTATTCTGGTGTGTAGGCTTTAGACATATCTGGGAAACGTGGACCAAAATCATCCAAGTTTTCACCCATTAATGGGTTTTGCCCCGTCATATTGATATGGTCTGAGATAGCCATCAAGGTACTAGGACCAAATCCAATACCTCCAGCTGCATTAGTTACAATGACACCTTCACATCCGAGAACTTTCATCACACGCACTGGGAAGGTAACGACTTCCAGAGGATTTCCTTCATAGAAATGGAAACGACCTTGAAGAGCCAAGACCATGCGACCTGCAAGTTCTCCATATACCAATTTACCAGCGTGACCGACTACTGTCGAACGGCCCCAGTTTGGAATCTCAGCATAGTCTACTACAACTGGATTTTCGATTTCTTCTGCCAATTCTCCAAGTCCTGATCCAAGGATTAGACCAAACTCGGGAGCTTGGATTCCCTTGTCTTTCAGGAAGGCAGCTGTTTCATTGATTTTATCTAAAAATGTCATTGTGTGTCTCCTTTATTATTTTTTTAGCATTTGACCGATTTTGTCAAAAGTTTTAGCATTGCGAATGGTGATGTTGCGATAAAAAGGCATCTTGAGCAAGTACTTATGATAGGCAGTTGCATAGTAGGATTCCTCTGAGATTTTCCCCCAGAAAATCCCAAATTTTCCAAAATGAACCACTTCATCTTTCAGTTCTAAACTTTCAACTGTCTCAATGACTTGAGCCACATCCAATCCCTCCGTGTAGAAGAGCACATCTTTTCGAGCCAAGTCTTTGGACCACCAATCTGGCAGATTTTCAAGTTCCGCTTCAAAGTCCTCAAGACTCAGCAAAGAAAAGCTCTGAATAAATGAATAATGGACTTCAAAGAATACCTCTAACTTTTCAACCAATCGGGCTTTGGGGTCTGTCGAAGTAAAGAAAATATTGCCACTGTTGATGTAGGTCTCAACCTTTTCCAGTCCCAACTCTGTCAGTTCTTGACGAAGTTGCGCCATGACAACTTTATTTTTCCCACCTACATTAATGCCCCGAACAAGTAAAGCATATCGCGTCATCTTATACCAATTTATCTAAGAAACTTTCCCCAATCATGGCAGTTTCAACACCAAAGTTATCGGCAACAGTCGCTGAAATATCTGCAAAATGTCCTACTGGAATGACACCATTTCCTTTAAAGGCAGGGCTATAGGCCAACAATGGAATATATTCACGAGTGTGGTCTGTTCCTGCATAGGTTGGGTCATTTCCATGGTCCGCAGTAATCAAGAGAAGGTCGTTCTCCCTCATGGCTGCGATAATTTCAGGCAAGCGTTCATCAAACTCATGCAAACAATCACGGTAACCATGAGCATTACGGCGGTGGCCGTATAGGGCATCAAAGTCCACCAAGTTTGTGAATGAGAATCCTTTTTCAAACTCAGCAAGGCCCATAGTCTTCAACAGTGTGTCAATTCCATGACTATTTGACTTGTTGTGACCCATATCATGGTTGATACCAGCACCGTTAAAGATATCGTTGATTTTACCAACAGCATAAGTATCGATACCTGCTTCATTGAGTTTATCCAAAACAGTTGGTGCAAATGGAGATACGGCCAAGTCACGACGGTTTGCTGTACGAGTGAAGTTACCTGGTTCACCTACATAAGGGCGAGCAATGACACGTCCCAGAAGGGCTGGGCGCTCAAGGGTGATCGAACGAGCGTATTCACAGATACGGTACAATTCATCCAAAGGAATGATGTCTTCGTGGGCAGCAATCTGCAAAACAGGATCTGCTGAAGTATAGATAATCAACTCTCCAGTTTCCATCTGACGTGGTCCAAAGTCATCGATAACAGCCGTTCCTGAGTAAGGTTTGTTGGCTTCACGAATAACCTTGCGTCCTGAGAATTCTTCGATTTTTGTCAAGATTTCTTCTGGGAATCCGTCCCAGAAAGTATCGAAAGGCTCGGTAATGTTGAGTCCCATGATTTCCCAGTGTCCAGTCATGGTATCCTTACCAAGAGATACTTCTTCCAATTTTGTTGCATATCCTGTTGGATTGCTTTCGGCTGCTACAGTCTTCAGAGGAGTTTCACGAGGAATATTTCCTAGACCAATTTTAGCCATGTTTGGCACATTCAAACCAACTGCTTTTGAAATGTGTCCCAATGTGTCAGAAGCCCCATCTGGAACCCCTGCATTGACAAAGTTATTGGCATCTGGTGCAGCACCGATTCCCACAGAATCCAGTACAACCAAGTGAATACGATTAAATTTTGACATAGTGTATCTCCTTATTATTTTGCTTTTGTTGAAGTTAAAATCTGAACCCCGTCTCGTCCAGCAACGATGACCCTATCCACCATTTGGTTGAATAAGCCGTGCTCTACAACACCAACGATATGGTCCAATTCTTGTCCGAAAGCAATTGGATCTTCAATGAAATCCAAGGCAAGGTCAATGATAAAGTTCTGCATATCCGTCACAAAACGTTGGCCATCTTTTTCACGGAAACTTGGTTTGTAGCCAGCTTGCTCAAAACGACGAAAGACCTGTTCTGCACCATACTGAACCACTTCTACTGGCAATTTAAAAGCACCCAGTTTGTCGACCAGCTTGCTTTCATCCACTACCCAAATGTAGTCTTTTGAGGGCGTTGCCACAACCTTCTCCATGAGAAGGGCACCACCACCGCCTTTGATTCCATTAAACTGACTATCCACTTCATCCGCCCCGTCGACTGTCACATCGACAAAGTCTACTTGGTCAATAGACTTGAGCGGGATATTAAGCCCTTCAGCCTGTTTACTAGTCACACTAGAAGTCGTTACAGCTGTAATCTGTAACCCTTCTTCCTTGATCCGACGACCGATTTCTTCTACGAAGTAATAGGCAGTAGACCCCGTTCCAAGTCCGACTACCATGCCATCCTTGACAAACTCAGCAGCCTTGATACCTGCCATTTTCTTCAGATTTTCCACTCAAACACCTCCATTAAAGAGCTACTTTTATTATAACATGTATCCTTTTTTATTTCATGGATACACTAGAAAAACCCGAACATTTTTATTTCGGGTTTTGATGTCCTATTTAACCATATCAGGATCGTAATCATAGAATCCTGTATCAAGGAAACGGTTTTTAGGGTGAAGTTTACGAACTTCTTCATCCAGCAAGAAGGCTTGGTCATGGCTAAAGTTACCCTCTTGAATCAAACTACGCGCTTGGATAAAGAGTTTTGCAATCTCAACAAAGTTCTGACCAGGAGTGTAGAGCCCTTCTAGTTTCCAGTGAGTAAATCCATGCTCTACCAATTCTGTCAATTTTGTCATCAAATCAAGATCGTTATTGGCAAAGATGTGGGTACCATGATTATCTTCAAAAATGGAATAGTGGCTCTCTGGGTCACTCGGCTCAGCCAAGAAGAGGTCACGCTTGCGCGTCTTTTCATCATCGATATGCGTAAAGTTATAGTAGTTTTGCAAGAGCGGACGTTTAGAATGGTGGATGACACTAGCACCATAAACCAACACTTCAGCAGGAATTTCCAAAATCTCTGGCATTTTAAAGAGTTCAGCAGATGGAATTTCACGCGCCAAAACAGCCTCAGATGCGCCAGCCTTTTGTCCCCAGAAGTTAATCTGGCGACTGCTAGTTACCATAGTCGAAGCATCGTAGATGGTCTTAAAGGAATAACCATCACGGTTGACCACGTAAAAGACACCTGCATCACCAATCGTAATGTAGTCTATCTTGATTTCTTCCAAGAAATCGAGGAAGGGCTTGATACGATCCATCATATCTTGGTGCATGAGGGCATTGACCGCAACGATCAATTCCTTACCTGCTTCATGAACCACCTTAGCAATTTCACGCAATTGGTCATGGCTAAAGGTTGTTGGCAGACGAAGGCCAAAATCTTTCTCACCAACATAGATACGGTCTACGCCAACTTCGAGCAGTTGTTTAACTTGTTCAATACTTTCAGCAGTTGCTGTAATGATAATCTTTTCCATAAGAAAAATTATACCACATTTCTCAAAAATCAGCTATGAATACTGGGAGTTTTACAAAAAGTTAGGCTTATTTTTAACTTTTGAAATTAAAAAGTGAACAGTACCAGCACCGTTCACTCTCTTTTTATGCATGTGTTTCTTCAACTAGGTAGCCATCATTCATGACATAGATACGGTCAACCTTATCAAGAAGGCGTGTATCATGTGTAATCATGACAACTCCTCTACCTTGTTCGTGGGCAATGACAGCCAACATTTCTGTTACTTGGTAGGCACGCTGGGTATCTAAACTTGCTGTTGGCTCATCTGCAAGCACGATACTTGGATTGTTATAAAGCGCTCTAGCAATTGCGGCTCGTTGACGTTCTCCACCCGATAAAGCCTTGGGATACTGATCTTGTACTTTTCCCAAATCCAACAACTCAAAAAGTTCTTTTCGATCACTTTTACTATTTTTCCCTTATCCAGTCTGTCAATCAAATCCAACTGTTCCTTGACCGTTAGAAAAGGAATTAAGTTTGAAGCTTGGAGAATAAAGCCAAACTCTCTAAAACGGAGGTCTGTTTTCTCCTTCTCTGTCAAACTTCCTGTTTCCTTCCCCTTGACTAAAATCTTTCCACTCGATGCTTCCTGAAGTTGTCCTAGAGTTGTTAGAAAGGTCGTCTTCCCAGAGCCTGAAGGCCCAACGATAGCCACGAACTCTCCCGCATTTAGCTGAAAATTCGTCTCATGCAGAGCTACGACTTTCATCTTTCCTTCCCCGTACGTTTTTGTCACTTGACTCATTTCAATCAATGCTGTCATACTATTCTCCTTATCATTCTGCAATCGCAGTAATCGGGTCCACCTTTAGCAAGCGTGGAAGTGAAATGACACCACCTAGAAGGGCCATCAAGCAAATTACCAAACTTAAGACAGAGTAGGCTATCCAACTTGGGTAGAAAAAGAAGGTAGCAGGTAAAAACAAAATCACTCCTCCGATAGCTAGCAAGGCTAGAGAAATTCCCATACCAGCTAGGAAGAAGATTTGACAGAAAAGAGACCATACAATGGTTTTGATCTGTATTCCCTGAGCCCGCATTATTCCATAAAGACCTAGTTTTTGGATGGTAATGATATAGACAAAAATCCCCACAATCAAGCCTGTGATGACAATCATAGCGAGAATCATCCCTGAAAATACATTAACTTGAGGTGTGTAACCAGGAATTTTCGATATCATTTTTGGAATAGAAATCTGTTTCAGTCCATCACCAGCCACTTCTATATCATTTTTCAATACCAAGGCAGAGATCGATTTATTAAATTTTAAAGTTCCTTGTAAAATCCAATAAGTTGTCAGACTCGTAAAGACAACAGGCTCGGTGAAAAATTTATTTCCTTGAGTCAGGCCTACAATCTTGTAACTTGCCTCACTTCCATTCATCTGAATGGTATCACCTAGCTTAATCCCATAGTTCTCAAAGGACTGATCCACGACAACCTCATCATCTCCCTCAGGATAACGACCCTCAATCAAACTCGGAGAGATAAAAGAGTCCCACTCCTGAGCAAAGATGGAAACATTGACCTTTTCACTATCATCGACTAGATTGGTCACAGCGAACATATAGCCCAGTGGAGCTGCCTCTTTAGAACTCTTATCCTTATAGTCCTTTTCAGGAATAAAAGATGCCGTCAAATTATCATTTGCGTAGTCAGATAAAACCACACCCGTCGCTTGCCAATTATCAATAGCGGCTCGGTTGTTTCGCACAAGACCAAGAGCTAAACTGGTCATAAAAAAGACCATGAAAGCGATAAGAAAAATGGTAGTTAAAATCAAACTATATCGAAGTTTGTTTTGTAATATTTCTTTGATAGCAAGATACATGCTTATCTCCTTTAACTTTTCCAAGAGGTATCGGTTAGACACCCCGCTACTATAAAAATAGAGAGACAGAAAATCTGTCTCTCTATTCAAAACAAATCTCACTAATCAAATTAAATAAAATCAAGAAAATAAGGAAACAATTTTTCGTAAAAAAGAATCATTTAGTAACTCTATTCTCTTAAAAATATAAGTAATTATGTATATTAATAAATATTAGGTATCCACTCATCTTATCATTTTCACATTATGGTGTCAAGAAAAGTGATTTTGAAAAGGGACTTTATTCTTTTTGTAACCTTTCTGTAATAATTATCTGCTGAAAAAATGATAAAATAGTTATGTACCTGTAAGGAGAGAATCATGTCTGCAAGAAAACTAAAAACTCATGAATTTGAACATATTGAAGAAACAGTGCAAACTCCACTCTATCAAGATTATACACCTGAAACATCAATGGGAGCAAATGTAAAAGAAATCCTATTTTTTGTTAATATTGCCTGTTTTGGTATCTTTATGGCACTTTTCAGCTTTATCTTTTTAGCCTTAAAATTTAATACGACTCTATCGTTTATAGCTGCTATGGGTGTAAGTTTTGCCCTTTTAAAATTACAAAGAATGATTATTAAACAAAAAATGACAAAATAAAGGTTGGTCTTTGTGCCAGCCTTTTTCTTATGTCTAATAGAAAAAGACAGAGTAAGACTGTCTTTTTTTATCTATTCTTACGTTTCGAGGGAGATTGAATTGCAATCTTGACTTCAAAAATCGTTCCTCTTGGTTTATTATCCTTAACTGTAATCGTTCCTCTTAAGGAATCGACAATCTGCTTGGCCAAAGATAATCCCAAACCAAAACCACCTTTCTGACGAGTTCTTGCCTTATCAACACGATAGAAGCGATCAAAGATTTTCTTTTTATCTGTAGCCGAAATACCAATACCATTATCAGATACAGTAAGATAAAGATGCCGATCTGTACAATGAACAAGAAACTCAATCTTTCCATCTTCTTCTGTATATTTTATTGCATTATCAAATAAGATTGTCATTAACTGTTTGAGAAGCAACTTATCTGTCATAATAGGACGGTAAATTCTATTTTCAGATTCAAAGACTCGGTCATTTTCCGAAGCAATCAAGCCATAGTTCGTAAAGGTCGTTTTAAAGAACTGTGGTGGTACTTCCGCTATTTCTGGTTTTATTCCATCATCACGACGGGCTAAGTTAAGAAGATTTGTTGTTAAAAAACGCATATTTCGAACTTCTTCAAGACTGGAAGCAATACTCTCACTAGACTCCATAATGGTCGCTTCGGGTTTTCTAAACAAATTCTCCAAACGATTTTGCAGTACTGCTAAAGGAGTTCTCAATTCATGACTGGCATTTTCCACAAAAGATTTCTGCTTTTGCATGCTTTCCAATAATGGTTTTACACTGACACGTGCTAAGTAAAGACTAGCTATCAAGGATAAAAGCCAAAAACTTGCCATCACAACCACAATTAAATGCTCGTGATTTTGACTAATTTGTTCTAACTGACTAGTGTTAATCAAGACAGCCGCATATTTGACATTGGTTGAAACTGAAGATGTAGTGGTCTCCATCAAAATCATACGATAGATTTCTTCCTGACCATAACTATTGACAACTTGGATTTGCCGAATGTGATTCAATTCTCTTTTTTCTAACCTAATCTTATCTAGGCCTAAAAAACGATTTCCTAATAAAAGTTGGTTAAAATCCTTATCAAAAAGCAAAACCTCTGTATTAGAGCTGACATTGGTTTTTATTTCAGCTTTATTGGCATCAGTTGTCGCTGGTTCAATGTTCTTGACTTCCTCAGTAGCTCGATTCAAGGCTAACTGAATAACAGCTTGAGGGCTTCCACTTAAGGCATGTAACTTCTCATCCACCGAAGTATAAAGACTCGAGTGCATGACCTGCAAAATAATCAGAGTCATGGTAGAGAAAATCAGAGTGAAGACACCAAAGTTGCGGATAAAATAACTAAAGTCATCCGCATACCATGTTTTTTTTAGTTTACTGAACATCTTTTAAAATATACCCAACACTGCGCAAGGTTTGCAAATTCTCTGCAAAAGTGGTTCCTTTTAATTTCTTACGGACTTTTGAAACATAAACTTCGACAACCGAAATCGTTGTATCACTATCAAATCCCCATAGACGATCAAAAATCTGAGTCTTGGGCAAAATAACATTTTGATTTTGAAGGAAATAGACTAATAAATCAAACTCTTTCCCCAGCAATTCGACAGGAGTATCTTCAACCTTAACGGTGTTTGTTGACAAATTAACTACAATATTTCCATAAGTCAAGGTATTTTCATTAAACTTACCTGAACGTTTGAGAAGGGCTTGAATCCGCATTTTGAGTTCTTCTAGGTAGAAAGGTTTAGTCAGATAATCATCCGCTCCCAGTTCAAATCCATGTCCCTTGTCATCCAAACTTTCCTTGGCAGTCATAATCAGAACTGGTGTCGTAATTCCCTTTTCACGCAATTCTTTCAAGACTTGGAAGCCATTTTTTTCAGGCAACATTAAATCGAGCAAAATCAAGTCATAGACGCCACTTTCAGCTTCGTAGAGACCTTCTTCTCCATCAAATACCTGCATGACATCTGCAAAATCGTCTAAAAAGTCAAATACTGAATTTGACAGACCTAGGTCATCTTCAACCAATAAGATTTTTATCATGAGAAACTCCTCCTTATTAAAACCATTATACCAAATTTGCCTTAAAAAAAACTCAACTCTCTGCATTTTACATGAGATAGCTGAGTTTTCTTTTTATTTTAGGCTTATTTATGCATTTCCGTATTGAAGAACGACTGCTTCCACTGCAGCTTTTTCACGGTTAATCAAGTCAACACGCGCTGCAATATCCTTGATTCCCATACCGATGTTACGGCTAAGAGCAAGGTCAGAAAGTTGCGGTTCAAGAATTCCTTGTATTCCGCCAAGCGTTGCTGAGTTTTAAAGATGTGTGATGGGAAGATAACAAAACTATCAAAACTCATATCACCACCAAGAGCTGCCTTAATCCAATCCCAGTTTTCACGCGCCCATACCCAAACAGTTTCTTGAGTAGCTTGGTGTCCGAGGAATTGGAGGTACCATGAAGAAAGGTCTTGTGGCTTAACGATAAATTTGTCTTTCCAAGTTGCAAGAAGGGTTTGAATGTTTTCGGCATCTGTACTGTATGCAAGAGCTCCTGCCAACTGGCGCTTGAAGACCGCATCCGTCGCATGAGTGTAAAGGTCAAGATAAGTGGCTACCAATTCCTCAGTCTCGTGATGTTTCATTTCATTGATTAGGACTTGGGAACGGATTGCTGCTGGAAGTCCTGCAAGCTGATCCTTGTGAGCCGCGAAGATTTGGCTAGCGACTTGGCTAGCGACTGAATCATTTGAGCGAATCATCATGGAAATGGTCAACTGACGAACCAATTCGTCTTCATCTGATTCACCATCTTTAGCTTCGAAACCAAGACGGTCATAGTTGTGACGAGCCAATTTAGCAACCAGACTGTTAAAGGCTTTCTCAGCTTCTGTACCTTCATCGATAAAGCGCTCAAGGGCAGAAATCACTTGAGAAACAGCTGAAACGACAAGGTAAGATTCTTCTTTAGCAAGTTTATCAAGGACTGGGAGCAAGTCAGCATAAGAAATGTGCCCTGCTTCAGCAAGCAAACGACGTTCTTGAACAATTTGCAGTTTGCTTGTGTTATCAAGTGTCTCTAGCTCAGCCAGAACAGCTTCTAACAAGTCTCCTTGATAGTCGGTAATGTAGTGGGCTGTATTTTCAGTATTGAAACGAAGAGCTCCTTCATTTTCAGCAAGAAGAGCTGCGTAGCCTGGAATTTCGATGCTTTCAGTTTCGAGTGTATCAGGCAAGCCTTTCCAGTTACTATTGAGTGGCACAACCCAGAGACGGTTCTTGTCTTCGTGCTCACCGATAAAGAATTGTTTTTGTGAGATCTTCAAGACATCATTTTCAACTTTGACAGTGAGAACTGGATAACCAGGTTGTTCCAACCAAGAATCCATAAAGGCTGCAACATCACGACCTGATGCTTGACCAAGAGCATTCCAAAGGTCACGACCAATTGTATTGCTGTATTGATGTTTTTCAAAGTAGGCATGCAAACCTTTGGCAAAATCGGCATCACCTAGCCAACGACGAAGCATGTGCATGAGGCGACTTCCTTTGGCATAGACGATAGCTCCGTCAAAGAGCGTATTGATTTCATCTGGATGTTTAACTTCGACGTGAACAGATTGAACACCATCAGTCGCATCACGTTTCAAGCAGACGGAACACCACCTGTTTGGAAATCTTCAAAGATATTCCAGCTTGGTTCAATAGCATCTACACAGACGTACTCCATCATGTTGGCGAAGCTTTCATTGAGCCAAAGGTCATCCCACCATTTCATAGTAACAAGGTTACCAAACCATTGGTGAGCCAATTCATGGGCCACAACAAGGGCAACTTGTTGACGGCTGGCAAAGGTAGAGTTTTCATCCACAACCAAGTAAACTTCACGGTAGGTCACAAGACCCCAGTTTTCCATAGCTCCAGCTGAGAAGTCAGGAAGGGCGATGTGGAGAGATTGAGGGATCGGGTACTTAACTCCATAGTAATCTTCGTAAAACTCGATAGAGCGAACAGCGATATCCAGTGAGAAATCAAGGTTTGATAGTGGATGAGCTTTGGTTGAGTAAACACCTACAAGAGTACCGTTTTTAGTCTTAGCCGTCACACCTTGCAAATCACCCGCAACAAAGGCCAACAAGTAAGAAGACATGCGAGGTGTTGTCTCAAACTTCCAGATACCTGTTTCCTTACGTTTTTCAACATCGATTTCTGGCATATTAGACAAGGCCAATTCACCTTCTGCTTGGTCAAAACGTAGAGAGAGGTCAAAAGTTGCTTTGGCTTCTGGCTCATCCACGCATGGGAAGGCTTCGCGCGCAAAATGGCTCTCGAACTGAGTTGACAAGACTTCCTTCTTGACTCCATCAACTGTGTAGTAAGATGGGTAAATCCCTGTCATGTTGTCTGTAATTTTTCCTGAGAAAGCGATAACCACTTCAACTTGACCTGCTTCCGCAAGTTCAATATGAAGGGCTTCATTGTCATGGTCAACTGTAAATGGGCGAGCTTGACCTGCAACTTCTACAGAAGCGATTTCTAAGTCTTTTTGGTGAAGGGAAATACGGTCACTCTGTGCTTGACCAGTGATGGTTACCTTCCCTGAAAAAGTCTTGGTCTCACGACTCAAGTCTAAAAATAAATCATAATGTTCAGGAACAAATTGCTTAATAAAATGTTCAACTGCTTGCATAGTTTTCTCCTATCTAAGTTTAAGAGCTAGAGCTCTTCTTCAAACAAACTTATTATATCATGTTTTGCTTAAGAAAAAAGGATTGGACGGCGATTTCCAAAACTTTCTTCCTTCTAATAGTCTACAGTGGGTAGACCTTGCGAAATTCTTCTAAAACAACCTTGCTTTCAGGTGTAAAAGTCAGCCCAGCCTCCCTCAGCCACTCATCGAAACAATCCTCGTGAACCTGACGCCAATAGGCTAGGGATTTGTCACCTTCCCCTTCTTTGAAGGCATGGTCAGCCGAAACATACTTGAAAGATTCAACAGAAACCCTTGTAATTTCGACAATGCAGACAGCCTGATTTTGACTGTCTAAAATGACATCGAAGGTTCCTTCTCGTGGAAGGGGTTCGGCTTCTAGTGCATAGAGGTCGTAGGCTGAAGCCGTTGCTGTCTTTTCTCCTCTTAAAACCAAATCTGCCAATAAATCGGCATCTACTCCAAAAGCCCAGGCATCTATCTCATCTCCAATTGAGGGGTTGATTTGCTTGTAGGCATTCCACATTTCTTGCGGTGTCACGGGTGCTCCTTTGTAATTTTTTACTTTCTTCTTTTATATGTTTGAGATGATCTGGATGGTCAATCTCTAAATTAAAAATATCTGGAATAGAACTATAGTGGATAATGCATTCGATACCCATCTGATTCATTTTTTGTATGAAAGAAACATTCAGATATCCTGCTACAGCAAAGTCAATCTTTTTCATCCTTGCTTTATCCTGCATATCTCTTAGCATATCTAACATTATTGGACTTTCCATATTATGCCATTGACTGTTTCTCACAGTCGCAAAAACAAAAGAAGTCAAATCATTCATTCCAACTACAATCTTTGAAATACCCGTTTCCAGTATCCTGTCTAAGTCAAAATAAGCTGACGGCAATTCAATCATTGTGCCGATTTTCCCAGTAAAACCATGCTGACACAATCCTGTAATAGCTTGCTTTAACTGCTCAGCATCATTGACAAAAGGAAAGATAACAGATAGGTTGGGATTGTTTTGATAAATTTCTGTAACGACATGTGCTTCATCCTGAAATTCATCCGGACACGCCAGCAAACGCCTAGTTCCTCTATATCCAAATAAGGGATGATTTTCATCAAAATACTCTTTAGTCCCCTTTAGACAATTAGCTTCTGTATTCGTTAATTCTGAAAAACGATACCAAACTTCTTCATCTGAATACAAGGAGCAAATGGTGTCTAGATAATCTTTTACAAATTGCTGACAACTTGGTAATAGTATATTTTGATTGAGCTCTCTCAACAAATATTCCCCACGAATCATGCCAACATGATGAAATAGTTGTGGGTAAACTTTTTCAACAATTTGTTCTCCACTAAGGGCAAGTTGGTTTCTCATCATTCACCTTCCAATTCATGTAAGAAGTCTTGTACAGTTCCGAAAATCCTAATAATTCAGACTTAACCTTCAAGACTAATGGCGATGCATTTTCTTCTGTGATCTCTTGAATATCCATCCAAATATATCCCAGTGAATCATTCACACCATCAGACACAGCTTCCGAAGTCGTAACTTGAGGTTCACTCTCATTCATTTCAACATCATACAAGGCCATGACATGGTGAACCATAAAATTTTTTAACTCTTCCCTGACGAAAACATCGTAGATTCGAGGATTAGAGTAGCTTCTAACAGTAAATCCCGTCTCTTCCATAACTTCTCTAGTCAGCGTTTCCGTCAGTCCTTCACCAAGTTGCTGACTGCCTCCAGGTAGATCGGACCGATTTTGATAAGGGCCTATCGTTTTTTCAATGCAGAGTAACTTCCCATTTTCGAGCAAACAGCGTAGACTCCAAAGTGTCTTTTGATTTCCATCAAATCCTCCTATTTCAAAGACCAGCCACCATCTATTGTCAAAATTTGTCCCTGCATGGCAGATGCCTTTCCACTGGCCAAAAAGAGACTGACTTCTGCCACTTCTTCTGGCTCAATCCAGCGTTTGATTGGTGTTTCACTAGCAACCCAGTCAGCCAATTCACCTGGCTCAAAGTCCGCAGCAGTCATAGCTGTCTTGACTGCTCCTGGAGCGATACCAAATACCTGAATCCCAGCTTCTGCATAGTCTAGAGCCAACTGCTTGGTAAATCCAGCCAAAGCATGCTTAGAAGAAGTATAGGCGTGTCCACCGCCACCTGCTAAGTTAGAAGCAATAGAGCACATATTGATAATGGAGCCTTTTTTATTTTCCAGCATTTGCGTCAAATAATAGCGAGTCAACTCAACAGGAGTCACATAGTTAATTTCAAAAATTTCTTGAATTTCCTGCGCTGTCTGTTCCAAAAGCGGTTTATAATCATCCAAAATTCCCGCAGTATTGCACAAAACATCAATCTGAGGACACCAATCAAAAATAGGCTCTAAGTCCAAGGTCAAATCTCTCTGTAAAAAGTGAAAATCACCCTGTAAGAGTGGATTTTCGCCTTGGTCCACTCCATAAACTTGATAGCCCTTATCTAAAAATAGTCTAGCCTGAGCTAGTCCGATACCAGAACTCACTCCTGTAATGAGTACACGCCTAGTCATATACTTCTACCCAATCCGTCGCTAAAACATCACAAGGTGTCGGACTCCACATGGAAAAACCTTCTCCCTCCCCAGAAACGTTGATTAGGAAATAAGGTGTCACTTCAAGTGCAACCCCGTTTTGTTCAATTGTGTCAAAAAGCTGCACATAGTTTTCAGCACCTCCCCAACCAGTACGTACGTATTTTTTCTTAGCCTTTAACCCAGGTAGAATTTCTTCAAATGTCATGTTTTTCTCCTTTAATATCAATAATTCTCCCCTTCATTATAACAAAAAAACCGCTTTAAAATGGCTTTTTGACTGTGATTTATTTACATCTGCTTCTACTTACGGCAAATTATTCCCTGCAGCAAGATAAATTTCATACCATTCTTTTCTTGTTAAGCTAAAGTTTGCCGCTTGGCTAACTTCTCTCAAGTGCTTAGGATTTGTTGTACCTACGACTGCCTGCATTTTTGCTGGATAACGCAATATCCAAGAAATGGCAATAGTTGAAGAGGTTACTCCATATTTAATAGCTAAACGATCAAGTACTTGATTTAAAGCTTGAAATTTCTCATTTCCAACAAAATTCCCTTTAAAATACCCGAATTGTAAGACAGACCATGCTTGAATGACCACATCGTGTAATTTGCAATATTCAAAAATGCTGCCATCTCGTATAGCTGCTTGACTATCTTCCATATTAACATGAAAACCTGATTCGAATCCTGGAGTAAAAGCCGCACTCAATTGTAGCTGATTAACAGCTAACGGCTGCTTGACATCTTTTTTAAGTAATTCCATCATCATGGGATTTTGATTAGAAACTCCAAAATTTCGAACCTTACCTTGTTTATAAAGAAGATCAAAGGCTTCTGCTACTTGGTCAGATTCCATCAAAGCATCTGGTCGATGAAGGAGCAAGCTATCTAGATGATCAATCTTCAATCTTTGCAAAATTCCGTCAACTGATTTTATAATATAGTCCTTAGAAAAATCAAAATAGGTAAATTCTTCAATGCGAATGCCACATTTTGGACTGAATCCACATCTTTTCTCTTAAATCTGGACGATTTTTTAGGACAAGACCTAACAGTTCTTCACAACGACCACGACCATATATATCAGCCAAGTCAAAAGCATTGATTCCAACAGAAAGTGCTGTTTCTACAAGCTCTTCAACTTCTTTTACAGACTTATCTTCTATTCTCATCATTCCGAGAACAATTTCTGATAATTCTTTGTCATCTTGACCAAGAGTTATGTATCTCATCAAATTTTTCTCCTTAAATTTCTAACATTCTTCCCTTCATTATAACAAAAAACCGCTTTGCAACGGCTTTTTGACTATATTTCACTCCATTTTATCTTCTTAAACCCACGGAACAAGACAAAGATTCCAATAAAGAGAACAGCTAAAGGAATGAATTTTGTAAGGAAAACATTTGAAATTCCCATCCACTCATAGTAACGAAGCAGAGAACCTACAATAAGATGGGCAACAATCATACTGACAAAGGGACGAAAGACAGCTTCTTTCCAATTCCAAATACTGATGACTAGAGAAAGCGTAAAGATAGACAAACTATCCCAGGGAGCAGGAAGATAAAAGTCCCCTTCTTGTATGAAACTTGCCATTCCTACATATCCTAGAACAACTAGCAGAACTATACTTCCAACGACAATATAAGTGCCAATTTTCATCTTAGGAGAATCTTGGACTAAGCCCCAACGTAAGATTGTGGCCACAAGAGCAAATCCAATCAGAAAAAGAAGAAGTTGCCCTAAAAAAGTAAGCAAATTGACTGTTAAGAGAGGACCTTTAGAAAAATCACCTAGTAATTGATAGTAACGTAATACCGCTAGGACGAGAATTGGCGTCAAAAGGGACTCTTTGATAGAACTACGTGGTGCTTCCTTAAGTATCTCTTTCATTATTTTTTTAGGATTCTTACCTAGATACTCCTCTGCACTCATGCCATCTCGTTCTGCTTCTGAGAAATCAAGCATCATCAAATAAATCTGCTCTCTGAGATAGTCCTCATCATAGAGAAATCCAGCAAGATTAAAACTATCCCACAGCTCCTCAAAATACTGCTGATTGTCCTCAGAAAACTGATGCAACAAAGCGCTTGTTTCTTCATAATACTTCATTTTCGTCATGGTTTACCCTCCATTCTTTATCCCTTCTACTTTTTGACTCAAATCGTCCCATTGTTGCCAAAAGACCGAGACACGCTCTTCTCCTTCTTTAGTTAACGAAAAATACTTCCGATCTGGACCATCTGGCGACGGGCGCATGTCGCCTCTTATCCATTGATTTTTTTCTAACTTTTGCAACAAAGGATAAATAGTTCCTGGAACGATAGTATCAAATCCAGCCTCTCGCAAAGTCTGAACCAACTCATAACCATACCGCTCTTTTTGACCGATCATATCCAAGACACAACCTTCAAGAACACCTTTTAATAGTTGAGTTTCCTTCATCCCTTCCCCCTTCTAATCTATTTTGTAATACCTACTAGTAGCTTCATCTATAATATACCACTTCCACACTAGTTTGTAAAGCATAATAGTTGAAATAAAAAAACGACAACCACTTTTCAGCAGTTATCGTTGCTTATCTTTTAATCTTTTCCACCAAGTCGACTGTTAATATTCATCATGATACTAGCTATTTTTCACCCCAGTACGGATCTGATGCATAGCGTACATTCATTCCTGTCGCTTTATTTCCAAGGTGATCTCTTCCACGGTCAATATAGTTCTCACGAATCCACTTGGCCGCACCAAGAATTCCTTTATCTACATCATCAAATTTCTTAGCTGAATCATAGGGACTGGTATCGTAAGCAGCTATACCGAAGAAGTTATTTTTATCATTAGCAATTTGGCTACGTCCCCAAGCACTTTCTAGCGCACTGTGAGCCATTAAATAGAGAGCATTAACACCATAACGTTTTTCAGCTTCTTTAAAAATTGCTCCTTTACCAGCAAGACGGCTGTTTCGGATATTCATCATCGAATAAACTCTATTTAATTCATCCGCATTATAGTTGGTTGGTTCAGTTAAATTCTTGAAAAGGAAACGATTTTTGATAGTAAACCCATCGAAATGTTCTCCATCCTTTGAATAATACTTCTTACCAATTTTCATGGCTGAAGTATGTGGAGCTACCCGAATACTCGTGTATGGAGAAAGTTCATGGTATAGGAATCTTCCGTCAGTGGTATAGTGAGGAATAAACTCACTTCCTTCCTCAACTAAAGTCAAATCGCTTTGATTCATATAGCCCGATAAGCCTGATATTGAAACAGCTAGGCGACCACCCTTGGTTTTAGAGCCATCATAGGTCACAATACTTCCCTGATTGACATAGCTCAAAATATCTCCTGATTCGCTATAAATATAGGCTGTGATTGGTTTAACCTTAAAATATTTTGGGATTTGAATCCACTTTCCGTTATCTTGGAAGAAGTACTCTTTATTTTTGATGCTAAAACCACCAGTAACATAACTTCCATCTTCTTTTAGGTAGTACCATGCATTGTAGTTAGAATCAAAAATCCATTCATTCTTGGCCATATAACCACCAGATTTTAGGTAATAAGCACCAATCCATTCACGTGAAGCATAAGCACCACCTGATTTTAAGTAAAACCAGCTATTATAAGATTTATCAAAAATCCATTCTTTTTCAGCCATTGCTCCACTATTTTTTAGATAGTAAGCATCTTTCCACTGATTACTGACCATCACACCATCATTATTAAAATAGTACCATGTGCCCTTAATCTTTTCCCATTTATTACGAAGGATCTTTCCTGAATCTGTAGCATAATACCATTTATCAGTAATCTTCACCCAAGCATTTTGAGCCATTGCTCCACTACTATTAAGAAGATAATCGTCCACTAGAACATTGCTAGCCATAACTCCATCTTGATTGAAGTAATACCAAACATTGCTAATTTTTTCCCATCTATTACGAACAATCTTTCCTGAATCTGTAGCATAATACCATTTATCAGTAATCTTCACCCAAGCATTTTGAGCCATCGCCCCACTACTATTAAGAAGATAATCGTTCACTAGAACATTGCTAGCCATAACTCCATCTTGCTTGAAGTAATACCAAACATTGCCAATTTTTTCCCATCTATTACGAACAATCTTTCCTGAATCTGTAGCATAGTACCATTTATCCGCAATTTTCACCCAGGAATTTTCTACCATTGCTCCACTAGTATGAAAAGCATAGTCATTAACAATTCTATTGCTGACCATGATTCCATGTTGATCAAAGAAATACCAGACACCCGCAATCTTTTTCCAGTTTTTGATTGGTTGATTATTCTCATAAAAAAGCCATTTCCCATGCTCTTTCTGCCAACCATTCTTAGGAGCTTCTTCAACTTTTTCTTTATTTGAAATAGCCTCTTTTTTAGAATTATTTTCTTTTACAACAACTGGTTCTTTCTTTTTTTCCGTCTTTTCAGCTTCATTCTTTGTATTTTCAACAACTTTTTTCTCTTCTGAAGCTGGAGTCTGATTTTTATCTTTAGACTGATTTTTGTCTACAGATTGACTCTTATTCGTCGTTTGACTTTGGTCTGTTGTTTTACTATCTTCAGCAAAGACTGATGTTGTGGGCACAATTGCCAATGCAAGCACTGCCGTGCTTACAAGTAGTGTTCTCCTCATTTTACTCCCCTAAGTAGAAATTCATCTACATCATTCGTAATTAACTTTATTTTAACATAGTTAAAAGATGAAAATATTACAAAATGATGAAAATTATGTGTCTTATTGACAATAAGGATAGTCTAGCTTATCTAAGACTGGCTTTTACTTCCTTGCGGAGATTTTCTAGACTACTAATGCCGTATTTGTCCATGACTTTTGGTAAATTTTCGATAATATCAGGACAGGCATATGGATTGGTAAAGTTGGCTGTTCCAACTCCAATAGCAGATGCTCCTGCCAGATACATTTCTAGGGCAGCTTCTGCCGAATCCACTCCCCCCATTCCGATGATAGGCAGGTATGTTGTTTGGGCAACTTGGCGGATGAGTTTGAGGGCTACTGGAAAGACTGCTGGACCAGACATTCCACCTGTTCCATTGGCCAAAATTGGTTTTCTGGTTTTGAGGTCAAAACGCATTCCAACCAGAGTATTAATCATAGTCAAGCCACTTGCTCCCGCATCTTCTGCTGCTTTTGCGACGGTTACAATATCGGTCACACTAGGGGTTAGTTTGACATAAACTGGTACATCAGAGGCTTCCACAGCTGCTTTCACCACATCATAAGCCAGATCAGGATCTTGACCAATCAAGAGTCCATGATTGCAGTGATCTACGTTGGGACAAGAAATATTGAGCTCAATAGCCTTTACATTAGCTGCCTTGGAAATCCCATGAGAAACAGCCGCATACTCTTGTTTTGAAAAACCAGCCACATTAGCGATAATAGGAAGATTTGGATATTCTCTTTCCAGCCAAGGTAGCTTTTCAGCCAAAACAACCTCCAAACCAGGATTTTGCAAGCCAATTGCATTGAGCATGCCAGCGGGTGTTTCTGCCACTCTTGGAGTTGGATTTCCAAAACGGGGTTCAAGGGTTGTCGCCTTGATCATAATAGAACCTAAAAGGTCTAAATCATAGTACTTGGCATACTCTTGTCCAAAACCAAAACAGCCTGATGCTGGAATAATCGGATTTTTCAAATCCAAACCTGGTAGAGAAACTTGTAAACGATTTCTAGTCATAATTTTCTCCTTATAATACAACTGTTCCTGTGCGGAAAACAGGGCCATCTTCACAGACGCGTTGGCTGACCGTCTCGCTTTCTGGCACTTTTAGGACGCAGGCATAGCAAGCCCCCATCCCACAAGCCATACGAGATTCCAGAGATAGATAGGCTCTTGGGTGGTCATAAAAGGTTTGATTGATATACTTCATCATTCCAGGCGCCCCACATGAGTAAACAGCATCAAACTGACTGTCTAAGTCATTTATGACAACGGAAACATTTCCTTTAATGCTATAAGAACCATCATCTGTCGTTACAAAAACCTGACCATATTGGGATAATTCCTTTTCAAGGATAACAGCATCCTTATTAGCAAAACCGAGAACTGTCAATACTTTCACACCACGCGCATGCAATTCCTTGGCCACCTCAAGTAAAGGAGGTACACCAATCCCCCCTCCAACTAAGAGAATCTGGCTCTGCTCATCTAGGTCAGACAAGTCAAATCCATTCCCCTGTGGTCCCATCACATCAAGAGTATCTCCCTGACTTAAGGTTGAAAAAATAGCTGTCCCAGCTCCTTCAATCCGGTAAATGAGATGACACTGCTTCTTTACCTTATCAATAGACGAAATTGAAATAGGACGACGCAAAAGATGGGCATCATCAGGCACACGCAGATGAAGAAATTGGCCTGCCCGCATAGCTTCAACCATTTCCCCTTCTAGGACTAATTCAAAGATTGCTGGCGCGATTTCCTCCTGTGCAACCACCTTCATGGTTTCCAATCGAATCGCACCCAAACGTTTCTTACATGTGGGATTCATTACTTTCCTCCTTAAATTTTAAGGGGACCAGATAAAGAAAAGACCTTGCTAGTGCAAGGCCTCAGTTAAAATCGTACAACACAAGAGAGCACACTCAAAAAGTCTCCTCTAGAAAATTGTACTATTCTTTTATCTGACACCTTGTGAGTCTCTCTGGACTCCCCTTAAAGGTTAAATTTTTATTAGTATACTCTTTCAGCTAAAAAAAGTCAAGTAGAAAACGAACATTCTACTTGACTTCACGAGATTATTTTTCACGAATGACTTCGACCTTGTAGCCATCAGGGTCTTTGACAAAGTAATAGTTAGGTGCAGTTCCTGGTAGACCATTTGGCTCAGTCACTTCATAGCCTTTTGCACTGTGCTCTTGATGAAGAGCTTCAAGATCAGGTGTACTGAGGGCGATATGGGCAAACCCATCTCCAACCACATAAGGACCATGATCGTAGTTATAAGTCAACTCCAACTCATAGTCGTCACCCTCAAGTCCTAGATAGACAATCGTGAAGGCATGGTCTGGAAAATCTCTGCGACGCAATTCTTTAAAACCAAAAGCATCTTGATAAAATGCGATTGATTTTTCAAGATTTTCTACTCGCAAGCAAGTGTGTAGCATTTTTGAAGCCATATTTTTCTCCTTTATTTTTAAAAAGACTGGGACAATCCTGTTCCAGTCTTATCTGTTATTATTTACCAAGTTTTGCTTTAGCTGCATCTGCAAGAGCTGTGAAAGCTGCTGCATCGTTAACAGCCAAGTCAGCAAGCATTTTACGGTTAACTTCGATCTCAGCCAATTTCAAACCATGCATCAATTGTGAGTATGAAAGTCCGTTCATACGAGCTGCCGCGTTGATACGAGTGATCCACAATTTGCGGAAGTCACGTTTTTTCTGACGACGGTCACGGTATGCATAGTAGTAAGAGTTCATTACTTGTTCTTTTGCAGTACGGAACAAGATGTGTTTAGCTCCATAGTAACCTTTTGCTAATTTAAGAATACGTTTACGACGTTTGCGTGATACAACGCCACCTTTAACACGTGCCATGTTTTATTTCCTCCAAATATTTCCTAGAATTGTTTACTTACAGTCAAGCTATTATTTCAAGCGAGTAAGCATTGCTTTGATACGTTTGTAATCTCCTGAATGCACCATAGATGCTTTACGAAGATGACGACGTTGTTTCTTAGTTTTTCCGTGGAAACGGTGAGAAGTGTAAGCACGGAAACGTTTAAGTCCACCAGAACCTGTACGTTTGAAACGTTTAGCTGATGCGCGGTGTGTTTTTTGTTTTGGCATGATTTTTTCTCCTTTATTTAACTTTCTGACAATTATTTTTTGTCAGTCGCTGGCGCCAATTGCATGAACATTTGACGTCCATCCATTTTAGCACGTTGTTCGATGATGGCAATATCTTGAGTTGCTTCAGCAAACTCGGCTAAAACTTTTGCACCAATCTCTTTATGGGTAATCATACGACCCTTAAAGCGAATAGATACCTTAACTTTATTTCCTTTTTCAAGGAATTTGCGTGCATTGCGAAGTTTTGTATCAAAGTCACCCTTGTCAATAGTTGGACTTAGACGAACTTCTTTCACAGTAACAACACTTTGTTTTTTACGTTGTTCTTTTTGCTTCTTCTGGTACTCAAATTTGAACTTACCGTAGTCCATAATTTTTGCAACAGGCGGTTTGGCTTGGGGTTGAATCAATACTAGGTCAACATTAGCGTTATCAGCCAAAGCTTGCGCTTCACTGAGTGGCTTGATGCCTAGCTGTTCTCCTTCAAGACCGATCAAGCGAACTTCACGTACACGAATCTCATCATTGATGAATAAGTCTTGCTTTGCTATGGTTTTCACCTCTTTTGTTTTATTAGAGAAACAATAGCGGACTCGTAAATATACAAGCCCGCACGTTATGATAGCGTTTCTTAGAAACTTTTCATCCGTAGGGCCAGGCAACTTGATGTCACAAGGCGAGAAGCTCTCACTTCTGCTTTTCTCAACTTTTATATGATACCAAGTTTTCTAGCCCTTGTCAAGATAAAAAGTTATTTTTTTGAAAAGTTTCTGTTTGTATTTTGACTTGGTTTCCGAATCAAAAAGAGAGAATCGAGTTGATTCCCTCTCTGTATTAGTTTTTCCACACCTTCCCTATAGGAATGCTAAAATCTATTAAAAACTTCCTTTTTACGTGAACTTCCCCATCTTTCGATAAATAGAATCCCCACTAACAAAAGGATAATCAGGCAAGGAAGTAAGACCATCCCCATGCTCCAATTCAGATTGACATTATCAATTTGCTTAGGTAATCTTCCAGACAAAATCTCCACTGAACGTAAGTAAGTAAAGGGAATCAGATGTGCAATCTTTTGAAGAGGCTGAATTGTTTGGATGCCAAACAATAAGCCAACAATTCCAATGAGTGAAAGAAAGAGGACAGGCATTTTTTGCTTGAAAAAGTAAGCAATCAAGTACACGACTTCCACAATGACGATAAAGGCTAAGAAAGCTAAGAACAAGCCAGGAAATAACACATCTTGTATCTTTCCAATAGTTACCTCTTGATTCACTAAGCTATAAATCGGGTAGGGATAATCTAACTGTCCAAAACCACTTATCAGACTTCCCACTAGAAAAGAAAATCCGCTGATTCCGATAAACAGCACAGTTACATAGCCCACTCCAACTCCAAGGGAGGACATGGCAAATGCCACTTTTGAAAAAGGATATAACTGAGCTGTGTCCAGATGATTTTGATATCTTTCTGCAAATAGTTGCGTTAGCATAAAAATAATAGCAATCACAAACAAGGTTGGGATGATAGCCTCTAAAATCCAGATAATCTGATCAATCCCGTGGGTCGGAAACTCCAAAGTATGTGCTTTTATGTTCAAGGGATACAGGGCTTGGTAAATCTTTCGTTGGCGGTCAACCGCCATTTTAAAGTCAGAGCTAATAGTCGGGTTATTTGATATCATTTCATAATTCTTCTCTTCATCTTGCCACTGCAAATAGTAGGCTTCTTTCCATCGCCCTTCTTTTAATAAAGTCAGAATTTCTGTCTTTTGAGTCGAAAGATTTTTTTGCCCGTCTAAAGTATTTTTAGCAATCTGGTATTCCTCCGAGCTGGTATCAGATATTTGGGAGAGTTTCTCTTCATATTCATTGATGATTCTCTCATCTTTTACAAGACTGGTTTCCAACTCTCTCTCCAAACTGACGGAGTTTGCAGTCTGACTATTAAAATAAAAGGTAACACCGAGTCCAGATACAAATAAAGCTAAGATAATCCAGTTTAAGCGACTTTTGAAAACTTTTTTTAATAAAAATAGACTAACATCTTTCATAAACTAAACCTCTTCTATTTGCCCCTGATGAATGGTTACTACTCTATCGCAGACATCAAGCAACTCTTCCTTATAGTGGGAACTTAAAAGAACCAGCTGTTCTTGTCTATCGATTTGTGCTAGCCTATCAAAAAACTTCTGTCGATAATACTCATCTAAGCCATTTGTAATCTCATCCATAAGCCAGCATTTCGCCTGACTGAGGAAATACATGGCAATCACCAAGCGTTGCTTCATGCCTAAGGAATACTTGCGAATGGGAAGGCTGATATAGTCAGACATTTCCCAGTAGGCAATTTCATCCCTCAAGTTCAGACCTGACTTCCAGATGTTTTTGATAAGACGAAGGTAGTCCATCCCACTTAAGTTTTCATCCAGCCATTCAATACTCTCATAATAAAACAAAGAAGGAGAGACTGCGATATTTCCGCTACTTATAGGAATTAAATTGCTAATGGCGCGGAATAGTGTCGTCTTTCCAGAACCATTGATAGCAAGAATACCATAAATCCTACCCTTTTCAAATGTAAAATCAACATCTTGTAAGATGACTTGTCGCGTTTTTAAGTTCACATGAGTAAGCTGCAACATATCTAGCCCTCCTTTTTATCACTCTTTAAGGATTAATAGCCTCCGCTGTAGTAGTTTAGTACCTCATAACGATTGTAATTCCAACCAGAACCAACTTTATACTCAGAATAGCTATCATAACGATACCATGATGGAACATTAATATAGCTATATCTGTGGTAATTCATACTAGACCTATAGTAGGTATTCCAATCATACCGATAAATTTTAAGAACGCTCACAGCAGATATACTGGACTGAAAAAGACCAATAATCATAAACTAACTAATTAAATCGATTTTTTTACTAATTTTTAATGGTTTTATATCATTAATATTGAATACGCTTTCATTATATCGTTTTTATCATTATTATGCAACAGATTTTTAGTTTATTTTACTAATATATAATATTTGTCCTTCCTATCGAACACTTTCGATTTTCCAATTTTTCCAACCTTTAAAGCGTATAGCTCCTTGCTGATCAGTTCGGTAAACTTTACTATTGATATCTTCCAGTCGGGTCAAGGTTTCCTGATGGGGGAGTTTCGTTCGATTGTTCTTTCCAACTGAAATGAGAGTAAACTCTGGTTTGAGTGTTTCTAGAAAGGCTAAACTTGATGAGGTTTTAGAGCCATGTTGGCTTGCTTTCAAGACATCCACCTCTAGGTCAGGATAGTGCTTCAGCAAGTCCTTCTCTCCTTTCTCCTCCAAATTTCCAGTGAAAAGGAAGTTTTTATCCAATAGTTTTCCATACAAAACCAGGGAATCTTCATGACCTCCGTCTCCAATTTTCCTTGGAGATAGGACTTCTAACTGACTTCCGAAAATTGGCAAATTCTCTCCCATTGTCACACTACGCACCTTGGTTTGAGTTGCCTGTAGTTCTGCAACAAATTCCTTCTGTTTCAGACTGCCTTTTGACACTAAAATTTCCCCTACATGGAAAGCCTTGGTCACCTCCAACAAATCTCCAACATGTTCCTTGTCCGTATTGGTCAAAATTAGCTGGTCAATCTTGGATACTCCGCGACTTTTGAGATAGGGGATCAAAGTTCGCTGGGCATTGCTGGTCGTCGTTTTTTCTTGCCATTTTTCGATTTTCTTATCAGATTCTGCCTTGCCACCTACATCTATGAGAATGGTTTTCCCAGTTAAATCCCGTAAGAAAATACTTTCACCTTGCCCAACATCCAGCATAGTAATTTCATTTTCCAGTGGATGCTTGGTCAAGAAAAAGAGACCCGTAATCAATAAGCTCAATACTGCTAGCCTTTTAATGTTTTTCCTCAAATCATAGACCAAAGCCAAGGAAATTAACAATAAGATTAAAAGCCATGCATTGGGTTGTCCAAAGACCAGAGGTCTACTTGCCACCTGTGATACTAAGCGAATAATTCCCTCTAACCATTCAAAAATAAAATTAAGCTGAATGACTGGATAGAGAAAGGAAAGGGCAAATAAGATAGACAAGAGCGGTAAGAAGACCAAGTCAAATAGAAAGGAAAAGACAAAGGTCAAAAGGATGGACCAAGGTTGAAATTCCGCAAAATAGAAGGATAGAATGGGCAATATTCCCAAAGGAAATGACTAGACTTTCTCTAGCAACAGCCTTGAGCCCCTCCCCTTCTTTGCTGGTCATGGTCAAGATAAAAGCATAAGCGCAGGACAAGACTCCTCCTGCTGTCAGGAAAAAGTTGGGCATGATGATAAAGAGGACAAGCACCGTCAAGGCAAAATTATCCAAGCCCTTAACACCATGTTGAGCCAGTAACTTTTGCAAGAGACTGCGAATGACCGATGCTGAAAACCCTGTCAGCCCTGCATAGATAAGGGAAAAGGGATAGGTCAGCCATTTCAACTTTTCTTGGGTCAAGCCCAATCGCAAGAGAAGTTTCTTAAAGCCATCCATGAAAAAGCCTACCTGCATCCCCGACAAGGCAAAGAGGTGGATAATTCCTAGACTAGAATAAAGCTCATTCATCTCCTCAAAGTCAGTGTCCAGATGTCCTAGTAAGAGCCCTGTCATGTAATTTGCGCATAGGGTCTGGAAAAGTGCGTCTTAATCCAAACTACAGCCTTTCGGCGTAAAGCTGGACAGGTTTTCACCTATATCCCAACTGCCAACCTTTTGAAGTGACTGGATTCTTTTGATATTGAGAGTCTGGTAAATTCCCTGAGTCTTCAGATAGGCTTGGTAGTCAAAGCCACCAAAATTTCTCTGCCCTTCTGGCTCCGAAAGTTTTCCTTCTAGTTCTATCTCATGAAGGGCTGTTAAAGCTTGAAAGGCTTCTTTCTCCTCCTCGGACTGGAGTTTATAATAGACTTGAAAAATGCGTCCATCAGACTTGCCACGAAAGGATAGACTGTCACCATTGACCTTAATAGTGTCTGGTAAAATCCGTACCCTTTCAACAGAATCCGCCAAATTTTGACTCGCTTGACTCTGTTGCCAATTTTGAAACAGAAACCAGAAACCAAAGATTCCACAAATCACTAGAACTTTGCCTGCTGATTTCCAAGGAAATTGAATAAAGAGACAGACTAGCAGAAAAACAAAGCCCAACAAAGCAAGATAGGATGCTGAGAAAATGGCGTAGTAAAGCCAGAGCAATAGAAAACTCAGATAAATTAGGGGAATAGGGAAATTCTTAATCCACTGTAACATAGTCTTTTAGCTTTTCTATAGTCTTGGCACCAATGCCAGAGACTTTCTTGAGTTCGTCTACTGACTTGAATTTGCCCATTTGTCTCACGATGGTCGATAATGTCCTGAGCTCGTTTTCCTCCCAGTCCCTTGACCTGTTTGAGTTCTTCCAGACTGGCCTTTGTTGAGATTGACCTTCTTTTCCTTGCTTGTTGAAGAAGCCGTCCCAGAACCTGCCTGCTGACTAGCTGACTTCTTCTCCCTTAGTTGGAACGTAAACCAGAGCCTCATCACTAACTTTCTGAGCTAGATTGAGCGACTTGCTGTCTGCTTGCTCTGTCAAGCCACCAGCCTTCTGAACAGCATCATTGACCCGACTACCTACAGGCAAATCATAAATCCCTGGCGATTTGACAGCACCCTTCACATCTACTGTGATTAGATCTTGTTCAACCAGTTCTTCCTTTTCTTCCTTCTTCACTTCCTTTTCGGTCGATGAATCCTTGGAAACAGCTGCAACTTCAGCCTGCAAATTCGTTTCCTTGACAGGTGTTTGTGGAGCTGGCTTTAGCAGGAAAAATCCGCCTACAAGCAAGCCCAGACCAGTACAGATGACAATGATTTTATACTCTTTGATTTTCTCGATAATTGCTTCCATATTTTCTCCTCTCTTAGATTATTCGTAAGAGGAAGAAAAAACAGTTGAAAATTTCTTTCTCAACTGCTTATTTATTTGCAAAATAGTCTTCCTTGGTCAAGACATAATGAACTCTTGTAACGATTCGGCCTTCTTCATGCTGGTCCATACAAGCATATGGTTCTTCGTGGGAAAAACGCATGCCTGATTTCTCCATGACCTTTCCTGACGCGGGATTATCCTTATCGTGTAAAGCAACTCAACTTATTCATCCCTATCTTCTCAAAAGCTAGCTCAATCACGGCACGATTGGCTTCTGTCGTCAATCCTTGATTCCAATACTTTTTATTGATAATGTAGCCAATAGCTGCCTTCTTAAGAACAGGATCAATCTTGTGCAAAGTCAATGGTTCCGATAAACTGACCATTACTTTTTAGTTCTATTCCCCAACGTCCCAAGGGATTAGCCAAGTAGAACTGAGCAATATTATTCTTGGTTTCTTCCAAGCTTTGATTGGTTGGAAAAGTGTAGCGCGTATTTTCTCTGTCCGAGGCATAGGCAAACATTGCTTCTGCATCATCCAAGGTTACAGGTCTAAGCAATAAACGCTCTGTCTCTACTATGGGATACTGAGCTAGTTTTAAAAAGATTGATTCCATACTTCTCCTCCATTTAAAAATATTTTCTACCAGTCTAGCATAAAAAAGAAGTGATAACAAATTTTTCTTGCTTTTTAAAGCGGTTTCATATAGAATAAAATCATCACCTTATTTTATAGATAATTGTGATAAATCATTTACAGCCCGTCAATAGAAAGGGAGTTTTTCTCTATGTTAATCGGAATTCCAAAAGAAATTAAGAATAATGAAAACCGTGTCGCCGTCACACCTGCTGGTGTCCACAGCTTAGTCGGTCGTGGTCATCGCGTCCTTATCGAAACAAATGCTGGTCTCGGTTCTGGCTTTACTGATGCTGACTATCAAAAGCAAGGAGCTGAGATTGTCGCTACTGCTAGTGAAGCTTGGGCTGCAGAGTTAGTCGTGAAAGTAAAAGAACCATTAGCTTCTGAATATGGGTACTTACGTGACGACCTGCTTCTCTTTACCTACTTACACATGGCCGCTGCTCCTGAATTAGCAGATGCTATGCTAGCAGCAAAAACAACAGGGATTGCCTATGAAACTGTTCGTGATTCCCAAGGTCAGTTACCACTCCTCGTACCTATGAGTGAGGTTGCAGGACGTATGGCAGTCCAAATCGGTGCTCATTTCCTAACTAAGCAAGCAGGAGGTTCTGGCGTTCTACTGGGTGGTGTACCGGGTGTACCTAAAGGGAAAGTAACCATCATCGGTGGCGGTGTCGTAGGGACCCATGCTGCCCGCATCGCTTTAGGATTGGGAGCGCAAGTGACCATCCTTGATATCAGTGCTAAACGTCTCTCCGTTTTAGAGGAGGTCTTTGGTCATCAAATTCAAACCCTTATGTCCAATTCGCTCAACATCGAAGCCAGTGTGAGAGATGCGGATGTGGTGATCGGAGCGGTTCTCATCCCAGGTGCCAAAGCACCAAAATTGGTGACAGATGAGATGGTCAAGCAAATGCGTCCAGGCTCTGTCATTGTGGACGTTGCCGTTGACCAAGGGGGCGTTATCGAGACAGCTGACCGTGTGACAACGCACGATGAACCTGTCTATGAAAAATACGGCGTTCTCCACTATGCCGTTGCCAACATCCCTGGTGCAGTTGCCCGTACTTCAACCATCGCCCTAACCAATGTCACTCTTCCTTATATCGAAGCTTTGGCTGGTAAAGGTTTTATACAAGCAATCTCTGAAGATGAGGGCTTGCGTCAAGGTGTGACCACTTATCAAGGTTACTTAACCAGTCTTCCAGTAGCCCAAGGTCTCGATAAAAAACATACTCCAATTGATGAACTAGTCTAAAAAATATAATTATCAGATAAAAGAAAGAGCAATTCCACCTGAACTGCTCTTTTTTGCTATTCTGTTTCTTCTTGGCTTTCTTCACGCTCTTCATTTTTAATTGGAGCTGGTTCATAAGCTCGGATAATCTGAGCGACAACAGGATGACGAACCACATCCTTAGCTGAAAAATGAACAAAGTCAATCTGATGGATGTTCTTGAGTTTTTCTTGAGCATCAATCAAACCGGACTTGACGTTACGCGGAAGATCAATCTGACTGATATCTCCATTGACAATCATCTTAGAATTAAAACCTAAACGAGTCAAAAACATCTTCATCTGCATGATAGTCGTATTTTGCGCCTCATCGAGAATGACAAAGGCATCATCCAAGGTCCGTCCACGCATATAGGCAAGGGGCGCAATCTCGATAATTTCACGCTCCATGAGACGAGTCGTCTGGTCTTTGCCCAGAATCTGATACAAGGCATCATAAACAGGTCGAAGGTAAGGATCTACCTTCTCTTTAAGATCACCCGGAAGAAAACCTAGACTCTCGCCAGCTTCCACTGCCGGGCGTGTTAGGATAATCCGTTTGACCTGCCCACGTTTAAGAGCTGTCACCGCCAAGGTCACTGCAAGAAAGGTCTTCCCTGTACCTGCTGGCCCAATTCCAAAGGTCACATCATGCTGTTTGACACTGTCCACATAAAGTTTTTGACCCAGTGTTTTGACACGAATAGGCTTCCCTGTATTGTCCTTGATAATTTCTTCTTCGTAAAGGGCGACAAACTTGTCGATTTCATCGTTTTTGACCATGCTAATAGCCGTAACCACATCTGGCGTACCAACGGTCATCCCACGATTCACCAAGACCATCAAAGCCTGAATAACTTGACGGGCTTCCTCACAGGCAGTCTCTTCTCCCAAAACCTGAACAATCTCTGTACGGGCATGAATCACCACATCAAGCTCTTCTTCCATCAAACGAAGATGGCGTTCATTGGAACCAAAAAGATGAAACAGGTCATCTGGATGACTCAGTTGAATGTCTATTGAATGTTCCTTCAAATAAAGAACCTCTCTAATCCTTTTATTTCTTTTTATTATAGCAAAGGGGTGGAGAAATTACTAGCCCAAACCCAGTGAATCATGCTAGTGTTCTAAATATTCTTGCCAGATGGCGTCAAAGTCTCCTAGGTTAAAAGAGAAACTGGCATGTTCTTCCAGAAAGCGACTCACCTCATCAAAATCATCTGTGTGTTTTGGGAAGGCTGACTCTTCAAAAGCGAGATCCGCCAAGATAGCTTTAGGACTGTTACTTTTAGGGTTGCGCTCGGTCATGAGCCAAGTGTAAAATGATTTCTCATAAGTCACCCTAGATCAACTCTGTCCCAAACTGGTCTTGCTTAATTTTACCAGCCTTCATTAAACCACCAAGTGCTTTCTTGAACTGACCTTTAGAAATGCCAAAGGTTGCCTTGATGTCGTCTGGAGATGACTTATCATTTAAGGTCATGAAACCTCCATTGCTTTCCAAGTAGGTTAAAATCATCTGGGCATCATTTTCCAACATCTCAAAAGAACGTGGTTTAAGAGAGAGGTTCAAGGTACGGTCCACTTCGCGGAAACCAATGACACGCGCATCTAATACTTGCCCCAAACGTGGCTCTGCGTAACGCTCGCTAGGATGGATAAAGCCAAGCATGTTATTTTCTGGTAGGTAGACAAAGGTCCCTGACAGCTTGAGGCGATATACAATGGCTGGCCAGTTTTGGTTCTGCATGTTGTTGTAGGCAGGACGAGCCAGATGTTGAAAGTCTTCTTGATAGGCCAAGAGTCCCCAGATACGGTCTTTCTTGTCCACCTCAAGACGGATGTAGAGTTGGTCGCCCTTCTTAGGCCAGAGTTCCTTGAGCTCAGGGAGAATATCGAGTGACACAACGATTTCCTTGTCAGGAAGGCCTGTATCCACAAAGACACCCAAGTCTTTACGAACTTCCGTTACAGTTCCCCAACCAAATTGGTCCTGAGTGGCAGTCACTTCTAGGGTTGTCAGGCGGAGTTTTTGCTTCATATCCGTGTAGGCAAAACCTTTGACCGTATCCCCTACTGTATGTTGACCTTCTTCCTTGGCAAGAGCATAGGTTTGACCATCCTTTTGCACAAAGTAAAAACGGTCATTTTCATCGATGATCAGTCCAACGATAAAACTTGCAAGATTTGTATTCATATTTCCTTCTTTCGAATAAAACTCAGCCAGCAATGCCAACTGAGTTTTTCTGTTTATTTTTAGACTTCCAAAGAGTTCTTTCTCTTTGTTGGCAGTCATGTCGTCGATGTGTTTGACAGCATCGTCTGTTACTTTTTGAATGTCTTTTTCAAGAGTCTTCAATTCGTCTTCAGTGATTTCTTTTGCTTTTTCTTGTTTCTTAGCTTCATCCATAGCGTCGCGACGGATATTGCGGACAGCCACTTTAGCATTTTCGCCGACCTTCTTCACTTCTTTAGCAAGGTCACGACGAGTTTCTTCTGTAAGAGCTGGGATAACCAAACGAATAACAGAACCGTCGTTAGCTGGTGTGATACCAAGATCAGAAGCGTTCAAGGCACGTTCGATGTCTTTCAATGAAGATTTGTCAAATGGTGTTACCAACAAAACACGCGCTTCTGGAATCGTAATTGAAGCGATTTGGTTAAGAGGAGTTTCTACTCCATAGTATTCTACATGTACACGGTCCAGCAAACTTGCATTTGCACGACCTGCACGGATACCACCAAATTCACGAGCAAGTGATTGGTGAGACTGGGTCATTCTCTCTTTAGCTTTTTCAATAATTGCGTTAGCCATAATCTTTCTTATTCCTTTTCTTCGATATTATTTGAAACTGTTGTTCCGATATTTTCACCAAATACGACACGTTTGATGTTGCCTGGTTGGTTCATGTTGAAGACAACCAAGTCAATGTCGTTATCCATTGAGAGGGTTGAAGCTGTTGAGTCCATGATACGAAGACCTTTATTGATAACATCACGGTGGGTCAATTCTTCAAATTTAACAGCTGTCTTGTCTTTCTTAGGATCGGCATTGTAAACACCATCTACGCCATTTTTAGCCATAAGGATGGCATCCGCTTCGATTTCAGCTGCACGAAGGGCCGCTGTTGTATCTGTTGAGAAGTAAGGTGAACCAATTCCGGCACCAAAGATAACGATACGGCCTTTTTCAAGGTGACGAAGGGCACGTCCACGGACATAAGGCTCTGCCACTTGTTGCATAGCAATAGCTGTTTGCACACGTGTATCGACCCCAACTTGTTGCAATGAATCTGCCATCACAAGAGCATTCATAACAGTCCCAAGCATTCCTGTGTAATCTGCCTGAACGCGGTCCATTCCTGCTTCTGCAGCAGGTTCTCCACGCCAGAGATTTCCTCCACCAATAACAAGGGCAATTTCGATACCTAAGCTATGAACTTCTTGAATCTCTTTTGCGATTGTTTGAACTGTTTGGATATCAATCCCTACGCCACGTTCACCGGCAAGGGCTTCACCTGATAACTTGATTAAAATACGTTTATACTTGGGATTCGCCATTTTCACTCTCCTTTTTTTATCCTACCTATTTTATCACAATTTCTAAGATTTTTATAGTATCATGAGCAATTCTTTCAAAAAAATTAGACCGTTAAAAATTCCTCTAAGTCAGAAAGAGCACGCTCTGCAATTTTTTCATAACGAGCCTTCTTATCACGGATACGCTCGCCTTCCAACTCCTTGATAATACCGAAATTGACATTCATTGGTTGGAAATGTTTGCTATCTGCATGAGTGATGTAATGAGCTAGACTTCCAATCGCTGTTGTCTCTGGGAAAATAGCCTCGCTTTCTCCCTTGAAAGAGACGAGCCGCGTTAATTCCCGCAACTAATCCTGACGCTGCTGACTCTACATAGCCTTCCACACCCGTCATTTGACCAGCAAAGAAGAGATTTGGTTGTTTCTTAGAACGGTAAGTCTGTTCAAGAAGATTTGGTGAATCCATATAAGAATTGCGGTGCATAACACCATAACGAACAAACTCCGCATTTTCAAGACCTGGAATCATTTGGAAGACACGCTTTTGTTCTCCCCATTTGAGGTGGGTCTGGAAACCGACGATATTGTAGAGGCTACCAGCCGCATTATCCTGACGAAGCTGAACCACCGCATAAGGTGTTTTGAAATTCTCCATCACGAGGTCCTGTGTAGTCGTCTGGATACTCAAGACCGACTGGTTTCATAGGACCATAAAGCATGGTTTTAATGCCACGTTTTGCCATGACTTCGATAGGCATACAACCTTCAAAAGTACTTTTCTTTTTCAAAAGAATTGAGCGGTGCTTCTTCCGCATTGACCAAGGCTTCATGGAAATCCATAAACTCTTGCTTGGTCATAGGGGCATTGAGATAGGCCGCTTCTCCCTTGTCATAACGAGACTTTGAGATAGACCTTGCTCATATCGATAGTGTTGACATCGATAATAGGCGCTGCCGCATCGTAGAAATAGAAACCATCGCCGTCATTGAGGGCATGAATCTTTTCAGCTAGAGCATCGCTGGTCAAGGGACCAGTCGCCACAACTGTAATAACATCTGTCGGCAATTCTGTAATTTCATCACGAACCACTTCAATCAAGGGGTGGTTGGCCACTTTTTCAGTCACCATTTGGGAGAAACCATCACGGTCCACCGCAAGGGCACCTCCTGCAGGAACACGTGTAGCTTCAGCAGATTCCAAGATAACAGAACCCAAGCGACGCATTTCTTCCTTGAGAAGACCAACTGCATTTGTCAAAGCATCCCCACGAAGGGAATTAGAACAAACTAACTCAGCAAAATTGTCTGTTTTGTGCTGGGGTGTTGACTTGACACCACGCATTTCATAAAGTTTAACTGGAATACCACGTTCTGCGATTTGGTAGGCTGCTTCAGAACCTGCCAAACCAGCACCGATAACATTGATATAAGATTGAGACACGACACTAATACCTCTTTGGGAGTGTGAAGACAAGGTTCACATTGAAAAAGCCAATCAAACTTAAGAGTTTTCGAATTTCTTGGCTCAGGATGAAAAAGCCCACAGGACTTACTTCGCTTTCGAGTTTCTTGGCTCAGGCTGAAAAAGTCCCCCGGACTTTTTCACTCCCACAAATCTTTCTAATTTTTTCTTCTACTAGTATAACAAAAAAAGGGAAGAAGGCAAACTTCCCTGTTTAGTCATTTTCTTGATTTTCTTCCCAATCGTGGTAGGCAGCGTATAGCTGGCTTTTATTCCACTGGTAAATCTTAGCGACTTCCTTGATAGCTTGGTTTTTCTTCATGCCTTGCTCTATGCGGACTTGGATTTCTAAGAACAAGTCCTCCTCATCTTTTTCCTCCACATCTTGGCTGACACCTTCAACAATGAGAAGGCATTCGCCCTTGAGTGGCGTTGTAGCGATACTTTCCAGCAATTCAGAAATGGTACCTCTTTGGTATTCTTCATAGATTTTAGTCAATTCCCTGACCAAGACTACTGAGCGGTCACCATAGACTTCTAGCATATTTTTTAACGTATCTGCCACACGGTGAGGCGATTCGTAGAAAATCTGAGTTTCAGGATAGTCTTTTTTCGAGTCGAAAAATTGCTTTGCTGGCCTGATTTTCTCGGTAAAAAGCCGTAAAAGATATGTGGCTGTGGCGCTAAACCACTGGCAATCAAAGCAGAAATTCCTGCAGAGGCACCTGGAACTGTGACAACAGCAATCTCTTCCTCAATCGCTGCCTTAACCAAATCATGACCAGGGTCTGAGATGCTAGGTAGACCCGCGTCGGATACCTGAGCAATACTTTGCCCTGCTTTCAGGAAACCAATCAAATCAGGAATCTTTTCCTTGGCATTGTGCTCATGAAAACTGATCTGCTTTGGTGGAAATGTCAAAATGCTTGAGCAAAAGTCCTGTATTGCGCGTGTCCTCAGCCGCAATCCAATCCACTTCTTTCAAGGTCTGGATAGCACGAAAAGTTATATCATCTAGATTGCCAATCGGCGTTGCCACTAGATACAGCTTACCATAGGGAGACTGCCCCTTAAAACTTTTTTGAATCTGCATGCCTACTCCCTGTATAACAACTCGTCACAGAACATACATTCCTCGTCCTGCTCTCGACGTTGTCCATAAAAATCATTACATACGTGAAATCCATCACGGTAAATGCGACGGACACTTTCACGAACATGTTTGGCCTTGACAGGAGCATCTGCTTCCACCTCACCCAAGCGTTCTCGCAACTTACTATTTTCCAAGCGAAGAGCTGTATTTTCCTCTACCAGGCTCTTGAGATTTTTCTTGATGGCTTCCACATCGGCCAAGGTTACCAATAACTGTTGGGAAAAATCATCCAGCGCGTCAAATAATTCTTTTTTGTCCATAAAACAGCCCTTTCCTTTCTTTATCGTTCATTTTTGAGTTTACATTTCTTTCAAGACCAGATATTCCATGGCATTTTGAAAGCTGACATTAGCCTGCCACATTTTTCTAGCTTCTAGCAAATCTTGTAGAATCACTCTTACTCTTGCTTGCAGGAGATCCTGCCCACAGAGGACTTCAAGAATCCGTAAAACCTGATCTTGTTTTTCCTTGTCATCTGCCAAGCTAGCTAATTTAGCAACTTGCAGATAACTTTCTTTTTTCTTAGCTACTAACCAAGTCAGCAGGCGTTCACTTTCATCGACCAAGGTCCAAAAACTTGCCTGATTAGCCAACTTTTCTGCTTCAGCTCGCGATTGACTAAACTGGGCTAAAAGAGTCGCTTTTTTCTTGACCAGACCTGCTTGTTCTAATTGATGGATGAGCTTTTCTTCTTGCTTTTTAAAGTGGAAAATCTGCGTCCGACTTCGGATTGTCGGTAAAATCTTTTCCTCATCGCTGGTCAAGAAGAAAATATAAACCTCACTCTGGGGTTCTTCGATGACCTTGAGCAGAGAATTGGCTGCGTTGGGATGCATTTTATCAGCTTGCTCGATAATAAAGACCTGTTGCTGGCTTTCAATCCCTGCTTGGGAAAACTGCCCCACCAATTCTCGAATCCGTTCTGTCTTGATGACCTGATTGACTGGCTTAATCAAAGTAACATCGGGAAACTCTCCCTTTTCAATCAGCTTACAATTTCGGCATTTCTCACATGGTAAAACACCTACTTTATCTGTACAAAAGAGGCTCTTAGCTAAAAATTGCGCCATTTCCAAGCTTCCAAAGAAACCTGAAAAGAGGTAAGCATGATTGAGCTGGTCTTGCTCCAAGATACGGACAAAGCGGTCAAACTGTTCTGGCTGCCAGGCCTTTAGTTGATCTTGTTTCATTTAGCTAATCCCATTCTATCAAACAAGATAGCCTTGGTAGTTTCCACAACTTGCTCCAAAGGAAAACTAGCATCAATCTTAACAATACGACTTCCTTCTTTGTCCAGAAGATAAAGATAGCCTTTACGGACTTTTTTGTGCAAGTCCAACCCTTCCAAGTCCAAACGATTGACCTCGCGATTGCTATTAGCAGCAATGCGAGCCAGTCCTTCTTCCACCTCGATGTCAAAATAGAGTGTCAAATCGGGTTTAAGGCCATCTGTCGCAAACTGGTTGAGCCAGTCAATGGCATCAATATCCAAACCACGACCAAATCCCTGATAGACAAGAGAACTATCAATAAAACGGTCCATAATGACCAACTTACCAGCTTCAAGTGCTGGAAGAACTTTTTCCACCAAGTGCTGTCTGCGACTAGCGATATAGAGCAAAAGCTCTGTCTTCGCATCCATCTGAGTATGACTTGGGATCTAAAATTACTTCCCGAATCTTCTCCCCAATCAAGACTCCGCCAGGTTCACGGGTCGTCAGCACCTCTACCCCTTTTTCCTCTAAAATTGGGAGCAGAGCCTCTAAAACACTGGTCTTTCCTGCTCCCTCTGGTCCCTCAAGAGAGACTAAAAAAATCCTTTTTGACATGTCTAACTCATTTCTTTTTTTACTACTTCTATTCTATCAAAAAAATAGGGGTTTTGTGACAATCTTTTTGTCTTCTCATTTCATACTCAATGAAAAATCAAAAGAGCAAACTAGGAAGCTAGTCGCAGGTTGCTCAAAAACACTGTTTTGAGGTTGCAGATGGAAGCTGACGCAGTTTGAAGAGATTTTCGAAGAGTATCAACCACCATAAAAAGAGGCAGACAAAGCCACCTCTTATTTACCTAATTCTTGTGTTCGTTTGTAGGCTTGACCAACTGCATCCATGACTGTTCCTCGAAAAGCATGCGCTTCTAGGCTTGCTACACCAGCGATAGTCGAACCTCCTGGGCTACAAACTTGGTCTTTCAATACTCCAGGATGTTGCTGACTTTCAAGGACCAATTGCCCAGCTCCTACCACAGTTTGAGCTGCCATTTTCAATGCTGTTTCTCGTGGCAATCCCTGTCTGAACACCCGCATCTGCCAAAGCCTCAATAAAAAGATAGACAAAAGGCCGGCCCACAGCCTGCAAGACCTGTCGCCGCGTCGATTAAGCCTTCCCCTAGTTCAACCAAGAGACCAGCCTTGGCTAAAAGCTGACAAAAGAGCTCACTGTCCTCAGCCCTGCAATTAGGGAGACAAGGCATAACTAATCACTCCTTGACCGATAGAAGCAGGGGTATTTGGCATCATACGAATAATTCGGTGCTGACTTGGAAAAAGACTAGCCAGTTTTTCCAAGGTCAATCCAGCTGCCATGGAAATCAAAAGAAGACTTTCTCGTTTTTCAAGGATGGTCTGATATTGAGAAAGCAAGTCTGAGAACTGAGCAGGCTTCACTCCTAGAAAAATCACATCTGCTTCTGCGAATATTTCTTCATTGCTGGAAGCCTGACCGCCAAAGTCTGCAATGAAAGCATCCACCTTGGCTTGACTACGATTGGCAAGGAGAAGGTCATCACCCGTCTTAGCCTGCAAAACAGCCTTGGCCAAGCTAGCACCCATATTCCCCAAACCGATAAATCCAATCTTCATCTCTTACTCCCTTATCTGTCCGTCACCAGTAACCACATACTTGTAGCTGGTCAACTCTTTCAAGCCCATTGGACCACGCGCGTGCAGTTTCTGAGTAGAAATCCCCATTTCACAACCAAGACCAAATTGGCCTCCATCTGTGAAACGAGTTGAGGCATTAACATACACCGCTGCAGAGTCCACTTGATCTGTAAAGTAAGCCGCAGCTTCAGCATTTTCCGTCACAATGGCATCCGAATGATGTGTACTGTGGGTTTCAATATGCGCAACCGCTTCTTCTAAACTACTCACAACCTTAACAGCTAGGACATAGTCTAAAAACTCAGTGTCAAAGTCTTGAGCCTCAGCTGCTTGACCTGAAACAAACTGACTTGCTTTTCTCATCCAAACGGAATTGAATTGGTTCCAGACCAGCTTCTTTTCGATCTGCAACCAGCACTTGCTCCAAGCGAGGAAGGAAGCTTGCTGCCTTGTCTTCATGAACAAGCAGAACCTCCATGGCATTGCAGACAGAAGGACGACTGGTTTTGGCATTGTTGATGATAGACAGAGCCTTGTCTTCGTCTGCATCCTTATCGACATAAACATGGACAATCCCAGTCCCGGTCTCGATAACAGGTACGATAGCATTTTCAACCACGGCATTGATCAAGCCAGCTCCCTCCACGAGGAATGAGAAGGTCTAGATAGCCCTTTGGCCTTCATCATGGCATAGCTGCTTTCTCGGCTAGTATCTTCCACCAGTTGAATCACATCTGGGATGAATAGTCGTTGTCTCCAAGCCCTTCTTCAAGGCTGTGACAATAGCATGAGCTGTTTGATAGGCATCCTTACCACTACGAAGAACAACCGCATTTCCACTCTTGAGAGCCAAAGCAGCCGCATCAGACGTCACATTTGGACGACTTTCATAGATAATACCAATAACCCCCATAGCCACACGTTTTTTGGTGATAACCAAACCATTTTCAAGATGATTGGTTTCTAAAACTTCACCGATTGGATCTGGTAAGGCAACCACTTCACGAATCCCAGTTGCCATCGCTTCTATACGACTTGCATCCAAATAAAGACGATCCAGCATCACATCTGAGATTTTACCCTTGGTCGCTTCCATATCGAGGGCATTGGCTGCTAAAATCTCCTCAGTAGCTGCTAATAAATGATCAGCCATGGCTAGCAAGGCCTGGTTTTTCACCTCTTCACTAGCTGTGTTGATCGATTTTTTAACAGCCTGTACCTGTTCAAATTGTTCTTGTGTACTTACCATAGTTTACCTCTAAAATTCTGTAAAGAGTAGTTGGATTTCAGGAGTAATGGAAATCCAGTCATCACGGTGAATCAAGACACCCTTGGCTTTTTGAGAACGCAACATATCCTCCAAAGCAGATGCACCAAATTGCACGCGTCCTTTTCCAAGTGATTTTCCACTTTCCTTGTCAAATACTGTCACGATATCACCGTAAGAAAAGGCTCCTTCTGCGTCAACAATACCAGATAAAAGAAGACTCTTTCCATGTTGAGAGAGAGCTTCTGCAGCTCCTTTATCAACCCAAATAGAACCTTGACTCTGAGCATAAAAGGCCAGCCATTGTTTCTGGGTACGAAGTCCCTTCTCTTGCGCAACAAAGTAGGAACCATCCTTGGTCTCCTCAGCTGCCTCAATCATGGCATCTGACTTCAAGGATGAGCAGATATAAACAGGAACTCCTGATTCCGTCGCGATAGTTGCAGCTTTGATTTTGGTTAACATACCACCTGTACATTAGACGAACCTGCTCCACCAGCCATATCAATAATCTCACGATTGATGGTCTCGATTCGTTCCAAGCGTTTGGCTCTTGGGTCTGAATTAGGATTTCCTGTATATAGACCGTCTACGTCTGTCAAGAGGACCAAAAGGTCTGCTTGGACCATGGCTGCAACCTGTGCACTCAGAGTATCATTGTCCCCAACCTTGAGCTCATCAATAACGACACTGTCATTCTCATTGATGATAGGAATCGCCCCACGGCTAAGTAAAACCGACAAAGCCTGATGGGCATTTTTATAACGGCGCTTATCCACAAAATCATCCTGGGTCAGCAAGATTTGTGCAGAAACGATTTGGCGCAAGAGAAGATTGGTCGTGTATTCTTCCAACAAAAGCCCCTGCCCTACCGCTGCTGAAGCCTGTTTATCAGCAATCTTAGTCGGACGCTTTTTAAATCCTAAGGCTCCAAAACCAGCAGCAATGGCACCTGACGATACCAAAATCAATTCATGACCAGCCTCGTGCAGCATAGCTAACTGCTGGGTAATAGCCTTTACCTTACTACGTGATAAACTTCCATCCTCATTCGTCAGAGATGAAGTTCCCACCTTAAAAACAATCCGTTTGTATTTCATAGTCTCACTCCGATTCTTCATATTTATCCATTATAACATGAATGGCAGGAAATAGAAAAGAGTTGATAGGAAAAAGGTCGAGACAAGTCATCTCAACCTTTTATCACGTCTAATTCTTTCTCAAACTCTCCAATGTTTCCTTAAAAATATCTGGGATATCTGCTGTAAATTCCAAGGTCTCACCTGTTCTCGGATGAGTAAAACCTAAAGTCTTGGCATGAAGAAATTGTCCATGTCCTTTCAAAGTCTTGCGTGGACCATAGACTTCATCCCCAGCGACTGGATGGCCGATATAAGCCATGTGAACACGGATTTGATGGGTACGCCCTGTCTCCAGTTGCAACTCCACTAAGCTATAATCACCAAAGCGTTCTAAGACGTGGAAACGAGTCACCGCAGGCTTTCCTTTAGCAGTCACAGCCTGTTTCTTACGATCTTTTTCACTACGACCAATCGGAGCTTCAATCACACCACGATCATTAGGAAGATTTCCATGAACAATCGCCCAATATTTGCGGAGAGACTTTTTATCCTTAAGTTCTTGAGCAAGTGCTAGATGCGCCTCATCATTTTTAGCAATCATGAGAAGACCTGACGTATCCTTATCAATACGGTGAACAATTCCTGGACGCAGAACCCCATTGATACCCGACAAGTCCTTAATATGATACATGAGGGCATTTACCAGAGTTCCACTAGTATGACCAGCACTCGGATGCACAACCATCCCCTGAGGTTTGTTAACGACGGCCACATCCTCATCTTGGTAGATGATTTCTAGCGGAAGATTCTCAGCTACATACTCTAAAACCTCTGGTTCTGGCACATGGTAAGTGACGATATCGCCCTCTTGAACTGTGTATTTAGCTTTCTTGACTTGGCCATTGACCAAGACCTGGCCTGATTTGATTTGTTCATTCGCGAGACTGCGTGATAATTCTGTCAAATCCGACAAAGCCTTATCTAAACGCAGGCCACCAGTTTCAATTTTAATTTCCATTTATTTCCTCTTTTAGCATTGCAATCAATAAAATAATCACTCCAACCGTCAGATAGCTATCTGCCACATTGAAAATTGCAAAGTTGATAAAGTCAAGGTGAAACATATCCACAACAAAGCCCTGACTCATCCTGTCAATAAAGTTCCCAAGACCACCTGCGATAATCAAGGTCAAACCCAAGACCATCCAGAGTGAGTCCTCCATGTGCTTATGTAGATACCAAATGGCACCTACCATAACGACAAGTGTAATGATAGCAAATAACCACTGCTGGTCTTGTAGCATCGAAAAGGCAGCCCCTCGATTTTGCAGGTAGGTCAAGCTAACAAAATTGGGAATCCAAGAGCGAACTTCACCCAGTGGAATCTGCTGGACGATATAGGATTTAACTAACTGATCCAACCCAATCAAAAGCAGTACAATGACTGCCACTATTGCTCTTTTTTTCATGATTTCCTCTTTTGATCAAAATATTCTTGCATGACTTCTACGAAGAGAGTTCCAGCTTGACTAAGCTCCACTTCTTCACGTTTAACATAGACCATGCGATTATCTAGGTTATCCTTGAGACGAATAACTGTGATGCCATTGACACTATCACTATCTAAAAATCCGGAACCTGTTGCATAAGCATCCGTCCGCTCCAAAATACCATTCAAGGTAGCACGGTCTGTCACATTAAACATCTGTGAGCTAGCACTGGTATCGACAAAGTTCTCTGAATAATAAAGGTACTCGTCTTTCTCTTGGGTAAAACGAACTGTCGGTAAGTCCGCTAAATCCTCCATGACCAATTCCTCTTTCTGAGCCAAAGGATGCCCCTCACGAAGATAAATATGGGTATGGAAGGGAATCATTTCAATGACCTCAAGGCCTAACTTTTCAACTCGTTGCATGATCCCTTTTTTATTTTGATTGTTGAGGTAGATAATCCCAATCTCACTGTGACCTTGCGCTACTTCATCTAAGATTTGAACAGTAGTCGATTCAAAAATACGGAAGTTCTTATAATCAGGATAGCGCTCTGAAAAGGCAGTAATAGTTGGTGGCAAAAAGTCATAGTGCTGACTAGCAATGGAAAATTCATCCTTTTCTTCCTCAGGATTGGCATACTGATTTTGAAAAATATCAAATCCTTTAACCAATTCTTGCGCTTTTTCATAGAATTCCATACCACGACGAGTCAAGAAAGTCCCTGAGCTGGTCCGACGGAAAATCTTAAAGCCCAACTCTTTTTCCAAATCACGAACAGAAATGGACAGACTCGGCTGACTAACATACATCTTTTCAGCAGCTTCACGAAAAGTACCGCTATTGGCAATAGCCACAACGTAGCGTAATTGTTGAATATTCATCTTCTACCCCCAACTTCTTTATCTTTTCATTATACCATATTTTAGAAGTTTTCCATCGAAGAAAAATAATGTCACTCATAAAATTCATCTACACTAAGAAAGAAAAAATCATGGGTAGCAAAACAAAAAAATAGGCTCTCCGAAAACTCGGAAAGCCTTATTTAATGCTACTTCTAGCTTCCTCGCCTTTACATTCAAGGCTCGGGATAAAAAGGTTCACTGGACCTTTTTATTTAGCGATTGGGTAAACAGAAACCTGCTTTTTATCGCGTCCTTTACGTTCAAAGCGTACTACGCCTTCAACTTTAGCGAACAAAGTATCGTCTCCACCACGTCCAACGTTTACACCTGGATAGATGTGTGTACCACGTTGACGGTAAAGGATTGATCCACCTGTTACAGTTTGTCCGTCAGCTGCTTTAGCTCCAAGACGTTTCGCTTGTGAATCACGTCCGTTTGATGTAGAACCTCCACCTTTTTTGTGGGCGAAAAGTTGCAAGTTGTTAAGAGTCATTTTTAACATAATGTTTTCCTCCGTGTTAGTTTTCTGTGATAACTCTGGTTTGGACGAACTCAGAAGAGTTCTCCGATAAGTTTGCCATACCTAAGAAAAATGATTCAAAGAATAACTGGGTCATTTCTCTCTGGTGTGAAGGAAGATCTTTTGGTATTTCAACCATCAGATAGCCACCTTCATCTTCGTTTAATTCTAGGATTGGTTCATAGCCTGCAAATTTCTCAATAGAATTGATAAAGTTAATGGCAAGCGTAGAAACCGATGCACACACGACATCAAAGCCGTATTCGCCACTCTCGGCGTGTCCAGTAATTTCCGCACTCCTCAGCTCGCCATCTTCGGCTCTCTCAAAGACTGCTTGTATCATGTGTTCTCCTTAAAATTAAGCGTTGATTGCGTTGATGACAACTTTTGTATATGGTTGACGGTGACCTTGTTTACGGTGGCTACCTTTTTTAGGTTTGTACTTGTAAGTAACAACTTTCTTTTGTTTTCCTTGTTTTTCAACAGTTCCAACTACAGTAGCTCCAGCAACAAGTGGAGTTCCGACAACAGTGTTTTCACCACCAACAAGAACAACTTCGTTAAAAGTAACTTCTTGACCAGCTTCAACGTTCAATTTTTCAACGTAAACTGCTTGACCAACTTCAACTTTAACTTGTTTTCCGCCAGTTTTGATAATTGCGTATGTGCTCATTATGCACCTCCTATGATTTTTATGGGTTTCCCCGAATTTTTGTGAAGACTCGCCTAGCATCGTGGGACGAACCACTTAGAGTAACGATGTTCGTGCGGTTGCACAGGAACGTGCATAGTCAACTCTTCAAGTATAGCATATCTCCTGTTTTCTTACAAGTAATAACACCTAAAATGAAGCTTTTTCTTTTACTTTTTTCTGCAACTTGGCAAAAAGCATGCTGAGGTAAAAAATGCTCATCATAATAGGAACACCAAGAATAGTCTTTTCATGATAGAAAATCGTCAAATAGGCTGAAAAGACAACGCCAAGAACAAAACTACTAAGAAGGCTAACAAATATAAACCCTTCACGCAAAAAAGGAGTGTGCTTGGTCCGGAAATAATCTCCAAAAGCCAGCATGGTCCGTTTAATATTCCCTGTCATAAAGGCATTATTATAAGCAATACCCGACACTTCTCCAAAAGCAGTTGTCACCAGTCCCATACAGAAGGCCAAGGGTGGCACTAGATAGATATTATCTACAGTCTGCGGCACAAAACCAATAATGATTGATAAGATTGCTAAAGGAAGCAATGACAAAATTGGCTTTTTCACAATTCTCAATTTTTCCTTATAAATAGTTAATAAAAAAACCCCCATCATAAAAGCTAGCAAGGTGAGAACCTTGTCCCTAACATCTGAAACATTATTTTGGATTAATTCTACTGAAAGAAAGACAACATTCCCAGTTTGTCCAGCTACAAGAGTGTTCCCTCGCACAATAAAAGTATAGGCGTCTACATAACCTGCACAAAAAGTCAAAAAAAGCGCTAGCCTCTTAGACTGACGTGATATTTTTCTTATAGGTAATAACCTCATTTTCCCTCCCATTTCATTTACTCATCTCATTATTGTACCACTTTCTTTGGAAAAGACCTAGTAGCTTATTTGAAATTTTTTCCCCTCTGTTGGATAGTCCCGTCTATCTATGTTATAATGAAAGAAAGATTTGAAATCTGAAAAGGAGTAACTATGCTTAAATTAGGTGTCATCGGAACAGGGGCTATCAGCCACCACTTCATAGAAGCAGCCCATATCAGTGGAGAATACAAGCTGATCGCAGTCTATTCTAGAAAACTAGAAACTGCGGCAACCTTTGCTTCTCGCTATCAGGATATCCAACTCTTTGATCAATTAGAAGACTTCTTCAATAGCTCCTTTGATGTGGTCTATATTGCCAGTCCAAATTCCTTACATTTTGCTCAGGCAAAAGCTGCCTTGTCTGCAGGTAAACACGTCATTCTTGAAAAACCAGCTGTCACTCAGCCACAAGAATGGCTAGATTTGAGACATACAGCTGAGAAAAATCACTGTTTTATATTCGAAGCAGCTCGCAATTACCATGAAAAAGCTTTTATAACTATCAAAAACTTTTTAGTAGACAAGCAAATTTTAGGGGCAGATTTCAACTATGCCAAGTATTCTTCCAAAATGCCTAACTTGTTGGCTGGACAGATACCAAATGTCTTTTCAGACCGTTTTGCTGGTGGAGCGCTTATGGATTTGGGGATTTATCCCCTCTACGCTGCCGTTCGTCTCTTTGGAAAAGCTAAGGATGCAACCTATCAGGGGCAACAGCTTGACAATAGCATGGACCTAAATGGAGATGGAATCCTCTTCTACCCTGACTTTCAAGTTCATATCAAGGCTGGGAAAAACATCACTTCCAATCTTCCTTGCGAGATTTATACGACAGATGGTACCTTGACCCTCGACACGATTGAGCATGTTCGCTCGGCTATTTTTACCGACCATCAAGGCAATCAAGTCCAACTCTCTATCCAACAGGCTCCTCATACGATGACTGAGGAAGTCGCTGCATTTGCACACATGATCCAGCAACCAGACCAGACGCTCTACCAGACTTGGCTGGATGATGCAGGCTCTGTTCATGAGCTACTATATACCATGCGCCAGACTGCTGGCATTAGATTTGAGGCAGAAAAATGAAAAACAAACTACCGACTGAATGGCAAGAACTGAGTGACCAACTCGGTTTCCAAGAATTCACCCCCATTCAAACTCAACTATTTGAGCCCCTTCTTGCTGGAGAAAACCTCCTAGGAGTGAGCCCAACAGGAACTGGTAAGACCCTAGCTTACCTTCTACCAAGTATTCTCAGACTACAAAAGAAAAAAGCGCAGCAACTCTTGATTCTAGCACCAAATACTGAGCTTGCTGGACAGATTTTTGATGTATGTAAAACGTGGACTGAAGCTATCGGCTTAACTGCCCAACTCTTTCTATCAGGTTCAAGTCAAAAACGTCAAATTGAACGACTCAAAAAAGGACCAGAAATTCTGATTGGAACCCCTGGCCGTATCTTTGAACTAATTAAATTGAAAAAAATCAAGATGATGAATGTGGAAACCATCATACTAGATGAATTTGACCAATTGCTTGATGATTCTCAAATTCATTTTGTTGAGAAAATAACTCACTACGCACCTCGTGACCACCAACTCATCTACATGAGTGCGACAACCAAGTTTGACCAAGAAAAGATTGCGCCTAACACACGTACCATTGATCTTTCTGACCAAAAATTGGACAACATCCAACACTTCTACATGCAGGTAGACCAACGTCACCGAGTGGATATGCTACGAAAACTGGCTCATGTGGAGGATTTCCGCGGTCTTGTCTTCTTTAACAGCCTATCAGACCTTGGTAGCGCAGAGGAAAAACTACAGTATCGGGATATCTTGGCTGTTTCTCTAGCTAGTGATGTCAATGTCAAATTTAGAAAAGTCATCTTAGAAAAGTTTAAAGACAAGCAACTAACTCTGCTTCTTGCAACTGACCTTCTGGCTCGTGGGATTGATATCGATAGCCTAGAATGTGTCGTAAACTTTGATGTCCCAAGAGATATCGAAACTTACACTCACCGTGCTGGCCGTACAGGTCGCATGGGTAAAGAAGGCTATGTTATCACTCTCGTCACTCATCCAGAAGAACTTAAAAAACTCAAAAAATTCTCAAATGTCCGTGAAATTATCCTAAAAAATCAAGAACTCTATATCAAATAAGGTTGGCTCTCGCCAACCTTTTTCTTAGCCCCAAGTAATTTCCAATTGATAGCTAGCAAAGGGATGTCCCTCTTGATTTTGTAGTTGATAGTCTAAATAAATCTTTTGTCCATCCACTTCATAGCGACTCGTTTGAATGATAAATTCCTGCATGCCCATAGGTGTAGGAATATAGGCTAAACTATCACTATCCTTCAAAAAACGCATAATGGTCTTGGGATTGGAAAAACGGCTCATCACCAGTTCTTGACCATGGAATTTAATCACTACTTTTTCCTTTTCCTCATTGTAGAAAAGCAAATAGCTATAATCGCCCTTTTCTCTTAACTCTACATCATAAAGCTGGTCAATCACTTCCAACTGCTCATCAAACTGAATGGTATTTCGCATCCGAATCTTCACATCAGGTCCTCTTTCTTCTCTCTTGTCCTACTATTTTACCAAAAAGAGCAGGATTTTGCTATAATGGTCATATGAACGAAAAAGTATTCCGTGACCCAGTTCACAACTACATCCATGTCAATAATCAAATCATCTATGACTTGATTAATACAAAAGAATTTCAGCGTTTGCGTCGTATCAAACAACTGGGAACTTCCAGTTATACCTTCCACGGTGGAGAACATAGTCGCTTCTCTCACTGTCTAGGAGTCTATGAAATTGCACGACGTATCACGGAGATTTTTGAAGAAAAATATCCTGAAGAATGGAATCCTTCTGAGTCTCTCTTGACCATGACCGCTGCCCTCCTACATGACCTTGGGCATGGTGCCTACTCGCATACTTTTGAAAATCTCTTTGATACAGACCACGAAGCCATTACTCAGGAGATTATCCAAAGCCCTGAGACAGAAATTCACCAAGTCCTGCTACAAGTGGCGCCAGATTTTCCAGAAAAGGTAGCCAGTGTCATTGACCATACCTATCCTAACAAGCAGGTCGTGCAACTCATTTCCAGTCAGATTGATGCGGACCGCATGGACTATCTCTTGCGCGACTCCTATTTTACAGGAGCATCTTATGGGGAATTTGACCTGACACGCATTCTCCGAGTCATTCGCCCTGTCGAAAATGGTATCGCCTTTCAGCGCAATGGCATGCACGCCATCGAAGACTATGTTCTCAGTCGCTACCAGATGTATATGCAGGTTTATTTCCACCCAGCAACACGCGCCATGGAAGTTCTCCTACAGAATCTTCTAAAGCGCGCCAAGGAACTCTATCCTGAAGACAAGGACTTCTTTGCCCGAACTTCTCCACATCTCCTGCCTTTCTTTGAAAAAAATGTGAACTTATCTGACTATCTGGCTCTAGATGATGGTGTCATGAATACCTATTTCCAACTCTGGATGACCAGTCCTGATAAGATTCTCGCAGACTTGTCGCAACGTTTTGTCAACCGCAAGGTCTTTAAATCCATTACCTTTTCACAAGAGGATCAAGACCAACTCGCTAGCATGAGAAAATTGGTTGAGGACATCGGCTTTGACCCCGACTACTATACTGCCATTCATAAGAACTTTGACCTTCCTTATGATATCTATCGTCCCGAATCTGAAAATCCACGGACACAGATTGAGATTTTACAAAAAAATGGTCAACTAGCCGAACTCTCTAGCCTGTCTCCTATCGTCCAATCCCTTGCCGGTAGCCGTCACGGAGATAATCGTTTTTATTTCCCAAAAGAAATGTTGGATCAAAACAGTATCTTTGCTAGCATTACTCTGCAATTTTTACACTTGATTGAGAACGATCATTTTACCCCAAATAAAAACTAGAAGAGGAAATTTATGAGTATTAAACTAATTGCCGTCGATATTGACGGAACCCTAGTCAACAGTCAAAAGGAGATTACTCCTGAAGTCTTTTCTGCCATCCAAGATGCCAAAGAAGCTGGTGTCAAAGTTGTCATTGCAACGGGCCGCCCTATCGCAGGCGTTGCCAAACTTCTGGACGACTTGCAGTTGAGAGACGAGGGTGACTATGTTGTGACCTTCAACGGTGCCCTTGTCCAAGAAACTGCTACAGGGCATGAGATTATCAGCGAATCCTTGACCTATGAGGATTATCTGGATATGGAATTCCTCAGCCGTAAGCTCGGTGTCCATATGCACGCTATTACCAAGGACGGCATCTACACAGCCAATCGCAATATCGGAAAATATACGGTGCACGAATCAACCCTCGTCAGCATGCCTATTTTCTACCGCACTCCTGAAGAAATGGCTGGCAAGGAAATTGTCAAATGTATGTTCATCGATGAACCAGAGATTCTGGATGCTGCAATTGAAAAGATACCAGCGGAATTTTACGAACGCTACTCTATCAACAAGTCTGCTCCTTTCTACCTCGAACTCCTTAAAAAGAATGTAGATAAGGGTTCAGCTATTACCCACCTAGCTGAAAAACTCGGATTGACCAAAGATGAAACCATGGCTATCGGCGACGAAGAAAATGACCGTGCCATGCTGGAAGTCGTTGGGAATCCCGTTGTCATGGAAAATGGAAATCCAGAAATCAAAAAAATCGCCAAATACATCACCAAAACAAATGACGAATCCGGCGTAGCCCATGCCATCCGTACGTGGGTACTGTAAAAGAGAAATAGATAAAAACCGCTCGGCTGAGCGGTTTTTTATATAAGTTAGACAATTGCTAATATTATCTAAATATACAGTTACTTAAATCTTGAGAGTATAAAAATAGGTATTGCTTCCTTAATTGTGGCACTGTATTGTAATATATTACTTTCTTTATTTCCATACGTTATTTCCTTACAATCTCTTTTAATTTTTACGATAATTTCATATACAAAGTATAAATAGGAAAGTCTTTATAGCTTTCTTTTGTCTCATTATCCAGTTTATTCCAAAACAAATCAGCTTGCGGTTTCGATTTTAATAACACTGATGAACCGAAACAAAGTTCATAGTTATCATTACTATTTACTAAAATATTGCTCAGAATCTCCATTTCTTTGCTGTTTAATTTACGAACTCTAGATTTTATTTGAAGGTCATTTATTATAGCTATCTCACTATTTTGGGAGTATTTTAAGTTCCAATTAGAAAGACATTGAGCCCAATTAAGTAACAACTCTCTTTTAGTCATATCTTCTGCCATGTCTGCAGCAATAACTATTTTTAAAATAGTACGGTCAGCGCCTTCATATTTCAGCTTATTATCTACCAATCTTTGATATGAGGCAATAACTGAATCAATTTTACAATTATCAATTTTTAGCCAATCGTTTGGTTCAAATACTTCAAAAATTGAAATGTCTAAATAATCTTCATCTTCAGTTTCTCCTTCCCGGCACCAAGGAGTTTCAGTAAAAATGTCTATCATAGTTCCATTTTTATCTGACAAAAAACTATATAAAGTTATAATGTGGATGTTAGCAATATTTAGGTGAAGTAATTTCGATTCATTATAATTTAAAGCAACTTTCTTTTTTAAGACAAGACCTGAATAAAGAATATTTAGATTTCTTTGAGATTGTTTATCAAAGCAAGATAAATCAACATCTTTTTGTATACCCATTTTTTTCATAAAGTTAGAAATTTTTAACAATCCCTTTATATCAGCCTCTAAATCAAGTGAAGAAATATCCTTTATTGACCGTTCATCTAACTCTATTTTATCACCATTAAGGGTAAAATATCCGATTTTTCCTAGCTCTTGAAATACCTGAGTACACTTTATAGCTTTTGACAGCAAATCCGGCCTAGTATAGTTAAATTTGAATTGTTTCTTCTTTATATCAAAAGACATTGTAAAGCTTTCACCAAAATGAAGCTGTACACTCCCATCAGGAAAACGATGTCTTTTTACGTCTTGAAAAACATAATCGCCTATTTTTATAATTAAATCCGTTTCTTCTTCAGTTTCTACAATCTTTATTGTGTTTTCAAGAGGTATTTCTATGCCAGATATAGGATCTAAATAATAAATAAAGAGATCATGTTCTTCCTGATAGTTAAAAATTTCTTCTTTTTCCTGACCATAGAAGTAGAACTTTAGAGTTTTATCATCAGGAATGTCCTCAACTGAAATACCTTCGACATTTATGAAACTATACTGCTTCTGACTATTTTTTATGAAATCCACTAACATTGGATACATTTTTTTCTCATCCAGTTTAAAAAAATCTCTATGGAAAGTTTCTTCTTATTTGTAGATTTATTTTTTAGTTTACTCTTTTTGAGCAAATTCTTTATAGAAAGAGGAGGTAATGACTTATAGTAAATATCTATTAAACCATTATCCTCATTCAACCAAACTACAAATAAAACTACTCCACCATTTGATTTATACAGTTCTAAATCTCTAGTATCTAATGAGAAGGATTTTAACACATCTTTTTTCTGTCTAGTGGTTTTAATCTGAACAGGTACTTTACCTAATATTTCGTCTTTCTTCTCACTAGGTGATTTAAGAACATGAATTTCTCCATCCCACACTGGAGTTTTATCATTTCTATCAAAATAAGATTGAAGTAACTCATGCTTATCTATAAATGTCGACAGGTGTGAAACACCTAATGTCTCAATTTTTCTATTATTTGCCAAATCCGCACCTCGAAAAATAGCTCTATATACTTTATATTATAACATTAACAAAGAAAAACTTATATACTATAATCACAACCATTTAACTTAAACTGAATATTATAAACTTAAAAAATACTGTTCATTAATAATTACAAAATAAATAGACCAGTTTCCTGATCTACTTTATTCTATATTCATTGACTTTTGGTTATACTTTGGTCAAAAATTCCAAAAATACTAACCTATTTTAAAAAGCTAACTTGTGATAATTACCTATAAACAAACACTTTGAATATTCTTTACTTTTCTTTATACTTCCCAAAATGCCCCCTGCTGGAATCGAACCAGCAACTACTCCTTAGGAGGGAGTTGTTATATCCATTGAACTAAGGGAGCTAGATAAAAACTCTGCTGAAAAAGCAGAGTTTTTTAGTCGAATTAACGACGGATTTCTTTGATACGAGCTGCTTTACCTTGAAGAGCACGCAAGTAGTACAATTTCGCACGACGTACTTTACCGTAACGAACAACTTCGATTTTTTCAACACGTGGAGTGTGGATTGGGAAGATACGCTCAACACCTACACCGTTAGAGATTTTACGAACTGTGTAGTTTTCTGAGATGCCAGCACCTTTACGTGCGATAACAACACCTTCAAAAATCTGGATACGTTCACGGTTACCTTCGACAACTTTCGCGTGTACACGAACAGTGTCACCAGGACGGAATGATGGGATATCTGTACGAAGTTGACCTTCAGTCAAGCTTTGGATTAATGGATTCATTTTATTCTCCTATCTTTGTCAATCTTGAGGAAACTTCCTCAGCGGATAAACTGTATTTTTGTGCGTCCATTACACACAAGATACAGTTTACCAAATTTCCATAAAAAAGTAAAGAAATTTATAGCAGAATTCCTAAAAAAATCGCAACCAAACCACCTAGATAGGTCAAAGCTAAATAAGAATAAAATACCTTCTTATCACTTAACAATCTTTGGAGTTCATCATTCAAGGTCGAAAAAGTTGTCAAACCTCCACAAAATCCAGTTGCTAGCATAGCATAGACTTCCTTAGATTCCACATGATTGTAGAATAATCCAATTAAAAAACAACCCAAAAGATTGGCTATTAGCGTTCCGAGTGGCAATTTAGAAGCTTGATTATAGCGGGAAAAGAAATAGCGCACTAAAGCTCCGAAACCACAAGCAATTGCAAGATAGACGATTACCATTTCTTCCTCCCTAAATAGTAAGCTAAAAGCAGTCCTCCACCGATGCTCAAAAGCAAATACAGGACTAAACTAAGATAACGCCCTGTATCAAGCAGTTTCACAACATCAAGCATGAGACTAGAAAAGGTTGTTAAACCTCCGCAAAAACCTGTACCCAGTGCTAAAATAACACCTTTACTTGTCCCCTTATAAACTAAATAGCCCTTAACAAGATAAACCAAGCAGAAAATACCTAGATAGTTAACAAGAAGGGTTCCCCAAGGAAAGTCAGGACTGGCTGGTAACCAAGTGGAAACTAGGTAGCGGACAAGTCCGCCCAACATAGCAGCTAGTAAAATCCCTAGCGGATAAAAATGTTCTTTTTTCATTTGATATTTTGATCCTGATAATCACGCGAACGTTTGAGTATGTCCGAAAAAGTCGCTACAATAGTCTCCTGATAGCGCTTGTCCTCTACACGACTCCTAACCTTTTCAAAGATAATTGCTTCTCTCTTGGTATCTAAAATCGGTTTCCCTGAAGCCTTCTTATAAGCGACAACCCCTTCAACTAAATGCATTCGTTCTTCTAACAGTTTGACAATTTGATCGTCAATTTGATCAATTTCTTGACGAATAATATCTAAATCCATACAATCTCCTCCTTTATTTGAATTATTGTATCAAAAAGCCACCAAATAGGCTAGTAAAATCCCAACTCACGATAAAAAACTGCACTGATTGATTACATCAGCGCAGTTTTATTCTTATCCTACTTTAGCAGCCAATTCTTCTGCGAATTGTTCCAAGCGTTCAATGTCTTCTTCCTCAGCAGAAAGATCAACTTTAACACATTCTGAACCTTTTTCTGCTCCTGTCGCTACAAAAACGCGGTCAAAGTCATCGACAGCCTTACAGAATTCATCGTAGAAGGTATCTCCTGAGCCAACCACTCCGTAGATTTTGCCATTCAAGTTAAGATCTGCTAGGTCTTCGTAGAAGTCCATCATCTCATCTGGCAATTCTCCATCACCATAAGTATAGGTCGCAACGATAGCGATGTCTGCTTCCAAGAAGTCTGAAGCGTCGACAGTTGTACATTCATCAACATCGACATCCAAGCCCAAGTCACGTAATTTGTCTGCTACAATATCTGCAATTTCTTCGGTATTACCGGTCATACTGGCAAATACAATTTTTGCTAACGCCATATCGTCCTCCTCAATTTATCTTTCTCCATTATATCACATCTTTTTCATTTTAAAAATAAAAATTCTTGTGCTACAATGAAATGAGAAAGAATTGAGGTTATTTATGGATATTTGCCATCAAATTTTAGAAAAAATCACAGAATACGACACGATTATCATTCACCGTCATATGAAACCAGACCCTGATGCCTTGGGGAGTCAGGTAGGATTGAAAGCTCTTCTCAAACATCATTTCCCAGAAAAAATCATCAAAGCCGTAGGTTTTAATGAACCAACTCTTACTTGGATGGCTGAGATGGATCTTGTCGAAGATAATACCTACCAAGGCGCCCTTGTCATCGTCTGTGATACAGCTAACACTGCTCGTATCGATGATAATCGCTATAGTCAAGGTGACTTTCTCATTAAGATTGACCACCATCCAAATGATGATGTGTATGGTGACCTATCTTGGGTGGACACTAGTTCAAGTAGCGCTAGCGAGATGATTGCCCTATTTGCTGAAACAACCCAACTGGCTTTGTCAGATCTAGCTGCTGAATTGCTCTTTGCAGGAATTATTGGGGATACAGGTCGCTTCCTCTACCCTTCTACCACTGCACGGACCCTCCGCCTTGCTGCTTATTTGAGAGAACATAACTTTGACTTTGCGTCTCTCACTCGCAAAATGGACACTATGAGCTACAAAATTGCTAAACTTCAAGGCTACATTTACGACCATCTGGAAGTGGATGAAAATGGTGCAGCGCGCGTTATCCTGAGTCAAGAAGTCTTGAAACAATTCAATGTTACCGATGCTGAAACTGCCGCTATTGTTGGAGCGCCTGGTCGTATTGACAGCGTCAGTCTCTGGGGAATTTTTGTAGAACAGGCTGATGGCCACTACCGTGTTCGCTTACGTAGTAAAATCCATCCTATCAATGAAATTGCCAAGGAACATGATGGTGGAGGCCACCCTCTAGCAAGCGGTGCTAATTCCTATAGCCTAGAGGAAAACGAAATCATCTACCAAAAGTTAAAAAACTTGCTTAAAAACTGATAAAATACTTGCCAAACTTTTCAGAATCTGATAGACTAGTATGGTAACAATCTATGGCTCGCAAAGGGACCATGGCAGAAAGGAAATATTGCAAAATGAAAAAAGATATCCATCCAGAATATCGCCCAGTTGTCTTCATGGACACAACTACTGGTTACCAATTCCTTAGCGGTTCAACAAAACGCTCTAACGAAACAGTTGAGTTCGAAGGCGAAACTTACCCATTGATCCGTGTGGAAATTTCATCAGACTCACACCCATTCTACACTGGACGTCAAAAGTTCACTCAAGCAGATGGACGCGTGGATCGTTTCAACAAAAATACGGTCTCAAATAATGATAAAAAGACAGCTTCGGCTGTTCTTTTTTTGTTTCTTCTCAATACAAGAAAAAGTTAGGAAATGATAAATGTCCAATAGAGACACACTTCCTAACTTCTTATTTTTAGTAAAACTCACAAGTCTTACTCTTCCTTATCTTGATTTTCAGTTCCTTTGACTGCTTTTTTAAATTCAGATAGCATTTTACCGATTGATTCGCCTAGTTCAGGCAATCGTTTTGGTCCAAAAATCAAGAGAGCTCCTAAAACGATGATAATTAATCCTGGTGCTCCGATATCACGTAAAATTCCCATATCTCGCTCCTTTCTGCTTGCGTTTCATAATGTGTTTGCTGATGGCAATACTCAATTCATAGAGTAATATCAAGGGGGCAGTCATTGCTAAATCACTGACAAAATCAGCTGGTGTCAAGATGACTGCAAGTACCAATAAGATAAAATAGGCATATCGGCGATAAGCAATCAATAATTCTGGTCCAATGAGTCCAATTGACGTCAAAAAGGCAATGATAACTGGCAATTCAAAAATCAGAGCCAAGGGTAAGGTCGTTTGAAAAACAAAGGACAGATAATTTTGCGCGGTTAACTGCGTCTCAAATAGTCCTTCTCCTAGCCCTAATAGAACCTGAAGTATGGCTGGTGTTACAAAGTAAAAACCAAAAGCCAGTCCAACTAGAAAACAAAGGAAACTAGCTGGAATATAGGCAAAAATAGCTCTAGCTTCTTCCTTTCTTAAACCAGGTTTGATGAAAGACCAAATATGATAAACTGTGTAAGGCAAAGTGATGGTAAAGGCCATCAGACTAGCCAAGCGTATGTATATCCATAAAATATCATTAGGGCCTAAAACAACCAACTTTTGCTGAAAAGATTGTGTCACATACTGGTAAATCTGGTCTGCAAAAAGCAGAGAGACACAGAATACCAAAAAGAAACAAATAACCACTGCCAATAATCTCTTTCTAAATTCTACCAGATGTTCAACGATTGTCAATTCTTTTCTATCCATCTATTTTTCACCCTGTCTGAAAGTGACAATCAAGACAATAATAACAAAGACTAGCTGGCTAACCAAGCCTTCCCAACTTGGATAAATTCCAAGCAAATCAATCGTTGGAAAGCCTGTCAGTAAGTGATTTGGCGTCATATTGGTCAACTGAAGAGCATGGACACTAACCCCCAGCATCTTAAAAGCTAGCGCATAAATCATCCAAGTCAGGATAAAGAAGACTTTATGTGGCAGGAAGAATTGACTAGCCTTGTTCATCACGATGGCAATAACTACCAGAATCAGGAAGGCCAGTGAAATTCCCAAGACAAATTCAAAACTGGAAATTCTTGGTAAAATCCCAACATAAAAAAGAATGGTTTCTGCTCCCTCACGGAAAACAGCTAGAAAACTGAGGGCAAACATGGAAATAAAAGAGCCTGTTTTGGTCACTGTTTCCATTTGTGACTCCATAAAGGTATTCCATTTTTTGACTGAAGATTTACTGTGAAGCCAGATTCCAATCAAAATCATCATAGCTACCGCAAAAATCCCCACTGCTCCTTCGATGATTTCACGATTGGATCCTGATGTTACTGCTGGAAAGGCAATTTGCAGGATGAAAGCAATGACAAGACTTGCCATGATTCCTGTGATAGCACCACCATAAACCCACTTGAGCCCTTTTCGCATCTTGGCTGCTTTCAAGGTTGTTACCAAGGCCATAACGATTAAGAGAGCCTCTACACCTTCTCTTAGAAGAATCAGCATGGCATCAAAGGCATTGTAACGTGCGCTGGTATCAATTTGTGATAAATCTGCAATCAGTTTTTCTAATTTTTCTTGATATTCCTTCTCACTTCCCTTGACCATAATCACAGGGCTTTCACTCTCCACTCTAGTATAGAGGGAAGGATTGGTCGTGCTGACAGAACCTTCAATCGTTGGCCAGATAGTGATGAATTCCTTCATACTAGCTTCTCCTGATGCTTGATCACCAGCTTGGAATTGTTCCAAAGCCTTCTTCAAAAGGGCAATACCGTCTTTAAGAGTCAAACTAGAAGATGCTTCTGCGACTTCTTTTCCAGTTACAAAATCATCAATAGCCTTTTTTAAGTCCTCGAAGGAAGTCTGGATTGAGTTAAAATCCGTAGGCTCGGTTTCCATACTACTACGCAAGAAAGAAATAGCTGTTTCAACACGTCCATAATGGGCCGTACTATTGTCACGAACCACACTTTCATTGATAGTCCAAGTGGAATTCATTTTCTTAAAAGCTTCTCGGATCTTTTCCAAATCTTTGGATGCAATGGCCTGCTCTAAGGCTTCAAAACGAGGACTTAGACGGTTTACCAATTTTTCTTTTTCAGCATCTAAGTCAACAGGATTTTGTTCTTTTTCAAAGGCTAATAGGGCTGCAGAAATTTCAGTGAGTTTATCTTCAGTGATATCTCCTGATTTAGCTAACTTTTCCTTGATGACTTTACCAGCCTCAGAATTGCTGTCTTCTACTCTTTCAAAGTCTGTTGCCATCTCCTTAACGAGTTTCTGGGCTTCAGACTGATCACCATTTTTTACTGCTTTAGACGCATCAGTGATTTTCACAAAGTAAGAACTTAGACTCTCTTGGGCACCTACTGGGGAAAGAATTAAAAATAACAAAGCTAAACCAAGAACCAGCTTCTAGCCTTCCAATAATTTCTGACCAATGTAGCCTCCTTTCTCCACACCACCAAAGCAAGCAAAGAGTCCACTACCGATGTGAGTGATATATTCATTCATCTTATCAGTAGCACCTAGGTTAGTTTGAACCTTAACAAAGTTATCAGGATCTTTTTGGAAAGAAATAAAGAGCAAGCCCGTATCAAACTGACCAGTCTTTTCATCAATTCCATCAGAGTAAGAATAAGAACGACGTAAAAGGGGCTTATCCACTTCCTTAGCCAAACGAACGTGCGAATCATCTGGCAAAAGACTCAAATCCACTTCATCAAACTCGTTCTTCTTACCAAAGGGGGCACCACTTTCCTTGTAACGACCAAAGGTATTTTCTTGTTCTTCAAGACTAGTGCGGTCCCAGGTCTCTAAAAACATCTGAATCCGACGAACTGCCATATAAGATCCATTTTCCATCCAGTCCTTACTATCAGCCCAGATGACGCGGTCAAAGTCTTTCTCTTTTGTTGGATTTGCTGTCCCATCTTTAAAACCAAAGAGGTTACGCGGAGTCTCCATTCGATCGCCGATAGCTGCAAAACCAGACTGACTCCAACGAAGGGTCACTGCATTTCTCCCCTTACGGATGAGATTGCGAATAGCATGAAAGGCAACCTGCTCATCATCTGCACAAGCCTGAATCACAATATCTCCACCTGTATATTTTTCACGCAATTGCTCTTTAGGAAAAGGCGGTAAATCCCTGAACACTTGAGGACGCTTATTTTCCAAGTTCATCTTTTTCAAGAAACTGGCAGACACACCAAAAGTCAGCGTTAAACGATGAGGATTGAGCCCGACTGTTTCACCAGTATCGCTCGGAGGCAAGAGAGTATTTTTCCCATCTTTTTTGACCAATTCCCCCTCGACCAATTTGGCACTATAATCCGTCCAATCCTTAAACAACTGGATAATCTTATCCTTATCCGTCGTATGCAAGTCCAAGACCACAAAATAAATATTCTTTTGCATGGGCGTACTAATCCCAGCTTGATGCTTGCTATAAAAAGCAATTTTTTCATTTCCGTACGAGATTTTTTCCTGACTTCCTAGCTTAGGTGCGAAAAAAGCAGAAGCACCAGAGAGTCCTAGCGCTAAACCAGCCCCTCCAATCCCTGCTTTTTTTAGAAATTCTCGACGGTCCATTTTCTTCTCAAAAAACTTTTCGTCTTTTTCAGTCATGACTCTTATTCTCCACTAAGAAATTTACCCATTTGTGACAGAGGTTCACCAAGTTTTGTCACAGCTTCTGACAATTCTTTGGTATCTTCTTTTGTCAAATCTGTATAAAGTTTGTAGTGTTCCTTGTCGGTCATGTGTTTGTCCAACAAGCTATTAACAGATTTGAAATCTGCTTCCAATTCTTTAACTAGGTTAGCGTCTGATTTTTCAAGCAAAGGTTTAAAGAGTTGGAAAATCTTCTCAGCTCCCTCAATATTGGCACGGAAGTCATACAAGTCTGTGTGAGAATAAATTTCCTCTTCACCTGTAATCTTACTTGTTGCCACTTCGTTAAGCAAGTCAACTGCTCCAGTCAACATGACCTTGTAGTCCACATCCACAGTTGCAATCTTGGCTTTCAATTCCTTGATATCATTTACCAACTGATCGCCGTAGCTTTCAGTTCCTTTAGTTGTATTGTCTTCCCAAAGGATACGCTCGATACGGTGGAAACCTGACCAACCTTCCTCTGTCTTGTTTTCGTCCATGTAGTCTGCCAAACGGAAGTCAATCTTGACATCTGACTCACCAAAACTTTCAGCAATCGGTTCTGAACGCTCATAAGACATACGAATCAGTGGATAAACCTTCTTAGCTTCTTCTAACTTACCTTCTTTCAAAAGTTTGACAAAGCCTTCCGTATCTGTCAACAGTTTATCAATTTGCTCTTGTACAAAAGTCTTATATTCAGCAGTGGCCTTATCAAGCATTTTCTGCTTATCTTCAGACAAGGCTGTCACCTTGGACGAATCACTTGTGTTACTTGGCTTAGATTGATTATTAGCACAAGCTGTCAATAGCAAGGCTGAAGATAAAAGGACAAAACCTAGTTTTTTCATTGTTTACTCCTATTGGTTCAGGAAACCTGAATTAATTTTACGTTTCATTATAGCATGTTTTCACTCATTTTTCAATAAATTTTCAGACAATTTAATGTTAAGTAATTTATACTAATAATAGACTTTTAACCTCAAAATTGATAAAATAGGAAGGAAAATAATTGTAAAAGGAAACTATAAAACACTATGATGAACATGCAAAACATGATGCGCCAAGCACAAAAACTTCAAAAACAAATGGAACAAAGTCAAGCTGAACTTGCGGCTATGCAATTTGTTGGCAAATCTGCTCAAGACCTTGTCCAAGCGACCTTAACTGGAGATAAGAAAGTTGTCAGCATTGACTTCAATCCAGCTGTCGTTGACCCAGAAGACCTTGAAACTCTTTCTGATATGACCGTTCAAGCAATCAACTCTGCTCTTGAACAAATCGATGAAACTACCAAGAAAAAACTGGGTGCTTTCGCTGGGAAATTGCCATTCTGAGCATAAGAAAAAAGCTCCATAATATCTGTAGATAAGTCTCCTACAGATATTATGGAGCCTATTTTGTTGTCTTCAAAAGCCTGAAAACATCAATACAATGCGTTTATTTTATATGAAAAGATCTACTGAATTTTTCAAAATAAACTTCCAGTAGTCTTTTCACTTTTTATTAATAAGTTCCTTCTTCACCTTGGCTAGTCAAGATAACAGGTCCGTCTTTCGTAATCACGAATTGGTGTTCATATTGACAAGATAAACCACCGTCAATGGTCTTATGCGCCCAGCCAGTTTTCATATCTGTATCAATTTCCCAATCACCAGTATTGATCATTGGTTCAATAGTCAAGACCATTCCTTCACGGAGACGAAGCCCACGACCAGCAATACCATAGTTAGGAACCATTGGTTCTTCATGCATAGTTGGGCCAACACCATGACCAACCAAATCACGCACTACACCGTATCCACGACTTTCAGCATATTCTTGAATAGCTGCTCCAATATCACCGATACGATTCCCAATGACGGCTTGCTCAATACCCTTGTACATAGCTTCTTTGGTTACATCCATCAAGTTTTTTTCACTTCTTCGGACGGCGTACCTACAGCATAAGCCCAACATGAGTCTGCAAGACCACCAGAATAGCTCTGAGTGTATTTTTTTCATTTGTTCCACATTGTTGAAGTTTAATTTTGAGACATTCAGGTCAGATTTAGCAATTGGACCTCCCAAAACCATATCAACTTTGAGCAAATCACCATCTTTCAAGATATAGTGACGAGGAAAAAGCATGAGCCACTTCATCATTAAAGAGAGCAACAGGTAGCATAAGGATAGTCCATCATAGCACCGTCAACACCAATCTGAAGCGGAAGGAAATTTTCTTCCTTACAACGACGGCGAACGTATTCTTCAACTTCCCACATATCTACGCCAGGCTTAATCAAATCACGTAAGCCGATATGAATACTTGCTAGAAAATCACCGGCCTTATCCATAGCTTCAATTTCACGAGCTGATTTTAATGTTATCATTTTTTCTCCTAGTTTCTAATTAATTTTAACAGTCACATTTGCTTTTGAAACAATCTGATGACCGTGATAAATATCGTAGTCAATAATAGCTGATCGTCTCGTATGATGGATAATACGTGCTTGAATACGCAATATATCATCAATCTGAACAGCCTGCAAAAAGTAAATCAGCATCTGCTCGATAATGAGATTGCGCCCGCTATTCACAACTAAATCTTGGGTCATATGAGTCAAGATTTCTGCCAATACACCGTTAGCCAAAACACCATTTTTTTCAAGCATAAAGGGCTCAACTGTAATGACGACTTCATCATGGTGATAAGAAAGTTTTTGACCAATCTGCTCAGAAAATGTTGGTAGAGCCGAAACTTGGGAACGACTCATCTTCTCCATGACATCTCGTCTGGTTACAACCCCAAGCAAGGTTTGATTATTACGAACAACCGGTACCATTTCAAAATCTTCAGCAATCATCCGTTGACTCACATTGGCAATATTTGTCGATAATCCAACCAAAAATAGACTACGAGACATGACCTTATCAATTGTGGTACTTGGTGACTTATCACCAGCATCTCTCATGGTTACAACTCCAACAACAACCTGATGTTGATTAATAACAGGGAAACGACTGCTACGATTCTTACGTACCAAGTCCAAATAATCTTTAACACTGTCAGTCTCTCTCAAAAAACCATACTCATGACTCGGACGGTACAGTTTCTCAACTGTCAAAATATCTGTTTTGATTTGAACATTTGACAAGGCTTTATTGATCATGGTCGCAACGGTAAAAGTGTCATGTTTGCTTCTTAAAACAGGAATTCCTTTTTGATTAGCCAGTTTAATCACATCATCATGAACCTGAAATCCACCTGTCACAAGAACGGCATTTTCATTTTCCAGCGCTAATAATTGAATACGAGTCCGGTCTCCGACAATCAAGAGTCCCCCATCATGAAGGTAGGACAGGATATTTTGTTCAGTCATGGCACCGATTGAGAACTTGCTAAATTCTCTCTCTAAACCTTCTTGACCAGCCAGAACCTCAGAAGAAGTCACTTCAGCAATTTCAGCAAAAGTTAATCTCTCTATAGCAACTTTCTGAGATTTAACACGGATAGTACCACTTCTTGGGCGAGTCTCTACAATTCCACGGTTTTCAGCTTCCTTGATAGCGCGGTAGGCCGTTCCATCACTGACTCCTAGATGATTGGAAATACTACGAACACTGACTCTTTTACCAACAGGTAATTCTTCCAAATAGCTTAGAATTTCTTGATGTTTACTCATTAAATTCTCCCTTTACAAAGCGAAACTCAAGATAATCTCGCATTTTTCTTGTATAGCGATCACTTCCCTTAAACTGACGGAACAAACTAAATCCAGCCTTAAGAGCAACCTTTTGGCTAGCTTCGTTTTCGAGATGGGTTATGATGGATAATTGTTTTAAACCAAATTCTTCAAAAGAAAGTTGGCAAAGTTTTCTAACAACCTCTGTCATAAAGCCTTGGGACCAAGCATCTTTTCTCAAAAAATAACCAAGTTCTGCTTCTTTTTTAATTTCATCTAGCTTTTCAAACTTAATTGAACCAATCATTTTTTCAGTTTTCTTGTCACAAATAGCCCATACTCCTAAAGGAGCCTTCATAAAATAATTGGCCAGTGCATATTGACTCTCTTCCAGACTAGCTTGACTTGGAAAAATAAATTGTAAATTCTCAGGATTTGAAGCTATCTCATGGAAGTCCTTACTATCACTAAAAAAGAAAGGACGCAAATACAAGCGATCCGTTTCAATGATAGAAAACATTGCTAATTTGGTCCAAATATTCATAAACACCTCTACGGTTTATTCTTCAACAAGTGTAATATCCGCTCCTAGATTACGTAATTTTTCAATAATATCTGAATATCCACGTAAGATGAACTCAATATTTGTAATTTCAGTTTTACCTTCAGCCATCAAACCAGCAATGACAAGTGCTGCCCCAGCTCTAAGATCAGTAGCTTTTACATTTGCACCACGTAAACTACGGCCACCAGTATATAAAATATGGTCGTTTGTAGTCGCAATATCTGCGTCCATCTTTGCTAGTTCAAAAACATGGTTTACTCGTTTTTCATAAATGGTATCAATAATGGTACCACGACCCTCTGCTGTTAACAAGAGAGGAGTAATTGGTTGTTGCAAGTCAGTAGCAAAGCCTGGGTAAGGAGCTGTCTTAATATTGATTGCTTTCAAATTAGACTGTTCTTCGACAAAAATACTGTCCTCCGATACAGTCATTCTCACTCCCATTTCTTCCAACTTAGCGATGAATCCTTCTAAGTGTTCATAAAGAACATTATTAATACGAATTCCCTTACCGACTGCAGCAGCTAAAGAAATATATGTTCCTGCTTCAATACGGTCTGGAATCACCTGATGACGGGTTCCGTGTAATCTTTCAACACCATCAATAATGATGATATTGGTTCCAGCACCACGGATATGGGCACCCATATTATTCAAGAGAGTAGCAACGTCAATAATCTCAGGTTCACGGGCTGCATTTTCAATAATAGTACGACCATTTGCTTTAACCGCAGCAATCATCGTATTAATCGTCGCACCCACACTGACCGTATCCATGTAGATACTTGCGCCGTGAAGTCCTGTATCTTTGGCAGATAACTTCATGTTATCTCCCTCGTAGCTAACAGTTGCTCCCATAGCTTCAAAAAGCCTTAAGGTGCAAGTCAATAGGGCGAGGTCCCAAATCACATCCACCAGGTAAACCAACAGTAGCTTCACCAAAAGCGACCTAAAAGACTTCCATAAAAAAATAATAAGATGCACGAAGACTATTGATTTTTCCCATAAGGCATTGGAATATTTTTGAACACCTCTTGGATCAATCTCTAACACATCATCATAACGCTTAACGGTAGCCCCCATTAACTCCATGATTTCGACAAGACTAGCAACATCGGAAATATCTGGCACACAATCCAAAGTCACCACATCATCAGCCAAAATAATAGCTGGAATTAAAGGCCACAACGCTATTTTTTTAGCACCACTAATGGTAATCTCACCTTGCAGGGGTAAGCCACCATTGATAACAATTTTTTTCTCATTTTAAATTTTTAATACTCTTTCAAAATTTCTAAAAAGGTCCTACGTTAAAGTATACCATAATTTCACCTTTTTTTCCATCATTTTCAATTATATTAGCTGAATCGTATTTGTATTAACTGGCCTTTTTTAAAAAGTTTTGCCCCTTATTTGCCCCCTGCTACAAAAAAACCTATCATACAGGCTAGAAAGCTTGATATGATAGGCTTTTTTCATTTTAATTAACGTACTGTACGGATACGCATTGTGTTTGTACGTACAGCTTCTCCAACTGGTACACCAGCTACGATAACGATATCGTCACCAGATTGTACAAGACCTGCTTCAACTGCTTTACGTTCAGCAATTTCGAACATATCATCAGTTGATGATGGAGCATCTGTCAACATTGGGATAACACCCCAGTTCAACATCAATCCACGTTCTGTCAATTCGTCAAATGTCAATGCCAAGATATCAGCATTTGGACGGTATTTAGAAATCAAACGTGCAGTGTGACCTGTCTTAGTAAGAGTTACAACCAATTTGATATCCATTGAGTTAGTAGCATCTTTAACAGCTGAAGCCATTACTTCTGTCTTAGAGTTACGTTCAAATGAATCTGAGTTCAAACGACCGTATTCGTTAAGAAGAGTCTGAGCGTTCTTGTCGATTGTAGCCATTGTAGTTACTGACTCAAGTGGGTATTTACCGTTTGCAGACTCACCTGAAAGCATTGTAGCATCAGTACCGTCGATAACAGCGTTGAATACGTCTGATACTTCTGAACGAGTTGCACGTGGTTTTTCAGTCATTGTTTCAAGCATGTTTGTTGCTGTGATAACAACTTTACCTGCAGCATTGACTTTCTTGATAATCATTTTTTGGTAAACTGGAACCATTTCGAATGGTACTTCGATACCCATGTCACCACGAGCGATCATGATACCATCAGCAGCTTCGATGATTTCATCCAAGTTGTCGATACCTTGTTGGTTTTCGATTTTAGCGAACAATTGAACATGTCCGTTTCCAGTTTCTTTACAGATTGCACGAACTTCGTTCACGTCTTTTGCAGTACGTACGAATGAAATCGCGATGAAGTTGATACCTTGTTCAAGACCAAAGCGGATATCGTCGTTATCACGTTCAGCAAGAGCTGGGAAAGGAATTTAGTGTTAGGGATGTTAACACCTTTTTGTTTAGCAATTACACCATCGTTTTCAACTTCAACTTCAAACTCACGAGTTGCGTCATCTTTAGCAACCACACGAAGACCAAGTTTACCATCGTCAACCAAAACTTGACGACCAACTTCAACATCATCATAGATGTCAAGAGCACCAGCAACGTTCAATGCGATCACATCACGAGTTGATTTGATTCCTTGTTTAGTAGCAACACGGATTTTTTCACCAGTTGTGTAAGAGTACTCTTTTGCATCTCCTTCAAACAATTCAGTACGGATTTCTGGTCCTTTTGTATCAAGAAGGAAACCAACTTTTTTACCTGCAAGTTTTTCAGCAAGTTTAACAGTTGCCATACGGTCACCTTGCTCTTGGTGGTCACCGTGTGAGAAGTTGAAACGGAATGTGTTAGCACCTGCTTCAATCAATTGAGCAATGTTTTTAGCTGAAGCTTCAACATCAAGTTTTTCACCCCAGTATCTGTCATCACCGAATTTTTTACCACCGCGGATTTCTACCGCAGGTCCCAAAGTTGCAACGATTTTTACACGTTTGTTCATGATTTTTGTGACTCCTTTATATATGACCTTTTTGGTCTTATTAACTAAATTATAAATTATGACAAGCTCTTATTCAAGCTAGATAGCTCAAGGTCAGCTTTATGTGGGTTGTTAACCACAATCTTACCATCTGCAGTAAGGCTAAACAATGCTCCTTCTTCTGCAGTTCCAAGAATTGGGTTTTCAACCATTTTCTCGTTACGGATACCAACCGCAACACCACCGATACCTTCTTTAAGAAGTTTAACGGCATGTGCACCCATACGTGATGCCAAAACACGGTCACGCGCAGTTGGAGAACCACCACGTTGAATATGTCCAAGTTCTGTCACACGAAGGTCGCTTGTATCTCCAGCTTCTTTAAGTTTTTGACCAAATTCAGCTGCTGACATCACACCTTCTGCCAAGACGATGATATTGTGTTTTTTACCACACTCGTATCCACATTTAATGCTTTCTACGATATCTTCAATCTTGAATCCTTCTTCAGGAATGATGATTTCATCAGCACCAGTTGCAATACCAGCCCAAAGAGCGATATCACCTGCGTTACGTCCCATAACTTCGATAACAAATGTACGACGGTGACTTGATGATGTATCACGAATCTTATCGATAGCATCCATAGCAGTAGTAACCGCTGTGTCAAAACCGATTGTGAAGTCAGTACCAACAATATCGTTATCGATTGTACCAGGAAGACCGATAGCTGGGAATCCATGTTCAGTCAAACGCATAGCACCGTGGTAAGATCCGTCACCACCGATAACAACTACACCTTCAATTCCGTGTTTTTTCAATTGCTCAATCCCTTTAAGTTGCCCTTCAAGTTGAGCGAACTCTGGGTAACGAGCAGAGTGAAGGAAAGTACCACCACGAGAAATGATGTCTCCTACTGAAGCCGCATCTAGGGGATGAATTTCACCAGCAACCATACCAGCATATCCATCATAGATACCAAATACTTCCATTCCTTCTGAAATTGCTTGACGAACAACTGCACGGATAGCAGCGTTCATACCAGGGGCGTCTCCACCACTAGTCAAAACAGCAATACGTTTCATATTGGTTATGCTCCTTTTTCTTTTAACATTCTTACTGATTATATCACATTTAAATGGAAAATTCTTCTATTTTCCGTAATTTTAGCGATAAATCGTTTTCATAACGATTCCACCTAATTTCTCTTCTAATTCAGTGGATTTAGTCACAAAATGATGGGGAGAAACAATCGTTCTCTGTTCCTCTTCATACCTGATGATGACTGGGATTGGGCCTTTATACTGGTCTAAAATTCTCGAAATTTCTTGATCCGATTCATGATTTTTTACCTGTATCCAAAAGCGTTCAGCCACTGCTGCTCTTATTTCTTGTGCAATCATTTGCAGACGGTCATCTCGTAACTGAATTTTTCCTCTTATATAGTAGAAAGCTCCTTCTTTCAATTCCTGCCCAATCTGTCGATATAAGTCTGAGAAGAGGGTAACATCCAATTTTTTCTTACTATCATCCACCTGTAAGAAAGCCATATTTTCACCTTTTTTGGTACGAATTACTTTTATCTTCTGAACCTCAACCAAGATAATAGCATAGCTATTTTCTGATAAATTACTAATAGGAGTAATCGGATAAATAGCCTTACTTGCAATAGCTTGTAGTGGATGTTTGCTGACTCCTACTCCTAGAAGCTCTTGTTCCATGTAGAATTTTTCTTGCTCCGTCCAGTCCTCCAAATCTTGCCAACTATAAATGCTCTCTCCAAATAAGCTTCCTAACTCTTTCACAAATTCAAATAGATTACCTAAATTATTAAATACTTTTTGGCGATTTTTTTCAAATGAATCGAAAAGACCAACTTTTACCAAAGGTTCTAGCAGAGGAAGTTTCAGATAATTCTCAGGTAATTTAGCTATAAAATCTTCAATGCTCGAATAGGGTCTATTTTCAATAATCCAAAGCGCCAAATCCTTGCTGACTCCCTTAATCGACTTCAGACCTAGATAGATGGACTTGTTGGCAATTTTATCATGATAAGGAATGGTATTAATGGACAGAGGTGCTACTTCAAAGCCTGCTTCAAGAGCGTCTGTTACATAATCACTGTTGACAGAATTCAGCATGACCTGATAAAAAATGGCTGGATAATGCGTTTTGAAATAGGCCAACTGGAAGGCCAAGGCTGAGTATGCATAGGCGTGAGATCGGTTAAATCCATAACCTGCAAACTTCTCCATAACATCAAAGACCTGCTCTGCCTTTTCCCTAGTATGACCAGTATCTAATGATCCTTGAATAAAGGATTCCCTCATTTCATGCATGGCAAAGGCATCTTTTTTCCCCATAGCCCGACGTAAAATATCGGCTTTTCCGAGGCTAAATCCAGCAAATCTCTGAGCAACCTGCATAACCTGCTCCTGATAGAGCATGATGCCGTAGGTTGGAGCCAAAATATCCTCCAGTACTGGATCCAGAACAGTCACTTCTTCCTGCCCATGCTTTCTTGCCACAAAATTATTGATGTAGTCACTGGCACCTGGTCGATTTAGAGAAGTAGTTGCTACGACATCTTCAAAACAGACTGGTTGCACACGTTTGAGCAAGCGAATGGCACCAGGTTGCTCAAATTGAAAGATACCTTTTGTATTGCCAGAGGCAAATAAAGCTAACGTTTCTTTGTCTTCCAAATCAATTTCTTCAATTTTAAGGTGAATACCTTCTGATTCAGCAAGCAATTTTTGCATCTTCTGGACAAAGGTCAAATTTCGCAGTCCCAGAAAGTCCATTTTCAATAGCCCGCTAGATTCAACTCCATGAGCATCATACTGAGTCAGCGGAATTTCGTCGCCATGCTTTAGAGGGATGTAGTTGGTTAAGTCTTGGTCACTGATTACAACACCAGCCGCATGGACAGAGGTTTGTCTTGGATAGCCCTCTATCCTGCAAGCAATTTCAAAGGCTTTTTGATATTCTAGCTTACTATTGATTTGCTGACGAAACTGAAGATTACCCTCATAGGCCGACTTGAGATTATCACGAAAACTAATTTTCTTGGTAATTGCAGATAATTCATACTCTGGCACACCAAAACGTTTTAAAACATCTCGCAGAGCTTGCTTAGCACCAAAAGTAGAAAAGGTAACGATTTGAGCCGCATGTTTACTACCATATTTATTACCAACATATCTGATAAAATCTGGACGATAAATATCAGGAATATCAATATCAATATCAGGCATGGTATAGCGTTCACGATTGAGGAAACGTTCAAAAATCAGATTTTTCTGAACTGGGTCAATCCCTGTAATGTCTAGAGCATAGGAAACCAAGCTACCAACTGCGGAACCTCGTCCCATTCCCATATAATAGCCATTCGAACGTCCAAAACGCAATAAATCCCAAACAACCAAGAAATAATCATCAAAGCCCATATCATGAATAACAGCCAATTCTTGGTCTAGACGGTCTTGATATTCTTTACCAGTTAACCCCTTCTGAGCAAGCCCCAATTCAGCACGTTCTCTTAATTCTTCTACTGCTGGTCTAGCAGGATTAAAGCGAGGCAGTTTCAGACTAGTATCCAAGTCATAAGAAATACCTGAAATAAGCTTTTCTAAGTTTTCCAAGGCCTGAGGAAAACGCTCTTGGAATAGTTTCTCTAAAGAACTTGCTGACATAAAAACATCTTGTTTCGAAAGCAAAGGAACTTCTCTGAGCGGTAGATTTTCTTTAATCGCTGTTAATACTTGAAGAACCTCTCTATCCTTACTTTCAAATGTATTGACCCGATAAATAGGCAAAATTGGATGATGAAATTCGCTGGCCAGTGTCTCTGGGTAAACCCCTATATAGTAATCACAGCCTATATTGAGCGACTCAAGCTCTGCAAAATAAGGCAAAATTACCGCAACATCCTCCAGATACTGAGATAGAACTGACCAACTTTTCTCCCCCTGCATCTTGGCTGTTGATAGTTTCATCAACTGCTGATAGCCCACACTAGATAAAGCTAAAAAGCGCAAATTCACATCCTTATCATCTACAAGCACATTCATTTCAAGCCCTAACAAAGGATGAATGCCGTATTTTTTTGTAACCTCTAGAAAATCGAAAGCCCCGTAAAGATTGTCAATATCCATCATAGCCAGATGAGTGTAGCCATAGTCTTTTGCTACTCTCACATACTTGTCGATTGAAATGACACTCTCCATAAAACTATAGACTGTTTTTGTATCTAGTTGTGCGATCAATTTACACTTCTCCTCTATCGTTCTCACTATATTATACCATTTTCTTAAAATTTCTATTACTATTACTGATGCTTTAATATCTAATAGCTCAAATCATAGTTAATTAGACAATCCTTGCCTGATTTACAACAGCACCACTAATATTTTTGTATTTAAGCTTATCATTTCACATGTTTATTTTATAAATACTTATTTTTATTTATTATAGTTTCTATTAATTTTTATAGTTTCTTTTCTCTCTGTTTTTTGATATAATAACTGTAATATATTTCATAAATAGGAGGTCTTATGCGTTTTAATCAATTCAGCTATTTAGCGCTACCTAGAGATACAATTATCTTTGAATTAAAAAAGTATGGATTTGATTTACCAGTCAACATCACAAATAAAAAAATGCTTGAAGCGTTTCTTATTCGTTTCTTTTTTAATTTTAAAAACAGCTCCTATCCTCTATCCAGTTTAGCAGTTGACCAAGAAACTGACTTACTAACATTTTTTCAGTCAGACAAAGAACTGACTGCAGATATTTTCTATACTGTAGCCTTTCAACTCTTAGGTTTTTCTTACTTGGTTGACTTTGAAGATAGTGAAGTTTTTCGTAAAGAGACTGGATTTCCCATTGTATATGGTGACTTGATTGAAAATCTCTATCAGTTGCTCAATACTCGCACTAAAAAAGGGAACACTCTTATCGACCAACTTGTCAGTGACGGGCTAATTCCTGAGGATAATGACTATCACTACTTTAATGGCAAGAGTTTGGCTACTTTTTCTAGCCATGATGTCATTCGAGAAGTCGTTTACGTTGAGTCTCGTGTCGATACTGACCGCGAAGGACTTCCAAACCTAGTCAAGGTCAGCATTATTCGTCCTCGTTATGATGGAAAAATCCCTGCTATCATGACAGCCAGCCCCTACCATCAGGGAACCAATGACAAGGCTAGTGATAAGGCCCTCTACAAGATGGAGGGTGAACTTGAGGTCAAACCTGCTCACAAGATTGAGCTTGAAGAACCTCAACTCAATCTCGTCCAACCCCAAGGTCAAGCTGAGCTTGTGTCAGAAGCTGAGGAAAGCTAACGCACATCAACGCTAGCTATACACTCAACGACTACTTCCTTCCACGAGGTTTTGCTAATCTCTATGTCTCAGGTGTCGGTACCAAAGACTCTACTGGTTTCATGACTAATGGGGACTACCAGCAAATCGAGGCTTATAAAAATGTCATCGACTGGCTCAATGGCCATTGCCGTGCCTTTACCGACCACACGCGCCAACGTCAAGTCAAGGCTGACTGGTCAAACGGAAAAGTAGCTACAACTGGACTTTCCTATCTAGGTACCATGTCCAATGGTCTTGCGACTACAGGTGTAGATGGTTTAGAGGTTATTATTGCCGAGGCTGGTATTTCTTCGTGGTACAACTACTACCGTGAAACGGTCTGGTAACTAGCCCAGGTGGTTACCCAGGTGAGGACTTTGATTCCCTTGCTGAGTTAACCTATTCTCGTAATCTCTTGGCATGCGACTATATCCGTGGCAACGAAGCTCACCAAGCTGACTTAGAAAAAGTAAAAGAGCAACTGGATCGCAAGTCTGGCGACTACAATCAGTTTTGGCATGACCGTAATTATCTACTCAATGCCCATAAGGTAAAAGCAGAGGTTGTCTTTACCCATGGGTCTCAGGATTGGAATGTCAAACCACTTCATGTTTACCAGATGTTCCATGCTCTTCCATCTCATATCAATAAGCATCTCTTTTTCCATAATGGTGCCCATATTTATATGAACAACTGGCAATCCATTGATTTCCGCGAATCCATGAATGCCTTATTGACTAAGAAATTATTGAGACAAGATACAAATTTCCAACTTCCGACCGTTATCTGGCAGGACAATACAGCTCCTCAGACTTGGCAGACTCTTGATGATTTTGGTAATCAGGAAATCTCAGAAACTTTCTCACTTGGTCAAGAAGAGCAAGTCATTCAAAACCAGTACCCAGATAAGGATTTGGGCGCTATGGTAAAACATACCAGACCTTTAATACAGACCTCTATCAAGGGAAAGCCAATCAAATTACTATTGACCTTCCTGTAACCAAGGATCTCCACCTGAACGGTCGCGCTCAGCTCAATCTGCGTATCAAGTCCAGTACAAACAAGGGGCTCTTATCAGCCCAACTACTGGAACATGGACAAAAGAAATATCTACAACCTTATCCAGCTGTTTTAAGTGCTAGAACCATTGACAACGGTCGCTACCACATGTTGGAAAATCTCTGTGAATTGCCATTTCGTGAAAATGCGCAACGAGTCGTGACAAAAGGCTATCTCAATTTACAAAATAGAAATGATTTACTGTTGGTAGAGAATATTACTGCAGATGAATGGATGGATATCCAGTTTGAACTGCAACCGACTATTTACAAGTTAAAAGATGGTGATACTCTTCGTTTAGTCCTCTATACTACTGACTTTGAAATCACAATTCGTGACAATACCGCATACCAGCTGACTGTTGATCTTGAACAGTCTACTCTTATCCTACCTTGTCAAAAGGTATAATATCAGACTTTCAAGATGAAACTATTTCCACTTGAACTGTTAAACTACACATAAACTTAGTATCAAATTCAATCCTGGTCTAGGCCTATGACATGTCTAAAACGGAATTTTGGACAAAAGATACTAAGACCCTAACCAACATGTGCAATCGTTTATAACACTCGCTACCACACCACATGTTGGAAAATCTCTGTGAATTGACATTAATCGTAAATTCACAACAAGTCGTGACAAAAGGCTACCCAAATTGAAGGATTTACTGTTAGTAGAGGACACCAATCTAGATAAACGGATAGATAGCCAATTCATCTCCACCCAACTAGTGACAAGTAAAAAGAAGGAGACTCACTCCGTATCGTTCTAAATTACTACTGACTTTGAAATCTTCATACGTGACAATACCGCTTACCACCCGACTGACGATCTCGTTCAGTCCACGCTTTCTGTACCTAGTACAAGGAGTAACATTTTATGAATAAATCTGAACACCGACACCAACTCATACGAGCTCTTGTAACGAAAAACAAGATTCATACTCAAGCTGAGCTACAAGCTCTTCTTGCCGATAATGATATTCAAGTTACACAAGCTACACTTTCAAGAGATATTAAAAGTATGAACCTTTCAAAAGTACGAGAAGAAGACAACTCTTACTACGTGCTCAATACAGGTTCAACCTCAAAATGGGAAAAACGTCTCGAAATTTACATGGAAGATGCTCTTGTCTTGATGCGTCCAGTTCAACACCAAGTCCTACTAAAAACCCTTCCTGGACTTGCTCAATCCTTTGGTTCTATCATTGATGCCTTGAGCTTCCCTGATGCTATTGCTACCCTCTGTGGCGATGATGTCTGTCTTGTCATCTGTGAAGATGCAGAAGCTGCTCAAAAATGCTTTGAAGAGTTGAAAAAATTCGCTCCACCATTTTTCTTTGAAGAATAACAAAATTCCGTGTCTGATATGGCACGGAATTTTGTTATATTCTTTACTGAGATGGATTTTCTTTTTTAGTTCGTGCCAATCTCAGAGCACGATTTGGATTGAGACGATTAAATAGTTCTTCCAATTTCTTTTCATTCCAAACGTCTGCGGCGGAAACAAAATTACCATCCGCATCTCGGAAAGATATCGGTTTATCTCCCATACCAGTCTCCTAGTCTACAAATTCAAACTCAAATTTACCAATGCGGACCAAATCCCCATCCTTAGCACCACGCGCACGAAGGGCTTCATCAACCCCCATACCACGAAGTTGGCGGGCAAATTTCATGACTGATTCGTCACGATCAAAGTTGGTCATATTAAAGAGTTTCATGAGTTTTTCACCAGAAAGCACCCATGTCGCATCATCATCACGGCTAATTTCAAAGGCTTTTTCTTCCTCGTCAAATCCATAGTAAGCTTCTTCTTCCATATCTGACTCGTCATAGAGCAAGAATTCTGGTGTCTTGTCTAACAATTCAGCTGTAGCATCCAAAAGCGTAGCCAGACCTTGCTTGGTCAAACCAGATATTGGGAAGATAGCTGGTAACTCTTCAAATTCATCGTAGTTTTCAGCCAATTTTTTCTTGAATTCTTCAAGATTTTCCTGACTCTCAGGCATATCCATCTTATTGGCTACAATAATCTGCGGACGCTCCATGAGGCGAAGATTGTATGACTCCAACTCTTTATTGATTGCTAAGTAGTCCTCATAAGGATCACGGCCTTCGCTAGCTGACATATCAATGATGTGAAGGATGACACGTGTACGCTCAATGTGACGGAGGAACTGAGTTCCCAAACCAACACCTTGACTAGCCCCTTCAATCAAACCTGGTAAATCAGCTACTGCAAAGGATTCACCTGATTGGGTACGAACCATACCTAGATTTGGCACAATGGTCGTAAAGTGATAGGCGCCGATTCTAGGTTTAGCTGAGGTAATAACACTTAAAAGGGTTGATTTCCCTACTGATGGGAAACCCACTAAACCGACATCTGCCAAGATTTTTAGTTCCAATTGTAACTCACGTTCCTGACCTGGTTCTCCATTTTCAGAGATTTCCGGTGCAGGATTTTTTGGTGTCGCAAAGCGGATATTTCCACGACCACCACGACCACCGTGGGCTACAATAAATTCTTGACCGTGTTCAATCAAATCTGTCAAGACCTTGCCTGTCTCAGCATCACGCACAGTCGTACCTTGTGGCACTCGAACTCTAAGGTCCTCAGCTCCACGACCATGCATCCCTTTGGTCATTCCTTTCTCACCAGAATCAGCCTTGAAATGGCGATTATAGCGGAAATCCATGAGGGTACGTAGACCTTCATCTACAACGAAGACGACATTGCCTCCACGACCACCATCACCACCCCAAGGACCACCATTAGGGACATATTTTTCACGGCGAAAGGCAACCATACCATCGCCACCATTACCAGCCTTGACCTTGATCTTGGCTGTATCTAAAAACATACTCATTTTTTCTTCTCACTTTAAAAAAGGGCTGGGAAATCCCAGTCACAAAATTTTCTTGAATCTATTTTATAGATTACTGAGGGCACCAATTGCAGTTGCAAAAATACCCAAAATACTTGCTACTAGCATGATAAGTACGATAAGCAAGGTTAATTTCTCAAACATCGTTTTTTTACGTTTTCCATTATCTCCAAATGCCATTTTTCTCTCCTTCGTTACATTCTATTTTCTATTATCTTAGCATGAATTCAGCTAGTTTTCAATAGTCACTTGCTACAGGTGCAATTATCCATAAAATGATATAGGCTACAATTCCAACTCCGTAACAGAAAGCAAGGACACCCCATATTACGCGAACAATAGTAGGATCCATATCAAGATAATGGGCCACTCCAGCACAAACACCAGCAATCTTTTGGTCACGACCGCTTCTCATTAATCGTTTATTCATAGCTTATCCTCTTTCTATTCTTCATGGTCTGTCCAATAGTCTCTCATGCTGATTAATTGTGTTTTTGAAGCCTTCAGCATGCGTCTAGAGCCTTTTACCGGCACAGCAACCACCTGTTGTGGTAGATACAAAACTGTCTTAAAGATACGCTGACTAACCGTATCATCTTTAGCTAAATCTTTCTGGAAATTATTTGAAATAATAGCATCCAGATAAAATTCATGCACTCGTTTCCCAAAATTCTCGGCTGAAATCTCGTACAATTTCGCTGATAAGGTATGCTCATTCATATCTGGCGTTGCAATCAGAGCTTCTAAAATAGCTCCAGCCAAATCATGTTCACCGTAATACAAGGTTCCAAACATTTTATCACTGATCAGGTTGTCCAGATAAGGATTTCCATGTGCAATGACAGGTGTTCCACTGGCTAAGCTTTCCAAGTATGTCAACCCTTGCGTTTCACTTGTCGAAGCCGAGATGAAGAAATCTGCTGCCTTATAGTAAAGAGCTGTCTCACTAGGAGCAATCATCCCTGTAAAGACAACGGAGTCTTGAATCTCTAGTTTCTGTGCTTGCTCTTTGAGGTCATTCAGATAAGGACCATCTCCAGCTACCACCAGTTTAACCTTGTCTTCTTCTTTCAGAACTTCTGCAAAAGCTGCTAAAACTGCTTGAATATTTTTTTCATAGGAAATTCTGGAAAGACTCAGCAACATCTGTTCATCATCTTGAATCCCTAATTTACTACGCAGTTCTTTCAAATTTTCCTGCTTGATTTCTGGACGCTCAAACTTAGCTAATTCAATCCCAGTAGGAATGACCCGCTTTTCAACCTTGACCTTATAGTCAGATAGCAAGTCACGGACAATCTCACTCGGGCAAATAACCCCATCCACATCATGCAGGAAACCTCTGACCAGATACTTGACCATACTAGGACGAATCAACATTCCCTTAGCAATATAATGCACGTAGTCTTCGTATTGGGTGTGATAGGTATGGATGACTGGAATCTTCAATTCACGCGCAATCCAAATCCCCAACAAGCCAAGAGAAAATTCTGTCTGAGTATGGATAATATCCAGCTGATACTGCTTGGCAATTTCAAGTGCCTTGCTAAAACCTCGATAGGCAAAGCGGCGATCTTTAAAAGCAAAAAAAGGAACACTTGGAATGCGGATAATTTGCCAATCTTCATAACGATTGACATCCTTATCTGTCGTCGTAAAGATAAAAACAGCATGTCCCTGTTTTTCAAGTTCGGTTTTCAAGGTTCGAATACTGGTCGCAACACCTGAAACCTGAGGAAAATAGGTATCTGTAAATAAACCAATTCGCATAGATTACCTCACTTTTTACTTTCTCCCTAAAGCGGCTTGTTTCTCATAAAAGTCCAACCAGATTTGTAACAGATGCTCTTCTGAATACTCCCTAGAAATATTCTTAGCTTTTTCTTTGAGTTCTTTTAAGGCAGCAGGATTTGCTTGATATTCCAAAATAGCTTCTTTCATCTCTTCTCTATCTGCTGTTGCCCGATAATTTCCCTCTAAAATCACCTTATAAAGATCCAAATCACGTAACATGATAGGAGCCTCACAACTAGCAGCCTCTAAAATCGTCATAGGAAAGAGCTCATTGTAACTAGGCAACAAGAAAAGATCCGCTAGGGCATACAATTCGCGCATCCGTTCTGGCGGCACAATACCTGGAAACATCAAATTTTTGGGTGGATTATCCATCATTTTCTTGTAGCGTTCATAACCATCTGTCATACCACCAAAAGAGAAACCACCAGCCCAGATAAAGGTAATCTGAGGCAATTCCTCAGCCAGACAGATAAAGTCATCAATCCCTTTACGTTTCTGAACTTGCCCAGCACCTACTACGATAAACTGATTTTCACTAAGACCTAAATCTGTTCGCAGTCTCGCTACCTCTTCTTGTGGAAGGGGATGCCATTTTTCCTTGTTTACAAAGTTAGGAATATAGGTCACTTTTTCACGTGGAATACCAGCTGCCACCAAATCCTCGATAAACATAGGATTGACCACCACCAAATGCTCCATCCGGTTGTAAAAAGAAAATACATAGCGTTTCACAATTCCCTTTAAGAAAAATGGAATTTTCAAACTCCCCTCAAGTGTATCAGGCAAGAAATGCACATAGCCAATTTTCCTTCCTGAGCGTTTCTTTTGGAATGTAGATAAATAATAGGGGAAATCAATCGTATGAAAGTGAGTTACATCTGCCTCAATTGGTAGATTTTCTGTAACAATCAATTGGTCCTTAGCATCACGGTGAAGAAGACGAACTAATTCACGGTAGGCACCTGAAACTCCTTGTCCTGCTACTTTCTCACTTGAACTCAACATATTGATGCGTAATTTCTTTTTTTCCATAACTACTATTATATCATTTTCTTTGAATAAAATCAGCAAAAGAAAGGAGAGACTAGAGGAAAAGAGGGGAAATTTCCTTGCTTTTCCAATAATCTCTCACATACTTTTATATGTTTACTTAATGCCTAGGGCAATGCGGGCATAGCGACTCATTTTTTCAACTGTCCAGGCTGGATACCAGACTAATTTGACCTCAGTATCAGTCACTTCGGGCACCTCGGTCATAGCATCATAAATCTGGTCTGTCAAAAGATCTGCCAGGGGACAACCCATAGTTGTCAAAGTCATATCAATCTCTGTTTGCCCTGTGTCTCCGTCAAAACGAATCTCATAAATCAAACCAAGATTGACAATATCGATTCCCAACTCAGGGTCGATAACTTCTTCCAAGGCTGTTAAAATGCGTGTTTTGATGTTTTCAATTTGCTCTTCTGTATAAGCCATATTTATCCTCACTCTTAGTCTTCAATAAAATCACGAAGCGGTTTGCTGCGACTTGGTTGGCGTAGTTTTCTCAATGCTTTAGCCTCAATCTGACGGATACGCTCACGGGTTACGTTAAAGACTTTCCCCACATCTTCAAGGGTGCGCATTTTCCCATCATCTAGTCCAAAACGCAAACGTAGAACATTTTCTTCACGGTCTGTAAGAGTATCCAAGACCTCATCCAACTGCTCACGCAAGACGATACGAGTTGTGTAGTCCACTGGATTTTCAATCACTTCGTCTTCGATAAAGTCCCCAAGATGGCTATCATCCTCTTCACCGATCGGTGTTTCAAGAGATACCGGCTCCTGTGCGATCTTCAAGATTTCACGAACCTTGTCAGGAGTCATATCCATACGTTCGGCGATTTGCTCAGGTGTTGGATCTTGTCCCAATTCTTGAAGGAGATTACGTTGTTCGCGAACCAATTTATTGATGGTTTCAACCATGTGGACTGGAATACGGATGGTACGAGCTTGATCCGCAATAGCACGAGTGATTGCTTGACGAATCCACCAAGTTGCATAAGTTGAAAACTTGAATCCTTTAGAATAGTCAAACTTGTCAACCGCCTTCATCAAGCCCATGTTCCCTTCTTGAATCAAGTCAAGGAACTGCATACCACGGCCGACATAGCGTTTGGCAATAGAAACAACCAAACGAAGGTTGGCTTCCGCAAGACGTTGTTTGGCTTCGATATCACCAGCTTCAACTGCTAGTGCCAATTCTTTTTCCTCTTCATTGGTCAAGAGAGGAACGACCCCGATTTCTTTCAAGTACATACGGACAGGGTCATTAACCTTAGCCGAAGTTGAACCAATCAAGTCCTCGTCACTGAGTTCTGGCTCTTCTTCTGCACTAAGAACACGCGCACTTGGATTTCCTTCGTTATCTGTGATAGAAATTCCTGCATCTTGAATCCGTTGCAAGAGATCTTCAATCCCATCAGCGTCCAAGGTAAAAGGAATAACTAGACTAGCATTGATTTCATCATCTGTTGCTGTCCCTTTTTGTTTATGATTACGGATAAATTCTGCTACTTGTACGTCAAATGTTGTTACTTCTTTTTGTTTTGTTGCCATTATTACTCCATTCTTCTCTTTTGGGAAATTAAACGTTCCAATTCTTCTAGGGCTGTATCGGTATCTCCTACATGGCTAGCTTCCTGCACCTTCTTTTTGATTCTCATATTGTCCTGATTCAAGAGAGCCTTGTTTCGAGTCATCTCTACTTCACTAAGTTCCTGCGGTGACATCTCAGCAGGTAAATCCTGAGCTAAGACTTGGTACCAAGCTCTTTCAACTTCCTCTGTCTGCTCTGATAAAACTTCTGGAGGAAGATTGCCATACTGACCAAGCAAGTCATATAAGACCTGAAATTCAGGTGTGTCAAAGGCAAAGTCTTCTCGCAAACGGTAATCATTCAAAATAAGGGGAGATTCCATCATTCGATAAAGTAGATGGGCTTCTGCCCTCATAATAGCCGATAACTGCTTGGTGACAGGCATAGTAATCGGCATCGGTCTGGAAATTCCTTCCATGCGATTCTGCCTTTGTGCCTGTCGACTCTCATTAACAATCTGCTCAATCTGGGCATAATCAAAGGAGACCAGACTGTCAGCTAAAATATGAATATAACTGTTTTGAGCAGTGATAGACTTTTCTTGAATAATCAAGGGAGCTATTTTTTCAATAAACTCAATCTGAGCCTGCAGATTTTCACTATTTTCAGGTTTATACTGGTAAATGTAAAACTCAATCGGACTAATACGAGTTTTCGTTAATAGATAGGCCAAGTCTTCTGGACCATTTTTTTGTAGATATTCATCTGGATCCAAGTTATCAGGCATGCTGACGATTTGCACAGGCATATCACCAATTTCGTCCAACGCTTTCAATGTCGCAGCTTGCCCAGCCTTATCGCCATCGTAAACAAGAACCAACTTCTTGGTTAGCCTTTTCAGATGATCAACATGCTCACGACTCAAGGCTGTTCCCATTGATGCGACAGCATTTTCGATTCCAGCCCGATAGGCTGCAATGACATCCATGAATCCTTCCATCAGGTAAATCTCACTGGTTTTGCCAGAAGATTTTTTTGCCCTATCCATATGATATAATTCGTAACTTTTGTTAAAAATTGCAGTCGATCGGCTATTTTTATACTTAGAAGTTTGTGAATCCGTTTTCTGCCAGATACGACCTGAGAAGGCAATAACCTTTCCTTGGTCATTTGTCAGGGGAAACATAATACGATTGTGAAAGGTGTCTACAAATTGATTGGCATCCGAGAGATAAAACAGTCCTGAATCCAAGAACTCCTCTTCACGATACTGACCAGACAAACGTTGATAAAGATAGTTGCGTTCTGGAGGTGCTAAACCAATCCGAAAATGTTTGAGCACTTCATCTGTCAAACCACGCTGATAAAGGTAATTTCTGGCCTCTTCTCCCATAGTCGTTGTCATGAGAATAGCATGGTAAAATTTGGCAGCATCTTCGTGCATATCATAAAGAGCTTGGTGAGGCGAAACTGGCTTCTGTTCACTATAAAGCGGCTTTTCAACCTCAATCCCAACACGCTGACCTAAGATTTGGACAGCCTCCATAAAGGGAACCCCTTGGTACTCCTCTATGAACTTAAAGACATCACCTGAGCGACCACAACCAAAACAGTGGTAAAACTGCTTATCCTCAACAACGTTGAAAGAAGGTGTTTTTTCACCATGAAAAGGACAGAGCCCTAGATAGTTCCGTCCTGCCTTTTGTAAAGAAATCACATCTCCTATGACTTCCACAATGTTGGCATTGTTTTTGATTTCTTCAATGACTTGTTTGTCAACCATACACAATACCTCCATGTTATCATAGTTTACTTTATATAGTATACTTTATTTCAGAAAAAAAGTAAACCATTTCACTCATTTTCCCTAGTTTATTCAAAGAGCTGATAATAATCAGAGATTTTCATTTTTGCTTTTTCTTCTTGTTTCAAATCTTGGATAATTCGTCCTTCTTTCATGACAATTAAACGATTACCATATTTGAATGCATCTTCCATATGATGGGTAATCATAAGCGCTGTCAGCTGATCTTTCTTGACAAATTCATCTGTCAATTCCATCAAAGCCACACTGGTCTTTGGATCAAGGGCTGCAGTATGCTCGTCTAACAAGAGTAATTCAGGACGCTTCAAGGTTGCCATCAAGAGACTCAAAGCCTGTCTTTGTCCACCTGATAAGAACTCAATCGGTGTATTCAAGTGTTTCTCAAGACCGTTTCCCACTTTTTCAATGGTTGACTGAAATTCATCCTTATAGCTAGCCAGACGTCTCGGAAACAGTCCACGCTTTTCACCACGAAACTTGGCAATCAAGAGATTCTCTGCCACTGTCATACGAGGAGCTGTCCCCATCTTGGGATCTTGGAAGACACGAGACAGATATTTAGCGCGCTTCTCTGGTGAAAACTTAGTAACATCCTCACCTAAAATACGGATAGTTCCACTGGTTAGTGATAAAGTTCCTGCAATAGTGTTAAAGAGAGTCGATTTCCCAGCACCATTTCCACCTAAAATCGTGATAAAGTCCTGTTCAAAAATTTCTAAGGAAACATCATTTAAAATAATCTTTTCTTCATCAAAGCCATTTTTAACGACTTTGGTTGCATTTTTTAATTCTACAATTGCTGTCATTTGCTTAACTTGGCTCCTTTCAAGATTGTTTGCTTAAATGTTGGAATCATGAGGCAGACTGCTAAAATCACAGCGCTGTACAAACGAAGGTAACTTGTATTAAAGCCAAGCGCAATAACTGCCCACACTAAGAATTGATAAGCGATAGAACCTACAACGATGGCAACCAGACGCTCTGCCAAGCTCAAACTCTTGAAGATAACTTCTCCAATAATCAAACTTGCAAGACCTACAACGATAACCCCGATTCCTCGAGACACATCAGCATACCCTTCTTGCTGAGCAATGAGAGCACCTGCAAGGGCAATTACACCATTTGATAAGACCAATCCCATGAGCTCCATGCGTCCAGTATGAATCCCGAAACTTCTAGCCATATCAGGATTGTCACCTGTAGCAATATAGGCTTGTCCGAGTTTAGTGTCCAAGAAAAAAAGCATGAGAGCAATAACAATACTCACAAAGATGAGACCTGTCAAGAGTTGGTTCAAGTCTGAATCAAAAGGGAAAACATCCTGAATTTGCTTAGTTCCAAGCAGTCCTAAGTTTGCACGTCCCATAATCAAGAGCATGATAGAGTGACAGGAAGTCATCACCAAAATCCCTGAGAGCAAAGTTGGGATCTTCCCTTTTGTATAAAGAAGTCCTGCTGCCATTCCAGCCAAACAACCTGCTCCTACAGCAACAAGTGTCGCTAAAAATGGGTTCACGCCTTTGGTTATCAAAGTGACAGCAACAGCTCCCCCAAGAGGGAAGGAACCTTCTGTCGTCATATCTGGAAAGTTCAAAATCCTAAATGTCATAAAGATTCCCAGACCTAAAATAGCCCAGACAAATCCTTGAGAAATAATAGATAATATCATCTGCTTCTTAACCTTTTCTATACGATTTCTTTTGTAAAAAATTGGAGGAGATGTCCCCAACTCCTCCATTACAGATTATTCAATTACTTGTCCTGCTTCTTTAAGAACAGATTCAGGAATAGTAATACCTAATTCTTGTGCCAATTTTTTATTAATCACTGACTTACCAGTTGAAAAGACATTGACTGGAGTATCAGCTGGTTTTGCACCTTTCAAAACTTGAGCAATCATTTTACCTGTTGCCACACCAAGGTCGTGTTGGTCAACTACAACTGATGCCAAGCCACCTGCTTCTACCATGGCAGTCGCGCTTGGATAGATTGGTTTTTTAGCTGATTGGTTGCTTGATACAACAGTTGAGAAGGCTGAAGCAATTGTATTATCGATTGGAACCCAGATAGCATCAACCTTGCTAGTCATAACGTTAACTGTTGAAGCAATTTCATTTGTTGAAGGAACAGCAAATGTTTCTACAGTCAAACCTGCTTTTTCAGCATAAGTCTTAAATTCTTCAACCTGTGTTTTTGAATTGTCTTCGCTACTTGAGTAAAGAGCTCCGATTGTTTTTACATTTGGTGTAAGAGCCTTAATGAGTTCAACTTGTTGTTGAGCTGGATTGTGGTCAGACACCCCTGTAATGTTGCCACCTGGTTTTTTCAAATCTTTGACCAAGTTAGCACCAATTGGGTCTGTAATAGCAGCCATGATAACCGGTAGGTCTTTTGTGGCACTAGCCAAACCTTGAGCAGCTGGTGTCGCAATACCAACCACAAGGTCATTCCCATTTGCGACCAGTTGTTTACTCATTGTCGCAACCTTACTTTGATCACCTTCTGAGTTCATAAAATCGATTTTAACTTGGTCATCTTTATAACCTTCTTCTGCAAGGCCATCTTGAATCCCTTTATAAATCAAATCAAGAGATGGATGGCTAACAAACTGAAGAACACCAACTTTGGCAACTTTCTTCTCATTCTTAGCTTCTGGTTTATTCATTGAAGAGTAAATTAAGCTTCCTGCTACTAAGACTGCTAATGCAGCGATAATTCCAATTAAACGTTTATTTTTCATTCTATTTCTCCTTTTTATTCCTTTAAAATACTTCACTTATCTAATACTCTTCGAAAATCTCTTCAAACCACGTCAGCGTCGCCTTACCGTAGGTATATGATACTGACTCTGTCAGTTCTATCCACAACCTCAAAACAGTGTTTTGAGCAGCTTGCGACTAGCTTCCTAGTTTGCTTTTTGATTTTCATTGAGTATAAACAAGCGACGCCATCGTTTTCTTTCCATACTAACCTCCATCAAAAAAGTCCTCACACAAAAAACTTGTGTGAGGACGTCGATGCGCGGTACCACCTCAATTATAGGGAATTTCCCTATCGCTCTGTCTCGCAATAACGAGATGCACTGTAAGGTGTGCTCACCGAATTTTTATGATTTCAAATTCTAAATAACATTCAGCCCAATTTTCATCATCATCACTTATCTGTTTTCAGCTACCACAGACTCTCTAAAAAGTTTGAATGATTACTTTTCTGAATGGTTAAATTATATCATTTTTCAACTACTTGTCAAGACTCTTTTAGCATTTTTTTGAAAGATTCAAAAACTTCCCCTATAGAAAAGAGGAAGTTTGAAAGACATCAGCCCGAATTACGCAATCCTGTCGCAATTCCGTTGATGGTTGTATGGATTAATTTTTCTTGGTCGCTAGATAATTCTCCTCGGCGTTGACGTTTAATCAACTCCAACTGGATATAGTTAAGGATATTAAAGTAAGGCATACGATAATCCAAACTTGCTTTAGATATGGATTTTCAGCCAAGAGTTCATCATATCCTTCAATAGCCAAGATGACTTCCTTGGTAACTTGCCATTCGTTTAAAATAGTCTCATAGATTGCTTTTACTTCTTCATCTTCACAAAGTTTGGCATATTCAAAAGCAATATTCATATTTGATTTTGACAAGACCATATCAACATTTGAAAGAAGCGATTGGAAGAAAGGCCAGTTTTGGTACATATCTCGTAAGATAGCGATATTCTCTGGATTTTTATCGATAAATTCCTTGAAGCTTGAACCAACCCCATACCAGCCAGGGAACATGACGCGACTTTGCGACCATGAGAATACCCAAGGGATAGCTCGCAAACCACCGATTTCAGTAATAGTCTTACGAGCGGCTGGACGAGAACCAATATTAAAGCTTGAAATTGCCTTGATTGGACTTGACTCGAAGAAATAATCATAGAAATGATCATTACCAAAGACCAAATCACGGTAGATATCGTAACTACGGTCCACCACTTGGTCCATAATAGCTTCGTAACGATTTGAGGTGTTGGTATCGCTCTTCTTCTGAGTAATCATACGGTTAATGGCCGCCGAAACCAACATTTCAAGGTTATAGTAAGCTGCGTCTTTGTTACCATATTTATTGCCAATTACTTCACCCTGCTCCGTCAAGCGGATACGATCCTTGATAGACTTGAGAGGCTGAGAGGTGATGGCTTCATAGGTTGGTCCACCACCACGACCGACAGTCCCACCACGGCCGTGGAAGAAGGTAACCTTAACGCCAAATTCATCTCCGATAGCAGTCAATTGTTGTTGAGCCTTGTAGAGGGTCCAACATGATGATAGGTAACCACCATCTTTATTACTGTCAGAGTAGCCCAACATGATTTCTTGATAGTTATTGCGTGAAGCAATCCATTTCTTGGCCAGAGGAAGAGAAAGATATTCTCTCATGGTTTCTTCTGAGTGGTCCAAATCCTCAATTGTTTCAAAGAGAGGAACAATTTGGACACGGGCTCTTTCTTTATCAACTAACCCTACTTCTTTTAGCAAGATAGCCAATTCCAACATGTCTGATACGCTGGTTGCATGTGAAATAATAGTCTGACGAATGACATCATCTCCCAACTTATCTTTCAACTTACGAGCAGCCTTAAAGATTGCTAATTCTTTTTCAAGTAACTCTGATTTTTCAACGTGAGTGGCAGAAAGAATACGTGGATCTTCTTCCAATTCTTTCAAAAGAAGCTGGCATTTTTCTTCTTCACTGAGTTCGCTATAATGAGAATGAATACCTGCTGATTTCAAGAGTTCGGCCACACAAGCTTCATGAACACTAGAATCTTGACGCATGTCAATAGATGCCAAATAAAAGCCAAAAATTTCAACTGCCTGAATCAGCTCAACAAAATCACCAGAAATCAGTGCTTCACCCTTGTTTTCCAAGAGGGAATCACGAATGGTAATTAAATCCTTATAAAAATCATTAGCTGTTTCATAGCGAGCTCCAACTTCCTTATCCTCAATCAAATAAGCTTTTGTCGCTTGGATTTTTGATTGAATATCAAACAAGGCACGACGGTATAGCTCTTTTTCACGATAAATAGAATTATCCTTAGACTGACGAGCCATTTCTCTGACTTGCTTGCTCACATTGACAATACTGGTTGAGAGAGAGAACTCACGATAAAGTTGGTAAATTTTTTCATCATAGTAGTTCATGATGACTTCACACTGAGTCATAGCAGATTGTTTCAAGGTATCTGCTGTAACAAAAGGATTCCCATCACGGTCTCCACCAATCCACATACCCATGGTAATTGGTTTTGGATGTTTCAACTCCAAGCCATGTTTTTTAGCCAGACGTTTGTACTCAGCAGTCAAATGAGGAACTGCCTTCAGGAATGAACTATTGTAGTATTCCATAACATTCGTGATTTCATTGGTTACTTTCAATTTCTTTTCACGAATCATGTCTGTTTGCATGATAATCTCAATGTAACGACGGAGATCATTATGCCATTTTTCCTTATTAATCAAGCCTAATTTCACATCACGGTACTTACGCAAAAGGGTATGGATATGGTTTGTCAAATCCAACATACTCTTACGTTGTACTTGTGTTGGATGGGCAGTCAAAACAGGGACAACATTCAAATGTTCTAGAATTTCAACCGCATTTTCTTTTTCTGCAACCATTTTGATCGTTGCTGATAATTTCCCAAGATAATCTTGATCGATGTTATTTTGATGGTTGATTTCATAGGCCAAATCCACGTCTTCTGAAATATTAATCAAAAGAGGCAAGATAGAGAAATAGCGTGAAATATAAGCCATTTCATCATTTGTCAGACTAGTAACCAATTGGTTCAAGCCTTGATAATCTTCTTGAGTTGATAATTCTTTCAACTCCATGATTTTTGCAAAAGTCTCTGGGGCAAGCATATTTTTAGTGATATCTTCTAACAATTCTGTTAAAATCAATACTTCTTCTTGCACGACAGCTTTATTACTATAGTTTTCTAATTTTTGAAGAGACATAGGTAATCCTTTCCACTATCAGCTCTACATATAGTTTGATGAGTGAGTTTCTAACTCCTCATATAATTGGGCACGTTTTTCACTTGCATCAATATTTAAGACAAAAGCAATGGCTACAGACAAGACTAGGAGACTGTTCCCTCCTTGTGATAAGAAGGGGAAGGTTACTCCTGTCGAAGGAATAATGCCAGAAATTCCACCGATATTGACAAATACCTGTACCAGCATCATCCCCCCAACCCCAATCGCCATCATGGAATTAAAGGGATTCTTAGCACGAATACCGACTAGGATAATTCGTAAAATCAGGAAAAAGACAAGTGCTAAAATCAAGCTGGCTCCCACAAATCCAAACTCTTCAATAACAATTGAAAATACAAAGTCTGTATGGGCCTCTGGTAAATAACCACGTTTTTCGATTGAATTTCCTAAGCCTAGACCAAACCACCCACCATTTACCATGGCAAAGTAGGAATTTGCAAGTTGGTGGCCTGACCCTGCCAAATCGGCAAAGGGATTAAAGTAGGCACTGAAACGCTTAGCAACGTAACCAAATACTGGAACTTTTGAAAACTTATCAACCCCGATCATAGAAATAGCTGATAAGGATAGGGCTGAAACTCCAAATAATACACCGATAAAGGCTATAAACCAACGATGAGCAATTCCACTAACTGTATACATAATCAAGGCGACCAGAGCTAGGATGGTCGCATTCCCCAAATCTGGGAAAATAGCTAAACTTCCTATCATTACTAGTAGGACGAAGCGCCAATCATTAAAAGCACGAGGAATCCATTGATTTTGAGTTAAAACTTGAAAATCGTAAATCCCAATTTCATCCTGTTGTTTTGAGAAACGTTGGGCCAAGTACCAGACGATGATAATCTTCAAATACTCAGCTGGCTGAATGGTCAAAGGTCCTACTGAAATCCAACCATAGGCTCCATTGACTGGCGTACCAATTAAGCGAGCCAGAGCCAAAAGAATCAGCTCAACAAACATAATAATAAATAGCAGTCGTTCTTTTCTTAAAAAATTCAGTTTCAGCTTATATATCAAGGCAATCAATATTAAACTAAGTATCCAAAACATTCCCTGACTTCGAACCAATTGGAGGGCACTTTTACCTTCTTCGATAAGAATGGCACTGGTTGTAGAATAAACTACAATCAAGCCCAAAATAGATAAAAGTAAGTAAGGAACTAGAATAGAATAGTTTAACAGGTGCCTCTTACTAATCTTCATAGTATCACCAATCTAATGAGAACAAAAGAAATTATTCCCAAATTCCGTTTATTTTCTAGTTTTGATTGCTATTATACCATTTTTTCCGAAAGAAAAAAACTCTTACCCTTAAGATAATAGATTTTCTCATAAGAAAAAGAGCGCTTGGCTCTTTTCTGTTTTATTCTTTTGAAGAACTGCTTGAGCTTGAATCTCCACCACCGATATATTGGGTAAAGATATTTTGGAATGCTTGGTCTTTAACCTTGATGTTGGCAGCCTGCAATTCTTTTCCGACAATACTTTGAACAAATGATGCATCATTTTGTTTTTGAGTCAAGATAACAGTTTTCAATTTTTCTTTGTAGTCATCGATATTAGATGACTTTTCTGTTTTCTTAATGAGTTTTACAATGTAATATTGACTGCTGTATGCTTGAGTACCAGTAGCTGTAATGACATCAGAAATGCCATTAACATCCAAGGCAAAAGCTGCTTTCTTAACTTGATCTGGTACTTCTGTTGAAGCTGAATCAAAAGTGATTTCACCACCATTCGCTTTGGTTTTCTCATCAGTTGAGTTATCTTTAGCTAATTGAGCAAAGTCTGCATCACTAGCCTTAGCTTTTTCAAGAATTTCTTTAGCCTATCTTCATTATCAAAACGAATAATTTGAGCAGTTATGTCCGGAGTATAGTTCTCAAATGCTTTCTTATAGGCTTCATCAGTTAATTCAGCTTCTGCAGCCTTTTTAACTGCAAATTCAACTAATTTACTTGTACGAATTTGTGCTTTACGTGTTTCAAGAGTCATACCTGATTGTGATAAGACACGTTGGTAATTCTCACCATATTGTTTTTCTTCTCCAGAAATGATTTCATCGATTTCTTTGTCATCTACCTCCGAGCCATATTGCTTCTCAAATACTTTTTGGATGGTCATGTTCAACAAGACTTGTTGGGCTGAAGGATTGATTTTCACTTGCTCATAAAATTGATGTTCTGTGATGACATCCCCTTTCATGCTGATAAGGTCTGCCCCTTCTGAACCTTTCGAACAAGCTGCTAAAGTTGCTACTGATAATAGTGTAATGGCACCTGCCAATAGTTTTTTCTTCATGTCTACTCCTTTGAGATAAGTGTTACCCTATCTATTTTACTATATTTTCTTAAATTTTTCTGAAAATTATTCGCTGTCAAGTAATTGAACATCTGCTACATTTTTACGAAGCATGAGAATGCCGTCCCCTAAAGGTACTAATGTTGCAGTGAGTCCTGGATTGTCTAAAGTTGCATCAAATAATTTTTGAAGGCCTCGATAAATAGTTCGCTGGCCACGACGAACCTCCATAATGTCCTTGGCAACATCACCACCTTGAAATATCATCCAAGACAACCACACCACCGACTTCCAAATGTTTGAGGATTTCTGGCAGAAAGACGATGTATTTAGACTTGGCTGAATCCATAAAGACGAAATCATAGGACTCTGTCAAGGTAGATAAGACATCTACCGCATCTCCTTCTAGGAGCGTAATTTGCTTGCGACTGTCAAACTGGGTGAAATTTTCCTTGGCAAATCCAATCATTTCTGGATTGCGGTCAATGGTTGTAATCTTAGCATTTGGCGCATGTTCAGCCATCAAGAGGGCTGAAAAACCGATAGCCGTCCCAATTTCCAGAATATTTTTAGGCCGCATGGTTTCCATGAGAAAACGGAAATAAGCAACCGTTTCATGAGGAATAATGGGAATATTTTCCTTGCGAGCAAAGTCTTCCAATTCTTTCAAAGATCCTGTGACTTGCTTTTGGCGCTGACGCATCAAGTCCACAATTTCTTCTTTGACAACAGGACGACGCATGTTATGGTTGGCATTTTTACTATACGATTCAACCATCTTATGCCAATCCCAATTTTTCAACAAGGGCTTCAAACTCATTTAAGCGACGTTCGAAGACTGCAAAAGCATCGTTGAGATAGTCTTCCTTCTCCATATCAACACCAGCTTTTCTCATGACATTAAGTGGATAGTCAGACTTACCTGCCTTGAGGTAGTCGATATAGCGGTCACGGTCTTCTTGACTACCATGCACAATCTTTTCAGCCAAGGCTGAGGCTGCTGCAAAACCTGTTGAATATTGATATACATAGTAGTTATAGTAGAAGTGTGGAATGCGAGCCCACTCGTATTGGATTTCAGGATTGTCTTCCTTACTCAAACCATAATACTCTTGGTTCAAGTCTGCGTAGAGTTTATTTAAGAAATCGCTTGTCAAGACTTCACCATTTTGATCCGCTTGGTGAATGGCGTGTTCAAACTCAGCAAATTGAGTTTGGCGGAAAACTGTTCCACGGAAACCATCTAGGAAGTTATTGAGAATAGCAAAGCGCGTTGCGTCGTCTTCCACTTCTTCCAATAATTTCTCCGTCAAGATATTTTCATTGGTCGTTGATGCAATCTCTGCCAAGAAGATAGAATAATCTCCGTAAACATAAGGTTGAGTTTCACGAGTATAGCTTGAGTGCATACTATGACCTGTTTCATGAACAAGAGTAAAGAGATTGTCTAGATTGTCCTGCCAGTTAAGAAGCATAAAGGCATTGGTATCATAAGAACCACCTGAGTAGGCACCTGAACGCTTGCCTTGGTTTTCGTAAACATCAATCCAACGATCGCTGAAGGCACGTTTAACACGACTCAAGTAATCCTCACCCAAGACTGCCAAGGCTTCTTCGGCCTTTTTCAAAGCTTCCTCGTAAGTAAAACTATATTCAACAGATGAAAGCGGTGTGTAGACATCGTACATCTTAAGGTCTGAAATTCCCAAAATCTTTGAACGAAGTTCAAGGTAACGATGCAAGAGTGGCAAATGCTTGCGAACTGCTGCTACCAAATTGTCATAAACACTTTCTGGAACAAAATTTGCTGCGAGAGCTGCATGACGAGCACTCTTGTAGTTGCGAACTTTGGCTCGGTAGTTTTGTACTTTAACATTGGTTTGTAAAGTTTTAGCATAGGTGTGTTGGAATTGCTCATAAGTTGCATAAAGGGCTTGATAGGCACCACGACGCACCTCACGATTTTTAGACTCCATCAAACGTGTGTAAGTCCCATGAGAGAGTTGAACTTCCTTACTATCATCGTCAAGAACATAAGGGAACACAATATCCGCATTGTCCAAGATAGCGAAGGTTTCACTTGCCGAACCAAAGATTTCCCCAGCTCCAGCTAATAATTCTTCTTCACGTTGTGAAAGAACGTGTTCCTTGCCTTGCAAAAGCTTGTCAAAATAGTGTTGATAAACCTGCAATTTTGGTTGAGCTTCTAAAAAGTCAGCATACTGCTTTTCACTGATTTCCATAAATTCAGGTTCATAGAATGAAAAGGCTTGGTCTAGCTGGCTATAGAGAGTCATCGCCTTGGCATAGTACTCTTGGTACTTGGCTTCACGTGTGTCCTGGTCATTCTTCATATGAGCATAAACGTAAAGCTTCTCCATTTGGCGTTCCATCTCAAGAGAAAAATCAGTAATTTCTAGTAGGCTATCCGCACTATCCAGGAGATGTCCTTCATACTGGGCTACTTTCTCCAATTGTTCTGTTAAATCTTTTAAGGCTTCTTCCCAAGCCTGGTCAGTTGGGTAAATCGTTGATAGATCCCATGTATCTTTTTCATTTATTTCATTTCTTTGTAATACCATTAGATTCCTCCATCTTTTCTATTCTACCATATTTTTCAAGAAATATTGCTGATAAAAGGCTGGTGGATAAAGCTTTTGCCAATCATTTTGAGGATTTTCTTGGTAATAGATTTGAAAATACTGATAATAGCGAGTCAAATCTTTCTCAATTTGGCAAAAATTACCTACTAGTGGTCTTATTTGTGGATACCATTCTTTTAGCCCATAAGTCAGGAGATTTTCTCCCTTTTGATAGGCTTCTGCTTGTTCTTTCATCCAAAAGGGATTTTGATAGTACAGTTGTTGCTGAATATAGCGACAGATGTCCTTATCCTCAGAAACTGTAAAATGAGATATTTTTTGTTTCTTATAGGGAAAACGTAATATCTCCAGTAGACTATCTTGGCCATAGGGAAATTCCTTGATTTGATAATGGAGTTTACCGCGGAGATCTTGGTGAATCAGGTATTTGAGTCTTAAAAGCTGTTTTTCCTTGTCCAATTCCCAAACATAAAATCCCATGTTTTGACTAAAATAGAGAAAACCTTGTTGCAGACGAGTCAAACGCTCCTTGATCCAAAGTTTTTCTCCCAGTAACCACAGTACTTGGTAACCCTGACTACGATAGCCCTCGCTACGCTCTTTAAGAAGTTTCTGTGGCAAGGGACTACACTGAACTTCTAGAGCAAGATGACCATTTACAAATACATCCGCAATCTGTTTAAGCTCTGGAAGAGGGTATTCTAATTGCACCTCAGCCTCTGTTTTCAACCAGCGATAGAGGAATTCCTTATTTTCCAAGTGTTCTAGACTTTCATTTTCAGAGGAATAATCACAGTATTTTAGGGATTTATGGGCAAAATGGGGCCGGACAATTGGTCCTTGACGCAAACGGAGCTGACCTCCACAAGCTGGGCAGGTGTATGCTTGCTTCTCAAGTTTATCCTCTAACACATTTACCAATTCTCCCCTAGCATCTCTCGCAACAAACATGATTCCCTCCTTTTCTATATTATTCGTAAAAAAAGAAAAAGATCAGGAAATTTCCTAATCTACATCACTCTATAATTTTAGAGTTGCAAGCGGCTTTCAAGAGCTTGTGTCAACACTTCAGAATAGTTCACTTTCTCACGATCTGCAAGTCTGACTAGCCACTCTGGAACCGTAACATTTTTTCGAATCGCTTTATTATTCTTTACGAAAGGCAAGGGATTGACCTGAATCAAAGTCACAAATCCATCAGGAGCTTTCAACTCAGCAATGTCACTAGGAGTAGGCAAAGCCAGTCCTTCATCAATATAAGAAGCTAAAACACTCTCAAGCATTTCCCGAGCATTTTTCATTGCAAGTTCAATCGTTGCTCCTTCAGTCCCGCCTCCAAATTCAGGAAATTCAACCCAGTATCCAGTGCCTTCTCTATGAAAAATAGCAGGATAAGATTTTAGCATAATACACCTCCACAATTTCCAAATCAACTATAATCCCAAATCTTTTAATATTTTTCTCTCTAAACCTTTTCCTAGATCCTCATTACCGTGAACTGGAATAGTGACAAGATAGGGAACCCCTTCTTTCTTAAAATGATGATGACTTCCTCTCTTACGTACTTCAATCCATCTATTTGCAAGAGCTAATACTCTTCGAAAATCAAATTCAAACCACGTCAGCTTCTCCTTGCCGTACTCAAGTACAGCCTGCGGCCAGCTTCCTAGTTTGCTCTTTGATTTTCATTGAGTATAATTTTACCATTTCCTTACCTGTGATTGGCATTTATCGTCACCTTTCTATCCAAAATTATACTTATAATGCGTATTTTTGTCAATTCTTCTATCTTATCTATTCGTAAAAAAAGAAAAAGATCAGGAAATTTCCTAACCTTCAATGTTTATTTAATTTTTTTAGCTAGCATGGTCGCAAAGCGTAGTTGAATACGATTGCCATTCTCATCGCGACGGTGAAGATGGCCTGGATTTTCATTGTACTTAATCAATTCCCAGTCCTTGTAGTAGTCTGCCAATTCTCCCTCTTTAAATGTGAATGGGAAGTTCACTGAGCAAGGATAATCTTCCGTATCCATGGCACAGACGATAAGGTTGTAGCCACCAATACTAGTTTGCTCCTGCATATTTTGAATAATAGCTGGAATACGGTCTGCTTGCAAAAACATCAAAACAACTGTCGATACGATGAAATCATACTCTTGCCCAATACTGGATGAATTGATATCGTAAAGGCCAACAGGCATATCCAGGTCTTCCTGCTCCACAATGCTTTGCAAGATTTCAAGAGATAATTCATTTTGATCCACAGCTGTCACATCAAAACCTTGCTGGGCTAGAAAGAGAGCATTACGGCCTTGACCACAGCCCAAATCTAAGGCTTTCCCTGGTTTTACTTTCTGCATAGCCTCTAGGACCTCTGAATGAACAGGATTGGTATTGTATTTTTTAGGGAAATAATCCTCAGGTTTACAATAAAATTCTAAATACCATTCTACATCGTCTGTTACAGCCTCCACTCGGTGCCAGGCTTGTGGTTGTGCCATGGGATTGTCAGCCCCTGCTTCAAATAGGTGTTCAGCTAGAACATCCCCATCCTCTGTCAATTCAATAAACTTGAGAGTTCCTTTTAAAACAGTAATCTTGCCCCAAGTCCCAACCTTGGTATTGTGTTTCTGCTGAACAGCCTCTGGCATGGTTTCTTTATTCCACAAGGGCATACGTTTATAGGCAACTAATTTTTCCATTTCCAATTCCTCTTTTTATCGCTGATTAACAGCTTTCATAACACGCGCGATGTCGCGATTTTGCTCACGTCGCTTGATTGACTCTCGTTTGTCGTAGTCATGCTTCCCTTTAGCTAGGCCTAAAAGGAGCTTGGCATAGCCATCTTTGATATAGACCTTAAGGGGAACCAGTGTCATTCCTGTTCCTTTAGTCTCTTGTTCTAATTTTTGGATTTGTTTCTTATGGAGCAGGAGTTTTCGACGACGTTCTGGTTCCTGGTTCCAGATATTGCCCTCTTCGTAAGGAGCGATATGAACATTGCTCAACCAAACTTCTCCATTTTTCACTTGAGCAAAGCCATCCTTGAGATTGATTCGAGCTGCTCGTACACTCTTGATTTCAGTTCCAGTCAGAACCATTCTGCCTCTAGCGTATCTACGATTGTATAGTCGTGGCGCGCCTTTTTATTTTGTGCGACGACCTTTCCCTCGCCCTTTGCCATGCTTTGGCTCCTTTCTTAGCTACTTCCTTATAAAAAGGTTTCTTGCCCTTTTTCTTCTTGTCTTTTTGTGAATGCTTGCGCTTATCATTTGAGCGTCCTGATTTTCTCTTATCTTCCTTCTTATCTGAACGACGACTTGAACCACGCCCTCTGTCACTGCGACTAGACTGTTTCAAGCCTTTTTCAATCACATCAAACTCACTTGGGATGTAAGAGAAGTCAATTTCACCCGTCATCTTGTCGGCTCTTTCAACTCGGATACGGATTTGCTGACCCTACACGGAAGGTTGTACCCGATTTTCTCCCCACGAAGAGTCAAATCACGTTCATTGAAATGATAAAATTCAGGTAGATTAGTGATGTGAATCAAGCCTTCAACTGTATTTCGGCAATTCGACAAAGAGACCGAATTTGACAATACTTGACACAACCGCATCGTACTCTTCGCCCACGTATTCTTCCATATACTCAGCCTTTTTCATGGCTTCGACTTCACGCTCAGCCTCAATGGCACGACGTTCACGGTTGGAAGACTGGGTCGCAATCTCTGGAATCACTTGTTCAAAATGCTCGGCTATTTCTTTAGAACGGCCGTAATCACGAATCATACGGTGAACAAGAAGGTCTGGATAACGACGAATCGGACTGGTAAAGTGAGTATAATAGTCAGCCGCTAGTCCATAGTGGCCGTGATTGTGCTCCGAATAGCGAGCCTGCTGCATGGAACGGAGAAGCATCATGGACAATACATCTGCATAGGGTTCTCCCTCAACAGTACGCATGATGTCTTGAAGTACCTCCTGGCTAATCTCACTGGCAGTCCCATAAATACGCAAACCAAAGCTCGAAGCATAATCAATAAACTTCTGAACCTTTTCAGCCTTAGGCTCCTCATGGATACGATAAATGAAAGGTAGCTCCAGCTTGCTAAAATGCTCGGCAACTGTTTCATTGGCCATCAACATGAAAGACTCAATCATGCGCTCTGCAATGCCACGCTGACGAAGAACGATATCAACAGGCTTACCCTGTTTATCCACTAAAATCTTGGCTTCGTTGGTATCGAAATTGAGGGCACCACGCTTCACACGCATGCTTTCTAGCCTTTCATGAAGCTTGGCCATGAGTTCGATACTTGGAACAATTTTCTGATATTCTCGTCTCTTTTCCTTGTCTCCAGCTAGGATATCATTGACATCACTATAGGTCATACGGAAGCTAGTCTTGATAACCGTTTGTGTGATGGTGTAGTTGACTACACGACCATGTTTATCAATCTCCATAATGACAGACTGGGTCAGGCGGTCAACTTGAGGATTGAGAGAACAGATACCATTTGACAGTCGTTCTGGAAGCATTGGAACCACTCGGTCTGTTACATAGACTGAAGTCGCGCGGTTAAGGGCTTCCTTGTCAAGGGCAGAACCCTCGGTCACATAATAGGAAACATCTGCTATGTGAACTCCGAGTTCGATATTTCCATTTTTCATAGGCTTGATATGCACCGCATCGTCCAAGTCCTTGGCATCAGCACCGTCAATGGTAAAGGTAATCTCATCTCTTAGATCCAGACGACCTTCCATATCCTTTTGAGACGGAGCATCAGGCACACTTTCTGCTTCCTTGACAACAGCTTCTGGAAACTCGGATACAATGTCCATAGACTCCAAAACCTCAAGAACATCAATTCCGACATCCGTTGAATGCCCCACCACATCGAGGACACTCGCAACAAAGAAATCATGTTTCTTGCTTGGGTATTTATCGATAAAGACCTTGAGAACTTCTGTTCCTTCTAGTTTTAGGGCTGGTTTCTTAACATAAATCGGTTGACTGATTTTCTGATTTTTCGAACGGATGTAGCCAGCATACTTTGGTTTTTCCTGATCTAGAACGATTTGGCCGACAACTGTTGTCAGGCTGTGTTCTAAGATATCAATAATTTTGGCTTCTGCTGCTGTTCCCTTTATTTCGGTCAGCGACTTTCTTAATCACGACCTCAACGGTATCACCATCAATAGCATAGTTGACATCGTTTTTTCCTACAAAAAGGTCGTCCTCTTCGCCTTCCAAGCTGACAAAGCCAAAGCCATTTTTATGGGCATGAAAAATCCCCTTGAGAGTAATCTCATGTTTTTTCTTGACTTCCAAGGTCAGACTACCATCTTCTTCAAAACGAATCTGGTGCTTTCTTTCCATTAGGGACAAGGTTTTAATCAACTCACGAAAATCCTTGGAACCGTCTTTTTCCAAAGCCTGAGCCAAATCATTGACAGTCACCTTTCCCTTATCTTGTAAATATTCTTTTATTCTATCTTTCATATTTTCTTTCTAGATTTTTTAATTTTCTTTTACTGTAAAACCTTCTCAAATATCCTTTAAAAATAAAAAGAGGCAAAGACCTAGTCCTGCCCATTATTTTCTTATCTACTTGATAATACCGTCAATGCTAAGGCAATGGCTAGCCAGAAAAAGACTAAAATCCCTGTCAAACGCTGCATTACAGCTTCAAAAACCGCGTGCTTTTACTGCGTTCAAACAAATCACCTGAGCTGGCATCAAATACATTGCTGGATTGGTTTTTGGTTGGTTGCATGAAAAATCGCAATCACAATCACAACAGATAATACTAATAAAATGGTTAATAATAGGTTATACATATCAAACTCCTTAAAATCCTTATTATTTTACCATAAAATCTACTTAGATTCAAGATGTAGGGTTACTTTTCTTTCCTTGGGACAATACTTTAAAACCTCAATCTTGTCTGGATGGGTTTTTGAATTTTTACTGGTTAGGTAATTGATACTGCCACAAGAGGAGCATTTGAGATTAATTTTTACTCGCACTAGATTTCCTTTACTTTTAATAATGTTCGAAATTGAAGCAGGTTAAAGAGACAACTAAAGGCAACACAAAGGCTTGTCGCATAAAAGACAGCATGGTAACCAAATTGACCTGCTACTGCAGAACCTGCCATAGGCCCAACGACACCTCCCAGATAAAAGAATACCTGATTAAAGGCAAAGACCCTCGAAATACCGGCTTTGGGTGTCATCTTACTGAGAAGGGCATTAACTCCAGGAATCAAGGCACCGGTTCCCAAGCCAAAGAGGAAACGATAAAGTCCTAATTGAAGGGGGCTAGAGGCATTAGCACAGAGGAGATAGATGATAACTGAATAAAACTGGGCTACAATCAAGAGACGATGATTGCCCACCTTGTCACCTAGCTTTCCCATGACTCCTGCACTCATCATACTGGAAAATCCCATACTGGATACAATCAAACCTGATACAAAGAGAAGATTCTCTGTCTGGCCTAAGTCGCGCACATAAAGTGCTAAAATAGGGCCGATTGATTGGGCTGAAAATTGGATGACAAAACTGGTCAGAAAGAGGTTGACCAAGAGATAGGGATATTTAACTGATGTAAATAATTCCTTTGTTGGGATGGCCTTTTCCTTGGCCACTGGTTGAAAATCTTCCTTGATAAAGCAAATAGTTAAAATAGCAGCTAAAAATAGAAAACAACCAACCAGTAAAAAGACAGTACGAATACCAAATAATTCTGCGATAAAGCCACCAATAAAGGGACCAGTTAGAGTACCTGCAACTACTCCTGTAGACAAAGTCCCGAGAGCAGAGCCTGATTTCTCCTTGGGAACCTGACTAGCTATCAAGGCCGTTGCATTGGGAACAAAACCCGCAAATACACCGTTTAATAAACGAAGAAAGATTAACCAATAGATATTTGGCACAAAGGCCAAGCCTCCCATAGTGATAGTCATGGCCATGCCAGCCCGAATCATCATGGGTTTTCGACCGTATTTGTCAGCAAGGATGCCCCAGATAGGAGAGAAAAGTGCCGCAGAAATGGCAGAGACAGAAATAGCTAAACCTGCATAAAAAGCAGCTTGATCACTCCCTACACCTAAATTTTCCACAAAGATGGGCATAAAGGGCACAACCAAAGAAATACTGGCTCCAGTTAGAAAATTACCAAACCAGGCAATGCGCAGATTATCCTTCCAGTTAATCTCTGTCATCTTGCTTACCTCCCTCAAGCAGGGAGAAGACCTGAGTAAGAAGCTGGTCCTGATTCCCATTATTATCAAGAATATGGCTGGCCAAATCTTTCTTTTTTTCTAAAGGCCACTGGGCTGCCAGACGAAACTCAGCTTCATCTTTGGACAAGTGGTCCCTTTTCATTAAGCGTTCTACTTGGACATCTCGGTCCACATAGACCAACCAAGTCTCATCAAACCAAGAGACGTAGTCCTGCTCAAAAAGTAGGGGAATATCCATGAAGAAAATCTCTTCTGTCTGAGCCAATTGGTCTCTTAATGTAGCTAGTTCCTCACGGATAATCTCTCCTTGGATTTGCTTAGACCATTCTCGTTCTTCAGGATTTGAAAAGATGAGACTAGCTAGGAGAGGGCGATTAAGTTCTCCGTTTTCAAGGATGATTTCTTGCCCAAAGTGCTGGACTAGAGCCTGAAACAGACGACCACCAGGTTTCTGTAGTTGGTGAACAAGAGCGTCGGCATCCACTACTTGAAAGCCTTGCTTTCTTAGAAAATTTGTCACAGTTGACTTACCAGAGGCAATTCCCCCAGTGATTCCGATGATTTTTCCCATCAGCCCCTCCTTTGACACTGAGGACAAAAGTGAGTTCCTCGTCCGCCTAATTGGATTTTTTCTATCACAGTGCCACAGCGTACACATTCTTGACCAGCCTTGTCATAGACCTGATGAAAATCCTGCATGGTCCCATCTTCCCCAAAGGCATTGGTATAGGTCCGAATGGTGGAGCCACCTTTTTCAACAGCCTGTCCCAATACAGCAATGGTCTGGTCATGAATGGCAGTCGCTTCTGCTGCTGTCAAAGTCTGGGAAGGTCTAGCTGGATGAACCTGAGCTCGCCAGAGAACCTCATCCACATAGATATTGCCAAGGCCAGCTACCAAGGTCTGGTCTAAAAGATGGGATTTGATAGGCTTTTTGGACTTGGCAAGGGCAGTTTGAAAGACCTGTAAATCAAAGTCTTGTTCTCTTGGTTCAGGACCTAATTTTTTAGAAATAAAGTAGGCGTCTAAAAGGTCAGGAGCCAAGAGTTCCATAGTACCAAACTTGCGAACATCCTCATAAACAAGCGTGCCACCCTCCTCAAACTGGAAGAAAACATGGGCATGCTTGCGTTCAGGAACCTGGTCTGGATAGTAAAAATACTTGCCCTCCATCCGCAGATGGGAAATCAAGACCTTATCTGTCAGGTAGAAAAGCAAATATTTGCCACGACGTCCCATTGACTCAACAATCTGACCAGGCACTTCCTTTTGAAACTCGTCCAAATCTGTCTTAATCATCTTGGGATAGCGAATTTCTACACTCGAAATCTTCTTTCCCAAAATCAATTTTTCTAAGCCACGACGAACGGTTTCAACCTCAGGTAATTCAGGCATAAGTCCTCCTTCTGTAAAAACAAGAAGCAGGCATGAGCCCACCTCTACTTAGTATTCTTTTTCATTATAGCCAAAGTCAGCCAAATCTAGCTTTTTATCGCGCCAGTTTTTCTTGACCTTGACCCAAGTTTCTAGGAAAGACCTTGTCTCCTAGCATGAGTTCGATATCACGACGGGCCATGGTCCCGATTTTCTTGAGCATAGCACCACCTTTTACCGATGATAATCCCTTTTTGACTATCACGCTCGACCATGATGGTTGCACGGATGTGAACCTTGTCTGTCTCTTCATCTCGTTTCATAGAATCCACAACTACTGCAACAGAATGCGGAATCTCTTCACGAGTTAGGTGCAAGACTTTCTCGCGAACCATTTCTGAAACCAAGAAACGTTCTGGATGGTCTGTGATTTGATCAGACGGGAAATATTGGAAACCTTCGTCCAGATTTTCACTCAAAATATCCACTAGACGAGACACGTTATTTCCCTTGAAGGGCTGAGATTGGAACAATTTCCTTAAAGTCCATTTGATTACGGAAATCATCAATCTGAGACAAAAGCTGGTCTGGGTGAACCTTATCGATCTTGTTCACCACCAAAATCACAGGAACCTTGGCAGCCTTGAGACGCTCGATAATCATATCGTCCCCCTTACCACGCGCTTCATCAGCAGGCACCATGAAAAGAACGGTATCCACTTCGCGAAGGGTGCTGTAGGCAGACTCAACCATGAAATCTCCTAGAGCTGTTTTAGGCTTGTGAATCCCTGGTGTGTCGATAAAGACGATTTGTTCCTTATCAGTCGTGTAAATTCCCATGATTTTGTTGCGCGTTGTCTGCGCCTTGTCACTCATGATGGCAATCTTTTGCCCCATAACGTGATTTAAAAAGGTTGACTTCCCAACATTGGGACGTCCTAAAATGGCTACAAAGCCTGATTTAAAAGTCATAATTTCCTCTTACTGTTTAAAATAATAAATCCCAGATTCGTGGGAGAAAAATCAATGCGCCTGTTAAGGCTGCGAAAAGAGAGACCACTAATACCGCGCCAGCCGCCATATCCTTGGCATTTTTAGCCAGCATAGAAAAGTGATAGTGACTGGCCAAATCCACCACATTTTCAATAGCAGAATTGATAATTTCAAAAGCTACTACCAAGAAAATGCTCAATAGGAGAAAGAGCCATTCAATTCGTGACACCTGAAAAACAAAACCTGCAAGAATGACTACAAGAGCCGTCACTGCATGTTTTCGCATATTGCGTTCTTCCTTGATGGCAGTAAAAATTCCTGTGAGAGCAAATTCTAAACTGGATATCAGGTCACGATTTTTCCATTTTCGTTTATTGTCTTGTGAGTCCATAGGCTGTCAAAATTTCTTCTTGTAAACCGAACATCTCCGCTTCTTCTTCCGGAGTGTAGTGATCATAGCCGTTGATATGTAAAAAGCCGTGTACTGCCAAGAAGCCCATCTCACGCTCAAAGCTGTGACCGTATTCCTCGGCCTGCTCATGAGCCTTATCGATAGAGATGAAAAGTTCCCCAATATAGGCATCAAACTCAGACATCATCTCTGCCAATTCTGGATTTTCAAGTAAATCCTCTTCGTCAAAGGCAATTTCCAGCTCTGGCTTATATTCAAGGCTGATGACATCTGTCGGACGGTCTGTGTCACGGTACTCCAGATTGAGTTCATGACTACGCTCATTGGTCACAAAAGTGACTGCCATCTCCTTGTCTTCTTTTCCTAATTTTTGGGCTGCAAATTCCAAATTTCTTGGGTTTGTTGCAACATTTCTTTTGAAACTTGACCAGTTTCATCTACCATTTCAATATACATGTGCTTCTCGTTTCTCTTTACTTGGCTTTATTATACCACATTTCCATGATTTTATTCTACCTTTTTGATATAATACTATGGAATACAATCACAAGGAGAGAACGATGTCATTTGACGGATTTTTTTTACACCACATGGTTGAGGAATTGCGAAGAGAGTTAGTGAACGGTCGCATCCAGAAAATCAATCAACCTTTTGAACAAGAGTTGGTCTTGCAAATCCGCAGCAATCGCCAAAGCCATCGCCTGCTCCTTTCTGCCCATCCAGTTTTTGGACGCATTCAGCTGACCCAAACAACTTTTGAAAACCCAGCCCAGCCTTCTACCTTTATCATGGTTTTAAGAAAATATTTGCAGGGTGCCCTGATTGAATCAATTGAGCAAGTGGAAAATGACCGTATTGTGGAAATTACGGTTTCTAATAAAAACGAGATTGGAGACCATATCCAGGCTACCTTGATTATCGAAATCATGGGTAAACACAGTAATATTCTACTGGTAGATAAAAGCAGCCATAAAATCCTCGAAGTCATTAAACACGTCGGATTTTCACAAAATAGCTACCGCACCTTGCTTCCTGGGTCAACCTATATCGCTCCGCCAAGTACGGAATCTCTCAATCCTTTTACTATCAAGGACGAGAAACTCTTTGAAATCCTGCAAACACAGGAAACGACAGCTAAAAATCTTCAAAGCCTCTTTCAAGGTCTGGGACGCGATACGGCAAATGAATTGGAAAGCATACTGGTTAGTGAAAAACTTTCCACTTTCCGAAACTTTTTCAATCAAGAAACCAAACCATGCTTGACTGAGACTTCCTTCAGTCCAGTTCCTTTTGCAAATCAGGTGGGAGAGCCTTTTGCCAGTCTTTCTGATTTGTTGGACACCTACTATAAGGACAAGGCTGAGCGCGACCGTGTCAAACAGCAAGCCAGTGAACTCATTCGTCGTGTTGAAAACGAACTTCAGAAAAACCGCCACAAACTCAAAAAACAAGAAAAAGAATTACTGGCGACAGACAACGCTGAAGAATTTCGTCAAAAAGGAGAATTGCTGACAACCTTCCTCCACCAAGTGCCTAACGACCAAGACCAGGTTATCCTAGACAACTACTATACCAACCAACCTATCACGATTGCGCTTGATAAGGCTCTGACTCCAAACCAGAATGCCCAACGCTATTTTAAACGGTATCAGAAACTCAAAGAAGCTGTCAAATACTTGACTGATCTGATTGAAGAAACAAAGGCAACCATTCTCTATCTGGAAAGTGTGGAAACTGTTCTCAACCAAGCTGGACTAGAAGAAATCGCTGAAATCCGTGAAGAATTGATTCAAACAGGTTTTATCCGCAGAAGACAACGGGAAAAAATCCAGAAACGCAAAAAACCAGAACAGTATCTAGCAAGCGATGGCAAAACCATCATCTATGTCGGACGCAATAACCTGCAAAATGAGGAGCTAACCTTTAAAATGGCCCGCAAGGAGGAACTTTGGTTCCATGCCAAGGATATCCCTGGAAGCCATGTTGTCATCTCAGGAAATCTTGACCCATCTGATGAAGTCAAGACAGATGCAGCAGAGTTAGCTGCCTACTTCTCTCAAGGGCGCCTGTCGAATCTCGTGCAGGTAGATATGATTGAAGTCAAAAAACTCAATAAACCAACTGGTGGAAAACCTGGCTTTGTCACTTACACAGGACAAAAGACCCTCCGTGTCACACCAGACCCAGAAAAAATTGCATCCATGAAAAAATCCTGATTTACTTGAAATCAGGATTTTCTTTTGCATTTTACTCTGCAATTAAGGTTTCCAATCCAACCTTCATCATATCTGTGAAGGTATTTTGGCGTTCTTCTGCAGTTGTGTCTTCATCTGGATTGACCAAACTATCAGAGATAGTCATGATAGCAAGGGCGTCAACATGATGTTGGGCTGCCAAATAGTAGAGAGCTGCTGCTTCCATTTCCACAGCCTTGACTCCCCATTTACCAAGTTCGATGTTCTTTTCAAAGTAGTTTGAATAAAAGACATCAGAAGACAAAACGTTCCCAACGTGGGTGGTCATACCAAGTTCTTTGGCGATATGGTAGGCCTTGTCCAGCAAATCAAAGCTAGCGATTTGTGGGAAATCGTACTGTGGCCAGTCATTGCGGATGATGTTTGAATTGGTTGCAGCTGCTTGCGCCAAAACTAATTCACGGACGTGAACGTCTTCATTCAAAGAACCTGCTGTTCCCACACGGATCAATTTTTTCACACCGTAGTCCACAATCAACTCACGCGCATAAATCGAAATCGATGGCATCCCCATCCCAGTTCCCATGACAGATACACGGTGGCCCTTGTAAGTACCAGTGTAACCAAACATGTTACGCACTTCGTTAAAACAAACAGCATCTTCAAGGAAATTCTCCGCAATAAACTTCGCACGAAGAGGATCCCCAGGAAGAAGAATTTTATCAGCAATTTCACCCTGCTGAGCAGCAATATGGATAGACATAATTTATGATACAAAGAGCGACAAGAAAACGACTGAAAATTAGGAATCTGACGAGAAATCCTGATTTCTCAGTCAGATTATCTATTTTCCGAGTTTTCCGCTCGTGTTCAAATCAGAACACACGCTCTACCTTTCTTTTTTTATATTTGATATTTAGAAAGATACCAAACCCGTCAAAAAGCAAAGGGAAAATAGGAGTTGGGTGCAGTGAGCGATGCTCGCTAGACCAACTATCTTTTTCCCACTGCTTTTAGGGTGGGTTCAATTCCTTTCTTTCTTAATTTTGATGATATTGAGAAGATTAGAGCGGTCTCTATTCAAATCCAAACTCCCCCTTCTCTTCTGAGTTTTTAGAAAAGTTTTCCGCTCGTGTTCAAATTAGAACACCTCACTCTACCTTTCTTTTTTTATATTCAGGATAGCGACAGAGAATAAAGTAAAAATAAGAAACTGATGACGCATCGCAGATGCTAAACAGTTTATCTTTTTTACACAGTTCTCCGCCCGTATTCAGTTCAGCAAATACGGTTTACCCATCCTTTCTTTCTTAATTTTGATGATATTGAGAAGCTTAGAGCGGCTTTTATTCAAATCCGAACTCCCTTCTCTTCTGAGTTTTTAGAAAAGTTTTCCGTTCGTGTTCAAATTAGAACACGCGCTCTACCTTTCTTTTTTTATTTTTATATTTCATAGCTAGGAAAAATCGGATTCAATCAAGATTCCAATAGGCCTACTACATTTTTATTTAAAACAGTTATAAATAAATTGAGAGTTTTTTTAATCTTTTAAATCAAATCATTGACTAGAAGAAATGGGCATTTCCTACCTAATTACTTTATTCTTTGACTTCTGACACAGTATGCTAGCCCAAGGAAAGCGGTCTAACATTTTTGCAAATTCATAGACTAAAACAGCTGTTACTAAGATATACGGAAGAGATTCTATACCTAGCCCAGTGAAGCCTATTACTAATCCAGTTGCAGACCAGGGAGCCCTCAAGGTCACAGACAAAAAGCAAACAGATCCCAAAAGCAAATGCTTGGCTGGCTACCCCCACCTAGAATCATTCCAAAGAGAGCAGCTCCAGCCATCCCCAAGGCAAAAGATGGCGTAAGTGTACCACCATAGGCCCCTGCCCACAGAGTAATAAGAACAACTAATGCTTTTAATATAAACAAAAGGAGTACTGTTTTGCCATTGCTACCATTCAATACTTCCTGAGCCATCATACGTCCATTTCCAAGTAGATGTGGAAAATAACTTGCTAATCCAATAAGAAAAAGAAAAGCTGAGGGCAATGTGAGAAGTATTCGTTTATCTTTTATTCTGTTTGAAGACACTGCCTTACTTAAGCGACCAAAAAGCCAAGCCAGTGGGGTTAAGAAAAGAAGTAATAAGGGAATAATCCATATTTCCTTTAATGACCATGTGATAGCTGGAATCTGGTAGAGAGCCTGATCTGAAATAACCAAGCCTGCTATATAGGTTGAAATATAGGTAGTCAAACCGACTAATACAAATCGTTCAATAGATAGAGCAATTCCTAGGGTTTCAAAAACAAAGAAGACACTTGTTAATGGAACCTGATAAACAGCCGCTAAACCAGCACCAGCACCACAAGCAAGGAGAAAGATACGATCCTTCATAGACAGTATACATATTTTTCCAATTTGTCCTGCAAATAGAGTCCCAATCTCTCGTGGTGCAGCTTCTTTGCCAATAGGGGCTCCCCCTCCAACTGCAATGATCTGCCAAATTGAATGAAATAGCTGTTTTAGAAAATGAAGCTTGTATTGTGAAGTCTCATCCTTCATCTGAGCTTTGATGGAATAAATCTTCGACCCTTTTTGCAAGAAATACCAGACCAAGGATGAGCCAAGACCCACGATTATTAAACTTAGTCCTATCCGTGAGGAGGAAACTCCATCTGTCAAAAATCCACTATGATGCTCTGACTGACCAAAAGTTAGCTCCTCCACCATCTCTAAAATATAATGGAGAACTATACCAGATAAACCCGAAACTATTCCTTGCAGAATTACTGCTATGAATAATCTAAAATTATAAGGAATCTTTCGAAAAAATCTCCTCAAGTCCTTTAACATGATTACAATTCTACAAGAATCGCTTTAATCAAGCCTTTGAAGTCGCCTTTAATACGTTCAGTCACTTCCACAACTTCTTCGTGGTTGAGTTCTTCTTGGAATCCAGCTGCAAAGTTAGTAATACATGAAATTCCTAGAACTTTCAAGCCTGAGTGGGCTGCCACAATAACTTCAGGAACAGTAGACATACCAACCGCATCTGCTCCCAGTGTCTTATAAGCACGGATTTCTGCTGGTGTTTCATAAGTCGGACCAGTAACACCGATATAGACACCTTCATCAAGCTTGATACCAAGTTTTTTAGCCACTTCATGAGCAGTAGCACGGTATTCTGGTGTGTAGGCCTTAGACATATCTGGGAAACGAGGACCAAAGTCATCCAAATTTTCACCCATCAATGGGTTTTGACCTGTCATGTTGATATGGTCTGAGATAGCCATCAAAGTACCAGGCCCATATCCAATACCACCAGCAGCATTGGTTACAATGACACCTTCACATCCAAGAACTTTCATGACACGAACTGGGAAAGTCACAACTTCCAGAGGATTTCCTTCGTAGAAATGGAAACGCCCTTGAAGAGCTAAAACCTTGCGACCTGCAAGTTCACCATATACCAATTTACCAGCGTGACCGACTACTGTTGAACGGCCCCAGTTTGGAATTTCTGCATAATCTACTACAACTGGATTTTCGATCTCTTCTGCAAGTTCTCCAAGTCCTGATCCAAGAATTAGACCGAACTCAGGCGTTTGGATTCCCTTATCCTTCAGGAAAGCAGCTGTCTCATTGATTTTGTCTAAAAATGTCATTGTGTGTCTCCTTTATTATTTTTTAGCATTTGACCGATTTTGTCAAAAGTTTTAGCATTACGAATGGTAATATTGCGATAGAAAGGCATCTTGAGCAAGTACTTGTGATAGGCAGTTGCATAGTAGGATTCCTCAGAGAATTTCCCCCAGAAAATCCCAAGTCTTCCAAAATGAACCACTTCATCTTCCAGTTCCAAACTGTTCACTTTCTCGATCACTTGATCCACAGCCAAACTCTCCGTGTAGAAAAGGACATCTTTTCGAGCTAGGTCTTTGGTCCACCAATCTGGCAGATTATTCAGCTCTTCTTCATAATCTTCCTGACTCAGCAAAGAAAGCTCTGAATAAATGGATAATGGACTTCAAAGAATACCTCTAACTTTTCAACCAATTGGGCTTTGGGAGCTGTCGAAGTAAAGAAAATGTTGCCACTGTTGATGTAGGTTTCAACCTTTTCCAGTCCCAAGTCTGTCAGTTCTTGACGAAGTTGCGCCATGACAACCTTATTTTTCCCACCAACATTAATGCCCCGAACAAGTAAAGCATAGTGCTTCATCTTATACCAATTTATCTAAGAAACTTTCCCCAATCATGGCAGTTTCCACACCAAAGTTATCCGCAACTGTCGCTGAGATATCTGCAAAATGTCCGACAGGAATGAGACCATTTCCTTTAAAGGAAGGGCTATAGGCCAACAATGGAATATATTCACGAGTGTGGTCTGTTCCTGCATAAGTTGGGTCATTTCCATGGTCCGCCGTAATCAAGAGAAGATCATTCTCTCTCATGGCTGCGGTAATTTCAGGCAAGCGTTCATCAAACTCATGCAAGCAATCACGGTAACCATGAGCATTGCGGCGGTGGCCGTAAAGGGCATCAAAGTCAACTAAGTTTGTGAAGGAGAATCCTTTTTTAAACTCAGCAAGTCCCATGGTCTTCAATAGTGTATCAATTCCGTGGCTGTTTGACTTGTTGTGGCCCATGTCATGATTGATACCAGCTCCGTTAAAGATATCGTTGATTTTACCAACAGCATAAGTATCGATACCTGCTTCATTGAGTTTATCGAGAACAGTTGGAGCAAATGGTGATACAGCCAAGTCACGACGATTTGCTGTACGAGTGAAGTTACCTGGTTCACCAACATATGGACGGGCAATGATACGTCCTAGAAGGGCTGGGCGCTCAAGGGTTATCGAACGAGCGTATTCACAGATACGGTACAATTCGTCCAGAGGAATGATGTCTTCGTGGGCAGCAATTTGCAAAACAGGGTCAGCTGAAGTATAGATAATCAACTCCCCAGTTTCCATTTGGCGTGGTCCAAAGTCATCGATAACGGCTGTTCCTGAGTAAGGTTTGTTAGCCTCACGAATAACCTTTCGTCCTGAGAACTCTTCGATTTTTGTCAAGATTTCTTCTGGGAATCCATTCCAGAAAGTATCGAAAGGTTCTGTAATGTTAAGGCCCATGATTTCCCAGTGTCCAGTCATGGTATCCTTACCAAGAGATACTTCTTCCAATTTTGTTGCATATCCTGTTGGATTGCTTTCAGCTGGAACAGTCTTAAGAGGAGTTTCTCGAGGAATATTTCCAAGACCAATTTTAGCCATGTTTGGGACATTCAAACCAACTGCTTTTGAAATGTGTCCCAGTGTGTCAGAAGCTCCATCTGGAACTCCTGCATTGACAAAGTTATTAGCATCTGGTGCAGCACCGATTCCTACAGAATCTAGTACCACCAAGTGAATACGATTAAATTTTGACATAGTGTATCTCCTTATTCTTTTAGTTATCTTGCTTTTGTTGAAGTTAAAATCTGAACTCCATCTCGTCCAGCAACGATGACCTTATCCACCATTTGATTGAATAAGCCGTGCTCCACGACACCAACGATATGGTCCAATTCTTGCCCTAAAGCAATTGGATCTTCAATGACATCCAAGGCAAGGTCAATGATAAAGTTCTGCATATCGGTCACAAAACGTTGGCCATCTTTCACGGAAGCTTGGTTTATAGCCAGCGCGCTCAAAACGACGAAAGACCTGTTCTGCGCCATACTGAACCACTTCTACTGGCAATTTAAAAGCACCCAGTTTGTCGACCAGCTTGCTTTCATCCACTACCCAAATATATTCTTTTGAGGGCGTTGCTACAACCTTCTCCATCAGAAGGGCACCACCACCACCTTTGATTCCGTTAAACTGGCTATCCACCTCATCCGCTCCATCAACCGTCACATCGACAACATCTACTTGGTCAATAGACTTGAGCGGGATATTAAGCCCTTCAGCCTGTTTACTAGTCACACTAGAAGTCGTTACAGCTGTAATCTGCAATCCTTCTTCCTTGATACGACGACCGATTTCTTCTACAAAATAATAGGCAGTAGAACCCGTTCCCAGTCCGACAACCATGCCATCCTTGACAAACTCAGCAGCCTTGATACCTGCCATTTTCTTCAAATTTTCCACTCAAACACCTCCATTAAAGAGCTACTTTCATTATAACATGTATCCTTTTTTATTTCATGGATACACTAGAAAAACCCGAACATTTTTATTTCGGGTTTTGATGTCCTATTTAACCATATCAGGATCGTAGTCATAAAATCCTGTATCAAGGAAACGGTTTTTAGGGTGTAACTTGCGTACTTCCTCATCCAGCAAGAAAGCTTGGTCATGGCTAAAGCTGCCCTCTTGGATCAAGCTACGCGCTTGGATAAAGAGTTTTGCAATCTCAACAAAGTTCTGACCTGGAGTGTAGAGCCCTTCTAGTTTCCAGTGAGTGAAACCATGCTCCACCAATTCTGTCAATTTAGTCATCAAATCAAGGTCATTGTTGGCAAAAATGTGGGTACCATGATTATCTTCAAAAATAGAATAGTGGCTCTCTGGATCACTTGGCTCAGCCAAAAAGAGGTCACGCTTGCGCGTCTTTTCATCATCGATATGCGTAAAGTTATAGTAGTTTTGCAAGAGTGGACGTTTAGAATGGTGAATAACACTAGCTCCGTAAACCAAAACTTCAGCAGGAATTTCCAAAATCTCTGGCATTTTAAAGAGTTCGGCAGATGGAATTTCACGCGCCAAAACTGCCTGAGAGGCACCAGCCTTTGTCCCCAGAAGTTGATCTGACGACTGCTAGTTACCATAGTCGAAGCATCGTAGATGGTCTTAAAGGAATAACCATCACGGTTGACCACGTAAAAGACACCTGCATCCCCAATCGTAATGTAGTCTGTCTTGATTTCTTCCAAGAAATCGAGGAAGGGCTTGATACGATCCATCATATCTTGGTGCATGAGGGCATTGACTGCAACAATCAATTCCTTACCAGCTTCATGAACCAACTTAGCGATTTCACGCAATTGGTCATAACTAAAGGTCGTTGGCAGACGAAGGCCAAAATCTTTCTCACCGACATAGATCCGGTCTACGCCAGCTTCGAGCAGTTGTTTAACTTGTTCAATACTTTCAGCAGTTGCTGTAATGATAATCTTTTCCATAAGAAAAATTATACCATATTTCTGGAAAATCAGCTATGAATACTAGGAATTTTCTAAAAAGGCAAAGTCATTTTTTAAGGTTTGCAATCAAAAAGTGAACAGCAACTAGCACCGTCCACTCTCATTTTATGCAAGTGATTTTTCAACTAGGTGACCATCATTCATGACATAAATACGGTCAACCTTATCAAGAAGGCGTGTATCATGTGTAATCATGACAACTCCTCTTCCTTGTTCATGGGCAATGGCCGACAACATCTCCGTAACTTGGTAGGCACGCTCGGTATCCAGACTGGCTGTTGGCTCATCGGCAAGCACAATGCTTGGATTGTTATAGAGGGCTCTAGCAATCGCAGCTCGTTGACGTTCTCCACCTGACAATGCCTTGGGATACTGATCTTGTACTTTTTCCAAATCCAACAAGTCAAAAAGTTCTTTCCGGTCACTTTTACTATTTTTTCCCTTATCCAGTCTGTCAATCAAATCCAGCTGTTCCTTGACCGTTAGAAAAGGAATTAAGTTTGACGCCTGGAGAATGAAGCCAAACTCTCTAAAACGGAGGTTTGTTTTCTCCTTCTCCGTCAAATTGCCTGTTTCCTTACCCTTAACTAAAATCTTTCCACTCGACGCTTCCTGAAGTTGTCCTAGAGTCGTTAGAAAGGTCGTCTTTCCAGAACCTGAAGGCCCAACGATAGCCACGAACTCTCCTGCATTTAGCTGAAAATTCGTCTCATGTAGAGCTACGACTTTCATCTTTCCTTCCCCGTACGTTTTTGTCACTTGAGTCATTTCAATCAATGCTGTCATACTATTCTCCTTATCATTCTGCAATCGCAGTAATCGGGTCCACCTTTAGCAAGCGTGGAAGTGAAATGACACCACCTAGCATGGCCATCAAACAAATCACCAAGCTTAGGACAGAGTAAGCTATCCAGCTTGGGTAGAAAAAGAAGGTAGCTGGTAAAAACAAAATCACCCCTCCGATAGCTAGCAAGGCTAGAGAAATTCCCATACCAGCTAGGAAGAAGATTTGACAGAAAAGAGACCATACAATGGTTTTGATCTGTATTCCCTGAGCCCGCATTATTCCATAAAGTCCTAGTTTTTGGATGGTAATGATATAGACAAAAATCCCCACAATCAAGCCTGTGATGACAATCATAGCGAGAATCATCCCTGAAAATACATTAACTTGAGGTGTGTAACCAGGAATTTTCGATATCATTTTTGGAATAGAAATCTGTTTCAGTCCATCACCAGCCAATTCTATATCATTTTTCAATACCAAGGCAGAGATCGATTTATTAGATTTTAAAGTTCCTTGTAAGGTCCAATAAGTTGTCAGACTCGTAAAGACAACAGGCTCAGTAAAAACTTATTTCCTTTAGTCAGCCCTACAATCTTGTAACTTACTTCGCTTCCATTGAGCTGAATGGCATCACCCAACTTCATTCCAAAGTTTTCAAAGGACTGATCTACGACCACCTCATCATCCCCTTCAGGATAACGGCCCTCCGTCAAACTAGGAGAGATAAAAGCGTCCCACTCTTGAGCAAAGATGGAAACATTGACCTTTTCACTATCATCGACTAGATTAGTCACAGCAAACATATACCCTAGTGGAGCAGCCTCTTTAGAACTCTTATCCTTGTAGTCCTTTTCAGGAATAAAAGATGCTGTCAAATTATCATTTGCGTAGTCAGATAAAACCACACCCGTCGCTTGCCAATTATCAATAGCGGCTCGGTTGTTTAGCACAAGACCAAGAGCTAGACTGGTCATAAAAAAGACCATAAAAGCGATAAGAAAAATAGTAGTTAGAATCAAACTATATCGAAGTTTGTTTCGTAATATTTCTTTGATAGCAAGATACATGCTTATCTCCTTTAACTTTTCCAAGAGGTATCAATTAGACACCTCACTACTATAAAAATAGGAGACAGAAAATCTGTCTCTGTATTCAAAACAAATCTCACTAATCAAATTAAATAAAATAAAGAAAATAAGGAAATAATTTTCCTAAAAATGAATCAATTGGTAGCTCTATTTTCTTAGTAATATAATCAATTATGAATATTAATAAGTATTGAGTGTCTATCCATCCTATCATTTTCACATTATAGTGTCAAGAAAAGTGATTTTGAAAAGGGACTTTATTCTTATTGTAACCTTTCTGTAATAATTCTCTGCTGAAAAAATGATAAAATAGGTATGTACTGTTAAGGAGAGAATAATGCCCGTAAGAAAATTACAATCCTATGAGGTAGAGTATCAAGAAGAATTAAGCCAACAGGTTCCTCGCTATCAAGATTATACACCTGAAGCGCAATCTGATGCCAATCTCAAGGAAATCCTATTTTTTGTTAATATCGCTGTTTTTTGTATCTGTATTGCTATCTTTAGTTTTGTCTTTTTAGCATTAAAATTATCAACTGCTCTTGCATTTGCCGCAGCAATCGGATCCAGCTTACTTGTCTTAAAAGTTCAACGATCTATTATCAAACGAAAACTTAGAAGATAAATCCAAAATATCGCCCCAACTGGAGCGATATTTTTATTTTTTCTTTTTAGATGGTGTGTGGATGGCTATCTTCACTTCAAAGATTGTTCCTTTTGGTTTATTATCTTTAACAGTAATACTTCCTTTTAAGGCATCTACAATTTGCTTGGCTAGGGATAATCCTAAACCAAAACCACCTTTTTGACGGGTTCTGGCCTTGTCTACTCGATAAAAACGATCAAAAATTTTCTTCTTATCTTCTGCGGAAATACCGACTCCATTATCAGAAACCAGTAAATACAGATTACGATCAGTGGCTGAAATCATAAAATCAATTTCACCATCCTCCTCAGTATATTTGATGGCATTATCAAATAGGATGGTCATCAGTTGTTTTAAAAGAAGCTGGTCTGTGACAATTGTTCGATGGATACGATTTTCAAAACGGAAGACACGGTCATTTTCCGAAGCAATCATCTCATAGTTTGTGAAAGTCGTATTAAAAAAGCTAGTTGGAACTTCTGCAAGTTCTGGCTTAATCCCATCATCTCTACGAGCTAAATTCAACAAGTTGGTTGTCAAAAACGCATATTTCGGACTTCTTCCAAACTAGACGCAATACTTTCACTCACATCCATAATGGTAGCTTCTGGCTTACGGAAAAGGGTTTCTAAACGATTTTGCAGAACTGCAAGTGGGGTTCGTAACTCATGACTGGCATTTTCCACAAAGGACTGCTGCTTCTGCATGCTCTCAAGCAGGGGCCGAACACTGACCCTAGCTAGATAGAGACTGGCTAGCAAAGACAGAATCCAGAAACTTGCCATCACAACCACAATCAATTGCTCATGCTTTTGACTAGCTTGCTCCAACTGGCTGGTATTAATCAAAACAGCTGCATACTTGATATTGGTTGAAACCGAACTAATATTCGTTTCCATCAAAATCATGCGATAGATTTCTTCCTGTCCATAGCTATTAAAAACCTGAATCTGATAGATATGGCCTAGTTCTTTCTTCTCTAACTTAATCTTATCCAAGCCCAAAAATCGATTTCCAGAAAGGAGCTGGGTAAAATTCTTATCAAAAAGAATAACCTCCGTATTGGAGCTGACATTGGGTTTCACCTCAGTCTTGCTAGAATCTGTAGCAGCATTCTCCAAATCTTTAATCTCTTCTGTTGCCCTATTTACTGCCAGCTGAATAACTGCCTGAGGATTTTCACTCAGTCCATGTAGCTTATCATCCACCGAAGTATAGAGACTCGAATGCATGACCTGTAAAATAATCAAGGTCATGGTAGAGAAAATCAGAGTGAAGACACCAAAGTTGCGAATAAAGTAACTAAAGTCATCCGCATACCATGTTTTTTTTAGTTTACTAAACATCTTTTAAAATATACCCAACACTGCGCAAGGTTTGCAAATTCTCTGCAAAAGTGGTTCCTTTTAATTTCTTACGGACTTTTGAAACATAGACTTCGACAACTGAAATCGTTGTGTCACTATCAAATCCCCATAGACGATCAAAAATCTGAGTCTTAGGCAAAATAACATTTTGATTTTGAAGGAAATAAACCAGTAAATCGAACTCTTTCCCCAACAATTCGACAGGAGTATCTTCAACCTTAACGGTATTTGTTGACAAATTAACTACAATATTTCCATATGTCAAGGTGTTTTCATTAAACTTGCCTGAACGTTTGAGAAGGGCTTGAATTCGCATTTTGAGTTCTTCTAGGTAGAAAGGTTTGGTCAGATAATCATCTGCTCCCAGTTCAAATCCATGTCCCTTGTCATCCAAACTTTCCTTGGCAGTCATGATCAGAACTGGAGTCGTAATCCCCTTTTCACGCAATTCTTTCAAGACTTGGAAGCCGTTTTTTTCAGGTAACATCAAATCGAGCAAAATCAAGTCATAGACGCCACTTTCAGCTTCGTAGAGACCTTCTTCCCCATCAAATACCTGCATGACATCTGCAAAATCGTCTAAAAAGTCAAATACTGAATTTGACAGGCCTAGGTCATCCTCAACCAATAAGATTTTTATCATGAGAAACTCCTCCTTATTAAAACCATTATACCAAATTTGCCTTAAAAAAAACTCAACTCTCTACATTTTACATGAGAAAGCTGAGTTTTCTTTTTATTTTAGGCTTATTTATGCGTTTCCGTATTGAAGAACGACTGCTTCCACTGCAGCTTTTTCACGGTTAATCAAGTCAACACGCGCTGCAATTTCCTTGATTCCCATACCGATGTTACGGCTAAGAGCAAGGTCAGAAAGTTGCGGTTCAAAGAATTCCTTGTACTCTGCCAAACGTTGCTGAGTCTTAAATACGTGTGCAGGAAGGATAACAAAGCTATCAAAGCTCATATCTCCACCAAGAGCTGCCTAATCCAAGCCCAGTTTTCACGAGCCCAAGACCATGCTGTTTCCTGAGTTGCTTGATGGCTTAAGAACTGGAAGTACCAAGCAGATAAGTCTTGTGGTTTGACCACAAATTTGTCCTTCCAAGCAGCAATCAAGGTTTGGATATTGTCCGCATCTGTACTGTAAGCAAGAGCAGCTGCCAACTGGCGTTTAAAGACAGCATCTGTTGCATGAGTATAAGTATCAAGATAAAGTGCTAACAAGTCTTTAGTCTCATGATGTTTCATCTCATTGATCAGAACTTGTGAGCGAATAGCTGCTGGAAGTCCTGCAAGATTCTCCTTGTGAGTCGCGAAGATTTGGCTAGCGGCTTGACTAGCTTCTGCATCATTTGAGCGAATCATCATAGAAACAGCTAGTTGACGAACCAATTCATCCTCATCTGATTCACCATCTTTAGCTTCAAAACCAAGACGGTCATAGTTGTGACGAGCCAATTTAGCAACCAAAGCTTTGAAGGCTCTTTCAGCTTCTGTTCCTTCATCGATAAAGCGCTCAAAGGCAGAAATTACTTGAGAAACAGCTGAAACAACAAGGTAAGATTCTTCTTTAGCGAGTTTATCAAGTACTGGAAGCAAGTCTGCATAAGAAATGTGCCCTGCTTCAGCAAGCAAGCGACGTTCTTGGACGATTTGCAGTTTACTTGTATTATCAAGCTCAACTAGGTCAGCAAGAACTGCATCCAACAAGTCTCCTTGATAGTCTGTAATGTAGTGCGCTGTATTTTCAGTGTTGAGACGAAGAGCTCCTTCATTTTCAGCAAGAAGGGCTGCGTAGCCAGGGATTTCGATGCTTTCAGTTTCGAGTGTATCAGGCAAGCCTTTCCAGTTGCTGTTTAGTGGCACAACCCAGAGACGGTTCTTGTTTTCGTGCTCACCGATAAAGAATTGTTTTTGTGAAATCTTCAAGACATCATTTTCAACTTTGACAGTGAGAACTGGATAACCAGGTTGTTCCAACCAGGAATCCATAAAGGCTGCGACATCACGTCCAGACGCTTGACCAAGAGCATCCCAAAGGTCACGACCAATTGTATTGCTGTATTGATGTTTTTCAAAGTAGGCATGCAAACCTTTGGCAAAATCGGCATCACCTAGCCAACGACGAAGCATGTGCATGAGACGGCTTCCTTTGGCATAGACGATAGCTCCGTCAAAGAGCGTATTGATTTCATCTGGGTGTTTAACTTCGACGTGGACAGACTGAACGCCATCAGTAGCATCACGTTTCAAGGCAGACGGAACACCACCTGTTTGGAAATCTTCAAAGATATTCCAACTTGGTTCAATAGCATCCACACAGACGTACTCCATCATGTTAGCAAAGCTTTCATTGAGCCAAAGGTCATCCCACCATTTCATAGTTACCAGGTTTCCAAACCATTGGTGAGCCAATTCATGGGCCACAACCAGAGCAACTTGTTGACGGCTGGCAAAGGTAGAGTTCTCATCCACAACCAAGTACACTTCACGGTAGGTCACAAGCCCCCAGTTTTCCATAGCTCCAGCTGAGAAGTCAGGAAGGGCGATGTGGAGAGATTGAGGAATCGGGTACTTAACTCCATAGTAATCTTCGTAAAACTCGATAGAGCGAACAGCGATATCCAGTGAGAAATCAAGGTTTGATAGTGGATGAGCTTTGGTTGAGTAGACACCTACGAGGGTACCGTTTTTAGTTTTAGCCGTCACACCTTGCAAATCACCCGCAACAAAGGCTAACAAGTAAGAAGACATGCGAGGTGTTGTCTCAAACTTCCAGATACCTGTTTCTTTACGGTTTTCAACCTCAATCTCAGGCATGTTAGACAAGGCCAATTCACCTTCTGCTTGGTCAAAACGTAGAGAGAGGTCAAAAGTTGCTTTGGCTTCTGGCTCATCCACACATGGGAAGGCTTCGCGCGCAAAATGACTCTCGAACTGTGTAGATAAGACTTCCTTCTTGACTCCATCAACTGTGTAATAAGAAGGATAAATTCCTGTCATGTTGTCTGTGATTTCCTGAGAAAGCAATAACAACTTCAACTTGACCAGCTTCCGCAAGTTCAATATGAAGGGCTTCATTGTCATGATCAACTGTAAATGGACGAGCTTGACCTGCAACTTCTACCGAAGCGATTTCCAAGTCTTTTTGGTGGAGGGAAATACGGTCACTCTGTGCTTGACCACTAATAGTCACCTTTCCTGAAAACGTCTTGGTCTCACGACTCAAGTCTAAAAATAAATCATAATGTTCAGGAACAAATTGCTTAATAAAATGTTCAACTGCTTGCATAGTTTTCTCCTATCTAAGTTTAAGAGCTAGAGCTCTTCTTCAAACAAACTTATTATATCATGTTTTGCTTAAGAAAAAAGGATTGGACGGCGATTTCCAAAACTTTCTTCCTTCTAATAGTCTACAGTGGGTAGACCTTGCGAAATTCTTCTAAAACAACCTTGCTTTCAGGTGTAAAAGTCAGCCCAGCCTCCCTCATCCACTCGGTGAAAAAGTCCTCATGAACCTGACGCCAATAGGCTAGGGATTTGTCTCCCTCACCTTCCTTATAGGCATGTTGCGCAGAAACTTGATTAAAGGGCTGAACGGAAACCCTTGTAATTTCGACAATGCAGACAGCCTGATCTTGCCCATCTAAAATGATGTCAAACGTCCCTTCTTGTGGCAGGGGTTCATTATCAACTGCATAAAGATCATAAGCTGATGCGGTCGCTGTCTTTGAGCCTTTTAAAACCAAATCTGCCAAGAAATCGGCTTCCTCTCCAAAAGCCCAGGCATCTATCTCATCTCCAATTGAGGGGTTGATTTGCTTGTAGGCATTCCACATTTCTTGAGGTGTCATGGGTTGCTCCTTTGTAATTTTTTACTCTCTTCTTTTACACGTTTGAGGTGGTCTGGATGGTCAATTTCTAAATCAAAAATCTCCGGAATAGAGCTGTAATGGAGAATGCGTTCGATACCCATCTGATTCATTTTTTGTATGAAAGAAGCATTCAGATATCCTGCTACAGCAAAGTCAATCTTTTTCATCCTTGCTTTATCCTGCATATCTCTTAACATATCTAACATAATTGGACTTTCCATATCATGCCATTGACTGTTTCTCACAGTGGCAAAAATAAAAGAAGTCAAATCATTCATTCCAACTACAATCTTTGAAATGCCCGTTTCCAGTATCCTGTCTAAATCAAAATAAGCTGACGGTAATTCAACCATTGTGCCGATTTTCCCAGTAAAACCATGCTCACGCAATACTCTAATAGCTTGGTTTAATTGGTCAGCATCATTGACAAAAGGAAAAATAAGAGACAGATTGGGATTGGTTTGATAAACTTCTGTAACGACATTTGCCTCAGCCTGAAATTCATCCAAACACGCCAGTAAACGCCTGGTTCCTCTATAGCCAAACAAGGGATGATTTTCGTAAAAATACTCTTTAGTCCCCTCTAAACAATTGGCTTCTGTATTCGTTAATTCAGAAAAACGGTACCATATCTCTTCATCTGAGTACAAGGAGCAAATTGTATCTAGATAATCTTTTACAAATTGCTGACAACTTGGTAACAGGATGTTTTGGTTAAGCTCCCTCAATAAGTATTCCCCACGAATCATGCCAATGTGGTGAAATAGTTGAGGATAAACTTTTTCAATAATTTTTTCACCACTAAGAGCTAGTTGGTTTCTCATCATTCACCTTCCAATTCATGTAAGAGGTTTTGTCCAGTTCTGGAAATCCTAATAATTCTGCTTTGACTTTCAAGACTTCTTGCGATGCATTCTCTTCTGTGATTTTTGATTTCCATCAGATCCTCCTACTTCAAAGACCATCCACCGTCTATTGTCAATATTTGTCCTTGCATGGCACTCGCTTTCCCACTTGCTAAGAAAAGGCTGATTTCTGCTATTTCCTCTGGCTCAATCCAGCGTTTGATTGGCGTTTCACTAGCCACCCAGTCCGCTAAACCACCTGGTTCAAAGTCGGCAGCGGTCATACCCGTCTTGACTGCTCCTGGAGCGATACCAAAGACCTGAATTCCAGCTTCAGCATAGTCTAGAGCCAACTGCTTGGTAAAGCCTGCCAAGGCATGCTTAGATGAAGTATAGGCGTGACCACCTCCACCTGCTAGGCTAGAAGCAATGGAACACATATTAATGATGGTCCCCTTTTTATTTTCCAACATTTGTGTCAAATAATAGCGAGTCAACTCAACAGGAGTCATATAATTAATTTCAAAAAAATTTCTTGAATTTCCTGCGCTGCCTGTTCCAAAAAGTGGTTTGTAATCATCCAAAAACTCCAGCAGTATTGCACAAAAACATCAACTTGAGGACACCAATCAAAAATAGGCTCTAAGCCCAAGGTCAAATCTCTCTGTAGAAAGTGGAAATCACCCTCTAATAGTGGATTTTCACCTTGGTCCACTCCGAAAAACTTGATAACCTTTTTCTAATAAAAAGTCGACCTTGAGCCAGACCAATACCTGAACTCACCCCTGTAATGAGTACACGTCTAGTCATGCACTTCTACCCAATCCGTCGCCAAAACATCACAAGGTGTCGGACTCCACATAGAAAAACCTTCTCCTTCTCCAGACACGTTGATTAGGAAATAGGGTGTCACTTCAAGTGCAACCCCGTTTTGTTCAATGGTGTCAAAGAGTTGGACATAGTTTTCAGCTCCTCCCCAACCTGTTCGTACATATTTTTTCTTAGCCTTTAAGCCAGGCAGCATTTCTTCAAATGTCATGTTTTTCTCCTTTAATGTCAATAATTCTCCCCTTCATTATAACAAAAAAACCGCTTTGAAACGGCTTTTTGACTATACTTCACTCCATTTTATCTTCTTAAATCTACGGAAAAATAAAAAAACGACAACCACTTTTCAGCAGTTATCGTTGCTTATCTTTTAATCTTTTCCACCAAGTCGACTATTGATATTCATCATGATACTAGCTATTTTTTCACCCCAGTACGGATCTGATGCATAGCGTACATTCATTCCCGTCGCTTTATTTCCAAGGTGATCTCTTCCACGGTCAATATAGTTCTCACGAATCCACTTGGCCGCACCAAGAATTCCTTTGTCTACATCATCAAATTTCTTAGCGGAATCATAGGGACTGGTATCGTAAGCAGCTATACCGAAGAAGTTATTTTTATCATTAGCAATTTGGCTACGTCCCCAAGCACTTTCTAGCGCACTGTGAGCCATTAAATAGAGAGCATTGACACCGTAACGTTTTTCAGCTTCCTTAAAAATTGCTCCTTTACCGGCAAGACGACTGTTTCGGATATTCATCATCGAATAAACTCTATTTAATTCATCCGCACTATAGTTGGTTGGTTCAGTTAAATTCTTGAAAAGGAAACGATTTTTGATAGTAAACCCATCGAAATGTTCTCCATCCTTTGAATAATACTTCTTACCAATTTTCATAGCTGAAGTATGTGGAGCTACCCGTATACTAGTGTATGGAGAAAGTTCATGGTATAGGAATCTTCCGTCAGTAGTATAGTGAGGAATAAACTCACTTTCTTCCTCAACTAAAGCCAAATCACTTTGATTCATATAACCGGACAAGCCTGATATTGAAACAGCTAGACGACTACCCTTGCTTTTAGAGCCATCATAGGTCACAATACTTCCCTGATTGACATAGCTCAAAATATCTCCTGATTCGCTATAAATATAGGCTGTGATTGGTTTAACCTTAAAATATTTTGGACTTTGAATCCACTTTCCGTTATCTTGGAAGAAGTACTCTTTATTTTTGATGTTAAAACCACCAGTAACATAGCTTCCATCTTCTTTCAGGTAGTACCATGCATTGTAGTTAGGATCAAAAATCCATTCATTCTTGGCCATATAACCACCAGATTTGAGGTAATAAGCACCAATCCATTCACGTGAAGCATAAGCACCACCTGATTTTAGGTAAAACCAGCTATTATAAGATTTATCAAAAATCCATTCTTTTTCAGCCATTGCTCCACTATTTTTTAGATAGTAAGCATTTTTCCACTGATTACTGGCCATCACACCATCATTATTAAAATAATACCATGCGCCCTTAATTTTTTCCCATTTATTACGAAGGATTTTTCCTGAATCTGTAGCATAATACCATTTATCAGTAATCTTCACCCAAGCATTTTGAGCCATCGCCCCACTACTATTAAGAAGATAATCGTTCACTATAGCATTGCTAGCCATAACTCCATCTTGCTTGAAGTAATACCAAACATTGCCAATTTTTTCCCATCTATTACGAACAATCTTTCCTGAATCTGTAGCATAGTACCATTTATCCGCAATTTTCAACCAGGAATTTTCTACCATTGCTCCACTAGTATGAAAAGCATAGTCATTAACAATTCTATTGCTGGCCATGATTCCATGTTGATCAAAGAAATACCAGACACCCGCAATTTTTTTCCAATTTTTTATTGGTTGATTATTCTCATAAAAAAGCCATTTCCCATGCTCTTTCTGCCAACCATTCTTATGAGCTTCTTCAACTTTTTCTTTATTTGGAATAGCCTCTTGTTTAGAATTATTTTCTTTTACAACAACTGATTCTTTCTTTTTTTCCGTCTTTTCAGCTTCATTCTTTGTATGTTCAACAACTTTTTTCTCTTCTAATGCTGGAGTCTGATTTTTATCTTTAGACTGATTTTTGTCCACAGACTGACTCTTATTCGTCGTTTGACTTTGGTCTGTTGTTTTACTATCTTCAGCAAAGACTGATATTGTGGGCACAATTGCCAATGCAAGCACTGCCGTGCTTACAAGTAGTGTTCTCTTCATTTTACTCCCCTAAGTAGATATTCATCTACATCATTCGTAATTAACTTTATTTTAACATAGTTAAAAGATGAAAATATTACAAAATGATGAAAATTCTATATCTTATTGACAATAAGGATAGTCTAGCTTATCTAAGGCTGGCTTTACTTCCTTGCGTAGATTTTCTAGACTGCTGATGCCGTATTTATCCATAACCTTTGGTAAATTTTCGATGATATCAGGACAGGCATATGGATTGGTAAAATTGGCTGTTCCAACTCCAATAGCCGATGCTCCAGCCAGATACATTTCTAGGGCAGCTTCAGCCGAATCTACTCCCCCCATTCCAATGATAGGTAGGTCTGTTGTTTGGGCTACTTGGCGAATAAGCTTGAGGGCTACTGGAAAGACGGCTGGGCCTGACATCCCACCTGTTCCATTGGCCAAGATTGGTTTTCTAGTTTTGAGGTCAAAGCGCATACCAACCAGAGTATTAATCATGGTCAAGCCACTTGCTCCTGCAGCTTCTGCAGCTTTTGCGACGGTGACGATATCCGTCACACTAGGTGTTAGTTTGACATAAACTGGTACATCAGAGGCTTCCACCGCTGCTTTCACCACGTCATAAGCTAAATCTGGATCTTGACCAATCAAGAGTCCATGATTACAGTGGTCTACATTGGGGCAAGAAATATTGAGCTCAATAGCCTTTACATTAGCCGCCTTGGAAATCCCATGAGAAACAGCCGCATACTCTTGTTTTGAAAAACCAGCTACATTGGCAATAATAGGAAGATTTGGATATTCTCTTTCCAGCCAAGGTAACTTTTCAGCCAAAACAACTTCCAAACCAGGATTTTGCAAACCAATTGCATTGAGCATACCAGCAGGTGTTTCTGCCACTCTGGGAGTTGGATTTCCAAAACGTGGTTCAAGGGTTGTCGCCTTGATCATAATAGAACCTAAAAGATCTAAGTCATAGTACTTGGCATACTCCTGTCCAAAACCAAAACAGCCTGATGCTGGAATGATTGGATTCTTCAAATCCAAACCAGGTAGAGAAACTTGTAAACGATTTTTAGTCATGATTTTCTCCTTATAATACAACTGTTCCTGTGCGGAAAACAGGGCCATCTTCACAGACGCGTTGGCTGACCGTCTCGCTTTCTGGCACTTTTAGGACGCAGGCATAGCAAGCGCCCATCCCACAAGCCATACGAGATTCCAAAGATAGATAGGCTCTTGGATGGTTATAGAAGGTTTGGTTGATATACTTCATCATTCCAGGCGCCCCACATGAGTAAACAGCATCAAATTGATTGTCTAAATCCTTGATAACAACGGAGACATTCCCCTTGATGCCAAAAGAACCATCATCTGTTGTTACAAAGACCTGCCCATATTGGTCTAATTCCTTTTCAAGGATAACAGCATCCTTATTAGCAAAACCGAGGACTGTCACTACTTTCACTCCACGTCCATGCAATTCCTTGGCAACCTCAAGCAAGGGTGGAACACCAATCCCCCCACCAACGAGAAGAACCTGGCTCTGCTCATCTAGGTCAGACAAGTCAAAACCATTCCCCTGAGGCCCCATCACATCAAGAGTATCTCCCTGACTTAAGGTTGAGAAAATAGCTGTCCCAGTTCCCTCAATCCGATAAATGAGATGACACTGCTTCTTAACCTTATCGATAGACGAAATTGAAATAGGGCGACGCAAAAGATGAGCATCATCAGGCACACGCAGATGAAGAAATTGGCCAGCTCGCATGGCTTCAACCATTTCTCCTTCTAGGACTAATTCAAAGATTGCTGGCGCGATTTCCTCCTGTGTAACCACCTTCATGGTTTCCAAACGGATGGCACCCAAGCGTTTCTTACATGTGGGATTCATGACTTTTCCTCCTTAAATTTTAAGGGGACCAGATAAATAAAAGACCTTGCGATTGCAAGGTCTCAGTTAAAATCATACAAAACAATAGAGCACACTCAAAAAGTCTCCTCTAGAAAATTGTACTATTCTTTTATCTGACACCTTGTGAGTCTCTCTGGACTCCCCTTAAAGGTTAAATTTTTATTAGTATACTCTTTCAGCTAAAAAAAGTCAAGTAGAAAACGAACATTCTACTTGACCTCACGAGATTATTTTTCACGAATGACTTCGACCTTGTAGCCATCAGGGTCTTTAACAAAGTAATAGTTAGGTGCAGTTCCAGGTAGACCATTTGGCTGAGTCACTTCATAGCCTTTTGCACTGTGCTCTTGATGAAGAGCTTCAAGATCAGGTGTACTGAGGGCGATGTGGGCAAACCCATCTCCAACCACATAAGGACCGTGATCGTAGTTATAAGTCAATTCCAACTCATAGTCGTCACCCTCAAGACCTAGATAAACAATCGTGAAGGCATGATCTGGAAAATCTCTGCGACGCAATTCTTTAAATCCAAAAGCATCTTGATAAAATGCGATTGATTTTTCAAGGTTTTCTACTCGCAAGCAAGTGTGTAGCATTTTTGAAGCCATATTTTTCTCCTTTATTTTTAAAAAGACTGGGACAATCCTGTTCCAGTCTTATCTGTTATTATTTACCAAGTTTTGCTTTAGTTGCATCTGCAAGAGCTGTGAAAGCTGCTGCATCGTTAACAGCCAAGTCAGCAAGCATTTTACGGTTAACTTCGATCTCAGCCAATTTCAAACCATGCATCAATTGTGAGTATGAAAGTCCGTTCATACGAGCTGCCGCGTTGATACGAGTGATCCACAATTTGCGGAAGTCACGTTTTTTCTGACGACGGTCGCGGTATGCATAGTAGTAAGAGTTCATTACTTGTTCTTTTGCAGTACGGAACAAGATGTGTTTAGCTCCATAGTAACCTTTTACTAATTTAAGAATACGTTTACGACGTTTGCGTGATACAACGCCACCTTTAACACGTGCCATGTTTTATTTCCTCCAAATATTTCCTAGAATTGTTTACTTACAGTCAAGCTATTATTTCAAGCGAGTAAGCATTGCTTTGATACGTTTGTAATCTCCTGAATGCACCATAGATGCTTTACGAAGATGACGACGTTGTTTCTTAGTTTTTCCGTGGAAACGGTGAGAAGTGTAAGCACGGAAACGTTTAAGTCCACCAGAACCTGTACGTTTGAAACGTTTAGCTGATGCGCGGTGTGTTTTTTGTTTTGGCATGATTTTTTCTCCTTTATTTAACTTTCTGACAATTATTTTTTGTCAGTCGCTGGCGCCAATTGCATGAACATTTGACGTCCATCCATTTTAGCACGTTGTTCGATGATGGCAATATCTTGAGTTGCTTCAGCAAACTCGGCTAAAACTTTTGCACCAATCTCTTTATGGGTAATCATACGACCCTTAAAGCGAATAGATACCTTAACTTTATTTCCTTTTTCAAGGAATTTGCGTGCATTGCGAAGTTTTGTATCAAAGTCACCCTTGTCAATAGTTGGACTTAGACGAACTTCTTTCACAGTAACAACACTTTGTTTTTTACGTTGTTCTTTTTGCTTCTTCTGGTACTCAAATTTGAACTTACCGTAATCCATAATTTTTGCAACAGGCGGTTTGGCTTGGGGTTGAATCAATACTAGGTCAACATTAGCGTTATCAGCCAAAGCTTGCGCTTCACTAAGTGGCTTGATGCCTAGCTGTTCTCCTTCAAGACCAATCAAGCGAACTTCACGTACACGAATCTCATCATTGATGAATAAGTCTTGCTTTGCTATGGTTTTCACCTCTTTTGTTTTATTAGAGAAAAACAATAGCGGACTCGTAAATATACAAGCCCGCACGTTATGATAGCGTTTCTTAGAAACTTTTCATCCGTAGGGCCAGGCAACTTGATGTCACAAGGCGAGAAGCTCTCACTTCTGCTTTTCTCAACTTTTATATGATACCAAGTTTTCTAGCCCTTGTCAAGATAAAAAGTTATTTTTTTGAAAAGTTTCTGTTTGTATTTTGGCTTGGTTTCCACATCAAAAAGAGAGAACCAAGTTGATTCCCTCTCTATGTTAGTTTTTACTTATTTTCCCTATAGGAAAGCTAGAATCTATTAAAAACTTCCTTTTTCCGTAAACTTCCCCATCTTTCGATAAATAGAATCCCCACTAACAAAGGATAATCAGGCAAGGAAGTAAAACTAGCCCCATGTCCCAATTTAGATTGACATTATCAATCAGCTTAGGTAATCTTCCAGATAAAATCTCCACTGAACGCAAGTAAGTAAAGGGAATCAGATGTGCAATCTTTTGAAGAGGCTGAATTGTTTGAATGCCAAACAATAAGCCAACAATCCCAATAAGTGAAAGAAAGAGGACAGGCATTTTTTGCTTGAAAAAGTAAGCAATCAAGTAGACGACTTCCACAATGACGATAAAGGCTAAGAAAGTTAAGAGCAAGCTAGGAAATAACACATCTTGTATCTTTCCAATAGTTACCTCTTGATTCACTAAGCTATAAATCGGGTAGGGATAATCTAACTGTCCAAAACCACTTATCAGACTTCCCACTAGAAAAGAAAATCCGCTGATTCCGATAAACAGCACAGTTACATAGCCCACCCCAACTCCAAGAGAAGACATTGCAAATGTCACTTTTGAAAAAGGATATAACTGAGCTGTATCCAGATGATTTTGATATCTTTCTGCAAATAGTTGCGTTAGCATAAAAATAATAGCAACTACAAACAAGGTTGGGATGATAGCCTCTAAAATCCAGACAATCTGATCAATCCCGTGGGTCGGAAACTCCAAAGTATGTGCTTTTATGTTCAAGGGATACAGGGCTTGGTAAGTCTTTCGTTCGCGGTCAACCGCCATTTTTAAGTCAGAACTAGCAGTCGGTTCCTTTGATAAAATTTCATAACTCTTCTCTACATCTTGCCACTGCAAATAGTAGGCTTCTTTCCAGCGCCCTTCTTTTAATAAAGTCAGAATTTCTGTCTTTGAGTCAAATGATTTTTTTGCGAGTCTAAATTTTCTTTAGCAAACTGGTATTCCTCCGAGCTGGTGTCAGATATTTGGGAGAGTTTCTCTTCATATTCATTGATGACTCTCTCATTTTTTACAAGACGGGTTTCCAACTCGCTCTCCAAGCTGACGGAGTTTGCAGTCTGACTATTAAAATAAAAGGTAACACCGAGTCCAGATACAAATAAAGCTAAGATAATCCAGTTTAAGCGACTTTTGAAAACTTTTTTTAATAAAAATAGACTAACATCTTTCATAAACTAAACCTCTTCTATTTGCCCCTGATGAATGGTTACTACTCTATCGCAGACATCAACCAACTCTTCCTTATAGTGGGAACTTAAAAGAACCAGTTGCTCTTGTCTATCGATTTGTGCTAGCCTATCAAAAAACTTCTGTCGATAATACTCATCTAAGCCATTTGTAATCTCATCCATGAGCCAGCATTTCGCCTGACTGAGGAAATACATGGCAATCACCAAGCGTTGCTTCATGCCTAAGGAATACTTGCGAATGGGAAGGCTGATATAGTCAGACATTTCCCAGTAATCAATTTCATCCCTCAAGTTCAGCCCTGACTTCCAGATGTTTTTGATAAGACGAAGGTAGTCCATCCCACTTAAGTTTCCATCCAGCCATTCAACGCTTTCATAATAAAATAAAGAAGGAGGGGCTACGATATTTCCACTAGTTATAGGAATTAAATTGCTAATGGCGCGGAACAGTGTCGTCTTTCCAGAGCCATTGATAGCAAGAATACCATAAATCCTACCCTTTTCAAATGTAAAATCAACATCTTGTAAGATGACTTGTCGCGTTTTTAAGGTCACATGAGTAAGCTGCAACATATCTAGCCCTCCTTTTTGGATTAATAGCCTCTGCTGTAGTAGTTTAGTACCTCATAACGATGGTAATACCAGCCAGAACCAACTTTATACTCAGAATAGCTATAATAACAAGACCATGATGGAACGTTAATATAGCTATGTCTGAGGTAGTTCATACTAGACCTATAGTAGATATTTCAAGCATACCAATAAGTTTTAAGGACGCTCACAGCAGATACACTGGACTGAAAAAGATCAATAGATAACAAACTAGCTAATAAAACGATTTTTGCTAATTTTTAATGGTTTTATATCATTAATATTGAAGACGCTTTCATTATATCGTTTTTATCATTATTATGCAACAGATTTTTAGTTTATTTTACTAATATATAATATTTGTCCTTCCTATCGAACGATTTCGATTTTCCAACTTTTCCACCCCTTAAATCGTATAGCTCCTTGCTGGTCAGTTCGGTAAACTTTACTATTGATAGTTTCCAGTCGTGTCAAGGTTTCCTGATGGGGGAGTTTCGTTCGATTGTTCTTTCCAACTGAGATAAGAGTAAGCTCTGGTTTGAGTTTTTCTAGAAAGGCTGAACTTGATGATTTTTTAGAGCCATGTTGGCTAGCTTTCAAAACATCCACTTCTAGGTCAGGATATTGCTTCAGCATGTCCTTCTCACCTTTCTCCTCCAAATTTCCCGTGAAGAGAAAGTGCTTATCCAAAAATTTTCCATACAGAATCAGGGAATCATCATAACCTCCATCTCCCATTTTCCTTGGAGATAGGACTTCTAACTGACTTCCAAAAATTGCCAAGTTCTCTCCTGTTGTCACACTGCGCACCTTAGTTTGGGTCGCTTGTAGTTCTGCCACAAATTCCTTCTGTTTCAGACTGCCTTTTGATACTAAGATCTCCCCTACATGGAATGCCTTGGTCACCTCCAACAAATCGCCAACATGCTCCTTGTCCGTATTTGTCAAAATTAGCTGGTCAATCTTGGCCACTCCTCGACTTTTAAGATAGGGTATCAAGGTGCGCTGGGCATTGCTGGTCATCGCCTTTTCTTGCCATTTTTCGATTTTCTTATCAGATTCTGCCTTGCCACCCACATCTATGAGAATGGTTTTCCCAGTTACATCCCTTAGGAAAATACTTTCTCCTTGCCCAACATCAAGCATGGTGATTTCATTTTCCAGTGGATGCTTGGTCAGAAAAAAGAGACCTATAATCAATAGGATCAATACCATTAGCCTTTTAATGTTTTTCCTCAAATCATAGACCAAAGCCAAGGAAATTAACAATAAGATTAAAATCCATGCATTAGCTTGTCCAAAGACAAGCGGTCTACTTGCCACCTGTGAAACAAAGCGAATCATTCCCTCCAACCATTCAAAGATAAAATTCAGCTGAATAACTGGATAGAGAAAGGAAAGGGCAAATAAGATAGACAAGAGCGGTAAGAAGACCAAGTCAAATAGAAAGGAAAAGATAAAGGTCAAAAGGATGGACCAAGGCTGAAATTCCGCAAAATAGAAGGATAGGATGGGTAATATTCCCAAAGAAATAACCAGACTTTCTCTGGCAACAGCCTTGAGCCCCTCCTCTTCTTTTCTGGTCATGGTCAGGATAAAAGCATAAGCGCAGGACAAAACTCCTCCTGCCGTCAGGAAAAAGTTGGGCATGATGATAAAGAGTACAAGCACCGTCAAACCAAAATTATCTAATCCCTTAACACCATGTTGAGCCAGTAGCTTTTGCAAAAGACTGCGGATGACCGATGCTGAAAATCCTGTCAGTCCTGCATAGATAAGGGAAAAGGGATAGGTCAGCCATTTCAACTTTTCTTGGGTCAAGCCTAATCGCAAGAGTAGTTTCTTAAACCCGTCCATGAAAAAACCTACCTGCATCCCCGACAAGGCAAAGAGGTGGATAATTCCTAAACTAGAATAAAGCTCATTCATCTCCTCAAAATCTGTGTCCAGATGCCCTAACAAGAGACCTGTCATGTAATTGCGCATAGGGTCTGGAAAATGTGTCTTAATCCAAACTACAGCCTTTCGACGTAAACTGGACAGGTTTTCACCTATATCCCAACTGCCAACCTTTTGAAGTGACTGGATTCTTTTGATATTGAGAGTCTGGAAAATTCCCTGAGTCTTCAGATAAGCCTGGTAGTCAAAACCACCAAAATTTCTCTGCCCCTCTGGCTCCGAAAGTTTTCCTTCTAGTTCTATCTCATGAAGATCTGTTAAGGCTTGAAAGGCTTCTTTTTCATTCTCGAACTGGAGTTTATAATAGACTTGAAAAATGCGTCCATCAGACTTACCACGAAAGGATAGACTATCACCATTGACCTTAACAGTGTCTGGTAAAATCCGTACCCTTTCAACAGAATCCGCTAGGTTTTGACTCGCTCGACTCTGTTGCCAATTTTGAAACAGAAACCAGAAACCAAAGATTCCACAAATTATTAGAACTTTACCAGCAGATTTCCACGGAAATTGGATAAAGAGACAGATTAGCAGAAAAACAAAACCTAGCAGTGCGAGATAAGATGATGAGAAAATGGCGTAGTAAAGCCAAAGCAACAGAAAACTAAGGTAAATTAGGGGAATAGAGAAATTCTTAATCCACTGTAACATAATCTTTTAACTTTTCTATGGTCTTGGCACCAATTCCAGAGACCTTCTTGAGTTCATCAACCGACTTATATTTCCCATTTGCCTCACGATGATCGATAATGTCCTGAGCTCGTTTCCTCCCAGTCCCTTTACCTGCTTGAGTTCTTCCAGACTGGCCTTGTTGAGATTGACCTTCTTGTCCTTGCTTGTTGAAGAAGGCGCTCCAGAACCTGCCTGTTGACTAGCTACTTCTTCTCCCTTAGTTGGAACGTAAACCAGAGCCTCATCACTAACTTTCTGAGCTAGATTGAGCGACTTGCTGTCTGCTTGCTCTGTCAAGCCACCAGCCTTCTGAACGGCATCATTTACTCGACTACCTACAGGCAAATCATAAATCCCTGGCGATTTAACAGCACCCTTCACATCTACTGTGATTAGGTCTTGTTCAAGAGGTTCTGCCTTTTCTTCCTTCTTCACTTCCTTTTCGGTTAATAAATCCTTGGAAACAGCTGCAACTTCTGCCTGCAAATTCGTTTCCTTGACAGGTGTTGGTGGAGCTGGCTTTAGCAGGAAAAATCCGCCGACAAGTAAACCTAGTCCAGTACAGATAACAATGATTTTATACTCTTTGATTTTCTCGATAATTGCTTCCATATTTTCTCCTCTCTTAGATTATTCGTAAGAGGAAGAAAAAACAGTTGAAAATTTCTTCTCAACTGCTTATTTATTTGCAAAATAGCCTTCCTTGGTCAATACATAATGAACTCTTGTAACGATACGACCTTTTTCATGCTGGTCCATACAAGCATAAGGTTCTTCGTGGGAGAAGCGCATACCTGATTTCTCCATTACCTTGCCTGACGCAGGATTATCCTTATCGTGAAGGGCAGTCAACTTATTCATCCCTATCTTCTCAAAAGCCAGTTCAATCACAGCACGATTGGCTTCTGTCGTTAATCCTTGATTCCAATACTTTTTATTGATAATGTAGCCAATAGCTGCCTTCTTAAGAACAGGATCAATCTTGTGCAAGTCAATGGTTCCAATAAACTGACCATTGCTTTTTAGTTCTATTCCCCAGCGTCCCAAGGGATTTGCCAAGTAGAACTGAGCAATGTTATTCTTGGTTTCTTCCAAGCTTTGATTTGTTGGAAAAGTGTAGCGCGTATTTTCTCTGTCTGAGGCATACTCAAACATAGCTTCCGCATCATCCAAGGTTACAGGTCTAAGCAATAAACGCTCAGTCTCGACTATGGGATACTGAGCTAGTTTTAAAAAGATTGATTCCATACTTCTCCTCCAATTAAAAATATTTTCTACCAGTCTAGCATAAAAAAGAAGTTACAACAAGAAGCGCGAACAAAGAATACCAGATAACTGATTCTAGAGCAGAGAGTTTTCTGGTCTTTGGAAGCATTTCTAAATGTTTCTTAAAATCAATAATTACATAATTCAGAGTCCTACTGACAATGAAGATTTATCTTTTTTTCTTTCTTTTTTTGAATCTAGTATTTACTTTTTTTATGACATAAAGAATAAAACTTCCCAAAATATCTAGTCCTATTGAGATTATAAATATTCTAATAAGCCAAAGCAGCCAACGTGTTTGATTAATGAATACATTGATGTAGGCATTTCCCCCATCAATGTAAATAATAAGAAGAAGTAAAAATATTTCAAGAGGAATGCGAATTTCAGCTTTCTTCAGACTAAATTCTTTAAATAAATTTCTAAAACTGACCTCTCCGTCCGATTCTGTTTCCCAATATTCCTTGCTTTGAGTTTTAAGATATAAAAGATAGGCTACTTCAATAATCAATTGGGGGAAAGCATAACAGTAAAGGAGTGTACTTGTAATACCTAAAACCAAAGCAAACTTCCCTAAAAAAGTACTAGTTAACAATACTAACATAAAAATAATGAGAATAGATTCTTGACTGTAGGCACTAGATTTGGCAAAGTAATTTCTCACCGTTCGACTTGCAGAAAAACCATTTTTCAGTTGTCGCATCAACCAAAAATATTGATAAATAAATCCACAAACTGTAAAGATCACTAAAAACAAAATGACTGGTATTGACGATTCATTTAACTCTTGAAAGCCATTATTATTAACTGTAAACAAAATATAACACGTTAGCATTAACGATAAGAAAATTCCTATATACGATAATAGTAATAAAATAGTTGATAAAATTTGTTTACGATAAATAAAACTCATCCCTAGTGGAATCACAGTTGCCACTATAAGATAGACCGAATATAATAAAATAAAATTAAAAAATATGTTCGATGACTTTTGCAGACCAAAATCAATTAGGTATAGCTTTACTCCAAAGATGACTGCTCCTGTAAATGAAATTAACATCATACTTGCAGATGCACGAGTGTTCGCTAAGCTTTTAAAATAAGCTTTATTTAATTCTTCAACTTCTTTCACTGTTTTTTCTTTCCTTTTTTGAGTCCAGTTTTTAATCTTTTCATCATAGATAGAATAAAGCTCCCCAAAATATCCAGTCCTATCAAAATTATAAATATTCTCCCAAACCAAATAAGCCAAAGGGGGGTGTATGAACTAGGACTAAAATAGCCTATATTATACATAATACCTAGGAATATTGAACAAAACAAAATCTCAAGGGAAATTCTAATTTTTGCTTTCTTTAAACTGAAACCCTTAAATAAATCTCGAAAAGTCTCTTTTTTCGTAGGTACATCTTCCCAATACTCCTTGCTTTGAATTTTTAGATATAACAGATAGGCGACTTCTGTGATGAGTTGGGAGAAGCCATAGCTAAAAAGTACTGCTGTTAGAATTCCTAAAACTAGCGCAAACTTACCAGAAAGAAGACCGCCTAGCATGGAAACTGTAAAAATAATGAGAAGAGAATTATTATTGTGGGCACTAGATTTCGTAAAATAATTACCCATTGTTCTATTGGTAGAAAAACCTTTTTTTAACTCTCTTTTTAGCCAAAAATAGTGATAAACAAAACCAACAACTGTACAGATTAACAAAAAAGGAATGGTGTATAATGAACGTTCGTTATATTCTTGCAAATTAGTCCCTGAATAAACAAGAATAATATAAGATATAAGTATCAAAGATAAAAAAATACCTATATAAGATAAAAGTAATAATATGGTTGATAAAATCTGTCTACGATAAATAAATGTCATTCCTAGCGGAATAAAGGTTGCCACGACAAGATAAATAACATAAATCAAAACAAAATCAAAAAAGTAATTTTCCAAAGGATTTATTCCGTAGCCTTTAACAAAATAAAAATATTGGAAAAGCAGAAACAATGCCAAAACGAAGGCTCCTACAAATGAAATAACCATCATCGTCGCAGATGCGCGAGTGTTCGCTAAACTTTTAAAATATGCTTTATTTAATTCATCAACTTCTTTCACTGTTTTTTCTTTCCTTGCTCTGAATTTTTAGGTATAAAAGGTAGGCAACTTCTGTAATCAATTGAGAAAATGCATAGCTGAAAAGAAGAGCTCCAAGAATTCCAAAAATAAGTATCAACTTACCTGAAAGAAGACTGCCTATCATAGAAACTATAAAAATAATAAGAAGAGAGTTCTTACTATAAGCACTGGATTTTGCAAAATAATTACCCATTGTTCTATTTGTAGAAAAACCTTTTTTTAACTGGCGTTTTAACCAGAAATATTGATAAATAAAGCCACAAACTGTAGAAATTAACAAAAATGGAATAAAAATTGGAGAATACTTAGGGAATCCAAGCGAAAATTCCTTCGTCGAGATTGATGTTACAAAAATTATCAGCAACATCATTTGTAATGAAAAGTATATTCCAATATAAACCATTATCAGAGAAAAAGTTGCTAAAATTTGTCTTTTATATGCAAACATTCCTGCTAATGGAATAAAAAAAGCAACAATTAAATAAAGTAAGAAGAAAAATGAGAAGATCAAAAAAACCAATAAGTTAATGGATTTATTAATAAAAAAACTCTTTTTAAATACCAGGAAAAACCCAAATAATTAAAGATAATATAAATACTCCTGTAAACGAAATAAACATCATACTTGCTGATGCGCGAGTGTTCGCTAAACTTTTAAAATAAGCTTTATTTAATTCTTCAACTTCTTTCACTGTCTTTTCTTTCACTTTAACCTCCTAAATTGACCTAACTCTAAGTCCGTTTAATTAAAAATCACAGCTTAATCAGCTTATTCTAAATTTTCAATAAATTAAAAAATGTATAGAACTCGATCTATCAATTAAATATCTTTATTTTCTAATTCTTTGTATAACTGTCTCAATATCATGCCGCGTTTAATCAATTTGGTATTTAAAATAGTGTATACAATAAAATATGATGATAAAGTTAATACAAGACTAATATAATTACCTGAACTTATGAAAATGATTGCAGTCACTATTCCTATAATCAAAAAACAGAGCATCGTTATATATAATATTAAAACATTCCTTTTTTCTTGCTTTAAAAAGTTTTGATAGTTTATTAAATCAATTCGAAATTCTTCCAACTCAATGACACGATTTAAAACATAATAAAGGAATAGACTACTACCAACACTAATGATAATATAAGCAAGGGCCAAAGACAGCAACCGAAAATCTGTTGGTACTTTCCCATTTTTACTTATAATTCTCAAAACACTATATAAAATAAGAGCAATTGAACTGTAACCAGTAATAGCAGTTGCTCCATTGATTTTATCCTTTATTGAATATAACAGTTGATGATTTTCATTGCTATAGTAGACAGATTTTCCCTGATATATACCTAGGGCAATGAAATTTTTAGTGTTACTTTTCATAATTATCTTTATCATTTATAAGTTTTATACAGTTCATTTATGATTTTTCCTCTCTGAAATACTTTATTATAAAAGAACATAAAATATATAGTCATAAATAAAACTGAAACAACTCCCCATGAAATATTGCCATATGTGATAAAGAGGTATGCAAAGAATATTATAATTAGTGGTAATATGATAAGAGATAAATAGGTAAAAAAGACATTCTTTCGCTCTCTTAACACGAAGTCTCTCATTGCTTTTTCCTCTAATTGAAGTTTTTCAACTTTCCTCTCACGATGGTACGTAACATTACAAACAACAAAGGCTATTATAAAGGAAATCAGGATGCCTATCATTAAAAATTGATATCTTCCCAGAATGGTTAAATAGTATTTGGAATTAACTTTTCCAATTATGACATAAATAATCATGACCATGCTACTGCAAGCAGTTTCCAAAAAAGAAGTCTTCTTTCTTACTATGTATAAACTAGAATCTTTTTTATCAAAATAAACTGGATTTTTATCAATTGTTCCTATAGGAACCATATTTTTTAAATATTTTTTCATATATCATTTTCCTTAGGGGAATATTTTTTGTCTAACATATGAACCACTTTAAATCTCTGTATTGGTTTCGTGTTTAATAACAATAGGGGGAACATAAAAAATAAAATGGCTAAAAACAAAAACAAAAAATTAGAAGTCAATAAATAAACTATAGAAAAAAGCACTGGAAAAAGAAATGCCAATAATATAATTAGATGGCTCTTAACTATATTTTTCTTCTCATTTTTAAGAAAAGTTATCATATCAACGTTTGAAAGCACAAAAGGACTAATAATTAATTCTTCATTCAAAGCTGGTCTGTAGAGGAGTTTTGAGACAATGATCATTAGAAAAAAACCAAAAATCAAGGGCCAAAAACTACTGAATACCTGAGCTTTTGTTACTTCTCTTACAAGAACATAAAGAATAAGTGCTGCTCCTGTAGAGAAAGCGACAGGAGACACTTTAAACTTTGTTTTAGAATGACCTAAGAACATCTTGTCTGTTTTCTTATCAAAAAAAACTGTTTCCCCTTCAAAATTACCAATGCCTACAAATTCAACGTCCTTTAACTTTATAATTTGATTTTTTTCCAAGAGAGTCTCCTTTTTTCTTATCTGATGTACACTCAAACATTGCTTCCGTATCATCCAAGGATAGAAATCTAAGCAATAAACGCTATGTCTCCACTATTGAATGCTGGCTAGTTTTAAAAAGATTGATTCCATACGTTTCTACCATTCAAAAGTATTTTCTATCAGTCTAGCATAAAAAAGAAGTTACAACAAGTTTTTCTTGATTTTTAAAGCGGTTTCATATAGAATAAAATCATCACCTTATTTTATAGAAAATTGTGATAAATCATTTACAACCTGTCAATAGAAAGGGAGTTTTTCTCTATGTTAATCGGAATTCCAAAAGAAATTAAGAATAATGAAAACCGTGTTGCCCTCACACCTGCTGGTGTTCATAGCTTAGTCGGTCGTGGTCATAGCGTCCTTGTCGAAACAAATGCTGGTCTCGGTTCTGGCTTTACTGATGCTGACTATCAAAAGCAAGGAGCTGTGATTGTCGCTACTGCTGGTGAAGCTTGGGCTGCAGAGCTAGTCGTGAAAGTAAAAGAACCATTAACTTCTGAATATGAGTACTTACGTGACGACCTGCTTCTCTTCACCTACTTGCACATGGCCGCTGCTCCTAAATTGGCTGAAGCCATGTTAGCAGCAAAAACGACAAGTATCGCTTATGAAACTGTCCGTGATGATCAAGGGCAATTACCACTCCTCGTACCTATGAGTGAGGTGGCTGGTCGTATGGCGGTTCAAATCGGAGCTCACTTCTTGACCAAACAAGCTGGTGGCTCTGGTGTCCTACTTGGCGGTGTGCCGGGTGTACCTAAAGGAAAAGTAACCATCATCGGTGGTGGTGTCGTAGGAACCCATGCTGCCCGCATCGCTTTAGGATTGGGAGCGCAAGTGACTATCCTTGATATCAGTGCTAAACGTCTCTCCGTTTTAGAGGAGATCTTTGGCCACCAAATTCAAACTCTCATGTCCAATTCATTCAACATCGAAACCAGTGTGAGAGATGCGGATGTTGTTATTGGAGCAGTTCTCATTCCTGGTTCCAAAGCACCAAAATTGGTGACAGATGAGATGGTCCAACAAATGCGTCCAGGCTCTGTCATTGTGGACGTTGCCGTTGACCAAGGTGGCGTTATCGAGACAGCTGACCGTGTGACAACGCACGATGAACCTGTCTATGAAAAACACAGTGTGCTCCACTATGCCGTTGCCAACATCCCTGGTGCAGTTGCCCGTACTTCTACCATTGCCCTAACCAATGTCACTCTTCCTTATATCGAAGCTTTGGCTGGCAAAGGATTCGCACAAGCAATCTCTGAAGATGAAGGCTTGCGCCAAGGTGTGACCACTTATCAAGGTTACTTAACCAGTCTTCCAGTAGCCCAAGGTCTCGATAAAAAACATACTCCAATTGATGAACTAGTATAAAAAATCTAATTATCAGATAAAAGAAAGAGCAATTCCACCTGAACTGCTCTTTTTTGCTATTCTGTTTCTTCTTGGACTTCTTCACGCTTTTCATTTTTAATTGGAGCTGGTTCATAAGCTCGAATAATCTGAGCGACAACTGGATGGCGAACCACATCCTTGGCTGAAAAATGAACAAAGTCAATCTGATGAATGTTCTTGAGTTTCTCTTGAGCATCAATCAAACCGGACTTGACATTACGTGGTAGGTCAATCTGACTGATATCTCCATTGACAATCATCTTAGAATTAAAACCTAAACGAGTCAAAAACATCTTCATCTGCATGATGGTCGTATTTTGCGCCTCATCGAGAATGACAAAGGCATCATCCAAGGTCCGTCCACGCATATAGGCAAGGGGCGCAATCTCGATAATTTCACGCTCCATGAGTCGAGTAGTTTGGTCTTTCCCCAAAATCTGATACAAGGCATCATAAACAGGCGAAGGTAAGGATCGACCTTTTCCTTGAGGTCACCCGGAAGAAATCCAAGACTCTCACCTGCTTCCACTGCTGGACGAGTTAGGATAATCCTCTTGACCTGCCCGCGTTTAAGAGCTGTCACTGCCAAGGTCACTGCAAGGAAGGTCTTCCCTGTTCCTGCAGGTCCGATTCCAAAGGTCACATCATGCTGTTTAACACTATCCACATAAAGCTTTTGACCTAAGGTTTTGACACGAATAGGTTTACCAGTATTGTCCTTGATAATTTCTTCTTCGTAAAGGGCGACAAACTTGTCAATTTCATCATTTTTGACCATGCTAATAGCCGTTACCACATCTGGCGTACCAACTGTCATCCCACGATTTACCAAGACCATCAAAGCCTGAATAACTTGACGGGCTTCCTTACAGGCAGTCTCTTCTCCCAAAACCTGTACAATCTCCGTACGAGCATGAATCACCACATCGAGCTCTTCTTCCATCAAACGAAGATGGCGTTCATTGGAACCAAAAAGATGAAACAGGTCATCTGGATGACTCAGTTGAATGTCTATTGAATGTTCCTTCAAATAAAGAACCTCTCTAATCCTTTTATTTCTTTTTATTATAGCAAAGGGGCGGAGAAATTACTAGCCCAAACCCAATGAATAAAGTCTAGTGTTCTAAGTATTCTTGCCAGATGGCGTCAAAGTCTCCTAGGTTAAAAGAGAAACTGGCATGTTCCTCCAAAAAACGACTGACCTCATCAAAATCATCTGTGTGTTTTGGGAAGGCTGATTCTTCAAAAGCTAGGTCTGCCAAGATAGCTTTGGGACTGTTACTTTTAGGATTGCGCTCAGTCATGAGCCAAGTGTAAAATGATTTTCTCATAAGTCACCCTAAATCAACTCGGTCCCAAACTGGTCTTGCTTGATTTTACCAGCCTTCATCAAGCCGCCAAGTGCTTTCTTGAACTGACCTTTAGAAATGCCAAAGGTTGCCTTGATGTCGTCTGGAGATGACTTATCATTTAAGGTCATGAAACCGCCATTGCTTTCCAAGTAGGTCAAAATCATCTGGGCATCATTTTCCAACATTTCAAAAGAACGTGGTTTGAGGGAGAGGTTCAAGGTACGGTCCACTTCACGGAAACCAATGACACGCGCATCTAATACTTGCCCCAAACGTGGCTCTGCATAGCGCTCGCTAGGATGGATAAAGCCAAGCATGTTATTTTCTGGTAGGTAGACAAAGGTTCCTGACAGCTTGAGACGGTACACAATGGCTGGCCAGTTTTGGTTCTGCATGTTGTTGTAGGCAGGACGAGCCAGACGTTGGAAGTCTTCTTGATAAGCCAAGAGTCCCCAGATACGGTCTTTCTTGTCCACTTCAAGACGGATGTAAAGTTGGTCGCCCTTCTTAGGCCAGAGTTCCTTAAGCTCAGGGAGAATATCTAGTGATACTACGATTTCCTTATCGGGCAGGCCTGTATTCACAAAGACACCCAAGTCCTTACGAACTTCCGTTACAGTTCCCCAACCAAATTGGTCCTGAGTGGCAGTCACTTCTATGGTTGTCAGGCGGAGTTTTTGCTTCATATCCGTGTAGGCAAAACCTTTGACCGTATCCCCTACTGTATGTTGACCTTCTTCCTTAGCAAGAGCATAGGTTTGACCATCCTTTTGCACAAAGTAAAAACGGTCGTTTTCATCGATGATGAGTCCAACGATAAAACTTGCAAGATTTGTATTCATATTTCCTTCTTTCGAATAAAACTCAGCCAGCAATGCCAACTGAGTTTTTCTGTTTATTTTTAGACTTCCAAAAGTTCTTTTTCTTTGTTGGCAGTCATGTCGTCGATGTGTTTGACAGCATCGTCTGTTACTTTTTGAATGTCTTTTTCAAGAGTCTTCAATTCGTCTTCAGTGATTTCTTTTGCTTTTTCTTGTTTCTTAGCTTCGTCCATAGCATCACGACGGATATTGCGGACAGCCACTTTAGCATTCTCACCAACCTTCTTCACTTCTTTAGCAAGGTCACGACGAGTTTCTTCTGTGAGAGCTGGGATCACCAAGCGGATCACAGAACCGTCGTTAGCTGGTGTGATACCAAGATCAGAGGCATTCAAGGCACGTTCGATGTCTTTCAATGAAGACTTGTCAAATGGTGTTACTAACAAAACACGCGCTTCTGGAATCGTAATGGAAGCGATTTGGTTAAGAGGAGTTTCGACTCCATAGTATTCTACATGTACACGGTCAAGTAAACTTGCATTGGCACGGCCTGCACGGATACCACCAAATTCACGAGCAAGTGATTGGTGAGACTGGGTCATTCTCTCTTTAGCTTTTTCAATAATTGCGTTAGCCATAATCTTTCTTATTCCTTTTCTTCAATATTATTTGAAACTGTTGTTCCGATATTTTCACCAAATACGACACGTTTGATGTTGCCTGGTTGGTTCATGTTAAAGACAACCAAGTCAATGTCGTTATCCATTGAGAGGGTTGAAGCTGTTGAGTCCATGATACGAAGACCTTTATTGATAACGTCACGGTGGGTTAGCTCTTCAAACTTAACAGCTGTCTTGTCCTTCTTAGGATCGGCATTGTAAACACCATCTACGCCATTTAGCCATAAGGATAGCATCCGCTTCGATTTCAGCTGCACGAAGTGCCGCTGTTGTATCTGTTGAGAAGTAAGGTGAACCAATTCCGGCACCAAAGATAACGATACGTCCTTTTTCAAGGTGACGAAGGGCACGTCCACGGACATAAGGCTCTGCAACTTGTTGCATAGCAATAGCTGTTTGCACACGTGTATCAACCCCAACTTGTTGCAATGAATCTGCCATCACAAGAGCATTCATAACAGTCCCAAGCATTCCTGTGTAATCTGCCTGAACGCGGTCCATTCCTGCTTCTGCAGCAGGTTCTCCACGCCAGAGATTTCCTCCACCAATAACAAGGGCAATTTCGATACCTAAGTTATGAACTTCTTGAATCTCTTTTGCGATTGTTTGAACTGTTTGGATATCAATCCCTACGCCACGTTCACCGGCAAGGGCTTCACCTGATAACTTGATTAAAATACGTTTATACTTGGGATTCGCCATTTTCACTCTCCTTCTTTTATCCTACCTATTTTATCACAATTTCTAAGATTTTTATAGTATCATGAGCAATTCTTTGAAAAAAATTAGACTGTTAAAAATTCCTCTAAGTCGCTAAGAGCACGCTCTGCAATTTTTTCATAACGAGCCTTCTTATCACGAATACGCTCGCCTTCCAACTCCTTGATGATTCCAAAGTTGACATTCATTGGTTGGAAATGCTTGCTGTCGGCATGGGTGATGTAATGAGCTAAGCTTCCAATCGCTGTTGTTTCTGGGAAATAGCCTCGCTTTCTTCCTTGAAAAGACGAGCCGCGTTAATACCTGCAACTAAGCCTGAAGCTGCTGACTCGACATAGCCTTCCACACCTGTCATCTGACCAGCAAAGAAGAGATTTGGTTGTTTCTTAGAACGGTAAGTCTGTTCAAGAAGATTTGGTGAATCCATGTAAGAATTGCGGTGCATAACACCATAACGAACAAACTCCGCATTTTCAAGACCTGGAATCATTTGGAAGACACGCTTTTGCTCTCCCCATTTAAGGTGGGTCTGGAAACCGACGATATTATAGAGGCTACCAGCTGCATTGTCCTGACGAAGCTGAACCACCGCATAAGGTGTTTTGAATTCTCCATCACGAGGTCCTGTGTAGTCGTCCGGATACTCCAAACCGACTGGTTTCATAGGACCATAAAGCATGGTTTTAATACCACGTTTAGCCATGACTTCGATAGGCATACAGCCTTCAAAGTACTTTTCTTTTTCAAAAGAATTCAGCGGTGCTTCTTCCGCATTGACCAAGGCTTCATGGAAATCCATAAACTCTTGTTTGGTCATAGGGGCATTGAGGTAGGCCCGCTTCTCCCTTATCATAACGAGATTTGAGATAGACCTTGCTCATATCGATGGTGTTGACGTCGATAATAGGCGCTGCCGCATCGTAGAAATAGAAACCATCGCCATCATTAAGGGCATGAATCTTTTCAGCCAAGGCATCACTGGTCAAAGGACCAGTCGCCACAACTGTGATAACATCTGTCGGCAATTCTGTAATTTCATCACGAACCACTTCAATCAAGGGGTGGTTGGCCACTTTTTCGGTCACCATTTGGGAGAAACCATCACGGTCTACTGCAAGGGCTCCTCCAGCGGGAACACGTGTAGCCTCAGCAGATTTCAAAATAACAGAACCCAAGCGACGCATTTCTTCCTTAAGGAGCCCAACAGCATTTGTCAAAGCATCCCCACGAAGGGAATTGGAACAAACTAACTCAGCAAAATTGTCTGTTTTGTGCTGGGGTGTTGACTTGACACCACGCATTTCATAAAGTTTAACTGGAATACCACGTTCTGCAATTTGGTAGGCAGCTTCAGAACCTGCCAAACCAGCACCGATAACATTGATATAAGATTGAGACACGACACTAATACCTCTTTGGGAGTGTGAAGACAAGGTTCACATTGAAAAAGCCAATCAAACTTAAGAGCTTTCGAATTTCTTGGCTCAGGCTGAAAAAGTCCCCCAGACTTTTTCACTCCCACAAATCTTTCTAATTTTTTCTTCTACTAGTATAACAAAAAAAGGGAAGAAGGCAAACTTCCCTGTTTAGTCATTTTCTTGATTTTCTTCCCAGTCGTGGTAGGCAGCGTAGAGCTGACTTTTATTCCACTGGTAGTGTTTCGCAACTTCCTTGATAGCTTGATTTTTCTTCATGCCTTGCTGGATGCGTACTTGTATTTCTGAAAACAAGTCCTCCTCATCTTTCCTCCACATCCTGACTGGCACCTTCGACGATGAGAAGGCATTCGCCCTTGAGTGGCGTTTCAGCTATGCTTTCTAATAACTCTGAAATTGTACCTCTTTGGTATTCTTCATAGATTTTGGTCAATTCTCTAACCAAGACCACCGAGCGGTCACCGTAGACTTCTAGCATATTTTCCAACGTATCTGCTACACGATGAGGGGAGTCATAGAAAATTTGTGTTTCAGGATAGTCTTTTTTCGAGTCGAAAAATTGCTTTTGCTGGCCTGATTTTCTCGGTAAAAAGCCGTAAAAGATATGTGGCTGTGGCGCTAAACCACTAGCGATCAAGGCAGAAATTCCTGCAGAGGCACCTGGAACAGTGACAACCGCAATTTCTTCCTCAATGGCTGCCTTAACCAAATCATGACCAGGGTCTGAGATGCTAGGCAGACCCGCGTCGGATACCTGAGCAATACTTTGCCCTGCTTTCAGGAAACCAATCAAATCAGGAATCTTTTCCTTGGCATTGTGCTCATGAAAACTAATCTGCTTGGTAGAAATGTCAAAATGCTTGAGCAATAGACCTGTATTGCGCGTGTCCTCAGCAGCAATCCAGTCCACTTCTTTCAAGGTCTGAATAGCTCGAAAGGTCATATCATCTAGATTTCCAATCGGCGTTGCCACTAGGTACAGCTTGCCATAGGGAGACTGCCCCTTAAAACTTTTTTGAATCTGCATGCCTACTCCCTGTATAACAACTCGTCACAGAACATACATTCCTCGTCCTGCTCTCGACGTTGTCCATAAAAATCATTACATACGTGAAATCCATCTTTATAAATTCGACGGACACTTTCACGAACATGCTTAGCCTTGACAGGAGCGTCTGCTTCCACCTCACCCAAGCGTTCTCGCAACTTACTATTTTCCAAACGAAGAGCTGTATTTTCCTCTACCAGGCTCTTGAGATTTTTCTTGATGGCTTCCACATCGGCCAAGGTTACCAATAACTGTTGGGAAAAATCATCCAGCGCGTCAAATAATTCTTTTTTGTCCATAAAACAGCCCTTTCCTTTCTTTATCGTTCATTTTTGAGTTTACATTTCTTTCAAGACCAGATATTCCATGGCATTTTGAAAGCTGACATTAGCTTGCCACATTTTTCTAGCTTCTAGCAAATCTTGTAGAATCACTCTTACTCTTGCTTGTAGGATATCTTGTCCACAGAGGACTTCAAGAATCCGTAAAACCTGATCTTGTTTTTCCTTATCATCTGCCAAGCTAGCTAGTTTGGCAACTTGCAAATAACTTTCCTTTTTCTTAGCCACTAACCAAGTCAGCAGGCGTTCACTTTCATCAACCAAGGTCCAAAAACTTGCCTGATTAGCTAACTTTTCTGCTTCAGCTCGCGATTGACTAAACTGGGCTAAAAGAGTTGCTTTTTTCTTGATCAGACCTGCTTGTTCTAATTGATGGATGAGTTTTTCTTCTTGCTTTTTAAAGTGGAAAATCTGGGTCCGACTACGGATGGTCGGTAACATCTTTTCCTCATCGCTAGTCAAGAAGAAAATATAAACCTCACTCTGGGGTTCTTCGATAACCTTGAGCAGAGAATTGGCTGCATTAGGATGCATTTTCTCAGCTTGCTCGATAATAAAGACCTGCTGCTGGCTTTCAATCCCTGCTTGAGAAACTGTCCCACCAATTCCCGAATGCGTTCTGTCTTTATGACCTGATTTACTGGCTTAATCAAAGTGACATCGGGAAATTCTCCCTGTTCAATCAGCTTACAATTTCGGCATTTCTCACATGGTAATACGCCAACTTTATCCGTACAAAAGAGGTTCTTAGCTAAAAATTGCGCCATTTCCAAGCTTCCAAAGAAACCTGAAAAGAGGTAGGCATGATTGAGCTGATCTTGTTCTAGGATACGGACAAAGCGGTCAAACTGATCTGGTTGCCAGGCCTTTAGTTGTTCTTGTTTCATTTGGCCAAGCCCATTCTATCAAACAAAACTGCCTTGGTAGTTTCCACAACTTGCTCCAAAGGGAGGCTGGCATCAATCTTGACAATGCGATTTCCTTCTTTTTCCAGAAGAGAAAGGTAGCCTTGACGGACTTTTTTATGCAAGTCCAACCCTTCCAAGTCCAAACGATTGACCTCGCGGTCACTATTAGCAGCAATGCGAGCCAGTCCTTCTTCCACCTCGATGTCAAAATAGAGGGTCAAATCGGGTTTAAGGCCATCTGTCGCAAACTGATTAAGCCAGTCAATGGCTTCAATGTCCAAACCACGACCAAATCCCTGATAGGCAACAGAACTATCGATGAAGCGGTCCATAATGACCACCTTGCCAGCTGCAAGGGCAGGGAGAACTTTTTCCACCAAGTGCTGTCTGCGACTGGCGATATAGAGAAGGAGTTCCGTTTTAGGATCCATCTGAGTATGACTTGGGTCCAAAATCACTTCCCGAATCTTCTCCCCAATCAAGACTCCGCCAGGTTCACGGGTCGTCAGCACCTCTACCCCTTTTTCCTCTAAAATTGGTAGCAGAGCCTCTAAAACACTGGTCTTTCCTGCTCCCTCTGGTCCCTCAAGAGAGACTAAAAATCCTTTTGACATGTCTAACTCATTTCTTTTTTACTACTTCTATTCTATCAAAAAAATGGGGGTTTGTGACAATCTTTTTTCTTCTCATTTCAACCACCATAAAAGAGGCAGATAAAACTACCTCTTATTTACCTAATTCTTGTGTTCGTTTGTAGGCTTGACCAACTGCATCCATGACTGTTCCTCGGAAAGCATGCGCTTCTAGACTTGCTACGCCAGCGATAGTCGAACCACCTGGGCTACAAACTTTATCTTTTAAGACCCCAGGATGTTGCTGGCTTTCTAGGACCAATTGTCCAGCGCCGACAACTGTTTGAGCTGCCATTTTCAATGCCGTTTCTCTTGGCAATCCTGTCTGAACACCTGCATCTGCCAAGGCCTCAATAAAAAGATAGACAAAGGCCGGCCCACAACCTGCAAGACCTGTCGCTGCATCAATTAAGCTTTCCCCAAGTTCAATCAAGAGACCAGCCTTGGCTAAAAGCTGACAAAAAAGTTCACTGTCCTCAGCACGACAGTTTTCTGATATGGCATAACTAATCACTCCTTGCCCGATAGAAGCAGGGGTATTTGGCATCATACGAATAATTCGGTGCTGACTTGGAAGAAGACTAGCCAGTTTTTCCAAGGTCAATCCAGCTGCCATGGAAATCAAAAGAAGACTTTCTCGTTTTTCAAGGATGGTCTGGTATTGAGAAAGCAAGTCTGAGAACTGAGCTGGCTTAACACCTAGAAAAATCACATCTGCTTCTGCAAAGATTTCTTCGTTGCTGGAAGCTTGACCGCCAAAGTCAGAAATGAAAGAATACACCTTGGCTTGACTACGATTGGCAAGGAGAAGGTCATCACCCGTCTTGGCCTGCAAAACAGCCTTGGCCAAACTAGCTCCCATATTCCCCAAACCGATAAATCCAATCTTCATCTCTTACTCCCTTACCTGTCCGTCACCAGTAACCACATACTTGTAGCTAGTCAACTCCTTCAAGCCCATTGGACCACGCGCGTGCAGTTTCTGAGTAGAGATCCCCATTTCACAGCCAAGACCAAATTGGCCACCATCTGTGAAACGAGTTGAGGCATTGACATAGACTGCTGCAGAGTCCACTTGATCTGTAAAGTATGCTGCAGCTTCGGCATTTTCCGTCACAATGGCGTCCGAATGATGGGTGCTATGAGCTTCAATATGCGCAACCGCTTCTTCTAAACTACTCACGACCTTAACCGCTAGGACATAGTCTAAAAACTCAGTGTCAAAGTCTTTGGCCTCAGCTGCTTGACCTGAAACAAACTGACTTGCTGTGCTATCTAGGCGGAATTGAATTGGTTCCAACCCAGCTTCTTTTCGATTCTCAACCAGCACTTGCTCCAAGCGAGGAAGGAAGCTTGCTGCCTTGACTTCATGAACCAGCAGAACCTCCATGGCATTGCAGACAGAAGGACGACTGGTTTTGGCATTGTTGATGATAGACAGAGCCTTGTCTTCATCTGCATCCTTATCCACATAGACATGGACAATCCCAGTCCCTGTCTCGATAACTGGTACAATAGCGTTTTCAACCACTGCATTGATCAAGCCAGCTCCTCCACGAGGAATGAGGAGGTCTAGATAACCCTTGGCCTTCATCATGGCATAGCTACTTTCACGGCTAGTATCTTCCACTAGTTGAATCACATCTGGATGAATGGTCGTGGTCTCCAAACCCTTCTTCAGGGCTGTGACAATGGCATGGGCTGTTTGATAGGCATCCTTACCACTACGAAGAACAACCGCATTCCCACTCTTGAGAGCCAAAGCAGCCGCGTCAGACGTCACATTTGGACGGCTTTCATAGATTATACCAATAACTCCCATAGCTACACGTTTCTTTGTGATAACCAAACCATTTTCAAGCTGATTGGTTTCTAAAACTTCACCGATTGGATCTGGTAAAGCAACCACTTCACGAATCCCAGTTGCCATCGCTTCTATACGACTTGCATCCAAATAAAGACGATCCAGCATCACATCTGAGATTTTACCCTTGGCCGCTTCCATATCGAGGGCATTGGCTGCTAAAATCTCCTCAGTAGCTGCTAATAAGTGATCAGCCATGGCTAGCAATGCTTGGTTTTTTACCTCTTCACTAGCTGTGTTAATCGATTTTTTAACAGCCTGTACCTGTTCAAATTGTTCTTGTGTACTTACCATAGTTTACCTCTAAAATTCTGTAAAGAGTAGTTGGATTTCAGGAGTAATGGAAATCCAGTCATCACGGTGAATCAAGACACCCTTGGCTTTTTGAGAACGCAACATATCCTCCAAAGCAGATGCACCAAATTGCACGCGTCCTTTTCCAAGTGATTTTCCACTTTCCTTGTCAAATACTGTCACGATATCACCGTAAGAAAAGGCTCCTTCTGCGTCAACAATACCAGATAAAAGGAGACTCTTGCCATATTGAGAGAGAGCTTCTGCAGCACCTTTATCAACCCAAATAGAACCTTGACTCTGAGCATAAAAAGCCAGCCATTGTTTCTGGGTACGAAGTCCCTTCTCTTGGGCAACAAAGTAGGAACCATCCTTGGTCTCCTCAGCTGCCTCAATCATGGCATCTGACTTTAAGGATGAGCAGATATAAACAGGAACTCCTGATTCTGTCGCGATAGTTGCAGCTTTGATTTTTGTTAGCATGCCACCTGTACCATTAGACGAACCTGCTCCACCGGCCATATCAATAATCTCACGATTGATGGTCTCGATTTTCTCCAAGCGTTTGGCTCTTGGATCTGAATTAGGATTTCCAGTATATAGACCGTCTACGTCTGTCAAGAGGACCAAAAGGTCTGCTTGGACCATGGCTGCTACCTGAGCACTTAGAGTATCATTGTCCCCAACCTTGAGCTCATCAATGACGACACTGTCATTCTCATTGATGATAGGAATCGCGCCACGGTTGAGTAAAACCGACAAAGCCTGATGAGCATTTTTATAACGGCGCTTATCCACAAAGTCATCCTGGGTCAGCAAGATTTGTGCAGAAACGATTTGGCGCAAGAGAAGATTGGTCGTGTATTCTTCCAACAAAAGCCCTTGCCCTACCGCTGCTGAAGCCTGTTTATCAGCAATCTTAGTCGGACGCTTTTTAAATCCTAAGGCACCAAAACCTGCAGCAATGGCACCCGACGACACCAAATCAATTCATGACCAGCCTCGTGCAACATAGCCAACTGCTGGGTAATAGCCTTTACCTTACTACGTGATAAACTTCCATCCTCATTTGTCAGAGAAGAAGTCCCCACCTTAAAGACAATCCGTTTGTATTTCATAGTCTCACTCCGATTCTTCATATTTATCCATTATAACACGAATGGCAGGAAATAGAAAAGAGTTGATAGGAAAAAGGCCGAGACAAGTCATCTCAACCTTTTATCACGTCTAATTCTTTCTCAATCTCTCCAAGGTTTCCTTAAAAATATCTGGGATATCTGCTGTAAATTCTAAGGTCTCACCTGTTCTCGGATGAGTAAAACCTAAAGTCTTGGCATGAAGAAATTGTCCATGTCCTTTCAAAGTCTTGCGAGGACCATAGACTTCATCACCAGCGACTGGATGGCCGATATAAGCCATGTGAACACGGATTTGATGAGTACGCCCTGTCTCCAGTTGCAACTCTACTAAGCTGTAATCACCAAAGCGTTCCAAGACGTGAAAACGGGTCACTGCAGGCTTCCCTTTGGCAGTCACAGCCTGTTTCTTACGGTCTTTTTCACTACGACCAATCGGCGCTTCAATTACACCACGATCATTTGGCAAATTTCCATGAACAATCGCCCAATATTTGCGGAGAGACTTTTTATCCTTGAGCTCTAGGGCAAGTGCTAGATGCGCCTCATCGTTTTTAGCAATCATGAGAAGGCCCGACGTATCCTTATCAATACGGTGAACAATTCCTGGACGCAGAACCCCATTGATACCCGACAAGTCCTTGATATGGTACATAAGAGCATTTACTAGGGTTCCACTAGTATGACCAGCACTCGGATGCACAACCATCCCCTGAGGCTTGTTAACGACGGCCACATCCTCATCTTGGTAGATGATTTCTAGCGGAAGATTCTCAGCCACATACTCTAAAACCTCTGGTTCTGGCACATGGTAAGTAACGACATCGCCCTCTTGGACAGTGTATTTAGCTTTCTTGACTTGGCCATTGACCAAGACCTGGCCTGATTTGATTTGTTCATTCGCGAGACTGCGTGATAATTCTGTCAAATCCGACAAAGCCTTATCTAAACGCAGGCCACCAGTTTCAATTTTAATTTCCATTTATTTCCTCTTTTAGCATTGCAATCAATAAAATAATCACTCCAACCGTCAGATAGCTATCTGCCACATTGAAAATTGCAAAGTTGATAAAGTCAAGGTGGAACATATCCACAACAAAGCCCTGACTTATCCTGTCAATAAAGTTCCCAAGACCACCTGCGATAATCAAGGTCAAACCCAAGACCATCCAGAGTGAGTCCTCCATGTGCTTATGTAGATACCAAATGGCACCTACCATAACGACAAGTGTAATGATAGCAAATAACCACTGCTGGTCTTGTAACATGGAGAAGGCTGCCCCTCGATTTTGCAGGTAGGTCAAGCTAACGAAACTGGGAATCCAAGAGCGCACTTCACCCAGTGGAATCTGCTGGACGATATAGGATTTAACTAACTGATCCAGCGCAATCAAAGCAATACAATGACTGCCACTATTCCTCTTTTTTTCATGATTTCCTCTTCTGATTAAAATATTCTTGCATGACTTCTACAAAGAGAGTCCCAGCTTGACTCAGCTCCACTTCTTCACGTTTAACATAAACCATGCGATTATCTAGGTTATCCTTGAGACGAATAACTGTGATACCATTAACACTATCACTATCTAAAAATCCAGAACCTGTCGCATAGGCGTCCGTCCGCTCTAAAATACCATTCAAGGTAGCACGGTCTGTCACATTAAACATCTGTGAGCTAGCACTGGTATCGACAAAATTCTCTGAATAATAAAGGTACTCGTCTTTCTCTTGAGTAAAACGAACCGTTGGTAAATCAGCTAAATCCTCCATGACCAATTCCTCTTTCTGGGCTAAAGGATGCCCTTCACGAAGATAAATATGGGTATGAAAGGGAATCAATTCAATGACCTCCAGACCTAGCTTTTCAACCCGTTGCATAATCCCCTTTTTATTTTGATTGTTGAGGTAAATAATCCCAATCTCACTATGCCCTTGAGCTACTTCGTCTAAGATTTGAACAGTAGTTGATTCAAAAATACGAAAGTTCTTATAGTCAGGATAGCGCTCTGAAAAAGCCGTAATGGTTGGTGGCAAGAAGTCATAGTGCTGACTAGCAATGGAAAACTCATCTTTTTCTTCTTCAGGATTAGCATACTGATTTTGAAAAATATCAAATCCCTTGACCAATTCTTGCGCTTTTTCATAAAATTCCATACCACGACGGGTCAAGAAAGTCCCTGAGCTGGTCCGACGGAAAATCTTAAAGCCCAATTCTTTTTCCAAATCACGAACAGAAATAGACAGACTCGGCTGGCTAACATACATCTTTTCAGCAGCTTCACGGAAAGTACCACTATTGGCAATGGCAACAACATAGCGTAATTGTTGAATGTTCATCTTCTACCCCCAACTTCTTTATCTTTTCATTATACCATATTTTAGAAGTTTTCTATCGAAGAAAAATAATGTCACTCATAAAATGCATCTACACTAAGAACGAAAGAATCATGGGTATCAAAACAAAAAAAGAGGCTCTCCGAAAACTCGGAAAGCCTTATTTAATGCTACTTCTAGCTTCCTCGCCTTTACATTTCAAGGCTCGGGATAAAAAGGTTCACTGGACCTTTTTATTTAGCGATTGGGTAAACAGAAACCTGTTTTTTATCGCGTCCTTTACGTTCAAAGCGTACTACGCCTTCAACTTTAGCGAACAAAGTATCGTCTCCACCACGTCCAACGTTTACACCTGGATAGATATGTGTACCACGTTGACGGTAAAGGATTGATCCACCTGTTACAGTTTGTCCGTCAGCTGCTTTAGCTCCAAGACGTTTAGCTTGTGAATCACGTCCGTTTGATGTAGAACCTCCACCTTTTTTGTGGGCGAAAAGTTGCAAGTTGTTAAGAGTCATTTTTAACATAATGTTTTCCTCCGTGTTAGTTTTCTGTGATAACTCTGGTTTGGACGAACTCAGAAGAGTTCTCCGATAAGTTTGCCATACCTAAGAAAAATGATTCAAAGAATAACTGGGTCATTTCTCTCTGGTGTGAAGGAAGATCTTTTGGTATTTCAACCATCAGATAGCCACCTTCATCTTCGTTTAATTCTAGGATTGGTTCATAGCCTGCAAATTTCTCAATTGAATTGATAAAGTTAATGGCAAGCGTAGAAACCGATGCACACACGACATCTAAGCCGTATTCGCCACTCTCGGCGTGTCCAGTAATTTCCGCACTCCTCAGCTCGCCATCTTCGGCTCTCTCAAAGACTGCTTGTATCATGTGTTCTCCTTAAAATTAAGCGTTAATTGCGTTGATGACAACTTTTGTATATGGTTGACGGTGACCTTGTTTACGGTGGCTACCTTTTTTAGGTTTGTACTTGTAAGTAACAACTTTCTTTTGTTTTCCTTGTTTTTCAACAGTTCCAACTACAGTAGCTCCAGCAACAAGTGGAGTTCCGACAACAGTGTTTTCACCACCAACAAGAACAACTTCGTTAAAAGTAACTTCTTGACCAGCTTCAACGTTCAATTTTTCAACGTAAACTGCTTGACCAACTTCAACTTTAACTTGTTTTCCGCCAGTTTTGATAATTGCGTATGTGCTCATTATGCACCTCCTATGATTTTTATGGGTTTCCCCGATTTTTTTGTGAAGACTCGCCTAGCATCGTGGGACAAACCACTTAAACTTGAATAATCAAGCAACGATGTTCGTGCGGTTGCACAGGAACGTGCATAGTCAACTCTTCAAGTATAGCATATCTCCTATTTTCTTACAAGTAATAACACCTAAAATGAAGCTTTTTCTTTTACTTTTTTTCGCCAAGAGGCAAAAAGCATGCTGAGGTAAAAGATGCTCATCATAATAGGAACACCAAGAATGGTCTTTTCATGATAGAAAATCGTCAAATAGGCTGAAAAGACAACGCCAAGGACAAAACTACTAAGCAGGCTAACAAATATGAATCCTTCACGTAAAAATGGTGTGTGCTTGGTCCTAAAATAATCTCCAAAAGCTAGCATGGTCCGTTTGATATTCCCTGTCATAAAAGCGTTATTATAGGCAATACCCGACACTTCTCCAAAAGCAGTTGTCACCAACCCCATACAGAAGGCCAAGGGCGGTACTAGATAGATATTATCTACAGTTTGCGGCACAAAACCAATAATGATTGATAAGATTGCCAAAGGAATCAATGACAGAATCGGTTTTTTCACAATTCTCAATTTTTCCTTATAAATTGTTAATAGAAAGACCCCCATCATAAAAGCTAACAAGGTCATTACTTTCGCACTCGCATCTGACACATTATGTTGAATAAGTCCTACTGAAAGAAAGACGACATTCCCAGTTTGTCCAGCTACAAGAGTATTCCCTCGCACAATAAAAGTATAGGCGTCTACATATCCTGCACAAAAAGTCAAAAAAAGCGCTAGCCTCTTAGACTGACGTGATATTTTTCTTATAGGTAATAACCTCATTTTCCCTCCCATTTCATTTACTCATCTCATTATTGTACCACTTTCTTTGGAAAAGACCTAGTAGCTTATTTGAAATTTTTCCCCTCTGTTGGATAGTCCTGTCTATCTATGTTATAATGAAAGAAGGATTTGAAATCGGAAAAGGAGTAACTATGCTTAAATTAGGTGTCATTGGAACAGGGGCTATCAGTCACCACTTCATAGAAGCAGCCCATATCAGTGGAGAATACCAGCTGGTCGCAGTCTATTCTAGAAAACTAGAAACTGCGGCAACCTTTGCTTCTCGCTTTCAAGATATCCAACTCTTTGATCAATTAGAGGACTTCTTCAAGAGCTCCTTTGATGTTGTCTATATTGCTAGTCCAAACTCCTTGCATTTTGCTCAGGCAAAAGTTGCATTATCTGCTGGAAAACACGTCATTCTTGAAAAGCCAGCTGTCACTCAACCACAAGAATGGCTGGATTTGGTTCAAACAGCTGAGAAAAATCACTGTTTTATCTTCGAAGCAGCTCGTAATTACCACGAAGAAGCTTTTACTACTATCAAAAACTTTTTAGCAGACAAGCAAATTTTAGGGGCAGATTTCAACTATGCCAAGTATTCTTCCAAAATGCCTAACTTGTTGACTGGGGAGACACCAAATGTCTTCTCAAATCGTTTTGCTGGCGGTGCTCTCATGGATTTGGGGATTTATCCTCTCTACGCTGCCGTTCGTCTCTTTGGAAAAGCTCAAGACGCGACCTATCAGGCTCAACAGCTTGACAATAGCATGGACCTGAATGGAGACGGAATCCTCTTATACCCTGACTTTCAAATTCATATAAAAGCTGGGAAACATCACTTCCAATCTTCCTTGCGAAATTTATACGACAGATGGAACCTTGACCTTCAACACCATCGAGCATGTCAGCTCGGCTATTTTTACCGACCACCAAGGCAATCAAATCCAACTCCCTATCCAACAGGCTCCTCATACGATGACCGAGGAAGTCGCTGCATTTGCACACATGATCCAGCAACCAGATCTGAATCTCTACCAAACTTGGCTGGAAGATGCAAGTTCAGTTCATAAGCTACTATATACTATGCGCCAGACTGCTGGCATTAGATTTGAGGCAGAAAAATGAAAACCAAACTACCGACTGAATGGCAAGAACTGAGTGACCAACTCGGTTTCCAAGAATTCACCTCCATTCAAACTCAACTATTTGAGCCCCTTCTTGCTGGAGAAAACCTCCTAGGAGTGAGCCCAACAGGAACTGGTAAGACCCTAGCTTACCTTCTACCAAGTCTTCTCAGACTACAAAAGAAAAAAGCGCAGCAACTCTTGATTCTAGCACCAAATACGGAGCTTGCTGGACAGATTTTTGACGTATGTAAAACGTGGTCAGAAGCTATCGGCTTGACTGCCCAACTCTTCTTATCAGGTTCGAGTCAGAAACGCCAGATTGAACGTCTAAAAAAAGGACCAGAAATTCTGATTGGAACTCCTGGCCGTATCTTTGAACTCATTAAATTAAAAAAAATCAAGATGATGAATGTGGAAACCATCATTCTAGATGAATTTGACCAATTGCTCGATGATTCTCAGATACACTTTGTCGAGAAAATTACTCACTACGCACCTCGTGACCACCAACTTGTCTATATGAGTGCGACGACCAAGTTTAACAAAGAAAAAATTGCGCCTAACACACGTACCATTGATCTTTCTGACCAAAAATTGGACAACATCCAACACTTCTACATGCAGGTAGATCAACGTCACAGAGTGGATATGCTACGAAAACTGGCTCATGTGGAGGATTTCCGCGGTCTGGTCTTCTTTAACAGCCTATCAGACCTTGGAAGCGCAGAGGAAAAATTACAGTATCGGGATATCTTGGCTGTTTCCCTCGCTAGTGATGTCAATGTTAAATTTAGAAAAGTTATCTTAGAAAAGTTTAAAGACAAGCAACTAACCCTACTTCTCGCAACAGACCTTCTGGCACGTGGAATTGATATCGATAGTCTAGAATGCGTCGTAAACTTTGATGTCCCAAGAGATATCGAAACCTACACTCACCGTGCTGGACGTACTGGCCGTATGGGCAAGGAAGGTTATGTTATTACTCTCGTCACTCATCCAGAAGAAATCAAAAAACTTAAGAAGTTTACAAGTGTCCGTGAAATTGTCCTAAAAAATCAAGAACTCTATATCAAATAAGGTTGGCGAGAGCCAACCTCTGATTTAAAATAAAATCCTCAGAATACGAGTTTCTAAGGACCTTATCTCAAGACTGAGCCTAGGACAATAGTCCCTTATCTCCAAAAAAGCAACGTATTTGCCGTTGCTTTTTTGTGGTTGAGAACTATTTTGTCTCAGGCTCTTTTTGCTTACTAAAAATCAAAGAATTCCATAGCCTGTTTGAAAAGCAATTCAGTATACTCTGGGTCTTCTTGGGCAATGGTAACCTGATCTTGAATCATTTCCAAGTCATCCGTTATCATGCCGTCTGCACCCAAATGAACAGATTTATCAAAGGACTCTGAACTATTGATGGTCCACACGTACAATTTCTGATCGGTATTCCAAAGCTTGTTGACAAAATTTTCATCTAAAGTTGAATACTCCATGGTATAACCTGTAGCCTTGGTTCTTGGAAAAATACTATTATAAGGTAAGATAAAAAAGACTGGAATTTGAGTATCGTAGGCTAAAACCTGATCAATCACATGGTAGTCCAAAGATTGCATTTGGTGACCATTCTGCTTAAGAACCGTTCCATATTTTTCCATAAAGCGTTTCATCATATCTGGACTATCTTTTCGACTGGTTTTAATTTCAATGAGGAGTTTTTGATGCAATTCATTGGCTTTATTGAGATAGTCATCAAAACTAGACACCTTGCTATGATAACCATTTTCTGAAATATCAAGTTTGGTTAATTCATCCAAAGTTAAATCCTGAGGATTGGCATTAACTCCTGTCAAATTCTTGATATTGGCATCATGCATCATGACAAACTGGCCATCTTTTGTTTCCTGAACATCCGTCTCAACAAAGTCTGGCCCTAGTTGGGATGTCCTTTCTAGTGATTGGACAGTATTTGGACACCATTCTTATTAGATACTCCTCTGTGAGAAATAACTAAAGGTTTATGTGCAACTGGAGCTTCCAAATAGACATACCCCTCAAGAGCGAAAAAGATGCCGGCACAGCCCATCACTCCCCATCTCATCCAGTGGTCTTTCTTTCTCCTTGGTGTGATTTCTAGTTCTTCACCTGTCAAGAAGGATACAAACTTAATAAGGAAATAGGTCAAGGCCATATAGTGGAAATTCTTAATTAAGACAAAATTGATAATTCCCATTACAAGAGATTCCTTATGAGTCACTCCATCCATCAGTGCCTGACTTGCTAAGATAGGAATCAACAGAAGAATGAAAAATAGATACGTTTTGACGATAATCCAAAGCAAGTTCCAAATATAAAACCAGGAGTGATTTTTTGTCTTCTCTAGACTGTATCTGACTGCTTCTTTGACTGTTTTTTTCTCAAATAAAAGCTGAGGGAGGGCAAACATGAAACGCACTGAAATGTAAAATAGAAGTAAAGCCAGAATAGTAACCACTATACCTACAAGCCAATACTTGTCTTCCACATAATCAACGATAAAGTCTGGAATGACAATTTTATTGAGGTAATAAATCTTTAAAATCTTTCGAATCAATGGAAAGAGCATCATGACATAAAGAAGATAAAGGCTATCTTGGCAAACGTCACTTGCTTCATAAACAAGAAACTTTGGTGAAAGACCTTGCGACTATACTCCAGCAAGGTCCTCTTTTCATGACATAATAAATGACGAGCACCAATAAAGAGGAGTCCTATTTGAAAATAGGCAATCAGTAAATTAACAATTACCAGAACAATTAAAGCAAGACTAATAAAGGGTGAGCCCGTTATAATAGCAAAAATATTGTTGTAGGAAAGAAAGAGATAACCTGTCTGACGGAGCAAAAGTCCAGCAATCCAAGAATTTGATGGTAACCAGACAAACTCAATCATCATGAAAGTCAAGAAAAAGAGAAAGAGAATTTTATCTAGATTAAAGTATATCTGCTTAAAACCTAGATTTTTAGGTTTTTCAGGTTTCATAGGCACTCCTAGTCAAATAATTGAGACAAGTCCAAGCCTCCAAAAGGATTGTTTGATAGACTACTTTCTGTCTCTAACAATTCTCTAGCTTGGTCCGATTCTAGAAAGGACTCGTAAACACGCGCCGTCATACGTGCATCCTCTAAGCTATTATGAGACTGACCTTGAAATCCAAGAAATGAGGCAACAGTTTGCAACTTGAGATTAGCAATACCATGTAAATCTGAACTACGACGTTCAAAAGCTTCATCATACAAATCCACCTTATACTGCTGGCTATAGTCTAAACCATGCTCTGCTAGAATAGGCAAATCACTTTTAGTAGCATTGTAACCTACCATCGGTAAAGAACCTACAAATTCTTGGAATTCTTTTATGACTTTCTCCACTGGAGGAGCATCTTTTAAGGTCTCAGCCGTAATCCCTGTCAAACCATTGATAAAACTTTTTAGAGGCACATTGGTATGAACATAGGAATCATAGGCATTGATTTCCTGACCATCTCTAAAACGCACTGCCGATACTTGAATCAAGTGTGTTTGTCCCTCGTGCTGATTAAATTCTAAATCGAAAGCAATGTACTCTTCTAATCGTTCCATTCTATACCTCTCCTCTACTGTTATTTTATACTCTTCGAAAATCAAATTCAAACCACGTCAACGTCGCCTTGCCGTAGGTATATGTTACTGACTTCGTCAGTTCTATCCACAACCTCAAAACAGTGTTTTGAGCAGCCTGCGGCTAGCTTCCTAGTTTGCTCTTTGATTTTCATTGAGTATTAATTGAGCAACTATACTATTAGAAACAAAAGAAGCCATTAGGTTAGCATTTAACCTAAACAGCTCCTTGATTATCCTCCAAATAAACGAGCAAAAAAGCCTTTCTTAGTTGATTGGACTTCTTCTTTTGCTTGGTCCAGCTCTAGCTTAAGATTTTCTTGATCCTTCATGGCTTGAAGGGTCAATTGTTGCTGCTGATCGAGTTGTTTGTCTTTCTCAGCAATCTGACGGTCTTTGATGCGCATCTGCTCGTCTTTTTCTGATAACTGACGATCCTTGGCTTTTAATTGTTCATAGAGACGAAGAATTTCTGCATTCTTCTCATCAACCAGAATCTCCATCAGTTCACGCTGCTTGACATCTTCACTGACAGGCTCATCTTCAAAAATCGTTTTTTTATAGATTTCTTCTAGCTTAATCAAGCCACTTCTGGTAACGACTGTTACCCCTTTGTCATTTTTATCTGTGTCTTCTTCTGGTAATTCTTTGACACGGTTATTGATTGCTTGGCGAGACAATCCTAAGACCTCTGCAATCTCACTGACGGTCATTTCAATACTCATAATATCCTCTGAAACGTTTTCTAGCTTTTCTTTACTTAAATCTTATCATAAGCTAGAAAAACTGTCAAATTTCCGCTTAATCTAAAGCCTTCAAAAAGGCTAACAAGACTTGGGCAGAGCGACGTCCAGCTTCGATAATAAACTCATCAAAAGAGATGTTTGCTTCATGGTTGGCATTATCACTCATAGCTCGGATGACTAAAACTGGAAGATTAAGGGCACGCGCTGCCTGAGCAATAGCGCCCCTCCATCTCCACGGCTAAAACATCTGGGAAATGGGACTTAATCGCTTCTATCTTGTCATTTCCTGCAACAAAACTATCTCCTGTAGCAATCAAACCAAGATGCCATTTTTTTGGTCCAATTGAGATAAACTCTCTTGGATTTTTGGCAACAAAGGTTTTTATCTGATTCGAAATAAAGCGGTTGTTGCGCCATTTGTCCATAAGCATAGCCAAATGCTGTGACATCCACATCATGATAGGCTAATTTGTCAGCAATCACGACATCCCCAACAGCGATACCCTCTGCTACTGCACCAGCAGATCCCGTGTTAATCAAAGCATCCACTCGAAAATGATCAGCCAAAATCGCCACACTCATAGCAGACATGACCTTACCAATTCCACTTTCTACAAGAACGACTTCATGCGAGGCAATGGTTCCAGTATGATAGGTATTGTCTAAAACAACTTGCTTCTGGGCATTTTCTAGATACTGGACCAGATACGCTAGTTCTTCTGGCATAGCCACAATAATTCCTATTTTCATTTCAATTCCTTTTCTATTACAAAAGTTTCATTGCTAAGACAAGCAAAATTAAGAGAAAGATGACTGCAAATAAGATTTTATTCAGTTTAGAATTGAAGACATTTCTCTTGGTATTTTCAATGCGACGGCTTTTATGAATAGACGGTTCGACCTGAATCTTCAAGGTTTCTTGGCTAAAACCATGATCCTTAGGGTTGACATAACCAAAACGGGAAGAAGAGGTTGGTAAAATTTTTGTCTCCTCATCATCTAGCAAAGGAGGACCTGAAATCTTTTCGCCTCTATTAGCTCTTTCAATCATTTCATCCGTTAATAAAGGTTTACCCATACTGACCTCCTCTATTTTTTGTGTAATTCCCAATACTGAACAGCCATAATCGTCTTGGCATCACAGATATGACCTGATTGGATCAATTCCTTGGCTTCCTCTAAGTTCACTTCAAGGACTTCCAAGGTCTCATCTTCATCCTGCGGACGCGGATTTTCCACTTTCGTCAAATCGCTTGCTCGGTATAGTTTTAATTTTTCATTACAAAAGCCAATGGCTGAGTAAAAATCGTACAAGAGTTCTAATTTCCCTGTATAGGCTGTTTCTTCCTCTAATTCACGAAGGGCTGCTGCAACAGGGTCTGTATTTTCTCCTACTTCTAATTTTCCGGCTGGAATTTCGTAAGAGACTGCCTCAATGGCTTTGCGGTACTGCTTGACCAAGATAAGTTTTTGCTCATCCGTTACTGCTAAAACACAGACAGCTCCATTGTGGAAAATCAAATCCCGTTGGGCAGTTCCCTTGCCTTCTGGTAATTCAACCTGATCTTGGACCAGTTTAAAAATTGGTCCAAGATAGATTTCTTTTCGGCTAAGCGTTTTTCTTCAAATTCCATGATAAGCTCCTACTGATTATTAGGATGATGAGGAAGGCGTGTTGCATATTCGTCTTTATTGACCTGACGACCGCGACCAATCGCAATCGCATCTGCTGGCACGTCTTTGGTAATAGTTGAACCCGCACCAACGAGGGAATTGTCACCAAGTTCTACTGGCGCAATAATGGTTGAATTTGAACCAACAAAGACATTGTTGCCGATAACTGTCTTGTATTTGTTTTTGCCGTCATAGTTGACTGTAATGGTTCCAGCACCAAAATTAACCTTGCTACCCACTTCACAGTTTCCGATATAAGTCAAATGACCAGCCTTAGTATTTTCGCCGATAGAAGAACCTTTCACCTCAACAAAGTTACCAATATGAACTTGGGCACCCAGACTTGAACCTGGACGAATGTGGGCGTAAGGACCGACTGTTACACCGTCTGCAACACTACTTTCCTCAATCATAGAGTTGGTAATAACAGCTCTTGCTCCGATAGTACTATCTACCACATAAGTTCCATTTGTCAAAACAGTCTCAGCACCAATTTTCGTTTGCCCCTTCAAGGTAACATTGGCTTCGATTTGAACTTCAGGCGCAAGCTCAACATCAATATCGATATAAGTTGCTTCTGGATTGACAAAGCTAACACCATTGACCATATGCTTATGATTGATGCGACGACGCATAACTGACTCAGCTGTCGCAAGTGCCACACGGTCATTTACCCCAAGACTTTCATCAAAATCTTTCAAAGTATAAGCGCCAACTTTTTCACCAGCTTCACGGAAAATGCCAATGACATCTGTAATATAGTATTCACCTTGAGCGTTATTGGTATTGATATTTTTCAAAGCCTCAAACAAACGCTCGTTATCAAAAACATATGTTCCAGTATTGATTTCCTTGATTTGTTTCTCAAAATCTGTAGCATCCTTCTGCTCCACAATGCGAAGAACTTCAGCATTGTCATTACGTACAATTCGTCCATAGCCAAAAGGATTATCTGTTTCAGCAGTCAAGATAGTAGCCACATTTTTATGATTGATGTGGAAATCAATCAAGTTTTTCAAGCTTTCACCTGTGATTAAAGGAGTATCTCCTGCGATGACCAAGGTGTGACCTGACAAACCTTCCAAAATTGGCTCTGTCATCATAACCGCATGACCAGTCCCTAACTGTTCAGATTGAGTCACAAATTCTGTCTGTCCAGCCAAGACCTCTTCAACCAATTCTGCCTTGTGTCCGACAACTGTGACTGTCTTTTCAGGTTGGATAGCTCCCACACTACGGAAAACATGTTCCAACATAGAAATACCCGCAACCTTGTGCAAAACTTTTGGCAAATCCGATTTCATGCGAGTTCCTTTACCCGCTGCTAAAATAATGGCATAATTTGACATAATCTTCTCTTTTCTCTAGAAATTCCCTTTTATTATACCATATTTCAAATCATTCCGCGCTCTTGAATGAAAAAATGCTCTAAAGTCCTCTATTAACCCATTTTTTGAGTATTTTTTTTTGATTTTTTTTCATTTATAAGGTAAAATTATAAGATATGAGAAAGAAAATTAATCCGCTTATTTTGTTTGGTTTTTTTGGGATTATGATTTTCATTTTAATCCTAAATCGCCCTCGTTTTGAGGACCATCCTGTAAAAACAAAGTCAAATATCGCGCAAGTAGAATCGCAAGCGCTACATAATATAGATAAACCGGTGATTGATGTTTCTGGTTGGCAACGACCTGAGGAAATTAATTACGATACTCTCTCCCAAAACATTTCAGGAGCTATTGTTCGCGTCCATAGTGGCGCTCAGTCTTCAAAAGAGAATGATGCTTCCTTTGTTAATGGGGTAGACAAGGCCTTTAAAACCCATATTACCGAGTTTCAAAAACGAAATGTCCCAGTTGGGGTCTATGCCTATGTAGCTGGAAAAAGTATCCAAGAAATGGAAAAGGCTGCTGAAAGTTTTTATAATTCCGCATCGCCATACAGCCCTAGCTACTATTGGCTAGATGTGGAAGAAAAAATCATGTCCAATATGAACGAAGGTGTTGAAGCCTTTCGTGCAAAACTAGAATCACTAGGTGCTAAAAATATCGGAATCTACGTTGGGGTCTATTTCATGGAAGAACACAGTATTGATACTGACAAGTTTACGTCTGTGTGGATTCCTTCCTATGGTTCTGACTCAGGATTTTACGAGGCAACTCCTAAGACTGATATAGATTATGACATTCACCAGTACACTTCTAAAGGAAAAATTGCTGGCTTTGACCACGATTTGGATATCAACGTCATCTCTTCTTTAAAAAATAAAGAAGAAACCTTTAGAAAACTCTTTTTAAAACCTTAAAAGCATTTGTTTCTCATTTGCTTTTTCTTTTTGTTTTAGATTGTGATACAATATAGTAAGGATTTTTTGAAATAGAAATAGTTGGAGGAAAAATATGCTCTCATGGTTAGCACGCGTTATTAAAGGGATTGTCATTGCTCTTGGATTTATTCTACCGGGAATTTCCGGAGGGGTTTTAGCAGCAATCTTAGGTATTTATGAACGAATGATTGGCTTTCTAGCTCATCCCTTTAAAGACTTTAAAGAAAATGTTTTGTACTTTATTCCAGTTGCCATTGGTATGCTTCTGGGAATCGGCTTATTTTCCTACCCGATTGAATACCTGCTTGAAAATTATCAGGTCTTTGTCTTATGGAGCTTTGCAGGAGCTATCATTGGTACAGTTCCTAGCCTCCTCAAAGAATCAACTCGAGAATCTGATCGAGACAAGATTGATTTAGTCTGGTTCTGGATAACCTTTATCATTTCTGGATTAGGACTCTATGCCTTAAATTTTGTCGTTGGAACCTTGAGCGCCAGCTTTCTTAATTTCGTCCTAGCTGGTACACTGCTGGCTCTTGGCGTATTAGTTCCTGGCCTCAGTCCATCAAACCTACTTTTGATTTTGGGACTCTATGCTCCTATGTTGACTGGTTTTAAAACCTTTGACCTCTTGGGAACCTTCTTCCCGATTGGAATCGGTGCAGGTGCAACTCTCATCATTTTTTCAAAATTGATGGATTATGCCTTAAACAACTACCACTCACGTGTCTATCATTTCATCATCGGTATCGTCCTTTCAAGTACCCTTTTAATCTTGATCCCAAATGCAGGAAATGCTGAAAGTATCCAGTACACCGGTATTTCTCTTGTTGGGTATGTCATCATTGCCTTCTTCTTTGCACTGGGAATCTGGCTTGGTATTTGGATGAGCCAATTGGAGGATAAGTATAAATAATGGCAAAAAAAGTTAAAATCAAAAAAACATTGGTGGAACAAATCCTGTCTAAAGCAGGTATCCCACATCAGGGGATTCAAATCAATGCCCTGGAAGGAGAGCTTCCTCAAGGTTATGAACGAAATCAGATTTTCAAAACCTTGGCGCTTTTGGGAGATAAAACAGGACCAATTATCGGAATTGTCCCTATCACTCAACATTTGTCTGAAAAGAAACTAGCCAAAATTTCTGGCAATAAAAAAGTGAGCATGATTCCACAAAAGGACTTGGAAAAAACAACTGGTTACATTCATGGAGCCAATAATCCTGTCGGAATTCGTCAGAAACACAATTACCCCATTTTTATCGACAAAATCGCCCTAGACTTGGATCAAATGATTGTCTCTGCAGGCGAAGTTGGTCACAGCATTATCGTCGCTCCACAAGACTTGGCTAACTTTGTAAAAGCTGACTTTGCAGATATCTTGGAGGACAGCCAATAATGAAACTCTACTTTGTCCGCCATGGCCGTACCATCTGGAACCAAGAAGGACGCTTTCAAGGTGCTAGTGGAGATTCTCCCCTTCTTCCTGAATCCATTGACATCCTCAAAAACTAGGCCATTATCTCAAGGATATTCCTTTTGATCAGATCTATTCAAGTGATTTACCTCGAGCGGTCAAATCTGCTGAAATTATCCAAAGTCAACTCCAGACACCCTGTCCTTTAGAAAGCGTTCCTAATCTCCGTGAATGGCAGCTGGGTAAGTTAGAAGGTTTAAAAATCGCAACCTTGGAAGCAATTTACCCACAACAAATCAAAGCTTTCCGATCTAATCTTGCTCAATTTGACACTCAAATGTTCGGAGCCGAATCCCTCTATAGTACCACGCAACGGACCATCCAATTTATCAAATCATTAAAAGATAGTCCAGCTGAGCGTATTCTAATTGTCGGTCACGGTGCCAATCTTACTGCCAGTCTTCGTACTCTTCTAGGATATAAAGAACCACTTCTTCGTAAAGATGGCGGTCTAGCGAATGCCAGCCTGACCATTCTAGAAACCCATGATTTTGAAACATTTACTCTCAATACTTGGAATGATACTTCCTATCAATAACAGAACTTGATTTTAGCGTCAAGTTCTTTTTAGTTTTGAAAGATTATCCGTGAATTTCTTGCCTATTTATGATAAAATGGGAGTATCGCAAAAAATGACTCATCGTATTCAATTTTGAGTAAAACTAGGAGGAACCCATGTCAACAGAACATATGGAAGAACTAAATGACCAGCAGATCGTTCGCCGTGAAAAAATGGCTGCGCTTCGTGAACAAGGAATCGATCCTTTCGGAAAACGCTTTGAACGCACTGCAAATTCACAAGCATTAAAAGATAAATTTGCTGACCTCGATAAAGAACAATTACACGATAAAAACGAAACAGCTACTATCGCAGGACGCTTGGTAACCAAACGTGGTAAAGGTAAAGTAGGTTTTGCCCACCTTCAAGACCGCGAAGGTCAAATTCAGATCTACGTTCGTAAGGATGCTGTCGGTGAAGAAAACTATGAAATCTTCAAAAAAGCAGACCTTGGTGACTTCCTTGGTGTAGAAGGTGAAGTCATGCGTACAGATATGGGAGAACTCTCTATCAAAGCTACTCACATCACACACTTGTCTAAAGCACTTCGCCCACTTCCTGAGAAATTCCACGGTTTGACAGATGTTGAAACAATTTACCGTAAACGTTACCTTGACTTGATTTCTAACCGTGAAAGCTTTGAGCGCTTTGTCACTCGTTCAAAAATCATTTCTGAAATCCGTCGTTATCTTGACCAAAAAGGTTTCCTTGAAGTGGAAACACCTGTTCTTCATAATGAAGCCGGTGGTGCTTCTGCCCGTCCATTTATCACCCACCATAATGCCCAAAACATTGACATGGTGCTTCGTATCGCGACTGAGCTTCACTTGAAACGCCTTATCGTGGGTGGTATGGAACGTGTCTATGAAATCGGCCGTATCTTCCGTAACGAAGGAATGGATGCTACTCATAACCCTGAGTTTACTTCTATCGAAGTTTACCAAGCTTATGCAGACTTCCAAGACATCATGGACTTAACTGAAAGCATTATCCAACACGCTGCTAAATCAGTTAAAGGTGATGGCCCAGTTAACTACCAAGGTACTGAAATCAAAATCAATGAACCATTTAAACGTGTTCACATGGTGGATGCTATCAAAGAAATTACTGGTGTCGATTTCTGGCAAGACATGACTTTCGAGGAAGCCAAAGCTATTGCTGCTGAGAAGAAAGTTCCTGTTGAGAAACACTACACTGAAGTTGGCCACATCATCAATGCCTTCTTTGAAGAGTTTGTTGAAGAAACCTTGATCCAACCAACCTTTGTCTATGGACATCCAGTAGCTGTATCTCCACTAGCTAAGAAGAATCCTGAAGACGAACGCTTTACTGACCGTTTTGAACTCTTCATCATGACTAAGGAGTACGGTAATGCCTTTACTGAGCTCAACGACCCAATCGATCAACTTAGCCGTTTTGAAGCCCAAGCTAAAGCTAAAGAACTTGGTGATGATGAAGCGACAGGTATCGACTACGACTACATTGAAGCCCTTGAATATGGTATGCCACCAACAGGTGGTTTGGGAATCGGTATCGACCGTCTCTGTATGCTCCTCACTGATACAACTACTATCCGTGATGTATTGCTCTTCCCAACAATGAAATAAACTCTTATCCTCTGGTACTTGCCAGAGGATTTTTTGATGCAAAAAGAGACTGAGGAAAAACTCAATCTCTACTTTTCACTTCTTTTGTTGCCACATCTTCTCCAAACCATTTTTGGCTGATTTCTTGGAGCTTTCCTTCTTGGTATAGTTGAACAAAGGCCTGGTTTAATGCTGTTAATAATCTTTTATCAGCTGGTCTAACTCCGACCGCAAAGGATTCACTTTCAAATCCTGCTGAAAGGACATTGTAGTCATTTAATATACCCTCAGACTGGAGATAGTAATTAGCATACACTCGGTCAATCAACAAGGCATCAATCCGGTCATTTTTCAAATCAATCAAGGCCTCATTAAAACTCTGGTACTGATTAGCCTTCTGATCTTTGACACGATTTTTCAGTAAATCTGGCCAGGCTTCAAAGTCTAAATAACCAGAGGAACCGGCTTGGGCTCCCAAGGTCTTATCCTTCATATCCTCTACTGAATGAATCTGCTGGCTTTTCTTCATAACCAGAACTTGCTGATTTTCCATATAAGGAATGCTAAAAACAACCTTCTCTCGGCGTTCATCAGTGGCAGAATAGCCATTCCAGATGGCATCAATGGTCCCATTTTGCAGTTCCGTCTCCTTCATATCCCAGTCGATTGGTTGAAATTGAACCTTAAAACCTAATTTTTCAGAGACAGCTTGTGCTAAGTCAATATCAAAGCCTGTGTACTGTCCATTCTTTTCTTCAAATCCCATAGGTACAAAGGTATTGTCAAAACCTATAGTAATGGTCCCCTGCTCTTGATATTTATCCCAGTTATCCTGCTTTGGATTACTAGCCTTCTGAGTACAAGCTGTTAAAAAGAGAGTCAGGATAGAAACCAATACTAAGCAATTTTTTTATTAGTCATCGGCACCTCCTACTTGGGCTCAACCTTGAGAATCTGATCTGCAATATTTTCAGCGAATTGTAAATCGTGGGTAACCACAATCTGGGTCATGCCAAGTTCCCTATTTTGCAAGATCAGTTTTTCCACTTCCAAGCGTAATTCAGGATCTAGGGCAGAAGTTGGTTCATCGTAACCTATGATTTCTGGGTCAATCATCATAGCACGCGCCAAGGCCACCCTTTGCTTTTGCCCACCTGATAGTGAGAAGGGATAAGCATCTGCATGTCCTGCCAGTCCTAATTGTTCCAAAAGACCTCGCGCCTTCTGCTCAGCCTCATCCTGCTTCATTCCCATGGTTTTTACGGGCGATAAGGTCAAATTGTCTAGAACTGATAAATGAGGGAACAGTTGAAAATCTTGGAATACAAATCCCAGTAGATTGCGCTTCTCCAGTTCATCCAATTCTAAAGGTTCTCCATTATAAAATATTTGCCCTGAATCAATGGTTTCAAGACCCGCAAGCATGCGTAAGAGAGTCGTCTTACCTCCACCCGAAGGCCCAACGATAGCCAGGATTTGCTTTTCAGGAATTTTTAGACTGAAATTGGACAAAATTTGCTTTTCACCAAAGCCCTTATTGATATTTCGTAATTCTAACATGGCAGCCTCCTATCTATAGTAACTGTATTTCTTCTCAACTTTTTTGGCAAGGATGGTCACAATACCAATCAAAATCAAGTAAATGACTCCTGCCAAGAACATAGGAACCAGGCTAGCATCACGGTTGGCAGCTGTTCGACTAGCCAGGATAAGGTCTGAAATTCCTAGCGCATAGACCAAAGAAGTATCCTTGACCAAACTCATAACTTCGTTAAATACACTAGGAAGAACAATCTTGGTCACTTGGGGCAAGATAATATAGCGAACTGTGTCAAAGGGACTAAACTTCAAAACCTTAGCAGCCTCATATTGACCTTTAGGAATGGTATCAATTCCCCCACGGAAGATTTCAGCAAAGTAAGCTGCATAATTCAAGACAAAGGCAATAATAGCAGCAGGAAGGCGATCCAAACGAATCCCAATACTTGGAAGCACATAATAGATAAAGATCAATTGTAAAAGTAAGGGTGTACCCCGCATAATCCAGATATAAATGTTAATCAGATGATGGAGGAGCTTCCAATGGACTTGCAAGGCAAAGGCAATCAAAACGCCCAAGGGAATAGAAAAAATCAAGACCAGTGCAAAAACCTGCAAAGTCATGCTTGCACCGCTCAATAAACTCGGTAATATCTCAAACAAATAAGACATACTGCACCTCCTAAAAATAATTGTTCCCATTATAGCATAAATAAACAAAATATCCAAGAATTTTTGTAAAAAAATTCTCTTTAAAAAATAAAAACTATATCTATCAAAAAAGAAAGGACGAAATGTGTCCTTTCTCGATCTTAGCTTTCCTTTTAACTAAAGATCCATAACATCATCCATAGCAAGACTCATGAACCCCCAGATAAACAAACCAAGGACTAAATAAGCATAGAGTGGCAGGGAAGCAAAGATAAAAGGTGATAGTAAAATCATACCCAGGTATCTCCAAAATTTGTACAAATACAATACAATCCAGAAAAAAGATAAAGGATAAAAATAATAAGCCAAAAGTAAAACCGCTTGCGTGCTTTTTCTTTTCGAAACATTTCTTCCACCTCCCCTTCTATAGCTCTATTATATTACTAAGACTTTTATTTGTAAAAGTACTATCAAAAAGAAGGGACTTTTTAATTTTTTTATATCGTTGCAAATTACGATAAGCTAATTCTACGCAAACCAATAAAGATAATCTCTCAACTGATATCAAAAATAACAGAAAGAATAGTGAATAAATTACCAACATAATAAAAGTTGCAAAAATTTCTTCCATATCATGATTAAAAATATAAATAATCGTGTAGGTATAGAGTGCTAAGACAGAAATAGCCACACCTAATCAAATATGTGCCCAAATCAATCCTTTTCCAGTCATCTTTCTCCCCAGCTCACTATAGAGCCTCTCTAATCCTTTACCAATCTTTTCTGATCGTCCTTATTGTGGCTTTGTTGATACAAAATCGAGTTTATTTAAAATTCTCTCATCAACTCTCACTGGTATAACAAATTGCTTATCCATATAGTCCCCATATTTTTAACATTACTATACTTTCTTATAGCTACATTGACAAGTTAAAGTTCAAAACCAGCTAAATCGATTACTTCTTATTTATCACTTTTTCAATTGTTGCCAGGACTCCATTAGTCCCTTCCATAAAATCACGAATACTCACACCAGAAGCCCCTCTGTAACTTGCCTGATAAAACTATAAAAACGTTTGAAAATTTGCTCAAGTGCCATCACTTCCTCTTTGGCTCTACATCACCTACTAAGTGAGCAAAAAATTCTGTAAAGATAGACATAATTTTTGCCAAATCTGTTTATTTCAGTAAATCATTAATAGTTATATCATCTCAGAGATTAACAATAAATTCCAACTACTTTTCAATTTTTTACTTCTACAATCTCGTTTTCTACTGTATACATTAAAATTAAGGAATCACGATAATATAAAGATAAAAGGATCGCTTGCTCTCTCTTCTTATCCTATATATGTCATGTTCAGTTGAACTTTCAATTTCTTCAACTTTTCAGCATTATATCCATATACAATAGTAGCATAATGACCATTTGTTGCAGTATCTCAGCTATATATTAAAGTAAATTTCACTTTTTTAGAAGAGTGGTGGACTTTTTACCAAAAAAAATCTAAGGGAGCTATATCAGCTCTCTTACTAGTAGCATGAATGATTTTAAATAGGCATTTTAGATTTATATCGATATAAAATACATTCAACGCTTTCTAATCAAACTTGATCTTTCAAAGTCACAATCAGAGTGATCTAAATTAATCTTAAACCTGCCTCTTGATTACACAGTGAACCTTGAGTATATCAAATATAATTCTGCATGACGAGCGGAACTGCCAAAAATCGTAAAAACTATTGAAGATTTAAATCTGAAAACAAATACACAACTTGAAGAATCCATTGATAGGCACCTCACCTACCACATCTTTAGGCATACTCTCATAAGCAGAATAGCGTAACTCTAAAAGCAATTATGGCAAGAGTAGGACGTTCTGATTCTAGGACAATAAACAAAATCTACACACGTTACAAAGAAGATGGATGGCAATATCCTCAATTTGCTAGATAATTTATAGTTTTGCCCCCTGTACATAAAAAAAGCCTACTGACCAAGCTAGAAAGCTTGATACAATAGGCTTTTTATAGACTGATTATTTAACAGCGTCTTTAAGAGCTTTACCAGCTTTGAATGCTGGAACTTTAGAAGCTGCAATTTTGATTTCTTTACCAGTTTGTGGGTTGCGACCTTTACGTGCAGCACGCTCACGAACTTCAAAGTTACCAAAACCGATCAATTGAACTTTTTCACCAGCTGCAAGGTACTCAGTTACTGCTGCGAATACAGCTTCAACTGCTGCTGCTGAGTCTTTCTTAGTCAATTCTGTAGCTTCTGCTACTTTAGCTATCAAATCTTGTTTGTTTGCCATGTTAATGATTCCTCCAATTTAATTTTTAATTAACAAATATAATCATATCCTAAAATCCCTTTTAGGTCAAGTTAAAAACGCTATTTCTTCCCATTTTATTTATTTTTTTAGGAGTGGTAACGTACTAAAACAGCCCAAGCATTCTCACCCGTGTGAGTTTGAATAATAGAGCCCGTTTCCAAAACTGAAATTGGCTTTTCAACATAAGCTTGTAAGCTTTCTTTCATCTCTTTTGCCCAATCAGCACTACCAGAATATGAAATCCCAATCTCTGCTACAGAACGTTCAGTTAGCGAACTTGTCAGCTCATCCAACCATTTTTTAAAAGTTTTAGCTCCACGACCTTTAACGATTGGCTGCAATTCATGATCCTTCATCTGCATGACAACACGGATATTGAGAAGGGAACTCAACAATCCAGTTACACGGCCAATTCGTCCACCTTTTACTAAATTTTCCAAAGTTGAAACGCCAATATAGAGTTCTGTGTGGTTTTTAACCTCTTCTACATGAGATAAAATTTCCTCCATGTCTTTGCCTTCTTGTGCCAACTTCGCAGCTTCAACAACTTGGAATTTCAAGGCTTGATCAGTGAAGGAACTATCAATAACTGTCACGTCGGCAGTAGATAGGCTGGCACCTTGGCGCGCTGCTTCTACAGTACCAGAAAGAGCATGAGACATATGAATAGCAAGAATCTGGCTACCATCTTTGCATAGGTCTTCAAAAACTTCAGCAAAGACACCTACAGGGGGCTGGCTTGTTTTTGGAAGATTCTTACTTGCTTGCATCAACTGAAGAAATTTACCTTCTTCTTTCAAATCAGCATCCGAATAAACAACATTATCAATCATTACAGATAACGGAACAACAGTGATATCTAATTGTTTTACTAGTTCAGGTTCAATAGTAACAGATGAATCGGTTACAATCTTAATTTTTGTCATAGTATCAATCTTTCTATTTTAGGATTCAGATTGGTTTTCTTACTTTTAATTATATCAAAAAAAGATTAAAAATCCTAATGGAGTCAATCAAATTTTCCTTAAAAATTTGATATAATCTACTTATAAGAAAAGAGGTCCCTATGATTAAAAAAATTTATCCCATTTTAACCATTTTACTAGGTGCTGCTATTTATGCTTTTGGTCTAACTTATTTTGTAGTTCCTCATCATCTTTTTGAAGGAGGGGCGACAGGTATTACCCTTATCACCTTTTATCTTTTTAAAATCCCTGTTTCTCTCATGAACCTGCTGATTAATATTCCCCTTTTCATACTAGCTTGGAAAATCTTTGGAGCAAAGTCCCTCTATTCTAGTTTACTAGGAACCTTAGCCTTGTCCGCCTGGTTGGCCTTTTTTGAACGTATTCCCCTTCATATTGATCTTCAAGGTGATTTACTAATCACTGCCCTTATAGCTGGGATTCTATTGGGAATTGGTCTTGGAATTATCTTTAATGCTGGAGGTACAACTGGTGGTACTGATATTCTAGCTCGCATTCTCAATAAATACACTCATATATCCATGGGGAAACTGCTCTTTATCTTAGATTTTTGTATTCTCATGCTTATTCTCCTAATCTTCAAGGATCTGAGATTGGTTACCTACACGCTCTTGTTTGATTTTATCGTTTCTCGTGTCATTGATTTGATTGGTGAAGGAGGCTATGCCGGCAAAGGATTTATGATTATCACAAAACGTCCTGATCAACTTGCTAAAGCGATTAATGATGACCTAGGAAGAGGTGTTACTTTCATCTCAGGTCAAGGTTATTATAGTCAAGAAGATTTAAAAATCATTTACTGTATTGTCGGAAGAAATGAAATTGTGAAAATGAAGGAAATGATTCATCGAATTGATCCTCAAGCCTTTATAACTATTACAGAAGCCCATGAAATCCTAGGAGAAGGCTTCACATATATAAAAGAGTAAGCAAAAAGCTGGGAATTTGAACTGCACCCCAAAAGTTAGACAGAAAAAATCTAACTTTTGGGGTGTTTTATTATGAAATTGAGTTATGAAGATAAAGTTCAGATCTATGAACTTAGAAAACAAGGATATAGCTTAGAGAAGCTTTCAAATAAATTTGAGATAAACAATTCTAATCTTAGGTACATGATTAAATTGATTGATCGTTACGGAATAGAGTTCGTCAAAAAAGGGAAAAATCGTTACTATTCTCCTCATTTAAAACAAGAAATGATTAATAAAGTCTTACATGAAAACTGGTCTCAAGATAGAGTTTCTCTCAAATATGCTCTCCCAAATCGTGGTATGCTTCCAAATTGGCTAGCACAATATAAGAAAAACGGGTATACTATTGTTGAGAAAACAAGAGGGAGACCAACTAAAATGGGACGTAAACGGAAGAAAACCTGGGAAGAAATGACAGAACTAGAGCGACTCCAAGAGGAGAATGAACGCTTACGGACTGAGGTGGCCTACCTAAAAAAGTTAAAAGAGCTGGAAGACAGGGACGAAGCCTTAGAGCGAGAAAGGCAGAGACAATTAGAGAAATGGCTCAGGAGGATTTCGACTAGATTTACTTCTTGAAACAGCACGTTTAGCTCGCTCAACTTACTATTATCAGTTGAAACAACTGGATGGGCTTGATAAAGATAAAGAGCTTAAAACCGAAATTCAGGCCATTTATAATGACCATAAAGGAAATTATGGCTATCGTAGAGTTACTCTTGAATTGAGGAATCGTGGTCATATAGTAAACCATAAGAAGGTCCAACGTCTGATGAAAGTCCTTGGTTTAACAGCTCGAATTCGCCGGAAACGAAAGTATTCTTCCTACCAAGGAGAGATTGGTAAGAAAGCAGAGAATCTCATTCAACGTCAGTTTGAAGCATCAAGGCCAATGGAAAAGTGCTATACGGATGTGACAGAGTTTGCCATTCTAAATAGCACACAGAAACTCTATTTATCGCCAGTTTTAGATGGATTTAATAGCGAAATTATCGCCTATAATCTTTCAACTTCACCAAACTTAGAACAAGTGAAAGCTATGTTAAACCAGGCCTTTACAGAGAAACACTACGAGCATACGATTCTCCATAGCGATCAAGGCTGGCAATACCAACACGATTTTTATCATCGGTTCCTAGAGAGTAAGGGAATTCAAGCATCCATGTCACGCAAGGGCAACAGCCCAGACAATGGCATGATGGAGTCCTTCTTTGGCATTTTGAAATCTGAAATGTTTTATGGTTATGAGAAGCACTTTAGGTCTTTAGAAGACCTTGAACAAGCTATTGTGGACTACATTGATTACTACAACAACAAACGAATTAAAGTCAAACTAAAAGGACTTAGCCCTGTGCAATACAGAACTAAATCCTTTCAATAATTATTTGTCCAACTTTTGGGGGTCAGTACAAAGTTCCAGCTTTTTCTTTATTCAGAAAGTGTAGAATGACGATAGCCATAAGTAAAGTAAATCACAAGTCCAACTACAAGAGCAATTCCAAACGCAATCCATGTTTCTACACTATATTGAAGCATAAAGGAAAGACAGATTAGAATCGAGAGAATCGGCAACAATGGAACTAGGGGAGTTTTGAATTCTCCTTCTTTAGGCATTCCCTTATCCTTTCTAAGTTTTATAATTCCATAAGCCAATAGGATAAGATAAGCAAGCGTACAAATATTTAGAAAGGCTGCAATACTAGCCAGTGGAAACACTCCTGCTGCAATTGCAGAAGCAACTCCAGTTAAGATGGTCGCATTTTTAGGAACACGACTTGTTTTGCTTAATTGCTTAAAACTTCGAGGTAAAAGACCATCACGTGCTAAACTGTAAATCATACGCGATAAGGCATAAGTCATAGAAATACATACTGTTATTAGGGTCAAAATGGCCACTAATGACACATAATTAGCTGCCCAACCAATTCCTATACTTCGCAATGAAAATGCTACAGCATCATCCACATTGAGTTGGCTGTAGTGAACAATCCCTGTCAATACTAATGTAACCAGAGCATAGAGAATCGTTACGATTGTCAAAGACAAAACAATACCTCGTGGGACATTCTTTTGTGGATTTTGAATTTCATCAACAGCCATCGAAATAGATTCAAATCCTAGGAAACCAAAGAACATCAAAGATGCTCCTGCCATTATTCCAGTACTTCCACCATAAATTTGACCAAAACCAAAGGGAGCAAAGTTGGACCAATTTTCTGGTTTAATATACCAGATACCAACTAGAATAAACAAAGCGAGAGCAGAGAATTTCAAGATGACTAGAAGCGAATTAAAACGCAATGCTGCCTTGGAATTTAATAAAACTAAACCGGTTACCAGTGTCAGTACCAAAATAGGTAAAAGGTCTATATAGGTACCCTGCTCAGGGTTAAAGGTCCCATTCAAGGCTTGAGGCATTGAAATACTATAGTTACTGAGCAAGCCTTTAAAATAAGCTGCCCAGCCAGAGGCCACACCAGAAACTGCTGTCATGAACTCCATGATGGTCAACCAACCAGCAATCCAAGCTGGTAATTCACCCAAAATTGCATACAAATAACTATAAGCACCACCAGTTGCAGGAACACGAGAGGCAAACTCTGCGAAAAAGAGGGCGGATAAAGAAACACACAGGGCAGAAATCACTATAGATACAACCAGTGACGGACCAGCAAGCGTTGCTGCTGCGGTTCCTGTAATGGTAAAAATCCCAGTTCCTACCATGGCACCGATTCCTAATAAAATCAAATCCCATACTTTTAAATGACGGTGCATTTCAGTACGTCCCAAGCTAACATCTTTTGTTCTAAAAATATTCATACTTCATCTCCATTAAATATGATTGTTTTATTTTATCATATAAAAGAGATTTTGTGAATATTTATAAGATAATTTTTCAAAAAAATCCGAACAGAATAAATCCTGCTCAGATTCTACATATTCTTAGCCAACTGATCCTTCCATTTCATAGCTAATCAAACGGTTCAGCTCAACTGCATATTCCATTGGAAGTTCTTTTGTAAAGGGTTCTACAAATCCCATTACAATCATCTCAGTTGCCTCAGATTCTGACAATCCACGGCTCATGAGGTAATAGAGTTGTTCTTCAGAAATCTTAGATACCTTAGCTTCGTGTTCCAAAGCGACTTGTGAGTTGTGAATTTCGTTAAACGGAATGGTATCTGATGCTGACAAGTCATCCATAATAATGGTATCACACTCGATGTGAGAGACAGATTTTTTAGAGTTTTTATTAAAGGTTACTTGTCCACGATAGTCAACCTTTCCTCCACCTTTAGCGATGGATTTAGACACGATAGACGAGCTTGTATGTGGAGCGTTGTGGATCATCTTAGCTCCAGTATCCTGATGTTGCCCTGCATTAGCAAAGGCAATAGAAAGCATAGTACCACGCGCCCCTTCTCCATCAAGGTAAACAGATGGGTATTTCATGGTTGTTTTGGCACCCAAGTTACCATCAATCCACTCAACAGTGGCATCCTTTTGAGCCTTAGCACGTTTCGTTACCAAGTTATAGACGTTATCAGACCAGTTCTGGATGGTTGTATAACGCATATAAGCACCATCTAAGGCAAAGATTTCTACGATGGCAGCATGCAAGCTGTTACTTGAATAAGTTGGCGCTGTACATCCTTCTACATAATGAACACTTGCTCCCTCATCAACGATAATCAAGGTACGTTCAAACTGACCAGTATTTTCGTTGTTGATACGGAAGTAAGTTTGAAGTGGAATATCTACCTTAACACCTTTTGGTACGTAGATAAAGGTTCCACCTGACCATACTGCCGAGTTGAGGGCCGCCAACTTGTTATCAGTCGGTGGTACCAACTTCGCAAAGTATTGTTTAAACAAGTCTGGGTATTCCTTGAGGGCAGAATCCGTATCTGTAAAGATAATCCCCAATTTTTGGAACTCTTCCTTCATGTTGTGGTAAACAACTTCTGATTCATACTGGGCAGAGGCACCAGCTAGATATGCACGCTCAGCTTCAGGAATCCCGATACGTTCAAAGGTTTCTTTAATCTTTTCAGGAACCTCATCCCACGAACGAGCTGGTTTATCAGATGGTTTTTGGTAGTAGATCAAGTCATCAAAATCAATCTCTGACAAGTCTGCTCCCCAAGTTTGCATAGGCATTTTTTTGAAGGTTTCATAAGACTTCAAACGGAATTCTAACATCCACTCAGGTTCTCCCTTAGCAGCTGATAGTTCACGAATGACATCTTCGTTCAATCCTTTTCCTGTCGATAGGACAGGCTCTACATCATCATGGAAACCAAATTTATATTCACCAAGATCAATTGGTTTTGGTTCTACTCTTTCTTCAGCCATAATATCCTTTCTTTCATTCTTCATTTCTACTGATTCATAAGACAAAAGAATCTTGCCTTACTGATTTTTTTGATTTTCAATTGTTTTCTTCAGGGCGTTCCAAGCTAGGGTTGCACACTTGATTCGTTGAGGGAATTTGGCAACACCTGACAAGAAAGCTGCATCGCCTAGTTGGTCTTGGCGTTCATCTTTTTGCCCTTGAACCATTTCAGAAAAAATAGTCGCAAGTTCTAAAATTTCTTGTTTAGTTTTTCCTAAAACTGCGTCCGTCATCATACTAGCAGATGCTGTAGAGATGGTGCAACCTGAGTTTATAAAAGCGATATCCTCCAAACGATCCTCTGCATCAAACTTGACAGAGAGATTGATAACATCCCCACAAGTCGGATTGTTGAGACTGATTTGTTCAGCGTCTTCCAACTTTCCTTGGTGATGTGGATTTTTCGAATGGTCCGCTACCACTGCCATATAAAGGCTATCTAGTTTAGAAAGTGCCATTGAAAAACTCCTTTGTCTTTTGTAAGGCATCTACTAGCTTGTCGCAATCTGCCTTGGTATTGTAGATATAAAAACTTGCGCGAGCTGTTGCTGGGACATCCAAATACTGAAGCAAGGGTTGCGCACAGTGGTGACCTGCACGAACAGCTACTCCTTCATAATCCAAAGCTGTCGCAAGGTCGTGAGGATGGAGATCGCCTAGATTAAAGGCAATCACACCTGAACGTTGGGCCAAGTCCTGTGAACCGTAAATGGTCAAACCTTCAATAGCCTGCAGTTTTGGAAAGACGTAAGAGATTAATTCCTGTTCATGAGCTTCAATGGCATCCATACCAATTTTTTCTAGATAATCTACTGCGCAGCAAGTCCGATAGCACCTGCCATATTGGGAGTTCCTGCCTCGAATTTCCAAGGCAACTCCTTCCAGCTAGCAGACTGCTCATAGACGAAATCAATCATTTCCCCACCAAATTCAACTGGTGACATTTGTTCTAGATACTTTTCTTTGCCATAGAGAACCCCGATACCAGTAGGACCTGCCATCTTGTGACCTGAAAAGGCAAAGAAGTCCACATCCAAGTCCTGAACATCAATCTTCATATGAGGCGTAGATTGAGCACCATCCACCACCATGATAGCTCCAACTTGATGGGCCAATTGAGTGATTTCTTTGATTGGATTGACCACACCAAGAACATTTGAGGCGTGAGCTAGGGAGACAAACTTGACTCTATCAGTCAATTTAGCTCGCAAATCATCCATATCCAGAGCTCCATCCTTGAGATAGACATAAACAAGCTCTGCCCCAGTCTTACGGCAGGCTTCCTGCCAAGGAATGATGTTGGAATGGTGTTCCATGATAGAAATCAAGACCTGGTCTCCCTCAGTCAGAATCTCCTCAGCAAAGCGTGCCACCCAGTTAAGGCTGGTTGTCGTTCCTCTGGTAAAGAGAACTTCCTTTGTCGAGCCAGCATTGATAAACTTACGAATGGTTTCACGAGCAGCTTCATAAGAAGCTGTTGCTCGCTCAGCCAAGGTATGAACACCACGGTGAACATTGGCATTGTCCTGCTCATAGTAGCGGTTGATTGTTTCCAGAACTGCTAGTGGTTTTTGTGTCGTCGCAGCATTGTCCAAATAAACCAATGGTTCATCATTAACAATCTGGTCTAAAATTGGAAAATCCTTGCGAATCACTTCTACATCTAACATAGGCTACCCCTTAGCGTTTTGACAATTTTTCTTCGATAGTTGCAATCATTTCATCACGAACTTCCTTGACTGGAATCTCAACGATAACTGAGCCAAGGAAACCACGGACAACCAAGCGTTCTGCAGTTGCCTTATCCAAACCACGGCTCATGAGGTAATACATATCCTCTGGATCTACCTGACCGATAGAAGCCGCGTGTCCTGCAGTTACGTCATTTTCATCAATCAAAAGAATTGGATTGGCATCTGAACGCGCTTGGTCTGAAAGCATGAGAACACGGCTCTCTTGTTGCGCATCTGCTCCCTTGGCCCCCTTGATAATGTGCCCGATACCGTTGAAAGTTAAAGTTGCTTTTTCAAGAATAACCCCATGTTGGAGGATATTTCCAATTGAGTTGCAACCATAGTTAGTCACTCGAGTATCAATCCCTTGTACCTGACGACCACTTGAAAGGGCTACAACCTTGAGATCTGCATGGCTACCATTTCCAATCAAGTCGCTATCAAAGTCCGCAACGACGTTTCCTTCGTTCATGACACCGATTGCCCAGTCAATGCTTGCATCGTTGCCTAATTTACCACGACGGCTAATGTAGGCAGTGACATTTTCACCTAGACGGTCGATAGCCGCAAATTTCACTTGAGCACCAGAACGCGCAATTACTTCTACTGTGATATTAGCAGTTGCTTTGGCACTTCCTTCACCACGTGACTCTAAACGTTCCAGATAACTAATCTTAGAATTTTTACCAGCGATAATCATAATATGCTTGTTAAACGGCACATCACTATCGCTGTCTTGATAGAAAATTCCTTCGATTGGTTCTTTAATCTCAACATTATCAGGAATGTAGAGAACAGCACCACTGTTGAAATAAGCTGTATGGTAGGCTGCCAACTTGTCATCGTCATACTTAACAGATGACATGAAGAATTCTTTGATCAGCTCTGGAATTTCTTCTAAAGCTGAGTGGAAGTCTGTAAAGACGACACCCTGTTCAGCTAACTCAACTGGAGTTTGCTCAAAAACAGTTTGAGTTCCTACTTGCACCAACTTCAAGTGATTATCTAGAGCTGTGAAATCTGGAACATTTGCTGATGGCTCACTTTCTGTAATCGTTCCATCACCCAGATTCCAACGGTGGAATTTGACACGCTCAATAACTGGTAATTCTAAACTCTCAATCTTATCAAAAGCTTTTTGACGGAGGTCAGCCAACCAGCTTGGTTCAGCGTGCATTTCTGAAAAAAGTTTAATATTTTCTTTAGTCATTTACTTCTCCTAAAGATACGAGGGAATTACAATTCTTCCTTGTAGTCGTAGCCAAGTTCTTCAGCTAGTTTTGCGTATCCTTCACGTTCCAAACGCGCAGCCAATTCTGGACCACCCGAAAGGACAACACGACCTTCCATCATGACGTGTACCACATCAGGTGTGATGTAGTTCAAAAGACGTTGGTAGTGAGTGATAATCATAGCACCAAAGCCTTCACCACGCATGGCATTCACACCTTTAGACACCACTTTAAGGGCGTCAATATCAAGACCTGAGTCAATCTCATCCAAAAGGGCAAAAGTTGGTTCCAACATCAAGAGTTGAAGAATTTCATTACGTTTTTTCTCACCACCAGAGAAACCTTCATTGAGGTAACGCTCAGCCATTTCTTCTTTCATGTTGAGCAATTCCATTTTCTCATCCAGTTTAGTAATGAACTCACGAACTGAAATCTTCTCATCGTCTTCTTTACCAGCATTCATGGCTGCACGAAGAAATTCAGCGTTAGTAATTCCAGGAATTTCTGATGGGTATTGCATAGCAAGGAAAAGTCCCATTCGCGCACGCTCATCTACTTCCAACTCAAGAATATTAACACCGTCAAACAAGACTTCACCCTTTGTTACTTCATAGTTCGGGTTTCCCATGATAGCGGCAGAAAGAGTTGATTTACCAGTACCATTTGGTCCCATGATAGCGGCAATTTCTCCTGTTTTCAGGGTCAGGTTAACCCCTTTTAAAATTTCTTTTCCTTCAATCTCAACGTGAAGATCTTTGATCTCTAATACTGACATGATAGTTCCTTTCTTTTTCAAAGCCTTTACAGTTCTTACTGGAAACATACTTGATTTCCCTAGCAAATACGGTAAAAGGTCAATAAATATACTTTTATAGTATAACAAAAAAAAGCCTAAAAGGCTTTGATTTTGTCTAGAAGCTGAGGACTAGTCTTTTCCTTTCAAGTGCTGGTCAATGACATCTACAATCTTGCCCATCAAGTAACTGACTCGGAAATTTCTAAAAAGCAAAATGGCCCAAAAGGCTGCCATAATATAGCGACCAGTCATCCAGGCTTCATTGAAAAAATAGGTCTCAGCAGCTGTAAACAGCGCGATGATAATAAATTGTTGTCTATTCATAAACTTATTGTATCATGAAATCTTTCTTTAGTCTTCCTCTACCTTCATTTTATCAGCCAAAAATTCAAATCCTTCTGGAATCAGGCTTTCTTCTGCTTCTTTTTCAGTTTGGGAAGATTTGGCTTTGGCTGAAAAGGCTGCGCGAACTTCTTTCCATTCCTCCATGGAAATGGCTAAAATCTCAGGTGAAAAACCTGCTGCCTGACTGAGGATATTGCCAAACATGGTGTTGAGATTGTCTCGTTTCATGGTTTGACCAGCATTGAAGTTAGACTCAAAAGCAAGAATAGCATGGTGTTCATTGGCCGCAACCGGTTGAGAACCAACTAGCAAAGCCTTATCAGGCCCACCTAGACTTTCAATCACCTCTCCCCAGGCATTCTGTAAGCGAATCAGATTTTGACGTGCTAAATCAGGATTTTCGACGGCCTCTTGTAGGATAGATTGAACTTTATTACGATCCACACGATAGACTGTTTTGCCTGCTGTTGGACGACTAGGAGCTGGATTTGTTGGCTTAGCTACAGTTCCTACATTTGCTAGTTCTTGCTTAAGACGCGCAACTTCCTGTCTCAACGCAGCAATTTCATGTTCAACTGCCCCAGAAAGAGCTGGTTCAGGCTTAATCTCTGCCAAGCGGATAGTCATCATCTCAGCATAAATCTTGGGCTGCAAACTAGACTTAATATCTGCTAAACTAACTGTCGCCAAGCGAATCATTTCAAACAAATTTTCTTGAGGAAGAGCTAAATTCTCAACAAAGACTGGACTATGATGAGTATTTTCTCCACCTGTTTGAACAATTAATAAATCCCTTAAATAGTGCAAAAGGTCGGTCACAAAACGAGTCATGCTCTTACCATTGTCAAAGAGAAGATTTAAACACGCTAGGGACTTTGGAACATCCTGTTGAGACAAGGCAGACACATAATCATCCAAGGCTGATAGACTAATGGTACCAGTAATTTCTTCAGAGATGGCAGTCGTCAACTCGTTTCCCTGTGTCAAACTCAGGGCTTGATCCAAAATAGACAAGGCATCTCGCATTCCACCTTCAGCCCGTCTGGCAATGATTTCCACAGCCTCTGGTTCAGAACTGATATTTTCTTTTTCTAAGATATAGCGGATATGTTCCTTAATATCCTGTGTCTTAATCGATTTAAATTCAAAACGTTGCACACGGGATAGAATAGTGGCAGGAATCTTGTGTAATTCAGTAGTGGCCAAAATAAAGACTACATTCTGTGTTGGCTCTTCCAGCGTTTTTAGGAGGGCATTAAAAGCCCCTGTAGACAGCATGTGAACCTCATCTATGATATAGACCTTATAGCGGGCAAGACTAGGCGCATAGGTAGATTTATCACGAATTTCACGGATTTCATCCACCCCGTTATTAGAGGCAGCATCCATTTCAATGACATCTTCTAAACTACCATCTGTCACTGCTTGACAAATATAGCAGTTATTACAAGGTTCACCACCCACTTGATTTGGACAGTTCATAGCTTTGGCAAAAATCTTGGCTACACTGGTTTTTCCCGTTCCACGTGGACCAGAAAAAAGATAGGCATGACTTATTTTCTCTTGCTCCACCGCTTGTTTAAGAGTCTTAGCCACAACTTCTTGACCAACCAATTGGGAGAAGTTTTGACTTCTATATTTTCGATAAAGTGCTTGATACATTAGGCTTTCTCCCCAAACATTGTAAAGTCCCATTCTGTCTTTTCAAGCAAAATAGCGACAAATTGTTCCAAATAATCTCGATCCATAGCATCATAATCATCAAACTCTGAAGAATCAAGATCCAGAACTCCAAGTAATTGACCATTCTTAACCATTGGAACAACAATTTCACTTTAGCTCGACTATCACAAGAAATATAGTTGGGATAAGTTGTTACATCTCCAACAATAACAGTCTCCTGAAAATGAGCTGCCTCCCCACAAACACCTTTTCCCAGCGCAATACGGATACAGGAAACACCGCCTTGGAAAGGACCTAAAACCAATTCCTTTCCATCGAACAGATAAAAGCCTGCAAATACGGTATTAGGGAAGCGTGATTTTAGAAGAGCGCTGGCATTGGAAAGATTAGCCAAAACATTGGTTTCACCATCCAATAAAAAAGAGAGCTCTTCATTTAACATTTGATAACGTGATTGTTTTTCTGATTTTAACATAGGACTATTATATCAAAAAAGGCTTACAGACAAAAGAAAAATCCCTTGTTTAGTAAACAAAGGATTTTGTGAATTTTCAATTTGATTAAAGTTCGATATCACCGAACAAGTCAGCCATTGAGAATCCTGTTTGTGTTTCTGGAAGTTCGAAATCACGTTTTTCTTGACGTTTTGGACGACGTGGACGAGCAGCACGTTTTTCTTCTTTTTGTCCTTCTTCTTGAGCTGGACGCTCTTCAAGAGCTTTGATAGAAAGTGATACGCGCTCTGCATCTGCGTTAACTTCAAGAACTTTAACTTGAACTTCTTGACCAACTTTAAGAGCTTCTTTTGGATTTTCAATACGTTTGTGTGAAATTTGTGATACGTGAACAAGTCCATCGATACCTGGCAATACTTCAACAAATGCACCGAAGTCAGTCAAACGTTTAACTGTTCCTTCTACTACATCACCTTTAGCCAATTTTTGCTCAACGCCATCCCATGGTCCAGGTGTTGTTGCTTTAAGTGAAAGTGATACACGTCCTTCTTCTTCGTTAAGATCAAGGATTTTCACTTCAATTTCTTCACCAACAGTTACAACTGATTTTGGTGATACGTTACGTTCATGTGACAATTCAGTCAAGTGAACCAATCCGTCAACACCACCAAGGTCGATGAAAGCACCGAAGCTTGTGATACGTGCAACTTTACCAGTTACAACATCACCAACAGCCAATTTACCGAATACTTCAGCGCGAGCTGCTGCTGTAGCTGCTTCAACAACTTCACGACGTGAAAGGATGAAGCGGTTTTCTTTAGCGTCAACTTCTTTGATTTTAGCGTCAAATTCTTGACCTACAAAACGCTCAGTGTTACGTACGAAACGAGTATCCAACATTGAAGCTGGGATAAATCCACGAACCCCTTCAAATTCTACTGAAAGTCCACCTTTAACGGCACGAGTTCCTTTAACAGTAACAACTTCTTCTTCGCGACCAACAAGTTTGTCCCATGCTTTGCGAGCTTCAAGGCGTTTTTAGATACAAGGTATGTAACTGTATCAGTATCTTTACCAACTACTTGACGAAGTACAAGAACATCCAATACTTCTCCTACTTTCACAAAGTCATTGATATCTGCATCGCGATCGTTTGTCAATTCGCGAAGAGTCAAGACACCTTCAACACCAGTCCCAGAGATTGCAACGTTAGCTTGAGTCGCATCAACTGTCAATACTTCAGCACTAACAACATCACCAGGCTCAACTTGGCTAACGCTATTTAGCAAATCTTCAAATTCGTTCATCTAAAAAATCCTCCAACAATCAAGTTTTTCTTAAACTTGACATACTTATAATTTTTTTCCTAAGCACCCGCAAGGACATGTTCATATCGTTCACGTCTTTCAATTATAAAAATAAAATACCCTAAGATATTTTGCTTTTTATCTTGATCATTACCTAAGAACTGGGGTAGCTGGATTCGAACCAACGCATGAGGGAGTCAAAGTCCCTTGCCTTACCGCTTGGCTATACCCCATTGATAAAATGGAGAGAGAGGGATTCGAACCCCCGAACCCGAAGGAGCGGATTTACAGTCCGCCGCGTTTAGCCTCTTCGCTATCTCTCCGATATTTAACGAAAACTATTATATCATGAAATTTTCAATAAAACAAGACTTATTTTGCTAAATTATAGTTTTCAATTAAAATTTCCACAGCTTTTTCCAATTTTTTATAAAAACTATCGACATTCCCATTCTTTATGATGGCAAATTGTCCATCTAATTCGGCAATTTCTCCGATAACTTTTTTACCAATGGTCAACGTATAACCTTCAAAACTGTCTTTTCCTACATTAACCTTGGCATCTGCTACTTGAATTTCAATTTTTTTATCTTTCTTACTCATTTCATACCTCTCTTCACTTTTTCTATTTTACAAGAAAATCCAAAAACTAGCAAGAAAAAACTCTACATCAGGCTTGTCTGATATAGAGTTTTCCGCTTTATTTAATATGCTTTTCTAGTTCTTTTTGGTACTTACCATTTGATTCCAATTTTTCTTTTTGCCATTTTTTCAGTGCTTCTTCATATTCTTTTGTTGTAACAATATCTTTTTGCAATTTCATTCCTTTAAAGATATATGGGTCACCTTTAATACCAACTTGTGAGTATGGTTTTGAGAATGGCACGACATTACTTACAACTGGAGAACCACCAGATGAGGCTGTAGGCATCAATAATGAACTATCTGTCAACCAAGCTTGAGCCTTGGCATATTTTTCATAGCGTTCTTCAAGATTCGTAGTTTCTGAATCGGCATCATCCAATAATTTCTTATACTGGTCCAAACCAAGTTTCGCTACAACATCCTTATCTTTCCCTTTAGTAATACCAAGGTGTTTCATAGCAGAACCTGATTTAGGATCCATGATATTTAAGTAAGATGCTGGGTCTTGATAGCTTGGAGCCCATCCTGTACTGTTCAAATCATAATCTTTTTGAGAAGGAACACGCGCTTGAGAAGTGATTGTTTCCTTTTCATTATCTGTCATTTGAAGAACGTCGATGACAACATTTTCAGCACCAAGAGTTGATTCGATAGACTGTTTGAAAGAGTTGCTTTGTTGAACAGCGATGGTATCTGTTTGTTCAACTGGGACATCCAAGTGAATTGGGAATGTTACCCCTTTAGATTCCAAGTCTTTCTTAGCTTTTTTTCGAATGCAGCTTTTAGCCTTGTCAGGGTTGTAGATAGAATCCTTACCGTCAACTAGCTCAACACCTTTCCACTGGTCACCATAGTTCACCAACTCTGCTTGAGCGATTTGACCAAAGTTTTTACCACCTGCTTGTACAAAGTTATCTGGAACGAGACTGTTACGAATAATCTTGTCCGCACCGTCTTCACCATTTAGCTGGGCAGCATAAGAATGGCGGTTGAAGGCAAAGTTGATAGCCTGACGGAAGTCCTTATTAAGCATAGCTTCTTTTGTAGAAGTCTTTTGCTCTTCACTTGTTTTCGCAGTTTTATTATATGACTGACGATTTACGTTAAAGGTGAAGTAATAACTACTTGAATCCTGTGGGCTATAAGTGATTTTATCTCCGTATTGTTCCAAAGTAGAAGCAAAGTTTGAGCTACTTGGGAAGAGACGGGCTGTCGTATAGGCACCTGAAGAGAAGCTACGAATCAACGATTCCTGATCAGAACCATCGTAGTAAGTCAATTTAATCTTCTCGATTTTTACCTTTTCTTTATCCCAGTAATTTGGATTTTTCTCATATTCGATCAACGATTTAGAAGTCAAGGTCTTCAAGATATAAGGTCCATTGTAGAGAATTCCTGCTGGAGTAACTGCTCCATAATCTTTACCTGATGCCTTCAAAAACTCTTCATTTACAGGCAACATCGTTGCTGTGGTGACTTTAGAGTTCCAGAAACTTTCTGGTTTGTTTAGGGTATATTCAACTGTGTAATCGTCCAAGGCCTTGACACCAACTGTAGAGAAATCATTGGTCTCACCAGTCATGTAGGCATCCAAGCCCTTGATTGAATTTTGGATGAGAGAGACACCGTCTGACTTACCGTCAGCTACGTGTTTAGTCCTGTTACAAAGTCATGGGCTGTTACTTCTGCATATTCTTCACCTTCAGAAGTGTACCATTTAACTCCTTTACGAAGTTTATAGGTATAAGTCAAACCATCTTTTGAGACAGACCAATCTTCAGCCAAGGAAGGAATAACATTTCCGTATTGGTCGTTTTCCATCAAGCCATCAACCACGTTCCCGATGACATCTGTTGTCGATGTACGAGTCGCTATACTATAGTCCAAAGATGCTGGATCTACTGCATAGACATATGAAAATGTTGTCGGTGCATCTGCTTCTTTATCAGCTTTTCCACAAGCCGCTAATAGAGCTGTTGTGCTCAGGACCACTCCTGCTGTTAAGAGCCACTTTTTAGATTTCATAAAAAATCTCCTTTAGTTAATTTTAATCTACTTTTACAATCCAACCTTCTGGCGCTTCAATATCGCCAAACTGAATTCCTGTCAACTCATCATAGAGTTTGCGAGTCACAGGACCTACTTCTGTTTCACTATAGAAAACATGGAAATCATCACCGTGCTGAATTCCACCAATTGGAGAAATAACTGCTGCTGTACCACAGGCACCTGCTTCTACAAAACGGTCAAGCTTATCAATTGGTACATCTCCTTCAACCGGAATCAAACCCAAGCGATGTTCTGCCAAGTAAAGCAAAGAGTACTTGGTAATAGATGGCAAGATAGATGGACTCAATGGTGTTACAAATTCATTATCAGCTGTAATTCCAAAGAAGTTAGCTGAACCGACTTCTTCAATCTTTGTATGAGTTGATGGGTCTAGATAGATAACATCTGAGAAATGACGTGACTTGGCCAATTTCCCTGGCAAGAGACTTGCAGCATAGTTCCCACCAACTTTAGCTGCACCTGTACCATTTGGAGCCGCACGATCGTATTCATCCTGAATCAAGAAGTTGGTTGGAACCAATCCACCCTTAAAGTAATTTCCAACTGGCATAGCAAAGATGGTGAAAATATACTCTTCTGCTGGTTTAACCCCAATAATATCTCCGACACCAATCAAAAGAGGGCGAAGATATAAGGTTCCACCTGTTCCATATGGTGGTACGTATTCTTCATTGGCGCGGACAACTGCCTTACAAGCTTCTACAAACATGTCTGTCGGAACTTGTGGCATCAAGAGACGATCACAAGTACGTTGCAGACGTTTAGCATTTCGTCAGGACGGAACAGTTGAATACTGCCATCCTTAGTACGATAAGCTTTCAAACCTTCAAATGCTTGTTGACCATAGTGAAGACTTGGAGAAGACTCTGAAATATGCAAGGTTGCATCTTCTGTAAGTTCTCCTTGATTCCATTGTCCATTTTTAAAATGAGCAATATAGCGATAAGGCAATTTCATATAGGAAAAACCGAGATTTTCCCAATCAATCGTTACTGTCATATTCCACTCCTTATTCTAAAAACCTATTTCTTTTATTCTACACTTTTTTTCTAAAATAGCAAGTATATTTTGTAATTTTCAGAAAATTTCTTCAATAAAAAGAACCAGCTCTTAGAACTGATTCTTCATTTCACTTATTTGGCTTCTGTAAATACTTCCTTAAGATAAGCGTCAAAAACTTCTTCATCTGAAGTCGTATCAGAAATGAAGCTTCCGTTGCTAGTGCGTTCTGACAAGTTCAAGTCTTGCAATCGGCTTTCATAGATTGTTCCTTTGTTGGATTGAACAAGCAGAGTTTGGTCGTTCTCTTCCACTTCTGTACTGAAGAGATCACCAACGAAGCCTTGTTCTGCAACTGATCCTGCTAAGAAGACACGATGCGGTTTGTTTCAACTCACGCAAGACTTGTAGTCCTCGTTTGGCACGGCTAGTTGCTGAAATTTCGTCAATAGAAACACGTTTCAAACTTCCACGCTGAGTCAAGAGGTAGAAGGATGAAGTGTTACAGATAAAGGCCGATTGGAGGACGTCATCTTCTTTCAGATTCATAGCCTTGACCCCTGCCGCCTTGGCACCGACAACCGGAACCTCTTCAATATTAAAACGCAGGGCATAACCATTTTGGCTAATCAAGAGAACATCATCCAGTTTAATTGGAGCCACTGCTACAATCTGGTCTGTCTCGTCTTTGAGCTTAGCATACTTGACAGACTTAGATTTATAGGTCCGCCATGGAGTGAATTCTTTGCGTTCTACCCGTTTAATTTGACCGAGACGAGTTGCAGTAAAGTAGGTTGTCGCATCATCAAACTGATCCACTACTTCTACATAGAGGATTTCTTCGTTAGTTTCAAAGTTTGTGATGGTTTGGCTCAGATGCTCTCCGATGTCCTTCCAGCGAATGTCTGCCAATTCATGGACTGGTCGATAAATGACATTTCCAAGAGTCGTGAACATCAAGAGATGCTGGGTTGTCCTGGCAGCTTGAACAAAGATGAGACGGTCATCATCACGTTTGCCAATTTCCTCTAGCGTTGAAGCAGCAAAGGAACGTGGGCTGGTACGCTTGATGTAACCTGCCTTGGTCACGCTGACGTAGGTATCTTCCTCGGCGATCAGACTAGCTGTATCAATCTCAATTACTTTCGCAGTGTCTTCTAAAGAACTCAAACGAGGAGTGGCAAATTTCTTCTTAACCTCACGAAGTTCTTTCTTCATGAGATTGTACATAGTACGTTCATCCCCGATAATAGCCGCCAGCATGGCAATCTTTTCACGAAGTTCTGCTTCTTCTTCCTGCAAGACAACCACATCGGTATTGGTCAAACGGTACAGTTGCAAGGTTACGATAGCCTCAGCCTGTTCTTCCGTAAAATCATAGCTTACCTTAAGATTTTCCTTAGCGTCCGCCTTATTCTCAGAAGCACGGATAAGCGCAATGACTTCGTCCAAGATTGAAATCACTCGAATCAAACCTTCGACGATATGGAGACGTTTCTCAGCCTTTTCCTTGTCAAAGCGTGAACGCGCTAAAATCACTTCACGACGGTGGGCGATGTAGCTAGACAGGATTGGAACAATCCCAACCTGACGAGGCGTGAAATTGTCAATTGCCACCATGTTAAAATTGTAATTGATTTGTAGGTCGGTGTATTTAAATAGGTAGTTGAGAACAAGCTCCGTATTAGCGTCTTTCTTGAGTTCAATCGCGATACGAAGACCGTCACGGTCAGACTCATCGCGAACCTCAGCAATACCTGCCACCTTATTATTGACACGAACATCATCAATCTTCTTGACTAGATTGGCCTTGTTGATTTCATAAGGAATCTCAGTAATAACGATTTGCTCCTTACCACCTTTTAGCTTTTCAATCTCAGTCTTGGAACGAACAACCACGCGCCCTTTCCCAGTTTCATAGGCCTTCTTAATTTCATCACGACCCTGAATAATCCCTCCAGTAGGGAAGTCTGGTCCAGGCAAGAATTCCATGAGTTTTTCAACTTTGGCCGTTGGATGGTCAATCATGTAAACCGCCGCATCAATGACCTCAGCCAAATTATGGGGAGGAATGTCTGTGGCATATCCAGCCGAAATACCAGTCGAACCATTGACCAAAAGATTTGGAAAGGCTGCTGGCAAGACTGTCGGCTCTTTCTCCGTATCATCAAAGTTCCAAGCAAAAGGAACTGTCTTTTTATCGATATCCTGAAGAAGATAGCCTGCAATCTCAGACAAACGCGCCTCAGTATAACGCATAGCCGCAGGCGGATCTCCGTCCATAGAACCGTTATTACCGTGCATTTCGACTAGAATCTCACGATTTTTCCAGTCCTGTGACATACGAACCATGGCATCATAGATAGAAGAATCCCCGTGTGGGTGGAAATTCCCCATGATATTTCCGACAGACTTAGCAGACTTACGGTAGCTCTTGTCAAAGGTATTGCCATCCTTATTCATCGAATAAAGAATACGTCGCTGAACCGGCTTCAAGCCATCACGAATATCTGGCAAAGCCCGGTCTTGAATAATGTACTTGGAGTAGCGACCAAAGCGCTCTCCCATGATGTCCTCTAGGGACATGTTTTGAATGTTAGACATATAGGACACAGAGCCCGTAAAATACCAAGTGAAAATAGAAAATTCTTTAAGTAAGCAAGCTCACAAGAGAATTTATCTTTTTCACCTAGCATTTAGGGCGTATTCAACTCCTTTCAAAGAATGTAGAGTAGTTTTTATACAGTGAAGAGTATTTTACGGGAATTAGTCCCATGTTCAGTTACCGTAAGAAACCAAACAATCCTTTCTGTAGTTTAATCTTTTAAATTAGTCAACAATTAAGAAGTCTCTCCTCAGCGTATTGAATCATCTTCTCAGCTACTTCTTTATCGTAGTCAAAATCCATCTTTTGAGAAAGGGACTGAGCCTCTTGGTGGAAAAGTTGCATCGTATCAAACAAAGACTGAGTGATTTTGTCACTATTTGAGAAATCAAGTAGACTTGAGAATTCCTTTCCTTTCTCAGTAGGTAAATAGTTAAAAAGATACTTATGATTCTTGCCTATGTCGACCACTCCCCTATTACTTGCAACCTGCCAAGCTAAGACTTTTAACAACTCTTGCTGACAAATACCATAGAGATGGTCAGTGGCATAGATGACTTGCTTACGACAGATTCCTTTGACCACGTAGGCTGACACCCACCAAATTCATTGCAGACTTTTTCAAACTCTATCGCACTAGCTGGGCTTGTCCAGTAACGCTCTAGATTTTGAGAATAGGGTTCAAATAAATGTTCTGGATCTTCTAAAACAGTGAATCCTGCCTCACTATCCACCCACTCTTTGATGTGCTCTTTTGGGCAAAGAGTCAAATCAATGCGGTTACCATCCTCAAAGAGCATGAGAAATAGACGGCGATGTCCCAAGCTAACCTCTTGCTTGATAATACGTTTACCAAACTGATTCAACCAAGAAAGGTCACTCGTCAGATTATCTAAGTCGTCCACAACAAAAACTACATCATAGTCTTGAAATTCATCTTTTGGTGCTTTTGTATCAGTTCGTGAACCAGACATAGCGACAGCCTCGACTTGTAAAGTTTGGGCAGTCTGTAAAATCACATCGAGCATTTCTGTTTCTGTTCTCATGTTGATACCCATTGATTAAAAACTGACTTAAAATGCTGTTGTCTCTTCCAGCGTAAACTTGACATTGTCTTCAATCCACTTACGTCGTGGTTCGACCTTATCTCCCATGAGGACATTGACGCGACGTTCGGCGCGAGCCAGATCTTCAATGGTGACACGGATAAGAGTACGTGTTTCTGGGTTCATGGTTGTTTCCCAGAGCTGGTCCGCATTCATCTCACCAAGACCTTTATAGCGTTGGAGGGTAGCGCCTTTACCGAACTGCTTGCGGAGTTCTTCTAACTCGCCATCTGTCCAAGCATAGGCCACTTCTTCTTTCTTGCCTTTACCTTTGGACATCTTGTAAAGAGGCGGAAGGGCAATATAGACATGTCCCGCCTCGACAAGAGGACGCATATAGCGGTAAAAGAAGGTTAAGAGAAGTGTTTGAATGTGGGCACCGTCGGTATCCGCGTCGGTCATGATAATGATCTTGTCATAGTTGGCATCTTCAATGGAGAAGTCTGCTCCAACACCCGCACCAATGGTATAAATCATGGTATTGATTTCTTCATTTTTGAGGATATCCGCCATCTTGGCTTTAGCTGTATTGATAACCTTACCACGAAGAGGCAAGATTGCCTGGAACTTGCGGTCACGGCCTTGTTTGGCAGAACCTCCGGCAGAATCCCCCTCGACTAGATAGAGTTCATTCTTAGCTGGATTTTTAGACTGGGCTGGGGTCAATTTCCCAGACAGCAAGCCCTTGTCTTTTTTATTTTTCTTACCATTTCGGCTCTCATCACGCGCCTTACGTGCCGCTTCACGAGCATCACGCGCCTTGATAGCCTTGCGGATGAGGTTAGAAGCCAATTCCCCATTTTCCATAAGGAAAAAGGTCAACTTATCAGCCACAATGCCATCCACAACGGGACGAGCAAGAGGGCTTCCTAGCTTATCCTTGGTCTGACCTTCAAACTGCAAATGTTCTTCAGGAACAAGGATAGAAAGAACAGCCGCTAGCCCCTCACGATAGTCTGACCCTTCAAGGTTTTTATCTTTTTCCTTGAGAAGCCCCGTCTTACGCGCATAGTCATTCATAACCTTGGTAATAGCGGACTTGAGTCCTGTCTCATGCGTTCCACCATCCTTGGTACGAACGTTATTAACAAAGGACAAAATATTATCTGAAATCCATCATTATACTGGAGGGCCACTTCCACTTGGAAACCATTGTCTTCCCCTTCAAAGTAAAGAACTGGCGTTAAGGTCTCCTTGTCTTCGTTCAGATAAGAAACAAAGTCCTGCACCCCATTTTCATAGTGGAACTCAATCGCTTCATCTGTTCGCTTGTCCGTTAAAGACAAGGTCACATTTTTCAAGAGAAAGGCTGACTCATTGAGGCGTTCTGAAATGGTATTGTACTTGAAGTCTGTCGTAGAGAAGATAGTCGTATCAGGCATAAACGTAACCTTGGTACCTGTTTTAGACTTGGGCGCTGTACCGATTTTCTTCAGAGTCGTGACAGGTTTTCCACCATTTTCAAAACGTTGCTTATAGATTGACCCATCACGGGTAATTTCAACTTCCAGCCAACTTGAAAGAGCGTTAACAACGGAAGAACCCACCCCGTGGAGTCCACCTGATGTCTTATAACCACCTTGACCGAATTTCCCTCCGGCGTGAAGGATGGTAAAGATAACCTCAACAGTTGGGATTCCCATTGCGTGCATACCTGTCGGCATCCCACGTCCGTGGTCTTGAACCGTTAAACTGCCATCTTTATTGATGGTCACATCAATACGGTCACCAAATCCAGACAAGGCCTCATCGACAGCATTATCGACGATTTCCCAGACTAGGTGGTGGAGACCAGCACCATCGGTCGATCCGATATACATCCCTGGACGTTTTCGAACCGCATCCAACCCTTCTAGCACCTGAATGGCATCATCATTATAATTGTTAATATTGATTTCCTTTTTTGACACAAGGAACCTCCTATTCGTTCATCTTTACTATTCTACAGGTTTTCTAAGGATTTTGCAAAATTTTTCTTTCTCCGCTGTAACAATTTCAGAAGAGATTCTCTGCCTTTCTTCTCCATTTCATGATATAATAGGATTATGGTTACAATAGTTTTATTAATCCTAGCTTATCTGCTGGGTTCGATTCCGTCTGGTCTCTGGATTGGACAAGTATTCTTTCAAATCAATCTGCGCGAGCATGGTTCTGGAAATACTGGAACAACCAATACTTTCCGAATTTTAGGTAAGAAAGCTGGTATAACGACCTTTGTGATTGACTTTTTCAAAGGAACCCTAGCAACGCTTCTTCCAATTATTTTTCATCTGCAAGGCGTTTCGCCTCTCATCTTTGGACTTTTGGCTGTTATTGGCCATACCTTCCCTATCTTTGCAGGATTTAAGGGAGGCAAGGCTGTCGCAACCAGTGCTGGAGTGGTTTTCGGATTTGCACCTGTCTTCTGTCTCTATCTAGCAGTTGTTTTCTTTGGAACCCTCTATCTTGGTAGTATGATTTCACTGTCTAGTGTAACAGCATCTATCGCGGCTGTCATTGGAGTTCTACTCTTTCCACTTTTGGGTTTTATCCTGAGTCACTATGACCCTCTCTTCATCGCTATTATCCTAGCACTTGCTAGCTTGATTATCATTCGACATAAGGATAATATCACGCGTATAAAAAATAAAACTGAAAATTTGGTCCCTTGGGGATTGAACCTAACCCATCAACATCCTAAAAAATAAAACGTCAGTACAGTATGTACTGACGTTTTTTTGTATGCTTATTTTGATTTGATGTAGTTAATACCATCTGCCTTTGGTGCAACTGCTTTTCCAAAGAAGGCTGCCAAGACAAGAATGGTCAAAATATAAGGTGCGATTTGAAGATAAACTGTTGGCACACCTTGTAGGAACGGCAATTGAGATCCGATAACAGCCAAACTTTGTGAAAGTCCAAAGAAAAGACTAGAAAGCATGGCCCCGATTGGATTCCATTTCCCAAAAATCATCGCAGCAAGAGCGATAAATCCAGGTCCAACAATAGTTGTCACTGAGAAGTTAACTGAGATGGATTGAGCATAAATCGCTCCGCCAATTCCACCTAGGAAACCTGAAATGATAACTCCTAAGTATCTCATCTTGTAGACGTTGATTCCCAAGGTATCCGCTGCTTGTGGGTGTTCACCGACAGAGCGGAGGCGAAGACCAAATCGAGTCTTGAAGAGTATAAACCAAGCAAGGAAGGAGAAGGCAATCGCTAGATAACCAAGTAGACTAGTTGACTTGAAGAAGATATCACCAATCACTGGGATATTCGCCAAGACTGGGAAATCAAAGCGTCCAAAGTCTGAGTTAGGTTGTCAGTTTGTCCTTTGTTATAAAGAACTTTAACTAAAAAAACAGCCAAGGCAGGCGCCATCAAGTTCAATACCGTACCGCTGACAACATGGTCTGCACGGAAATGAACCGTTGCTGCTGCGTGGATGATAGAGAAGAGACCACCAACCAATCCTGCAACTAGCAAAGATAGCCATGGAGTTGCTGCTCCAAATTGTTCTGCAAATTCAAGGTTAAAGACAACTCCAGAAAAGGCACCCATAACCATAATTCCTTCAAGGCCGACGTTTACCACACCACCACGTTCAGAGAAAACACCACCGATACTTGTAAAGATGAGGGGTGCTGAGTAAATCAGCATAGAAGACACCAAGAGGGTGAGCAAGGTTGTAATAGACATCTTTACTTACCTCCTTTAACTTGTTTTTTCGGTTTGACAAAGCGTTCGATAAGGTAATGAACACTGACAAAGAAGATAATAGACGCTGTTACAATGCTGACAAGCTCAGACGGTACCTGCGCCGCATTCATACCAGGGGCTCCAACTTGGAGAACACCAAATAGGAAAGCTGCAAAGAGAATACCAATTGGTGAGTTGGCTGCAAGCAGACTAACCGCCATTCCGTTAAATCCGACAGCTAAGGATGCCCCCTGAACATAGACGTTCTGGAAGGTTCCTAGTCCTTCAACAGCTCCACCAAGACCTGCCAAAGCACCTGAAATAATCATTGAGAGGATAATCGTTCTTTTTGCAGAAATACCAGCATACTCTGAAGCATGTGGATTAAGACCAACCGCACGGATTTCAAAACCAAGAGTTGTTTTCTTGAGCATGAACCAAATGACTGCAACGGCAATGATGGCAAAGAAAATACCAATATTCATCCGCGAATTACCAGTCAACTCAGACAACCAAGGTGTCTGATAGGTTGCATTAGCCCCAACACGAATGGTCGAATCTGTACTTTGCATGAAGTCTTTAGGAAAGGCATGGATAAAGGCATTTCCTACATACAAGACAATGTAGTTCATCATGATGGTTACGATAACCTCTGATGTCCCAAGATAGGCTCTAAGAATACCCGGAATCGCGCCGACAATCCCACCAGCAATCAAGGCAATCACGATAGTCGCTAAAATCATCAAGGGACGCGGCATATCTGGATGAGATAAGGCAAACCAACCACTGAGAATCCAGCCTGCCAAAGCCTGACCAGGAAGTCCGACGTTAAAGAAACCAGCACGACTGGCAACAGCAAAACCAAGACCAATCAAGATTAGAGGTCCCATAGCACGGAAGATTTCACCAATCCCACGCAGACTACCAAAGGCTGTATAGAACAATTCTTCGTAGCCCCAAATAGCATCATAACCGAAGATCCACATGACAATGGCTCCAAGTAAAATTCCTAGGAAGACAGAAATCAAGGGAACCGAAATTTGTTGTAATTTTAGACATCACTCTTCTCCTTTCCCAAGTTTCCACCAGCCATCAAGACACCAAGTTCTTGTTTATTGGTTGTTTCTGGTGATACAATACCTTGAATCTTACCATCGTGGATAACGGCAATACGGTCTGAGACGTTTAAAATCTCATCCAATTCAAAGCTGACAACAAGGACAGCCTTGCCATTATCACGCTCTTCAATCAAGCGCTTGTGGATATACTCAATGGCACCGACATCCAAACCACGAGTTGGCTGGCTGACGATAAGGAGATCAGGATCACGATCAATTTCACGAGCAATAATTGCTTTTTGTTGATTTCCTCCTGAGAGTGCAGCTGCAGGCACAAATTCACTGGCAGCACGAACATCAAATTCTTCCATTAGCTTTTTAGCATAAGAAGTAATATTTGAATAGTTCAAAATTCCATTTTTACTATGTGGTTCTTTATAGTAGGTTTGAAGGGCAATATTTTCAGATATCATCATTTCCAAAATCAAGCCATCACGGTGACGGTCTTCTGGAACGTGCCCAACACTTAGTTCTGTAATCTGCCGTGGGTGTAAGCCTACAATTGAATCTCCTTTTAGCTCAATGCTACCAGATTCAACCTTGCGAAGACCTGTAATGGCTTGAATCAGTTCAGACTGACCATTCCCATCAATCCCCGCAATACCAACAATCTCTCCAGCACGAACATCCAAGGACAGATTTTTAACAGCTGGAACACCACGGTTTTCATTGACCACCAAATCTTTGATAGACAAGATCACTTCTTTTGGTTGAGAGGTTTGCTTCTCTGTTTTAAAGGAAACAGAACGTCCTACCATCATTTCCGCCAAATCAGCATTGGTAGCTCCTGCAATTTCGACAGTTTCAATTGATTTCCCACGACGGATAACTGTAACGCGGTCAGAAACTGCTCGAATCTCGTCCAACTTGTGGGTGATCAAGATAATTGATTTTCCTTCTTTGACAAGATTTTTCAAAATAGCCATCAACTCATCAATTTCTGATGGAGTCAAAACAGCCGTTGGTTCGTCAAAGATAAGGATATCAGCCCCCCGATAAAGGGTTTTTAAAATTTCTACACGTTGTTGGGCTCCAACTGAGATGTCTGCTACCTTGGCAGAAGGGTCAACAGCTAAGCCATAACGTTCAGAAAGAGCCTTGATTTCTTTGCTAGCTCCAGCGATATCTAGCACACCATTTTTAGTCAATTCACTACCTAAAATGATGTTTTCAGCCACTGTGAAGGCTTCTACCAACATAAAGTGCTGGTGGACCATTCCGATTCCCAAGCTAGCTGCTTTAGATGGTGAATCGAGATTGACAACTTGACCGTTGACCACAATTTCACCACTGGTTGGTTCAAGAAGCCCTGCTAACATATTCATTAGCGTGGACTTTCCAGCCCCATTTTCTCCTAAAAGTGCATGAATTTCACCTTTTCGTAGGTGCAGGTTGATTTTGTCGTTGGCAACAAATTCACCAAACACCTTGGTAATATCACGCATCTCAATGACATTTTCGTGTGCCATGTGCTCTTCCTTTCAGAGTCTTATTTTATTTCAATAAAACTTGCTAGTTTGTCTAGTAGCAAGCTTTACTGAGACAAAATGATTTTGTCTCAACTCTTAAAAAAGCAGCCGAGGGCCGCTTCCTAAGAAATGACTTCCATCCATTATTTTGCAGGAACTTTTACGCTTCCATCAAGGATTTTAGCTTTTGCATCTTCAACAGCTTTTTTACCTTCTTCTGAAAGGTTTGTTACTGCCAAGTCAACCCCTTTATCTTTCAATGAGTAAACGATTACTTGACCGCCAGGGAACTCACCTTTTTCTGCTTTGTTAGCAATATCTTTTACAGTTGTGCCAACTTGTTTCAAAGTAGATACAAGAACAAAGTTTGATTCTTTACCATCTTTAGAAGTGTATTTACCTTCTACTTCTTGGTCACGGTCAACACCGATAACCCAAACTTTTTCACTTTCAGAACGGCTTTCATTGAGTGATTTTGCTTCTGCAAAGACACCTGCACCTGTACCACCAGCTACTTGGTAAACAACGTCTGCACCAGCTGCATATTGTGCCGCTGCAATTGTTTTACCTTTGGCATTATCATTAAATGAACCAGCATAGTCAACTTGTACTTTTATAGATGAATCTACCGAGGCAACACCTGCCTTGAAACCAGCTTCAAAACGAGAGATAACTTCAGACTCCATACCACCTACAAAACCAACTTGTTTTGTCTTAGTTGTTTTAGCTGCTGCAACACCTGCGAGATAAGCAGATTCATTGTCAGCGAAAGTTACACTAGCAACATTCTTTTTATCTTTAATCACATCATCAATCAAAACATAGTTCAAATCAGTGTGCTCTTCTGCTGCATCTTTAACTGCATTGTGAAGGGCAAAACCAACACCGAAGATTAGGTTGTAGCTTCCAGCAGCTTGTTGCAAGTTGTTAGCGTAGTCAGCTTCACTTGTTGATTGGAAGTAAGTGAAACCTTTATCTTTTGAAAGATTGTGTTCTTTACCCCAGTCTTGCAAACCTTCCCAAGCTGATTGGTTGAATGATTTGTCATCAACACCACCAGTATCAGTGACGATTGCTGCTTTTGTCTTAACATCAGAAGATGAAGCTGCGTTACGAGAAGAGCGGTTACCACATGCAGCAAGTCCAACTGCTGCCACTGCAACTAGACCAAGGCCTAGCCATTGTTTCTTGTTCATTACTGAACCTCCTAAATAAGATGTGCAACGATGTTGCAAGTATGGATTGATTGGCCTCAAGGACCGTGCCACTCAGAGAGCGACTCAGACTAGTTTAAGTCTGTAAAAGAGTATGGAAGTAACTCCCCGACCGTCATCTCGACCGTCGATTTATCTTTTGCGACTAAGGTCACTTTTAGATCTTGTTCAAAAAATTCAGCCATCACTTGGCGACAAGCACCACATGGTGAAATTGGTTTTTCAGTCTGTCCATAGACAATCAATTCTGAAAACTCTCTTTGGCCTTCGGAAACTGCTTTAAAAATCGCTGTACGTTCTCCACAGTTAGTCAAAGAATAACTAGCATTCTCGATATTAACACCTGTATAAATACTACCATCTTTTGCGACTAGAACAGCTCCGACAGGAAAATGAGAATAAGGTACATAGGCATGTTTGCTGGTTTCAATTACTAGTTCAATCAACTCAGTAGTCGCCATCTGCCAATTCTCCTTTTAAAATGGCTACCCCAGCTGAAGTTCCGATACGGGTCGCACCTGCTTCCACAAAGGCAAGAGCATCTGCATAAGAACGAGCTCCGCCAGCAGCCTTGACTCCCATATCAGGTCCAACTGTTTCACGCATTAATCTAACATCTGCTACCGTCGCACCACCAGTTGAAAAGCCAGTAGATGTTTTAACAAAATCAGCTCCCGCTTTTTGGGCCAATTGGCAAGCCACAACTTTTTCTTGGTCTGTCAGAAGGCAAGCTTCAATAATGACTTTCACTAACTTGTCACCACTTGCTTCTACTACTGCGCGAATATCCGACTCAACCAAATCAAGATTACCTGATTTGAGAGCTCCAACATTGATCACCATATCAATCTCATCTGCACCATTTTGGATAGCTTCCTTGGTTTCAAAAGATTTCACAGTTGAAGTTGTTGCTCCCAAGGGGAAACCTACTACTGTGCAGACCTTGACATCGGTGCCTTCAAGCCCTTTTTTAGCATGTTCGACCCAGGTCGGATTAACGCAAACACTGGCAAAATCATACTCTCTAGCTTCAGACAACAAACAATCAATTTGATTTACTGTCGCATCTTGTTTCAAAAGTGTATGATCGATATATTTATTTAATTTCATCTTCGGATTCTCCTGCAGTTTATGAGATTATTTCTATGATTTCTCGTAAACTTTGCACACTATCATTTATTTTAACATATTTTTGAAAATCTGTAACTAGCTGAGGAGAAATTTTTCCATTTGTGTATACTTTTGCAACAATTTCTTCCTTTTGAACGGAATCTCCAACTTTCTTTTCAAAAACAATTCCTGTTTCATAGTCCAAGACATCAGACTTGACTGCACGGCCTGCACCCAGTCTCATAGCATAAAGTCCAAATTCCATAGCTGGAAGAGCTGAAATGACACCCGTTTCCTGAGCAGGGATTTCCACAACATGGGCCACATTTACAGGACGATAGAGGTCTTCCAAGTCTCCACCTTGGGATTTGACCATCTCCTCAAACTTAGCAAGCGCTTGTCCATTTTCAAGATGTTGGCGAACTTCTTCAACTGTTTTATTTACATTTGCCAAACCAAGCATAATTTGAGCCAATTCACAGATGAAGTGGGTAATATCCTGGCGGCCTTGACCTTGTAAAATCTCCAGTGCTTCAAGGATCTCCAGACGATTTCCAATCGCTCGTCCCAATGGCTGACTCATATCCGTAATCACTGCTACCGTCTTCCGGCCAACAGCCTTACCAAGATCCACCATGGTTTGAGCCAATTCACGCGCCTCATCAACCGTCTTCATGAAGGCACCCTCACCGACAGTCACGTCTAGCAGAATAGCATCCGCTCCTGCCGCAATTTTCTTGCTCATTACCGAACTCGCAATCAAAGGAATCGTGTCAACAGTTGCGGTCACATCACGGAGAGCGTAGAGAAGCTTATCCGCTTTGACCAGCTGATCTGATTGCCCAATGACAGATACTCCAATATCCTGCACTTGATTAATGAAATCCTCTTGACTACGTTCTACTTGATAACCCTTAATGGACTCCAATTTATCAATTGTTCCGCCTGTATGGCCGAGACCACGACCACTCATTTTTGCCACAGGCACACCGAAACTAGCAACAAGAGGAGCTAAAATCAAGGTCACCTTGTCACCAACACCACCCGTAGAATGCTTGTCAACCTTAACCCCATCAATAGCTGATAAATCAAACTCTTGCCCTGTCTTGACCATCTTCATAGTTAGGTCAGAGATTTCTCGAGTCGTCATTCCTTTGAAATAAACAGCCATAGCAAAGGCAGACATCTGATAATCAGGGACAATTCCTGACACATAGCCTTCTACCAGCCATTCAATTTCACTCGAAGTCAGTTCTTGACCGTCTCGTTTTTTTTGGATTAAATCAACTGCTCTCATTCTTTCACACTTCTAAGGATATAGTATCCCTTATCTTTTTTGACAATTTCACAATTGCCAAACACTTCTTCCATCTTAGACTTAGCACTTGGAGCCCCTTGTTTCTTCTGGATAACGATTGTTAAATCTCCACCAGTTTCCAAAAAGGCTTTACTTTTCTCAATGATTTCATGAACCACTTGCTTGCCCGCACGGATAGGAGGATTGGAAATGACGTGGTCAAATGTGCCTTCAACTTGTTCATAGATGTTAGACTGGAAAATCGTCGCTTCTACTTTATTTCGTTCAGCATTTTGTCGCGCCAAATCCAAGGCACGATTATTAATATCGACCATGGTCGCCTGAACTCCATAAGCCTTAGCTAAGGACAAACCCAAAGGTCCGTAACCACAGCCTACATCAAGGACAGTTTCTCCTTGGTTGACCTCAAGACACTTGAGTAATAGTTGACTTCCAAAGTCAACCATTTTCTTGCTAAAAACACCCGCATCTGTCAAAAAGGTCATTTTTTCTCCCAACAAGTCCACTCTCAACTCATGAATGTCGTGAGCAGCGTCAGGATTTTCTGCATAATACATTTTACTCATGAAACTATTTTACCATAATTTAACGAAATATTAAATCGTTTCCAAGTAATTTGACAATACGATGTAGTTTGTCATTATTGTTTTAATCGAGAGAAACTTTTTCTATAAGATACTAGATGTTTTTAGTCCCAAAATATGCTATACTAAGATATCGAATCAGAAAGACAAACTTATGACCAACGAATTTTTACATTTTGAAAAAATCAGTCGCCAGACTTGGCAATCTTTACATCGGAAGACAACACCTCCTTTGACAGAAGAGGAATTAGAATCCATCAAGAGTTTTAATGACCAGATTAGCTTGCAGGATGTTACCGATGTCTATCTTCCCCTAGCCCATCTCATCCAGATTTACAAACGTACCAAGGATGATTTGGCCTTTTCAAAAGGAATTTTCCTTCAACGTGAAAGCAAAGCCCAGCCTTTTATCATTGGAGTTTCTGGGAGTGTTGCCGTTGGAAAATCCACAACCAGTCGCCTACTTCAAATCCTACTGTCCCGTACACTTACAGATGCTACGGTTGAGTTGGTAACAACTGACGGCTTTCTCTATCCCAACCAGACCTTGATTGAACAAGGGATTTTAAATCGCAAGGGATTTCCTGAAAGCTACGATATGGAAGCTCTTCTCAACTTCTTGGACCGCATCAAAAACGGACAAGATGTAGATATTCCTGTCTATTCTCATGAAGTCTACGACATCGTACCTGAGCAAAAGCAAAGCATCAAAGCTGCTGATTTTGTGATTGTTGAGGGAATCAATGTCTTTCAAAATCCACAAAACGAGCGTCTCTACATTACTGACTTCTTTGACTTTTCAATCTACGTTGATGCTGCAGTGGATGACATCGAGAGTTGGTATCTCGATCGTTTCTTGAAAATGCTGAGCCTAGCCCAAAACGACCCTGATAGCTATTACTATCGCTTTACTCAAATGCCGATTGGAGAAGTGGAATCCTTTGCCCATCAGGTCTGGACTAGTATCAATCTCACAAATTTGCAAAATTATATTGAACCGACCAGAAATCGTGCGGAAGTGATTCTGCACAAAACAAAGAACCATGAAATTGATGAAATTTACTTAAAAAAATAATTTTCCCTTGTCAAAACGTAAGTTTTCAGATATAATAGTATAGTTAGTAAATATGGAGGTAAGAACATTGGCAAACATTAAATCAGCTATCAAACGCGCTGAATTGAACGTTAAACAAAACGAAAAGAACTCAGCTCAAAAATCAGCTATGCGTACTGCTATCAAAGCTTTCGAGGCAAACCCATCTGAAGAACTTTTCCGTGCTGCTAGCTCAGCTATCGATAAAGCAGAAACTAAAGGTTTGATTCACAAAAACAAAGCAAGCCGTGACAAAGCTCGTCTTTCAGCTAAACTTGCTAAATAAGAAACAGTCCATAGAGGCTGTTTTTTTGTCCCCAAATAGGAAAAGGTAGAAAATGAAAATCGCAATTATCGGATATTCTGGTGCTGGTAAGTCAACTCTAGCTGAAAAGTTGTCTCACTACTACTCCATTCCAAAACTTCATATGGACACACTCCAATTTCAACCTGGTTGGCAAGACAGTGACCGCGAATGGATGTTGACTGAGATGAAAAACTTTCTCACCAAGCATGAAGCTTGGGTCATTGATGGTAATTATTCTTGGTGCTATTACGAAGAAAGAATGAAAGAAGCTGACCAAATCATCTTTCTCAATTTTTCGCCATTGACCTGTCTCTTTCGAGCCTTTAAACGGTATCTCACATACCGAGGCAAGGTCAGAGAAAGTATGGCAGCTGGTTGTCAAGAACAATTTAATTGGGAGTTTATCAGATGGATTCTCTGGGATGGGCGGAGCAAATCCGCTAAGGAACGCTACAAGTGGGGTCAAGAAATCTATCCAGATAAAGTTGTCATCCTTAGGTCTCAAAAGGAGATAGATTACTTTTTAGTGACTCTCGAAAAAAAGAAGAAAAAACAGCGTGAATAACGTTAGTACTATTTTGGAAGACAAAGCTCCTTTTTGGGGGCTATTTTTCCAAAAGATTTTCTTCATTATTTACCAATCTATCCTATCTAAAACTCTGAATTCTATAGAAATGAAAAGGGACATTCACTGTCCCTTTTATCAATTTTTAGATTTTGAATATACAATAATCACAATCGCTAGGCCTCAAATCCTATTTACTCATTTGGAACAAGTATTAGGGAAGACGGGTATTATATTTCGCTTTAATAAATAATAGGTAATGGAATGAGTGTTATAACCTTAATCTGAAAAAATAAAGGTTTCAGCTACTAAAAATGTGCAAGAAAAGCTTGATTTCATAAACTTTATCAGCTTCGTTACTATAACCTAGCCCCCAGTCATACTTAGCCCCAAGTAATTTCCAATTGATAGCTGGCAAAGGGATGTCCCTCTTGATTTTGTAGTTGATAATCTAGCTCAATCTTTTGCCCATCAACTTCATAACGACTCGTTTGGATGATAAACTCCTGCATACCCATAGGTGTCGGAATATAGGCTAAACTATCACTATCCTTTAAAAAGCGCATAATGGTCTTGGGATTGGAAAATCGGTTCATCACAAGTTCTTGACCATGAAATTTAATCACTACTTTTTCCTTTTCCTCATTATAGAAAAGCAGGTAGCTATAATCTCCTTTTTCATGCACTTCAACATCATAAAGCTGATCAATCACTTCCAACTGCTCATCAAACTGAATCGTATTTCGCATCCGAATCTTCACGTCAGGTCCTCTTTCTTGTCTCTTGTCCTACTATTTTACCAAAAACTCTGGCTTTTTGCTATAATGGTCATATGAACGAAAAAGTATTCCGTGACCCAGTTCACAACTACATCCATGTCAATAATCAAATCATCTATGACTTGATTAATACAAAAGAATTTCAGCGTTTGCGTCGTATCAAACAACTAGGAACTTCCAGTTATACCTTCCACGGTGGAGAACACAGTCGTTTTTCCCACTGCTTAGGTGTCTATGAAATTGCTCGTCGCATCACAGAGATTTTTGAAGAAAAATACCCTGACGAATGGAATCCTGCCGAGTCTCTCTTGACCATGACTGCTGCCCTCCTACATGACCTAGACACGGTGCCTACTCCCACACCTTTGAAAATCTCTTTGATACAGACCACGAAGCCATTACTCAGGAGATTATCCAAAGTCCTGAGACAGAGATTCACCAAGTCCTGCTACAAGTAGCACCCGATTTCCCGGAGAAGGTAGCCAGTGTCATTGACCATACCTATCCTAACAAGCAGGTCGTGCAACTCATTTCCAGTCAGATTGATGCAGACCGCATGGACTATCTCTTGCGCGACTCCTATTTTACAGGAGCATCCTATGGGGAATTTGACCTGACTCGGATCCTTCGAGTCATTCGTCCTGTCGAAAATGGTATCGCCTTTCAGCGCAATGGTATGCACGCCATCGAAGACTATGTCCTCAGCCGTTACCAGATGTATATGCAGGTTTATTTTCACCCGGCAACACGCGCTATGGAAGTTCTCCTACAAAATCTCCTTAAGCGCGCTAAGGAACTCTATCCTGAGGATAAGGACTTCTTTGCACGAACTTCTCCACACCTCCTGCCTTTCTTTGAAAAAAATGTGACCTTGTCTGACTATCTGGCTCTGGATGATGGTGTGATGAATACCTACTTCCAACTCTGGATGACCAGTCCTGACAAGATTCTCGCAGATTTGTCGCAACGCTTTGTCAACCGCAAGGTCTTTAAATCCATTACCTTTTCACAAGAAGACCAAGATCAACTCGCCAGCATGAGAAAATTGGTTGAGGATATCGGCTTTGACCCGGACTACTACACTGCCATTCATAAGAACTTCGACCTCCCTTATGATATCTATCGTCCCGAATCTGAAAATCCGCGGACACAGATTGAGATTTTACAAAAAAATGGAGAACTAGCTGAACTCTCTAGCCTGTCTCCTATCGTCCAATCCCTTGCTGGTAGTCGTCACGGAGATAATCGTTTTTATTTCCCAAAAGAAATGTTAGACCAAAACAGCATCTTCGCAAGCATTACCCAGCAATTTTTACACTTGATTGAGAACGATCATTTTACCCCAAATAAACTAGAAGAGGAAATTTATGAGTATTAAACTAATTGCCGTTGATATCGACGGAACCCTAGTCAATAGCCAAAAGGAGATTACTCCTGAGGTCTTTTCTGCTATCCAAGATGCCAAAGAAGCTGGTGTGAAAGTCGTGATTGCAACTGGCCGCCCTATCGCAGGTGTTGCTAAACTTCTGGACGACTTGCAGTTGAGAGACGAGGGTGACTATGTTGTGACCTTTAATGGTGCCCTTGTCCAAGAAACTGCTACAGGACATGAGATTATCAGCGAATCCTTGACCTATGAGGATTATCTAGATATGGAATTTCTCAGTCGCAAGCTCGGTGTCCACATGCACGCTATTACCAAGGACGGCATCTACACAGCCAATCGCAATATCGGAAAATATACAGTGCACGAATCAACCCTCGTCAGCATGCCTATCTTCTACCGTACACCTGAAGAAATGGCTGACAAGGAAATTGTCAAATGTATGTTCATCGATGAACCAGAGATTCTGGATGATGCGATTGAAAAGGTACCAGCCGAATTTTACGAGCGCTACTCTATCAACAAATCTGCTCCTTTCTACCTCGAACTCCTTAAAAAGAATGTAGACAAGGGTTCAGCTATTACCCACTTAGCTGAAAAACTCGGATTGACCAAAGATGAAACCATGGCGATCGGTGACGAAGAAAATGACCGCGCTATGCTAGAAGTCGTTGGAAACCCCGTTGTTATGGAAAACGGAAATCCAGAAATCAAAAAAATCGCCAAATACATCACCAAATCTAACGACGAATCTGGTGTTGCCCATGCCATTCGTACTTGGGTCTTGTAACAGGATCAGAATATAAAAAAAATAGCCCAGAAGTTAGAGATAAACGTCTCACTCCTGGGCTATTTTTTAGAATACAGATTACTCTTCATCATCAAACATCAGCGCATCCAGTTCTTCTCTTTCAGCTTCAATCACTTTTTTCTCTTCCCAAGTGGCACGAGTAAGAAATGGTTGAACGGCACAACTGTAGCCATAGCTGTCGCTCCTAATGGGATAAATCTATTGGAATTTATAATAAGTACGATGTTTAGGATAGAAAATAATAGGAATAGAAGGATTACTAATGCTAGGCGAATTTTATATTCTTTTCTTAATTGCAAGTATTCTTCTTGTGTCATCTAATCTAAACCCTCTTTCTATTAAATTCTGAATAGTTGAAGAGCATTATCATAGTAACTCCTACTGTAAATCTTTGATAAACTCCACAACTTGATGATTCTCAATCTTCACATAATAGCAACCGCTATTATTGACAAGTTTATCCCCTTCATATCTATCAATCTTTACAGCATAAAGACCACTAGGTAAGGATTGATTGTTAAAAAACTCTTTCAATTGCGATTCAAGGTCTTTAAGATAAGCATCATATAACTGATCCTTCTTGTCTTCTGGAGTGTAGTATCGAAATTGAAATTCTGGTATAAAGATATCTTTTTGGAAAAGATATTGGGCATCCATAGGATACATCCCTTGTAATGCTTGTCCATTTCTTTGATTTTCTTCTAAGATTTCATCATAAAGATAGATATTGCCAGATTTACTATTAAATTGAAAATCAATTCCATCGTACTTCAAAGCAGTCATTTTAGGATCTGTTATTGAACTGTCCAATGTTTTTAAAAATTCGCTAGTACCTGGACTAATCTCAATCCCTAGATAAGCTAATTCTGGAAAAGTGAGATAAATTTTTTTATTTTGTTTATAATCAACTTCTGCATCTGTTTTTCTATACTTTTTATGTTCTGAAGAACGAGTATAGTATTCAAAACGACTCTTAGCCTGATAGGTTTTCCCAGCTATAGTTTCACTGTAAGTACCATGGATAACAAATCCTCCCACGCTTGTATAGTTTTTTTCATATTCTTCTAACTTAAACTGACCTGTAAGACCATAGTTCTCATAAGAACGATGCACAGCTTTCTCAAGTTCATTCCGACTTGCATGGGCAAATAAACCCCACATATCCATAATAGTAATAATAGGACTAATAGCAATAAGGACACACACTATTATAATTGAATTTTTTATATCTTTACTTTTTTGGGAATTTGGAATATTATTACGTTTCCTTGCTAAGTTTAATATAATACCCACTACAATTGCAAATAACAAAAGACGCACTTCACAACCTCCTTATTTCGAGTTAAATAAATATGGAAAAAACTCTACAAATTTACTTTTTCCCGTTTATTCTTTAAGCTACGAAATCTATGTCTATTATATCATAAAAAGAGAGCGTCTTTCGCTCCCTTTATTACTCTGGTAATTCTACCTTCAAGCTCATATCCGTCGGTTGTAATACCTTCTGAACTGCTGCAAGAAAGGCTAGTCCATTATCAGATGGAGAATATTGGAAGGTAATATGGATGACTTTTTTGTCAAACTTATCACCATATCGTGCCACATACTGCTTGTTTTCGAGGAAATAGATGTAGTTGTTGAGTTTTTCTTGAAGTTTCAAGAGATGTTCCTCTTCCAGAGATTCTATCCATTTATTCTCATCAATCAACAACAACTCTAGATGGTCATCTGAAACACCCATCGCATCGATGCTTGTAACGTCTAGTTCAATTTTCTCAACTGTTTTAATGGTTTCTACTACCTTAGGTGGATTGTAGTATTTTTCCTTGAATTCCTTAAGAATCTTCTCTACCTTTTCCACCTCATAAGACTTGAAAGAAGGGATTGATTTAATATTTCCAATTAATCGACTGTAATATCCACTAGTTTTTAACTCGTTAGGAAGTTTTTCTATTGTATCAAGTATAAGAGGAACTAATTTTCTTGTATCAATTTCAAAAGGAAGAGGTTTATATTCCGACAGAATGAAATCTTGAAGTAATAAATATTCTGTAACTTGCCATATTTTCTTTTCATCAATACTTAAAGAGAACTCTTTTAATATCTCAAATGTCCTTTTCTCTATATCTTTATCACCTTCTACATATAGAGGGAATAAACAATATTCCATCAACACCTGAATATCAGTGTATTCCGTTATCATTGAATTGCGTTGTTGAAAACGATACCTAATATCCTCTCCAAGAAATGCTTCTGCTTCTTTCCCTTCCTTCATTATTTCACGATAGTCTTTTACAAAATTTTGATAATCTTTAGGCTCTGGTATTTCAAATTTTTTCATTTATTTACTCCATTGGTTAATTCTAAAAATTCCTTCAACTTGCTCAATTTTATTAGTGCCTAGTTCATAGACGCGTGGATTTTTGATTTCATAATAGCCTTGACGTTCAATCGCAGATAGAAAGTCATCGTAAGAATGCCCCTTCATATCAATTGACGGCATAAGTAGTTCGCTGTTTAAAACCGTTAAATAATCTTTTTAAAAATCTAGTCCCATTATACCACAAAAAGAGAGCGTCTTTCGCTCCCTTTATTACTCCGGTAATTCTACCTTCAAGCTCATATCCGTCGGTTGTAATACCTTCTGAACCGCTGCAAGAAAGGCTAGTCCATTATCAGATGGAGAATATTGGAAGGTGATATGGATAACTTTTTTGTCAAAACTATCGCCATATCGTGCCACATACTGCTTGCTTTCGAGGAAGTAGATATAGTTATTGAGTTTTTCTTGAAGTTTCAAGAGATGCTCCTCTTCTAATGACTCAATCCATTTGTTTTCATCAATCAACAACAACTCCAAATGGTCATCTGAAACACCCATCGCATCGATGCTTGTAACGTCTAGTTCAATTTTCTCAACTGTTTTAATGAATTCTACTACCTTTGGTGGATTGTAGTATTTTTCCTTGAATTCCTTGAGAATCTTCTCTACCTTTTCTTCGTCACACTGTCTGTATTCTGGATTACGTTCTAATACATTACACAACCCTTCATAGGTATACGTTCGTTTTTGATCATCTGATAGGTGGGAAGTGCTTTCTATAATATTTCTTACCAATTCATCTGTTTCAATAACAAAGGGAATATCATAATAATTCGTTACAAACCATTTTTGATTAGAAATATATTGAGTGACCTTCTTTAATTTCATTAGATCATTAGATAAGCTAAAATCTTTCAAGATGTCAAAAGTTCTTTTTGCTATATCCTCATCACCTTCCACATACAGAGGGAATAAGCAATATTCTATCAATACTCCAATATCTGTACTATCAAGTTCATAAGAATCTCGTTGTCGAAAACAATACTTAGCTTCCGTCCCTAGAAAAACTTCAGCTTCTTTCCCTTCCTTCATTATTTCACGATAGTCTTTTACAAAATTTTGATAATCTTTAGGCTCTGGTATTTCAAATTTCTTCATTTATTTACTCCATTCGTTAATTCTAAAAATCCCTTCAACTTGTTAGTGAATTTGAGTTTGATGAGAAATAATAATCAGATAGCTCACTCCATTTAAAGTGCTTCTATTTGATAAGTCAGTTACGGTTTAATAATTTTTTATGCTTCTTTAAATATTTCATTCCATACCATTCTTCCACTGATTTGCCTTCCCATTCGCAGTATTCCTCGGGATATTTCCATTTATAGTAGGCTTGTAGCATATAGGGAAACATGAAATAAACTTCAAAAGCAGCAACTAAAATATTAAGAATCAGTATTGAAGCCAAAATACCGAGTCCTCCAATCAAATTATTCCTATTCTCCATCGAACTTGAGAAAAAAATACGAATGACTAGCCAAATTGCTACAACCAAACCACCATACTTGGCAATTATTCTAAACATCTTGCCGAAGAATCTATCACTAAAACTTTTCTTTAGAGTTGTCCCATATAACAACATTCCTAATGACTCACACTCAGAAAGAATCATTGAAATAATTATTAATAATATTAATCCTACAAAAGTGAACATTCCCCAAAATCCAGCTACTGCATAAATTAAGTTTAGAGAAAAAAGATTGAGTTCAACAACTAGCCAGATAATAAAGGTAACCATAAAATGAAATTGGCCCCTATAAATCAAAATAAACTGCTGATTGTATCGCTTCCCTAGTATAATCAATAAAATCCATATTGCAAGTGCTATCCAAAATACCCAGTACGGAAGAAAATTAATGTCGGGTAAAGGGACTGTTAAATCTCTAGGATCAGAATGGTAAAATAAATAATCATTTAAAGCTACAATCAACCAATTGGGACCAATTATAAATAGGAAAGTCAGAATTACCAGCCAAACATATGATTTTTTTGTTCCTCTAAATTGCTCTTTTTTTAAAGCATCTTGGTAAATGTCCCGAGCAAATTTCCCTGAGACGCCATCATCTAATAAATTTAAACTCTCCTCAAAACTTGCTTAAAAATTGATTTCTTCATACTTTTCACCCAAAAACTATTCTAATAACTCCTTGTGTTTTTTTAAATATTTCTTCCCATACCATTCTTCTACAGTTTTCCCTTCCCACTCACGATATTCTTCAGGATATTTCCATTTATAGTAGGCTTGAAGGAAATAAGGTAAACCTATGAAAGCAACTACAGCAACCAGAACAACATTACAAAAAATCCATAATAGCAAGAAACCAAATGCCTTTATTGAACTTGACATATCTACTGTAAAGATTCCTAAAATACGCTTTATGATAATACCTGCTCCTAAAATTCCCATACCATAGAGAGAGAGCATTTTTGCAATCTTATTACGGAAAGTATTTCCCGAAACCTCACCATACATGAGTCGTCTTAACCCTCTTAACTCAATATTCCATATCGCATAAGTGACAATCATAATGATTCCATAGATGCCAATCATTTCCCAAGTTGCCAGATTTGCTAATAGAATATCAAACACGATTAAATCAATTTCCAATAAGAACCAAATCATAAATATAAAAGCATGAAACTGATAGCGATATGGTAAAAGATAGACTCGTTTAATAAACTTTCCGAGTATGACTAAGAATAGCCAAATTAGAAGTAATATCAAAAAAACATTTACCGTTAATGACTCGTGCTTGGCTATTGGAAGAGTTAAAGTGTCACTTTCATGGAACGCCATAGATACAATAAGCAATAGAAAGTTAAAACCAATAGGAAAAATAAGGGCTAAAATAAAACTTTTGATACAGAACCAAAGAGAGGCTCTCCCTTTTTTAAAATAGTTAGCCGTCTTATCATGTTGCTCTTGCTGTAACTTTCGAAGTCCATCATCTTCTAGATTCAAACTCTCTTCAAAACTTGCTTTAAAAATTGATTTCTTCCTCATACTTTTCACCCAAATCCTATTTTAATAACTCCTTGTGTTTTTTTAAATATTTTTTCCCATACCATTCCTCTACAGTCTTACCTTCCCACTCACGATACTCTTCAGGATATTTCCATTTGTAGAATGCTTGTAAATAACTAGGAAATTCGATGTAAATTAGCATAGCAATCACAGCAATATTTAGGATAATCCATGTTATCAAAAGACCTAATCCTTCCAATGAAGTTGAAAATTTTATGGAAAAACTTTTTATAATAAAGTTTATAATTACTCCAATTCCCAAAAAACTCATTCCATAAATCGCTATCTTATTGGCAATTTTGTTGCGAAGAGAAGAGCCACTTCCATTACCATACATCAGCTTTTTAAGATTTTCAATTTCAAGGCTAAACATAAAATAGGCTAATATAGTAATAAAAACAAAAATAGCAGCAACCATCCAAATAGATAAAGTTGGTAATGACATATCAATCGCTAACAGATTAAATTCAAGACTAAGCCAAATTAGAAATGTGATGACATGAAAATGATTACGATAAGGCAGTATAAAAGCTTTTCTAAAAACTTTACCAATCAATATGATAAATACCCAAATTAAGAAACAGACTAGATATACCTCAGCTGTTAGTAATGGATGTTGATAGATAGGCAATCTTAAATCTTTAGGATCAGAGTTGTGCAAGGACAGCGAGAAAACAAGAATCATAAAGTTTATAATGACAGGACCGATAAGAGTGAAAACAATATTCTGAATATGAAGAACTAGTTTAGACTTTCCTTCCCTATAATATGTTTCTAATTTAGAGAAAACATTTCCTTTCTGATACTGTAAAAAACCATCATCTTCTAGATTAAGACTTTCTTCAAAACTTGCGCTAAAAATAGATCTTTTCTTCATGATTTTCACCCAAATCCTATTTTAATAACTCCTTGTGTTTTTTTAAATATTTCATTCCATACCACTCTTCTAAAGATTTTCCCTCCCACTCGCGGTATTCTTCGGGATATTTCCATTTATAGTAAGCATAAAGGAAATAAGAAAACTCCATAAAAATAAGCATTGCAATTAAACCAATGTTTAACAAAATCCAACATATGAAGAGACCTAAAAGAGTTACGGAATGTGAAAAATTAATAGAGAAGGCTTTGAAAATATAATTAACAATCACAGCTAATCCCAATAGACCTGCTCCATAAATAGCAAGGTCTTTAGCAATTTTATCGAGTAAGGTAGGTGACTTAACTTCTCCATACATTAGATTTTTCAAATCTTTAAGTTCTATCCTTAACATCCAATAAATTAAGGCTAAAAGAATACAACCAATAGCAAAAAGCCCTAAAATTGTTAGAAATGGTAATGCTAAACCAATAGCAGCGAGATCGAACTCTATAACAAACCAAATCAAAAACGTTATGACATGAAAATGAGTCCTATATGGAAGAATAAAAAATGGTTTGAAAAATTTACCAATTAGAACTAAGAGAAGCCATATAAATAACCCGATTACATAAACATGAGCCGTTAAAAAATTATGATTAGAAATTGGAAAGACTAAATCTTTTGGGTCACTAGTATAAAGCATTGTTGAAAAAGCCAATAACAAGAAATTGATGCCAATTGGGAAAATAAGTGTCAATATACCATATAAAACAGCGTTTTTAAAATAGTCAAATACATTCCTTGGAGGTTTGGACATTTTTTTATCTTGTTCCTTCAATTGATACTGTAAAAACCCATCATCTAATAAATTTAAACTTTCTTCAAAACTTGCTTTAAATAAGGATTTTCTTTTCATATTCTATCACCTAAATTTAATTATTTTTACATTCTTTTGAGGACTATCTCATATTCCCGTTCTTTTCCAGGTGCAAATGCAAGGGGTTATGGTTGTTAGAAAAATGAACTTTTTTTACTTTTTTTGATTCTTCTTTACCATAGGCAAAAAGATCTAGTTGGTACGTGCATTTCTTATCAAACTCTCCATTACCTTCTTCCGCTTGTGCAAATTATTGGCTAAATACAAATAGAGAATAAACAAAAGCATCGAGTGGAAAAATAATGGCAAAAAACTAGGATATGACAGATAGACTAGTACAAATACTAGCAGACTGATAAGACTACAACGTATAAAGAATAATATGATAGCCGCATTTTTCTTCGATACTTCTAAGAACTCTAAGTACTCCAAATCTGTAAATAGAGCCGGATACAAATCCAAATCTTTCTTAAAATAGACATCTAGCAATTTTCCGATAAATAAGGAAAGACAAGAGAATAAAATCAAATAAAGAAACTTGTGAGCAGGTATACTAAAGATTGTCAATCCATTCAGAAATCTTATAAATGGAAGAACGAGCAACACCAGTGAAAATATAATGTACTGTTGACTCTTAGAAGTTTTTTCTGGAATTGAAAAATACAATTTCTTTGTCTTTAAGTCACAATAGACTAATTTGTTCTTAAATTCTACTAGATGAACTAGTCCTTTATAATGTTTTCTATTTTCTTTCATTTCCTTTGTTCAGTTCTTTCTCCAACTGTTTTAAGACAACTAAAATATCGCTTTTATAATCCATGGTCTCATCTACAAATCTTCTTGCTAGACTAAAAAAGCTGACTTCATCCGTCGTTTCTCCTCGTCCTATACATTCAGTCAGCTTGTAAATATCCTGAATGATCCCAGGATATCGTTTCTGGCTCGGATATTCCAAGTTAATCAACTCTTGTAATTGCTTAATATATTGCGTGTATTGGTTCTTCATAATTGAATTCCTTATTAACTTTAATCACTTCGTTTAATTTTTACTATGATTTGACCTAACTTCAACTATCTCATATTCCCGTTCTTCTCCAGGTGCAAATGCAATGTTGACAGTCCCTAGAAATATGAACATTATTAACATCATTAAACAAAGCATGCTAATGTTCTTCAAATATATGAATGCCAGAGCAAATATAAGAGCTAAAGCAAAAACACACAATCTTAAAGCAAGCATTTTGACATAAAAAATCAATGAATTTACTGGTTTTATCTTAAAATAAATAGATTGCTCCAACGATCTATTGAGTAATTTTTCCAAGCTGTTTTTCTTTTTAGAATATAAAAGTTGAAGCAAACTAAAAGATAATAATAGACCAATAACTACTAAAACCAAGCTAGTTACTATCGAAAAATTCACATAAAAGTTGGCAAATAAATCGATATGGTTCATATGAGCCCAGGCATTCACAAAAACTGCCAATCCTGCAGCTAATGACGTTGGAAGGATAAATTTGCTCTCCTTAGCGTTTTTTTCTTCGATTTTAACAAGTTCTTCATCTGAGATAGCATAAACTTTCTGATAAAAATACCAGTTTAGAGGCAAACAGAAATATCCGAAAAAATGTTTAGGAGATCTATCTAATAGATACTGTCTCCCCTGATAATGAAATAATAGGTATCGAAGATTCCCTTTATAATATAATTTTATTTTTTGCATTCTAATCCTTACTAATTTAAGAAAACATGAGTTTTTCCCAAGCTTCGAGGAGTATCTCGATATCGGCGATATCTTATTTTAGTATTTTATCATTTATTTTATATAAGTGATGACTTTCAGTTCCAAATGCAACATTAGAAGCCGATAAATATAAAAAGATGATTGCATTAGCCATTAAACCAAAAAGTAAGTTACCTGAGTAAAAATAATACAAGGACATAAAAAATGCTAGTCCACCAATAACTACTAAAAAGCCTAGCAATTGTTTAAAGTCAATTTTTACTGGTGTGATTTTATAGTATTGTAAATGCCTAAGTTCGCGCCCTAGCACGGAGGCCATCCTTCTTTTCCGAGAATAGTAAAATAATTCAACCAGAACATATGTTAAAAGAAAAGTCATTAAAAAAAGTGCCACTGTCGTAAAACTTGAAAGATTCGTTTCAAAATACTTAGTGATATCAATCTTGTTCACGCGTAACAAATTATATAAAAAGACACTCAGTCCAGCACCGAGAGAAGCTGAAACAGTGAGTTTTGTAGCACGTCCAGTTTTTTCTTTTATTTTACAATACTCATCCGATGTAATGGGATACACATGTTGAAAGAAAAGCCAATTTATAGGTGGAAAAAGATATCCTATCAAATGACATGGTCTTCTATCAAGTAGATAGTATTGATGATTGAATTCAAATACTAAATACCGAAAATTTCCATAAGTAAAGCAAATTTTTTCCATCATTTCTCCTTAATCACAAACAGATCACTTCTACTTAGCCCCTCTGAACTATACCCTAGCAAAGTAGCCTCATATTGATCTCCTAGTCCATTAGCATCATTCAGTTGAATCAACCACTCCTTCATGGTTTTTAATTTTACAATTGATACATAGAAGGTTTGAAATATTCTGTTTGGTGGAGAAAAGAGATTGTATTCATTGTCACTTGCATCTATGTAATAAATTTTGTCTAACTCTGAAGAAAAATTTATTTTTCCTTTAGTCCTAGAGTCAACCGAATAAAAGTTATCAAGTTGTTCTCTAGTTAAGTATTCTTTCAGAATTTCGATATCCTCTATATCATTTATTAAAGTCATCAAGGGGAATTCAAAATCTGTAACACCTCTTTTAACAAAGATAGCAAAATAGAGTTGAGCTAACTCCTTGTTACGAATTTTACAATATTCTAAAATAACCCCTCTTTCATTTAGTGAAATAACAAATTCGTCTTCTCTTTTTTCTAGAATATAAATAATATCCACATTATCATATGCCTGCAACTTGTTATTTATTGAAACAATTTCGACATTTCTGATAAACCTTTTCAAACTTACAATATATTCATTATCAAACATTATCATTTCCTCGAAACAGATTCCATTTTTTTCTTCTATTAGATTGAAACCACAGTATCACAACATTACTTTTCAATAGAATTTAAAAAGTTATCAATGGCTTGGCATTCTAAACTTTTTACTTTAACTCCCTGATCTTTAAAGATTCCTAAAGGTGTTTCGACTATTTTTAAGACTTCAATGTCTTTTCGGCTAATCTCTTTTGCCCATTCTAATTTGTTTATCTGCTTGAATCCCAACTCATCCTTTATTTGATTTTGATTGGCGCTTGGTTTTATTTCAAACCAATCTTTCTCAATATTCCTTCGAATCATCCCACTACTAACATAAAAAGAATGCCCCTTATATTGAATCTCATAATGAATCTTGTATAGATAGTCTAGCTCTTCCATTTTGACTTTTTTTGAAAAGAAATCATCAATTTCTTCTCCCCAAGAATCTACATAATTATTAAATCCCTCATCCTTTGTATCACTAGTCAGAACAATCCAATCATTATTACTAAGACCTTTTGAAACATGATATTTTTTACCCCGATAAATTGCAATCATTATTCACCCCTATTTTGTTACTTTCCAACCCAACCTTATGGAAACGTTCATCAGCTGTCTAGTCTTTTAATAAGCTGTCAATTCTTTTTATCAATAAAGAAAATTGTTCATTTTTTCTTTTCATGTATGAAGCGTCCGAATCAAAAACATAAAAATCCGATAAACCATCTCTTGGGAAAAACATACTTTTGTACATTTTTTGTAGTTGGTTCATCGTTTCAGCTGGTATCTGGGGTTTTCCTATACTTTGTAGGATAAACTGCATTTCCTCAAGGATACCAATGAAATTATTAACATTATTTTTTTCCTTGTAATTTGATAGAAACTCTATTAATTCAGATAACGAATCTGTCAGTTCTTCTTTTAAATTGGTCATCATGCTATTCTCCATAACATTCTTTACTTATTAATAGAAATCTAGTTCACATACGACATCTAAATTTGACTATCTCATAAACTTTCTCAATAGCTTCTTCTTCATTTTTAAAGGAAGCAATTTTAATTAAACTCTGACGCTCTGACACTTCATACACCAGAAATTTATTTGATTTCGAATCCAGAAAATACCCTATTGCGAACTGCTCTAATGCTTTTTTGTTTAGATAGACTGTATGATATTTAAGCTTACTTCGATTACACTCTAAAAAAGTAAGTAACTCTTCTTTTGTCATTGTAGTTTCTCCGTTAGTTTTATGACTTTTTAAGTAAAGAGAATTTTGAGGTTGCTTCCTTCCTTCTTCTCTCTCCATACTTAGGATCAATTATACTAAATAAGCGAATTTGTTCTTCTTGAAGAAGGCTATTATAACGTTCAAAATCTCCATTAGCATTCGTCCATGCATTCTTTGATGCTATTCTAGTAACATATGATTGTAAAAGATCATAAAGTATATCTTCCTTATTAGCAAATTTTTTCTCAGAATTTATTTTGCCACGTTCGACACCAACAATGTAATAGTGATCGCCCTCTAAATAAATAGTACGTCCTTCCGGTAAGAATAGAGATGGTTTTTCTTCTGAAAATAAGTCCGACCGATTCAGATTTGTTTCCCCTATTTTTAATAGTAACTCTATTAATTCTTGCTTTAACTGCATTATTTTTACCTCATTCCATTATTCATAAATAATAATTATTTGCTAAACAAGAATAGAATACTGGTCTCACCTGATTTTGTATCGATATATGATATTATTTCCGCAAAAGAGGTATTAAATTTACTAGAGTATGTACTCTTTTCGGAAAATCTACCATATTGTTTTTTAACCACTTATCCTGTATTCCTTTTTATATCTTGTAGTTTATATTCAAACATATTCGAATAATTTATCGGAGCATTTGATTGATAAATACATAACTTTAAAAGATTCAAGAATGTTATTTTTTTAAAAATTAAAAATCTGCCCAAAAATTCTAATCCTTCAATCTTAACGGGGGATTTTTAACTTAAATAAATTAGAACTTTCATCTTGTTGAAGATAAACTTTAAAATTATTATTAAATATTTCTTTTTGTTAATTGTTTGTTGATAACTGTATTATTTATAATCTGTAACATATAGCTATTGTCTTAACTAAAATGCTATATTTTATTAAGTTTTGATAAGTTTTAAGTTACTAAAAATAGGGTTATTCTGTTTCTGTTGTTTCCGAATTGTTGCCAAATGGTGGATTTCCTTCTAAGATTTCTGTAAAGTATACAGCTTTTAAAAAGAGCTTTGTTTGTTCGGGTAAATCTTTTGTGAATATATTGAAGTATTCGTCTGGTTCTATCCCCTCTTTTTCTGCGAGGTATGGTATGGCTCTAACTAGGTCTCTTATTTGATTAAGTCCTATTTCAGATAAATGGAAGTTTGGTAAATTGGCTAACTTTTCAAATTTATCACTACCACGTCCAAAGCTAATGTTGCTTTCTCCTAAAAGGTAGCTTGTCGTTGTGTTAAGTTCAAGGGCTATTTTTAGTAGAGTTTCAAAGTTTGGCTCTCTTTTACCATTTTCCCAGTTAGCGTAAGAACCTTGCGACACTCCCAAAATGTCAGCCAGCTTTTTTTGAGTGAGGTTGTTTTTTTTTCTTTGTTCTTTTAATCGTTCGGTAAAAATTGTCATATTCGCTCCTTTATGTCAAAGTGACATTTTTTAGTTGACAAAAAATTTAAAATGAAATATAATGATTATGTCAAAACGACATAAAAGCAAATTACACCAGACTATATTGTTCTTTTGTAAGAATTGGAGGTAACTGCCTATGATTGTATAAAAATGGTCTTTGAAGAAAAACCTCAAAGACATATTTAATAAAAACATCTTAATTATAACATATATACAGAAAAGAGGAAAGGAGATGCCGAATAAGAATTATTACGAGTATAAAGACATCATGGAAGCCACAGGGAAGTCCTATAGCGCTGTTAAAAAATGGCGGATAAGTATAGAACGCTTATCAGGTTACGAGTTTAAGAAAGTCAAAATAAAGGTCACACGTAAGTACGTAAAAGACCATTATCAATTTACTGAAGAAGAATTTGAAAAGTTTATCAAACTTTCTAAGCGAATTGATGAAACAAAAAACATGACTGAAGCTGTAACTGCTATATGGGGCGACTTGAAGAGTGCCGAAGAAAGGGCGCTTAAACAAGACGTGGTCGAATTAAAAGAGTTCAAAGAGAAACAGAAAGAAAGTAATAAAAGTACAAACTTTCAGATTATTTCTTTGAAAAATAGCATTAGACGATTAGAAAAACTAGAAGAACGACTTGAAGCCTTGGAAGAAAAGCAAGGTAAAGGGTTCTTCTCAAAATTAAAAAAATAGAAAAGGAAATATAAAAAATGGCAAATAAAAAAATTAAACTAACATCACCGCTTTCACTTAAAGAAGTAGCTCTTGAAAGCTCACAATTTGATATTCCTAAAAAAATCCTAGTAGATTTTTCCAAAGCTAGACCAAGTAAGAAGTTCAAAGATGGTAAACAAACGGATATTTTGAGCCATTACATTTTAGAGGGAATTGATGAGCGAACCGCTAAGGCTGTAAATGATGGCTTAATTGACCAAGAGGATGTTAAGGCCATCAAGATTGAAGTTCATGGCAGTTTTGAGGAGATTGAAGAACACATTGAGTTTGGTGGCTCTCTATTCGTTGAGTTGCTAGATGTGCAGGTCAAAGCGGATTGGGTTGAGGGTCGAAATGCAGGATATAAAGCCGTCAAACTGGTAGCCTCTGGGCTAAAACTTGTTATGTAGGTCTAAAATTTCTGTATATGATGGGAGCTGGCCGCCTTGCTCCTGTCGGTTTACAAGTGAGCTAACTAGTAGCTGATAGCAACCGCAAAAGGGGCTTTTGCCCTGCGCGGTTGCGGGTATCAGCGGGTACTAGTTGGCTGACTTGTTCCGGCAGGGCAATGCAACCAAGCTACCTAAATATGCAGAAATTTTAGTCAAAGAGTTTTTTTGAGGAAGTATATATCCATATTTCCAAAACCTATGCGCGGGCGCCATTCTAGGACTTGACGATAGAATGGTGCAAACCAAGGGTAATCCCTTGATTGGCAAGCTTTCCGAGGACATTACCGAAGGTGTCAGCGTAGCGTTAGGAAAAGCAAAAATGCCAAAAATTAAGGGGTTTTTCTTGGATATATACGTGGATATATGCGTGGATATATTCTCCAAAAAATGGAGTATATATCCAAAATGAGAGAATAAAAAAACAAAAGCATAGAAAGAATATGCAAAAACCTTTCATGAATTGAAAAGGAGAAAGAATGAGTAAAAGAATTAGAAATAGACGTTTTCTATTTGAGCAACAACTGAAGCCAGATTTTTGGGATTGGGCTGTATCAGATAAGAAATTGCTTGAAAACTGGGAAGAGAATAAAGAAAAGATTTTCAGATTAATCTTTGACCGTATCCGTGAACTGGTCGAAGAAGAGGAATTTGTGGAAGTTGCTTTTATCGTCCATGATAAAGATATTTCCTATGGGACAAAATTGGTTGAACCTCATATTCACGGATATATTGATTTTCCAAAATTGATGGATTTGTCAAAAGTTGCCCTGGCTCTTGGAGTAGAAAAAGAACGTGTAGAAACTCCAAAATCAAAAGGGGGCAGGGGTTATACACGTATCAACGCTTTAGCTTATCTTATCCATGCCAAGGATAAAGATAAATATCAGTATCCTGCTAGTGATGTGGAAACATTTGATACGCTTGATTATGAAACCTTTATCAATCAGAATAAAGAAGATTTTGAGAAGTATGCGACCACGAAAAAAAGCGTGAGAAATCTGATGAAAGTTTAGATTTGGTATTGTCTAAAGTTTACAAGGGAGAACTTACATATTTTTGATATTATGAAAGACGATAATTTGTATTATCTGATGGCAAACAATCGTCAGAAATTCCTTGAGGGCTTTGATATTTTCGGAGAACGTGAAAGTGTTCTGCGCTTGGAAGCTCTGCAAAATGGGGAGTATGATTTGACTGTCTTATATATCCAAGGGAAGCCTGGGATTGGTAAGTCTACACTTGCTAGAGATATTGCTTTAGAGGTGCAAGGAGCGCTTGAAAATGCAGGTTTAAGAGGTGGCTCATATTCTGCAAGCTCAAAAAATCCATTTGACAATTACTCAGGAGAGGAAATCCTTATTTTAGATGACTTGCGAGAGGATAGCCTAGCTCCTGCGGATTGGTTGAAGTTATTCGATCCAATCAACTCGGCTAGAATGTCGGCACGCTATCGAAATAAGCTAGTAGTTCCGAGATTGGTTATTATGTCGGCTTATATGTCTCCTAAACAATTTTTCGGACAAATTCAGGAAGAAGATATAAACCAGTATTTAAGACGTGTCAATTACTCTTCTGAAATTGCTAGAAAACATGGAATGGAAGAAAGATTTTATAGTGTTTCAGAAGTTCGAGAGAATAGAGAGAATGGTCATTTTCAACGTCCTGATGGCTCTAGCGTCGTTTTGAACTTTGACTATGAAGATTTGTTTTGTTCGCAAGATAAGGACGATTTTATTCGTAAATTGCTTGAAGATTGTATCTATCCTAGAATATTACCTAAAAAGCAAAGGACGTGACAAATGGCTAAAAAAATTGTGATGTTCTTTGATGAAAGGTTAAATACTGACTTTCGTGTGATACGATTTAAAAAGACTATACCGATAAGGCAGGAGCTAGATAATATTTATATGTTCATGAATGATAGGAATTTATGGAATAGATGCAAAAAAAAGATGCGTGAAAATCAATCACACATCAAAATAAAAAACCAAGATAATTATAACATGAAAAGGAGAAAAAAACTATGTTCGTAACAAAAGAAGATTTAAAAAAATTGGGTTTTGGAAATTATCAAGCATATAGTTTGATTAAACAAGCTAAGGCTTTGATGGTACAAAAGGGCTTTGCTTATTATAATTCTAAGGGATTGGGTCAAGTTCCTGTGGAAGCTGTTGAGGAAATTTTGGGTACAAAATTAAATTTTGAGGAAGTTGAAGAATATGCCTAAAATCCCTCATGTATATTATGACAAGGCTAGTAGTTCTTATTATGCGGTTGCTTCTCTAGGTTTTGATGAAGTGACTGGAAAAAGAATGCAGAAAAAGAAAAGAGGGTTTAAAACACAAGCAGAAGCTAAGAAATGGTATGATGATTTTATAGCGAAACACTCGAAAAAAGCTATTGTACATGGTGCAACTTTAACGGTTGAGTTGTTCCTGGAAAAATATTTTGTACCTCACTATAAGAATAAAGTGACTACTAGGACGTTTATGACCTTTTCTTCTAAGTTGAAAAGATTGAAATATTTTTATCCTATGAAGATGGTTGATGTTAAACCTATTCATATAAAAAAATGGCATACAGATATCTTGGAAGAAGGCTTATCTAATAACTATTTAAAAGATTTACATCAAACAGTAAAAGAATTATTTGATATGGCTCTTACTTTGGGTGTTGTCAGTGAAAATCCTGCTCGGCAGGTGGGGAATATGAAGAGGACTAGGAAGAAGGTTGATTTTTGGACAAAAGAAGAATTTGAAAAATTTATCAAAACATTTGAAAAAAATGATGTTGTAGAACATTTAAAATATACCTGTTTTCTATTTCTCTTTATGACAGGATTGAGGATCAGCGAATTACAAGCCTTAACGTGGGAAGATGTCGATTTTGAAAATAAAGCTGTACAAGTCAATAAGTCTATGTTTTATCAAAATAAAAATAATTGGCAAATTAACCCTACAAAAACTTTTTCAAGTAATAGAAAAATCTATCTTGATGCCATGACGATTAAGGCGCTATCCTCATGGAAAAATCATCAGAAACAGCTAGGAAAAATAAGTTTTGTCTTTTCTTATAACTGTTTACCTGTGACTAAGACAATGCTTGCTAATAGCATGAAGAAACACGGAGAAATAGCTGGAGTCAAAAGTATTCGTATACATGATTTAAGGCACTCCCACGCAAGTCTATTGCTATCTTTGGGTATGAATGACCTAGAACTTAAAAATAGGTTAGGACATGCGGATATACAGACGACTTTAGGAGTATATTCCCATCTTCGCCCTTCAGCTATGAAAGAGGTAGCGGATAAACTAGAGGGGGTAATATCGCTTTAATTTCAATCACGGCTTTCGTATCACTAGCGAAGTCTGTTATACGAAAACGGAGATTATAAAAAGGTAGCAAGATTACATCTTACTACCTTTTTTGTTGCCAAAATGTTCCCACTCGGCTAGTATTAAGTGTTTAAACGTTGATTTAACGCTATTTTCACTAATTTAACTCTTATTTAAACTCATTAGAATTCCTAACTATATCCTATTTTTACCTGTTTAAAAAAAGTTTTGACAATCTAGTCACATTATACCACAAAAAGAGAGCGTTTCCGCTCCCTTTATTACTCTGGTAATTCTACCTTTAAGCTCATATCAGTGGGTTGTAGCACTTTCTGAACCGCTGCGAGAAAGGCGAATCCATTATCAGATGGAGAATACTGGAATGTGATATGGATGACTTTTTTGTCAAACTTATCACCGTATCGTGCCACATACTGCTTGCTTTCGAGGAAGTGAATGTAATTATTAATTTTTTCTTGCAGAATTTCCAAATGGACTGCTTCTATCTCTTCCTCCCAGCCAACTGGATCCACCAAAAGAAGCTCTAAATGACTATCAACTATACCAATTGCATCAAGTTCGCTAGGTTTCAATTTTGAAGCGATGGCTTGGATAACAATTTGAGTAAACTCTTCTGCTGAAAAAAGACGACGACTATTTTTGGGATTTTTTAGAATAAAGGAAGGATTATTCTCAATGAAAAGTTTACTAGATTCATCTTGTGTATATTGCTTTTTTGATTTCCAAAAACCATACTGCGCATAATTCATCAACTCTTTGCCAGTATGTTCTCCCGAAATATAGCTATCGGCAGCTTCTTTTGGGATTTCTTGAACCACTTCTGGGCAGGTAATATTAAAAGTTGGATAACGCAAGAAATACTTATCACCATCTTGACAGATTTCCAGCATATCTTTTTGACTTACATAAATTGATTCCATTCTTATCTCCTTTGTCTTTTACCAAATGTCTACTGATTTATTCTTTCTTAAAAATCATTTATCTTCTCTTTCGTACTAACTAAACTTTAGCTAGTTCTCAATGACCTAGAAAGATAAACACATCTTTTACAAGATTCACATATCCTGCCTCAAATTAAATCTTTTTCCTTCCTCGTCCCATAGTGGCGAAGGATAGGGGTGCGAAAAACCAAGTTCATTAGCCAACTGTTCCGCATGAACTGTTCGACTTAGAATCTTAAGGAACTCATCCTTTGCTTCATTCATCGTATCAAACTCCCATGTTTTCCCCACAATATATGAGCGTTCATCCCTACTGTTAATTTGAAATTTGCCATTTTTAAAAAACAAATGTGTTGCCCAAGGTTGACTGCTATCTTCATCAAACAAGACATAAGACAAGCTTTCAAAACCTCTTTCTTTAATCTCCTTTTCCACTATATTTTTCAAAGATTCAATATCGATATCTAGTTTATCCCATAATGGAGAGGAATATTCAGAAACTTCTCCATTTTCAACGGAAGTTTTATTTTGAAAAACTGTTAACTTTAGATTATGGATAAATCTCTCTTTTGCTTCTTCAAATGTCTTAAACTTAAAAATACTTCCTGTACTCGCTCGATCCATTGTTGAGTAAACTTCATACAATTTCAATTCTGGATTATAATCTATCCTAGTTTCCCACTCAGAAAGTCTGTGTTCATTAAAAATAGAATATCTTAAAGACTCATATCCTAAATCTTGAATGGCTAATAAAAGTTCAGAACGTTCTTTGGCTTCATCTCTCATCTTCTAGTTATCCTCTTTTTCATCCCATAATGGTGATGTATATTCTACTGGCAATCCTAATTGTATATTCAGTTTATTAGTTTCTATAACGAGTTCTAATTTTTCAAAAAAATCTTTCTTTGCACTTCCAAAATTATCGTACTCTTTACTATGTCCAACTATATATGATCGATCATCTCGACCATCAACATAAAATTTTCCATTTTTCTGATAAAGATGAAATGCCCAAGGAAGCTGTTTTGTTTCGTCAAATAGAACATAATGTAAGCTCTCATAATGACGTTTTTCAATTTCTTGTTCAACTATGCATTTCATGTTCTCAATGTCAGCTTCGATTTTGTCCCATAACGGGGAGGAGTATTCAGGAACTTCCCCATTTTCTACAAAAAGTTTATTTATTTCTACAGTAAGATCTAGTTTTTCTATAAATTTATTTTTGGCATCCTCAAAATTATCAAATTCTAATTTTTTATTATAACTTGCTCGATCCATGGTAGCGTAAACATTGTACACTTGCTTAGAATCGTCAAATTCGATTACCACTTCCCATTCACCAGGACCATATTCGTTAAAAATAGAATATCTCAAACTTTCGTATCCTAAATCTTGAATGGCTGATAACAGTTCTAAACGTTCTTGGGCTTCGTCTCTCATCTTCTAGACATCTCCTTTTTCATCCCACAAACTACAAGAATAGTAGGGTGAATCTCCATTCTGTACAAAATATCTGTTCATTTCGATAAAAGACTCCATTAAATTAAGAAAAGATAGCTTTGCCTCTTCAAAATTGTCAAACTCCCTTGTTTTCCCCATTATATAGGTCCGGTCGTCCCGACTATTTACCATAAACTTCCCATCTCGATAGTATAGATGTATAGCCCAAAGTTGACTACTATGCTCATCAAATAGAGCATAATAAAGATTTTCAAAGCCTTTTTCTCTGATTTCTTTTTCTACATCTTGTTTTAACAAATCTAAATTCAAATTATTATTCATATTATTGTCCCAATTAACAGTTTATCTATAGAGTGTTACAAGAACCATCACTATTTCTCAATAATGGAAAACCGTTCATTCTTTTGATATTTTTGATTGAATCTTTCCAGCTGGTTCATTAGTTTTATTTTCACAAGACCGTTTGGGAAAGTGATGCTGTCGTTCAATTCCTCTTGATAATCCTTAATTCCTTTAGCAATTGCTTGGGCAACTGTCGACGTATGGATTGTAAAGCTCGCTATATTTTTTTCTTGCATAAAAAGGATTGCATCAAAAAACAAAACTGAAATATACAAATCAACTGCAGAACGCTGCGATAGCTCTATAAGACTGCCTTCTAATAAATCTTGAATCTTGTCAATATCATTTTGCTTGTAGAAATACTCAGTTAGTACTTGGCAAATATCTGTCGGAAAAACATCTGGTACAGAGGTCGGAGGCTCTATACAATATCTTTTTTCACCTCGCAAAATCCCAGCAACATCGCCTGCTTGGATAGCTTCTAACAAGAGTTTTCTGTAATTTTTCATTTGATAATCTTTCATATCTCCAATTCCGAAAAGACTTAGTTCGTTCTCTGCAAAATTTACCATTTTGATTTTATTAAGCTTAGTTTTCTTTTCTTAATCGCTACACGCTAGAATTTCAGCACCTTCGGGTAATATTTCTTCCAGTTCGGCCTTTGTGAATAAGGCTTGCGCTTTAGGATTTCCTCTTAAGCTTCTGGATATTGCCTCAGGAAATTTCTATCAGCTTCTTCTTGTGTCACGTTCGGTGGCCAAGAATCGTTCTGAATCTTCCAAGATACTTCACGTAGCGTTCTTTCCCCACTATCTAATAAGGCAAACAGTTCATTTGGTAATTCATAGACTACTAACCAAGAAGCCACAGTTCCCTCTTCTGAAACTAAATAATACTTGTTATCATTTCTCCAGATGGATTTCCCATATCCTTCAACTTCTTCAAACTGGATAACATCTTCCCATTCTAGATTTGTTGGTTTCATTTTATACCTTCCTTACTTAAGTGGTGATACATAATCATCTGGAAGTTTGCCTCTCCAGTCAATCCACATTTGCTCAGCAATTGGAATTAATCTTTCAAGTTCTTCCTGAGTAAATAACTCTCTAGTTTCAGGTAAATCAATTAATGATGTAGGACTCTCTTCTATAAATCGTTTTTCACTAGCTTTCTTTTCTTCTTCCGTCGGTGGCCAATAATCGTGCTTAACTTTGCAAGATATTTCAAGTAGAGTCCGTTCTCCACTCTCTAGTAAGGTAAATAATTCTTGTGGTAAATCATAGACTGCTAACCAAGAAGCCACGGTTCCTTCTTCTAAAAACAAATAATACTTGTCCTCATTTTTCCAGATTGACTTCCCGTATCCTTCTACTTCTTTAAACTGGATAATATCTTCCCATTCAAGGTTTGTTGGTTTCATTTTATACCTTCCTTACTTAAGTGGTAATACATAATCATCTGGAAGTTTGCCTTCAGATTCGATCCACTGTTTCTCAGCAGTTGGAATCAATTCTTCAAGTTCTTCCTTAGAGAACAGTTTCCTATTTTCGGGGACATCTATCAAAGAAGCTGGATATTTACTTATAAATTTTCTTCTAGACTCTTTTCTCTCTTCTTCCGTCGGTGGCCAAGAATCGTGTTTAATCTTCCAAGATACTTCTAGTGGTGTTCTCTCCCCCACTTTCTAATAAGGCAAATAACTCATTTGGTAATTCATAAACCACACGCTGAGGGGCAATTCCTCCCTCCTCGGTAACGTAATAAAGATGATTACCATCTCTCCAGATATGCTGACCGTAACCTTTTACTTCTTCAAACTGGATAACATCTTCCCATTGTAGTCTTGTTGGTTTCATTTGTATTCTCCTAGTGCAAGTTTTTCTCTCAACCAGAATATCATAAAATCAGGCTTCTTTTTCTTCCTCAATAGGCGAAGCCATCTTTTACCCATTTTCTAGTTTCTAAATCTAAATTAAAATAGAAATCACTTCGACCAGATTTATCAAAACAATCATCTTTAAGAGCCTCGCATACAATTCTCAGTTTCTTCTTACTTATCTCAGAAATATATAGCATAGTAAATCCTGCAAGAGATTCAATTTGGTCGATTTTCTCACATTCTAAATTATAAACCTCTAGTTCTGATGGAACGTCAAAATCGTTTGATGAGCGAAATATGCTCAAGATACGCTGATATTTAGGGCTAAAGCGAAGACAATGTAAATGATGAAAACTAATCTGATGCTTCCCATTATGATTCCAATCTAGGGTTCCTTCTAGTAGATTTTGTTGCCCTAACAAATTTCCTTCTAAACTAAAGTAGAAAATGATTTTACTTACAAAGTTTTCTCCACTATAGACGATAACAATGTTCTCATCTTTATCATATTCTGCATGAATGATATCTGGTAGTTCTATCTTTATTACAGAACCATCCCACTCCCATATGACCATCCGTTCACTGTAATCGATTTTCATCATCCTTCTCCTACTCTAACTCAGATAAATTCGATCTGTATTGTTTGCTCAGTCATCATGCAATACACTTCCTCGACAAGTTTATCTATCTTGTTCTGTGTGATACGAATGTGGTTGTATGGTGGCTCCCAATTCTGTATACTTGACCTATATACAGTAAAACTTCCATCGGTCAACAATTCTCCCTTTGCTTTTAAAACATAACCATTTTCATAGTCAAATGTGATGATAGACCTTGTACCAGAAATTTTCATTTTTCTTCCTTTTCTTATATCCCTTTTAGACTAAACTTGTAGAGCATTCATAGTATTTTTTATTTGGTATTTCAGCATGATAGAACTACCTTAAAAATCAATGTTAACGTTTTCCATTATTATACCATACAAGCGCTTGATATGAGGGGCTTGCTAGTTAAAAACTAACAAAAAACACTGGTTATCCAGTGTTTTTTTGTTTCTTTATGTTTCTTTACGCTTCTTGAATGCCCCCTGCAGGAATCGAACCTGCAACTACTCCTTAGGAGGGAGTTGTTATATCCATTTAACTAAGGGAGCTAGATAAAAACTCTGCTGAAAAAGCAGAGTTTTTTAGTCGAATTAACGACGGATTTCTTTGATACGAGCTGCCTTACCTTGAAGAGCACGCAAGTAGTACAATTTCGCACGACGTACTTTACCGTAACGAACAACTTCGATCTTTCAACACGTGGAGTGTGGATTGGGAAGATACGCTCAACACCTACACCGTTAGAGATTTTACGAACTGTGTAGTTTTCTGAGATACCAGCACCTTTACGTGCGATAACAACACCTTCAAAAATCTGGATACGTTCACGGTTACCTTCGACAACTTTCGCGTGTACACGAACAGTGTCACCAGGACGGAATGATGGGATATCAGTACGAAGTTGACCTTCAGTCAAGCTTTGGATTAATGGATTCATTTTATTCTCCTATCTTTGTCAATCTTGAGGAATCTTCCTCAGCGGATAAACTGTATTTTTGTGCGTCCATTACACACAAGATACAGTTTACCAAATTTCCACAAAAAAGTAAAGAAATTTACAACAGAATTCCTAAAAAAATCGCAACTAAACCACCTAGGTAGGTCAAAGTCAGGTAAGAATAAAATATCTTCTTATCACTTAGCAGTCTTTGAAGTTCATCATTCAAGGTCGAAAAAGTTGTCAAACCTCCACAAAAACCCGTCGCTAAAATAGCATAAACTTCCTTAGATTCCACATGATTATAGAAAAGTCCAATCAAAAAACAACCTAAAAGATTGGCTATCAGCGTTCCGAGTGGCAATTTAGAAGCTTGATTATAGCGGGAAAAGAAATACCGTACGAGTGCTCCTAAGCCACAAGCAATTACAAGATAGACCATTACCATTTCTTCCTCCCTAAATAGTAAGCTAAAAGCAGGCCTCCACCGATACTCAAAAGCAAATACATGATCAAACTAAGATAACGCCCTGTATCAAGCAGTTTCACAGCATCAAGCATTAGACTAGAAAAGGTTGTCAAACCACCACAAAAACCTGTACCCAGTGCTAAAATAACACCTTTATTTGTCCCCTTATAGACCAGATAGCCCTTGACAAGATAAACCAGGCAGAAAATTCCCAGATAGTTGACAAAGAGAGTTCCCCAAGGAAAATCTGGACTGGCTGGTAACCAAGTGGAAACTAGATAGCGAACAAGTCCGCCCAACATAGCAGCTAGAAAAATTCCTAGCCGATAAAATTGCTCTTTTTTCATTTGATATTTTGATCCTGATAATCACGCGAACGTTTGAGTATATCCGAAAAAGTCGCGACAATAGTTTCCTGATAGCGCTTATCTCCTACACGACTTCTAACCTTTTCAAAAATAACTTCTTCTCTCTTAGTATCTAAAATCGGTTTCCCTGAAGCCTTCTTATAAGCAACAACCCCTTCAACTAAATGCATTCTTTCTTCTAACAGTTTGACAATTTGGTCGTCGATTTGATCAATTTCTTGACGAATAATATCTAAATCCATACAGTCTCCTCCTTTATTTGAATTATTGTATCAAAAAGCCACCAAATAGGCTAGTAAAATCCCAAGTCATGATAAGAAAAATGCACTGATTGATTGCATCAGTGCACTTTTATGATTATCCTACTTTAGCAGCCAATTCTTCTGCGAATTGTTCTAAGCGTTCAATATCTTCCTCCTCGGCAGAAAGATCAACTTTAACACACTCTGAACCTTTTTCTGCTCCTGTCGCTACAAAAACGCGGTCAAAGTCATCGACAGCCTTACAGAATTCATCGTAGAAGGTATCTCCTGATCCGACCACTCCGTAGATTTTGCCATTCAAGTTGAGGTCAGCTAGGTCTTCGTAGAAGTCCATCATCTCATCTGGCAATTCTCCATCGCCATAAGTATAGGTCGCAACGATAGCGATGTCTGCTTCCAAGAAGTCTGAAGCGTCAACAGTTGTACATTCATCAACATCGACATCCAAGCCCAAGTCACGTAATTTGTCTGCTACAATATCTGCAATTTCTTCGGTATTACCGGTCATACTGGCAAATACAATTTTTGCTAATGCCATATCGTCCTCCTCAATTTATCTTTCTCCATTATATCACATCTTTTTCATTTTAAAAATAAAAATTCTTGTGCTACAATGAAATGAGAAAGAATTGAGGTTATTTATGGACATTTGCCATCAAATTTTAGAAAAAATCAAAGAATACGACACGATTATCATTCATCGTCATATGAAACCAGACCCTGATGCCTTAGGAAGTCAGGTGGGCTTGAAAGCTCTTCTCAAACATCATTTCCCAGAAAAAACTATTAAAGCCGTAGGTTTTAATGAACCAACTTTGACCTGGATGGCGGAGATGGATCTTGTTGAAGATAGTGTCTACCAAGGGGCACTTGTCATCGTCTGTGATACGGCTAATACTGCTCGTATCGATGATAAACGCTATAGTCAAGGTGATTTTCTCATTAAGATTGACCACCATCCAAATGATGATGTATATGGTGATCTATCTTGGGTGGATACTAGTTCAAGCAGCGCTAGTGAGATGATTACCCTATTTGCTGAAACAACCCATCTGGCCTTGTCAGATCAAGCTGCTGAGTTGCTCTTTGCAGGAATCGTTGGTGATACAGGTCGTTTCCTCTACCCTTCTACCACTGCACGGACTCTTCGCCTGGCTGCCTTTCTGAGAGAACATAACTTTGACTTTGCGTCTCTCACTCGCAAAATGGACACTATGAGCTACAAAATTGCTAAACTACAGGGCTACATCTACGACCATCTGGAAGTGGATGAAAATGGTGCAGCGCGCGTTATCCTGAGTCAAGAAGTCTTGAAACAATTCAATGTTACCGATGCTGAAACTGCCGCTATTGTTGGAGCACCTGGACGCATTGACAGTGTTAGTCTCTGGGGAATTTTTGTAGAACAGGCTGATGGCCACTACCGTGTTCGCTTACGCAGTAAAATCCATCCTATCAATGAAATTGCCAAGGAACATGATGGAGGAGGCCACCCTCTAGCAAGCGGTGCTAATTCCTATAGCCTAGAGGAAAACGAAATCATATACCAAAAGTTAAAAAACTTGCTTAAAAACTGATAAAATACTTGCCAAACATTTCATAATCTGATAGACTAGTATGGTAACAATCTATGGCTCGCAAAGAGACCATGGCAGAAAGGAAATATTGCAAAATGAAAAAAGATATCCATCCAGAATATCGCCCAGTTGTCTTCATGGACACAACTACTGGTTACCAATTCCTTAGCGGTTCAACAAAACGCTCTAACGAAACAGTTGAGTTCGAAGGCGAAACTTACCCATTGATCCGTGTGGAAATTTCATCAGACTCACACCCATTCTACACTGGACGTCAAAAGTTCACTCAAGCAGATGGACGCGTGGATCGTTTCAACAAAAAATACGGTCTCAAATAATGATAAAAAAGAACAGTTTCGACTGTTCTTTTTTACTTCTTTTCATAAGTCAACCACTACTATTATCTCTTTATCAATTCTCAAGCTGATGCCCAGAACTGATTTAAACGAATTTAAAAAATATCGAAAAGCAGCTTGATATTGAGAATGGTCAAGATGATTGAAACTAGGTAGCCAAGGATTGTATTCCACTTAGCATTGGTAAATTCTCCCATCACTGACTTCTTAGAGGTCAGATAGATTAAGGGGAAGATTGAAAACGGAAGAGCGATGGAAAGAAAGACCTGTGAATAGACCAACAACTGATCCAAGGTTTTTTCTTGATGTCCAAATAAGACAGCGACTATGATCACAGGAATCAAAGCAAAAATACGTGTACCGATACGGATGATCCACTGAGGCAATTTCATATGCAAGAAACCTTCCATGACAATCTGTCCTGTCAAGGTACCTGTGATAGTAGAATTTTGACCACTTGCTAAGAGGGCTAGAGCAAATAAGGTTGACAGAGTTGAGCTAGCTATTGCTCCTGCTATTGTCGAATCCTGTAAAGCATTGTACATTTAAGAGAATGCTGAAATTTCAGACGCATGACCAAAAAAGAGCGATGCTCCTAAAATGAGAAGCAAGGAATTGACAACAAAGGCTAGGGATAACTGAAGATTTGAGTCCCAGGTCATAAAACGTACAGCTTTTCGAACATCCTTTGTATCCTTATGGTTGATTTTCCTTGTTTGAGATAGGGATGAATGAAGATAAAGATTATGGGGCATGACTGTCGCTCCTACGATCCCTAAAGCCAAAGTCAGTTGACTCTCATGCCCTGGCAGGGGACTTTCAAACAAAGCCGAAGTTGGTAAATAACCACCAAAGATCCCCTGCATACTTGGATTAGATAAAGCCACCAGATAAGAAAGTATTCCTAATATGGTTAAGATAAGGGTTGTAACAATAGCTTCAATCTTCTTGAAGCCAAATTTCATCAACAAAAGCAAAAGAAATACATCTAAAACCGTTAGGAGGATAGCCATCATAATCGGTATTTTAAGCAAAAGATTCAAGGCAATCGCTGAACCTAAAACCTCAGCCAAGTCTGTCGCCATTAAAGCTAATTCTAAAATCACCCACAGACTATAGCGGAGCCACTTGGGAGCATGATGAGCTGTTGCCTGCGCTAAATCCATCCTAGTCACGATACCGAGCTTTCCAGCCATCTGTTGTAACTGCATAGCAATAATGGAGGAAATCAAAATAACAAATAGGAGGCTATACTTGTAGGAGGCACCACCAACCACACTGGTAATCCAATTTCCAGGATCCATATAACCAACTGCTACAAGAGCTCCAGGCCCTAAAAATGCTTTTAGATTTTGCCAAAAATGATTATTATTGGGAGTTTCAATAGATTGATTGATCTCAGAAAGAGAGAACTTTTTGTAAGAAGACATAGGAATATTCGCTTTCTAATCAAGTCTTTACCTAGTTTATTAATGGAGTTTTGAAAATAAAATGAAAATAGTTTACCTATTTCCAATTTATTCTTATTATATCACATTTTGGAACGATTCTTAAAGAAAGCATGATAGTTGAAATAAGCAACACCAGTATTGCAAAAGCCAGCGTCAGAAAACGCTGGCTTTAAAACTGTGAAAAATTTTCTCAACTAGATTGCTTCTGTGACAAAACTACGACTTTCCAATACTTTAAGCATGGCGTTAGCTGTATCTAGGGCTGTGAAGAGGGGCACCCCGTGTTCAATGGCTGAACGTCGGATTTGCTCTCCATCTTCGTCAGCAGTTCGTTTTGTTCCTACTGTATTAATGATAGCTTGAATTCTTCCTTTACGAACAAAGCTTGGAATATCCTTATCGTCATCACCAATCTTACCAACAGGTTGGGCTTGCAATCCATGACTAGCAAAGAAGGCTGCTGTCCCTTCTGTCGCGAGGATTCCATAGCCAATATTTTGGAAACGACGAGCCAAGTCCAAGGCTTCTTCTTTGGCATCATCAGCGATAGTAAAGACAACATTACCAAAGGTTGGCAAGTGTAGGTAAGAAGCTTCAAAGGCTTTATATAGAGCTTTTTCCAAAGTCGTATCAGAACCCATAACTTCCCCTGTTGACTTCATTTCAGGACCAAGTAAGCTGTCTACCTTAGCTAGTTTGGTAAAGGAGAAGACAGGTGCCTTGATATGAACTCGAGTGCTTTCAGGGTAAAGTCCATCTTGGTAGCCAAGTTCTTCAAGTTTTTGACCAAGAATGAGCTTGGTTGCTACTTGAGCCATAGGGATATTGGTCACTTTAGAAAGAAATGGAACCGTACGGCTGGCACGTGGATTGACCTCAATAACGTAGACTTTTTCATCCTTGATAACAAACTGGATGTTCATCATTCCAAGGCAGTTAAGACCGATTGCTAGGCGTTTAGTATAGTCTGCGATTGTTTCTTGCACCTTTTGCGACAAGGTTTGTGGTGGATAAACGGCCATTGAGTCACCTGAGTGGACACCGGCACGTTCGATATGCTCCATGATACCAGGGATGAGGACGTTTTGTCCGTCTGAAATGGCATCGACTTCACACTCTTGTCCGACGATATAAGAGTCAACAAGAACAGGGTGGTCTGGACTTGCCTTAACCGCAGTACGCATATAAGAACGAAGGTCTTCTTCGTTTTCAACGATTTCCATGGCACGTCCACCAAGTACATAAGATGGGCGGACAAGAACTGGGAAGCCAATCTTGCGAGCTGCAAGAACTGCTTCTTCTTCATTGGTAGCCGTTTGTCCTGGTGGCTGTGGAATATCCAAATCTTTTAGAGCTTGCTCGAAGAGGTCACGGTCTTCCGCACGGTCTAGGTCAGCTACTTGCGTACCAAGAATAGTCACACCTGCTTTAGCCAATGGCTCAGCTAGGTTGATAGCTGTTTGACCACCGAACTGAACAATAACACCTTTTGGTTGCTCCAAATCGATGACATTCATCACATCTTCAAAAGTCAATGGTTCAAAGTAGAGTTTATCAGATACAGAGAAGTCTGTTGAAACTGTCTCCGGGTTTGAGTTCATAATAATGGCTTCATAGCCAGCCGCCTGAATAGCCTTAACCGAGTGAACAGTTGCGTAGTCAAACTCAACCCCTTGACCGATACGGATTGGACCAGAACCTAGGACTAGTACAGATTCCTTATCAGATCTGATAGACTCATTTTCCCAACCATAGGTTGAATAGAAATATGGTGTTTCAGAGTCAAACTCCGCCGCACAAGTATCCACCATCTTGTAGACTGGGACAATCTTGTTTTCCAAACGAAGTTGACGAACTTGGTCAGCTGTCGTTTCCCAGAGTTCAGCAATCTTACGGTCTGAGAAGCCATTCAGTTTGGCAGTTTTCAAAACGTCTAAATCTTGTGGATGTGCTCCCAGTTCTTGCTCGATTTCAAAGATATGTAAGAGTTTATCAAGATAGAAGATATCAATCTTAGTCAATTCAGCAATTTCTTCTGGTGTATAACCACGACGAATGGCTTCTGATACGTAGAAGAGACGGTCATCTTGGGCTTTGACAACTTTTTCAATCAAGGCATCATCAGAAACTGCTGCAAGCTCAGGCATTTCATTGTGGTGCACCCCAATTTCAAGGGAGCGGCAAGCCTTAAGAAGAGATTCTTCAATGTTACGACCGATTGCCATGACTTCTCCAGTGGCCTTCATCTGAGTACCAAGACGGCGCTCACCCTTTTCAAACTTGTCAAATGGGAAACGTGGAATCTTAGCAACAACGTAGTCAAGGGCAGGCTCAAACATGGCATAGGTTGAACCTGTAACTGGGTTGATAACTTCATCCAAGGTCAAACCTACTGCAATCTTTGCAGCCAACTTAGCAATTGGGTAACCTGTAGCCTTAGAAGCAAGGGCTGAAGAACGCGACACACGAGGGTTTACTTCGATGACATAGTACTTGAAGCTGTGTAGATCAAGGGCTAGCTGAACGTTACATCCACCTTCAATCTTGAGGGCACGAATGATGCTCAAGCTCGCGTCACGTAGCATTTGGTTTTCATAGTCTGACATGGTTTGCGCAGGGGCAAATACAATGGAATCCCCTGTGTGAATCCCGACTGGGTCAAAGTTTTCCATGTTACAAACAACCAAAGCATTGTCTGCTGAGTCACGCATCACTTCGTATTCGATTTCCTTGAAACCTGCAATAGAACGCTCAATCAAACATTGGGTAACAGGTGACAATTTTAATCCATTTTCAGCGATTTCACGCAATTCTTCCTCATTGGCACACATACCACCACCAGTACCACCTAGGGTAAAGGCTGGACGAACGATGACTGGGTAACCAATTGTCGCTGCAAAGGCAACAGCTTCTTCGACAGTGTTAACAATTTCAGATTCTGGAATTGGTTGCTCCAATTCTTCCATCAATTGTTTAAAGAGGTCACGGTCCTCCGCTTGATCAATGGCAGATAATTTAGTTCCCAGAAGTTCAACACCAAGCTCATCGAGGATACCATTTTTAGACAATTCCATGGCCATATTAAGACCAGTTTGCCCACCAAGGGTTGGAAGTAAGGCATCTGGACGTTCCTTACGAAGAATACGTGTCACAAACTCAAGTGTAATCGGTTCGATATAAACCTTGTCCGCAATCTCCTTGTCCGTCATGATGGTTGCAGGGTTTGAGTTAACCAAAACAACCTCATAACCTTCCTCTTTCAACGACAAGCAAGCCTGGGTCCCAGCGTAGTCAAACTCAGCAGCTTGGCCAATAATAATCGGACCAGAACCAATCACCATAATTTTTTGAATATCAGTACGTTTAGGCATAGTTTATGATACAAAGCCCGTAAAGAACACAGTGGAATAGGAAATTCGGTGCAGACGCCTTCAGCGTCAAGACGATGTTTATCTTTTTCACACAGTTCTTAGGGCGTGTTCACTTCCGCGAACAATGTATCTTCTCCTTTCTATTCGTCGCCTCTCAGGGCGACATTAAATAAGATACAAAGGACGAATAGAAAGCGATTGAATTTTAGGAAACCAAAGAAGGATTGACAATCCAAATTGGTTTCTCTAAATTCCGAGCTTTCCGTCCGTGTTCAGTTACATAAATTCTCCGACGAGCTTTTACTCGTTCTTAGTTTGATTGTTTAAAAGCTTCCATCATCTCGATAAACTCGTCAAATAGGTAGCTTGCATCGTGTGGACCAGGGGCTGCGTCTGGGTGGTATTGAACAGAGAAAGCAGGTTGGTATCTGTGGCGAACTCCTTCAACTGATTTGTCATTGATTTCTTCGTGGGTAATAATCAAGTGCTCTGGCAAATCCTCACGACTGACTGCATAACCATGATTCTGGCTGGTGAAGTCTACGCGTCCTGTTGCAATTTCACGTACCGCATGGTTGAATCCACGGTGACCAAACTTCATCTTGTAAGTCTTTGCCCCGTTTGCCATTGCAAAGAGTTGGTGCCCCATACAAATACCAAAGATTGGAATCTTTCCTTGCACGCCTCGAATCATATCGAGTGCCTGTGGAACATCTTCTGGGTTACCTGGACCGTTTGACAACATAACTCCGTCAGGATTGAGATGGAGAATTTCTTCTGCCGTTGTCGAATAAGGAACAACCGTCACGTTACAATTACGCTTAGAAAGTTCACGTAGAATTGAGTGCTTGAGACCAAAGTCCACTAACACCACGCTTAAGCCAACTCCTGGAGCTGGATAGGATGTTTTAGTAGAAACCTGCTTGATATTATCTGTCGGCAAGACTGTTGCTTGGAGCTGGTCAGTCACATGGTCCATACTGTCCCCAACATGGGTCAAGGTTGCACGCATCGTACCATGCTTACGGATAATCTTGGTAAGAGCACGTGTATCAATCCCTGAAATACCCGGAATTTTCTTGGCTTTCAAAAATTCATCCAAGGTCATTTGGTTGCGCCAGTTGCTTGCTCTACGCGCTTCTTCAAAAACAACAACTCCTTTACAAGTTGGAATAATGGATTCGTAATCATCACGGTTAATTCCATAATTTCCTACCAAAGGATAAGTAAAGGTCAAGATCTGTCCATTGTAAGACTGGTCTGTAATGGATTCTTGATAGCCGGTCATCCCTGTATTAAAGACGATTTCGCCTGTTACATCAATATCTGCTCCGAAGGCCTTGCCTTCAAAAACTGTGCCATCTTCTAGTACTAGAAGTCTTTTTGTCATATTTTCACCTCTCGTGGACGCTCACTGGAGTCTTTTAACGTCTTGTGTTTTAGTTGGCGTTTCTACTCGCCAGTACGGATTCTAAGATTGCCATTCGAACAAAGACACCATTGGTCATTTGTTGGACAATCCGTGATTTTGGTGCTTCAACCAAGTGGTCTGCGATTTCTACATCACGGTTGACTGGAGCTGGGTGCATGAGGATTGCTGTTTCTTTCAAACGGTCATAACGTTCTTGAGTCAAGCCATGTTGGGCATGGTAGTCCTCTTTTGAAAAGATAGCTCCACTATCATGACGTTCATGTTGCACACGGAGAAACATCATGACATCCACCTGATCAATGATTTCATCAATAGTTACAAACTGCCCATAGTCTGCAAACTCTTGACTTCTCCATTCCTCAGGTCCAGCAAAGTATAGTTCAGCTCCCAAGCGTTTCAAAATCTGCATATTGGATTTAGCAACGCGTGAGTGGTCCAAGTCACCTGCAATAGCAACCTTAAGACCACCAAAGTGACCAAATTCCTCATAAATAGTCATCAAATCAAGCAAGCTCTGGCTAGGGTGTTGGCCCGAACCATCTCCACCATTGATGATGGAAGTCGTAATCGTCGGACTAGCAATCAACTCTCTGTAGTAGTCGACCTCTGGGTGACGAATCACACAGACATCCACTCCTAAGGCAGACAGAGTCAAGATAGTATCATAAAGTGTTTCACCCTTATTGACCGAGCTGGTCTTCACATCAAAGTCAAGTCGTTCCAGCCCCAGTTTAATCTCTGCCACTTCAAAGGACTTATGCGTCCGTGTAGAATCCTCAAAGAAAAGATTGGAAACAATCGGATGGTCCTCATAGGGAAGCTGAGCTCCGTTTTTAAACTCAATTCCTCGCTTGATCAATTTCATGACTTGATCGACAGTGAGGTCTTCCATGGATACCACATGGTTCAATGCTTGTTGATTTTCTGACATGGCTACTCCTTTAGCTTTCTAAGCTTCTTCAGTAATCAGAACTCTGTCTTGGCCATCAAGTTCTGCCATCTCTACGATGATTTCTTCAGAACGACTGGTTGGGATATTTTTTCCAACATAATCTGGACGGATTGGCAATTCTCTATGTCCACGATCGACCAGAACAGCTAAACTCACGCGCGCAGGACGGCCATGACCGACAATATTATCAATAGCAGCACGGATGGTACGACCTGTATAAAGCACATCATCCACCAAGATAACTTCACGGCCTGTCACATCAACAGAGATCAAAGAAGTATCTTCTCCACTTTTAATATCATCACGGAAAGGTTTAGTATCCAATTCCACAACAGGAACTGAAAGATTTTCTAGTTGCTCCAAACGTTCTTGGATACGGTGGGCGATAAAGACACCACGAGTTTTAATACCAGCCAAGACGATTTTATTCAAATCTTTGTTGCGTTCGATAATCTCGTAAGTAATACGCGTAATCGCCCGTTTGACGGTCAATTCGTCTACAACTTCTTTTGTCTTCATGACAAACCTCCAAAAAGAAAAGTCTCCTTAAACAAGGAGACTTGAAATGTATAGCTAAGTAAGCCCTACTGCAAACAGTATAGACTCCACCCTTCTACTTTATCACGCTCCTTGCCTGCCTCACGGGACAGGTTTAAAGGAATATTTAGTTATCAAATACTATAGCACAAAACAGACCTAAAATCAAGCAAAAACTTTTGAGCTCCCATCTTATAAATTGCTAAAATCATATAACTGTGGGTACTGGTCACACTCTGGATTTTTAGGATGACAAATGGCTCTTCCAAAATAAATCATAGCCTGATGGGCTGCTAACCACTGCTCCGGCGGCAAGATATCCATGACCCGCTTTTCCACCTCAAGTGGTGTTGCTGATTTTTTGACGATATCATGGTGTTTGCAAATACGCTCCACATGAGTGTCTACTGCAAAGGCTGGAATTCCAAAGCCCACACTCATGACAACATTGGCAGTCTTGCGACCAACACCTGCTAAACTCTCCAATTCCTCACGTGTCTGAGGAACTTGACCATCAAAGTCGTCTAGTAACTGTTGAGCACATTTTTTTAGGAATTTAGCCTTATTCCGATACAGTCCTAGACGAGAAATGTGTGAAGCAATCTCACCCTCTGTCGCAACAGACATGGCTTGTGGCGTTGGAAAGGCAGCAAAGAGACCTGGTGTGGCCTTATTTACCGCTGCATCCGTTGTCTGAGCTGACAACATGACCGCAACCAAGAGTTCAAAATGATTGGTAAAATCAAGACTGGGCTTGGCATCTGGAAACAGAGCAATGATTTCTTCTAGCACTTTCGTGCTCGTTTTTTTGATAAAACCATTATTCGTCTCCATCAAATAGTCCTTGTAAGCCAGCAAAAGGACTGTTTTCTTCTTTCTTAACTGCCTGTTGGGCTTGGTATTCTTCCTCTGTCATGATTTGCCAGTCATTTCCTGACACAAAACCTTTACCAGCTTCTTCTTCAGCCGTCAAAACCTTAATAGGAATGTTTAGTAGGATATTGTCTGACACGCTCTCAGCAAGGTCAAGTTCTCCATTTTTGATAGGCAAGACCAAATCATCGTCTAAAACTTCCTGATCTAGCTGGTTGGTTGCGCCTTCCATGAAAACTTCTGTGACTGGATAAGATTCAGCCAACTCAACTGGCTCCATACTGCGACTTGAAGCAAGAACAATGGTATAAGATAGTTGATAATCTAAGAAATACATACTATCTTCGTACTGTACTTTCCCAACTGCAAGGATATCTTTTACATCTAAAATTTCTTGATTACGTGCACGCAGGTCTACGGCTAGGTCTAACGTTTGTTCAAAATGCAAGCCTTCAGACTGCTTACGAATTTCTTGAATATTTAATTTCATACTTCCTCCATAAAGATTTACTCTCTTGATTATACCATGAAAAGCCTACAAATCAGCCCACCAAACTTTATAATTAAAATTCGATTTTTTAACATATTTACTATGACATTTTTGTTTTTTAGTGCTATACTATAGGCAATAATACATCAGAGCAAGGAGGATGCTCACATGGAAGACAAAGAACTCATTACTAATGCAACCCAACTCCTAGCCGAGTTAAATAAAAGTTTCCAAAGCTGCAAACAGGGTACGGCAGATGATATTCGACTGCAAGATCTGCTAAATACTACTCTGCAAGAGCTCAAAAAAGCGGAAAAGTTGAACAACAGTATCTTAATTGACCTTGAGAAATTTTACCAACGTACCAGTCTTCTGATAGGTCTCGGTAGCCTAAAACTGAACGATCAAGCTCGTACTGCTTGGCGAAACTATGATAAATTCCATTACGAGCATGTCAAACACGTACTAACTCTTTATGGACCTGTTTTTGGATTTTAGAGATTAGAATTGTCAGTTTTCTGTTGACAAAATATCCTGAAAGGTATAGGATAGAGGTACTAATACTCGGAGGTAAGGGAGACATGAACAACTAAGTCTATCAAATAAAGAACCTTTATTTAGTAGATCGTGTTTTTGTCTCTTTTTGCATACTCTTTTTGTACTAGATCTTCTGGTACTTTATCCTCTTTGAAAATCAAAAAACTAGAAAGCTAACCATCTGCTCCTCTTGAGTTGGATAGGGGTAGACAAGCCTAGTTTGACAGGATTTTCGATATGGATAATAGCGTTTCTGACAGTGACTTTGGGCTCTACTAGATAAAGTAGAGCTTTTTGTTATGCACTATGGACATTCTAGAAAGGGCGACAATATGATAAAAATCAATCATCTGACCATCACTCAAAACAAAGATTTACGAGACCTTGTCTCTGACTTAAACATGACCATACAAAACGGAGAAAAGGTAGCTATTATTGGCGAAGAAGGAAATGGCAAATCGACCTTACTTAAAACTTTAATGGGGGAATATTTGTCTGATTTCACTATCAAGGGAGACATCCAGTCTGATTATCAATCACTAGCTTACATTCCTCAAAAACTCCCCGAGAAGCTGAAAAAGAAAACTCTACACGACTACTTCTTTTTAGATTCTATTGATTTAGACTACAGTGCCCTCTATCGTTTAGCTGAGGAATTGCATTTTGATAGCGATCGTTTCGCTATCAACCAAGAAATTGGCAGTCTATCAGGTGGCGAAGCTTTGAAAATTCAGCTCATCCATGAGTTAGCCAAACCCTTTGAGATTCTATTTTTAGATGAACCTTCAAATGACCTGGACCTTGAAACAGTTGATTGGCTAAAAGGTCAGATTCGAAAGATTCGACAAACCGTTATTTTCATTTCTCATGATGAAGACTTTCTTTCTGAAACGGCTGATACCATTGTCCACTTGCGACTGGTCAAGCACCGGAAAGAAGCAGAACACTAGTAGAGCATTTAGACTATGATCGCTATAGTGAGCAGAGAAAGGCTAATTTTACCAAACAAAGCCAGCAAGCATGCTAACGACCAAAGAGCCTACGATAAAACCATGGAAAAACATCGGCGAGTCAAGCAAAATGTAGAAACTGCGCTTCGAGCTACCAAAGACAGTACTACCGGTCGCCTATTGGCTAAAAAGATGAAAAATGTCCTCTCTCAAGAAAAACGCTACGAAAGGGCAGCTCAGGCCATGACCCAAAAGCCACTTGAAGAGGAAGAAATCAGACTTTTCTTCTCAGACATCCAACCATTACCGGCCTCTAAAGTCTTAATCCAACAGGAAAAAGAAAATTTGTCCATTGGCGAGCGAATTTTGGTGCAAGAACTACAACTAACTGTCCGTGGACAAGAAAAAATCGGTATCATCGGCCCAAATGGTATGGGGAAATCAACTCTATTAGCAAAGTTGCAACAACTTCTTAATGATAAAAGAGAGATTTCTCTTGGTTTTATGCCACAAGATTATCACAAAAAACTACAATTGGAGCTATCTCCAGTAGACTACCTCAGCAAAAACTGGAGAAAAAGAGGAACTTCAGAAAATCCAATCTCACCTAGCTAGTCTCAATTTCAGTTATCCGGAAATGCAGCATCAAATTCGCTCCTTATCTGGCGGACAACAAGGTAAACTCCTGCTTTTGGATTTAGTCTTGCGCAAACCAAACTTTCTCCTGCTAGATGAACCCACACGAAACTTTTCTCCAACTTCTCAACCCCAAATTAGAAAACTCTTTGCCACTTATCCTGGTGGTCTCATTACTGTTTCACATGACCGTCGTTTCTTAAAAGAAGTTTGCTCGATCATCTATCTCATGACAGAACACGGTTTGGAGATAGTTAATTTAGAAGATTTATAAATTTTCAACATAGCAAAAATCCAGAGACGACCTCTGGATTCTTTTTACATATGTTTTAAACGTTCAATCCGTTCTGAGATAGGTGGGTGGGTATAAAAGAGTTTTTGGAACCCTCCCCCTTTCTTAGGATCATTGATATAAAGTGCACTGCTGGCATCATCGACAGGACGACTCATCGGTTTACTATTATCCAACTTACCTAGAGCATTAATCATCCCTTGAGGATTGCGAGTCAACTCAACACTAGAAGCATCAGCTAGGAATTCCCTCTGACGAGAAATAGCTAGTTGCACCAAGGTTGCAGCGAGAGGTGCCAGCACAATAGCTAGTAGGGAAACCACTAGCATAATGATTTCTAAGCCATTTCCATCTCGATCATCGTCACTTCGTCTGCGACCTGCTCCACCCCACCACATCATACGACCCTGCCATACTAGAAAGCATGGTGATAGCACTAGCAAGGGCAACAGCAATAGTCGAAATACGGATATCGTAGTTACGAATATGACTGACTTCATGTCCCATAACAGCTTCTAGTTCTTCACGATTCATGATAGCTAGGAGACCTGAAGTCGCAGCAACCGCTGCGTTTTGAGGGTTAGAACCTGTCGCAAAGGCATTTAAGGCTGGATCATCAATGATGAAAACACGGGGCATAGGAATCTGAGCGACCATAGCCATATCTTCCACTACATGGTAAAGGTCTGGTGCCGTTTGCTCATCCACCTCACGCGCTCCATTCATGGACATGACAATCTCTGTCGATTGAAAAATCATAGACAAGGCATAGATAAAGCCGATAATCAGTGCGATAACCAAACCACCAAACCCAGATCGCATAAAGAGGTAACCAACTGCATAGCCAACAAGAGCTAAGAGTAGGAAAAATACCAGCAACAAAATCCAGGTTTTTCGTTTATTGCTTGCAATTTGATCAAACAACATCTTAGTCACCTAAACCGCTAAAATCAACCTTAGGAACTGCCTTTTCCTCTTCTGGTGTTTGAAGGAAATCTGCTGCTTTAAATCCAAACATTCCAGCGATAATATTGCTTGGGAAAGTTTCTAATTTTACATTGTAGTTGCTGACAACACTGTTGTAGAGTTGACGAGAGTAAGAAATTTTATTTTCTGTGTTTGTCAACTCCTCTTGCAATTTAACAAAGTTGGCACTAGCTTTCAAATCTGGATAGCTTTCTGCAACTGCGAAGATACCTGAAACCTGACGAGTGAGTGCATCACTAGCTTTCATAGCTTCTGCTGGTGAAGTCGCTGCCGCCACTTGGTTACGAAGTTCTGCCACTTTTTCAAGGGTAGAACCTTCATATTTAGCATAACCTTTTACAGTCTCAATCAAGTTTGGCAAGAGGTCATTTCGACGTTTCAACTGAACATCAATCTGACTCCAAGCCTCCTTTGTTTGCATACGATTCTTAACCAAACCGTTATAGCTAACAATCACAAAAATAACAATAAGAGCGATAACTCCAAGAATAATCCAAGTCATTATATAAGTCCTTTCTACTTTTAGATTAGTACCAGTATATCAAATTTTTAATGATTGTGGTAAAATAAGATGATACTAAAGAAGGAAATAACTATGAAACCAGAAACATTTTACAACCTGCTTGCCGAGCAAAATCTTCCACTTTCGGACCAGCAAAAAAAACAATTTGAACATTATTTTGAACTTTTGGTCGAGTGGAATGAAAAAATCAATCTAACAGCTATTACAGACAAGGATGAAGTTTATCTCAAACATTTTTACGATTCGATTGCACCCATCCTTCAAGGTTTGATTCCCAATGAAACTATCAAATTGCTTGATATTGGAGCCGGGGCAGGATTTCCTAGTCTACCCATGAAAATCCTCTATCCTCAGTTAGATGTAACTATCATTGATTCACTCAATAAGCGCATCAACTTCCTCCAACTTTTGGCTCAAGAACTGGATTTAGACGATGTTCATTTCTACCATGGACGTGCCGAAGATTTTGCACAAGACAAGAACTTCCGTGCTCAATATGATTTTGTAACAGCTCGTGCGGTTGCCCGCATGCAGGTTTTATCTGAATTGACAATTCCTTACCTTAAAGTTGGCGGAAAACTATTGGCACTCAAGGCCAGCAATGCGCCTGAGGAATTATTAGAAGCTAAGAATGCCCTCAACCTCCTTTTTAGTAAGGTCGAAGACAATCTCAGCTACGCTCTACCAAATGGAGATCCGCGTTATATCACAGTGGTAGAAAAGAAAAAAGAAACACCAAATAAATATCCAAGAAAGGCTGGCATGCCCAACAAACGCCCACTTTAAATTTTTTAGTAAAAAATATTTACAAAGTTCGGAATTTCTGCTATACTATCACAAGCAAAGGTTTTTAATGTCATCCCGTGAGGTGACGAAGACGCAGAAATACTTGAAAACTCTTTAAAGTCTAGATTTTAGAGAAGTCTTACTCTGAGGGCCTATTGCTGTAAAATAATGGGCTCTTTTTTGATGCCCAAAAGTGAGGTTTATATGAAACAAGAATCAACTGTTGATTTGTTACTAGACGTTGACCAACGTCCTTCGGCTGGAAAAGGAATTCTCCTTAGCTTCCAACACGTTTTCGCCATGTTTGGTGCGACCATCTTGGTACCCTTGATTTTGGGAATGCCTGTATCTGTTGCCCTTTTTGCTTCAGGTGTTGGAACACTCATCTACATGATCGCAACTGGTTTTAGAGTTCCAGTTTATCTAGGATCATCATTCGCCTTTATCACAGCTATGTCCCTAGCTATGAAGGAACTAGGAGGGGATGTATCAGCTGCACAAACAGGGGTTATCCTTACAGGTTTTATCTATGTCCTTGTGGCTGCAAGTGTTCGTTTTGCGGGTACAAAATGGATTGATAAACTCTTGCCACCAATCATCATCGGACCTATGATCATCGTTATCGGTCTTGGACTTGCAGGTTCAGCTGTTACCAATGCTGGTCTTGTAGCTGATGGAAATTGGAAAAATGCTCTTGTAGCGGTTGTTACTTTCCTAATTGCTGCCTTTATCAATACAAAAGGAAAAGGGTTCCTACGAATCATTCCATTTCTCTTTGCCATTATTGGTGGTTACCTCTTCGCACTAACTCTTGGCTTGGTTGACTTTACACCAGTTCTTAAAGCTAACTGGTTCGAGATTCCTGGTTTCTACTTGCCATTTAGCACAGGTGGTGCCTTTAAAGAGTACAATCTTTACTTTGGGCCAGAAACTATCGCTATCTTGCCAATCGCTATCGTAACAATTTCTGAACATATCGGAGACCATACTGTTTGGGTCAAATCTGTGGCCGTCAATTCTTGAAAGAACCAGGTCTTCACCGTACTCTTCTTGGTGACGGTATCGCAACTTCTGTTTCTGCCTTCCTTGGTGGACCAGCGAATACAACTTACGGAGAAAATACAGGGGTTATCGGTATGACTCGTATCGCTTCTGTCTCAGTTATCCGTAACGCTGCCCTTATCGCGATTGCCCTTAGCTTCCTTGGTAAATTCACAGCCTTGATTTCAACCATTCCAAATGCTGTACTTGGTGGTATGTCAATCCTTCTCTATGGGGTTATCGCCAGCAACGGTTTGAAAGTTTTGATCAAAGAACGTGTTGATTTCGCTCAAATGCGTAACCTGATCATCGCAAGTGCTATGTTGGTCCTTGGACTTGGAGGAGCTATCCTTAAACTTGGTCCAGTTACCCTTTCAGGTACTGCCCTATCAGCCATGACAGGAATCATCTTGAACTTGATCTTACCATACGAAAATAAAGACTAAACGTCTTGACACAAAAAGTCCGCTCAGACAACTGAGTGGACTTTTCTAATTCTTAAGTCCCCCAAGCAACCAATAGGTAGATCAGGCTAGAACCAAACATATCTGCTAAAGCATGCATGAGAAAGAATGGAAGGAGATTTTTAATTTTATATTTGTATAAGAAATAATAGAATAAGCCATAAACTACACCGATTACCAAAGCCCATACTAATCCTTGATAGGTGTGGAAGGAAATACGAATACTAGTAGAATAAATCAAAACCAACCACTTGTGTTTTTCCTTCACTGAAGTTAACAAACCTAGAAAGAAAAACTCTTCATAAAATCCATTAAGCAAGGCATAGGCAATCGCTATCGGGCTGAGAGCTAAGAACTTCCCTATTATTTGCGTGAAATCTATATAGGCAAAAAGGTCTGGATTAAAGTAATTATATTTACCAGTGAGAGTTGTAACCAAGTCTCCAAACAGTCCCACTAAAGCAAATATAAATGGAACCCAAAAGATAATGGACCAATTCCAGCGAATAGGAAGCTGTTTAAAATCATAATTTCGAATCAAAGATAGAGTAAGGTCACAGTCAGTAATATAGCTTGCAGGGTAAAATTACTAAAATAAGCAGCACCTTCGCTTGCAGCCTGTCTAACTGTCCCTACTGTACTTGATACACCCGTTGGAAACGTATTTGCTAAAAATAGCTCGGTTGAACGAATTATAAACTGACCAAACATTATGATCGTAATAATCACAATATCAAACCATCTCAAGTATTTTAGAGGTTTAGATGGATGTATTTTTTTAAAAATATTCATATTTTCTCCAGGTATTCTATACTCATATAAATATTTTAAGAAAAAAGGCTTAAACTTTTATAAAATTTCATTAATTCATTTAGATTTAAAGACGTTTTACTAGTAAAAATAACCCCTCTTTAAGAGTGGTTATCATCTACTTTCATTTTTTGTTTATTTCTCTAACAATAAATCTTTCAAAGAAATCAGAGTTACTGCAATTAAAATCATTGCCATGCCAAGAAAATCAATGGGATAAAATTGTTCATTCATAATTAGGAAGGCAAAGAAAACCGCCGAGATTGGTTCAATTGAAGCCAACAAACTTGACTTAACCGGTCCAATCAGACTGGCTCCTTTTAAGAAGGCTGTATAGGCAAAGACAGTCCCGATAATGATAATGCCCGCAAAAGCGAGGAGAAAATCAAGACTAGTTGGGATAGCAGTCTGTAGAACTCCTGTAAAAGGAAGGGCGACCAAACCTGCTATGACCATTCCCACACCAATTACCAAACTGCTCCCCCACTTCTTAATCAAGGCTATGGGCAAAATGATATAAAGTGCGTAAGTCAGAGCAGAAAAAAGACCCCAGAACAGACCTGCAGGCGTCATAGATAACTGGTCCAACTGCCCATGAGTGGCGATCAAGAAGGTTCCTCCGATGGCTAATATGATGGAAATAATCTCTCCAAGCGTCGGCGCCACCTTATTCTTGATACAGCTATAAATCAAAATCCCGACAGGACAAACATACTGAAGCACTGTCGCGGTACCTGCATTGGTCTCCTGAATAGCAGTTAGATAGGCAAATTGATTGAGGAAGAGACCAATTAGAGCAAAAATAAGAAGAGACAGCAAACTCTTTCTATCCTTTAAAAAGGCCAGCATTTTATCCTTTGCAGTAGCATAAGCCAAGACCATGAGAATCCCACCGGCGATTAAAAGTCGTAAGTTAGTTAAAACCAGAGACGAAATTCCATGTGCCATCAGGTATTGGCCACTCGTTCCTGACAATCCCCAAGCAATGCCAGCTACAACTGTTAATAAAGTCCCTTTTAAACTGTTTGACATGTCTCTCCTTACTCTTCTTTGCGAATCAAGTCCATTACTTGATTGCGGTCTACAATCCATTGAGCCCTCTCATCCTTTTCATAGGTACGATTCGATAGGAAATAGCCGCTTCTTGCTTCTGGCGATTCCACATGATAAAGGTACCTGTATAGCCCGTATGGTCTAGCCAATCTCCTTCCAAATTCCATGACAAAGAACGTTCCTTGTCATCCAAAGGTGAAAAATTTTGACTCAAATCTCTTGCAAAATCATCTGCTAAATAGTGTTCTAAAAAGATTTGTAAATCCTTTACAGTCGAAAACAAACCCGCACTACCTGCATGCCTGCCCAGGAGACGAGCTTTGGGATCATGTACCAGACCTGCCTCTACACCTCTAACCGTCGGAACAGCAAGCTCAACAGGGCCAAACTGGGTTTCATTCATTCCCCAAGGATTAAAAACTTGATACTGTAAAATCACATCCAAGTCTTGATTAAAGATTCTTTCCAAAACAAAGCCCAAAAGCAAAAAATGGACATCTGAATAAAGAAAGGCTGGCTGATTTCGTCTGTTGAGATGAAACATCGCTTCCTTTAATTCTGAGGCTATTAAAAGATCACGATTGGGAATAAAAGGATCAAGATCTGTAGCGTGAGTTAAGAGCTGACGAATAGTGATATCTGGATAATCACTCTCAGCTAAAAAATCGGTTACTGGTCTGTCAATATCTAATTGACCTCTTTCCCACAAAAAGGTACAAACTGTGCCAACCCCAACAACCTTGCTGACACTGGCTAGGTCATAAACTAGACCTGCCTCAGTCTCCAAGCCATGCTCTGGGTCACTCTGGCCTAAATAGAACTCCGTCCATTGATTGTCCTTAAAATATGCAAAAGAGGCTCCGGGATAAATCCCTGCCTCGATTTGTTCTTCTATTTTTTTAATAATCTTGGTCCACTTCATACTTCTTCAAACCACAATTCAACATTATTTCGATCTTTACCAAGGAAGAATTTTTCAGACTTAGGAATAAAATATTCGGTAGACTCAAATTTCTTGCGAAGACTTGCTATATCAAGTTCATTGACCAAGAACTTAAGCATAGATAAGTCCCAAGTAACCGTATTGTCTACAGTCAAATCCTGCCCCTGTGCTGGGATAAAATCAAGTGATGTCCCAATTTCAGATACTCCCAAGAAACTTTGGACATCCGTTGGGAGGTGTAATTCCATAGAAATCTCAAATTTACTTAAAGAAATTGATTCCAAGTCTGTTTGAAATTCAGGCTTTTCTTCTACTTCTCCTAGACTTTCTCTATCATCTTCCGCATGAATCAAAACCAAATCATCTTCTGGAGAGTAAATTTCAAAAGCGTAGCCATTCTGCCCCTTATATAATTTATGAATCGAATCTGTTTTAGATAAGAGTCCTTCAATTTCTAAGGGATTTTCCACCTTGACAATTAATCTAGCTAATTTTTTTCTTCCCTCCACCTTACGAGTACGCATACTTGGAGCTTCTTCTAAAACCAGCTTTTCTAGACCTGTTTGATCACCTAGTGACAGAAAGGCTGACTCTTCTAACAAGGCCTTCATACCAAGGGTCTCTATATAAAATATTTCATTTAATTTTCTATTATTAACTTTTAAAGTAGGAATAATCCGTACAATCTGATTTACATTCATAAACTCCTCCAACTCTTTTATTTTAAAGGATTTTAGAATTTTTTACAAGATATTATGCTCAGATTTACCTATTTTTCGTAAAAATTTCATCTAAAAAACCGAGGATTTCCTCGGTTTCAATTTCTTATAGGTAAAGGAATTTGAAGATAGCTACTGCCGCAATTGCTGCTGCGATAGGTGCTACTACTGGTACCCAAGAATACCACCATTTTGAATCACCTTTGTGCTCACCAAGAACTGATTTTGGAAGGAAAGCATGAAGGAGACGTGGTCCCAAGTCACGGGCTGGGTTCAAGGCAGGCCCTGTAGGTCCACCAAGTGATGTTACCAAGGCCATAACAAGGAATCCAAGTGCCAAGTGAGCAATTCCAAGACCAGATGTCATAAATGGAGCTACTTGTTCTTTAGCTTGGTCAAGCGCTGCTGTTACTTGTTCTTGAGGAATGGTTTGACCTTGAGTAGTTGCTTGTGTAACTTGAGCATTAATAGCTGCTTGTGCTTTTGATACTAGTTCAGCACCAAAGAAGTTTTTAGTTAATCCAAGAGCTGCAAAGAACAGAACAAATGAACCGATAAACTCGTTTACAAAACCGTTAACAGTTGCTGCAAAGCGTGATTCTTTTGTACCTTGATCCAAACTTGAAATTGTTGAGAAAGTACCCAAAATGTTGTTAGGATTTTCAGTTTTCAAGTAATATGGACGATGTGTTGCAACAACTAATGCTTGTCCGAAGATTGCTCCCAACACTTGCATAATGATGTAAGGTGCAACTTGAGCCCATGGGAAAAGACCGCTAACTGCAAGACCTAGAGTGAAGGCTGGGTTGATGTGGTTACCAGATACATTACCAAACATCAAGGCTGGGATCATAACCCCCATACCGTAACCAACAGCGATAACGAGCCAGCCACTTTGGTGACCTTTCGTACCTTTAAGTTCAACGTTGGCAACTGCACCATTTCCAAGAATGATCAAAAGAGCAGTAGCCAAAAATTCAGTGGCATATTTAATTGCCCATGTGAAATCCATTTGATAGATTCTCCTTAAAATTTTTTAGACAATCCTTATTCTATCAATTTTTATATCTTTTAGCAACAGGTTTTCTAAAAGAATATATGAGAAAGCGGTTTTATTATGTGACTATTAGCTTTTCTTCAACCTACTACAGTAGATAAACATACTGAACAGCTACTGTCTTGACTCATTTAATTCTTAAAAATTGATAGAGTTGACAAATGGTAGAAAAAATCCCTTTTTACTAAGTTAAGTATCAACTACAGTTACGATTAGCATTCGTTACCGAACCCATTCGCCATTATAATTGACAGAATAGCCATCTACGGTCGTATTCACTGCCAAAGCACCTGAGCTATAAGCATAGTACCATTTGCCATTAACCTGGAACCAACCTGTCTTCATATCTCCATTACTTGCATTTAGGTAGTACCAAGTTGAACCATCTTGATACCAACCAGTTACCATAGCTCCTGAGGAACGGAGATAGTACCATTTGTTCCCAAGGTTTTGCCAACCTGTTTTCATATCGCCATTTGGTTGGTCTAAATAATACCAAGTGGTACCTTCCTGATACCAGCCAGTGGTCATAGCTCCTGATGAACGGAGGTAGTACCACTTATTGCCTAGATATTGCTCAACCAGTTTGCATGATACCAGTTTCTGAATCTAGATAGTACCAAGTGGAAGCATCTTTGAATCTTCATCACAGGTTAGACGATAATTCTCATCCAACCACGTGCTAGCTCCCCAACCGTTAAACTGTCGATACGAGCATCGAAGCCACCATCCTTCAGTAGATAATACCAGTTAGACTGATCATAAAAGCCCAACCTGTCTTTTAAAGAATGATCTTGATCAAAGCTAGATATTCTAAAATAATAGACTCGTTTATCTTCCTAGACTATCATGTTTTTTTCTCCATGATGTTTGTTGGTATTTGTAGCAGTTTTTTTAGCTTCTAAATGCTTGCTAACCAACAAACTCTTGTAGCACTCCCATCTTTTGATCAAAGTAGAAACCAATCTTGCATCTAGGGGAACCTTCTAATCTTATGCCATTATAGAAGAAGCAATCGTCACCCCTTCGTGTGGAGCAGGTATATATTGCCAGCCGACAACCATCTCTCCAGATAGAGAATCAAAATAATAGTACTTACCATCAATCACTCGCCAGTAGGTTTCTTTGAGGTCCCCCTTTTTGTAATAGGTTCTACCGTTTTCTTGGACAAACTGCCATCCTTCAGAGTTATCTGCAAATACTGTATTCGTAGCTAGCAAACCAAAGAAAATTACTGTTAGTCCAGCTTGCATAGTTTTTTTCAAAAGTTTCATTTATATATACCTCCAATATTAAATTAACACACCAGATGAGGAGAAGTTATAAACCTTACCAATTGTCTATTCTTCTGAACAAACTGTTGATAGGGAATTGTATTACCAAATGCAAGAACACTTAGTAATACAAATATAACTATTTTTTTAATTCCACGATTTTTCTCCTCATCTTATATGTGAAACCTCCTTTCTTTCTTGCTTTTAATTCTAACATATATATATGATATCAGTCAAGTATTTTATGTTTATTTTGAACTTTTTTTTTATATTATTACAAATAAACATTATTTATTTCCTAGATTTGCTATTTTTGAACTAAAAAGTTTTATAATGATAATTAAGCTAAATAGGAAAGGATTATTATCTTTTAATGAATATACTCGCAGAGAAATTCAGATTGAAAAGAGAAAAAGAGTTAGGTCTCTCCCAACAAACTCTTGCAGAAGGAATTTGTGAACAAAGTCAGATTAGTAAAATTGAGAGAGGGTCATTTTCATTCCTCCGCAGACCTTGTTATTCAAACTCTCACAACGACTTGAAGTCCCATTAGATTACTTTTTCAATGAACAAATTGAAAGTTAAATCTAACCTCTCTAACTTTTAAGCAATTATCTGCTCGCTTATTAGATGATAGAAATTATGACGATTTAGAATATCTTTATAGAAATAGAGATTGAACGAAGCACTTTTTCTAACACTAGAAGACCGAACTTACCTTGAATGGATTAAAGCTATAATTGACTTCTATCAATATGACAGTAAGTGTGATGCTATTTCTTCATTGGAAAAATATTATTAAAAGTCTCCTCAAATACTCTGATTTATTTAAAGGCGTTGAATACTCTATCTAATTTCTATTCCTTAGTGGGTCGTGAACAAGAATATGAGGCAAACTACTCTCATTTGATGGAGTTATATAAAGACAAAAAAATTTTTGAGTATCAAGAGTTTTTTTATTTGGCTACATCAGAGTTCGTTACAACTACGCTCACTACCTAGTATCAAAGGAAAAAAATATAATGAAGCCATCCAAGAAGCTCTTGAGACGATTGAACTCTGTAAACAAAGACAGACAAGCTATCAACTGGCTCCCTCTACTTATTCTTGTAGGAAATGCTGGAGCCAAATTTCTAGACAAAGAACAAGTCAAAAAAATTATTATATAGAAGCAAAGAGAGTTATGTAAGATTTATAACAATCCTTTAATGTTGATGAAGATAGAAAAATTATTTGAAAGGAATTAAATACTGTTTAGTTAATCTTGACATTATAGTTTTTTTCTGAAACGTTAAATAACCTGTAAGGCTGATAGTGAAATTAATACTATCAGTCTTATAATTATGTGACTATTACTTCAGATTCAGTTCACTATAATTTCCAAACGAATCTTATGATAGCTACCTTATTAGGATGCTCTTATTTTTTATCCAAAACAAAAGGATTAAGGGAGTGAATTTCCTTAATCCGATAGTCTCTTAAGCCTGACGCTGACCAAAGTCCTTAATCATCTGATCCATTTCTTGTCGACTCGGAGTTGTCAGCATATACAGGTAATCTCCTTGAAGTTCCGCAAAGGCCGCTGGCATGATTTTCTTAACCTTGAACTGCTGGCTGTATTTGGCAAGCAAGTCCTCCTCAGAATAGACATAATGGGCATTTGCACGACGTGATGTAGCCAAACAATACTGAGGTTCAAAATCTGACGCTGGGAACTCTTCTCCTGCGACAATGGCTGCATATCCACGATAGAGGTCCAGGGAATGAGCAAAGTTATAAACATCAATGGTGAAACCACCTGCAGGGCGATTATTGTACTCAATGGCAATATAATCATCCCCTTCACGGAAGAACTCAATATGGAAAAAACGTTCTTTCATACCAAATTCTTTAACGATGTCCTCACCATATTTACGTAATTTGGGATCCATATCCTTGAGAACGTAATAAGAATTGTCCATCTTGTAAATCATGAGATCAAGCGGTGTATAGGCGTAGTCAAAAGGTTGTTGAAAAGACAATCTTTACCATCCTTGTCCACAAGACCATCAAAGGTACAAATTTCACTAGACGTGACAAATTTCTCAAAGAAATAAACAGTCGAATGATCCCATTCTTGCTTGAAGTGATTGATATCGTCTTCTGTCTCAAGCTTAAAGGTTGCGGCTGCTCCCACTCCATTATCAGGTTTGGCAATCATTGGAAGGCCGATTTCGTTCACTAGCTTGATCCACATCTGCTTCCGTCTTGATAACAGCTCCAGGTACCACAGGGACACCTGCTTTTTTGAAAAGTTTCTTCATTTCAGACTTAAATTTCGTCTTTTTGAGATCCTCTGGTTTGGCACCAAAAACATTGAATTGCTCACGAAGACTTGCATCTAACTCAAGCCAGTATTCATTATGAGACTCGATGCGATCAATTGGGCCATGTTTATAAAATAGAAAAGCAACTGCACGTTTGACTTCATCTACATTTTCAAGATTATCTACACGGAAATACTCGGTCAGGCTATTGCGCAAAGGTTCATCCAATTGCTCGTAAGGTTCTTGACCAATTCCCAAGACCGTGATGCCTTTATTAGCTAGTTCAATGGTAAACTGTTGAAAGTTTTGTGGATAGTAGGGAGAAATAACAAGGTAATTCATAGGTAACTCCTTTTATAGATACAGGTGTCCAAGAAAATAGGGCATTTGTTTACGCCACCATTCCCAGTCGTGGGCGACATCATGTCCCCATTCAGCAAACCAGGCTGGAATTTGTTTCTGGTCAAAGGCTTCTTTGAGCTTGTAGAAAGACGGTAGACCGTCTTGTTCCCAGGCACCAAGACCCGTACAAAGCACAATCTCCGCCTGACGGTAACGGTCAATAAACCAGCCGTCGTTCTGATTCCAGATATAATCTACTGGCGAGTTTTGATAAATAGCATCGTCATTGTAGTAATCGCCGACAAAGAAACGTGCGTCGTAAACACCACTGAGAGCAATCACCTTTGGTAAAGACATCTGGATGTTGGAGGAAAAAGTTGACAGCATGGTAGGCGCCCATCGAGCAACCTGTCGTCATCATGCCATCAAACCAACCTGTCTTATGCTTGATAAAAGGAATGGCCTCCTCAATCACATAGCGTTCGTAGGCACGGTGCATCTCTGCTTGGTCGTGACCATTTTTCCAAGTAGCCAACCAGCTCTCACTATCCACACTGGATAGGGTAAAGAACTGGACACGGCCTTCCTCGATAAAGGAAGCACAGGCATCAATCATGCCAAAATCATAGTATTCATTGTGACTACCACCTGATGAAGCAAAGACCACAACTGGAATCCCAGCATGTCCATAACGGTTGAGGTACATTTCACGGTTGAGGTGACCACTCCAGTGGCTAAGGTTTTCAATATGCATTGATTTCTCCTTTTCTTACTTACCAGTTTTCTGCAAAAAAATCTCAGACAGTCTGGTAAATTTTCCGACCAAGGGATTTCACTATGGATGGCACCAGACTGAACTTTTCAAGACAAGATTATCTAAGTGTACCCCACCTGCTATCAAATCATGGTAATAGCGAAGAGACGAATCGATATAGGCTTGTTTGATATTACCAGCCATCAGGGTCTTGTCTGTATCATCTGCTTCTTCTGTTCCCTACATAGATGAAGATGCGCTGGTCAGGCGATAGTTTCTGGCGCTCGATATAGCGGTTAAATGGCTTCTTGGTGGAGCCAGTTTGCAGATGAAAAGACGCCTAGGCAACCGATTTGGTCTTGGTATTCCAAACCGATAAACTGGGTAATATTTGCCTCCTAGTGAGGAACCAATCATAGCCGTATGCTGGCGGTCAGCTTTTGGTACGGTAGGTCTCATCGATAAAAAGGCTTTGACCACCTCCATGACAAACTCAGCATACTCCACACCCTTTACCACCAAACTGCTGCCCTGGGATAGGGAGATTCTTGGAACTTCCAAGCCGCATACTCATTCATCCGCCCCATACCATCATTGTCAATGGCAACGACAATCATGCGACTGATATCAGGGATTTCGTTTGATGGCTGGGATAATCTTCCATGAGTGACCAATGAAAGATTCTTTACTATAAAAAAACATTTTTGCCCGTCATGAAAGTAAACCACAGGATAGGAACGATCCGTGTCTTTTCTCATAATCTTTTAGGAAGAAGAACACGTACACGGCGCTCCTTACCAGTGTAAGGAACCTTGAGTTTGTGTTCTTTCATTTTTAGATAAAAGTAGGATTGATTCATTGTCAGAAAACTCTCTATATTCAAAATTTTATCTCATTATATCATAAAAATAGAAAAAAAGTCAGTTTTGCTTCCATTTTTGGATTAAAAACTAACTTTTTCATTTATTTTTCTAAATTCTTTTGGATTTTCTGAATTAGAGCAGATTATCAATTAAGTCATCGACTTCATCTTTTTCAGTTTGAGGTGTAATCTCAGTAATCATAATCCCTGCCACTGCTCGCTCAACTAAGCCCTTAACATCCATCCGTTTTTCATACTGCTCTGCATTTTTAATCTTAGGATTGGTCTTAGGACGGTCAGGTGCAAAAATCGTACAGCAGTCTTCAAAAGGCTGGATAGAAATATCAAAGGTATCGATTGCCTGAGCGATGTCAATGATTTCCAACTTATCCATAGTAACCACAGGACGAATGACTGGAGTGCTGGTCACAGCGTTGATAGTCTGCATGCTTTCCAAGGTCTGGCTAGCTACTTGACCAAGACTTTCCCCATTGATGATAACCAAACCATTTCGTACCTCACGAATACGATCAGTAATCCGCATCATAAAGCGACGAGTCAAGGTCATAAGATAGGCTTCTGGCGCTTTAGCCTTAATTTCCTCTTGAATCTCTGTGAAAGGCACTTCGATAAACTGGATATTTCCCCCAAACTTGGTCAATTTACGAGTCAAATCTTGCGCTTTTTTAAGAGCCCCTGGACTCGTGTAAGGTGGACTGGCAAAGTGAACTGCCTCAATATCTACCCCTCGTTTAAGAGCTAGATAACCTGCCACAGGTGAATCAATTCCTCCTGACAACATGAGCATGCCTTTACCAGAACTTCCCACAGGTAATCCTCCTGCTCCACGAAAGGTTTCATAGGAAATATAAGCCGCTTCCTCACGAATCTCAACCTGAAGATTAATATCTGGATTTTTCATCTGAGCTTTCACGTTTGGAATAGCCTTGAAAACAGCACTACCAAGAGTTTGATTGAGTTCACGACTATCAAGTTCAAAGGTGTGGTCGCTACGCTTACCAGTGATTTTAAAGGTCATCCCTTCCTTGTAAGTTTCTTTCATAATCTCTTGGACAGCAGACTTAAGAACTTCCACAGACTTTTTGACTTTATAAACGGGAGAGAAGTTTTGAATTCCAAATACTTGTTTGAGAGATTCTGCTACTGCGGTGTAATCAGCTCCATTGAGGTAAGCGTGGGCACGATCGCGATCTGCCGTTACCTTAACTTGGGGATAGATAGACAAAACGTCTGAAATATTATTACGAAGTTTATTGATGAAACGCATACGATTTTTGTGTTTGGTTGACAATTCTCCATAGCGAATCATAATTTCTGAATACTGCATAAATGCTCCTATCTTACTTTTCTAGTTTGATTGTAAATTAATTTTAACTTGGTCAAAAACTGCTCGACCTGACTCATATCATTTTCAAGGTCTAGGCTTAGACGCACAGCTGACTGAGCCTTATCCTTGTCCACTCCCATGGCAATCAAAGTGCCTGCAGGTTTTCCTGCCTTGGATGAACAAGCAGAGGTCGTTGAGATAAAAATATCATAGTCTTCAAAGGCGTGAACGATGACTTCCCCACGAACACCCTTGATTCCAAAAGTCAGGATATGAGGGGCAAAGTCTTTCTCATCTGAAAAGACAAAAATATCTGGATAGTCCAGAAGAGCTTGGCGAATCACTGCCTTCATCTGCCCTGTCTTGCTCGTAAAAGATATCTAGCTTTTTCCATAGACAAACGGAGAGCCTTGGCTGTCGCTGCAATCCCTGCCACATTTTCAGTTGTCGAACGATAATCGCGCTCCTGACCACCACCATGTTAAAAAGAGGCGTAATCTTCTTGCCAGACTTGATATAGACAAAACCAACACCTCGGACACCATGAAATTTATGACTCGAGAAGGTCGCAAAATCCACTCGTTCTGTCAGATACTTTTTCAGTCGGAATCTTAGCAAGTGCCTGAACCGCATCAACATGGAAGGAAATAGTCGGCTTGTCTGCCAAGAGTTCTGAAATAGCCTCAATAGGTTGAATAGAGCCGATTTCATTGTTCACAGCCATGACGGAAACGAGGGTCGTATCAGGTCGTATCAAACCTGCTAGACGCTTCAACATCCACAAATCCTTTCTCATCAACTGGAGCAAAATCCACTTCAAAACCTTGAGATTTCAACCAGAGGGCTGACTCTTTGACTGCTGGATGTTCAATGGCTGATACGATGATGTGCTTTCCAAACTGGGCTTTTTCAAAGGCCACACCCTTGATAACCCAGTTATCTCCTTCTGTCCCACCAGAAGTAAAGAAGATTTCATCGCTTTTCTTACCGATTAAATCTGCAATCTGTTGGCGAGAAGCATCTAAGATTCGTGTTGCCTGGTCTCCCAAACGATGGAGACTAGATGGATTTCCTAAAATTTTTGAAGCGACCTGCATATAGGTTTCAAGGGCTTCAGGATAGGGCTTGGTCGTCGCCGAATTATCAAAGTAAATCATGTTTTCTCACGCTTTCTAAAATCACTCCTTCTATTGTATCATGAAACGGAGCTTGCGACAAGAAAGGGCAATTCCTCTTTTTTTAAGATTTTTTTAAAGAAATGAGGTATAATAAATTTTAATTAAAGGAGAGAATGTATGTCTAATTATCGTAGAACTTCAAAACCAAAAACAGAACACATTAAAAAAGGCTTTACGGTCTTTCAAAAAACCGTTGCTACTATCGGTAGTATCCTTGGCTTGATTACCGCAAGTATCACTATCATGAACGCCTTGGATAATAACAAAAATACTAAAAAAGAACCTACGACAAGCCAGACGACAACCATTGTCAAAGAAATTCAAAAGGAATCCCCTAAGGAAAACACCAGTCCCAATAAGGAAAATAACACTTCTCAAGAAAAAACACAGCAAGAAGAAACACCAAAATCCAGCGTCAAGGAAGAGAAAAAAGAAGATCAGAAAACAGTAACTCAGGATTCTCTACTACTCCTACTCCAAGTAAACCTGCTACTGAAAATGAAAAACAGTCCAATACTCCAACTTCAGAAAATAAAACCAATCAATAGCCAGTAAAATAGCTTCCTTCCAAACTTGGAAAGAAGCTATTTTTTTATTGTTGTAAAACTTTTCTTGGTTTGGTACCTTCAGCTGGACCAATGACACCTGCCATCTCCAGTTCTTCCATAAGGCGGGTCGCACGGTTAAATGCCAACTGATAAACGACGCTGAATCATGGACGCACTGGCTTTCTGGGTCTCAATGACCAAAGCCTTGGCTTCTTCAAAAAGCGGATCTCCACCAGATTCACCATCTGAAAATTCACCGTCATTTTCAGAAACCTCACCTGGATCAAAACTCTCATCGTAGTCTGCATCTGCCTGAGCCTTGATATAGTTTACGATGCGTTCGACATCATCATCCGAGATAAAGGAGCCTTGGAGACGAACTGGGATGATTTTCATCAATCGGTTTAAAGAGCATATCTCCTCGACCAAGCAGTTTTTCTGCTCCATTTTCATCCAAAGATCGTACGAGAGTCTGTCCCTGATGAAACCGCAAACGCTACACGAGATGGAACATTGGCCTTAATCAACCCAGAAATGACGTCAACGGATGGACGCTGGGTTGCAAGAATCATGTGGATCCCTGCAGCACGTGCCTTCTGTCCCAAGACGAATAATGGCATCTTCTACTTCCTTGCTGGCAACCATCATGAGGTCAGCCAACTCATCCACAATCACAACAATGAGTGGTAGTGGAATCTGCTTGTACTCAGACTGGGCATTGAAACTCTTCTACCTTGGCATTAAAGCCTGCAATATTCCGAACTCCCACCTTGGCAAAGAGTTCATAACGATTTTCCATCTCATCCACAACCTTTTGCAGAGCCTTGCTGGCCTTACGTGGATTGGTCACAACTGGAATCAAGAGGTGGGGAATATCATTGTAAACAGACAACTCAACCATCTTGGGATCGACCATCATAAATTTAACTTGGTCTGGTCTCGCCTTCATGAGAATGCTAGCGATAATGCCGTTAACTGCTACTGACTTCCCTGAACCCGTTGAACCCGCGACGAGCAAGTGGGGCATTTTAGAAAGGTCAAAAGCTCTTGCGGTGCCATTAACAGCCTTTCCTAAAGGAATTTCCAAGAGATTTTCTGCTTTTGTTTGAGATTGTTCCCATAGTTCGCGGAAAGATACAGTCGCAATCTCAGAGTTGGGTACTTCGATTCCGACTAGGGATTTCCCTGGGATAGGTGCTTCAATCCGGACATCCTTGGCCGCCAAGGCTAGAGCGAGGTCATCTGCGAGATTGGAGATGCGGTTGACCCTTACACCCACTGCTGGCTTGACTTCATACTTGGTCACTGATGGCCCAATTTCGGCCCGTTCAACCGTCACCTTGATACCGAAGCTAGCAAAGGTTTCTTCTAGGATTTTGATGTTTTCTCGGACGATTTTCTTTTCTTTAGACTGGTCCTTGGGTTTATCTGGGGCAAAGAGTTGTAAGCTTGGAAGTTTGTATTCAAGGGCCTCCTTAGCAGAAAAATCGACCTGTACGTCTTCATCATCAGAGCCATCTTCCTGTTCAGGGAATTCAAGTTCAGGTTGAGGAAGGATGATTTCTGGTTCTACCCACTCTTCATCTGGAAAAGGTGGAACGTCAAGTACAACATCTTCTGTCAAAATTTCACCCGTTTCCATATCAACAGGAGGCAAATCGAGCAAGGCTTTCTCAGCCTCTTCTTTTTCTAATCTAGCCTCTTCCTCAGCCTTTTGGCGAGCTTTTTCTTCTTGTTTGACAAAGCGTTCCTCTTTTCGACGCTCATGCCCTTCCCGCCATTTAGCAAAAGCCTCTACTGAAAAAAATTCCGCAATATCGTAAACAGACCAAGGACTGACTAGGAGAGCGCCTGACTAAAATCAAGATAGAACCAATAAAGTAAGTGCCGATATTTGAAAAGAGAAAGGCGGTTGGAATATAAAGAGCGACCCCAATCAAGCCTCCACCAGCAAAACTGGTCGTTCGAAAACCAGTCAAATCCGTCACAACCTGAGCCATGGTTCCTTTTAAGAACCGACTTGTCCAAACCATATTTCCAAACCAAGTAGGCTTCAAAAATCAAGAGCAAACCTGCAAATATGGTGAAAAAGCCTGATAGGAGCCCTTCCTGTTTTCGTATCCACTTGAAAAAGAAGAGATAGACCAAGAGGGCCAAATATTGCCAGATAAGCTAGGCTACCCACCAGCAAGCGAATTAAATTGTAAAGGGTGATACCTGCAGCCCCTAATTTGAAGGCTGCGAAAATCAATAAAAAGCGCGATTCCCAACGAAATCAACATTCGTTGAATCGCTTCTTTTCTTTCGAGTTCTGCTTTAGACGGTCTCCGTCTTGTTTTACTTGTATTCTTGTTTGCCATTCTTCTATTATACCATATTTCA